>BNJU01001087.1_pt1:0-647500 | contig 1070148 bp, 958 predicted proteins | sample 8539281 | NCBI WGS metagenome assembly BNJU01 (sample SAMD00202456, study PRJDB9452) | human saliva metagenome | isolation source: human saliva | place: Japan | reverse complement strand
ATATCGGATATCTTATTAACACTAGCATTATTTTAGGTGGTTATTGCGTCGGGGTTCCACCTCTTCCCATTCCGAACAGAGAAGTTAAGCCCGATTGCGCCGATGGTACTGCAATGCAATGTGGGAGAGTAGGTAGCTGCCTTTTTTCTTAATAGAGGGTGTGTCAAAATGTACACATCCTCTTTTTTATGCACAAAGCCCCGACTTTCTCAAGCCAGGGCTTTGCTATTTCCTAAAGTTTTTGTACCTTTAGGCATTAAAAAAATCTCATTATGACAAAGATACACTTTCGTTCTTACATACACAAGAAAATGATTCTTTTTCCTCAAAGAATCGATAAGGATATCGCAGAAGATGACCCTGTTCGTCTTTTAGACGCCTTGGTGGATAATCTTATGTTGGATAATGTCTACAAGCTTTATAAGCCCAGTGGTCGCAAGCCTTATCATCCACAAATGATGCTTAAGGTGATTCTTTACGCCTATATGAATAATATCTATTCCTGCCGTCGCATAGAGTCGCTTCTCAAGCGTGACATTCATTTCATCTATCTTGCAGGATATGAGCAGCCTGATTTTATTACCATCAATCGTTTTCGTAATCGTGTGAAAAAGGAAATCAACAATATCTTTACACAAGTCGTATTAGTACTTGCAGCCAAAGGTTTGATAAGTCTTGACGTTGAATATATTGACGGCACAAAGATAGAATCGAAAGCCAACAAGTATACCTTCGTTTGGAAGAGAACCGTGGAAAAGAACCGCGCCAAGTTGCAGGAACAAATACGCACACTCTTGCTTCAAGTTGATGATGTCATAGCGCAGGACAATGCCGCTAAGAGAGAAGGTGTCGAGTTTACTGCAGCTCTGCTCGATGAGATATCCGAAGAATTGAACAAGTCTTTAGAATCAGTCCCTGAGCCTAAGACAAAAGAAGAGAAGCAGGCTGTTAGAACCAAGAAAAAACAGCTTAAAGAGCTAGAGAAGAAACGTAATAAACTCCAGGAGTATGACTGGCACCTTGAGGTTATGGGAGAGAGAAACTCCTACAGCAAGACCGATCCTGATGCCACGTTTATGCACATGAAGGTGGATGCTATGCGCAGCGGACAGACTAAGCCTGGATATAATCTGCAGATAGCAACGGAGAACCAGTTTATCACCGACTTTGCACTCTATGCTAACCGTACAGATACACTCACACTTCCTTCTTTCTTGGAGTCCTTCAAATCACGCTATCATCGTTATGCCAAGACTGTCGTAGCCGATTCAGGGTATGGCTCCGAGGAGAACTATCTGTTCATGGACGTACATAATATGGAAGCCTATGTGAAGTATAACTACTTCCATAAAGAGCAGCGTCCACGCTACACACCTAACCCATTCAGTCCCGCAAGCCTTTATTATAATAAGGAACAGGATTTCTACGTCTGCCCTATGGGGCAGCATATTGAAGCGTATAGGTATGAAGCGTTCCATCACCTCTAACGGATTCGTTACTTACAGCGTACGTTATCAGGCAGAACGCTGTGATGGTTGTCCCTTGAGAGGCTCATGTTTTAAGGCAAGAGGGAACAGAATTATAGAAGTAAACCACCAACTACAGCACTATAAACAAAAGGCACGGGAACTACTGACCACGGAAGAAGGCATCAAGCATCGAGGACGAAGGTGCATAGAACCTGAAGCTGTTTTTGGACAAACAAAATATAATAAAGCCTACAAGAGGTTTAGGCATTTTGGGAAAGACAAGGTCAATATGGACTTTGCCATCTTTGCTATAGCCTTTAACATAGGGAAAATGTGTAGAAAAACCAATCTCAAGGAACTAAAAGACATTATGGAGGTACTTTTAGGCACCTTCAGATGCTCTATACAAGTTTATATAGGCTATTTAAAGCCCTATAAATCATTTTATATGAAATTAGCAGCATAGCTGCAATAAATAACGAATTATGTGGTAGACAAGGTAAAGGGAGAGTAAAAAGAGGATGTATCAATTTTGACACACCCTCTTTTTGTTGTGTTTATATATTACTCTACCTATTTAGTCATCCCTTAAAAACTATATTTCAGCATAAAGCCTGTACTGACAAGCTCTATGCTGATTCTTTTTATAAGGTACAAAAGAACTCTCATAGCTCTTTTGAAGTTATATGCTGCCGCAGCTAATAATACATTGATAGCATCTCCTTTCACACCTTTATAAAAGTTGCGAGATAATCGGTGGTCTGCTTTAAGATGTCCTATTGTTGGTTCTATACCTGCTCGTTTACAAAATAGTTTGTGTTTCTTTTTCTTTTGGTAGTAGCTGTCTTTAGCTTTAGGAACGTCTGGAATGAGTATCTTTGTCTTCCCAATCTGCTTTATACCTCTATACCCTCTATCTCCTGCTAACTTATCAACCTGCTTTCCTGTCATCCTTTGGGTTTGTTCCAATGTCTTTTCAATAGTATGTCCATCATATTCATTCCTAAAAGAACATGCACCAAGAATAAGTCCTGACCATGAGCGAAGAATAGATACTTTATTGCCAAACTCATATTGCTTATGCTCCTTACCTTTGCTGATACAAACTACATCTGGTTCGTGCAGAGAATATACTTTGTTCTTTGACTTCCTATTCTGAGAAAGAACTTTGTAATATAGCTCAAACATATTCTCATACCCTTTCTTTCCCCCAAGATTACGCTCTAGCTCTCTTACCAATCTTCCTGCTATGGTTCTTAGTTGTCTATCTGCCTTAAGAGCTTTCTTACGATTCTTGGGATGATTACGAAAACGTTGGGAACGGTAAATGCCTTTCAACGTACGCGTATAACTCTGTCGTAGAGGAAGACTCTTGTCATGAACTATCTTCAGAACGTTTTTGATTATCTTTTTATGCAACTTCGCATCTGTAGGATAGGTTATATTCTTCTCCTGTACAGTAGAATCAATGAAAGCAGTATCAAAATGATCTTCGTTATCATGGTCGGTATTAACGCGGATACTTTCTGCTAATATTAACTCCATACCTTCCTCGCCTATACGATTTCTGAAGTGAACTAACTCGGAAGCGTCACAGGGTTGTTTTGGCATAAATTCAAGTCCACCACAGAAATATTGGTAGTAAGCATTCTCGCTCCATTGAAAAACAACCATTTCATCCGACACATTACGCAAATGTTTTAAAATTAAAAGACCACACATCAGGCGAATAGGATGAGCAGGGCGACCGTTAGTGCTGCAATACAAAGGAGAGAAAGCATTTTCAAAACATTCCCAATTAATCTTATTACTAAGTTGGAAAAGGGGATGTTTATGGCTAAGCATGTCCTCTAAAGAAGAGAACATAGAAAGCTGTTTGGATGTACGTTTAAGCATAAATATCTGCAAGAATTATAGTGTAAAGGTACAAAAACTTGCAGATATTTGCAAATAATTTATAGCATAATATACTATGAATCAGCGGAATATTAGGCTTTTAAGGGTAGACTATTTAGGGGTGAATTATATTTATAGAACTGTAGCAACTTGTTCATAGTAGTTTTGCTAACCTTCTCGAGAGTAATAATAGACGATTGTACGGGCGAGATGAATCAGCCCCTACGCCTACGGTGTGTTCGCTTTATACATTTATGCAATGAATAAACCTTGTGGTGTGTTTGTTGGATTATGAATGATGTACGGGCGAGATGAATCTGCCCCTACGCCTGCGGTGTGTTCGCTGATATTACGCAATGAATAAACCTTGTGGTGTGTTTGTTGAATTATGAATGATGTACGGGCGAGATGAATCTGCCCCTACGCCTACGGTGTGTTCGCTGTTATTACGCAATGAATGAGCCTTGTGGAGTGTTTGTTGGATTATGAATGACGTATGGGCGAGATGAATCAGTCCCTACGGTGTGTTTGCTGTTATACATTTACGCAATGAATAAACCTTGTGGTGTGTTTGTTGGATTATGAATGATGTACGGGCGAGATAAATCTGCCCCTACGTCTACGGTGTGTTCGTTGATATACATTTTGCGCAATGAATGAGCCTTGTGGAGTGTTCGTTGATATATATATTGCGCAATAAATAAACTTTACGGAATGTTCGCCGAATATTATACATTACAGGTTTTGCGGTATTTGGATATGTTCCTCTTTAATGATTGTCGGGCGAGATGAATCAGCCCCTACGCCTACGGTGTGTTCGCTGTTATACATTTACGCAATGAATAGACCCTGTGGAATGTCCGTTGATATACATTTTAAGTAATGAATAAACCTTGCGGTGTGTTCGCTGATATTACGCAATGAATGAGCCTTGCAGTGTGTTTGCTGAACATTCTATGGACTAATATGTGCTGCATATAGTGGTTTTGCTTGTTTTTATAAGTTACTGCGGCATATCTATCGATGCTGCTAATTATTGTTTTCAACTGGGCGATTGCATTATTAGTCAATAGAAAACTGGGCAATGGTTTCTTTTAACGCCTCTATTTCGTTAAAGTCGAAGTTGTTTGGCATAGCATCTATTAGTTTTATAATTCTCTTTTGCGTTTCTGTTTCTTGCAAAACGAGTATGTTTGAACGTTCATTATCTGATATGTCGAACGCCATAACATCTATTGTTTCAAATATTTTTAGTGCACAATAGTGAATAAAGTCGTCATTTTGCTCTTTTGTAAATCTGATGCAATATGCCAATGCTATTGCTGCGTTCTGTGCATATAGAGCTTCATTGCTTCCGTCTGCGTTGGTATCGGGAATTAGATATTCTACGAATGCTTGTACTTCCTCGCTAAAAATCATACAGCTATTAGCGAAATAAGCCAACACACAGCTCTTAAAAAGCCTATCAATTGCACCCTCCACTACAATTGCTGCAGGTTCTTCTTCTTTGTTTTTCAGAAACTTATAAAGGCAGTTCTCTATTCTTTTAACGCAACAAATACCAAACAACAGTTGCTTGTTTGGGGGCAATGCGTCTATCAACTTGTTTATTTCTTCGTTCATTCCTAACTGTTTAGCTTTAGTTCTTTCCATAATTGTAGTATTTCTATCCAATTTTCTTTGTCGTGAAAGATTCTACCTTCGTTTACTTTGGGATATCCCATTGCAAAGATATTACTTTATGCGAAACTATGCAAACAATAACGAGTATAGCACGCCACCAATGCGCAAATGGTAGCGAAGGCTCTATCGATATGTTTGAGTTTAATTTCTCAATGCTTCCGTTGCATTTACATCCGCCTTCTGCATTACTTAGACACTTATTATATAGTTTTATTTACGTGTAAGTAATATATTATTATCGAGTAAATAATAGCTGAAAATGAAGAAATGTTGAGGTTGATGTAAACTAACTGATAATGAGGAGGAAATACACGAATTGGCATACTACTGCTCTATTTGTAAAGGGCAGAAATATGCGGATTTAGGCAGAAGTTCAGTTACCAGAGTGTTACCTTGTTTTGATGTTGGTAACGATGGAGAAGAAATAGGTAACTGAATTATTTTCGCTCGTGTGGCTGTTGCTTTGGTCGGCAGTTTTCTGCGTATGTGAGGAACGCTTTAATTCGGGTAATTTTGCATAAGATAGACTGCACTCGTCCATTTGAGAGCAAGCTCTCATGGAACTCGCTTGCACTGTCTTTGCCCACAAATATTAAAGCGTATGAAAACAGAGAAAATGAAGGTGTTGCTCTACCTCAAAAAGAGCGGTCTGGACAAGACGGGTAAGGCTCCGATTATGGGACGTATCACACTTGGAAGGAGTATTGCGCAGTTCAGTTGTAAACTCTCCTGCAATCCCGACTTGTGGAATCCACGAGAGAGCAGAATGGATGGTAAGAGTCGTGAGGCGGTGGAGATAAATGGTAAATTGGAGAACCTGTTGCTTTCCATTCAATCTGCCTATCAGTCGTTGATTGCCAAAGGACAGCCATTTGATGCAACCGATGTAAAGGAACTGTTTCAAGGCAGCGTACAGGCAAGATGCAGGCTCATCGAAAGGTTGGATATGCTCATCAAGGAGAAAGAAAGCCATATCGGTATAGACATCAAGGAAGAGTCTATGTCCGCCTATCATTCCACTCGGAAACGATTACAGGAGTTCATTCAGAAGAAATACCATGTTTCGGATTTGGCTTTCTCACTGTTGACAGAAAACTTCATCTACGAATTGCAGACGTTCTGTCTCGGTGAACTCGGTCATCAGCAAAGCACATTTTTCAGAGTTGCAGCAGATTTGAAGACCGTCTGTAGGCTGGCTTATCGTGAGGGACTGGCTGATACGCTTCTGTTTGATAAAGTACATATAGAACGAGGAGACAAGAAAGCACCTAAAGCTCTTGACAAAGAAGCATTGGACAAACTCAAAGCACTCCGCTTTGATGAGTTGGAAAAGGAAATGGAAGCCGTTCGTGATGCGTTTCTCTTCGCCTGTTATATCGGTGCAGCCTATTGTGATTTGATGGAGCTAAGCAAGAAGCATCTTGTCCGTGATGATGCAGGTAGTTTGTGGTTGAAGTTCAACAGACAAAAGACGGGTGTGCTTTGTCGTATCAAACTGTTGCCGGGAGCAGTTCGATTAATTGAGAAAATGCACAGCGATGAAAGGGAAAGACTGCTGCCACAGATGAAGTATGCCACCTATCAGTCGTATCTTAAAGCATTGCGCCTTAGAGAGGGTATAGCCTTTCCCTTTACCACGCATACGGCAAGACACACCTTTGCCACGCTCATCATGCTTGAGCAAGGAGTTCCGATTGAAACGGTGAGCAAGATGCTCGGACATAGCAACGTAAGTATGACCGAGCGTTATGCAAAGGTTACACCACAGAAACTCTTTGAGGAATTTGACAGCTTCCTTTCTTTCACCGAAGATTTACGTTTAACCATATAAAAGACGAGCATTATGAGAAGTACATTCAAGATACTGTTCTATATTAACAGACAGAAGACAAAAGCAGACGGCAATACCGCCATTCTCTGCCGTATCACCATCGATGGAAAGAGCACAGCCATTACCACAGGTGAAGAGTGCAATCCCTCCAGGTAGAACAGCAAACAGGGGTTGACGACTGACAGGAAGACCAATCAAAGAATCAGCGAGTTCAGGGAATTGATAGAAAAACCTATCGGGACATACTGACGAGGGAAGGAGTGGTAAGTGTGGAACTTATCAAAAACCGCTTGCAGGGTATTGCCACCAATCCCACCACACTCCTTGCCATGAGCAGGGCGGAGCTGCAAGCCGTCAAGGAGAGTGTGGACAGGTCAAGGGCAGAGGGGACTTATCTGAACCTTTACTATTCTGATAAAAATCTCCGAGAATTTATCGAAAATAAAGGAGTACAAGACATATCTATCGCCACCATTACGGAGAGTCTGTTTGAGGAATACCGTTTCTTCCTGAAAAAGCGTGGGCTGAAAGCATCGACTGTCAATACTAATCTCTGTTGGTTGAGCCGACTAATGTTCCGTGCGGTCAGCAAGAGGATTATCCGCTGCAATCCGTTTGAGAATGCCAAGTATGAGAAGGAGGAAAAGAAAATACGCTTTCTACAAAAGAGCGATGTAATGAAACTTATGGCAATGAGGATGAACGACAGGGAAGCAGAGTTGGCACGGCTGATGTTTGTCTTTTCATGCTTCACAGGTATGGCTATCGCTGATATGGAAAATTTGGAATACAGGCATATCCAAACGGCAGCAGACGGACAGAGGTATATCCACAAGGAGCGTCAGAATACCAAGGTTGAGTTTATTGTTCCGTTACATCCTATAGCTGAAACTATCATCAGCCATTGTAGGAATGCGCAGGCAGGAAACGAAGAACAGCAGGCAGTGAAAGAAAAAGGCGACAGCCTTGTCTTTCGACCTCATTACAGCCGTAGCGTGATGGGCAAGAACCTGAGCATCGTGGGTAAGGCTTGCGGTATCAGACAGAGATTGTCGTACCATGTTGCAAGGCATACCTTCGGTACGATGAGCCTAAGCGCAGGAATACCTATTGAGAGCATAGCCAAGATGATGGGACACGCTTCCATATCAAGCACGCAGATTTATGCACAGGTAACGGACAACAAGAATTCGGAGGATATGGACAGACTGATAAGAAAATATCAAAAGGAGAAAGCAAAGGAGGAAGCAATATGAACATCAATCACCATCAAACAAAAAGAGACCGCAGCTATTTTGAATGGAGCGACAATATGCAAATCATTCGCAAAGGCAAAGGTGATATAGCCATGACAGAGAGTGAACTCGTAGATTTCTTTAATGTAATATGGAAGAAGCTCAATTATCAATTGCAACTACTCCTCAAAATATTTTCCCTACATCCCGAGGAAAGGAATATAGGGGAGGTGGAAGTGTTCGTAAATGGACAGTTAAAAGGTTATGCCTTGCTTTATCCGCTTACTATCATCATCGCTTTGTCTTATCAATTGGACAGCATGGAAGCCCATTTGTTCAGAAAACACCTCTGTCGAGAGCTACAACGCCCTTTACCTGTAGTGGAGCAGATATACCTACACTGCAGTGGCAGTATCAATTGATACACTTTTCTCTTTCACCGATATTATCCTACTACATTACTACAAAAAGGGATAATACAGTGAAAGAGAAAAGGTTGGTATTGTAGTCAGAAAGTAGGAATGGTTATTACTACCGTCTAACTACACACAACTATGTTTTTGAGGCCTTCAAGTATACCGAAAGCCTTATAAGTAGTTATTCTCCAAGTAGTCTATCAACAGTAGAGATACGCATCTGTTTTATTGCATAACATTCCTTTTACCCGTATTTCCTGACCCTCTGATTTCTTCGTGATAAAGATAATTCACTATCGAGGGATGTCCTTTGGGACTTCGTTCGTAAGGCAATTCATTATCCACATACTTACATTGAGCCTCCTGTGCCATTTTCGCGGCCTCTTGCTCCAATTGCTTCCAGTATGTTCGGTCTTTATGCAAATAGATTTCTTCATAAAGTGGGAACAAATGGGGATAGTGTGATTTGATATAACCCATAATGTTGGCCTTAAAACCACCCCGCAGATTGAGGTTCTCAAGCCAAAAGAGGTCGCAAATATCTTTCACTTCATGAAAAATAGCTTTGAAATTGGTGATGCCAGGGAAGATGGGCGACACAAACAAATGGTTCGGATGCCCGCCTCGTAGACCTTTCGCATGGCTGCGATGCGCCGCTCTATGCTCACGGCCTTGTCCATGTCGGCACGAAATGTCTCATCAAGCGTGTTGACTGACCACGATACGGTGACTTTCTTCATTTGCCGGAGCAGGTCAAGGTCGCGCAACACGAGGTCGCTCTTTGTACAAATGAGTATTTCTGCATCGCTGTCTTTGAGCTCTTCAAGCAGTTTACGTGTCCTGCGGAACGTTGCTTCTTCGGGATTATATCCATCGGTCACTGATCCAATAACCACGCGTTGTCCGGCATATTTCTTCGGATTCTTGATTGCAGGCCAATGCTTCACGTCTAAGAAAGTGCCCCATTCTTCTTTATGTCCTGTGAAGCGCTTCATGAATGAGGCGTAACAATACTTGCAAGCATGGGTGCACCCCACGTATGGATTCACCGAATAGCCACCAACAGGGAGGTTGGACTTGGTCATGATGCCACGCACCTCTTTCGTTCCAATGAGTGTTTTTGCCATATATCTTCCTTTATTCTTTATAAATCCTCTACCGTTTCACCGTCTTCAGGAATAAAGACGCGGTCTAAAATTCCTGCCACTTCCGCACGCTTTCTCACCATTTCACGCGTCACGCTATTATGGTTCACGCCTTCAAGATGCGTCACAAATAACTTTGCATCAGGTGCAGCTGCAGCCACTTTTACCACATCTTCATCGTTCATAATAACGCGTCCACCCAAACGAAAGCCATTGCCACCAGCATTAAGGGTGATAACCTCGGGGCGAAAACGCTTCAAATTGCGCTTCACACCAGCATACCAGATGGTATCTCCGGCGTGATAGAGCGTCTTTTCTTGTGGATGAGTGAATACATAACCTGCTGTATGTCCGGCAGGATACTTCATGATGAAATTACCATGCTGGCTTTCGGCCTTTTGTATGCTCACTTCCCCAACCCTTGTATTGTCACCGACAACTTCCACATGATTAAATCCATGCGACATTACCACCTGCCGATCGTTTTCGTCTTGCACAAAAAATCGCATATCTTTAGGTATAATTTCATAAGCCGCCTCATCGATATGGTCATCGTGCAAATGGGTAAGCAACACCGCATCTACACCTTTTAACACCTCTTCTACGGGAAAAGGTAGTTCATGAAGTGGGTTGCGCAGGTGTTGATTTCTACTAAAGGGGAAAGGAGGCATGCAGCCTTTCTTTCCCAACATGGGGTCGATCAGAATTTTCTTTCCCCCATATTCAACGATTATCGTTGCGTTTCTTACTTGCTGAATATTCATTGTTTATTAAAATTAAAGTTTAACATTGGCTTCCAACATAATACCATCCTTCAGAGGTTCATCATCATCAGAGAACGAATTTGCCTTATATTGTACGCAAAGCACGAGCATTTCGCTGCTGCCTGTGTTCTTGAAAGCACGTTTGCCATTGGGCGCAATTCTCACGATGCTTCCTTCTGAAACGGGAAATCGTTTGCCGTCTACATCGAAAATTCCGTCACCTTTAAGAATGAAATAAAGCTCTTCATGGGTTTTATGGGCATGGCGTGTGCCATAATCTTGCCCAGCTGCAAGACTTTGGAAAGACAATTCTGCGCCTGTTGCTTGTAGTGCATGTCCGGCAAACATCTTTCCTGGGATAGAGAAATTGCCCATAGCCAACTCATATTCCTTAATTTCATTCAACTTACCTACGTTCACCGTGGTGAAGTTCTCACCTTTTTCTACATTTTTAATTTCTTTCATAATGCTATTTGTTTTGATTACGAGTGCAAAGGTAGTGCATAAAACAAAGACACATTCTACCATTAATAATATATGCTCTACCATTTTGATAAGCCATTAATTATTCGTACATTTGTTGCATGAAATTAGAGAATCACCCCCAAGAACTTACACAAGTTCCTTTCAGCAAAACGGAATGTGGTGTAGACTTCAACATCAATACCGATACGCACGAGCGTTTGCGGGGCGTATTGATGGAGTATCCGTCTTTCAAAACTAACTTCTTCGAGTTGTTTTTCTTCAGGAAAGCATCCGGGTGGCTGCGTTATGGCTTTCAACATATCGCGTTGAAAGACAATACGGTGCTGATACTTCACCGCACATCCATCAGGAGTGGCACATTGATGAAAGCCAAATGGATTATCGTTTCCTTATTTTCCGTGATGATTTTCTTTCAATCTATCTTGCCGATCCTTTCTTTACTTATCGTTTGCTTTATTGCTACCAAACAGATTTCCCACCCCATCTGTCGGCTACAGCTATGGAACAACAAGAATACGAGCGTTTGCTTGTGCGGATAAAAGAAGAACTCAACCATCCTCTTGCCGACAGCTATCACATCATCGTATCCTTGCTTCATTATCTGCTCATGACCCTTAATCGTAGGTATTCTGCTCAATACCATCTGCCTTTTGATGCCCCCAAGAACCACCATGCCTTTGAGTTCAAACAACTCTTAGAGAAGCATATTCGCCAATACCAACAAGTGGCCGACTATGCAGCCATGCTGAACATCAGCCGCATCACATTGAATGCTTCTGTACAGGCACAATATGGGCAAACGGCCGTACATCTGCTGAAACAACGTCTGCTTGCAGAAATCAAGAATGAAATACTATTCACTGACAAAACTACCAGTGAATTGGCATACGAATTCAATTTCTCGGAGCCGGGACATTTAATGCGTTTCTTCAAAAAACAAACAGGACAGACGGTTACGGAGTTTAAAGAAGAATATAAAGGACAACAGTTTACCGCAGAATAGAAAAATGATTAAACGAAGAACTTACCAATAAACGAACGGCACTTGAAACAGATATATCTCTGCTCAAGTGCCGTTATCCATCCAGCAATATACGCTTATTGCCTTTATCCTGTTCGCCAACTCTTGTAATTCTCCTCCAGTATCTTCTCCAAGTCCGAAGCCCTGTAGAGTATCTTTCCTGCAAACTGCGTGTAGGGAATAATCTTCCTGTCTCGGTAGTCCTGCAAGGTACGGGGACTGATATACAACCGCTCGCACACTTCCTTACCCGTGAGGAAAAGTTCGCCTGCAAAGAGTGGCTTGTGCGTCTCTGCTACTTCCACAATTCTTTTTCCCACACTTCTTAGTGCCGAGACAACCAGCTGCATCTCGTCGTTCTCCATATTCAAATCTTTTGCCATTTCCATTATATTCTGCTGTTTTTAGAGCAGAAAGATGCTTTATGCGTAAACGGCCCATTGGGTAGCATTGCAAGACGTCAGTTTGTACCCTCAAACTGCGCCCAGCTCCCCTCATCAGACTATCGGGGAGGTTAGACCGTAATCACTCCGTTCTCATCGGTCAGCCATCAGGAATTAAGCAACAACGAAAAGAGGACTTTTATATGAACAGATTCAACAGCAAGACTGCCCGATGGCAGCAATGCACTGGAGTATATTTTCCGAGAGGGAAACTCGGCAAAGCGCTTCTCTTTCACAATCTCTGTGGTACTACGCCAAAGGAGGTTTACGAGGAAATGAAGATGGTGAGCGATTACAATACGCGGTGCAGTAACAAATTCCTACGTATCGAAATAGGCATTGCACCACAAGATGAGAAAAGATTGGGTCTTGCATCCGTCCGTAACCTTGCGTCAAACTTTGCAATACGCATGGGACTTGCCAGCCATCAATGGGGGGGGCGGTAACGCACAAGGATACCGGCAACATACACATTCATATCATCGCCAACCGTATCAGCCTGTATGGAGAAGTCTATGACACTACTTTTGTGAGTAACAAGGCTGCAAGGGTGGCGAAGGACATCAGTCGTAAATATGGTATGACCATCACAAAGGAAATAAAGGTAGAGAAGGCACATCAGAAAGCAAAAGCCAATCCAACGAGAGAGCAAACCAAGCAGCAGGTACGGAAAATCTGCTACGCCTTGCTCAACCAATACAAAGGCTCAGGCATCACAGGGCATTCCATGTTCCTCTACGACCTCAGCAAGAGTGGCGCAACCATTGAACGTTTGAAAAACAAGCAGGGCAAGGTCTATGGCTTGAAGTTCGCATACAGTGGACAGACTTTTAAGGCATCTGAAATCGGCAGTGAGTTCGGTTACCATTCCTTGCAGAAGAACTTTGAGATAAGTAACACGACAGAGCCAAAGAAAGTTACGGCAATGGAAGATGAGCCGGAAAAGAACAGAACTCAATCCCATACAGGTTATCAACTCGTTCCTCCCATCCGCTCCTATACGTCACCTGCCAACACAAATAAAAGTTCATCTATTGCACAAGCCGTAGGCAATGTGGCAGTACTGCCTTAAGTGCAGCCGAAGAAATCATTTCTGGAGCAGGCGGGTTAATCAACCCACAGACACACGGTGATGATTATGCCGAGACAGCATGGTAGCGAAGTCTCTACCGATATGTTTGAGTTTAATTTCTCAATGCTTCCGTTGCATTTACATCCGCCTTCTGCATTACTTAGACACTTATTATATAGTTTTATTTACGTGTAAGTAAAACTTTATTTACGTGTAAGTAATATATTATTTACGTGTAAGTAAAACTTTACTTACGTGTAAGTAATATTGTTTATTACTTATACGAATGTTACGGATACATATAATCGATGAAAGAATGTTATGCAGAGCTTATTATGCATTCACCTTGCTGTTTTTTCTCCGCCTATCTCACATATTTTTTTAAAAGTATATTGTCTAACAATTGGTCCATTGCGGTGCTATCCTCTTTGTCTATCTAGTAGAGGAAAAAATAAGAGGGTGTGTCAAAATGTATACATCCTCTTTTTTATGCACAAAGCCCCGACTTTCTCAAGCCAGGGCTTTGCTATTTCCTAAAGTTTTTGTACCTTTAGGCATTAAAAAAATCTCATTATGACAAAGATACACTTTCGTTCTTACATACACAAGAAAATGATTCTTTTTCCTCAAAGAATCGATAAGGATATCGCAGAAGACGACCCTGTTCGTCTTTTAGACGCCTTGGTTGATAACCTTATGTTGGAGAAAGTCTACAGGCTTTATAAGCCCAGTGGTCGCAAGCCTTATCATCCACAAATGATGCTCAAGGTGATTCTTTACGCCTATATGAATAATATCTATTCCTGCCGTCGCATAGAGTCGCTTCTCAAGCGTGACATTCATTTCATCTATCTGGCAGGATATGAGCAGCCTGACTTTATTACCATCAATCGTTTTCGTAATCGTGTGAAAAAGGAAATCAACAATATCTTTACACAAGTCGTATTAGTACTTGCAGCCAAAGGTTTGATAAGTCTTGACGTTGAATATATTGACGGCACAAAGATAGAATCGAAAGCCAACAAGTATACCTTCGTTTGGAAGAGAACCGTGGAAAAGAACCGTGCCAAGTTGCAGGAACAAATACGCACACTCTTGCTTCAAGTTGATGATGTCATAGCGCAGGACAATGCCGCTAAGAGAGAAGGTGTCGAGTTTACTGCAGCTCTGCTCGATGAGATATCCGAGGAATTGAACAAGTCTTTGGAATCAGTCCCTGAGCCTAAGACAAAAGAAGAGAAGCAGGCTGTTAGAACCAAGAAAAAACAGCTTAAAGAGCTAGAGAAGAAACGTAATAAACTCCAGGAGTATGACTGGCACCTTGAGGTTATGGGAGAGAGAAACTCCTACAGCAAGACCGACCCTGATGCCACGTTTATGCACATGAAGGAGGATGCTATGCGGAACGGACAGACTAAGCCTGGATATAATCTGCAGATAGCAACTGAGAACCAGTTCATCACCGACTTTGCACTCTATGCCAATCGTACCGATACACTCACACTACCTTCTTTCTTGGAGTCTTTCAAATCACGCTATCATCGTTATACCAAGACAGTCGTAGCCGATTCAGGGTATGGCTCCGAGGAGAACTATCTGTTCATGGACGTACATAATATGGAAGCCTATGTGAAGTATAACTACTTCCATAAAGAGCAGCGCCCACGCTACACACCTAACCCATTCAGTCCCGCAAGCCTTTATTATAATAAGGAACAGGATTTCTACGTCTGCCCTATGGGACAGCACATGAAACGTATAGGCATGAAGCGTTCCATCACCTCCAATGGATTCGTTACTTACAGCGTACGTTATCAGGCAGAACGCTGTGATGGTTGTCCGTTGAGAGGGTCATGTTTTAAAGCAAGAGGGAACAGAATTATAGAAGTAAACCATCAACTACAGCACTATAAACAAAAGGCACGGGAACTACTGACCACGGAAGAAGGCATCAAGCATCGAGGACGAAGGTGCATAGAACCTGAAGCTGTTTTTGGACAAACAAAATATAATAAAGCCTATAAGAGGTTTAGGCATTTTGGGAAAGACAAGGTCAATATGGACTTTGCCTTCTTTGCTATAGCCTTTAACATAGGGAAAATGTGTAGAAAAACCAATCTCAAGGAACTAAAAGCTATTATGGAGGTACTTTTAGTCACCTTCAGATGCTCTATACAAGTTTATATAGGCTATTTAAAGCCCTATAAATCATTTATATGAAATTAGCAGCATAGCTGCAGTAAATAACGAATTATGTGGTAGACAAGGTAAAGGGAGAGTAAAAAAGAGGATGTATCAATTTTGACACACCCTCACTTGAAGCTGCAGAACAATTAAACATAAAGGTGATAGTATTAGCAGACGGAGACATTAATGACGAAAATAATTCAGCAAATACGAATATTGCTATTAAGAAACCCGATGTTTCGCCCGTACAGAATTTATCTTGGGTACAAGTTGGCGATGACATAAAACTTTCTTGGGAAAAACCAATACCTTTGATGATAAAGACTGATGATATTGAATCTTATACTCCATGGGCGATAACAGAAATAGGAAACTGGACATTTGTTGATGGTGATAAAGCAACAACAGCTGGAGACTTTCTGTATGATTCTAATGGTACAGAAATTACCTATCCGAACGAAGGAGAACCTTTTGCATTTATAGTGTTTAATCCTCACGATTTTAATGGACGTGATCTACCTGCTGGTGGTTTACATACGTTCGATGCTCATAGTGGGAAGCAATCTTTAGCATCTGTTCATAGTACGCAGATGAATATGTATAGTTTCGAACAAGAAACTGTTGCGAATGATGATTGGATTATTAGTCCGGAATTACCACGTCTTGCTCAAACAATATCTTTTTACGCCAATAATGTTGTAGCAACCAATCAGATAACAGGACAGAAAGTTGATTTGAAACAAACTGTTCAAATTCTTTATTCTACTTCTGATACTGATATCAACCATTTCAATATATTAAAAACTGTGGAGATTTCTGGCGGAGAATGGCAAAAGATTGAAGCAGAACTCCCAGAAGGTACAAAGTTCTTTGCAATTCGCAATGTTACAAAACCTTCAACAGCCTATATTCTGCTTATTGACGATATATCTTATTATGTAGGTGGTGGTAATGTTGAGAAATATAACATATATCGAGATGGTATTCTTATCGGTTCAACAACTGACTATAATTATATTGACGTGAATGTTACAAAAGGTAATCATATTTATCAAGTAACAGCAAGTTATATAAATAATATAGAGTCAGCTCCAACAACTATTGAAGTTATTCCTACTGGAATATCTACCGTTTCTAATTCCAGCATTACTTATGATATATACACACTTAGTGGTGTATGCTTAAAACATCAAGCGAATACACTTAAAGGGTTAAGAAGGGGGGTATATATTATTAACGGAAAGAAGGTTATAATAAAATAGGAATACAGTTTTATGCGGATAGACAATATATAATATTGGGCGTAATGGACATTTGGTAGGCTGAAACCTCACTAAACGCTTTTATTTACTACCTTTGCAGCATTTGAAAACCTATGAATAAAAAAACTGTATATTCTGCAACAGCTCAAATGTTAAAAAGAATGGTCATCGACGTAATGTTCAGATGTATCTTTGCAGGGATTGTGGTAGGCAATTCCAAGGTGGATTACGTATAAATAATGTCTCTCTCTGGAATGACTATCTTGCTGCAAATAGAACAATCTCAGACCTATCCATTCTTTATAAATGCTCAGAACGAACCATACGACGTAGGTTAAGTTTAGTGGTGGATAGTTTTACTGCTACTTATCCCAAATCTGCAGTAATAATAATAGATACGACTTACTTTTCCAAGACATTTGGCGTGATGCTTTTCCAGGACGCATCATCAGGTAAAATACTTTATCGCAAGTTTGTTAAGAACGAAACTAATAAGGATTATCTTGATGGACTTCGGTATATTGCGAAGCGTGGAACTACAATAAAAGCAGTGGTATGTGATGGACACATGGGACTTTTACAAGCTATAAGTTTCTGTCCCGTACAAATGTGTCAGTTCCACCAATTCCAGATAGTTAGAAGGCTTCTTACTAACAATCCACATTTACCTGCAGGAGTTGAACTATTAACTTTAATGCGGAGTATGTTCTCTTTGGCAAAAGAAGAGTTTATAACTGTTTTTGAGAAATGGTGTGAACAATGGAAAGAGTTTCTAGACCAACGAACTCTTCTAGTCTCTGGCAAGCCGACCTATACACATAGAAGACTGAGAACTGCAAGACGTTCTGTTAAGACTCATCTTAAATGGCTCTATACGTATGAGGATTATACAGAATTACAAATTCCTAATACAACAAATCTATTGGAAGGATTTAACTCACAGCTTAAAAGGGCACTACATAATCATAATGGATTGAATGAAGCTAACAAGAAGAAGTTTATAGATGGATTCATAAATACAAAAAAAGTAGGCTGGAATGATCAGCCTACCAAATGTCCATTACTAAAAACACGTGAGGTTTTCAGCCTACCAAATGTCCATTACGCCTAATATTGCATAATGAGATATAAAAAGAATATGACGTCATTTTAATTCGAAAACGACGTCATATTTCTTTAGAAATAATATTAACACAACCTAGCTTAAAAAGTTGTTCATCTCTAATACCATTCGTTATAGCGATGGATTAAAAAAATAATAAGCAACAGCTACCTGCCAAGAATTGTTTCTGCTTTTTGTTTTTACACCAATCAATTGTTCTGCAGCATTACCAATTGTTTTTAGTGCTTTTTACTTCTGCTGTTTTACCCACTGCTATATTGTAGTTCGCACTAACTTCGAAATGCTTCATAAATGTAACACCAAGACCTGCATTTATACTGAAATTGCTCTTTTTTAGCGAATAGCTACTTCTTCTATTCCATTTAAAATCTTTTTCGCCTATATTAATGCCCCATTGTGGACCTGCAGAAAGAAAAGCACTTGCCATAGAACCTAAGCCAACAGAATAGCGAAAGTTTACAGGAATTGCTATTTGCTGTTGTTTTACAGTTTCCTCTTGTGATGTTGGGTCGGTAACTTTTGCTTGACGGAAATCGTAAAGTGCCGAAACATCTACTCCTAAGCCAACAATAGGAAGTGTGAATTTAACCGTAGGACCAATGAAACCACCTGCACGATTAGTCGTTTTAAATAGTTCCGAACTAAGTTTCATGTCTGTAACATTCAATCCTGCTTTAATACCAAACTCAACATCTTGTGCTTTTACTGATGTTGAGATGCATAATCCGATGAGAAGGATTATTAATGAAGTTGTTTTTTTCACAATCTTAAATATTAAAAGCCTAAGTTGCTCTATAATTTAGAAACATCAGAGGCTTTAAATTAATAACTCTACCCAAAAACGCATTTTATTTATTAATGTCGTTGCCGGCGTACACTAACACGAGCAGCATTATTAGATGTTCCTCCTGACGAGTTTGAACGACGAGAAGAACGCGTTACTGTAGTTTCTGCAGAACGTCTAGTACGACGCGAACGAGTTTTTACAGCTTTCGTGTTATCTTTTGATGCAGAAATACTATCTAAGCTATCACGTTTTTGTGTATTACCAAAGATATTTTTTTCGAACTCTTTTAATTCGTTCTCAATCTTTCTTTGCTCTTTGTTCATTGCCGAATCGGTTGTACAATATTGCGCAAGTGTTTTGCCGAGCATATTTGTTGTTTTATAAATCTTTCCTTTGTAGCAATTCATTGTGAAATAGTCTTCTACGCTCATTGTAGCAGCATTATTCAAATTACTCGTCATTATGGTTTGCTTTGAAAGGAACGGAGCTAAATCGTCGTATTTAACCCAAAACAACGGATACTTAACTTCGCCATCTCCAAAGTCATCTGCACGATACATTATAGGGCAAAGTGCAATAACTTTTCGATGAAAAGTAGATGTTCCCTGGTCGTAATAGGCACTTTCTTTTAAATAGTAACCTTTTACTTCTGCCGAAGGAATGTCGCTATTATCCAATCTTATACCACGATCTGTACGTTCGTAATAAATATGATAATTATCTAAGAATTGTAGCGGCTTTATGCGTGCCGAATCTGTAAACACTTCGTTGCCATCCATTCTATATTCGTATGCATTTATCCCACCATTGCGTGGTCCCATCATCATTAATTTGAAGATATAGCAAAATAAATTCATCTGCGAGCCAACAGGTTCTGTCGGATAATATAAAGGAGCATTGGCATCGTCCATAAGATTGAGTTCTCGATATATATCGCGACGCCAAACTACATCTTCTTCCATTGGAGCTGCAGTAGGAAATGATATTTGAGCACGTGTAGTTATAGTATTTGCATTAGAACGGCTGCTCTCTTGTTGTGTTCTACGACGAGCTGGCTGTGCAAAGCTACTTATTGCAACTGTGGCAACACATATTATTAAGAATATTCGTTTCATTTTCTGTATCTTAAATAATAATTCAAACAATGGTTATTTACACCAACGTAGAATTTATAATTAATCTTCATTTTATTGTTACTGCACTATAACTTCCATATTTCTTCCATTAAGTGTACGTGTTGTACCATCTGGACCGTGAACAACAACGTTTGTTATATAGAAGCGCTTATTACGACTGAGATGTCGGAATTGTTCTTTTTGTTGAGCAGAGAACTGTGAGCCATTACTTGATAATGGTACAGCATTTCCTAAATTATCGAAGAATACGGTGCGGAAACTTGTTACTGTAAATGGAATATCTAATAGTCCATCGTCTATTGCAGCATGTATACCTGCTGCAGACATTAAAGCTGCTTTTGATAGACCTCCACTCTTAAATCTATCGCCTCCCATTGCAATATACGGAGCTGGGTCTGGCAATTTTCGTACACGGAACTTATATTCTCCTATTTTTCTTCCCTTTGCCGAAACCGAAATTGTTACAGGATTTCCAACAGAAGTTGGTCGTGCAACAAATTTACCCCCACCACGCGAAATTAATGAACCTCCAGACATAGAAGCTTGTATATCGTTTTGAGCAGTATTTGGGATACTAATGGTAATTGGGTTATCGAAACCAGCATAAAGTACATTCATTAAATCGGCAGCTATTGTTGCCATTCCTTCAAAAGCTGGTGTTTTTTGCATACCATCAGGACTAATATAAGTTTCTGGTTTCGGTCCACCAGTTACCCAATAATCTTGTGTAAAGTTTCTTCGTATAACATTTCCTGCAAGATCTTTAATTAGCATATAACCACTAATAGTATGTTTTCCTGGAGTTCCAGCTTTTATACTTATTTTATTACCTTTTATTAGTTGTCCGTTTACATAAACTTGTGGTTGTTGTGTAGAGTCGATTGCTGCCATTAGCATTTGTGCCGTTAGCGTTTCTCCTGGATAAAGTCGTGTCTGACTTGGTACAACAAAAGCTTGTAGCTTATTAACACGTAAATCTTTTAATCCAACATTGGCAACAAGTGTGTGTAAAACTTCGCCTTCTGCATAACGTATATCGCTTTGCAGCTTTGAAAGCAGCGTAACAGCAGCCGATGTTGGCATATTTTCGAACATATATTCTTCCCAATTCTTATTTAAAGAATGGTGTGGAACAACTGTAGAAAGGTTACTTGCTATAATTTTCTTCTGTAAAGGGTCTGTAACGAAACGCAGAATACGCTCACGATAACTGTTTATAGCATTAAAAAGTTTGTGTCCTTGCCCTGTTCCTGGCGCCAACATTATTATTCCCGCTGCTTCCAGGTTTTCTTTATTTTTAATGTTTAATGGGTCGCCACCGTCTCCATCGGCTTCTTTTACAATGTCTATCTTTAATTGTTGAGCATAATTAAAGAGCGAATCGCTCATATTTCTCACTGTTGATGCCATTGCAAACCATGCTTTCACCTTTTCAGGGTTCTTTTGCATCATTTGCTCCAATTCATCGAAGATGGCTTTATTTTCCATAGAAGAGTTTCCAGTAGTACGATTTAAACTTTCCTCTACAATAGAAAAGCCATTAAGTACTTCTGTTGAAATATTCAACGCAAGCATCGCCATTAGTACAACGTACATCAGGTTAATCATCTTCTGGCGTGGGGAAACTTTTCTTTTTATAATTGCCATATAAATATCTTTCTATTAATATGTCTGCTTGTCTGTTTCATCTACATAATTCTTTTTATTATGATGATATAAACAGGGTCGCTATTTTAAAGATGAATGTACTTTTAACTTTTATTTCTCTGGTGTAGGTTGAGCAGAAATGTTAGGCGATGCAACACGCATATTCACAGTCATTGCTTCTATCATTCGTGCATATACCTGGTTAAGTTGCTCTATTTGTTGTGCCATTTTGCGAGTTTGCTCGTTAATTTGGTCAATAGTACCAATCTGTTGGCTCGCACCTTTCAATTGCATTTCGTAAACTTTGGTAATACCTGTGAGTGTACGATTTAGATTTTCCATTTCTTCACTATCACGAGTTAAACGTTGGCTTTGGTCGTTCACTCTTCCTAACATTTCTGTCAAATTTTTTAATGCATCAACATAATTAGTTTGTGCTTCAACCATCTCTGGTGTTTGTTGTTCTGCATTTGCTATAATTTGACTTTGCTGATTAACTACTGCTGCTGCAATTTTATCGGCTGATGGAATAGTTTGTCGTGCAATATCTTCTACCACCGTATTAATAGACGCTGTTGTTGCTTGCGCTACAGATGCTGCATTTTGTATTTCATTCTCAACAAGTTCTCCATTTTCTTCATCGTCTTCAAGATGAAGAGGAATTTCTTTTCCATCATCTGTTTTATCGAAAGGACGGTCGAAAGCCGACAAGAAGAACACAATTACTTCGGTTCCCATACCTAAAAACAACCAAACATTCGCTCCTGGAAGGTGAGTTAGTTTAAACAATGCTCCTAAGATTACTACCGATGCCCCCCAGCTATAACCATAGTTTAGGAAAGTTTGCCCTGCAACTGTGTCAATCCATTTTTGCAGCCTATATATAATGTTATATTTGCTATACTGTGTCATTGTGTTTTTTTATTTTGTTTTTCTTTTCTTACTACTTTTCTTTGCTTCTTTTGCAGCTTCGCTTGAAGAACTAGCTAAGCTACGTACACAACGAAAACCTATATAACTACGTGGTTGATTTTGATATTCCCACGTACGCCATGCACTTCGGATATAACTTTCTGGATCTTTCCAACTACCACCGCGTACACTTTTCTTTTTCAACTTATAAGGGTCTTCTTTGCGGCTTTATATTCTAATTGTGGGTTTAAGTCGTTCATAGACTTTACTCCTGCTTCTGTATAAACAGTGCTGGTCCATTCAGCCACATTTCCAGCCATATCGTATAAGCCATTCGAATTTGCACTATAAATACCCGCTCTACTGGTTATAAGATTACCATCTTTTGTATAGTTACCTCGGTCTGGTTTAAAATTAGCATAGAAACAGCCATTACCATTTTTTACATCTTGATTTTCCCATGGAAATTCATCTTGATTCTTTCCACGTGCTGCATATTCCCATTCAGCTTCTGTTGGCAACCGATAACGTTGAACAAAGCGAGCTTCTTTTCCTAAACCTTTTAGCAAATATTCTGTACGCCAAGCACAAAAAGCATTGGCTTGTTCCCATGTAACACCTACTACAGGATAATCGTTGTATGTGGCATTACTAAAATAATTGCGCAAATAGGTTTCATTATCCGAATTTCTAAAGTCGTTTACCCAACAAGTTGTATCTGGATATACGTTTACAATATATGTATTTAAGAAATCCCAAGCACCAGTTAAAGGTCTATTTATGGTTTCTCTGTGTATATTTCCTTCATCGTCTACATACGCAGTATCTTTCGAAATCATAACAACTTCGTTCGGATTTACTTCAACATCTGTATTTAAATTGCGTTCTGCAGGGTTCAAACGGTTACGTCTAAGTGCAGCAGCTGTGTAATCGTATATTTCATAACGATAATTTAGTTGTTTCACATCTAGACTTTTTTCGCCTGTAGCTGGATTTGTTGTATATAAACTTTCAAAAGCTCGTTGTTCGTCTTCATTGGGTTTACGTGGTAAACGTTTATTCCAATTTAAATGTGGCGTAACAGGATTACCATTTTTATCTTCGGTTATCATATAAGTTTCGTCGCCTCCGTATGCTGGATCGGCAAGACGTGTACGGAGAATTGAATCGTGTACCCATTCAACAAACTGTTTATATTTAGAATTTGTTACTTCTGTTTCGTCCATCCAGAAGCCATCTACAGATATATCTTTCACAGGTGTAGTTTTTCCCCAAAGACTATCTTGGTCTGTTAGTCCCATTTTCAACCAGCCACGTTTCACTAAAGTCATACCAAACGGAGTTGGTTCTCGGAACGATTTTCCTCCACCAACACCTGTAACTTCACCCCCTCTCCCTGGTGTTGCAGCCGATTTTCCTGCAAAGCAACCAGAAAGTGTGCTAAGCATAACAACACTAAGGCAAAGAATAAATATGTTCTTCTTCATTTTCATATTTTGTTTTCTATAGAAATCTTACGCTTTTATGTTTATTTCGTCCTTTTTTTTGCAGGTTTATATCGGTTTTATAGCTAACTACCAATTCGTGGCTACCATTTCCCAAATCGGCAGTACCTGTATACATTTCGTAACTGTAACCTACATTTATGTTATGAAAGCTTCCTCCAACGTATGCTGTTACCGAGTTTCCAGGACTATAAGATACACCACCATATAACACCCTTTTTTCGTTTGTATATACTAATCGTGCTGTTATATCTGCACGATATCCATTACCATCATAACGTGCCATTATGGAAGTTGGTATAGTTAGAAACGGATTTCTTAGCTTTATATTGTATCCACCCGTTAAATAATAGGTTCTATCTATTTGTAGTTCGTTTTTATCGCCCAGTTCCACCAATGGTGCATTAAGATGTTGCACAGATGCTCCTACATACCAATTGTTATGTATATAGTAAACACCTACGCCTAAATCTAAACTCTGACCATTTACCTCTGCTTTTGCAAAAGCTGGATCGTTAGCATCTTCTAAATCAAGTTTAGAACCGTCAAACTTTTCTAATAATAAGCCTAATTGTACACCTGCCGACAACATACCGCCAAACAAATTTTTGCGAAAAGCATATTGACCTGCTATGCGTTGATGGGTAAAAAGCCCGATTTGGTCGTTAAAAATAGATACACCTACTCCGTGATATTGCTTCATAAAATATAGTGGCATACTTGCACCAACATACATTGCTCGCGGACTATTTTTATATCCTGCAAAATTTAAAGCGTATGCTCCCACTACATTTAGCTGATTTTCTTTTCCCACAGAGGCTGGATTATAATAAGGTTCCATATTCCAGTAGTGACTAAAAGCCACATCGTATTGTGCCAATGCTACAACATTAGCAAATGTACAGAAACCTATTATGGATATTAAGCGTTTTAACACATTTATATAACGATGGTTTTTCGGTATTATTGCATTTTCCATAAAAGGTATATTTTAGAAATTGCTTTTGTTTAATTTATCTTCCATACAAAATTTATACTATATGCCTAAAACGAGCTTGTAAAATGTTGCAGATAAAAAACAACTCACCATAGATATTATATATGGTGAGTTGTTCGAATTATTTTTGTTTACCTAATCAATATTCATCTTCGTTCCACAAAAAGTCGTCTTTAGATGGATAGTCGGGCCAAATGTCTTCAATGCTATCATAAACTTCGCCTTCGTCTTCTATTTCCTGAAGATTTTCTAACACTTCTAATGGAGATCCTGAACGAACAGCATAGTCAATAAGTTCTTCTTTTGTTGCTGGCCATGGTGCATCTTCCAGCTTTGATGCTAATTCTAGTGTCCAATACATAGGCTTATAAATTTGAATTTTAGCTTAATTTGCGTGCAAAAATACTATTTTATTTTTTATTTGCAAGGATTTTGCCAAATTTTTTCGGCTACATTTTCTATATTGTTTAAATAACGTGAAAGCACAAAAAAGTAGTCTGACAATCTATTTATATATGCCATTAAATTTTTGTCTACTTCAGAAGTCTCATCTAAACTTATTATTAAACGTTCGGCACGTCTACAAACTGTACGACAAACATGAGCAATTGATGCAGAACGACTACCACCTGGAATTACGAAATGTTTTAATTCTGGAATTGCTGCTTGCATTCTGTCTATTGCATGTTCTACATTTTCTATTAGTTTAGTTGTTACAACCGATTCTTTTATTTCTTTTTTAAAATTGTCGCCCATAGCTAAATTGCAACCTATGTTAAACAGCACGTTTTGCATTTCTGCCAATAGTTCTATGATTTCTTCCTCTTTAATATAGGTAGCAAGTAGCCCTACAAAAGAGTTTAATTCGTCTACTGTTCCATACGAATTTATACGAATATCGCTCTTTTTTACTCGTGTTCCTCCTATTAAACTGGTTGTTCCTTTATCGCCAGTTTTTGTATATACCTTACTCATATTGTGTTGTTTTATTAGAAATTTATAATATAGTTCTGTTTAGGACGTTTGTCGAAAAAGGCAATACCCATATAATATAGGTCGAACGAGAAACTTACACGTTCGTCGTCTACTATTTCGTGCCAAAAAGCTTTTGCTTCTTCCGTTTTGTTTATATTGTCTACTATTACAAAGCTTTGTGCATTTATGGTTTTACGCAGTGCAGCATAGAATGTTTTACTATGGTTGCAAACTGTAAAAAAATAAATTGCTACTTTGTTAGAAGCTGTTTCTACCGTTGTTTCATATTTCGTTTCTACATTCTCTACCAATGTTTTTTCGTTTGCTGCCGTTATGTAGCGTTCGTAATGGGGTAGTTTTGTAGGACAAAAATAAAATGTATCGGCTTTTGCAAAACGATTTATCCTATACAGCAGCCGTGCTTTCTTACGTTCTTCCGCATTTTTTATGGGACAAATTTTGTTTAGTTCTGCATAAACCGAATAAGAAGTATGATTGTTTATCACCTCCCTATCAAACGAAAAGGCTGACGGTGATTGTATTCCAAAGCCCTGAATATATTTCATTCGTTGCAACCACACCATCAAAGCTTTTATCTTATATGGCAGAATTTTTTGTTGTGTCATTACTATAGTGCTGCAAACTTACACAAAAAAATGGTGAAAACCGAGAATATAGTCTTTTTTTTACGAATGTAATTCCTCACTTTCTGTAAAATAGTGCGTTTTTATAGAAACTATATAGAGGGTTTATCTCTTATTCGTTTTCATTTACTTTTTTTAGCTCTGCAAAAAAACATAATGAAATATTGCCGAATTTATAATTAATTTTTCTGAATTTATAATTATTTTTTTTGATTTTATTATTAATATTTTTCTCCTTCAAAATTTGTTTTCGGCGAATAAGGCTATCCGTACACAAAAAACGGTGTAAAAAGAAGGCTATTTCTGCTATATTTCAGTCAGTAATAATATTTACTTCTGAGAGAAGTAAGATAAATTAATTTAATTTACTTATAAAAATAACAGATAAATCAGAGCAGTGAATAAAATTTCGTTATAAAAAGGGCGAAATTGAATATATAGAATTCTTCCAGTAAGAACTAAAACTATAGCCACTTCCCCACTCTATTTTTTGGATTCTAATTCCAATAAAAATTCTTTTCGCCAAATCCCGCTGGCATATCCAGTCATTGTTCCGTTTGTTCCAATAACTCGGTGGCATGGAATAATAATAGGTATTGGATTGTGTCCTACAGCTCCTCCAATTGCTTGTGCAGACATTTTTTGTTTTTGTAAATGTTCTGCCATTTTCTTTGCTAACGCACCGTAAGTTGTTGTTTTGCCGTATGGAATTTGTAGTAAGTAGTTCCACACTTGTTGCCTAAAATGCGTGTCTTCTGGGCATAATAGCGGTGTAAAATTGGGGACATCTCCCTCAAAGTAAATATCCAACCAGCGTTTTGTATCATCGAAAATAGGAAGGTTACATACTTCGTGTGGCAATTTTAAAATATGCTGCAACGGTTTTTGTTTTTCAAACCATATTCCCGTTAATGCAATGCCGTTGCTTACAAGTGTTAAATTGCCTAAAGGCGAATTGTATGTTTGTATTTTTTGCATTATGTGAAAATACATTATTAATAGTGCAAAGATACAAAATAAATTACAGTGGACTGAAAATTGTATTATCTTTGCAGCGATTTCTATCCGTAATTAATTTTTTTAATATGGACATACACGAATATAGACAGCTAATTTTGAACGAACTTTTAGCTCGAAAAACAGAAAAAGGCGAACCTATTATTAGCGAATTGGAGGCAAACAATTTGCTAAACGAACTTACAGACGAGGATTTGATAATGGGAATGCCTTTTAATGAGCCGAAAGATATTGCAGATATAATAATTCAAATAAAATAATGATGAAAACAATAGCAAAACACTCAAAAAGAAAATGCTTGCTAAACTTATTGTCTGTAGGCGTTTTTGCAACTGTAATTACATTTACTACAGCATGTGCAACCAGTAAAAGTAGTAACGAAGGAGAAACTTTTCGCGATGATAATGTTTCAATGCAAAGCACTTATCAGTTTAAAGATGTAAATGGTGCACAACTTTATGCAGCAAAAAAATATGGTGTAACGCCAATTGATTCGCGTGCAAAGTTAGAAAACGACCATAGACGCCTAAAACTGGTAGAATCTAACGGATATTATTTAGTAGACAGATTAAAAGATTCGGCACCTTATTTAACAAAGGGAGCAAAAAATCTTTTAAAAGAAATTGGAAAGAGATTTCAAGAAGAGTTAGACAAAGAAGGTTATCGCGAACATCGCATAATAGTTACGGCAATGTTTAGAACTCGTAGAGATATTGCAATTGCACAACAAACAAATAGTAGTACAAACGACAATTCTGCACATTTGTATGGCACAACTTTCGATATAAGTTTCAGTCGTTTCAACCGTACAGGTACAAGTGGAAAGGCTGTTAGCAACGAAACTATGTGCAATATTTTAGGAAAAGTTATCTACAATTTGCGCGAAGAAGGCGAATGTTGGCCTATTTTTGAACGTGCTCAGCACTGCATTCACGTAACGGTTAGAAAAATATAACACACTGTTTTCTAAACTTTATTCTAAACGCAGCGTAGCATCGTTAGTGAATAAAGCAGTTACTAATGTAATATATTGGGGTAAGCGGTTTGGCTTGCCCCATTTTAGTTCTATTCCTAATAAGTCTTGTGTTGTTTTTCCAAGATCAAATCCTACAGCTTCTAAAGAAACTCGTACATCGTTAGGGTGTCTGCAAGCTTCTTTTTTAAGTCGTGTACAAGGTTTGTTTCCACATAGTAGGCATTGTGAGCCAAGAAAACAGATACTTCCTGGAAATTTACGTTCGTAGCTACGCAAATATGCCGATGCTTTTATTAAACCGTAACGCATAGTTTCTCTGCATACATTGTTTACTGCCTCTGGAGTTACGGTGTTTTCTAAAACAGCATCGTCAAAAGTCATTTTAGAACCCAGAATGTGTGCATATTTAAATTTATCTACAAACGCTTCTACATCAAATTCGCAAGGAGGACAAGTCCACGATTGTCCAAACTTAGGGCATTGTTTACACAATCCAAGAAACTTTTCCACATTGCGATAATTAGAAGTATAATCGCTAATAGGTATCATTGTTGTAACATGGGTTAGATTAAATCCATTATTATTGGTATTCCCCACACTTGTTAAAGAGCGTATTTCCATTGTTTTTAATACTATTAGTAGTTTTTTAGTGCAACCAATTTTATTTTTTGTATGCACTTTTCTAAAGCTTGTTCTTAGCTGTCTGCAAAAATACAATTCTTTATTGTAATAAAGAATGAAAATATGCTGTTTCTTTCTATAAATATAAATTCGCCAGTGTGTAAAATTATGAAACTATTTCGTTTGTAAAATACGTGTGAAGCTTTGTTTTGTTGGCAAATATAACATTGGTATGTTACATATAAGGTGCAAAAACGTAGAGTAGCAATATAAAAAAACATTTATTGGATTTTGGTATGCAACAGAAAAACATTAACTTTGAGCAAAAATAAATAGAAACAATTGAATATGAAAAAAATTACTTTACTTTTATTACTGCCTTTCGCTGCAGTTCTATCTGTGTTTAGCCAATCTACCTTTACTATTCTTCCAAAGTTTCAAGTAGGCGACACACTTGTTTATAATGCGGTAGACAATACTAATGATGCTGTTCATAAAGTTGTGCCAAATACAGCCATAAGTAGCCGAGATTTTTATTTAATTGTGAAAGAAAAGGACAATAAAGGAAACTTAAAAATAGATTATAAAATAAACAAAATAAAAATTCAAGAAGAAGAAAAAACATATAAAACTATTCCTATTGTTGGTGGTATAGAGAAATTTTTTAAAGACGACCTTAAAAATACGGCAATTCGTTTTACAATTGATGGTTCTGGACGTTTTCAAAGTTTGGATAACAAAGACGAAATAGAAGAACTTTACATTCAAAGAATGTTACCCACCCTTTTAGACATAGTGAAAAAACAAACAAAACACAAACCTACAGTAAAAGAAATAGCTGAAGCAAAGGAAAAATTAAAAGAACAATTTAATATTCTCGACATTTTCGAGGAAATTCCTGCGCTTTTTAAATACTACGGACAACCTTTAATGGAAGGAAAATCGGAGAATGTAGATTCGGTTACAACAAAATATACTGTGGCACGTTTAAACGATGGTACAATATGGCTAAAAACTAATATAGACCTTTTAAATGGTGATGAAACAACGGCTAAAGACAACCCTGGAGAAGAGTTTCTTAAAGATTCTAATTCGGAAGAAGATAATGATGACGACATAGATTTAGGCATTACGGCAACAAGCGAAGAGGAATATAAATATAATACAGAAGGAATTGTTACCTATTTAAAAGAGACTGTTCAAGTTGCGAATAAATATGAAAGTAGCGAAAGCTCTGTATTACAAGGCGGAATAATAATAAAGTTGATAGAAATAAAAAAGAAGCAATAAAAAATATACATAAAACACTATAAGAACTAAAAAGCATTTAACTACTCTAAGTTAATGCTTTTTATTGTTTTTCCTATTGTAATATCCGAAGGTAGAAGGCTATTTTTATGAAATCCTAACACATTTATGTTATGGCGTTTCCCCTTAGATATATCTATTCCAACAGAAAGATAAGCTCGCCATACCAATTCGGTACAATAAAATTTAGTTGTATCTGCCAAATCGAAATCATTATCGAAAGGATAACCTATTTTGCTTAAGGCATATTCTACGGCTTTTTGTGCAATATAAGCCTTACAAGGCACTCGCACTATTTTTGCTTTTACACATCTATCGCTTTGAAGATATGCACCAATAGGTTCAAATTTCACAGTATCTATGTTGTTTTCTGATTCTCCAGGAACTGCGTGCACAACTTTCCACCCATTTCTTGTATTTAAAAGCATACCTACATGCGAATAGTTGTTACGATCTAAAGCCATAACCATAGCACTTTCGGCACTTCTCCCTTCTCGAAAAATAATATCTCCATTACGCAACAACAAAGTATCAATATAGGCAGCACGTTTTTCTGATTCGTGCTGCCTATAACAAGAAAAAAATAAAAAAACTGTAGCGGACAATGCTGCAAACAGCTTATATTTCATATCCGTTTTATGATTGTTATGATTAAAGGCCAAGCGATTTGTTTGCCTTTTTCATATTGCCAAGTGCCTCTTTATCAAGCCCAGTGGTAAAAACATGACCTAAAATTCCAAACGATACCATTTTACTACTTGCACCGTTTTGTAAAGAACCTACACTAAATATAAGATAATTGCTTACATCTAATTGAGAAGCAAGCACCTTATCTATAATACCTGCACCCAAAGAAGCATATACAGTTGCTTCGTTTCCACCATCTTGCGCTATAGCTTTCATTAATTCTGTGTGGATAGCTTCTACATGTTTTGTTTTACTAGGGTTTGTAATGCCAAACAAAAGCAATATTGCTACTGGAATTATAATGCGCCATGCCTTTTTTGGAACATTAAACAATTTGTCGTTACACGTTTGTTCTGAACAACATTCTTTATTTCTTGCTGTTGTGATGTTTCACATTGAGAACAATATTCTGAATCGTTGTTGAGCGGAGCACCGCATTTTTTACAGTATGCCATAATTATATTGTTTTTAAGAATTATCGTTTAACCTAACCAGTATAGAAATCGTTGTCTAAGTGAATAGATTTGCAAACAGTTTTATTTTCGGTTACAAAGATAATAAAAATAAATAATAAACTAAGCTATTTTAGTTTTAATTGATTAGTGCATAAAAAACATAAAAAGGTGTATCAAAGGTTGTTCTATATATAAGAAGTTGCCTTCGATACACCTTGTTTATTGGTATTGTTTGCCACAAACGTAACGACAAACAAGTGTGCTTATTAAAGATTTACATTATCTTTTTTCCAATCTGCTACTGCAGGAATGATGCCCAATGTTACAATTTCATCGCGCATTTTGCAAAGATGCTCATAAGAAGCCTTCAATGCAGCCATTTCCTCTTCAGTTCCAGTTGGCAAATCGTAATGAACGCCAGTCTTGTCTATTGTTGTTGGCATAGCCATCATTACATTCTTGAAACCTAAACGGTCGTCGTTTACATAACATCCTGCTGGAAGAGTGAATTTTTCACCACCCATTGCAGCTTCTATCATTTTAACTGCATTATATGCAGGACTTTGGAACGAACTACGTCCACGAAGTTTTATAATTCGTGAGCCACCTTGCACGGTATCGTGCTTTATTTCTTCCCAACGTTCGTTGCTAAGATTCATTTCTGACAATGGTTTTCCATCTATTTTTACTTGAGATGCAAAAACTGCCATTTGTTCTCCGTGTCCACCATAGGTATGTGCACCAGTAACTTTGTCTTGTTGCACACCAAATTCTAATGCTAAAGCTTGTTGCAAACGGGTAGAATCTAACGCAGCTAAAGATGTTAACTGATTTGGTTTTAAGCCAGAATGGATAAGTGCTGTTAATGCTGTTACATCGGCAGGGTTAAAAATAACAACTACATGCTCTACATCTGGGCAATATTGCTTAATGTAATCGCCAAATTCTGCAGCAATTTTGCAGTTTCCTTTTAATAAATCTTCGCGAGTCATACCATCTTTACGAGGAGCACCACCAGAAGAAATAATATATTTAGCTCCTGTAAAAGCTTCTTTTGGATCTGTAGTCCAAGTTACATTTGCACCTGGAAAAGCACAATGAGCAATTTCGTCGGCAACACCATGTAAACCTGGTTCAAAAATATCGTAAAGACAAACGTTAGGTGTAAGTCCTAATGTTAATGCTGTTTGCGCCATGTTAGAACCAATCATACCGCCGGCGCCCACGATAACAAGTTTCTCGTTTGTTAGAAATGACATAATATATATTGTTTATATTTAAAATGAAATGCTAAATTATCCTACAACTTTCATACCGCAAATTTACAAAAAAAGAAATAGATAATGGTAATTTTACGAAAGGATATTTGTTATTTAATGTAAAAAAGCAATAAAATGCTATTTCTACATTACAAAAAAACCATAGAAACAAAAACTCATAGAGGTATATAAAAATGAAATTTTATTCGAAGAAAAAAATATTTAAATAAGTATACGAAGTGTTGGCGATGTTTCTATTGGAACTGTAGATGAAGATAACAGTATTGGTAGCTGATTTGTGGATTAAGGAAAGTAATTTAAATAAGACTATGTGGTAAATGAAGGAATAGAATTAAAACAACAGATAACCACCTCGCAAAAACTTTAATTATATTTTCTGAAATTGTAATTAATTTTTTTGAAATTTATAATTATTATTTTTCCTCTTTTATTATTATAAAAATTTCAAGGAATAATTGTTTTTGTTGTTTGCGTTACACACGGAAGTTGATTTTTCTGAAGATTTACATCTTCAAAATCGTTAAAAGAAAGCAATGTAAGCCGTGTTTTTATTCAAAATTTCACAGTAGTTGTTCGTTACTAATATTGTAATTTTGTATATTTGCAAACAACAATTTAATTCACCACAGCAAAGAATTTAGTAATAATATTCAGATAAAGCATTCTTATGGAAGAATACATCTTTAAAAAGGAATACTTCGGCAGAAACTATACGTTTATGCAGGTGCGCATAGAACAAATACCAGACGCTACTTACATAAAGAAAAATGGAATAGACGGAGTTATTGTGATAACAGACACACCAAATGAGGTGGTAAGCAACATAAAGAATATTTCTACATTGCAAGAATTAAGAGGTTTAGACTTAAATTCATACACCTATAGAGAGCTTAACGACTTGTTGTGTCTAAGAAAATTAGAATATTTAAGAATGGAAGGAAAATGCGAAAGTAATATCCCGTTTTCTTCTTTATCTATGCTTCAATGTGTATATCTGAATTATAATAAAAAGAATTGTGCTTGCATTTTTGAATGTAAACAGCTGGAAAATATCTTCATTGATAACTATTCTGAAACATCGTCAAAAGCTTTTTCTACCTTTAAGAATGCGAAAAGAATAGGTTTGATTAAGAGTAAAATAACTGAGTTTGAAGCAATACATAATTTGCATCAACTAGAACATATTGGAATAGGCTACAATTCTAAAATGGAATCAATTAGTTGGCTAAGGAATAATAACTCCTTAACATCACTCGGTTTTCAGAATTGTAAGAAGATAAAAGATTGGGAGGAAATTGGAAGTTTAGGAAAGATAGAGAAAATAATTTTAGAAAATTGTGGAGAGATACCATCTTTGAGTTTCCTACAAAATATTTCGAGTTTAAAAGAGCTTAGAATTATAGGTTCAACAAGTATTGGAGATGGAAAAATAAAAGAACTAATGCATCTTCCAAACCTAAAGCATATATTTGTACCAATAAAAAAAGAATACGATATTACCTTAGACGAACTAACTGCATATAACAATAATTAGGCGGAGTTTCAACTTTCAAAAAGTAAGATAGCGTTCTAAAATGTATGCAAGTTGGTTTTTGGGGATTGTATTTCTACTGTTATAGCGACAAAAAACATGGCTTTACACTCTTTTTGGGGGAATATGCCACATTGTTGGATTGATAAGTGAGAGAAATAAAAAAAGCAAGCGTACAGAACTTAAATCTGATACGCTTGCTAAAATAAAAATATTATAACATATTGCTTTTGTAAATGCGCGAATATTCTATTTTAGAACCATCTTCTTAACAAAAGTTTTACCGCCATCTACACATTTTATAATGTATACACCGCTTGGAATAGCATGGTTAGGAACTTCTACACCATAAATATTGTAAATAAATACCTTTCCAGCGAAACCATTCACATTAAGCGTACCATTAGCAAATGTAAATTCAGGTACAAGAAGTGTGCTGTTTTCTGTAATAGATGTTGGTGTATATGGTTCAACCTTCGTTTCTGCTGCGTTTTCTATCTCGCCTTTGCTGTTGAGCAATAAAGCCACAAGATACAAATTATCGACATTTTGCACATTGCTAGGAACCTCAAGTCGAGCAGCGTAATCTATAGTTTCGTCTGCTTTTACACTTCGAGGAATGCTTCCATCTACTCCATAATAGCTGTAATTCATACGTGCTACGTGGTCCATATCAATAGAAGCGTAGCCAGGAAGATTTTCAAAACCACCCATTTTACCACGTGAACCACCTGAATAGTTGTTAGCTTGCTTGTAGCCTTTAATTCCATTTTCAATCAGAACATACGAAATTTTATATTTCAAACCTTGTTCGTCGGCAAAAAATGTTGTAGAAGCTTTTGCATCGATAACCCTTTTTGTGTTATCAGTAAAGCTTGCTGTAACTTCTACTCCTACATGTGGAGGTATAGCAACAGCTTTATTGTGCATAACTTCTAATGTTCCAGCTTCTGGAGAAGTAGAATTTCTTAAGTTACGATTGACGTAACAAGAAGGATAACCATTGAATTTCATGTAACTATACGTATTAGTTTCTAAGTTATCGCTCTTGTGAACGGCAATACCAATAAAGGTTTCTGGATATTTTTCTGCCATGTGGCGGAAAGCAACAATACCACGTGGACAATAACCACACCATAATCCTGTACCTTCTTCCACAACAAAACGCTGTTTTGGAACAGAACCTTTAACCTTTACATTTGTATAATCGATATTATTTCCAGCGTATGCGTCAGCCTCATCATCAACACTTATAAGGTTGAATTTTACAGTATGAGCACCATCTTTATTAAATCCGGGATAGTTTATAGTGAATGTTTTCTCCACATTAGCTCCCATAACGGTTTTAAATTCAACTACTTTCTCTTCGACATTGTCTATAGTATAGCTCACTTTAATTTATGAGCGACACGTGGACTTAAATTTATTACACCAAATTCGAATTTACAAGGTGTTCCTTTCTTAACAATTACATTTCTATCAGCATAAAGCCACAAGTCTTTAGGCATATCTTCACCAGATATTTGTGCCTGAATTGTTAGTGCAAGAGCCTCATAATTTTGGTCGGTAGCATAATTTTTCCAGCCATCACCTAAGTCAGCCCAACAAGCATTTGGTGAATACATTTCTGAACGTCCCATAGATTTGTTATCGCCATTGTAACTATAACCAATATAGAACGCATCTCCGTCTATGGTATAAGCAGAACTTAGTTTAACGTTGTTCCAACCATTAAAAAGATTGCCTGCTGTTTTTACAACAGAACTTTCACCATTAAGATTCTTTGTAATAAATACCTTTACATTTCGTGCCATTGCAGCCAAACCTATTCTAACAGTAGAAATAGTTTTCCCCTTATATAGTTTAGCAACATCAGCAGGAATATAAATTGCACCTTTAGCACTGGTCTTACTACCAAATTCGCCAGTTATCTTATTATTACAATATCCCCAATAGCAATTGCTTGAGAATGCTTGTGCTTCTATAGACACGAAACTAAGAAGCAACAAGAAAAGAAATACAGTTTTTTTCATATTATTTTAATTAATGGGTTATACAAATTTTTGTGTAACGGTTGCTTTTCCATTTGTAGCCTTTAATATATAAAAACCATCTTTCAACAGATTTGCGTTCACACTTCGTCCAGAAATATCGTAAACATTAACCAATTGCCACCCTTTAGACATTAATATTTTCCCATTTACTACACTGAGAATATTACCGTTAGCGGTTGTTGGTTGTTCGTATATGCCCGTTGGATCCATACAAGGAGCTTGCGTTGTATTATAAATAGTGCGTCTCTCTACATTCATATCGTAGTTATTAACAAACGATACAACACGCATATTCTTTACATTCCATTCTGGTTTTATAGTTACCGAATAGTTTTTCTCAAAATCGTAGCCCGAAATATCGAGTGCATCTCCCCACGCATTTTTACTAAGAACAGCTCTTAACACTCCATTTTGTATGTAAGTGTCTTTGCCTTCTTGTTGTTTACTGGTTATATTGTCTTCTACTAACCACGTAGTTAGACGTAAATCGGTTTGTAATGGCATTTCGTTTGTTCCAGCATGTCCACTAACTTTTACATTCATTTGCGTACCATTTACTTTTGGTTCAGCCTTCAGTGTAACGAAAGAATATACATCTTTGGCTAAATCAATGAATTTAGTAACAGCTTCACCGTCTGAAATAAAGTAAGCAGGTCCTGGATCTTCCAGTCCACTAACAATAATTCGGTCTACTGCGATAGCAGGAACAAAAGTTTTAGATTTACCATATAATTGTTCGTATTCGGTTTCTTCAGGAATACGGAATTGATCTTTATGTTGCTTATAGTCGAGATGATGCTTTACACGAACAACATCTTCGCGCGAACCTAAAATTTCGTTATATACCTCGTCTGCTGTTGTGCATTCGTTGTATCCTTCAGAAGTAAATTCCTCAAAGAGTACAGAACGTTCTACAGGACTTGTTCCTTCTTTCATAGAAAAACCTTTTTGTTCTGCCGAATTATCTGTTACATCTGGATCGGTTGCTCCATTCACTTTTGTAATAGTAAAAGAAGCTGTAAAATTTCCCTCTGCAGGAATAGAGATATTGTCTAACTTTATTTTCTGAGGTTCATTATTTGGAACATTGAAACCATCGAGTACAACCTCTTTACTCTGTAGACCTTTAGCCGAAACTGTTACTGTAAGAGAGTTGATGGGAGTTAATCCATTATTCTGAATATAGGCAATATACGATTTCGGCTTATTCTGTTCTACATATTCTCCCCCATCATCAGATGTTAATCTCATCAGCGATACATCGTTGTTGGGGACATTAGTACCTGAAACAATGGCGCGAATACAAATGTTTCTACCTATTCCGTTCGTATTGTTAAACCAATTCATATCGTAACCATACCAGTTTTTACCAGGTACAGCATAGCGACTATCATCGAATAACAAGCAATCGTAGTCCTCTCCATCGTTCAAATAAAGAATATAGCCAATGTAAAGATTCATATCCTTCTTGATGGTTACCGGATTTTTAAAGCTCATTTTGTTCCAGCCGTCTTTGTAATTTGCTGTAGCTCCTTGTGCTAATGTGGTTCCACGCATATCCTTCAGATCGGTACAAATAAAGTATTCCGCCATGTGTCCTCGTTTAGGACTAATAGCAAATTCTATTGATTCTATTTTATCGCCAACATATTTATTTAATACGTCTGCTGAAAGATATGTAGCAGCATGATAAGTGTGTGAACCTGTTATTTGTGCAATAAGTCCTCGACTAACATCTGTAGTACAATAACCAATGCGCATTTTTTCTTTAGATTCTGATGCTGTTCTGCTCTGGTTTGAAGATTTAAGAGCCCTCAATTTAAAGGTTCCTTCGTTTGCTGTTTGAGCAAACAAGCCTCCCCCCGTAAAGGGAAGGCTTGCCAAAAATGACAGAAATATATATTTTCTGATAGCGTTCATTGTTATTTACATTAAGTTTCACACTTGTAGCAACACCATTTGTATCGATAGTACGAACGATATAAAGTCCAGTAGGCAGATTTACTTTGGTGCGTCCATTGGCAATTGCATTAATAGTCTTAACCAATTTACCATCTACAGAATAGAAATTAGCTACCTTGATTGTTTTATCGAAGGTTATAATATCTGTATTTGTGTTGTAGAAGAATGTTCCACTTGCTACATTTGCATTGCTGATATTATTTGCTACATCGAAACCAAGATATAATACAGGAGCTGAATTGTAAGCATGCGATTTTGTCTTATCGAATGGAGAAGCTTCTGCGTACTCTAACATTCTGTAAACATTAGAAGCGTTAGAATTAAACACTTTATACACTGCACAGAACATAAGGTTAGATGGAACTGCACCTTCTTTCTCGAATACAACAATCAAATTCTTAGTCTTATCGTACTTAAATGGAGTGTTTAGGTCGAATGCTAATATATTGTTACGTCCTGGTTCGAGTGTAAATGTACCATCGTAAACGAGTGTTAATTCATCGTTTGATAACCATTGAGAGCTAGAAGTGTAAGATTCTTTATCTGTGTGAGCAAGATATATCTTAGCATTGAAAGGATCTGTTCTATCTGTCAGGTTATCGTTAGCATTGTAAATGTAACCTAAGCGTTTGATATTTCCATCTTTGTCTGCCTTTATTTCTGATGCAAGATAAATAGATTGAGTTCTTTCGTAAGTATCGCTGTTCATAGAAGGACCGTGTGTATCTTCTGATTCGTCCTTTCCACTAGTAACAATATTAGTCCATGGTGTTGTTCCTTCTGGATTTACTTTTATGCGAGTAACAGCAGTTTTATCGTTGCTATGTTCTTGGTCGCCTTCAAGTTCAACTACTGCATAGAAATCGAACATACCATCTTTAGTAGGATTAAATGTTACAGGAACTTCAGCAATCTTACCAGCTTCTAATGTTGGAACGTTTTTAGTTTCGCCAACAAGAGTTTTTGTACCTTCATCATCGCAGAAAATTTTAATACTATACTTACTTTGAGTTTTAGAACCAACGTTTCTAACCTTTACAGTACACTTGTTGTCATAGCCAACAACTGCTTCTTGAATACCATTTATAGTGAATGCCTTTAAGTCGTTATCAGCAACATAGTCTACATTAAGACCGAATAATCTGAAGTTGTTATACTGACTGTGAGTAGCAACAGACATTCCAAAATAATATGTTCCATCAGTTGGAGCTGTAAACATATCTTCTAAACTTCGCGAGTATACATATTCTTATAAGAATAATCTTTTTCTTCGCGAATTACTGTAGCATCTTTTGTATCTTCTCCGTTTGTTCCCATTGTTAGTTTCAGGTCGAAAGGAGTTTCCTTTTGATGTGCATAGAAGTCTGTAGTAATACGATATGTCTTTCCACCTTCGAGTTTAAGAGGAGGTGAAGTAACAAAACCTTCTGCTTCTTTATAGTTGCTATATCCGATTAAGCATTTAGAATCTTCATCGTATCCTCCACAATAATAGAAGTATATAGATTGAGTAGCTGGACAGTTCCAACGGTTAGCATCGTCTTGAGTTGCAAAATTAAGTTTGATAGGAGTTTTTAATGCACTACCAGCCATAATTCCTTCAGATTCTGCGACCTCACCTTCACCAGCATTACTCTTAGCCATAATCTTGTAAGAGTACTTTTGTTGTTCGCCTAAAGTATTATCTTCATATTTGGTTCCTGTCAAATCTTTTGCCACAACAACATTATCAGGCATACGTGTTATGGTGTAAGTAAGCTCTGATTCATTAATAAAACCATTATTTAAGCCTTTAGTAGGAGCTTCCCAAGATAGTTCTATGCCTGTACCTTTCTTCTTTATTTGAATATTTTGCACTGCACCAGGAACGTCTACGCCCATATAGCAACGTATGCTATCGGGTACACCTTTTTCGCCAGCAACACGAGAAGCTACAACATAATATGTATTGACACCTTTGTATGGATTTGCATCAACGTATTGCATTGGTTGTCCCATTTTGTTTGTAGCATCAATTGTTGCAATAAGATCTGCATTAGCAGTAGAAAGTAAGGTTTCTGTAGATGTTAGTTCGGTAGTTGCTACGTTTGGTTTTTTGCGATAAACCAAAACTTCTTTAAGGTCTGAAAGGTCTGTTCCATTCCATGCTTTGGTTGGATTTCCCATTTAATAGTATCATTCATTGCCCCATTAACATCAGCACGTGCATCAAGTTTTGATACTTGTGCAGGAGCTGTGCGGCTATCGGCTACCATATATGGAATAGTAAGACCAACAAAAGAGTTGCCAATGTTGAACCATGACTTACCTTCGTACACACCTGTGGCTAAGTTAATAGTATAAAGGGTTGTTGCTCCATAATCGCCTACAGGAATCCACCAAAGATTTCCGGTTGTAAAGTCGAAGCTCATAGTACCAAAATATTTCTGGATAAAGGTCTCGCCCCATTGACTTTTACATTCAGTTACACTAACCTCGTTGAAATCGGAGTTGAATTTAACAAGCTCTGTTCCTACTACAGATTGGTCTTGTTCGCTCTTTGCTTTTGGACGAAGCATATAACAGTTACCATCATAATCGAAACTGAAATTATAGTAAACTCTATTAAAGTCTTGAACTTTAGAGAATTCACCTGTATTTTTATCGATTGTATAAAGCACAGAGTAGGCATTCACTATTTTCTCTTCACCATCTATTATTTGTGTTTCATAGTCTTTACCAAGTCCGTAGATTTCTTTGGTCTTTGGGTCATAACTCAATGCGTACACATCATAGCCAATATACCATCTGTTCTTTTCAGTATCGTTAAATTTGTAGATGGTAGTTGTATCGCCTGTAGCAACATTTAGCTTAGCAAAATACAATGGATGTACGCCATAAGTATAGGTTTGGGCAATAATTGCGTAGCAATCTTTTCCATCGAATGCTGAACAATATGGACCGTATGCCTGATGTTGGTCATCTTCTGGTGTAAAATTCTTTAGCGTTGTATAGTCAGAAGCCTTGCCAGTGCGGAACTTTATCCAGCCTCGTTTCTTGTCCTGACTTACTAATTGTCCCGCATACATAGTAATTCCCTTGGCTTTATCATCAATAGCTTGTGGAGTACGATGAGGCGGAGCCATCATTAGTGGTGCCGAAGATTTTTCTCCGAGCTTAGGGAAACTGTTTGTGGTAGTTTGTCCGAAAGTAGGAATAGCAGCCAAACTAGCGAACAAAAAACCAGTTAAATAAGAAAGATGTTTCATGTTTAAAATGATTTAATGTGAAAATGGAATATTGTTTAATTATAATAAATTTATTGTTTAAGTATCTTCATTGTGCGTATCACTCCTCCTTTCTTTACCTTTAATAGATAAATGCCAGATGGTATTGTTACTAAGTTAATTTTATTCGTATTTTGTACCTTAGTAATTGTTGTTCCAGATATATTTATAACCTCTAACAAATCGCATACAGTAGATGTGCTTATTACATTATTATGTCGAGTAATCTTAACCAAATCATTATCCACAGAGAATATTCCTGCAGGATTTTTCTCTGTATATTCTAGCATTAAGAATGGAATATATTCCGAAATAAGAATATCTTCTTCGCTAATATCTTCCGTTTTACCATCAAATCGTGCCGAATGTGCATCACCTTTAGGCATATCAAAGAGCCATTCAGGGTGCTGAGCTTCTTCTATAGGGTTATCTCCGGAGAATGCCTCAAACTTGAAAGAATGTTTCCATCGGTATACTTAAATGGCTTATCGAATACTATTTTGAGTTCTTTATTGTCGCCAACACCTTCGATAGTAATGTTTCCGTCATATACAGTTGTCCAATCTGTTTGTTCAAAATGTCCAAGATATCCAGAGTTCTCTGCTTTTGTATTGGTACGATTTGTTGTCTTCATAGAAATCTTAGCAGGGAAAGAGTACGCCAATTCGTTTTTGCCATTGTATTTTAGTTGCAGAGCCACAATATCAATATTCTTCTTTCTGATTTCGTTTTCCAAATATAAGCATTGTGATTGAGCATACGGCGAGATTAAATAGAATGGCATTACCCAGCCATAATTATCAATTGCATTCAACGTTATCCATTTTTCTGCATCAGCATCGGCTACTTTCACCTTTAAAGGAGTGTCCAAAATATTATCGGCAGGATAAGTATCGCCAACAAGAACTATGCGTGCAGAAACATTAATTTCGCCTTTTGTTTTTGGAACCCACATTACGGTAACAGTTTTAACTGTATCTGGAGCAATAGCTATACCATCAGCAGTTCCTAAAACTTCTTTGCTATTAGCATCGAATAGTTCTATCTTGTAGTTACTTACTATTGATGAACCTTCGTTTCCAACTGTTACAATGAAAGGTTGTTCTACATTGCAGTTAGCAGTAACCGAACCATTTAGCTTCTTTATACTTAAGTCGGTTTCACTATATTCACGCAACGATATGTCTTTAAGGTATATTTGTCCCTTTAAAGCGTCCGAACATGCATAGAAAGCTATATGTCCATAAGTTTCATTAGGAGTAAATATCTCCTTACCATAATAGAAGTGTTCCGATGCTGTGTGGAATTCTCCGAGATCCTTTATTAGCGTTGTTAGTTTCTCTGGAGTAGCTTGTGTGCCATAGAATACTTTCATTTTCTCCATCACAGGCTTGTGTGTTGAAGGGTCTATCCAGTTAGCTGACGAGTAAGTATAACGTAACTGATATTTCTTTCCTTTCGAGAATTTCAAAGGTGGAGATACCAACCAATCGTCAGCAGCCTTTTCACTGCGATCGTAGAATGTACGCGAAGTACCATCGTGAAAACTCCACGACATACCATCATGGTTGTTGTCTATTACTGTCCAACGTCTAAATTCATCTTTTGTCAATAGATTTGAGATAAATGGAATAGGTTCCATTGAACCGAAAGCTACAATATTAGAAGTTGCAGAGAGTCCTTTTCCCTTTTTGTTGTATGCTGTAACAATGTAGCTATATCCAGCATGGCTCTTTACATTATCTTTTATAGAACATGCTGTTACCTTTGTAGCAATTGTTACACTGTCTGGCAAGCGCATAACATCGTAGGTCAAGGTAGATTTATCGAAATATCCATTGTGTGCACCAGTTGTTGGTTCGTCCCAAGATATTGTTCCTTCTCTACCATTAGTAACAAGTTTCACGTTTAAAGGAGCTCCAGGAACATCTTCACCCACAAATATTGAAGTTTCCTTATATATGCCATCACCATCGTTGTTATATGGAACCACCTTATATATATATAGTCCGTCTGCAATATTTTCGTCTTTCCAAGTTATGTTCTCATTCTTGTTAGAAACGTTTAATGTTTTAACAAGTTCGTTATTGCGGTAGATTTTTATTCCTGAAATAGTTGTTAATGTCTTATTCCGATAATTGTTTGAAGGTGTTATCCACGACAGTGTCGCATTGTTGGCTCCATTCTCACCTGCTTTTGCAGTAAGATTTTTCACATACGATGGTGCACCATCTGGTACATATTGATATGGAATACCCATAGAGAGTAATTGTAAATCGCCTTCTATTAGTTTCTGACTAATAGAAAGTCCTGTTTCAGGATCCAATTCTACCAGATAAGCCTTACCATCGGCTGCTTGTGCAAGCCACCATAAGCGATGTGTTGTTTTATCGAACTCCATCGACTGACTGTAATTGCCTATATTTATTCCTATTCCCGTGGCTGGACTTACGGTTGTTATAGTACACGTTTGTTTTCCAGAGTTTATAGAAGATTCATCTATTTTTATCAAGAACGACTTTTTTATATCTCTGTCGGTTGTTACAGCATAAAGGAAACCATTGTCTGCCGAGAGTGTAAAGAAAGGCTTTTTAACGCTTGCAATCTTTGTCAGAGCATAGGTTGTACTATTTATTTCGTAGAGATCGGTTGTAAATTTGTCTACATCATAATGCATTCCGAATATCCTTCCGGTCTTCGGATCGTAGGTCATTTCTTCTAATATGAGGATTGGTGCTGTTTTAGAAAGGTTGTTTTGCTTTCGCGTTCTCCCGTAATAGGGTCTACTATACTTATTCCATGTGGCATAAGCACGTTAGCATACAGTGTGGTTTCGTAGGCAACATACTTATTGCCAACAAATGTACCAGCAGTAAATACGGGTGTTGTTCCTAAAACATTACCATAGTCTTTTGTTAAAGTATAGTTGCTAGGATTGTCTGACCTGAAAGATGTTAATCCGTTTGTGCGATATTTCATATCGTAGCGCAGATATCCCATAATATCTGCCTCGCCATCAGGTACATCATAGATAGGAATTTTGTCTCCTTGAGGGCTTATTTTATTAGGTTGTGAGCTTACAAGGTTGTTTATTCCAAATAGTAATGATAATACAAAAAATAACTTTTTTCTCATATATGATTTTGTCTTTAGAAAAGTTTGGGTTCATAGCGCCTCGATAAAGGTATTGCTTTTTAATAAACCATAGGATATGTCATTGAAGAAAAGATTACAATTTTATCATAAAATAACAGAAGTACACTTTATTTTAATCTGCGTATACAATATTTAACGATACGAGAGTTACCATTATATTCATTATTCCCACAGCTCATTAGATCTAATTTGCCCTATCTTGTTGTGTTAATTCTGAACTGTTATTAGAGCTTTACACCATATTTATATAGTTCTATCTAAGGTCGATGTTTCTAAACAGGAGTATATATTTATACTAATAAAGACTATTCTTTATGTTTTCTATATTAACCCCAAATCGACAATTAAACCGCAATATGTATAGTTCTTATCGCTATGGTATTGTTCCCTAATATTTTTTATTTTCTTATCGGCATCTTGTTTGTCTGTGTAACTTGACGCAGCCCACTACGCTTGTGTTGCAAAGACAAACTATCTGCTCAATAATAAAACTAAATCTGTTTAAGCTTTAATAACTGATTTGGGTTAAATTCTAAGCATCTATCTGTAATGCTTGGAAGCTATAAGCATATAATACTGCATTATGCTATGACTTAAAGTACAAAATTCTCTTTAATCAAAACGACTCTTTATCTCTTCATAGCTCTTACTTTTTACATTTATTCTTTTTCCAAAGTTATACGATAGGGCAAAATTAAAGGTAAGTGGACGATAATTGTTTCTGAAACTCATATACATACCATCATTAGAACGAGTGTATCCGCTTATCTTACTTGACAAAATGTTGTTTACAGCAAATCGTAATTGAAGATGATTCTTCAGGCACGAATAATTAATTCCACAACTCATATTGAAGCTACCATCAATTCTACCATTTATTGTTCTCTCACTACCATTATATGAAGCTTGCATAAAACCCGTAAAATTCTGCTGCTTGTTAAAGATAAATCTCAAATTTGTAAAATAGAATTGTCCAAAGCCCTTTTGACTTCCAATTAGAAAAACTTGGTTCGAAGTGGTTTTAGATAGTTCATAAGAAGCTATTGCTGTTATTTTCAACCATTTCAACTTATAGTAATACAAAGATGTTTCGAAGGATAACGCTTTCTCTTCCATTGCATTATTCCATTGTGTTGTTGATACATTTGAGATTGTATCCATCGTTATTGTTTGGTCGAATATATTTGATAACCTTGCATAAGTTAGCTCTGAATTTAATTCTCCACCATTAAATTCTATATTGCTGCGAAGTCGAATATTCCACCATGTTGATGGTCGTAATTCTGGATTACCTACAGCAATACCGTAACGGCTCACATAGTATTTAAAAGGATTAAGATTTCTGATACATGGACGGTCTATTGAAATATTCTGTGCTGTCGTCGCACATCTTGAATCTGATTTCGTTTATTCTTCATAGCCATATACTTTTTATATATTTGTGTAACACATATTTAAATTAGCTTTATACTTGTTGAATATTCCGCAACTATAACACACATTATGAGTGGAGTAATATTTTTATTCCATCAATCTCTTCTTACCTATTCCCCATTTGAATTCAGAACGAGATTGGTTACTTGAAATAGTGCTTAGATTGTTTCTTACCATAATAGATTTATTTAAGCTAAACTGTCTTTATTTATGATATAACATAAAGGCGTACATTAAGACGTTGCTTTCTGTATATTTTTGCAGAGGTATTTCTTTTAATATGTAAAAGAAAAAGAATGATAACATTTAACTATATTTAATCAATATCCCATCGGATAATATCCACACCTCAATTCCGATTTAAGTTGCAAGCTGTATGGGTGGGGCTACTATGTACAGCAACAATCGCCTGACTTTTCTTATTAAGCACGAAGGCTAATTGAATACTCTGTTCAGTTGTGCTATCCATTCTATCACTATTTATGGGTTTGTAATTGCTTTATTAAATCAAACAGAATATATAAGGTATTGGTTACTTTTGTTTCAGATATCTATCACGGTCGTTTTAGATATCTATCAGTTGCGTCACAGATATCTATCACGGTCGTTTTAGATATCTATCAGTTTCAATTTAGACATCATAAAAAACAACCACATTTATGGTGCTATATTGTATAGCACTAAAGATGCTTATTCTAATAAGGAGTATGAAGTTTTTTATTTCGAAATATTCTGATTTAAATAATACATAAACACTTTAACAGCACCCTTATATCTTTAAATTTAAAGTATATTGGAGTAAATTTAAGTACAATAATCTTCTCGGCTATCAACCAACAAAAATGGGCTTGTTTGTAATGCAAAACAAGCCCACTTGAAAACTAAAAGTCTCTTTCTTATCTTTCAACAATGCTATGAAAGCATAGATATAGAGTATCCCTATATTTACTTATCTGTTTTTTGTTTAAACCGTTCAGACTGGCTACGTATCAATTCAGCATCGTCAAAATAGTTTATTTGCATTGCTTCTTTCACTTCAGAAAGTGTCTGAGCTGCTGTTTGACGAGCGCTTTCAGAACCTTTCTTCAATATATTATATATCTCTGGAATATCTTGTTCAAACTCATGGCGACGTTTTCTAATTGGTTCCAACATCTTGTTCAACACGTTGTTAAGTAGTTTCTTACATTTCATATCGCCTATTCCACCTGCTGTATAAGCAGCTTTCAATTCATCGAGCGTTTTAAATTCTGGCCAAAACTCAGCAAAATCGTCATCGGTTGAGAAAGCATCAAGATATGTAAATACTGCGTTTCCTTCTATATGACCAGGGTCTGAAACATTTAAGTGTGTTGGATCGGTGTACATTCCCTTTACTTTCTTCCATACAGTATCGGCATCATCGGAAAGAAAAATGCAATTGCCAAGGCTCTTACTCATCTTTTCCTTACCATCGGTTCCAGGCAAACGGCGCGCAGTAGCATTCTCTGGAAGCATAATATTTGGTTCCACCAGTACAGGAGCATAAACCTGATTGAAACGACGAACTATCTCGCGTGCTACTTCCAACATAGGTTCTTGATCTTCGCCAGCGGGAACAGTTGTAGCTTTGAAAGTTGCAATATCGGCTGCTTGCGATACCGGATAACTAAAGAATCCCATTGGAATATTTGCTTCAAAGTTGCGCATTTTTATCTCCGTCTTCACTGTTGGATTGCGCTGAACACGGCTAACACTTATTAAATTCATGAAGAAAGTAGTTAGTTCCGAAATTTCTGGTATCTGACTCTGTATGAACAGTGTACATTTTTCGGGGTCGAGACCAACTGAAAGGTAGTCTAATGCAACCTCTATAATGTTTTGACGAATTTTCTCTGGATTATCTGCATTATCTGTTAGCGCCTGCACATCAGCCATAAAGACAAACATTTTTTCGAAGTCGCCAGCATTTTGGAGTTCTACACGGCGGCGTAGTGAACCCACATAGTGTCCCAAATGTAGTTTGCCAGTAGGACGATCGCCTGTTAATATAATTTTCTTCATCTTCTTATTCTCTTTTTGTAAGTGTACGTTGTAACTTGCTCTTGTACCTTATTATAATACAACTCGTAGGATAATTTACCGTTCTACATTAGTTGTATCATTTCTTGTTTATGTCGTTTCTTGTAATGAATTACAGTGTCGCGCACTTCCTCTTCTTCCCTCTCAACAGGACGAGCTACTGTATCAACCGAAGGTTCTACCACAGGTTCTGTATTTGTTTCGTATGGAATAGTGTCCATTGCTGTAGGCTGTTGTTCTGGTGTTACAGGAGCCGGACGTAACCAAATATAGTAAGCACCCACCCCAAGTGTTATAACTAGCAATCCTATAATAAGGCCCATCAGCACATTTTTCCTATTATCGTTTAGCTTTTCACCTTCTATAGGCTGTTGGATTTCGTTACTGATTTGCTCAAGAGTTTCATTGTTAATGCTATCTACACCTGAAACAAGAGGTAATGTAATCTCCATTTTACCATGACAGTGTGGACATTGGCACTCTATAACCTGTCCTTCGCCTGCCTCTACAATAAATTGTGTACCGCAATTATCGCATGTTATCTGATATTTCATAACTTAATATCTGAAAATACTTTATTTGTTGCACCCGATAGTTGTTTTACAAAGCTACCAGCAGCATTACCACTGTTTTGCAAGAAAGCTTTATCAGAACAGAACCTATCCATTATAAGTGCAAACTTTTCGTAGTTATCAATTTCGAAGCCACCTCCAAAAGCAAGTAATCCTTGTGCTTCAGCAAAGCGTTTGTTGTTCGGACCAAAGACAACAGGTATGCCCCAAACTGCTGCTTCTAACACATTATGAATACCAGCGCCAAAGCCTCCACCTACGTATGCTACATCGCCATAATGATAAATTGATGATAACAGACCAAAACAGTTTATAACAAGCACATCGGCATCTGCCACGTTCGTTTCGGTAGCCTCAGTATAGAGCACTACTTTCTTTCCTTTTAGCAACTGTAAAATCTGTCGAAGATGAGTGTCGGCTATAATATGGGGAGCTATAATGAGTTTCCAATCATTATGTTCATTGAAATATTTTATAAAAATCTCTTCATCTGGTAACCATGAAGAACCAGCAACAAACACACGATGTAAAGAATTGGTAACTCCATTAGCAAGTTTTACATCTTGATTACCTATAAACTTATCTACCAAAGGTAACTTCTTACTGTTATCTTTTATTTGTAATACCCGGTCGAAACGTGTATCGCCCACAACCGTAACGTTATTTATACCAATTTTCGCCAAAAGACTTTTACTTAAATCGTTCTGTACGAAGAAATGAGAGAAGCATTTTAGCACAGCAGCATACTGTCTGCCATACGGTCGGAAGAAAATTTGATTGGGTCTGAATATACTTGAGACACTATAGACAGGTATATTACGGTGGCGTAGAATATGCAAATAATTATACCAGAACTCGTATTTTATAAAGAAAGCCATAACTGGACGCACAATACGCAAAAACCTTTGTGCATTTGCAACAGTATCAATAGGCAGATAAGTAACGATATCTGCCTGTTCATAGTTTTTTCTTACTTCGTATCCAGAGGGAGAGAAGAATGTTAAAAGAATTTTATAATTGGGATATTCCTTCTTTATTTTCTCTATAAGTGGCCGTCCCTGTTCAAATTCGCCTAAAGAAGCAGCATGAAACCAAACGTATTTCGCATTTGGCTCCACTTGTTTTTGGAGTACGCCAAAGGCTGCACGCTCGCCTATCCACATTTTCTTCACTTTCTCGTTAAAGTGGCTATAGATGGCAATGCCAGCCTGGTAAATATACATTATAATATTGTATAGCATAGCTATCCTTATTTACGAATTAGCGTACATAACATTTTAACCTAACACTTCGATGGCTTTATGCAAACGATGCAAGGTTTCTTCTTTTCCAAGAAAGGCAGAGATGTCGAACATTCCTGGTCCTTTTCCAATACCAACAAGAGCTAAGCGGAATGCATTCATTACATCACCAAGCTTATATTCTTTATCTTCTACCCACTTCATTACGATAGTTTCCTGATTCTCTACACTGAAATCGCTTATATCAGCCAGAATTTGAGAAAGCTCTGTCATTTGTTTCGCAGAATATTCCTTCCAGCGTTTCTTTACAGTTTTGGCATCGTATTGAGTTGGAGGTATAAAAAAGAAAGAACAAAGCTCCCAAAGCTCGTGCACAAAATTTACACGGTCTTTCATTAAATGGACCACCTCTGTAACTTGTGTCATTGTTGCATCTACGCCATTGTTGGCAACAATTGGAGCAAAAAGATCGGCAATCTCTTCATCACTCTTATGTAAAATATACTCATGGTTGAACCAAATACCTTTTTGATAGTCGAATTTAGCTCCACTTTTAGAACATTTCGTGATATCAAATGCCTGTACTAGTTCATCGAGCGTAAAGAGTTCTTGCTCTGTTCCTGGATTCCAACCTAATAGTGCAAGGAAGTTAACTACAGCTTCAGGGAAGTATCCACTTTCTCTATAGCCCGAACTAATCTCTCCAGTCTTGGGATCTTGCCATTCTAAAGGAAATACAGGAAATCCTAAGCGGTCTCCGTCGCGTTTACTCAGCTTACCTTTTCCTTCTGGCTTCAGTAATAATGGAAGATGTGCAAAGCGTGGCATAGATTCTTCCCAACCGAAAGCACGATACAACAGTACATGTAAAGGGGCACTTGGCAACCATTCTTCGCCACGAATAACGTGACTTATTTCCATTAAATGGTCGTCTACGATATTGGCAAGATGATAGGTTGGTAATTCGTCTGCACTCTTATACAATACTTTGTCATCAAGTATATCAGTCTTGATACACACATCGCCACGAATCATATCGTCGACATGAACATCTGTTCCTGGTTCTATTTTGAAACGAACAACATACTGTTCACCATCGTCTATCATTCTTTTAACTTCATCTTCAGTAAGTGTGAGCGAGTTGCGCATCTGCATACGAGTACGGGCATCGTATTGGAAATTTGCAATTTCGTTTCGTTTGGCTTCCAACTCTTCTGGAGTGTCGAATGCTATATATGCTTTACCCTTATCTAACAGCTGATTTACATAAGTTTTATATATATCACGCCTTTCACTTTGACGATAAGGTCCATAATGTCCGCCAAAGGTTACACCTTCATCAAACTTAATTCCTAGCCAATGAAAGGCTTCTACAATATATTCTTCTGCTCCAAGAACAAAACGATTAGAGTCGGTATCTTCTATTCTAAATACGAAATCGCCATTATGTTGGCGCGCAAAGAGATAGTTATATAAAGCTGTACGTACGCCACCAATATGCAATGGTCCCGTAGGACTAGGTGCAAAGCGTACTCTTACTTTTCTTTCTGCCATTGTTAAAATTAAAATTTTGTGCAAAAATAAGCATTTTTTTCGATTATAAGGCTTTTTTTTTGTATTTTCGCATACTGATATTGGAATGGACAAGATAGGTCTCTTTCCTTTAAGCGATACATTCGAGGTATTATTACACAAAAATACACTCGCACAGTTTATAAGAATGAATTTACAGAAAGAAAGAATAACAGTGCAATAAAGAGAGTTCCACATTATTAGTATGTTTCTCTATAAGCAAACAATATAATCTTCCCACAAAATAACGAATAAAGATGATAAAATTTATCCAATCCGACAATATTATCTGGCGCAGTCATATTGCAAGAGCTATATTGGTGTTAATTACAACAGCTATTATTATAGTCTTTCTGCCACGAACTCAAGGCAAAATGTATCACTACGACGAGGGAAAGCCGTGGATGTATGGACAGCTTATTGCTAAATTCGACTTCCCTATATTTAAGAGTGAAGAGACTATAAAAGAAGAGCGTGACTCCATAATGAAGACTTTTGTCCCTTATTTTAATTTAAACGAGAATATTGGACGTAAAAAGGTAGAGCAATTCCGTAATGACTATAAGAATGGAATACCAGGATTGCCAGTTGAATATGTGAATATTGTAGCGCAAAAGTTACAAGAGTTATACGATATGGGTATTGTAAACCCAGTAAACTTTACTTCTTTAGTAAAAGATAGTAATAATATGGTGCATATCGTAGAAGGGAAGCAAGCTATAAGCAAGCCAGTTAAGCAACTTCTCACAACGCTTGGTGCTTACGAGAACCTTTTTACTACACCGCAACTAAGCACTAAACGTTCTGTTTTACAGCAATGCAACCTGAACGAATACATTGAACCGAACCTTATTTACGACAAGAATCGTAGTGAGAGTGAGATGAACGACCTGCTAAGTTTGATACCGCAGGCTTCTGGTATGGTATTAGAAGGACAACGAATTATAGATCGTGGCGATATTGTTGATGCACACACATATCGTGTTCTTAATTCCTTCGAACAAGCTACTGAGAAACGTAATGAAACAAAAGACCAAATAACGTTCACACTCTTAGGACAAACTATTTACGTCTTAATACTTGTTGTCTTGTTTACGCTCTACATTGCGCTATTCCGTACAGATTACTTTGACAAGCCTGGCTCTATCTTATTCTTATACGCCCTACTTATCATTTTCCCAATAATAACTTCGTTAATGATAAAACACAACATTTTCAGTATCTATATTGTTCCTTTCGCAATGGCGCCCATATTCGTTCGGGTGTTTATGGACTCGCGAACAGCATTCATTTCTTATGCCGTAACAATTTTGCTTTCGGCTGTTGCAGTGCGGTACCAATACGAATTTATTGTGGTTCAACTTGTAGGTGGGCTTATTGCTATCTTTTCTCTACGCGAATTATCCAAACGTAGTCAGATATTTCTCACGGCTTTACTCGTTACTTTTGGTTCTGCTGCCATTTATTTGGCTCTTCAGCTAATACAAGCAGACGATTTTTCAAAACTTGATGGATCTATGTATTTTCACATTGGAGTTAATGGATTCTTCCTCCTCTTTACTTATCCTTTAATGCTGATTATCGAAAAACTATTCGGTTTCGTTTCTACTGTAACTATGTTCGAGCTTTCTAACACTAATAACGAACTGTTGCGGAAACTGAGTGAGGTGGCTCCTGGAACATTTCAACATTCTATTACTGTAGGAAATCTTGGAGTTGAGATTGCTAATAAAATTCATGCTAAAGGGCAACTAGTACGTACTGGAGCATTATACCATGACATCGGCAAAATGGTAAACCCTGTATTCTTTACCGAAAATCAAGCTGGTGTTAATCCACATGATAAGATTTCAGACTTAGAAAGTGCTAAAATAATTATTGGACATGTTACCGAAGGACTTAAATTGGCAGAGAAATATAACTTACCAAATGTTATAAAAGAATTTATTACCACGCATCACGGACAAGGATTGGTTAAGTATTTCTACATAAACTATAAGAATGCACACCCCGATGAGGAGATAGACGATGCACCATTCCGCTATCCAGGTCCTAATCCGTGGACACGCGAGCAAGCTATACTTATGATGTGCGACACCGTTGAAGCTGCTTCGCGCTCACTTTCCGAATATACAGAAGAGAGTATAAGCAACTTAGTGAATAAGTTGATAGATGCACAGATGGCCAATGGTTTCTTTACCGATTGTCCTATTACGTTCCGTGATGTTAGCATAGCAAAACAAGTGCTTATTGAACGTCTGAAATCTATTTATCATACACGGATTCAATATCCTGAATTAAAATCGTAGTGAGATACGTAGAAGTTATTCTGTCCCTTCCGCTTGAAGGCACTTTTACGTATGTTGTGCCCGATGCATTACTCGATAAGGTAGTGCCATGTGTACGGTTGCTGGTTCCTTTCGGCAAAACAAAGACTTATATAGGTATATGTGATACCTATCCCTCCGACCACCCAAATAACAATGATGATAATGATGGAATAGAATATAAAGCTATTCTTGCAATACTTGATGACGGTCCGGTGTTATTGCCACAACAATTACAACTTTGGCACTGGATTGCCAACTACTATATGTCGCCCATTGGCGATGTTTATAAAGCTGCATTGCCGTCTGGGCTAAAGGGAGAGGATACTTATAAGCCGCACACCGAAGTGTATGTTTGCTTGGGAAAACAATTCCGTGGCGAACAAGAGCTACACATTGCACTCGATGGTCTTGCTCGTGCTACAAAACAACAAAGGTGCTGATGTCTTATTTAGAGTTAAGTGGTATTGCTAATGTTCCAGAATTGGTTTCCACTGATGTAACTCAGACTGACAACAAACAGCATAACCAACTGAGAGCTGTCTCAAAAGACGAACTTAGAAATACCACTCATTGTTCGTTAGCCATAATAAATAGTCTAATAGAGAAAGGCATTCTACAAACCTATCGTAAAGAAGTTAGTAGGCTAAACAATGGTTATGACAAGCTACAACCCAATGCCATTCACGCTCTGAACGATGCACAGACCATTGCATACGACAAAATTCTGTTGCAGATGATGGCACACAATGTTACCCTTCTTCATGGTGTTACCTCATCAGGAAAGACCGAAATCTACATACATCTTATTTTTAAAGCTCTTCAGGAGCATAAGCAGGTGTTATATTTGCTGCCAGAAATAGCATTAACGGTGCAAATCACCAATCGGCTACGTTGTGTTTTTGGCAATAAGCTTGGTATATATCATAGTAGATACAACGATGAAGAGCGTGTAGAAATATGGCAAAAACAACTCTCTAATGAGCCTTACGAAGTGATTCTTGGTGCACGAAGTGCAGTGTTCTTACCATTTCAACGATTGGGATTAGTGATTATAGACGAGGAACACGAAAATAGCTTCAAGCAACAAGACCCTGCTCCACGCTATCACGCACGGTCGGTTGCTATTGTTTTGGCACAAATGTACGGAGCTAAAACACTGTTAGGCACTGCAACTCCATCTATAGAGAGCTACAGAAATGCTCAATTGGGAAAGTATGGTTTGGTTACGTTATCGCAAAGATATAAAGATATTCAGTTACCAACGATAGAGGTTGTGGATATTAAAGACCTTCGACGACGTAAGCTAATGTCAGGACCATTTTCTCCACGTTTGATTGCTGCCGTGAGAGATGCTCTGCAACGTGGCGAACAAGCTATTCTCTTTCAGAATAGACGTGGATTTGCGCCTATGATTGAATGCCGTACTTGTGGGTGGGTGCCACATTGCCCCAACTGCGATGTGTCTTTAACTTATCACAAAAGTATGAACGTGCTTACCTGCCATTATTGTGGCTACACCGAACGAGTACCCGAACAATGCCCTAACTGCGAAAGTAAAGATATTAAAGGGCGTGGCTATGGTACGGAAAAAATAGAAGATGAGATTATGGAGGTGTTTCCTGATGCTCGCATAGCACGTATGGACTTAGATACAACTCGTACAAAGAATGCATACGAACGTCTGATAAATGATTTCTCGGCTGGTAAAACCAATTTACTTATAGGAACACAAATGGTATCAAAAGGATTAGATTTCGACCACGTATCGGTTGTGGGTATTCTCGATGCCGACAATATGTTGAACTATCCCGACTTTAGAGCCTACGAACACGCTTTTACTATGATGGCGCAAGTTAGTGGACGTGCTGGCAGAAAAGGTAAACAAGGTTTAGTTATTTTGCAAACAAAAAACCCAGAGCTACCTGTTATTCAACAAGTAGTGAACAATAGTTATACGGCTTTCTACAAATCGCAACTCGAAGAACGTACAGCCTTTCATTATCCACCGTTTTTTCACCTTATATATATATACATCAAACATCGTAACAACGATATTGTTGAATCGGCAAGCATGGAACTTGGCTCACGCATTCGCGAGATATTTGGCAATAGAGTGCTGGGGCCCGATAAACCAACAGTGGCACGTGTTAAAACATTGCACATACGAAAGATAATGCTGAAATTAGAAAACGGAATTGATTACAAACTTGCAAAGCAGTATCTGCGTTCTATACGAGACACTATGATGAAAGAAAAACGATACGGAGCACTCACTATCTACTTCGATGTAGACCCCTTATAAGTGTAAATATAATTGTAAAGCACAAACAGTAGCATTAATAAATTTAGTATAATATGCTACGGAAAATACATATAACATCTTGTTCCAATAATCGCTTAATTACACATATTGAGAAAATATGTGCAAATTAATTTGGTAGAATAGAACAATCAATATAACTTTGCAGCCAATTTCAAACATATTAGTACAAGAAAAGTTAAATTATGAAACTGAAATCATTAACCCTAATGCTTGCTTTATCTGTATCAGCAACGAGTATTAAGGCTGGCGGATTACTTACAAACACAAATCAAAGTATAGCATTTTTGCGTAGCTTGGCACGCGATGGTGCAATTGGCATAGATGGAGTCTACTCTAACCCTGCTGGTGTTGCTTTCTTACCAATGGGACTTCACCTCTCGCTCAGCGTGCAAAATGTTTATCAAACTCGTACCATCAATTCTGGCTTAACCATTCCAGCATTATTGCAAGTCTCTCCTTTCTATCAACCTTTCAAGCTGAATGGTGGAAACGATAATGGTGTTAAAGAGTTTAAAGGAAAAGCTTCGGTGCCTATTCTACCATCGTTCCAAATTGCTAAGAACTACGACAAGTGGGGCTTCCAGATGGGTTTCGGTATTGTAGGTGGAGGCGGTAAAGCTACTTTCAATGGTGGTTTGCCATCGTTTGAACGTCAAATTGCGATGCTTCCTGGTATGCTTGCAAGCCTTCCTAAAGAGCTTGTAGGTGATGATTTTAAAAAAGGTGAACCAGGATATAATGTAAACAGCTATATGCACGGACAGCAATACGACTTCGGTTTGCAGCTGGGTGCAACCTATAAGATAAACGAAAAGCTTGCTGTTTATGGTGGTGCGCGTTTCAACTATATATATAACAAGTATGAAGGCAACATTGTGAACATCTCAGCTAATAATGATGGCAAGATGGTAAACCTATACGACTACTTCGGTACAAAGGCTAATGCGATGACACAAGCTGCCAATCAGTATAAGCAGATGGCAGAACAGGCTGCCGACGCTACCACAAAAGCAAAGTACGAAGCTGCTGCAAAGCAATACGAAGCTGCTGCAGGGAAACTCAATGTAGCCAAGGAGCAGGTTGCCGACAAGTACTTAGACTGCACACAACGTGGCTGGGGAATTACACCTATCATTGGTATTGATTATAAAACAGGACGATGGAACTTTGCGGCGCACTATGAATTTACTACCAAATTTAACATTGAAAACAACACGAAGCGCGACGATACTGGACAATTTAAAGATGGTGTGAACACTCCGAACGACCTACCTGGATTGCTTTCGATAGGTGCACAGTACGAAGTGTTAGACAATTTGCGCCTCTTGGCTGGCTATCACTACTATTTCGACAAAGATGCACGTATGGCTAACAACAAGCAGCGATTGCTTTCGAGCAACACACGCGAGTATCTTGCTGGTATAGAATGGGACGTTAAACCTGGTGTTACTCTGAGCGCTGGTGCACAACGCACTAAATACGGATTGGGCGATGGTAGCTATCTTTCCGACCTCAGTTTCGTAACAAGTAGCTATAGCATTGGTCTCGGTGCAAAAATTAAGGTGGCAAAGAATGCTCATCTAAACATTGCCTACTTCTTTACAAACTACGAAAAGTTCGACAAGACATACGAATCGACTATCAAAGAAGTAAAAGTGCAAAACACCGACCAGTTTACTCGCACTAATAAAGTATTCGGTGTTGGGCTAGATATAGACCTTTAATGCTGTGTAACTAATATAGAGAATCTCTATATATATTTATTACCCTAAGTAGGTGTTCAAAGAAGAAAAAAAGGAGCAAGACAATATTGCGCTTAACTTTGAACATCTACTTATTGTTTTTTTTACCCAAATCTGTCATTAGACCACAATATGTATAGTTCCTACTACTATGGTATTGTTTCCTAACATCTTTTATATTCTTATCAACATCTTGTATGTCTTTGTAACTTGATATAGTCCACTACGCCTACGTTGCCAAGACAGACAATCTGCTCAATAGTAAAACAAAATATATTTAGACTCTAATGACCGATTTGGGTTAAACCATAGAGAGCACTAAATTTGAATATACTATTAAACTCAAATTGTGGCTCAGTAGAAAATAGGTGAGGATATTTTTAAAAAGAACACAATTGTAATGGTTCTCACTCTTACACAGCACAAAACACTTTAATACATTCTTATTCAGCAGCTTACCATAATACCAGAATTAGAATATAGCAGCATAAAAGAGTTTTTATTTCGCATCTGAACAAATATATTTCAGCCATTATAACATAACATCACAAAGGTAGTAATTTGCTATGATATCTAATTTGAAACTGACAGATATCTGAGACGAACGTTACAGATATCTGAGACGAATGTTACAGATATCTAAACGTAAAGCAACCAATATTTACTAACTTTTCTAACCACGTGAGAAAACCTATTTGCTTAGCTAATAGCCCATAGTAGCCTACTTATAATTTCGGTGTTTATCTTTACTAAGCTATTAGAATTTGTAGGTAATGGCACCAAAAGGAATGCAACCTCCGTTTAGTTTATACGAGAAGTTGAACGAAAGTTCGTCTTTAGATGGATTTCCCAGAATGTTGTAAAGTCCGAAGCGCAGAAAGAATTTAGCGTGTTTAAACTCTTTTCTAAAATCGTAGCTAGCATCTATTCTGTATCGTGTTGGATCGCGCTGCGTACGGAATGTTTCAAGTCTATTGTTTTCATCGCCATAAAACGAATCGTATGGGAATTTACCAGAATAGATTGTAGTGCCAATTGTGAATGTGGAATGTTTAAACATTTTGTAGGACACGAAAGCATTAAAGTTATGAGGCAGGTCGAACAGTGATGGTATTTTTCCAAACTGAGGTAATTCTGCATACCATTCTTTGCTTTTAGAGAAGCCATAAGACAGTTGCCAACTTAATTTGCGCCATTGGTTGAACATATATAAGTTTACACCGTAGCTTTCTCCGTTTCCAGCCATCATATATTTATCCCATCTGCTATCTTCAATAAACGAGTTAGGACGAAAAGCCAATAAGTTGTTGCGTCGCTTATAATAAGCCGATAGTTCTATTATACCGGTGTGCAGATAATGTTTCCATCCAGCTTCATAGTGTATAGCTGTTAGTGGCTTAAAACTTTTAATGCTTGGCATAATAAAATCGAACGGTGCAGAAATATTCGAAACAAGTACGTGGTGAAAATACTGCTCCATTTTTAAGAATGTAAGATAGAAGAGATTCTTATTGTTTACAGTGGCTTTCAAAATAAGCCTTGGTTGTAAACTTTGATAGGTCTTATAGTGGTTAGGCGCATATAGTACGTAGTGTAATCCGGCTTGCGCATATAGCCAATTGGTTATATATATTTTATTATCAACAAATGCAGATATTTGTTTTATAGGTTCTTTTTCGTTATAAAGTCCTCGTCCAAACCCTGCGAGCTTATATAATCCGAAGTCGGTTTTCAATCCCCAATTAATTTTGTAGTACGAATTAAACTGATAGGAAAAATCGGTATTAGCGTATAAATGTTTAGCTCCACTTTCAACAAATTTGTTTGCTCGCAACACAAATGCTTTTGCATCGGCGCTACTTTTGTTGTAAGTGAATGCAATCGACGACGAATTAGTTAGTCGTCGGTTAATAATAGTGTTGAATTGGAGTGCATATAACTGTGTGTTCCACGCTAAGACTGCATTTTTGTATTCGTTACTAGGTTCTTTATATCTATCGTTCGAATTGTATATGGAAAGCTGTAGCGTTGTAACTGAGTCAATATCCCACGATAGTTTTGTGTTTATATCGTTGAATATGTGTGTAGAATATTTGTCGGCTCCGAAATATTTATCGAATAAATCGAGCCAGCTTCTTCGTGTGCCCACTAAATACGACAATTTGTTTTTTACAATTGGACCTTCTGACACTGCCGATACAGAGGCGACATCGAGCGATACAGTATGTTCGAATTTGTTTTTATTGCCATTGCGAAGTTTTACGTCCATCACCGATGAAAGTCGTCCCTCGTATTGTGTAGGAATGTATCCATTGTAGAAGGAAGCCGACTTAATGGCATCTCCGTTAAATATAGGGAGGAGCGTATTAAGATGATTTGGACTGTAAATTGGAATGCCTTCGAGTAAAATCAGATTTTCGTCAGTTCCGCCTCCTGCTACATTGTATCCGGTATTGGCTGTAGCAAGCGACACACCTGGTAATATTCTGATTTGCGAAAATAGGTCAGAATTGCTAAACGAAAGCATATTAGAAGGTGCTGCATCGGTAAAATCTTCCTTACTTTTATGTTGTTGTACCTGCACAGCTTTTATTTGATAAGGAATAGGCTCTAACGTTATAGTTTTCTGTATGTTATTTTGAATATCAATAGTTGTTTCGTAAGGCGAGTAGCCCATACATGACACAATGAGGTTAATAGTTCCTCTGTTTGTGGTAAGGCAGAATGTACCATTCTTATCAGTAGCAGTAAGCGCCTTAGTTCCATTTTTATCGGCAATACTAACAGTTGCACCAAACAGTTTCTCACCAGTTTCAGCTTCTTCTACAATGCCTGTTACAAACACATTCTTTGCCTTTACAATTTCTATTTTCAGTCGTTTGTTTTCGCTATTCGTTAGTTTATACTCGTAGTCTTTTAGTAAAGTAGCAATAAGTTGCTTTACGCTAATATGTCCGTGTCGTTGAAACTTCACAATGCGTGTCAGATTTATGCGGTCGGCAGGATACGAAAGCGAAATGTGTGCTTGTTGTTCAATAAGTGCAAACCAGTCTTTAACAGTAGCAGCATTAGTATTGATAGAAAGCATAAAGTCTTCTATAGAACTTTCTATTTTTATAGGTTTTGTTTGCTTCTTTTTATTTTTAATCTGAATAAGAAGTTTGCGATTGTCTAACGGAATTAGATTATATTCGTATTCGTTTAGTATAATTTCGAGCAATTGTGTTACCTTCATTTTGCCCGAAACACCAATACCTATACGTTTGTTTAGGTTAATTAAAGAGGGATTGTATGAGAGTGTAATTTTTGTTTGTCGTTCTATTTGCTGGAACCACGAATGCACAGTGGCAGAAGAAGCGTCAATCTTAACAACTTCTTCTGCCACTGTGTTCTGTCCGTTCGCTACCAATGTAACGAGCAAAAACAATATTGATAAAAGCAGTTTTGGCATTTATCTCATATTAGTAATTATTTATACAAACGATAGTGGATAGACGATACTGTTTCGTACTTACAATTGCAAAGCATTGCTAATTCTGCTACCGCTTTCTCAGGATTATTTGTGTGTAGCTTAGTTGTTATTCTATTTTTAAGCAAGTCTTTTTGTGTCTCAATTCGGATATCCATACCTTGCTCTATTTCTTTTATTGCAGTTGCTAAAGGCGTATTGTTGAATACAAACTCCTTAATATCTGCCTGTGCGTTATTTTGTTTTTGTGCAATAAGTTTACCATTCTTATGTACAACGGTTTCGCCTTTTATTAGCGTTACAACTTCCGAATTGGTACTAACGCGCACACGTCCAGTTGAAACAGCTACACTTTCAGTGTTTTGCGAAGTAGCATTCACTTTAAACGATGTGCCTAATACTTCTACTTTTAAATCTCCTGCTTCAACAGTAAAAGGAATATTGCTGTGTTCTACATTGAAAAATGCTTGTCCTTCTAGTGCAGCAATACGTTTTCCGTCTTGTTCTTTAAAGCTTAACGAAGCTTGTGGAGATAGCATTACACTGCTTCCATCAGGTAAAGTTACGATATTCTCTGTTGCAGAATTGTTTGCGAATGTTGTTTTTTCAGTATCAACAAGGTAATGATATGCAAGTGTTCCAATACCAATAAGCAACAGTAACGATGCAGCAATACTGAAAATGTTTCGAAGTTTTAATGTTTTTGTATGTTGAGAGGTGGCATTAGTCAATTGGTTTTCTATTCTATTCCATGCAGCTTCTGTATTAAAGTTTTTGTTTCTGAGGTTTCTGTTTGTATCATTACATTATTTAGCGTGTCAAAATCAGCCTTATTTGCATTCTTAAATGCAATTAAAGCCATTCTTTCGTTCTCTGCAATAGGTTCGTTTGCAAAGTACTTTCCTAAAATTTCGTCTATTTCAATTAACTCTTTCATAAGTTCAGTGCTATCGATATAAAGATGGTTACAATTCTTATTATAGGATTCGCAGCAATATAAGCCCTAATAATTTTAATAGCTTTGCCTATATGGTTTTCAACGGTTTTCTCAGAGATGTTTAAACGTTCGGCAATTTCTTTGTATTTCATTTTTTGCAGTTTGCTCATTTTAAAAACTTCCCTGCATTTCGGCGGCATCTCTTTTAACACGTTTTCCAATAATAGTTTATAGTCGGTAGTGGGAATATTTTCTGAATCGTCTGCAATTAAACGCAATGCGTTTTCATTGTCAGATACTTTCTCGTATGTTTTGTTGTTATTCAAGAATGTTAGGCAGTTATTTCGTATAGCAACTTTCATATAGGCAAGCATTTCTTCTTCTGGTAAAGCGTCTTTCTGCTTATCCCATACATTTATGAAGAGTGTCTGAACGATATCTTCACAGTCATCTTGATCTGCAATATAACCGTTTGCTATTTTGCATAGCATTGGGTAATACTTCTCAAATCGCAACTTAAATTGTTCTTTTCTATTCTCACTCATTGTATTTAAAGGGTTCGACTTTTATGTCGTTACCTCTCCTAAACGGGAGTACAAAGGTACAGTAAATAGTTTTATTTCCATTTGTTTTTATGTTATAAAATATTTCTCTTAACTTTATATTTAAAACAAAATATGTATGAAAACCCCTATAATATATCGTTATTTATTAACATGATTTATTATTCTGTAAAAAAATAAGGCTCTACTTTTCCTAAAAAGCATCTTTTTCTTTGTATATTTGCATACATAATGTAATTTTAAAGGGTTTAATAAAAAAAGATTTTTAAGGAATGGAAACTATTAAAGATAAGAAATATGGAGGCGAACGTCCTCTATTTGGATTACAAAATATTCGTTTAGAGAATATTGAAATTATAGATGGAGAGTCTGGAATTAAATGTTGTAAAAACATTGAATGTCATAATTCTCGGTTTTATGGCAAATATCCGTGGTGGCATGTAGATAAAAGTCTTATAACCGACTGTTATTTTGCACCAGGTTCACGTTCGGCAATTTGGTATTCTACCGATATGATAATGAAAAATAGCGTTATAGACGGTCCGAAATTCTTTCGTGAAATGAAAAATTTGGAATTAGAAAACGTTAAAATAAACGATGCTGACGAAACTTTTTGGAAAGTTGATGGATTGAAAATAAAGAATGTAGAGTTGCATCAAGGCACTTATCCGTTTATGTTCTCTAATAATATATATGTAGACGGACTTATTTCTGATGCAAAATATGTTTTTCAGTATTGTAAGAATGTAGAAGTTCACAACGCTAAAATAGTAACGAAAGATTCTTTTTGGGAATGCGAAAATGTTACCGTGTACGACTCTGACCTTAATGGCGAATATTTAGCATGGCATAGTAAAAATGTAAAACTTGTGCGTTGTCATATCAGCGGTGAACAACCATTGTGCTATCTTGATGGGATTATATTGGAAGATTGTACTTTCGATGCTGCTTGCGACCGTACATTTGAAGATAGCCGTAATATAAATGCACAAATAAAAGGCACTATTAGCGAAGTAAAAAATCCTATCTCTGGTAAGATTGTTGCCGATAAAATTGGCAAAATAACTTACGATGAATACGCAAAAGGTACGGATTGTGTAATAGAAGAACGATAAAGAAAGAACCAAATACCTATGGAAGATATTAATTTCGATAAGTTTGTAAATCGTCGTGGCACTAATTCGGTTAAATGGGACGAAGAAAAAGAAGAAGGAATTATTCCACTTTGGGTGGCTGATATGGATTTTCCTGCTGCACCTGCTATTCGTAAAGCTGTAGAAGAACGTGCAAAACATGGAATTTTTGGTTATGCTATTGTGGGCGATAGTTATTACGAAGCCATAATTAATTGGTTTAAGCGTAGGCATAATTGGCAAATAGAACGAAACTCTATTATTTATACTACGGGTGTAATACCTGCTATAAGTGCTTCTATTAAAGCTTTGGCAATGCCTGGCGAAAATGTGCTTATACAAACGCCGGTTTACAATTGTTTCTATTCGTGTATTCGCAATCAAGGAATGCAAATCTTAGAAAATCCACTAAAACGAGAGGGAAATACATACGTTGTAGATTGGCACGACTTTGAAAAAAAGTGCTCCGATGAGAAAACTACGTTGTTTTTACTTTGCAACCCTCACAATCCTGCAGGACGTGTGTGGACAAAAGACGAGTTAGCGCAGATGAATGATATTTGTATGCGTCATAATGTAAAGGTTATAAGCGATGAAATTCATTGCGAACTCATAATGCCGGGGTATACTTTTACACCATTTGCAACTGTAAATTCAGATTGTTTGGCTAATAGTGTTGTTTGTAATTCGCCTACAAAGAATTTTAATATTGCTGGATTGCAAATTGCAAATATAGTTTGTTCTAACAAGGAATGGCGCAGACGCATAGATCGAGTTATTAATATTTTCGAAGTTTGCGATGTTAATCCGTTTGGACCTATTGCGCTGGAGGCTGCTTATAATGAAAGCGAAGAATGGCTAAATAAGTTACTTCTTTATATAGCCGACAACTATGCTTTGCTTACAGACACTTTTAAAGAACATTTACCAGACTATGAAGTTCTGAAATTAGAAGGTACTTACCTTGTATGGGTAGACATTCGTAAAAGTGGTTTAAAGTCTGATGTATTGGCAGAAAAATTGCTTCACGATGGTAAAGTACAAGTAAATAGTGGTATGATGTATGGGAAAACTGCAGGCGAAAATTATATTAGAATTAACATAGCTTGTACGCGCGCTACATTGCAAGAGGGCTTAAACCGTATTATAAAGGTACTTTCCCACCTGTAAAAAATATGGTGTTTATGCATTTATTGCCAAACACCGAATGGAAAGTTTTTTAGATAATAAAAAGAAAGGTTGCTGTATGTATGAATAAAAAATATACACAGCAACCTTTTTTAGTATATATATTAATGCAATTAAAGTATACTTTTAATTGATAATTTTACTTGTATAGGTTTTTCCGTTCGCATTTAATTTGCACAATATAAATTCCTTTTGGCAATGGAAGTGCTATTGGTAGTGCATTTGAAACATTGCAGAGTGTAATTGCAGTGCCTTTTGTACTGTATACAGATAGTTCTGCATTACCTTCTATTCCGTTTACGGTTAGCATACCGTTATTATATCTTACAGATGGCTCCACCTTATTTATATTAGTAGCATTAATTCCATCAGGAACAATATCGCGCAAAGCTACACGAGCGAAGTAAGGAAGTACATAATCGCCTACTTTTGTGAAGAAACCACTTATATAAGCATATTTTTCCGAATCGTCTATTTTTAAGAACGAAACAATTTTGTTGGGTTGTCCTTCTATTTTTAAGGTCGATGAGAAGTCTTTTCCATCTTTAGTTAATACGTGGAAAAACGCATTTCCTGGCGTAACAACATCTCCACCTACTATAATAACATTATCGCCCACAAGTTTTGAACCAAAAACAGCAAGACTTTCTGCTTCATGATTTTCAGTAAAAAAGTTTTGGCGTGGATTATATGATTCATCAAGCGAACCATCTTTATTTATAACACAGGTTAAGAACCTATCGCCACTCTCTGTTGTAAGGAAATCGCCACCAACAAGTATTTTATCTTCGCCAAATGGAGATATTGATTTTATAAAACCATCTAATTGTGGTTGATGGAAAGAACGGTCGAGAGTTCCATCTGCATTAATATGTATGAGTCGTTTTTGCTTAAATCCGCCATCATAACCACCAAAAGAGCCTCCTAAATATAATGACCCATCGGGAGCTTTCCATATTGCATCTACGTTAGGCGAACTTTTTAAATGTATTTCTTTATCGGTAGGAAGAAACGATTCATCGCGTGTTCCGTCTGCATTGAAACGTGCAATAAGTGGAGCTAACTTTCCATTTACACGATTGAAACAACCTGCAACATAAAACTGACCGTTAGGCAACATAACTATTTGCTGCAATTCTATTTCTTTTATGGTTTTATGGTTTACTATCTCAAATTTTATGTCGTTTTTAAATGTTTCATCGAGAGTCCCATCGGCATTAATACGCACCAAACTACCTACAGCCTTTTCATTGTATGTGGTGAAATGCCCTGCTACAAGATATTTACCATCAGAGGTTTTTGCTACTGCTGTAGCATAACTATCAAATCCTTTACCGCCTTTATTAAAAGATTCGTCTTCGTCGCCATTTGCTTTTAAACGTATTAAACCGCAAATTTTTCGGTCGCCTACATTATAAAAGGAACCTGCACATACATTTTTTCCATCGGGTTCTAATACCATCGATAAAACATTACCATCGAATACTGGTTTGTAACTTGCATCAATCTCGCCAGCTTTTAGTTGCGCATAACTTGACAACGAAAAAACTGAAGCCACTGTGATGAACGAGAATTTAACTAATGTTTGCTTCATAAGATTTGTTTTTAATATGACATTAAAGGTAGGCTATAAAAAGCAGCCGTCCCCTATAATAGATTGTATAGGTCGCAAAGATAGTTATATTTTGTTATATAGACAAAGTATTTGGTAATAAAAATTAGTTAGAACCACAAAAAAATGTGCACGATGCTTTATTCGCAATAAATTATATTATAAGGTGTATTCGCTAAAAAAACTATATTGAAATTTTTTTACCGAAATGTTGAAAAGTTTTATTCTTTGCTACTTTTTATACGATAGTTTTAAAGCTAAAGTAAAAAAATTTCAGCACTTTTTCTCGGTGATTGTGCTATTGTTGCTTAATTATATAGTTATTTCTAAACCAGTGTATTACTGTGTATAAAATTTTCTTATTATATTTTTTTTATTTTATAATTAAAAAAATATTTTTTTCTTATTATTATTCTACGATGTTTTAATTATTATTTTTTTCATTACTCTTTTAAGTTTCAAAAAAAGCTAATGCTAAAAAATAATATATTCAGTGGCATTATACATCTTATTTTTTTAAACTTAATTGGTCTACTAAAATAATGCAAAACAAATAAGTTGCTAATGTACAATTTGAAATAAAAAAACAATTTCTTTATAACACATTCTATTAAGTTCTATGTTGAATAATAATTGATATTCTTTTAAGTTTCTGATATTTTGCTTAACTTTGTACACGTGTTGAATAATAACACGTGCAACCTTTAAAGAATAAAGTTATATGGCACGTTGTGCAAACCAAAACTTATGGTAACGGTATTTGTCCAACGCTCAAAACTCTACAAATGAAAATTAAAACAATAAAATTATGGAGAACAAAATACAGAAACGTTTGCAAGAGTTGCGCAAGCTAATGAAGGAAAGAAACCTTTCAGCGTTTATATTTCCCAGTACAGACCCACATCAAGGTGAATATATTCCAGACCATTGGAAAGGAAGAGAATGGATTTCTGGCTTTAATGGTTCAGCGGGAATTGCAGTAGTTACACAGAAAAGTGCTGCACTTTGGACAGATTCGCGCTACTTTATAGCTGCAGCAGAACAATTAAAAGGAACCGACTATATATTAATGAAAGAACGTATAGCCGAAACTCCATCTATTTCTGAATGGTTAGCAAGCGAATTTAAAGGTTGCGAAGACATACATATTGGTATTGATGGCTGGGTTTGCACAAATACTTACGCAACCGAACTTATTTGGACACTAAAAGATATGGGCGATTTTTATGTTCATACAGATTTCGACCCATTGGAAGTAATATGGAAAGACCGCCCTTCTATTCCAAAAAATAAAATAGAAATACAACCTTTAAAGTTTGCAGGCGAAACAGTTGCTTCTAAATTAGAACGCATTAGAAAAGCAATAGCAAAACAACAGGCAGATGGCATATTGGTTTCGGCACTCGACGAGATAGCTTGGACTTTAAACCTACGTGGTAACGATGTTCATTGTAATCCTGTTTTTGTTGCTTATTTACTTATTGAAACAACAAAGGCAACTCTCTTTATAGATAGCGAAAAACTAACTACAGAAGTGAAAAACTATCTTGAAAAGGAAAATATAACCATAAAGGATTATAACGAACTGTTATCTGCCTTGCAAACATATAATGGCAAAGCACTGCTTATAAATAGCAACGAAATGAGCCATAAAGTGTACAACACCATTAATAGCGAACGTGCAGTTGTAGGAATATCGCCTATTCCTGAAATGAAAGCTGTGAAAAACGAAACAGAAATAGAAGGTTTTAAACACGCAATGGTGCGCGATGGTATAGCTATGGTTAAGTTCTTACGGTGGTTAAAACCCGCAGTTAAAGCTGGTAAAGAAACCGAAATATCGTTAGAAAAGAAATTAACTTCGCTTCGCGCCGAACAAGATTTGTTTAGAGGAATATCGTTCGATACTATTGTTGGATACGAAGAACACGGTGCAATTGTGCATTATGAGGCAACACCACAAACCGATATACCTGTAAACCTCACGGATTTGTATTAATAGATAGTGGTGCACAATATCAAGATGGCACAACCGATATAACACGAACCATTGCATTAGGCGACATTACCGAAGAACAACGCCACATTTATACGCTTGTATTAAAAGGACATATACAACTTGCTCTTTGTAAATTCCCAAATGCAGCTTGTGGTTCGCAAATAGATGCCTTTGCCCGACAAGCAATGTGGCGAGAAGGCTACAACTTTATGCACGGAACCGGGCATGGTGTAGGTAGTTTTTTAAATGTACACGAAGGTCCTCACCAAATTCGTATGGAATGGCGTCCAGCTCCATTATATAAAGGAATGACAGTTACCGATGAACCTGGCATTTATCTTACAGGAAAATTTGGAGTACGCATAGAAAACACATTATATATAAAGCCATATATGGAAACCGATTTCGGAAAATTCCTTCAGTTTGAATCGCTAACACTTGCACCTATCGATACAACTCCTATAGATTTCAATATGCTTTCTACAGAAGAAATAGAATGGCTCAACCAGTATCACGCAACAGTTTTCGAAAAGTTAGCTCCTTATCTGAACGAAGAAGAAAGAGCATGGCTAGCAATAGAGACAGTTGCAATAGAACTATAATCTATTATAGAAAATAACAATATAAATACCAACATAATGAAGAAAATTATAGCAGCCGCACTATTAAGTTTTTCGCTTAATAGCTTTGCAGACAATGCTCCTTTATGGTTGCGTTTCTGTTCTATTTCGCCAGACGGACAAACTATTGCCTTTTCGTATAAAGGCGATTTATTTTCGGTTCCCGTAAATGGTGGAATAGCAAAACAACTTACTACTAATCCTGCCTACGATGCTTATCCTATTTGGAGTCCAGATGGACAAAAAATTGCTTTCGCTTCTACACGAGAAGGCAGTATGGATATTTATTTAATGAATAAAAATGGGGGTGTTCCAAAACGTTTAACTACTAATAGTGGTAGCGAAATACCAATGGCATTTACCGATAATAACCATGTTTTGTTCTCATCGGCTATTATGCCTACCGCAAAATCTATATTTTTTGCTTCGGGTACATTCCCACAAACCTACGAAGTTAATATAGATGCAAGTCGTCCACGCCTTTATTCGCCCATAACTATGTGCGATGCTAATGTAAAAAGTAATGGCGATATTTTGTATCACGATGTAAAAGGCTACGAAGATAATTTTAGAAAACACCACCGTTCGCCTGTAACACGCGATATTTGGCTTTATAGTAAAGGAAACTATACAAAACTTACCAACTTTGATGGGGAAGACCGTACACCTGTATGGGGAAATAATACTAACGAATATTACTATTTGAGCGAAGAAGATGGTACGTTCAATGTTTACAAACGCAACATTGATGGTAGTGGCAAAAAACAACTAACATTTCATAAGGCAAATCCTGTACGTTTTCTTACTGTAGCCAACAATGGTACTATATGTTATGGCTACGATGGAGAAATATATACACTAAAAAATGGGCAACAACCTAAAAAGGTTGATATAACTATTGTTACAGACCAAATAGATAACGACCTGGTACGACAAGTAAGAACATCGGGGGCAACCGAAATAAAACTTTCGCCAAAAGGAAAAGAAATTGCATTTGTATTGCATGGCGATGTTTATGTTACATCGTTAGACTACAGAACAACCAAACAAATTACAAACACTGCAGAACAAGAACGCAATATAGACTTTGCACCAGATGGAAGAGGCATTGTTTACAGTTCGGAACGTAATGGTATTTGGCAAATTTACGAGACAAAAATTAAAAACAAGGCAGAGAAAAACTTTACTTATGCGACAGATTTGGTGGAAGAACGTTTAACAAATACCAATCAAACATCGCAAATGCCACAATATAGCCCTGATGGGAAAAAAATTGCATTTTTCGAAAATAGAGCTTCGCTTAAAATATTAGATCTTAAAACAAAAGCTACTATAACTGCTACCGATGGAAAAGATCTTTATTCATATAGCGATGGCGATATTTGGTTTTCGTGGAGTCCGGATAGTCGTTGGATTCTTACTCCGTATATGGGAAATGGCGGTTGGAACAATAGAGATATTTCGCTCGTAGATGCTACAGGAAAAAAAGTTCCTTTTAATCTTACACAAAGTGGTTATAACGATGGTGGCGCAAAATGGGTATTAAAAGGAAAAGCTATGCTATTTTTTAGCGACCGTGCAGGTTATCGTAGCCATGGAAGTTGGGGAGCAGAATCTGATGCATACTTAATGTTTTTCGATCTTGATGCTTACGATCGCTTCCGTATGTCGAAAGAAGAGCGCGAATTGCTTGATGAGGCTGAAAAAGAACAAAAGAAACAAGAAAAAGAAGCGCAGGAGAAAAACGAAAAAAACAATAAAAACAAGAAGAACGATAAGAAAAATAAAAAAACTGACGAGAAGAAAGACGAAGAAGTTAAACCTTTACAGCTCGATTTAGATAATTGCAGAGACCGCATTGTACGTTTAACCGTAAATTCTTCTCATTTGGGCGATGCTTTATTAAATCCAGAAGGCGACGTTTTATATTATCAGGCAGCTTTTGAAGGTGGTTACGACCTTTGGAAACACGATTTGAAAGAAGATAAAACACAAATTGTGATGAAAGAAGTTGGTGATGGAGCATTAGAAGCCGATAACGATTTTAAAAATCTTTATATTTGTGCCCATAATGGAATTAAAAAGATAGACCTTTCTAAACAATCAAGTAGCAATGTTGGCTTTGAAGCTCGGTTCGATTATAAGCCTTATCAAGAACGTGAATATATTTTCAATCACGTATGGCAACAAGTAAAAGACAAGTTTTATGTAGAAAACATACATGGAGTAGATTGGGAAGGCTATAAAAAAACTTATAAACGCTTCTTACCTTATATTAATAATGAATACGACTTCCGTGATATGCTTGGAGAATTGCTTGGCGAATTGAATGCTTCTCATACAGGAGCACGCTATCATGGAGAAAGTCCATCGCTAACAACGGCTACTTTAGGACTTTTCTTTGATAATGCATACGATGGTGATGGGCTAAAAGTGGAAGAAGTTATTAAACGCGGACCTTTTGCTGTGCGTAAAACTGGCGTAACAGCTGGCTGCATTATTGAAAAAATAGACGGCGAACCCATACTTAAAGGTAAAGATTATAACTATTTGCTTGATGGAAAAGCGGGAAAACGCATTATAGTTTCGGTTTATAACCCTATAAATAAAAAACATTTTGACGTTACGGTGAAAGCTATTAGTAAAGGTACACAAGACGAATTACTATATAAACGTTGGGTAGACCGTAATCGTGCCTTTGTTGATAGTATATCGGGAGGAAAAATAGCCTATGTTCATGTAAAAGGTATGAATAGTCCAAGCTTCCGAACAGTATATAGCGAACTATTAAGTGCAGAAAATCGTGTAAAAGATGCTGTAATTGTAGACGAAAGACATAATGGCGGAGGCTGGCTTCACGATGATCTTTGTACACTTTTAAGTGGAAAAGAATATCAAAAGTTTATACCACACGGCAAATATATAGGGAGCGACCCATTTAACAAATGGAACAAACCATCGTGCGTATTAATTTGTGAAGACGATTATAGCAATGGAATGGGATTCCCACAAATTTATAAATATCTTGGAATAGGTAAACTTATTGGTGCACCAATAGCAGGAACTATGACAGCTGTTTGGTGGGAAACACTTATAAATGGTATGATTTTTGGAATTCCACAAGTAGGTTGTCAGGATATGAAAGGTAGATTTGCCGAAAATTTACAACTCAATCCAGATATTGAAGTGTATAACACACCAGCCGACTATATTAACGGCTACGACCGACAGTTGGAAAAAGCAGTGCACGAAATGATGAAAAAATAACATTGCAAGAGAATATACACATACTGATAGATAGCTATACACAAAACAATATAAGCAACAACTATCTGCAAAAACCATTATACAAAATAAATGGGCTCCGAATTTTAGGTTCGAAGCCCGTTTTTTATTAAAGCTAAAATTTGTATTCGAAAAAATATAATAATAAACCACACAGAATATTATTACAAAATATTTTTTTCAAATTACAAAATAAAAAAATATAATAAGAAATCAATGCAACATCTATGTATTTGGAAGTCAGACCATATAATGAAAGGAAATCAAAATTAGTTCATATTAGCATAGAACATAAACAAAAAATAGAGTTATTGTATGAAAGAAAACAATACCTAAACATTCACATTTTCACAATTAACCAGTGAAATTTATACTTATTTCATTGACCCAATGAAACTTAAGCAGAGAAAAATAGCCAATTATTTGGCAGATAAGAAAATAAGCAGTAATTTTGCACCGCTAAAATGGCATAGTGCCGTTTAGTTAATGTTTAACATAATTAAAAATAAAACAAACAAGCATGATTATTGTACCAGTTAAAGATGGTGAAAACATCGAAAGAGCACTCAAGAAATTTAAGAGAAAGTTTGAAAAGACAGGTGTTGTAAAAGAACTTCGTTCTCGTCAACAGTTTGACAAACCTTCTGTTAAAAGACGCTTAAAGATGGAACGTGCCATCTATGTACAGCATCTTCGCGACGCAGAAGAATAAAAATTCTGTAGAAAATTTGGTAGTTCAAATAATATTTCGTAACTTCGTTGCCAAGAGTTAAATATTGCGACGATGTTGAGCATAGAAAACTTTTTGAAGTTTCTACGGTTAGAGCGAAATTATTCGCAAAAAACAGTAGATAATTATAAAGCTGATTTAGAACAGTTCAAATTATTCTTCGGAAAGTTAAAAGCCGATTTATCTTGGAAAGATGTTGATGGAGACATTATTCGAGATTGGATAGAAAATATGATGGATAAAGGGAATGCCCCTTCTTCTGTAAATCGAAGATTAAGCGCCCTGCGATCATATTATCGGTATGCATTAAAGAGAGGATTTGTAGAATCTGATCCCACTTATAATATTCAAGGACCTAAAAATAAAAAAGTTCTTCCACAATTTCTGAAAGAAACAGAAATGGATAGACTTATAGATCCAAGAATGTGGACAGATAAATATAAAGATGTACTCGCGCGTACCATAATAATAACATTCTATTCAACTGGCGTCAGAGTTTCTGAACTAGTGGGATTAAATTTAGAAGATGTGAATTTCGTAACCCACGAACTAAAAGTAACGGGAAAACGTAACAAACAACGTATCATTCCATTCGGAACAGAACTCGAAGAAACGTTAATGACATATTTGCAAAACCGAAATCCAAAAACGGAAACGCAAAATGCTCTATTCATAACCGAAAAAGGAAAACGAGTAACCACAAGTCAAGTAAGAACAATGGTGAAAGTGAATATAGCAAAAGTCTCAACGTTAAAGAAAAAATCGCCACACGTGCTGCGACACACATTTGCAACAGCAATGTTAAATCATAAAGCTGAATTGGGAAGTGTGAAAAAATTGCTCGGACATAAAAGCATCGCAACGACAGAAATATACACACACGTAACTTTCGAACAATTGAAAGAAACGTATAAAGAAGCCCACCCAAGGGCAAACCTTAAATAAAAAGGAGGTAATTATGGATATTAAAATTCAATCAATTCATTTTGAAACTACCGAAAAATTAGATGCTTTCATTAACAAGAAAGTTGAAAAACTATCGAAAACTTATGAAGATATTCAGAAAGTAGAGGTGCAATTGAAGATTGAGAAACCTGCTGTAGCTATGAATAAAACAACAAGTTTTACGGTTTTTATACCAGGAAATAAGTTGTTTGCAGAAAAAACTTGCGATACTTTTGAAGAAGGAGTAGACTTGTGCGTAGATGCAATGAAGGTTCAACTCACGAAAGTAAAAGAAAAACAAAGAAAGTAATAAAAAAAATCTCCATTTTTTTGGAAGATAAAAAATAAAGCCGTATCTTTGCAGCCGTTTTACGAGTAATTGTAAATACGAGTAGTCAAATGGCTGCAATCGCCTCTTTAGCTCAGTTGGCCAGAGCACGTGATTTGTAATCTCGGGGTCGTTGGTTCGAATCCGACAAGAGGCTCAAAAAGGCTTGGGTAGTTTCCAGAGTGGCCAAATGGGGCAGACTGTAAATCTGCTGCTTCTAGCTTCGGTGGTTCGAATCCATCACTACCCACATAAGTAAAGTGTACTTATCCGTTAGAACTATTAAATATTAATTGAGCCAATAAACTCTCAATTTCTAATAGAAAACGGTAAATGCGGAAATAGCTCAGTTGATAGAGCACTAGCCTTCCAAGCTGGGGGTCGCGGGTTTGAGCCCCGTTTTCCGCTCACTCTTGCTGTAATAGCTCAGTGGTAGAGCACTTCCTTGGTAAGGAAGAGGTCCTGAGTTCAACTCTCAGTTACAGCTCTACTTTTCTGTTCTATTGCAGATAAGAAAGAAAAACAAAGATTATTCATTTAAAATTAAACAATAAGCTATGGCTAAAGAGACATTTCAACGTACCAAGCCGCACGTAAATATTGGTACAATTGGTCACGTAGACCACGGTAAGACTACATTGACAGCTGCCATTTCTAAGGTCCTTCACGAAAAGGGCTTCGGTACCGAAGATGTTAAGTCTTTTGATCAGATTGATAATGCACCTGAAGAAAAAGAGCGTGGTATTACTATCAACTCTGCTCACATTGAATATGAGACTGCTAAACGTCACTATGCACACGTAGACTGTCCTGGGACACGCCGACTATGTAAAGAACATGGTAACTGGTGCTGCGCAAATGGACGGTGCTATCTTAGTTGTTGCAGCTACTGATGGTCCTATGCCACAAACTCGTGAGCACGTATTGCTCGCTCGTCAGGTAAACGTTCCTCGTTTGGTTGTTTTCTTGAACAAGTGTGATATGGTCGAAGATGAAGAAATGCTTGAACTTGTTGAAATGGAAGTTCGTGAAATCCTCGAGCAATATGACTTTGAAGAAGACACTCCTATCGTTCGTGGTTCTGCTCTTGGCGCATTGAACGGTGTTGATAAGTGGGTAGATAAAGTAATGGAATTAATGGACACTGTAGATGAGTGGATACAAGAACCACCACGTGCTACAGATAAACCATTCTTGATGCCTATCGAAGACGTATTCTCTATTACTGGTCGTGGTACAGTTGCTACTGGTCGTATCGAGACTGGTGTTATTCACGTTGGTGATGAAGTAGAATTGCTTGGTCTTGGTGAGGATAAGAAGTCTACAGTAACTGGTGTAGAAATGTTCCGTAAACTTCTTGACGAAGGACGCGCTGGTGATAACGTAGGTTTGCTTCTTCGTGGTATTGATAAGGCAGAAATTAAACGTGGTATGGTACTTTGCCACCCAGGTCAGATTAAACCTTACAAGAAATTTAAAGCATCTGTATATATCTTGAAGAAAGAAGAAGGTGGTCGTCATACTCCATTCGGAAACAAGTATCGTCCTCAATTCTATCTCCGTACTATGGACTGTACAGGTGAAATAACATTGCCAGAAGGTGTTGAAATGGTAATGCCTGGTGATAATGTTGAAATTACTGTAGAACTGATTTACGCAGTAGCACTAAATACTGGTTTGCGTTTCGCTATCCGTGAAGGTGGTCGTACTGTAGGTTCTGGTCAGATTACAGAGGTTTACGAAGATTAATTCATATACCTATAATATAAATAGATTCCCAGTAATGGGAATCTATATACGGGTTTAGCTCAGTTGGTAGAGCACTGGTCTCCAAAACCAGGTGTCGAGGGTTCGAGTCCTTCAACCCGTGCTTAAAGAAGATAATATGCTTAAAAGAATATTTTTAAAATTCTTAGAATACTGCAAGGATTGTTACAATGAACTTGCGCATAAAACGACGTGGCCAACACGTGCCGAGCTAACACATAGTGCAATGGTAGTATTATCTGCTTCCCTAGTCATTGCGCTTGTTGTGTTTGTTTTTGATTTTATATCACAGCATGTGATGGGATTTGTTTATCGCTAAAGTATTAGGGAGAATGGCTGATACAGAAAGAAATGGTATGTACTTCGTGCAATCAGCGGTAAAGAAGCAAAGGTGAAAGAATACATTGATGCAGAATTACGGCAGAATGAGAAGTTAGCAGAACGGGTATTTGATACATTATTACCAACAGAGAGTTATGCTTCGTTGCGTAATGGTAAACGTGTCATTACTGAGAAATTAAGTCTTCCAGGTTATATACTTGTACAGGCTAATATGAACTCAGAAGTGGCATCTATACTTCGTTTTATACCTAATGTGTTAGGATTTCTTGGAGGTACTGCAGAACCAACTCCAATTCGCCAAGCTGAGATGAATCGTTTACTTGGCAGAGCAGAAGATTCTGTACTTGAAGAGGTACAAGATAACCCTTATACTGTTGGTGAGTCGGTTAAAGTGATTGATGGACCATTCAGTGGTTTCCATGGTATCATTGAAGAGGTGAATACTGAGAAACATAAACTGAAGGTTATGGTTATGATATTTGGACGACAAAATCCTTTAGAACTAAGTTTTATGCAAGTATCAAAAGAGGAATAAATGTTACGAGATTCCTCTTATATAAATCATTTAAAATAAACAGAAAATGGCTAAAGAAGTTGCTGGATTAATCAAATTACAGATTAAAGGTGGCGCTGCAAATCCTTCTCCTCCTGTAGGACCTGCTTTAGGTTCTAAGGGTATTAATATAATGGGATTTTGCAAGGAATTCAACGCCCGTACCCAGGATAAAGCTGGGAAAGTTCTTCCAGTTGTTATTACATACTATAACGATAAGTCTTTTAGCTTTGTTATAAAAACACCTCCAGCTGCTATTCAGCTGCTTGAGGTTGCAAAAGCAAAGAGTGGTTCAGGTGAACCAAATCGAAAGAAAGTCGCTTCTGTGACTTGGGATCAAATTAGGACTATTGCTGAAGATAAAATGCCAGATCTCAATTGCTTTACAATAGAAAGCGCAATGCGACTTATTGCTGGTACAGCACGTAGTATGGGAATAACAGTAAAAGGGGACTTCCCTAATAAATAATATTAAACTTCAAAAGTAAAAATGAGTAAACTGACAAAAAATCAGAAATCAGTAGCTGAGAAGGTTGAATTAGGGAAGGCATATACTTTAACAGAAGCATCTAAACTTGTTAAAGAGATTACAACAACGAAATTTGATGCATCTGTAGATGTTGATATTCGTCTAGGTGTAGATCCACGTAAAGCAAATCAGATGGTTCGTGGTGTAGTTACATTGCCTAATGGGACTGGAAAACAAACTCGTGTATTATGTCTTTGTACTCCTGATCAGGAATCTGCTGCTAAAGAAGCAGGTGCCGATTATGTTGGTCTTGATGAGTATATCCAAAAGATTAACGCAGGATGGACAGATGTTGATGTAATCATAACGATGCCATCTTGTATGGGTAAAGTTGGTCCTTTAGGACGTGTACTTGGTCCTCGTGGTTTAATGCCTAACCCTAAAAGCGGTACAGTTACAATGGATGTAGCGAAAGCTGTGAAAGAAGTAAAATCTGGTAAAATAGATTTTAAAGTAGATAAGGCTGGTATTATTCATACATCAATAGGTAAGATCAGTATGTCTGCTGAACAAATCTTTGGTAACGCAAAGGAATTTATTTCAACCGTTGTAAAATTGAAACCTGCTGCTGCTAAAGGTACATATATAAAGAGTATCTTTATTTCAAGTACTATGAGTAAGGGTATCAAGATTGATCCTAAATCAGCTGAATAACTCTAAAAAGTTTGAAAGATGAAAAAAGAAGTAAAAGATACTATAATTGCTGAGATTGGTGAGAAGTTGAAAGAGTATCCACATTTTTATCTTGTGGATGTTACTGGATTAAACGCTAGTGCTACAAGTTCTCTCCGTCGGAAATGCTTTAAGAGCGAGATAAAAATGATTGTTGTTAAAAACAATCTATTACACAAAGCTTTCGAAGCTGCAGAATTAGATTACGAACCTCTTTATGGAGCTTTAAAGGGAAATACAGCAATACTATTCACACACATAGCTAATGTTCCTGCTAAGCTTCTAAAAGAATATAAGAAGGAAGGTATTCCTGCTTTAAAAGCAGCTTATGCTGAAGAATCTATGTTCATTGGAGCCGATAAGCTTGAAGAATTAGCAGCTCTTAAAAGTAAAAATGAACTTATTGCTGACGTTGTGGCTTTGTTACAATCTCCAGCAAAGAACGTTGTTTCAGCTCTCCAATCTGGGGCAAGTACAATTCACGGTGTGCTTAAGACTTTAGGCGAACGTTCTGAATAAAAGTAAAGTCAAAAAATAAAATTATAAATAGAATAAATTAAAATATAAGAATAAAATGGCAGATATTAAAGCTATTGCAGAAGAATTAGTAAATCTTACTGTTAAGGAAGTAAATGAGTTAGCAACTGTCCTCAAGGACGAGTATGGAATTGAGCCTGCTGCTGCAGCCGTAGCAGTTGCTGGTCCTGCTGCAGGTGGTGCAGCTGCTGCAGCAGAAGAAAAGACAGAATTTGACGTTGTTCTTACTGATGCTGGTGCAAACAAACTTAAGGTTGTTAAGGCTGTTAAGGAAGCTTGTGGCTTAGGTTTGAAAGATGCAAAAGACCTTGTTGATGGTGCTCCTTCTACAATTAAAGAAGGTGTAGCTAAAGCTGAAGCTGAAAACTTGAAGAAGTTGATTGAAGCAGAAGGCGCTAAGGTTGAGTTGAAGTAATATTCTTCGGGAGAGAATTGCTTTTATAATTACGTAAAAGCATAAATTATAAAGATATGGTTAGAATTTACCAAGTAGGTGAGTTCTAACCATTTTGTATCTTTTCTTACTTATCTATTGCTTGTGATATTATAATCGCAGCATAACTAAATATAATATGGCAACAGAGAATAAACCCAGAATAAACTTCGCCAGTGTGCAGAATCCGTATCCATATCCGGATTTTCTAGATTTACAGTTAAAGTCGTTTAAAGATTTCTTACAACTCGATACACCTCCTGAGAACCGAAAAGAAGATGGTTTATATAAGGTTTTCGTAGAGAATTTCCCTATTACTGATACGCGTAATAACTTCGTTCTTGAATTTTTGGATTACTACATAGATCCTCCACGTTATTCTATTGCAGAGTGTTTAGAACGAGGATTGACCTATAGTGTACCATTGAAAGCCAAAATGAAGCTTTATTGTACCGATCCAGAACACGAAGATTTTGGGACCTTTATCCAAGACGTATTTCTTGGTACAATTCCATATATGACAGACAATGGTACTTTTATCATTAATGGTGCTGAACGTGTTGTAGTCTCTCAATTGCATCGTTCTCCAGGTGTCTTTTTTGGACAAGGAGTTCATGCAAATGGAACTGTACTTTATAGTGCGCGTATTATACCTTTTAAAGGATCATGGATTGAATTTGCTACTGATATAAATAATGTAATGTATGCTTATATTGACCGCAAAAAGAAATTGCCTGTAACAACTATGCTTCGGGCAATAGGCTTTGAGTCTGATAAGGATATATTACAGATTTTCGATCTGTGTGAAGAAATAAAGGTAAATAAGAAAAACCTGAAGGCCGCTTTAGGACGTAAGTTGGCTGGTAATGTAATGAAGAGTTGGAACGAGGATTTCGTGGATGAAGACACAGGTGAAGTTGTTTCTATTGAACGCAATGAGGTGGTTGTTGAACGTGAGACAGAAATCACTGACGAAAACCTGGATATTATTCTCGAAAGTGGCGTGTCTTCTATTCTTTTGCATAAAGACGAAAGTGTTGCCAATAAATATTCTATTATATTTAATACGCTAGCAAAAGACCCTAGCCACTCTGAAATAGAAGCTGTTAATTATATTTACCGACAGTTGCGTAATGCTGATGCTGCCGATGATGCAAGTGCGCGCGAAGTTTTCCAGAATCTTTTCTTCTCTGATAAACGTTACGATTTAGGCGAAGTAGGACGCTATCGAATAAATAGAAAGTTGGGACTTGATACAGATATGGATGTTCGTGTTCTGACGAAAGACGATATAATTGCTATCATTAAGTATTTGATAAATCTTGTAAATTCAAATGCAACAGTTGATGATATAGACCACTTATCTAATCGTCGTGTCCGTACAGTTGGAGAACAATTGGCCAATCAGTTCTCTATTGGTTTAGCACGAATGAGCCGTACCATTCGAGAACGAATGAATGTCCGCGATAATGAAGTCTTCCAACCAACAGACTTGATTAATGCAAAAACAATCTCAAGTGTCATAAACTCCTTCTTTGGTACAAATCCATTAAGCCAATTTATGGATCAAACAAATCCATTGGCGGAAGTAACACACAAACGTCGTCTTTCCGCTTTAGGTCCAGGTGGTCTTTCTCGCGAAAGAGCAGGTTTCGAAGTTCGTGATGTTCACTATACACACTATGGTCGTTTGTGCCCTATAGAATCACCTGAAGGTCCTAACATTGGTTTGATATCTTCATTATGTCTTTATGCAAAGATTAATGATCTTGGCTTCATTGTTACTCCATACAGAAAGGTTACTAATTCGAAAGTAGATTTGAACAACGAGCATGTTGTTTATATGACAGCTGAAGAAGAAGAAGATCTTCCAGTAGGACAAGGAAATGCGCCATTGAACCCAGATGGAACATTTATCCGTGATAATGTGAAGTGTCGTCAAGACGCAGATTATCCAGTTGTAGAACCTAGCCAAGTAGCTCTTATGGATGTTGCTCCACAGCAAATAGCTTCTGTATCTGCAGGATTGATTCCATTCTTAGAACATGATGATGGACACCGTGCATTGATGGGGTGTAATATGATGCGTCAAGCTGTTCCATTGTTACATAATGATGCCCCAATTGTAGGAACTGGTTTGGAAACAAGTTTGTGAAGATTCCAGAACAATGGTAACAGCCGAAGGCGATGGCATTATTGATTATGTAGATGCAACAACTATCCGAATTCTCTATGATCGCACAGAAGAGGAAGAGTTTGTTAGTTTTGAACCTGCATTAAAGGAATATCGTATTTCTAAATTCCGTCGCACTAATCAAAATATGGTTGTGGACCTCCGCCCAATTTGTAATAAAGGACAGCGTGTAAAGAAAGGTGATATTCTTACAGAAGGCTATGCTACTGAGAATGGAGAATTGGCACTTGGACGAAATCTTTTAGTAGCTTATATGCCATGGAAAGGTTATAACTATGAAGATGCTGTTGTTATTTCTGAACGAATGGTGCGCGAAGATGTCCTAACTTCTGTGCATGTTGATGAATATTCACTTGAGGTTCGTGAAACGAAGCGCGGCGTAGAAGAGTTTACATCTGATATCCCAAATGTCAGTGAAGAAGCTACAAAAGATCTTGATGAGAACGGTATTATTCGTATTGGTGCACGTGTTGAACCAGGCGATATTATGATAGGTAAAATTTCTCCAAAAGGTGAAAGCGATCCTTCACCAGAAGAGAAGTTATTGCGAGCAATTTTCGGAGATAAAGCTGGCGATGTGAAAGACTCTTCGTTGAAAGCTAATCCATCTTTGAGTGGCGTTGTTATCGATAAGAGACTATTTGCTCGTGCTATTAAGACCCGTGAGAGCAAACGACACGATAAAGCAACTTTAGTACGCCTTGATGAAGAACAAGAAGCTAAAATAAATGATTTAAAGAGTTTGCTTGTCGATAAGATCTTAGAACTAACTGAAGATAAAGTTTCACAAGGAATTAAAGATTATTCGAATGCTGAGATTATAACTAAAGGTGCAAAATTCACAATGGCAGCTTTAAAGAATCTCGATTACGAAGGTATTCAATCTAATGGTTGGACAGACGACGAGCATACTAACTTCTTAATTCAGCAACTTATTATGAACTTCATTCGTAAGTATAAGCAGATGGATGCTGAACTTAAACGTAAGAAGTTCTCTATAACCATAGGAGACGAACTTCCATCAGGTGTATTACAGATGGCTAAAGTTTATATTGCTAAGAAGCGTAAGATTCAGGTAGGTGATAAGCTTGCCGGACGTCATGGTAATAAAGGTATTGTTTCGAAAGTTGTTCGCGTAGAAGACATGCCTTTCCTTGAAGATGGTAGAGCTGTAGACTTAGTATTAAATCCTATGGGTGTGCCATCGCGTATGAATCTTGGTCAGATTTTCGAAGCTATTCTCGGTGCTGCGGGTTATAAGCTAGGTGTTAAGTTTGCTACACCTATATTCGATGGAGCTAAACTTGCTGATCTAAAAGAATGGACCGATAAGGCAGGCTTACCTCCTATGTGCTCTACCTATATTTACGATGGAGAAACTGGTGAGCGTTTCGATCAACCTGCAACTGTGGGTATTACCTACTTCCTTAAGTTAGGACATATGGTTGAAGATAAAATGCATGCACGTAGCATCGGTCCATATTCTCTTATTACACAACAGCCATTGGGCGGTAAAGCTCAGTTTGGAGGACAACGATTTGGAGAAATGGAAGTTTGGGCAATCGAAGCATTCGGTGCCTCACATGTATTACAAGAAATACTGACAATAAAATCAGATGATGTTGTAGGGCGCTCTAAAGCCTACGAATCTATTGTCAAAGGCGAACCTATGCCAATGCCTGGCATTCCAGAGTCGTTGAATGTATTACTCCACGAACTTCGTGGTCTTGGATTAAGCATTAAACTTGATTAAATTGCACACCCAAAATTAAAAAAACATGGCTTTTAAGAAAGATAATAAAGTTAAGAGTAATTTTAACAAGATCACAATAGGATTAGCCTCTCCAGAAGAAATTCTTGAAAATTCGTTTGGAGAAGTAACCAAACCAGAAACGATTAACTATCGTACTTATAAACCTGAACGTGATGGCTTATTCTGTGAGCGTATTTTTGGTCCTACGAAAGACTATGAATGTGCTTGTGGAAAGTATAAGCGTATCCGCTATAAAGGTATTGTTTGTGATCGCTGTGGTGTAGAAGTTACAGAAAAGAAAGTACGCCGTGAGCGTGCTGGACATATCGAACTTGTAGTCCCAGTAGCGCATATTTGGTATTTCCGCAGTCTGCCTAATAAAATTGGCTATTTGTTAGGTCTCCCAACTAAGAAGTTGGACAGCGTTGTATATTATGAAAAATATATTGTTGTTCAACCTGGTGTTGTTGAGAATATGAAGTACTCAGATACAGGAGAAGAAATAAATGGTTCTCATAAATTCGATCTTTTATCTGAAGATGAATACTTAGATATTCTTGATAACCGTTTACCAGAAGGTAACGAGAGATTGGATAACTCTGATCCGAAGAAATTTATTGCAAAGATGGGGGCTGAAGCTATTTACGACTTGTTAGCTAATATAGACCTCGACCGTTTAGCGGGTGAGCTTCGCGACCGTGCAACAACCGATTCTAGTCAGCAGCGCAAAACAGAAGCTTTAAAGCGATTACAAATAGTAGAAGCATTCCGTCAATCAGAAGGTATAAATCGTCCAGAATGGATGATTATGAAGATTATACCAGTTACCCCTCCAGAACTTCGTCCATTAGTACCACTTGATGGAGGACGCTTTGCAACTTCTGATTTGAACGACCTTTATCGTCGTGTAATCATTCGTAATAATCGTTTGAAGCGCCTTATTGAGATAAAAGCACCAGACGTTATTCTCCGTAACGAAAAACGAATGTTGCAAGAGGCTGTAGATTCTTTGTTCGATAATAGCCGTAAGTCTTCTGCTGTTAAAAGCGAAAGCAATCGCCCTTTAAAATCTTTATCAGACTCTCTCAAAGGTAAACAAGGACGCTTCCGTCAAAACCTTCTTGGTAAGCGTGTAGACTATTCTGCTCGTTCTGTTATTGTTGTAGGACCAGAGTTGAAGATGGGCGAATGTGGTCTTCCAAAACTTATGGCAGCCGAACTTTATAAACCATTCATTATACGCAAACTCATTGAACGAGGTATTGTGAAGACCGTGAAGAGCGCCAAAAAGATTGTAGACCGTCGCGAACCTGTTATTTGGGATATCTTGGAAAATGTAATGAAGGGACACCCAGTTCTTCTCAACCGTGCTCCTACCCTTCACCGTCTTGGTATACAAGCTTTCCAACCTAAACTTATTGAAGGAAAAGCTATCCAGTTACACCCATTGGCTTGTACTGCATTTAATGCCGACTTCGATGGAGACCAGATGGCTGTTCACCTCCCATTAAGCAATGAGGCTATTCTCGAGGCACAAATATTAATGCTCCAGAGCCACAATATATTAAATCCTGCTAACGGTGCACCTATTACGGTTCCTTCTCAAGATATGGTATTAGGTCTCTACTACATCACTAAGATTCGTCCAGGGGCTAAAGGAGAAGGGCTATGTTTCTATGGTGCCGAAGAAGCAATTATTGCTCATAACGAAGGACATTGCGACCTCCATGCACAGGTAAAGGTTATTGTCGATGACCTCGTTGATGGTAAACTTCAGAAACGAATGGTAGAAACTTCAGTTGGTCGAATCATTGTTAATCAGATTATTCCAACAGAAGTAGGCTATTTCAATGGTATTATTTCTAAGAAATCGCTACGCGGATTGATTGCAGATGTTATCAAATCTGTTGGTATGGCACGTGCATGTGCTTTCCTTGATGGTATCAAAAATCTTGGTTACCGTATGGCTTATACTGCAGGTCTTTCATTCAACTTGGACGATATAATTGTACCAAGCGAGAAAGTTGATATTGTAGGTAAGGGACAGTCTGAGGTCGATCAGGTTAAGGCTAATTACGAAATGGGATTCATTACCGATAAGGAACGTTATAACCAGGTAATTGATGCGTGGACTCACGTAAACAACAACCTGAAAGCAAGCGTAATGAAACACATGACTGAGGCTGACCAAGGTTTTAACGCTGTTTATATGATGCTTGACTCTGGTGCTCGTGGTTCTGCAGACCAGATTGCACAGCTTGCTGGTATGCGTGGGTTGATGGCAAAACCTCAAAAAGCAGGTGCTGAGGGTGCACAGATTATAGAAAACCCTATTCTTTCAAACTTTAAGGAAGGTATGTCTGTGCTCGAATATTTTATTTCTTCACACGGTGCTCGTAAAGGTCTTGCCGATACGGCTATGAAAACTGCCGATGCAGGATATCTAACTCGCCGTTTGGTAGACGTTTCCCATGATGTTATTATAACAGAAGAAGACTGTGGATCGCTTCGCGGACTTGAATGTCGAGCATTGAAGAGTGGAGACGAAGTTATTGCTTCTCTTTACGAACGCATTCTCGGTCGTGTATCTGTACACGATGTTATTAATCCTTCTACGGGTGAGATAATAGTTGCTGCGGGCGAAGAAATTACAGAGGCTAAAGCAAAAGCTATTGACGAATCTCCACTCGAAATGATTGAAATTCGTTCTGTACTTACCTGCGAGAGCAAACGTGGTGTATGTAAAAAGTGTTATGGTCGCAACTTAGCTACAGCTCGTATGGTACAGATGGGTGAAGCGGTCGGAGTTATCGCAGCACAGGCTATTGGAGAGCCTGGAACACAGCTTACACTTCGTACATTCCACGCTGGTGGTATTGCTTCTAATGCTGCAGCCAATGCATCTATCATTGCGAAGAACGATTGCAAAATTGAATTCGATGAACTTCGTACAGTTCCATTTGTTGACGATGAAGATCGCGAATGTCAAAAAGTAGTAAGTCGCTTGGCAGAAATTCGCTTTATTGATATCAATACTGGTATCGTTCTCTTAACGGAAGGTATCCCTTATGGAAGTTCTCTCTATTTTAAGAGTGGAGATAAAGTAAAGAAAGACGACCTTATTTGCCGTTGGGACCCATTCAATGCTGTCATTGTTAGCGAATATTCTGGCGTACTTCGTTTGCACGATGTTGTAGAGGGGGCTACTTATAAAGCTGAAACCGACGATGCAACAGGACTTACCGAACGCATCATTACAGAATCGCGCGATAAATCGCTTGTTCCTACTGTTGATGTTGTGCGTGCAGGTGCTAAAAAGGTGCTGGCGGGCAGTATGCTCCAGAAGATGTGTTTGGTACTTACAACCTTCCTGTTGGTGGACACTTAGAGCAAATAGTTCAAGATGGAGCAGAAATTACTACAGGTACAACGCTTGTTAAGATTCCACGCTCTGTAGGTGGTGCCGGCGATATTACAGGTGGTTTACCACGTGTAACCGAACTATTCGAAGCACGTAATCCATCTAACCCGGCTGTAGTTTCCGAAATTGATGGTGAAGTTACAATGGGCAAAGTTAAACGTGGTAATCGCGAAATAATCGTTACATCTAAAACCGGCGATCAACGGAAGTATCTCGTTAGTTTGTCAAAACAGATTCTTGTTCAAGAACACGATGCTGTGAGAGCAGGAACTCCGCTTTCAGATGGTATCATAACACCTGCCGATATTCTTTCTATTAAAGGCCCTACGGCTGTACAAGAATATATTGTAAACGAAGTACAAGACGTTTATCGTCTACAAGGTGTGAAGATTAACGATAAACACTTCGAAATTATCGTTCGTCAAATGATGCGCAAAGTGCGAATTGACGACTCTGGCGATACTACTTTCCTCGAACAAGAGCTTGTTGATAAGCTCGACTTCTTAGAAGAGAACGATCGCATTTGGGGTAAAAAGGTTGTTACCGACCCCGGCGATTCTGAATATTGCTATAAAGGACAGATTCTGTCTGTACGTAAATTACGCGATGAAAACTCTAACCTTAAACGCCGCGACTTAAAACTCGTTCAGGTGCGAGATGCTGTTCAAGCCACTGCAACACAGATGTTGCAAGGTATTACACGCGCTGCGCTTGGTACAAAGAGCTTTATGTCAGCTGCTTCGTTCCAAGAAACAACTAAAGTTCTTAATGAGGCTGCAATTCGTGGTAAGAGTGATACGCTCGAGGGAATGAAAGAAAACGTTATTTGTGGACACCTCATTCCAGCGGGTACAGGTCTTCGTCAGTGGCAAAAGCTTATAGTTGGCTCTCAAGAAGAACATATACGCTTAGAAGCTAATAAGAAAAGCATTATAGACTTCTCTGACAAAGAGAATGCTAAAGCTTAAAACAAGACTTATAAGTTACAATTATAAGAGGGTGTGTCAAAATTGATACATCCTCTTTTTATTCTCCCTTTACCTTGTCTACCACATAATTCGTTAATTACTGCAGCTATGCTGCTAATTTCATATAAAATGATTTATAGGGCTTTAAATAGCCTATATAAACTTGTATAGAGCATCTGAAGGTGCCTAAAAGTACCTCCATAATGTCTTTTAGTTCCTTGAGATTGGTTTTTCTACACATTTTCCCTATGTTAAAGGCTATAGCAAAGAAGGCAAAGTCCATATTGACCTTGTCTTTCCCAAAATGCCTAAACCTCTTATAGGCTTTATTATATTTTGTTTGTCCAAAAACAGCTTCAGGTTCTATGCACCTTCGTCCTCGATGCTTGATGCCTTCTTCCGAGGTCAGTAGTTCCCGTGCCTTTTGTTTATAGTGCTGTAGTTGATGGTTTACTTCTATAATTCTGTTCCCTCTTGCTTTAAAACATGACCCTCTCAACGGACAACCATCACAGCGTTCTGCCTGATAACGTACGCTGTAAGTAACGAATCCATTGGAGGTGATGGAACGCTTCATGCCTATACGTTTCATGTGCTGTCCCATAGGGCAGACGTAGAAATCCTGTTCCTTATTATAATAAGGCTTGCGGGACTGAATGGGTTAGGTGTGTAGCGTGGACGCTGCTCTTTATGGAAGTAGTTATACTTCACATAGGCTTCCATATTATGTACGTCCATGAACAGATAGTTCTCCTCGGAGCCATACCCTGAATCGGCTACGACTGTCTTGGTATAACGATGATAGCGTGATTTGAAAGACTCCAAGAAAGAAGGTAGTGTGAGTGTATCGGTACGATTGGCATAGAGTGCAAAGTCGGTGATGAACTGGTTCTCAGTTGCTATCTGCAGATTATATCCAGGCTTAGTCTGTCCGTTCCGCATAGCATCCTCCTTCATGTGCATAAACGTGGCATCAGGGTCGGTCTTGCTGTAGGAGTTTCTCTCCCATAACCTCAAGGTGCCAGTCATACTCCTGGAGTTTATTACGTTTCTTCTCTAGCTCTTTAAGCTGTTTTTTCTTGGTTCTAACAGCCTGCTTCTCTTCTTTTGTCTTAGGCTCAGGGACTGATTCCAAAGACTTGTTCAATTCCTCGGATATCTCATCGAGCAGAGCTGCAGTAAACTCGACACCTTCTCTCTTAGCGGCATTGTCCTGCGCTATGACATCATCAACTTGAAGCAAGAGTGTGCGTATTTGTTCCTGCAACTTGGCGCGGTTCTTTTCCACGGTTCTCTTCCAAACGAAGGTATACTTGTTGGCTTTCGATTCTATCTTTGTGCCGTCAATATATTCAACGTCAAGACTTATCAAACCTTTGGCTGCAAGTACTAATACGACTTGTGTAAAGATATTGTTGATTTCCTTTTTCACACGATTACGAAAACGATTGATGGTAATAAAATCAGGCTGCTCATATCCTGCCAGATAGATGAAATGAATGTCACGCTTGAGAAGCGACTCTATGCGACGGCAGGAATAGATATTATTCATATAGGCGTAAAGAATCACCTTGAGCATCATTTGTGGATGATAAGGCTTGCGACCACTGGGCTTATAAAGCTTGTAGACATTATCCAACATAAGATTATCCACCAAGGCGTCTAAAAGACGAACAGGGTCGTCTTCTGCGATATCCTTATCGATTCTTTGAGGAAAAAGAATCATTTTCTTGTGTATGTAAGAACGAAAGTGTATCTTTGTCATAATGAGATTTTTTTAATGCCTAAAGGTACAAAAACTTTAGGAAATAGCAAAGCCCTGGCTTGAGAAAGTCGGGGCTTTGTGCATAAAAAAGAGGATGTGTACATTTTGACACACCCTCTTCGAATGTTTTAATATCAAGAGAAGATAATGGATCGTTTATTTGTTGTCTACTAATTTCTTTCCCATTGACTATGAGTAACAGTTGGTAAGCATTTATAGATTTATCGCCTACATTACTTACTTTTACATGGATATTCGTAGTTTCAGAACGCATCACTTCTTTATCTGCTGTTACTGCAACAGAAAGGTCTCTATCGGCTAAATCGCCTACACGAATATTATCTATGAATAAAACTTTAGTGCTACTCTCGTTTGACTTATCAGCAAATGCAAACCTAACTGAACATAACGTTCATTTATAAATTGGCTGAGATCGTATTTATATGTTTGCCATTTGGTTTCGCCTGCAACTAATTTCTCTTTATTCAGATACACAACACCTTTATTTGGAATTGTCGCATATACATAAAACATACCACTGGCTGTAGTATTTTTTTGTTTAAATGCTAATATAGGGTGATGTGTTCCTGCTAACGATATTTTGAATGTATTTACACCAACTGAATCGTTCATAAGAGTTTGAAGATAAAGACAACCTCCGTCTGCATCAGACGATTCGTCTACTGTTCTTCCCACACCTGCCATTTGGAAAGTTACACCTTGTCCCTCTGCAAAAGGTATTAAAACTTTGTTTTCTCTACCATTAACAAAGCTCTCATAGTATGGCGTACTATCAGGTACGCCTAATAAAAGAGTATTAGAAACATTTCCTTTTTCACTCTCCCCTTTAGCATTTTTTGCAGTAACAGCTAATTCGAGTTGTCTTGGTTTCCCTTTATCTGCACCATAACCTAAGGCATATTCTGTCTGCCCATTTGTAACTTCACCTATTTTATCTCCCAATTGTACTTGGCCTAAGTTATCGTAGCTAACAGTATGTATATTATAAGTTACTTTCTCTGGAAAGAATGCACCATTATGCATAGGACGAGATGCACTCCACGAAAGAATAATATTATTAGGATCATCTGAGAGCTTTACATTTGTTGGAGCTGATGGGAAATCGAGTCCTATATAAGAAGAAGTAACATACGCTTCTCCATCTCCAATCTCATTATAAGGAAGAAAAGTAAAACTATTTAATCCCTCTTGTGGAATATTATCTATCACAAAGTTATATTGTTCACCAGGATTAAGAGTATTTATATTTTTCACCTGTGTACCATTTATTAATACACGAATACCACCCAATGAGGTTAATGGCATTCCATCATACGAAGTTTTTGGCGCAATAAAGTTTACATTTGCTTTCAAACTTGCCGAAGCATCTGGTGTGATAGTTACATTAGTAACCTTACTAGGAGATTTGGCTTCTGGTGCTGCCTCAACAGAAATATCATCAACATAAAGAGCAATACGAAAAGCATCGCTAATAGCGTGGAAACCTATATAATATACACCATCGCTCAAAGGTTTCAATGTTTGTGTATATTCTTGAAAAGTAGTATTACTTATTTCTGTTGGCGTAAGTATTTCGCCAGTCATAGCAGCCACCTTAGTTGCATTACCATACTTTACTTCTATACGTTCGGGATATGTAGCTTGTACACAACGAAGTTTAAATTTCACATAATAAGTCTTACCACCTTTTAGATTTATTCCTGGTGAAATTAACCAATCGTCAGCTGCATTCTTTGCATTGTAATAATACATTGCCATTCCATTCTGGTCGTTAAGTAAAAGGCTCCATATTCCATTCTTCTTGCCATTAATAGTATCGTTATCTCCATTAGCATCAATTATAGTGAATTGTTCCCATTGTTCCACATTGCTAAAATCAACGCTCCAACCAGGTTCATAGATTATTGGCGATTGCTTATGCTGAACATTTGAAACACTTTTCTGCCTATTATTTTTTAATTGTGATATAGGCATATCTCGCCTGTTACAATTATAAATTGTAGTATCACCCATCTGTAATTTCTGCTGCAAGATATGGTTGTGAATTAACAATTTGTCAATAGTAGTTTGACCATATATAGGCATTGTTGACAATATAACTCCTTGAATAATAAGTAAAATTATTTTCTTTCCCATAAAAAATATTTTAGATGTTTATAACTACGATATACTTCTACAGTGTAGTAACTCTATTTAAGTCAATAAATCGTGGATAGCAGAAGGTGATTTTTAACCATATTTCAAAATCATATATATAATGATGTTGATAAAAATGAAGACTCTATTGCACTTCGTTTTGGAACTTGCATTCTAAACACAACTAAATGGATCTTTTTATAAATGAAGGTTTTGCAGAGGTCTCGATATTTGCAAATAATTTATAGCATATTATACTATGAATCAGAGGAATATTAGGCTTTTAAGGGTGGACTATTTATAGATTGAAAGTTGTCAAGTTATTAATGTGCATTTTGACACACCCTCCCTTTTTATTAACCTCCTTATTTTTCAATTCTTTAGCATCCTAATCAAACATAGGTAATACGTGCAAAAAGGGAATGGCTTCCATCAAAATCTCCCAAATATCGGAAGGTATATCCTGCTCCTATCTTCCAATGATTAGCAACTATAAAGTCTATTCCAGTAGAAGGGGAGATAATATAGGACGTATGTTTTATATCTATACGTTCTGTGCCGTTGTTAGGCGTAAAGTGTTCGTAGCTTCCATCAATAATGCCAATACCACCACACAATTGCAAATAGTAGTTGAACAGTTTTGTTGATATAACATTAAAACCGAATCCCGTACTTATTGAATAGTCTTTACGAGACATAGATAAAATCCGATTACCTTCAGGAATATTCGTCAATTTCAATTCTGTACCATCATCGGTAGCTCCGAATAAGTCGGTAGTCCAAAAAAGACGATTGCTGATATAATACTTGGATAGAAAACCGATGCCAAAGCCCGAACTGAATGAGTTTTCGTATGGATTGCCGATTTTTGTATAGGTTTGCAAACCTCCATATATGCCTAATTCCAATGTTTTCTTTTGGGCTGCTATAGGCAAAGTCAAAATTAGCGAAAATAAAATAATTGTAATCCTTTTCATATTTCTACATTTCTTGATCTATTGTAAATTCAAAACTGTCAACAGCATGATGGAAAATATCTTCTTTATTCTTGAAGTGATGAAACATATTCCCACGAGAAACGTTGGTAGCTTCGACCAAGTCAGAGAAAGATACGTCCGCATGACCTTTTTTCAGAAATAATCTGAACGATTCATTAAGACAATGTCTCTTTTGCTTATACTTTCTTTATCTGTTTGATTTTCCATAATTTCATTATATTAGAATTAAAGCAGAACGTTTGCTCCGTATTGATAAGCGCAATATTAGGCAAATTATTTCAATCTACCAAATTTTTTTTCGATGATTTTTCTCCCAAAAGTTTCATTTTTCTCTCTTTATCTCACTTTACAGTGTAAACTAATTGATTATGAGCCTTTTTGATAGCATAATAACAACACTAAAGCTTAAGGTTCATTACAGAGAACTGTAAAGCCTTAAAAACAGTGCATTATATTTACTAAATGAGGCAAGTAAACTAATTAAATCTATAAGAAATTATGAAGTAGGCATTACGCACTAATACCTACTTTGTGAGCATCAGAAAACTAAAATAGCACTCACAGATATCTTATGTAAAAAAGATAGATATCTGAAACGTTCCTTACAGATATCTGTGACATTCCTTACAGATATCTGAAACATTCCTTATAGATATCTAAAACGAAAGATGGCAGAAAGTAATAGTATAAACAGAAATATAAAAGGCATTATGTTCTAAAGTTCAGTTTGGATTTAATTGTTCTACAGCTGCAAGTTTCTCTACTTTATAAGTAACAGCCTTTTTGTATATTGTTGAAATGGAAAACTAATATTAATGTAGCGGCAATGGAGAATGTTGCAATAGAAACAAATGTATAAACGTTAATTATTTTTCTACTCATTGCGCTTTTTATTTGTTGTTTTCATTATAATCTTATACCTTTGTGGCAGTGTTCATCGAAAAGTGGTGTGGCAACATACTAAACAAACAATCTTTTAACTTATAAAATGAGAAACTGTGTTTTGATGCTTATTCTCCTCTTGTGTTGCGTGGTAGCAAATGCACAAGAACAACATGCTTGGGAACAATTATATAGCGAATTGTTGGAAACGGAGGAGCAGGAGAATATAATGAGTGAAGAAGATTACGACTTGCTTTGTAGTTTGGAGATGCAACCTATAGACTTGAATAAGGCTACTCGTGAAGATTTAGAGCAGCTTCCCTTTCTATCTCCAACACAGATAGAAGATATTTTGGCTTACATTTATCAGTATCATGGAATGCGTTCAGTGGGTGAACTATTGATGATAGAGTCGCTCGATGATATACGCTGCAGATTATTGAGCCATTTTGTAACTATAAAGGTTGATGACGAACAACATTATCCTGCACTTTCTACTATATTGAAACGTGGAAAACATAATATTCTGTTTACAGCTAAAGTGCCTTTCTATACACGTGTAGGCGATAAAAGTGGCTATTTGGGCTATCCATATTCACATTCGGTGCGCTATAAGTTTTCTTATTCCGATTATTTCCAGGCAGGTTTTGTTGGTGCGCAAGATGGGGGAGAGCCTTTCTTCGCTAATAGAAATGCAATGGGCTACGACTATTATAGTTTTTATGTAGCTGTACGCAAATTGGGTTGCATTAAGTCAGCAGTTATTGGTCGCTATAAAGTACGTTTTGGGCAAGGTTTGGTTGTGAATAGCGATTTTAGTTTTGGAAAAACAATGTATCTTCTCTCACAAGGACGTTCTTTTACTAATATTCGTCCACACAGTTCACGTTCGCAAGCAAACTATTTGCAAGGTGGAGCCATAACGTTGGCTTTAACACATAATATATCGTTGTCGGCTTTTGCATCTTATCGTAAAAACGATGCAACACTTAATAGCGATGGTAGTATTCGCACACTTTTAAAAACGGGTTATCATCGTACCACTGTAGAACTGGAGAAGAAAAACAATTATTCTACAACAGCATTTGGAAGCAATGTGCAGTGGCATAGAAATGGGTTTCAATTAGGTCTGACTGCATTATATTCGCAGTTTAGCCGTCCATTATGTCCGAACACAGAGCAAAACTATCGTACCGACTATCCACAGGGTTACAATTTTTGGAATGTTGGGGCTAATTATGGTTATATAAATTCGCGATGGAATGTGAATGGTGAATCGGCAATGAGTGGTAACGGAGCCTTTGCTACCTTAAATAGTGCATCGTTTCAGGCGTCAAAACAAGTAGCAATAACAGCTATTCAGCGTTATTACAGTGCTAAATATTGGGCTCTTAATGGAAATGCTTTTAGCGAAGGAGGACAAACACGCAACGAAATGGGATTATTGTTAGGACTAACTTGGACCATAAATAGGTTTCTTACCGCAAATATCTATTCCGATTATGCTTATTTTGCAAAACCACGCTATTTAGCTTCGGTGGCAAGTTGTGCTTGGGATAATCTTTTCTCTACAGTATACACACATAACAACTTTTCGTTTTTAGTGCGTTATAGATTTAAGATTCGGCAGAAAGACAATGCTAATAGCACTCGACTGGCGAACGAATATATGCAGCGAGCACACTTTGCATTTATGTTCTCGCATCGAAACTGGGAGAATAAAATACAATTAGATATGGTTTCTGCTAAGTATAAAACCAATAGCGTGGGATATATGTTGAGCGAATTTATTACGTGGAAACCTTTTTCGTGGCTTCAAACATCGTCTAATATAGGTTATTTCCATACTTCCGATTTTGCTTCACGCCTGTATGTATACGAGCGCAGTATGCTCTACAACTTTAGTTTCCCAGCCTTTTATGGGAAAGGAGTGCGAGGAGCTATTTTCGTTAAAGCCAATTTACACAAGAACCTATCTGCACTGCTAAAGATAAGTAATACACATTACTTTGATCGTAAGCAAATATCATCAGGATTGCAGCAGATAAGCGGTTCTAACCTTACCGATTTAGAGTTTCAATTACAATGGAAAATATAATAGGCGACTGCTCTGTTCAGCATGAATTCAGTTTCGTATAAATTCACTTAAAGCCGTGCCACCATCTAATGAGGGTGAATAAGCCTCAAGCACATTGAGCTTAATGTTGCCTATAACTTCTTTTAAGTCCTTAGCTGTGTTCAATACGCATATATCTCCAGCTAATCCACAAATGTCTATCTGCTCAATGTCCCACTTCTCCATTAATTTATTGAGAATATTTGCAGATGTTTCATTCTGCATAATAGAGTATTCTTCTTTTCCAATATTGGTTCCTTTATATAAAGGTGTAAATCCTCCTTCCTGTTGATTAAGAGCAACCAATAACGGTTGCCAAATAGCAGCACCTGTAGAGTGTTGTACACAATGACGCGGCCATAATCCTCCTTCATCAGCAAACGAACTGTGATGAAAAGGATGCCAATCTAAAGTAACTACTTTCAGACTATATGTATTACCATTTGTTTTTACATACGTTGCCAACGCATTCATAGCCTCTGCAGCATTTTCTACAGGAAGAGTACCAGTAATAAAATCGATCTGTGGATCGACAATTAGCAAAAGTTTATTCATCTTTTATTATCTTGTAAATGTGCTTTTGTAACAAAGCATCTTAAGAATATTAACGAATATAGTTTGCAAATATTTCCCTGTAATATAGAAAATAACAGTGCGTATATTAATTTATCATCAAACTGTTGTTAATGCATTAGCAAAATGTTGCCAATAGATACTCTCTAATTATAAAACGGAAGTGAGAAGAAATAAGAATTAATTTGTTGTGTTTCTGCTTTTCATATACAATATACAACGAAAACTTGTGTAATTGAGGAATAAGAGCTATGTTTGCAGTTGGAATATTAAGAAATAACAATGAGGCGAAGTATACTCAATCTCAGTAGATTCTTGTTTTATCCAAAGCCCCGTGTAGACGAAACGCAGCTGAAATGTCGGTTCAAAGGACGATGGGTGGTAATTACAGGAGCATCGCGAGGCATCGGAGCTGCATTGGCTAAGCGACTAATGCGAGCAGGAGCGAACTTATATCTTGTGGCTCGTAGCGAGACAGAACTGCAAGCTTTGTGCAACGAAGCACAGACACTGAACTGTAAGGCAGTATGTTGTGCACTCGATTTGCGCGACCGTTCTGCCCTGAATTCGTTGTGCCACAACCTAAAACAACTACCTCAGGTGGACTATCTTTTCTGTAATGCTGGAAAGTCTATCTGCCGAAAGATAGCAGATGCCACCGAACGGCTACATGATTTCGATCGTACGATGGACCTAAACTATCGCTCTGTTGTAGCGTTGGCTTTGACTTTGTTGCCTGCTTTACGGCAGACAGTGGACAGCTGGTTTATACGTCATCTGTAAGCTCTCTGTATCCGCCTGCTCCGGGCTGGTCGGCTTACCACGCATCGAAGTGCGCTACTAATGTCTGGTGTCGTACGGCAGAATGCGAATGGAAACCGTTTGGCGTTGGTGTCCATGTGGCATATCTACCATTGGTACGCACGGAAATGTCGATGGCTAACCCACATTATCGCTCCTTGCCTGCCTATTCGGCTGACGATGCAGCGTGCATATTGTTGCGGCTGGCTATGGGACACCACTTTTCCTACCAGCCTTGGTGGTCGCGCCTTACGACTCCTGTTGCATGGGTGTTTGCTCCATTAGTTCGTTATTTCTATCAAAAGTCTGTTCTATGAAAAAGTCTCTCTTACATTCGTTGTGGCATTTGCACCTTATTACGCCACGTGGTATTGTGCGTTTGCTTAGGTGTTTCCTGCACGAAGGCATTACGTTGATGGCTGTTGTGCGCTTTGCTGTTTGCTACCATGCACACCATTGTGCTGTGGTGAGCGACAATCGGCACGTAGATTATCAAGAGTTCTACGCATTGGCGCAACGGTTGTCTCGTTTGCTCTACCATAATTACCATTTAGAAAGCGGACAGTATGTGGCACTGTTTTGTCGTAACCATCTTGTTTCAGCCTTGCTTTTGCCTGCTCTCTCACGGTTGGGAGTCCACGTAAAGTTGCTAAACACCGACCTCTCGGGCGAACAGTTGGCACAAGTAATGAGCCGTTCGTTCGCACTTTTTATCTACGATGAGGAACTTACACAGGCAAATAACTTGTATGCAATGTGTTCAATGGTATCGTGTGAAAAATTGTTGGAAAGCATAGAAACACACAATTTTGTTTGTGATGCCACGCTGCCACACATAAAGCGAGGCGGGAATATCAGTGTAATGACGGGCGGGTCGAGTGGTAAATATAAGGAGGCAGCACGACAAACGGGTATTGTTCAGTTTCTGCCACCCTTCTTTTCGTTGCTTTGCGATTTACATATTGATAGCTATCGGAGCGTGCTGATAGGACTTCCTTTCTACCATGGTTTTGGTTTGGCTACGCTGCTTGTCTCGTTTGTCATGGGCAAGACTGTATGTTTGCTGCGTCGTTTCGATGCCGAAGAGGTGCTGAATGTTGTGGAAACAGAGCATATAGAGGTTGTGCCAATGGTGCCTGCTATGCTTGCCAGATTATGGCAAGTGGAGTGTGCCGAATCTCGTTTGCGTTCGCTGAAGTGCATTATCAGCGGAGGCGATCGGCTCGATGTGTCGTTGGCAAAGCATACTATAGAACATATAGGATCTGTGCTTTACAATCTTTATGGAACGTCAGAGGCTGGCTTTTTTATGCTTGCTACACCGCAACAGCTTATTTACAACGGTGAAGTTTCTATTGGAAAACCTATTCGGGGAATGCAATGTGCAGTGCGCGATGCCGATGCTGAGGGTGTTGGAACACTGTGGGTGAAATGTAAGTGGGCAATGGTTGGACGGCAAAACTGTTGGCAGAGCACTGGCGACCGCGTGCTTCAGTTGCCCGATGGTCGTTTTCTACATCGTGGAAGAGCCGATAGAATGGTAGTTTGTGGCGGCGAGAATGTTTATCCCGAACACGTTGAGCAAGTATTGAAAGAGCATACTTTGATAGTAGATTCAGTGGTTTTCCCTGTTTCCGATGTTCGGTTTGGTTGTGTGCTTAGTGCGCAGATAGAATTGAAAGCAGGCGCTCTGCTCGCTGAAGACGATTTGAAAGAATGGCTCAGAGCAAGACTCTCTCGTGCCGAAATGCCCCATCATTTCCGTTTTGGCTCGATAGGAATGCTATCAACAGGCAAGCATTGTAGAAATATATAACACGCAGTAAATTAGTAGTTATAGTTCGTTAGTTTATGGTTTTTATTATAAACATTATGCTTTTACGATATTAATTTTGAAAGATATGAGATATGCGGTAATAGAATAAACTTTGTAGCTACCTTTCTTTTGAATGTGAATGTGTGCGGCACTACGTTTTAGTTGTAGAAATATAAAATAGGAATGTTTCTTGCTGAATTGTCTGAAATGTATTATCTTTGCATAGCTTAGAACTTAAAGGTAAGTTTTATAAGCCATAATAAAAATAGAAACAACATGGACAACAATCAAACCAACAAGGACAGCAGCTTCAGATAGACTTGAGTCCTGAAGTAGCAAAGGGAATTTATACGAATTTCCAAATTATCTCACATTCAAGCTCAGAGTTTGTGCTCGATTTTATTAGTATGCTCCCAGGTATACCCAAACCAACAGTAACTAGTAGAGTAATACTTGCACCAGAACATGCGAAGCGACTTTTAGCTGCTTTACAAGAGAATATAGTTAGATACGAACAAGAGTTCGGAAAAATTCAAATGCCTAATCAGCAACCAAGAACAGCAACACCTTTCGGACCTGTAAAGAACGACGCATAAAAAGAATAAAACTATATATTGTTTTACTATCGCAATTATCCATATTTGTGGGTAGTTGCTATATTTTTTTGTATAATGTTTTTAATTTAGAACTAACAATTGGTTTTGGTACAGTAGGGAATAGATGGAACCTTATTAGCAACGCCTAATGCTTACTCGCAACTCGAAAAGAACATCTTAGGTAGTTAGAAAAATCAGTTAGATATTGGAGGCTCTTGTTTTAGATATCTGTAACGTTCGTCTCAGATGTCTGTAACGTTTGTCTCAGATATCTGTCAGTTGCGAATTAGATATCACAAAAAACAACAGCTGTTTAATTCTGCAACTAAACACGTAAGTAGTTATTAATATGTTTTATAAGTGTCTGAAAAACAATAAACTCTTCAGAGTATTGGTAGCTGTATAATTCTCACTAATTTATGGCGCAAAGCAATATGCCAATATATCTAATGAACATTGCTAGTAATATGGTGAACAAATTAGAATAGTAGTGGTGTTAAGTTTATTCTTTCTTTATACTCTAACCTGGTAAACAGCTCTGAATAAAAGGAATTTATGTATCAACAATAATGTTTCACCAATATTACAGCGATCTCCATTTTAATCTTTATGTGTATTTGCTGTATTTGATTATTAAATTTTAATTCAGAGACATCAATCTAATCATTTTCAACAAGTTTTTGATGCTATGATGAAGCGCTTTACCATTTAATTTTCTTGGAATAAATACTTATAAAAGAGTTCTAATTCTTGTGTGTCCTGACCTAAAGTTTTCATTCTATTATAAATCTCTTTATATTTAGCTTCAACTTCCTTTGTGTTATTCTGCTTCTTTAATAAATACATAGCAACATAATCAGTATGCTTTATTAAGTATGCATCATTATCAACCAATAGAAACCAACTCTTTGCATAATCCACACTTTGTAATAACTCTGTCTGCCAATTCATTCTATTCTCTATTTTCTCAAAAGTAGAAAACCAAATAGAGAATCTTTCATTAAAATCGTTCAATGTTTGTTCGTCTTCTTTGAAGAGTCGCCAGTCTGTTAATCCATAGACATCTTTGTTAGAAGTTCTTCCTTTGAGAATGTCTTCTATTACTTTATCGGTGAAATTACTTGGGTATTTTATACCAGGATTCTTCAATACCTTTTTTAGAACATTATTTACACCAGTAGAAATACTTTTGTTTTGCAACTTAAGTTTAAGATGCAATGAAAAATGTGTCTTTAGATTTGTTACGCAAATCTCATAGATGTATAAACTGTCTCCATTTCTTTTCACGAACTTGTTTGGCACTTTTCAATTTAAACCCATCTTGCTCGAAAGTTATTCTAATTGTTTCTACTATTTTGCTTATGATATCTTTCTTTTCCATATTCTATATACCTTAATTTCTCATAATGTAACATTTCATATTCTACATTGTATAGCAAAGATAACAATTAAAAATGAGAGCATCGCCTTTTGTGAATGTATTTTTTATGTGATGACTAATTAAACCGCACCAGGTTGGATAAACTAGTATATAGGTGTTTGAATATTTGCAGTTGGAACGATGTTTATCAGTGTAGCGGCATTATACTTGTTCTGTTTTGTGTTATAAACTACTCTCCGTACAAGTAAACACTGTAGCATAAGTTTATCCGTTTGAAAAAGGAAATCTTTATTTACAATAGTAACCCGTGAGATTGACGATAGAAAACAGAGTGGAACGGTTAAAAGGTTATACTTAAACTTTCAATATTAGATAGCAGTAAAAAAGTGCGAGTTGTATTTCTGAGATACTTAGAATGCTTTACTTGTTGGCTTGTTAGTTTTTTATTATTTTATGCAGTTTTCTAATATAAAAGACTACCTTTGTAGGGTAGAATAAATCTACTTATAGAAGTTAATCATAAATATAAATAGAAGAAAGTTATGAAAATATTGAAGCAGTTAGAAGCGATAATAGAAAAAGAAGGTTTAAACGAATCGGCTAAACAATTTTATTTGCGTGAAATATCTGAACTCAATAAAGAGAAACAACAAGAAATTATAAATCTTGTTGATAAGATGGAACAAGCAGGGTTTAAAAATAATTTAGCTAGTGCCTTTAGTGAAGTAACAGAAGATATACCACAATTTGCTCGTATGACAGTCTTCAAAGAGTTACATAAAATATCGAGAGACATAGATGCTAATTGTGATTATGCAGATGACTTAGATGATGATGGCGATTGGGATAAACTATTCGAAAAGTTTAAAAATAATTTCTCGCAAGAAGATGCAGAGAAGTTCTTACGTATTTACACTAAGGGTGTAGTTGCACGCTTTTATGACTTTTTAGAAGAAGGTAATCCGCGAGCAGAAGAAGATGATTTGAATTGGGTTTTGCTTGAAACCAAAGACGATGGAAGTCATAACGAAAGAGTGATACAGGGCTTTTGGGAAAATGATTTTGAAGAAGATGACTTTGATTGGGAAAGAGAAGACGACTAATTGTAATCGTTTATAATGGGAGGTTCGTAAAAGAAGATGAATATGTCTGCTGAAAATAAATGCAAACATTAATTGTATATGGATTTTTCGATAGTAACAGATACGGCTGGTGCAAGTGTTTCTGAACTTTCCTCAGACTTAAGAGATTTGCTGGTTGATAAGATAAATAAAGTACGAAAAGTATAATATCAGTATTGGTATTGCTATTCGTTGTTTGCCAAACTCTTATAGAAGACGATCGTTTGTTCGCTATACCAAGTCTGATAATTATTTAACAATAGATTTCTGCGTTTCTGTTGAAGAATATGAAACAAAGTATGCGGTGGAACAACAGTTTGAATTGGGGAAAACGTTTCTTCTATGGTTGGATAAGGGACTAATGAATGAGGCTTTCAGAAAGAATAATCCAGACTTTGATAGCAATTCTTTAAAAGAATATATTATAACATTAGGAAAAGAACATAGCTGGTTTAGTGATACTATAGACTGGAGTTTAGTTGAATAATGGATATTGATAAACTAATTACAGAAGCATTAGATAAAGTAAATAAGGAGATTGAAAAATCTAGAACAGGTAAAGATACTGATAGAGCATTACCTATAGCTATGTTACTTAATATAAAGTTGGAGCTAACAAAGATGTTGGGGATTTTGGATAAAACCAAATATCAACCTTCGTATCCAAGATTCTTACTTGATTATCCAGATACTAAATTAGCTGATATTTTATTAAATGTGTCATACAAGTATAAGAAACTAACATAGTTATAATTTAATAATGACGGAGACAAGAAATATAAAGTAATTTTATATGTTAGAAGATATCAAGGTAAATAAAGATAAGTACTACACCGTTGGTTATTGTCCATACCTTAAACAGTATATGTTGGCAATAACAATTACTTGGGTTGCTTGGTATGAAAGATATTATTCAATTTCGGAAGACGAGTATAAATGGTTTGATAGTGATATAGAAAAATTAAATCATTTGGTGGACGAGCTATACCATTCGGGTGTGTCTAATTCTCGTTTTATGTTTTCAGAAAGGAACATTGAGAACAATTCTTTCCAGACCAAACTAATTAATAAGGTATTATCTCAAAAGGACCTTATAAAGAATCCCTAACGATAAGAAGAGTTTTAGTCAGAAATTATACAGATATGTGATATAAACATAGGCCATATTGTTTCTGTGCCATTCGTCCATTGTTAACATACAAATCTGTGCAATATGCTAAAGGAAAACAAAAAAGAATTTTGCACTTGCTGGTGCTTACAGTTCAGTAATAAACAAAGATAGAGATATGAAACTTAGTGTATGGTATCGTTTATATTTGCTACAGAATGAATAAGAAAAAGTTTTTGGCTACATTATCGCCTTTTTCTGTTGGAATATGGAGAGCTATTGGCTTTTTCATATTAGCTCCTCTAATCTATAATGTATATAGTTATTTTGCAAATACAGGTGCTACTGGTAATTTACAATACTTAGAGACTTATATCAATGACTCAAAGAGTGTTCAGATAGAACTGCCACTTAATAGAGAGCAAATAGAAAGAAAGTATGTTGCTAATTATCGGGACAACCATAATAATCTTATATATTATTTTACGGTATCTTTTTATGATGCTAAAATGAAAAAATATATTGCGATATGTATGTTTGAAGGTATTGATTTCTTTAATCAAGAAAAACGGCGTGGAGACTTAGGTGCTGCAAGAATTAAATCGTATTTTAATCCAGGTAATGTATTCTTGGTTCATATAAATAAAACTCAACTACGTGATTCTAGATATGGAACAAAAGAGAATCCTGTTCCAGCCTTTTGGTATAAATTCATCTCAGGAAGAGTTGAAAGACAAATAAAGAAAGATAATACTCCCTACGATCGCTCCACAAAATCAATTCCTTACTTTGATGTTCAAGATAATGTTACAGCTGCAGAATATAAACTTTTCGTGGCGGAGTACCTTATTAGAGTCCTTGATAAGAAAGAGTTGGAGAGATTATATGGAAATGCGGTACATAGTGAGAGGTGATACCAGAATTTTATAAATCATCTAACTATTATAACCAGTTGACTTAATTTATTGTCTTTGCTTGGAAAGATATTTATAAATGAGTTCTAATTCTTGAATATCTTTCTTTAAAGCTCTAGATATTTGTTGAAAGAATATTAAATATAGGTATATAGGGAGTCCAGCGTATCTCCTGTTGCCTGCAAATAGTTTTATGGAGAGCTTGTTTACGGTGAGTTTTACATTGACTTATACAGAATTGGACTAAAACTAACTGCTTTGTGTTTGTTATTTATGTTTAGACTTTGAGAAGTGCTTCTTATGGTTGATCCATACAATAAGTACGATAACACCCCAGCAGCCTACGAAAGCAAGCCACAAACACCAGTTAATAGAGAATACAGCTTCTTGAGTAAGTGCCGCTAATTCCGAAAAGCTTCTGCCCTGTTGAAGGAAGTTTATGAACATCAGAGCGAATAGTGCAAGAAACGCGTTTAAGGAAACTGATACTATCATCTTTAATTTCCATTTAAAGGGAGCTTTCTTGCCTCCTTCATTGAAGTAACCTTTCCCTATAAGGAATATTGAATATAAGGCAGGAATAAGAATTAAGATAATTCCGCCAGGAACGCGCCAAATATACCAGTTTAGTATAACTGTTTTTAGGGGTAAATAATGATTAGTAGCCACATAAAGCATAATCAATATCCCATAGGCTAACATCATTCCAAAAGAATATCTTAAGACTCCACTATTTATTTTGTTTAAACAAAGTTTTTTGAAAGCCCATAATATGCCTACCCAAACGAGCAATAACAGTCCACCAAGCAGAAAAGCAATAGTATGATTCATACTTACAATTTTAATTAAAAAGCTACATTCTCACTAAAGAAGCCCTATATAAAAGATTCTATCTGTAAAGTTACGAAGAACATTCTACCCCTACAATATTTTCAGCCACTTTTTTTAACTGAACTTGAATATATATGTTTAAAGTATTTCTATGTGCTTGTATCCAAGATTTTTATTTTAGAGAAAAATAGGCAAAAAAATATTGTTAGATAGAGAATTGAGAAATTAATGTATCGTAGTTATAGTTATATATTGTTAAATTATAAATATCACACTTTATTACTTCTATAATAATGAGTTGTTTTTTCAATAAAGTTTGTACCTTTGCACCTCGAAATACCTTTATACTCCATAATACATTATTATATAGGGAGAGAGGGTTTAAGATATTGACAATAAATAAAATAAATATAAAATAAAAAAGTACAATTATGCCTACTATTTCCCAATTAGTAAAAAAAGGTAGAAAGGTGATTGTAGACAAAAGTAAATCTCCTGCTTTGGACAACTGTCCTCAGCGTCGTGGAGTTTGCGTACGTGTCTACACAACAACACCTAAGAAACCTAATTCGGCAATGCGTAAAGTTGCCCGTGTTCGTTTAACAAATCAAAAGGAAGTGAACTCATATATTCCTGGCGAAGGACATAATTTGCAAGAACACAGTATTGTTCTTGTTCGTGGTGGTCGTGTGAAAGATTTACCAGGTGTACGTTATCACATTGTTCGTGGTACTCTTGATACCGCAGGTGTAGCAAGTCGTACACAACGCCGTTCTAAATATGGCGCTAAACGTCCAAAAGCAGCTAAAAAGTAAAATCTTTTAGGTTTCTTCTTCTCTGACTTGTAAGAGGAGAGAGACTTCGCAGTGCATAACGGTTTTCAATTTAACAATCGGTGATGGTTGATAAATAGAAGATCAAAAAGAAAAATAAAGTTTTGCTGGAGATTTGTTAATAACAGGTTGAGTAAATGTTCAAGAGTGAATATTGAAGAACGAAAAGACGACAGCCTCCGCAGAATTGCTAAATTTTAAATAAAAATGAGAAAAGCAAAACCAAAGAAACGAGTGATCTTACCAGATCCTAAGTTTAATGATCAGAAGGTTTCAAAGTTTGTAAATCATCTTATGTATGATGGAAAGAAGAATATTTCATACGAGATTTTTTACGCAGCTCTTGACATTGTAGCCGATAAAAATACAGATAAAGAAAAGTCGGCATTAGAAGTTTGGAAACAAGCTCTTGATAATATAACTCCACAAGTGGAAGTTAAAAGCCGCCGTATAGGTGGTGCTACATTCCAAGTTCCTACTGAAATTCGCCCCGATCGTAAGGAAAGCGTGTCAATGAAAAATATGATAGCTTTTGCACGTAAACGTGGTGGTAAGAGTATGGCAGATAAGCTTGCTGCTGAAATTATGGATGCATTCAATAATCAAGGTGGAGCTTATAAACGAAAAGAAGATATGCATCGTATGGCGGAAGCTAACCGTGCATTTGCTCACTTCAGATTCTAAATGAAAAATAAAAGGTATTAAATAAAAATGGCAAGTCACGATTTACATTTGACACGCAATATCGGTATTATGGCTCATATTGATGCCGGTAAAACAACAACATCAGAACGCATATTGTTCTATACAGGTAAAACCCATAAAATTGGTGAAGTGCATGATGGTGCAGCAACTATGGACTGGATGGCACAAGAACAAGAACGTGGTATTACCATTACTTCAGCTGCTACAACTTGTAACTGGAACTATGAAGGGAAATCATATAAAATAAACTTGATAGATACCCCGGGACACGTAGACTTTACTGCAGAAGTAGAACGCTCTCTTCGTGTTCTTGATGGTGCTGTTGCTACTTATTCTGCAGCTGATGGTGTTCAACCACAGTCTGAAACAGTATGGCGTCAGGCTGATAAATATAACGTACCACGTGTAGGTTATGTTAATAAGATGGACCGCTCTGGTGCTGACTTCTTTGAGACAGTGCGTCAAATGAAAGATATTTTAGGAGCAAACCCTATTGCTATCCAGATACCAATCGGTGCTGAAGAAAACTTTAAAGGAGTAGTAGACCTTATTAAAATGAAGGCTATTCTTTGGCACGATGAAACTATGGGCGCTAAATATGATATAGAGGACATTCCTGCAGATTTACTTGATGAAGCTACAGAATGGCGCGATAAACTTATTGAAGGTGCTGCAAACTATGATGATGAAGTAATGGAACTTTATCTTGAAGGTCAAGAAGTTTCAGAGGAGAAGTTGATAGCAGCTATTCGTAAAGGCTGCATATCTATGGATTGCTGCCCAATGCTTTGTGGCTCTTCATATAAGAATAAAGGTGTTCAAACTTTATTAGACTATGTTTGTGCATTCTTACCTTCACCACTTGATACTGTTGCTACAATTGGTGTTAACCCAGAGACAGAAGAAGAAGAAGAACGTAAGGCTAGTATAAGCGAGCCGACAGCAGCTCTCGCATTTAAGATCGCTACAGATCCATTTATGGGACGTTTGGTTTTCTTCCGTGTCTATTCTGGTAAGGTTGTTGCAGGTTCATACGTTTATAACCCACGTTCTGGTAAGAAAGAGCGTATTAGCCGCTTATTCCAAATGAACTCTAATAAGGAGATCCCAATGGAATCAATTGACGCTGGTGATATCGGCGCAGGTGTAGGTTTTAAGGATATCCGTACTGGTGATACTCTTTGCGATGAAGCCCACCCAATAGTTTTGGAATCGATGACATTCCCTGATACCGTAATTTCTATCGCTGTTGAACCTAAGAGTCAGGCAGATATAGCCAAGCTTGATACAGGTTTGCAGAAGTTGGCAGAAGAAGACCCAACATTTACAGTGCGTACAGATGAACAGAGTGGTCAGACAATTATCTCTGGTATGGGCGAACTTCACCTTGATATTATTATCGACCGTTTGAAGCGTGAATTTAAGGTAGAATGTAATCAAGGAAAACCACAAGTTAATTATAAAGAGGCTATCACAAAGGCTGCACAAAGTCGTGAAACATATAAAAAACAATCTGGTGGTCGTGGTAAATTTGCTTGTATTGATGTTACAATTGAGCCTAAAGACGAAGATTACAAGGAAGGCGACTTACAGTTTATCAATGTTGTAAAGGGAGGTAACGTTCCTAAGGAGTTTATTCCTTCTGTAGAAAAGGGCTTTAAGGATTGTTTGAGTAGTGGTGTACTTGGCGGATTTCCACTAACTGGATTGAAGGTTACTTTGACTGATGGCTCTTTCCACCCCGTAGACTCAGACCAATTGTCATTCGAACTTGTTGCACATCAAGCTTTCAAAAAACTTTGCCCACAAGCGGGACCTGTTTTGATGGAGCCTATAATGAAGGTTGAAGTTGTAACTCCCGAAGAAAATATGGGTGATGTTATTGGAGACTTGAATAAACGTCGTGGACTTGTTCAAGGTATGGAAGAGGCTCGTAGTGGTGCACGTGTTGTAAAGGCTATGGTGCCATTATCAGAAATGTTTGGTTATGTAACTGCTTTACGTACTATAACATCTGGTCGTGCAACTTCATCTATGGAATATGATCACCATTCACCAGTTTCTAATAATCTCGCAAAAGAGATACTGGAAGAACTGAATGGGAATGCTGATCTTCTTAAATAATAAAGAAACTTTGAGGTCCTCTCATAGCGAATGACTCTTATGAGAGTACCTTTTAAAAAATTAATAAATTATAAATTCAAATCTATATGAGTCAAAAAATTCGTATAAAACTGAAGTCTTACGATCATCAATTGGTCGATAAGTCTGCTGAAAAGATTGTGAAAGCAGTGAAAGCGACAGGTGCAATTGTTAGTGGACCTATTCCATTGCCAACACACAAACGTATTTATACTGTGAACCGTTCAACGTTTGTTAATAAAAAATCGCGTGAACAGTTTCAACTTTCAGATTTTAAGCGTCTAATTGATATCTATAGTTCAACACCTAAACTGTAGATGCTTTGATGAAATTAGAACTACCTTCTGGTGTAGAAGTTGAAATTAAAGTGTAATTACGTAATACGAAAAGAGAGATTAATTATTTAAAATTTAATTGAAATGCCAGGATTATTAGGAAAAAAAATCGGAATGACTTCCGTTTTCAGTGCCGACGGTAAAAATGTTCCGTGCACTGTTATCGAAGCTGGCCCTTGTGTTGTTACTCAGGTAAAGACAATTGAGAAAGATGGCTATAAAGCTGTTCAGTTAGGTTTTGGAGAAGCTAAAGAAAAGCATACTTCTAAGCCACAACAAGGACACTTTAAAAAGGCAGGGACAACACCAAAGAAGCACTTGGCCGAGTTCAAATTTGATGAGGAATATAACCTCGGTGATACCATTACTGTAGAATTATTCAGCGATGCTAAGTTCGTAGATGTTGTTGGTACATCTAAAGGAAAAGGTTTTCAGGGTGTTGTAAAACGTCATGGTTTTGGTGGTGTAGGACAGTCTACACATGGTCAAGATGACCGTGCACGTAAACCAGGTTCTATTGGTGCTTGTTCATATCCAGCTAAGGTTTTCAAAGGTATGAGAATGGGTGGCCAAATGGGTGGCGATAGAATTACAACTCAGAATCTCCAAGTATTAAAAGTTATTCCAGAACACAATATTCTTCTTGTAAAAGGAAGTGTCGCTGGATGCAATGGTTCAACCCTTATAATTAATAAGTAATGGATATTAACGTATTAGATATTAAAGGTCAGGAGACCGGCCGTAAGGTTACTCTTAACGAGAATATCTTCGGAATTGAGCCAAACGATCATGTGCTTTATCTCGATGTAAAACAGTATCTAGCTGATCAACGTCAAGGCACAGCAAAATCAAAAGAAAGAAGCGAGCATACTGGCTCAACACGAAAATTAGGTCGTCAGAAAGGTGGTGGCGGTGCACGTCGTGGTGATATAAATTCACCAGTCTTAGTTGGCGGTGGTCGTGTGTTTGGTCCTACCCCACGTGATTATAGTTTCAAACTTAATAAAAAGGTTAAGGTGCTTGCGCGAAAATCTGCATTGTCTTATAAAGCTCAAGATTCTGCAATCTTGATTGTTGAAGACTTTGATTTTGATGCCCCAAAGACAAAAAGAAGTAATAAATATTGCTAAAAAAATCTCAAAATAGCTGATAAGAAAAATTCTTTTTCGTTTTGCCAAAAAGCACAAAAATAATGTATATTTGTCAACTCGTAATTTGCAGAAGACTCAAGTTACTACTGCTATGCAGGTAAATGCTTATAGTATCTTACATGCAGATGTTTTTAGTTGTTACTGAAAGTTCTTTAAAGACGATTGATGAAATCTTAACCAAGTAAAAAAAGTAGGAGACAGATAAGATATGGGATTTATCATTAAGCCAGTGGTCACTGAAAAGATGAACGCTGTAACAGAAAAAGTCTTCTGTTGATAAGACAATTAAGGTTGCAAACGAAAAATCGGCCAAGAAGCATAATGCTGTTGCCGAGACTCGTAACTACGTTGTAAAGAATAAACGTCATCCTGAGGGCTTGAAGAAAGAAAAAACTGTTTACTCTTATGTAAAGCAAGCACAGCCGAAGTATGGGTTTATTGTGAAGCCTGAAGCAAATAAATTTGAGATCAAAAAGGAGATCGAAGATTTATATAATGTTACAGTTTTAGAGGTGAATACTATCCGCTATGCAGGAAAACGTCAATCTCGTTATACGAAAGCAGGACTTGTTCGCGGACAGAAGAACGCTTTTAAGAAGGCGATTGTAACAATAAAGGCAGGCGAAGAAATTGATTTTTATAGCAATATTTAAATAAGAAATGGCAGTACGTAAATTTAAACCGGTTACCCCGGGACAAAGACACAAGATTATTGGTACGTTCGAGGATATTACTGCATCCGTACCAGAAAAATCTCTTGTTTACGGTAAACGTTCTACTGGTGGACGAAATAACACCGGTAAGATGACTGTTCGCTATATGGGCGGTGGTCATAAACGAAAACTTCGTTTTATCGATTTTAAACGAGAGAAAGATGGTGTTCCAGCTATAGTGAAGACAATTGAATATGATCCTAACAGATCTGCTCGAATTGCATTATTATACTATGCTGACGGTGAAAAACGTTACATTATTGCTCCTAACGGACTGCAAGTAGGTGCTAAACTAATGTCTGGTGCGGAAGCTGCACCAGAAGTTGGTAATGCTCTACCATTGTCAAGCATCCCTGTTGGTACCGTAATTCATAATATTGAACTACGACCAGGTCAAGGTGCTTTACTTGTTCGTTCGGCTGGTAATTTTGCTCAACTTACTTCTCGTGAAGGTAATTACTGTGTTATCAAACTTCCTTCTGGTGAGACACGCCAGATTTTGTCAGCTTGTAAAGCAACAGTTGGTAGTGTAGGTAATTCTGATCATGCTCTTGAACAATCAGGTAAAGCAGGACGCTCACGTTGGTTGGGACGTCGCCCTCACAACCGTGGTGTTGTTATGAACCCTGTTGATCACCCAATGGGTGGTGGTGAAGGCCGTCAGTCTGGTGGACATCCACGTTCACGTAAGGGTCTGTATGCTAAGGGTCTTAAGACTCGTGCACCAAAGAAGCTTTCAAACAAGTATATAATTGAAAGAGCTAACAAGAAGTAAACAACGTAATTAAGAGTAAATTATGAGTCGTTCATTAAAAAAAGGTCCATATATAAACGTATCACTTGAGAAGAAAATTCTTGCAATGAATGAAAGTGGTAAAAAGAATGTTGTAAAAACTTGGGCCAGAGCATCAATGATTTCCCCTGAATTTGTGGGACACACTGTTGCAGTTCATAACGGAAATAAATTTATCCCTGTTTACATTACTGAGAATATGGTTGGACATAAGCTCGGAGAGTTTAGCCCCACAAGACGCTTTGGAGGTCATTCTGGTAATAGGAAATAACAGGTTATAACCCTTAGAAAAGAAATATATAATGGGAGCAAGAAAACATATAAAGGCAGAAGAACGTAAGCAAGCTCTTCGAAGCCAATATTTTGCAAAGCTCAAGGATTGTCCTTCTTCTCCACGGAAAATGCGTTATGTCGTTGATATGGTTCGTGGTATGGAGGTGAATCGTGCCTTGGGTGTATTAAGATTCTCTAAAAAAGCTGCTGCGCAGAATGTAGAGAAACTTTTGCGCTCAGCTATTGCAAATTGGGAAATAAAAAACGATCGCAAAGTTGAAGGCGATGAACTCTATATCTCGAAGATCTTCGTTGATGAAGGTGTTACAATGAAACGTATGCGCCCAGCACCTCAAGGACGCGGTTACAGAATCCGTAAACGTTCAAACCATGTTACGCTTTTCGTTGATTCAAAGGTCAATGCTAATAATATAAATAAATAGTAGAATGGGACAGAAAGTTAATCCAATAAGCAACCGTTTAGGCATTATTCGCGGTTGGGACTCAAATTGGTTTGGGGGTAAAAATTTTGGAGACAATCTCTTAGAAGATAAAAAAATCAGAACCTATTTGAATAAACGTCTCGAAAAAGCAAGTGTTTCTCGTATCGTAATCGAACGAACATTGAAGCTTGTTACTATCACTATTTGTACAGCTCGCCCTGGATTGGTGATTGGAAAGGGTGGTCAGGACGTTGACAAACTTAAAGAGGAATTAAAAAATCTTTTTAAGAAAGAAATTCAAATAAATATCTTTGAAGTTAGAAAGCCTGAGCTAGATGCAAATATTGTCGGTATGAATATAGCACGCCAAGTGGAAGGAAAGGTTGCGTATCGCCGAGCAATAAAGATGGCTATTGCGAATACTATGCGCGCTGGTGCTGAGGGTATTAAAATCCAAATTACAGGTCGTCTGAATGGTGCTGAAATGGCACGTAAAGAGATGTTTAAAGAGGGACGAACTCCTCTTCATACATTCCGTGCAGATATCGATTATTGCCAAACAGAGGCACTTACAAAAGTAGGACTGTTAGGAATTAAGGTATGGATTTGCCGTGGAGAAATTTATGACAAGGTAGATTTGACTCCTAATTTTAATCAGGAAAAGAGTAACGGACGTCCTAATAATAATGTACGTTCTGGACGTGGTAATCGCAGAAGAAACAATAACCGTTAAAAGAGAGAGTTATCATGTTACAACCAAAAAGAGTAAAATATAGAAGACCTCAAGATGGACGTGGAAATAAAGGAAACGCACATAGAGGTACACAGTTAGCTTTTGGTTCCTTTGGTATCAAGACGCTTGAGCCAAAGTGGATTGACAGCCGACAGATAGAGGCAGCTCGTATAGCAGTGAATCGTTATATGAATCGTCAAGGTCAAGTCTGGATTAGAATATTTCCTGATAAACCTATTACCCGGAAACCTGCTGATGTGCGTATGGGTAAAGGTAAGGGAGATCCTGCGGGTTGGGTTGCACCAGTTACTCCAGGACGTATCCTCTTTGAAGTAGAAGGTGTTAGTTTTGATATTGCTAAAGAGGCACTTCGCCTTGCGGCACAGAAACTACCAGTAAAGACAAAGTTTGTTGTTAGACGTGATTACGATAAAAACGCTTAAAAAAGATGAAGATAGCAGAAGTAAAACAGCTTGATACCAACGAATTGGTAGAAAAAATAGAAAATGCTGAAACAGCTCTTGATAAAATGAAGCTGAATCATCAGGTTACTCCTCTTGAAAGTCCATCTCAAATTAAGATTGCTCGTCGTGATATTGCACGTATGAAGACTGAACTTCGTCAAAGAGAACTTAATAATAAATAGTAGTTCAGATGGAAACAAGAAATTTAAGAAAAGTAAGACAGGGTGTTGTTATAAGTAATAAGATGGATAAGACCGTCGTTATTGCTGCAAAATTCAAAGAAAGCATCCTATATATGGTAAATTTGTTCAGAAGACAAAGAAATACCATGTTCATGACGAAAAGAATGAGGCTAATATTGGAGATACAGTTTCAATTATGGAGACTCGTCCTTTGAGTAGAACAAAAAGATGGAGATTAGTTCAAATAGTAGAAAAAGCTAAGTAATTATGATACAGACAGAATCAAAACTTACAGTATGTGATAACAGCGGAGCACGTGAAGCAAAGTGTATTCGTGTACTTGGTGGTACACGTCGACGTTATGCAAGTGTTGGTGACGTTATCGTAGTTGCGGTGCAGAATGTTATACCATCAAGTGATATTAAGAAAGGTGCAGTATCAAAGGCGCTGATTGTGCGTACTAAAAAGGAAATTAGACGTGCTGATGGCTCATATATACGTTTCGATGATAATGCTTGTGTATTACTTAACAATGCTGGTGAACTTCGTGGAAGCCGTATCTTCGGACCTGTCGCTCGTGAGCTTCGTTCAGTAAATATGAAAGTTGTTTCTTTAGCACCTGAAGTTCTTTAATAGATTAAACGAAAAACAAAATGGCAAAATTCCATATCAAAAGAGATGACCAAGTAATTGTACTTGCAGGCTCTGATAAAGGTAAAAGTGGTAAGGTGCTCAAAGTTCTCGTTGACAAAGGACGTGTGTTAGTTGACGGCATCAACCTAGTTTCAAAGAGTACAAAACCATCTGCGGCGAATCCACAAGGTGGTATCGTCAAAAAAGAAGCACCTATTCATATTTCAAATGTTAGTCTTATTGATCCTGTAACAGGGCGACCAACACGTATAAAGATTAAACGTGACGGAAAGACTATTACACGTATAGCAAAAAAGTCAGGGGAGGTAATTAAATAATGAATACAGCTGCATTAAAAAAAGAATATAAAGAACAGATTGCTCCTACTCTCCAAAAGCAATTTAATTACACTTCAGCAATGCAGATTCCTGTATTGAAGAAGATTGTTATTAATCAAGGTTTAGGCGATGCAACTCAAGATAAAAAGATTATTGAAGTAGCAATTAATGAGATTACAGCTATAACAGGTCAAAAGGCAGTTGCAACTTATTCAAAGAAAGATATCGCAAATTTTAAACTTCGTAAAAAAATGCCTATTGGCGTTATGGTAACATTACGTCGAGAGAGAATGTATGAATTTTTAGAGAAACTGGTGCGAGTATCTTTGCCTCGTATTCGGGACTTTAAAGGTATTGATAGCAAGTTTGATGGGCGTGGAAATTATACGTTAGGTATAACTGAACAGATAATTTTCCCTGAAATTAATATTGATCAAGTTGATCGTATTCAAGGCTTGAATATAACTTTTGTGACATCTGCCCAGACTGATGAAGAAGGTTACGCTCTCTTAAAAGCTTTCGGGCTACCATTCAAAAATGCTAAAAATGATTAAGTAATATGGCAAAAGAATCAATGAAAGCTCGCGAAGTAAAACGCGCGAAATTGGTAGCTCGTTATGCAGAAAAACGGGCCGCTTTGAAAAAGATAATAGCTACAGCTACGGATCCTGCAGAGGCTTATGATGCTGCAAGAAAATTGCAAGAGATTCCTAAGAATGCAAATCCTATTCGGTTGCATAATCGCTGTAAGATAACAGGCCGACCTAAAGGTTATATTCGCCACTTTGGTATCTCTCGTATTCAATTTCGTGAGATGGCATCTCAAGGATTGATACCTGGAGTAAAGAAGGCAAGTTGGTAAGACCCTATTTTAACGAGTGAGTATTATTTGATACTTATCGTGTAATATTAAGTATTTTTTAATATTGTCGGGAAAGCCCCGATTAATTAAATTTTTATTTATGACAGACCCAATAGCAGATTATCTGACACGACTCAGAAATGCGATTATGGCACATCATCGCATTGTTGAGGTTCCTGCATCTAATTTAAAGAAGTCTATCACAAAGATTCTCTTTGAAAAGGGATACATTCTGAACTATAAGTTCGTTGAGGATGGACCGCAAGGTACTATTAAGATCGCTTTAAAGTACGATCCAGTAACAAAACAAAACGCTATCAAAAGTTTAAAACGCGTTTCTTCACCAGGTCTTCGCCAGTATACTGGTTATAAAGACATGCCGAGAGTTATTAATGGACTTGGAATTGCTATAATTTCTACGTCTAAAGGTGTAATGACAAATAAAGAAGCTACTACTGAAAAAATAGGTGGTGAGGTTCTTTGTTATATTTATTAATTGGAGGATTTGATATGTCAAGAATCGGAAAATTGCCAATTAGTATTCCTGCTGGAGTATCTATCTCACAGAAGGATAATGTTGTTACAGTAAAAGGACCTAAAGGTGAATTGTCTCAATATGTGCATCCATCAATTAAGATGAATATTGAGAATTCTTTAGTCACTTTTGAGATTGATGCGAACCATATAGAAAATAGTAAGCAAAAGCAAGCATATCATGGGCTTTATCGCTCGCTCGTAAATAATATGGTAGTAGGAGTTAGTGAAGGTTATACAAAGACACTTGAATTAGTTGGTGTTGGATATCGTGTTTCAAATCAAGGAAACTTAGTTGAATTTACGCTTGGTTATACGCACCCTATATTCTTACAACTCCCGAAAGAAGTGAAAGTTGAGACAAAGAGTGAACGTAATCAGAATCCAGTTATCACTATTGAAACAGCTGATAAGCAATTGTTAGGTCTTATTTGTGCTAAGATTCGTTCTTTCCGTAAGCCTGAGCCATATAAAGGTAAAGGTATATTGTTCAAAGGCGAAGTTGTTCGTAGAAAATCTGGTAAATCAGCTGCCGCTAAGTAATTTTAATAATTCATTGCGATTATGACAACAAAGAAAGAACAAAGAAGATTGAAAATAAAATACCACATTCGTAAGAGTGTGAATGGAACTGCGGAACGTCCACGTTTAAGTGTTTTTCGTAGTAACAAACAAATATATGCACAGGTTATTAATGATTTAACGGGAACTACACTTGTTGTTGCTTCTTCTACAGGTTTTGAAAAAATGACCAAAATAGAACAAGCAAAGAAAGTTGGTGTGCTGATTGCTGAAAAAGCAACAGCTGCAGGTATTCAGCAAGTAGTATTTGACCGTAATGGTTATCTTTATCATGGACGCGTACAGGCATTAGCTGAAGGTGCTCGTGAAGGAGGACTTAAATTCTAAACGATTATGGTAATGAATAAAGTAAAAGTAAATAGTGACGTGGAACTAAAAGATCGCTTGGTTGCAATTAATCGTGTAACCAAGGTAACTAAAGGTGGACGTACATTCACATTTGCAGCTATCGTTGTAGTCGGCGATGGTAAAGGCGTAATCGGTTGGGGACTTGGCAAAGCTGGTGAAGTAACAGCAGCTATTCAAAAAGGTACTGATGCTGCCAAGAAAAATCTTGTGAAGGTTTCTGTTTTAAAAGGAACTGTTCCTCACGAGGTTGAAACTCGTTATAGTGGTGCGCAAGTATTACTTAAGCCAGCAGCAGCAGGTACTGGTCTAAAGGCGGGTGGTGCTATGCGTGCTGTATTGGAGAGTGCAGGTATTACCGATGTTATTGCAAAGTCTAAAGGTTCATCTAATCCTCATAATCTTGTGAAGGCAACAATAGCAGCGCTTGCTGAAATGCGCGATGCTTATACAGTTGCAGGAGAGCGAGGAATTAGTATGAATAAAGTTTTTAATGGTTAATATAGGAGAGTAAAATATGGCAACAATAAAAGTTAAGCAAATTAAGAGCCGCATTAATGCTCCTAAAGATCAGAAGGCTACTTTGTTGGCTCTAGGGCTTCGTAAAATTTCACAAGTAGTAGAAGTAGAGGATACTCCCAGTATTCGTGGAATGATTCGAAAAGTGCATCATTTGGTATCATTAATTGATTAATAAATCCTTTAAAGAAACTAAGGTATGAAATTAAATAATTTGAAACCCGCAATGGGATCAACCCAGTCACGTCGTAGAATTGGTCGTGGAACAGGATCTGGACTTGGCGGAACTTCTACTCGTGGTCATAAGGGTGCAAATCTCGTTCTGGTTACAAGAAAAAGATTGGCTTTGAAGGTGGTCAAATGCCACTTCAACGCCGTGTTCCGAAAGGTGGTTTCAAGAATATCAATCACAAGGAATATTTTGTAGTTAATTTGTCAACTCTTCAAGAACTTGCAGAGAAAAAGAATCTGACTAAGATTGGTTTAACTGAGCTTATTGAAGCTGGTCTGACAAATGGAAAAGTGCTTGTTAAGATTCTTGGAAATGGAGAATTGAAAACGAAGGTAGATGTTGAAGCAAATTCCTTCTCTAAAACTGCCGAGACAGCTATTAAGGCAGTTGGTGGTAACACAACTATAATCTAAGTAAATGAAAAAGTTTATTGAGACACTGAAGAACTGTTGGAAAATCGAGGATTTGCGTAAGCGACTCCTCGTGACCATCTTGTTCACGGCCATTTACCGTTTTGGCTCGTTTATTGTACTTCCTGGAATTAATCCCAGTTTATTGGAAAAGCTCCAGTCGCAAACAGCTGGCGGTCTAATGTCATTGTTGGATATGTTCTCTGGTGGTGCATTTTCTAAGGCTTCTATTTTTGCTTTAGGAATTATGCCTTATATCTCAGCTTCAATTGTAATGCAGCTTTTGGCGGTTGCAGTACCATATTTCCAAAGATGCAGAGAGATGGTGAGAGTGGTCATAAGAAGATAAATTGGTATACGCGAGTGTTAACAATCGTTATATTGTTCTTTCAAGCCCCTGCGTATCTGTTTAATTTGAAGACGCAAGCAGCTGGAGCTTTGGCTACAGGTGTCAATTGGACGCTCTTCATGGTATCTGCCTCAATAATCTTGGCTGCCGGGTCTATGTTTATTTTATGGCTCGGTGAGCGCATTACAGATAAAGGAGTTGGGAATGGCGTTTCTATCATTATTATGATGGGTATTATAGCTCGTCTTCCACAAGCTTTCTTTCAAGAAGTTAGTAGTCGTTTCACGGCAATTACAAGTGGTGGTCTTGTGATGTTTATAGTTGAGATAATCATCCTATATTTGGTTGTTTGTGCGGCGATTCTTCTTACACAAGGAACACGTAAGATTCCTGTGCAATATGCGAAGAAGGTTGTTGGAAATAAACAATATGGTGGAGCGCGTCAATATATTCCTTTAAAGTTGTTTGCTGCTAACGTTATGCCTATCATCTTTGCTCAGGCTTTGATGTTTATTCCTTTAGCATTCGTTCAATATTCTACCGATAGTGCTAGTCCAATCTTTCAGTCTCTTATGAATACAAAGAGTCTTTTGTATAATTCAATATATGTAATTCTTATAATTGCATTTACATATTTTTATACTGCAATCACTCTTAATCCAACTCAGATGGCTGAGGATATGAAGCGTAATAATGGATTTATACCAGGAGTTAAACCAGGTAAGAATACTGCTGAATATATTGATTCTGTAATGAGTCGTTTGACTGGTCCAGGGTCTGTATTTATAGCTTTCATTGCGATTATGCCAGCATTGGCTGGACTATTGAATGTACAAGATTCGTTTGGTCAATTTTTTGGTGGAACATCATTGCTTATTCTTGTTGGTGTAGTTATTGATACACTGCAGCAAATAGAATCTCATCTAATGATGCGACACTATGATGGACTATTGAATTCAGGTCATACACGTGGTAATAATACAGTCTCTGCATATTAAATCCTCCTTTAGGTGAAAATTTTTGAAGGATGAAACATTAGAATAAAAAGGGTAATCATTTATATTATGGTGTCTTTCTATGTGTATTTTGATTGCCCTGATTAATTTTATTAATATGTAATACTGATAGTGTAGATTTATAATAGAATATTCATCATTAAGACTGTGTTTAAAATATGGCGAAGCAAACTGCTATAGAACAAGATGGGACAATCTTAGAGGCTCTCTCTAATGCAATGTTCCGAGTAGAGTTAGAGAATGGGGTTGATATTACTGCACACATCTCAGGTAAAATGAGAATGCACTATATTAAGATACTTCCTGGGGACAAAGTGAAGGTCGAGATGAGTCCATATGATTTAACAAAAGGCAGAATAGTTTTCAGATATAAATAATAAAGCATAAAAATGAAGACAAGAGCATCATTGAAGAAGCGTACAGCTGACTGTAAGATTGTTCGTCGAAAGGGTCGCTTGTTTGTTATTAACAAGAAGAATCCTAAGTTCAAATTACGTCAGGGTTAAAGTTAAAAAAAACAAAACTCATTGTTACCTAATATAAAATGGGTAACTTTGCGAATTATTGTGAATAAAAGTTTAATTAATTACAATCAATGGCAATAAGAATTGTTGGAGTAGATTTGCCCCAAGAAAAGCGTGGCGAAATCGCATTGACCTATATATATGGTATAGGTCGAAGTAGTTCAGCAAAGATATTGGATAAAGCAGGCATTAGCCGTGACCTTAAGGTAAGTGAATGGTCTGACGAGCAAGCTGCTAAGATCCGTGAAATTATCAGCGCTGAATTTAAAGTAGAAGGTGATCTCCGTTCAGAGATACAGATGAATATCAAGCGTCTCATGGATATAGGTTGCTATCGTGGAGTTAGACATCGTAATGGTCTTCCTGTTCGTGGTCAGAGTACAAAGAATAATGCTCGCACTCGTAAGGGAAAGAAGAAGACTGTTGCTAATAAGAAAAAAGCTACTAAATAAAATTTAGTTATGAGTCGTGAGTTATGGTCCTATTTAGATTGTAACTTACTTACTTAAAGCTTAGACTAAAAAAGTTATGGCAAAGAAAACAGCAACATCAAAGAAGAGAAATGTGCGAGTTGATGCGCTTGGTCAACTCCATGTACATAGTTCATTCAATAACATTATTGTATCCTTGACAAATAATGAAGGTCAGGTTATTTCATGGTCTTCAGCTGGTAAGATGGGATTCCGTGGCTCGAAGAAAAACACTCCTTATGCTGCGCAGATGGCAGCAGAAGATTGTGCAAAAGTAGCATTCGACCTCGGTTTACGCAAAGTAAAAGCGTATGTAAAAGGACCAGGTAATGGTCGTGAGAGTGCAATTCGTGCAGTCAATACTGTTGGTATTCAAGTTACAGAGATTGTCGATGTAACTCCATTGCCACATAATGGTTGCCGTCCTCCTAAACGTCGTCGCGTATAATCACATCTTTTTAACAATTTAAAGAATTAAATTAAATTATGGCAAGATACATAGGTCCAAAATCTAGAATCGCACGCCGCTTTGGTGAGCCAATCTTCGGTGCAGATAAGGTGTTAGCTAAGAGAAATTTTCCTCCTGGGCAGCACGGCAATAATCGTCGCCGTAAGGTTTCTGAATACGGTGCTCAGTTAGCAGAAAAACAAAAGGCTAAATATACATACGGAGTTTTGGAACGTCAGTTCCGTAATCTTTTTGATCGTGCTGCTAAAGCAAGTGGAATTACAGGTGAAGTTCTTTTGCAAAGCCTTGAAAGCCGTCTTGATAATGTAGTTTATCGTCTTGGTCTTGCACCAACACGTGCTGCAGCTCGTCAATTGGTGAGTCATAAACACATCGTTGTAAACGGTAGTGTTGTTAATATTGCTTCTTATGCAGTAAAGCCTGGAGATATAGTCGGCGTTCGTGAACGTGCAAAGTCTCTAGAAGTAATTGAAGCAGCTTTAGCAGGTTTCAATCACAGTAAATATCCTTGGATTGAATGGGATGAGAATAGCAAGAGTGGCAAATTCCTTCACCAACCAGATCGTGCGGATATTCCCGAAAATATTAAAGAGCAGTTAATCGTTGAGTTGTACTCTAAACAATAAAAATCATTAAATTAATGGCGATATTAGCATTTCAAAAACCTGATAAAGTCGTGATGTTGGAGGCTAATGACAAATTCGGTAAGTTCGAATTTCGTCCTCTTGAGCCAGGCTATGGAATTACAATAGGTAACTCTTTGCGTCGCATCCTTCTTTCGTCATTAGAAGGTTATGCTATTAACACTATTCGTATAGCGGGTGTTGAGCATGAATTTTCTACAGTTCCTGGCGTAAAGGAAGATGTTACTAACATCATTTTGAATCTCAAACAAGTTCGATTCAAGCAAGTAGTAGAAGAATTCGAGAATGAGAAAGTTAGTATCACTGTAGAGAATTCTACTGAATTCAAAGCTGGTGATATTGGTAAGTATCTGACTGGATTTGAAGTGTTAAATCCTGATTTGGTGATTTGTCATTTAGATTCAAAGGCTTCAATGCAGATAGATTTAACAATCAATAAGGGGCGTGGTTACGTTTCTGCTGATGAAAATCGTGAGTTCTGCACTGATGTAAATGTACTCCCAATCGATTCAATCTACACCCCAATACGTAATGTGAAATATGCAGTTGAGCCATATCGTGTTGAGCAAAAAACCGACTATGACAAACTGATTATTGAAGTTACAACAGATGGTTCTATTCACCCAAAAGATGCATTAAAAGAGGCTGCAAAGGTTCTCATCTATCACTTTATGTTATTCTCTGACGAAAAAATTATGTTAGAGAGCCCTGATCAAGAGGGGAATCAAGAGTTTGATGAGGAAGTGTTGCATATGCGTCAGTTGCTTAAGACAAAGTTAACTGATTCATCGCTGAATTTAAGTGTTCGAGCACTGAATTGTTTAAAGGCAGCAGATGTAGAAACACTTGGCGATTTAGTTCAATACAATAAGACAGATCTTTTGAAGTTCCGCAACTTTGGTAAGAAATCGCTTTCTGAGCTTGATGATTTGCTCGAGAGTCTGAATCTAACGTTTGGAACCGATATTACAAAGTACAAATTGGACCGCGAATAAATTTACTGTACGACATAGATCCTAAGCTGGTTTTGTCCACAGAAATTCATTTTGGTCCTCAATAAGAAAATTTAAAATGAGACATAATAAGAAATTCAACCATTTGGGTCGTACTGCTAGTCATCGTAGTGCTATGCTTTCTAATATGGCAGTATCTTTGATTAAGCACAAAAGAATCACTACGACCCTTGCAAAGGCTAAAGCTTTAAAGAAGTTTGTTGAGCCTTTAATTACACGTTCTAAGAATGATACTACAAATTCACGTCGTGTTGTATTCCGTTATTTACAAGACAAAGAAGCTGTAAGCGAATTGTTCAAAGAAATTTCTGTTAAGATTGGTGATCGTCCAGGCGGTTATACTCGTGTGATTAAACTCGGTTTCCGTAAAGGTGATGCAGCTCCTATAGCTTTTATAGAGTTGGTTGATTATGATGAGAATATGGCTAAGGCGCCTAAAGCAGAAGTTAAGAAGACACGCCGTAGCCGTCATTCTACAAAAAAGGTTGAGACAGAAAATCCTTCAATTGAAGCACCTTCAACAGAAGAGCCTTCAGAAGAAGGAAAGGCTGAATAATCTTTGTAGATTATATCTTTATAATAAAATTGAGGGTGTATCAATTTTGACACACCCTCTTTTATTATATTTCTAAAAAACTATCTTTTTGCGTTAGCAGTCCATATTTTTCCATCCATAGTATAAAGAATGTTCAATGTAGAAGCGTTGATTCTAATAAATGTTACACCTTCTTTAAAATCAATGTTGACTAAAGTGTGATCACCTTCTTTTTTGAATTTAACTCCTTTAAGATTAGGAATTCCATCTGAAAATCTAAAATAGTAACTGCCTCCTGCTTTAACAACAGTTACAGAACCATTATCAGCAGCTTTATGTACGTTTCCATCTAAATAAGTGATTCTACCTTTGTATGTTCCTACAAAAATATCGTTATCTGCTGGGTCATCATTCTTACTACAAGAAACAAAAGAAATAGCTACTATGAATAGAGAAATTATAGTGACTAATTTGAGATTTCTTTTCATACTTTTAAAAATTTAAAATGATTGATTAAATGCTTGGCTCTATTACTTTTTTTAGCCATTTTCTTCAAAAGCTTCCAATTTTTCTAATAAATCAATTAGGGTCTTCAGATTTATCATCTGACTCTGATAAAAAGCTTGTCTACCTTCTCTTCTAAAGAACTTTCAACTTCTAATGATTTATCACGCATATTTTTTTGGTAAGGTGTTCTAATTGTTCCTTTAATTCATCAACCTTATCGCTTATAGTATCTTTAATTTTTTTTACGAGTGTTTTCTCCTTTATCTATGGCAAATAGAACACCTAATCCTATTCCTATTGCTGTTCCTACTGTTAATCCGCATAATGTGTTTGTTAATTTCGACATAATTTTCTGTTTTTATTTGTTTTTACTAAATTATTTACAAAGATATAGAATAAAAAAATGAGAAAAAGTAATTTTTTTACAAACAAAAAAATGGAAATATTTTTATAAGATATACTTTCAATGCTTTCTTATATCGAACTCTGGTTCTTTATAATATAATTAGTCCTCCCTTATAAACCTAATATTCCTCTGATTCATAGTATATTATCCTGTAAATTATTTGTTTGTATCTGCAAGTTTTTGTACCTTTACACTATAATTCTTGCAGATATTTATGCTTAAACGTACATCTAAACAGCTCTCTATGTTCTCTTCTTTAGAGGACATGCTTAGTCATCAACATCCCCTTTTCCAACTTAGTAATAAGATTAATTGGGAACGTTTTGAAAATGCTTTTTCTCCTTTGTATTGCAGCAATAATGCTCGCCCTGCTCATCCTATTCGCTTGATGTGTGGTCTTTTAATTTTAAAACATCTGCGTAATGTGTCAGATGAGATGGTGGTTTCTCAATGGAGTGAGAATGCTTACTACCAATACTTCTGTGGTGGACTTGAATTTATGCCCAAACAACCCTGTGACGCTTCCGAGTTAGTTCACTTCAGAAATCGTATAGGTGAGGAAGGTATGGAGTTAATATTAGCAGAAAATATCCGTGTTAATACCGACCATGATAACGAAGATGCTATCAATGTATTATTAGCTGCGGCAGCATATAACTTCAAAAGAGCTATGAGAGTTCTTTTGTACCTTATAAAAAGAATAAGTATAGAGTTTGTCAGTACAAACTTTACACCGAAATATAGTTTTTAAGGAACGACTAATTAACTTTTGACACACTCTAAAAATGAAGAAGTCCTTATCTTTGATGTTGTATGTATTTATGTGCAGCTGTTGTCTTGGCTCTTCGAGAGTCTCATTGAATTATAAAAATGATGAATCAACAGACGCACTAGAAGTAAACTCTCCAATCTGTAGTCCTCTAAATTCTGAAGATAATGAACTAACAGATTCTATAACAACTAATTTTTCTCAGAGCAATGTAACATATTATGGTATCCGGATTTGGCCCCAAGACGAAGAATACTACCAGAAAAGTGTAGGAAACAGGTTGTATCTTGTGTTAGGGATTAATGATACGTTGGTAGTTATATCCGATAACCCAATATTTTTTGGGGCGAATATATTATCAATAAGATCAAAAAGTAGAGCAAGGAAGGTATATTCAAGGTACAATCTTAATTTTGACAATGATCTTCCAATAAGATTTTATGCCACATCTTCATCAGATACTCTTATTTATGAAAAAATACCAATAAAATCTGCTCCGTATCAATTGTCTAAGGGTATATTGAAGACAAATAGGTTAATTGGTCTCCCCATATATGTGGGTATGCCTATCAAAGTGCTAAATAGAAAAGTGGGGATAGAGGGAATAATCCCACTTGAAACCTTAACAGAGTATAAGGTAATGTGCGTCATACATCCAGAAGCGGTTCGCTCTCTTTGGGTAGATAAACAATATATCCAATCATTGAAGCAGTTAAGTCACTGTGATATAACAATGATCATATTAAAATTAAAAGATAACAAGATTGATACCATTGAGTTTACCAATTTTGGGAAATATAAAATGACGGATGGAATGAGCGTAACATCATATTTAAAATTTAGATAATGCGGTAATGGCCAAAAGACGTAAAGAAATTCCAGTAAGCGAAAGAACTGTTATTTTGAAAGGATTACGAAAATGAAAAAAACATTCTTTATGCTCTTATTTCTTATATTTTGTGAGAGCATCAACTGTTCTGCACAAAAAATAGCGTACATAAATATTCTGTATGGAGAATTTTTTATTGAAAATAAGCATAATTATCAAGTGTGCTTTTATACAGATTCTCTAACCATACAATGTGGAATAAATAATGGTAAAATACGAAATTTGAGTCAAAATGAATATTCAAAACAAATAGCAAAAATTACAAAAGAAAGAATTTGAAAGATATGTACAATATATGTACGAATGCTCTGGGAATAAGCAACACTCACCAAAAATATGTGACATTCCTTGATTATAATGCTTTTTGTATTATATGCAGACGGAACAAGTAAAAGGTATTTTTTCCCAGCAGTGTGTACTTTAGGAGTAAATAATGAGCATCTCAAAGATTATGAATATTTTATGAATAATCTTTTTTTGATGTTTAAATCGTGTTTCCCTTCTTTAAATTGGTGATAGTAATTCCTCATTTTAATTTTTGGATGAACTGTTAATGCTCCAAATTGGGGTTTATTAAGATAATCATCTGGTTATCAATGTTATTTTTTTAAAAGATTAGGCGTAAGAGGATGTATCAATTTTTGACACACCCTCTTATAAAAGAAGATATATGTACAGATTTTTTTTACTATTTTGTTTTATAAGCGGCATCAACAGCTATTATAATGCAAAAAGGATTATCTCACAATATAAGTCAAGACTTTGTAAGAGACACAATCTATACAACCTTTGAAAAAAATATGATAGGACCGTTGTGAGATATGAAAAATAAAATTGTTAATCATATAAAAACAAAAGGTTGTTATAATAGCAAAAGACAGAAATAATATATGTAAGTCAGAAATTCTTTTTTTGTGGGGAGTATTCTTAATTCAGATAATGACACTATATCCTTTTTTTAAAAAAGAAGATACATTTGGGCTAAAAGAAAGTCCTCATTCATCTGGAAGTATTATTGTGTATAAAAAAATAGAATAAGACAAGGGTATTACTCAAATTTCTCCAAAGGTTTTTTTTGTAAAAGTTGAAGATAATATTTTACATATAAAGGATGTAATGGAAGAAGATTTGAATGGGCAGCCTGTTCTTGGAATCCTCAATTTAATAAACTTTAAGGAGGAGATACCTCACAGCGTTTTTATATATATAAATCAAGATGATGGAGACGAATATGTTTTTCATAAATATAATGACAAATAGTCCTCCCTTAAAAACCTAATATTCCTCTGATTCATAGAACATTATGCTATAAATTATTTGCAAATATCTGCAAGTTTTTGTACCTTTACACTATAATTCTTGCAGATATTTATGCTTAAACGTACATCTAAACAGCTCTCTATGTTCTCTTCTTTAGAGGACATGCTTAGCCATGAACATCTCCTTTTCCAACTTAGTAATAAGATTAATTGGGAACGTTTTGAAAATGCTTTCTCTCCTTTGTATTGCAGCAATAATGGTCGCCCAGCTCATCCAATTCGCTTGATGTGTGGTCTTTTAATTTTAAAACATTTGCGTAATGTGTTAGATGAAATGGTGGTTTCTCAATGGAGCGAGAATGCTTACTACCAATACTTCTGTGGTGGACTTGAATTTATACCAAAACAACCCTGTGACGCTTCCGAGTTAGTTCACTTCAGAAATCGTATCGGTGAAAAAGGTATGGAATTAATATTAGCAGAGAGCATTCGCGTTAATACCGACTATGATAACGAAGATGCTATCAATGTATTATTAGCTGCGGCAGCATATAACTTCAAAAGAGCTATGAGAGTTCTTTTGTACCTTATAAAAAGAATCAGTATAAAGCTTGTCAGTACAAACTTTATGCTAAAATATAGTTTTTAAGGAACGACTAAATAATAAACTCTTTGATTCATGAATAACTTTTATGATAATCTCTTAATAAAAAATGTAGAAGAGCAGAACATAACTTATACAGTTATTTCAAACCTTTCTTACTACATGGAAAACCTGAGTAAGCACTTCCCTTTTATTGGATCACGAATTGATTTTAGTAGCTTACATAATTATAAATTGGTAAATCCGACCAAGGGAAAGTGTCTTTTGATGTCGTTAATTTTATTCAGAAGTTAATCGAAGAGAAGATATTTTCTAAAGAAGATGAGATAATTAATATTGGAGATAGCTTGACGGAGGTAGGATATGAGTTCTATTTAAAAGATTTAGTAAAGGTTATCCCCTTTATAATTGATGAAATACCTCAACATCATTATTTTCTATCTAAAGATTTTAAAAAGATTATTTATATATCATTTGAAAATGAAATAGAATTTGGTGAAGTTCTTTAGAGCTTCAGACAAAGAGACTTATTCGTTACAAATTGATGACCATTTTGAAGTCTTGACCAAGAAAACACAAATGTTTTCCAGGCATCAATATCACAGATTTGGAAGGCAAAATTGTCGGTCAAGGTCGATGTTTTTACTGGTCTGACTTTGTTCAATCTGCAAAAATCACAATTCTAAACTAACGAAAAAACTTCGATAAACCAATTATTTGGTTCATCGAAGTTTTTTTGTTTATCGTCTTTGCTGACTATTTTTCCACCGAAAGGACATATATTCGTTCAGTCAAATGTCCACTTTTTTCAGTAAGTTTGAACTTTATTTAGGTACGAAAAGATACTTTCTTCGGAAAGAATTTTCCAACTTATACAAAGTAATATTAAAAAGTAGCAACACCTTCCAAAGCAGGTTTGCGCTGACCTTCAATTTCAATTTGGAACTTAATGCCAGCCTTGCAGATACCTCTTAGGTTTTCAATACTTTCCAATGCAGCTACCAAACGAATGCGTGAACCAACTACATCGACAAATAATTGTTGAAATGTAAAATTGTAGCCAAAAAATTTAATAAGCGAAACGCCGCGCATGGCATTTCGCTTTTTTTGTTGCGCCAAAAATATACATTTGAAATATCACAGTGCAAAAAGAATAAAATAACAACATTTATTTGAAAAATAAGTAATATATTTGTAGTGTATAATTATGCCAGCAGAATTGGCGTATAATATAAAACCTAAAGAGAAATTAGAGAATATGTAGAACAACTTTTGGATATCATCTAAACAGAGCCATTACTAAAAATGGACCCTAACATTTTTTAGCCGTATCTTGTAAAAAAATATTCCTTTTGATAGTAGATAAGAAAAACTATAAAAGACGAACTCTATAAGATGATTGATGAAAGAAAAATTTAAACCATTAGAATTATGAACATCTGGACAATTTTAGCAATTTACTGGGTTGTATGTTGCTTAGCAGTATATATTATTAGAAACAGGGACACATTTTATAATAAGAAAAAATTGAAATTCCAGGAATATATTACAACTTTTTATAAGAATACACCGAAATTCCAGGACCATATTACAACAATCTTGTTTTTTCCGCTCGCTGTTCCATTTCTGCTGTTGTATTTTATGTATAAAGGTTGGCAACAATTCTATTATAAAGACCGTCCCAGACCAGTGCCTATATTTTTACGTAAAGAGGAGAGACGTGATAGTGTAATTGTTACTAATGAAGAAACAATGTCATTGGCCGAATATAATAAGCAGTATGGAACTCAATATACCTTAGACGATATATACGGTAAAGGCTATTCGGCATCTCTAAAGAAGGACAAAGACGATGTTAATACCGTAGAAAGTACAAAGTATGGAATGTTGATATTTCCAGACAACATTCCAGATACGCCCTGTACTGATGCAGTAAAATTGTTAGCAAGAACCCTTCTTTCTGGCAATTTCAACAATTTTGAAAGTCGCCTCGATACAGATGTCGAAAGCATCATCTATGGAAAAGAAACCATATCGGGTAAGAGTGCAGTAATTGAATATTGGAAACAATGGAGAAAATATAATGTAGAAATCCATGGAAGTAATTTTGATGTTGCTTATTGTAACTACTATGCAGATGCATGTCTTTTAACTCCACATAACGCTTTTATGTTATTCGTGAAAGACAACAAGATAAAGAAAATCTTATTAGTTGATATTGATTTACACTCCCAAATTGGTTATGAGTACGAAACTACCACTTTCCGTTACGATATAAATAGTATTCAGCCATGTCTTTCTGAAATGATTAAGCCTACAGATATTTCTAAACCTTCTGTTTTAGAAAACAGATTTCCGTGTTTCTCTTGTGGAACTAATTCCGAAAACTTAAACTGGTATAATGCACAATTCGCAAGGGTATTTAGTGCTTATTCTGGCTATATGTCGGTTTGTCCTCATTGTAATAAGGTAGTAGAATTTTATCCTGAAGCGCACATTCGTTACAACTATCTGCTTACTCCGAAAGTTCCATTCAATCTACCCAACCCAATATCTCATTATAGTCAAAAAGTAAGTTATGAACCTGAACTTTTTGGTTTGAAAAATTTTGAAGGTGGAGAACCACTCAAGGGAACAAAATATGTAGAAGGATTACCCGACAACCTGAAGAAAGCAGCCGAAAATTCAGATTGGTTTCTATTGTCTACAATGAGTTCAGAAGATTTCAATAAGGTAAGAGAATGTTATTTAAAGACCATCGACGATGGAATTTTTGAAGCTGCTAATATTCTTGGAGTATTTGCCGAGAACTATGAAAATGATAGCGAGAAAGGAAAAATGTTTTTGCAGAAAGCCATTGAGGGTGGGTCGCACTATGCAAGACTAAATTTGTTCACCATTCTTTGGACAGAAAAAAAGTACGAAGAGGCTGCCAACTTGCTTAACGATGCCGACAAAATGCCTTCTCCTTCTCTGAAATGTCTTTGGAATAAAGCTTATCTCCACTTTATGGGCAACAATTTTGCACACAATCCTTACAAGGAAAAGAACAAAGTAGCAGCACAAAATATTCTTAAAACAATATTAGATAAAGAAGGAGACGATTTCTATAACACCGAAAAAGTTGTTTTCGATATGGCAAGAAAATTATTGGCATATATCGACGAAAGTAACATTTTTGCTTCCAAGGCAAAAGCGTATCGTTATCGGTTGAAATCAAAATTAAATACTATAACTGATTTTAACGCAGAAGCAATTTTCAACGACCTTGATGCGCTTTCGTTAGATAATGGATGTTTTATTCAATTGAAAACTGCAAGACAATACGGAAAAGGGAGTCAATCAAAATTTTATGTTTATAATTATCATAAAACCGTTGAGGGCGATAAAGATATTTTGAAATATATTACCGTCAGTCCAACAGAAATGGGAGCATGGCAGGTTTATTTGTTAATAACATCTCCTACTCAATTGCCAACATGGGGGCACGGCAATTATATTGTAAGAAATTTGATAATGGATAAGAATGACCTCTACAAAATTGGTGTCTTAAAATATTATGAATTGTCAGAATTAGCCCAGAAGGAAATGCTCTATCCTTCAGTTGATGTAGTAAAGAAAGGCGACTTGTTAACAGCCAATATTTATTGTTGCTATTGGAACGACTGGAAAGGTTTGATTAGAGAACATGTTGAAATCAAGATAAAAAATGGTAAGGTAACTTCTTTCCAAGAAATAGACGACTTTGTAATCTTTGCGTTTCGTTGCGGAATATGTATCTGAACCAGAAATTTCTTTCATCGGAAAGAATAAATAGTTAAGAAGAAATTATGAATGACTAAATATCTGCAAGAATTATAGTGTAACGGTACAAGAACTTGCAGATATTTGTAGATAATTTACAGTATAAAATACTATGAATTAGCGGAATATTAGGTTTTTAAGGGAGGACTATTTAATATAACGTACGGTAAAAAGATATACTAATAAGCATTGATAAGAGTCAACTAATTATACAAAGGAAGAGTTAATAATATTTAAATAATACGTGAATATATAACTTTTATGGTGCTTTTTTTAGTAAATTTATGGTCAAATTTAATAGTTCATCTATAATATTAACTTAATGGATGTGTAGATATTTACAAATATTGCTTATCCTTTGCAACTGATAATAGTAGGTTACTAATTTCAAGCAATTTTTTGTGCAGAATTAGACATATGTAGCTCTCTAAATGTTTAAGACATTAGAATCATCTTTCACGATTTGGGGTTGAAAAGAGCACTTTTGTTCATCATATTTTTTTCTTAGGAGGTGATAAAAATTTCATAAGTAGAAAATAATCTTAGTAATGGAATATAATTCCTATAGCGTAAAATACTAGTGGTTTGTTTGCTAGAACCTATAGCAAAATTAGTGCGCAACCACTTTAAAACACTGATTTTTAGTTGTAACACCAATGGTAGACTAGGTACGCGCTAACTAGATTTTACCAATTTTCTCATAACAATCTATTTACATCATGAAGCGAATATTTTTTTTAAAATTTTGTATTCTATTACTATTTGAAGTTATCAATGCTTATGAAATTAGGGCTAGTATTAGAATCGAATGTGATAGTAATCCAACTTCTCTAGTTTTGAATACGGAAAAAGCATTTTCTCAATCTGAAAATCTTGTGGAATGGGCTTATTGTTATGATAGTTTCGCAAGTATCAAGAAGTTCAAAGGTAAAGGGGTAGGGAACTATCAGCTGTGTATTTATATTCCATCGGGGAAAGGTCTTGAAGGTGCAAAAATAGAAGGATTAAAAATACCTATCACCACGGCAAAAATGAAAAATGTGAAGGCGTGGTTATCAAAAGATCTTGATACGAAACTTGCAGAAATAGATGTTACTAATATTTCTTCTTCTACTTTTAAAGAAGTGCGATTTGAAAAGAAATATGATATCCCAAATGAAGGAATTTATGCGGGGTTCAGTTTTGAGATAATAGGTAGTTCTGATGAAGAAAATTTCTGCTTGCCTATTGCTGGAATACCAGAGCCTGGTGGACTATATATGAATATTGATAAATCGTGGAAAAATTATTCGACCTCTGAGTTAGGTGTATTACCATTAAAAGTATTACTTTCTAATATAACACCACACAAGACAGCTGCATATTTATATATTCCTGGCAAACAGTATACAGCCATAGATAGTGATAATACGTTGAAAGGATATATAATAAGTAATTCAACAGAACCAATCAACTCATTTAGTTATAATGTGCAAATTGGAGATGTTGACCAAAGAGGGATATTTGATTTGAGAACTCCTATCCCAGCTGGATTACATAGAAAAGCAGAAGTAACATTACAGATAAAATCTCCTAAGCAAACAGGAGAGTTTCAAGCACAATTCAATGTACTGGAGATAGATAAGATGGTAAATTATTTATCATCAGAAAAAAGTACAGAAAAGTTTATTAACCTTTTAAAACTAGAAGAGCAGGGAGTCGCAGTTGAAGAGTTTACAGGGACAGCGTGTCCTAATTGCCCACGTGGTCATGTTGGTATGGAAATGATGCGAGAATATTTTGGTGATAAATTTGTTGGTATTGCAATTCATCAATATAATTCGCAAGGAGATGCTATGTATATTAATACTAGTAATTATGCACCACTCAAATTTGTTGGTGCTCCGATGTGTATGCTTAATAGAAAAGTACAAATGGATCCTCGTTATGGATCAAATGGTGATATTCGAGAAGATTTTTTATATGAACAAAAAACTCCAGCACTTGTAGGACTTAATGTTACCGCCCAGTGGAACGAAAAGTTAGACGGAATAATTGTTACATCTATAGCTCGTTCATATCTTGGAAATCCAACTTTAAGTGTAGAATATGTTTTAATAGGAGATAGTCTTACAGGTAAGGGAGCTGGCTGGGGGCAAAAGAATACTTATGCCACCCAAACTTATGATGCTAATTCAGATCCAATGTTGAAAGACTACTATAAAGGAGGGAAATATGGGCAATCTGTTATTAATGACTATTATTTTAATGATGTCGCTCTTTCTTCTTCTTATTCGGGTGGAATTAACAAAGCACAACCTTTTGGAACTTTACATGAGGGGGAGGAAATGAATAATACATTTACACTTCCATTACCTAAATCGATTAATCTTAAAAAAGCACTAAATAAAGAACAATTATATGCAGCGGTATTACTGGTAGATCGTGATGGTACTATACTCAATGCTGCTAAATGTAAAATACCTGCATCAACGCCAAATGTTATTGAGAATATTGAAAGAAATGATTCTGAATCTACTATTTCAGAAGTTTTCAATCTTTCAGGACAACGTATTAATACTCCTCAGAAAGGGGTGAATATCCTTCGGAGAAAAGATGGAAGAACCTTTAAAGTTATTATCAGATAATATCTTTGTAATTAAATTTTATACTAACTTTTAAATATTACTTTATGGAAAAGCAAATGCATCTATTCAAGGCTTCATTGCTCATTCTGTTAATAGAGATGGCCTTTTCATTATCAACTAAGGGGCAGGCTTTGCTCCCAGTGAAATCATCGGAAAAGATTCCTATTATAATGGGAAATCTAGTTAGTTCCAGCTTGTGGGAAAAAAATAATCCGCAGTATGGTATTTATACACTTACTGTAGGAGAAACTCCTACATTTAATCCTGTAGCATTAGCAAGTGAACTTGACCCAAAAACAGGAGGTTTTTTTATAGGGAATAAATACTACTTTGCTAATTTAAAGGTTAAGGATGGAGTAAGAAGAGGATCTCGTTTTGTCTATAATATTGAAACGAAGACATTTGAAGTAAAAGAGAAAGAATGCCCTCTTAATGCGCTCATTTCGGGATCGGCTGCTGTTTATGATCGTACAACAAGGCGTGTATATGGCGTGTTTTATAATGAGAACTTTCAGTCAGAATTTGGTTGGCTTGATCCTGAAACATATACTCGTACAAAGATAAAAGATTTCTATGGTTACGTATTTCGAAATATAGCAATTAGTAGCAAGGGAGATATTTACGGTATAACAAAGACAGGAGAGTTTTATTATATAAATAAAGAAAATGGTAATGTAGAGTTGAAAGGTACAACAGGACTTAGTCCACAATTAGGTCAAGGTGCTGTTATTGATCCTATAACCGATAAATATTATTGGGCATATCGCGATTTAGATGTTTCTGCTCTGTATACTATAGATATAACAAATGGTAAATCAACAAAGGTTTGTGACTTACCAGCTAATACTAGTTTTATAAATCTTACTATTGCAGAAGCTACAGCTGATGACAAAGCACCTAGTTCTGTGGAAAGTTTTACAGTGGCAAATACGAATGGGACAGATTTAAGTGTTTCATTCGTACTACCAACTAAGACTGCTGATAATAAAGATAACTTGCAAGGGCAGCTAACTTATAAAATAATCATTAATGATAATGAGGTGAGTAGCGGAATAGGTAATCCTGGAGAAAAAAACTCTCTAAATCTTCCTAACCAATCTAAAGGTTCACTTCGTATAGGTGTATATGCTCTAAATGAGAAAGGTAAAGGAGTTGTGTCTAACAAAAATATGTGGAATGGTCCAGATGTTCCTCAAAAGCCTGCGACTGCTGATTTAGTAATTAGTGGGGACCAAGCAAAAATAACTTGGTCTGCAGCTGCTGCGACTGGACTGCACGGAAAACCTATAGATGTATCAAAGTTAACATATAAAATTACACGTTATCCAGATAAAGTGTTGGTAAACGATAATGTAAAGGGGACCTCGTTTACTGATAATATTGATATTTCAAGATTACAAACTTATTATTATAGTATAGTTGCACAAAATGAAGGGATGTGTAGTGAAGAAACACTAACGCCAAAAGTAAACTGTGGTGAATATATTATACCACCTTATTCTGAATCATTTAAGACAAAAGATGCTTTTGAACTTTATAAGGTGATTAATAGTAATGGCGATGACCGAGAATGGACCTGGTCAAATGGTGTAGCACAATATCAGTATAGTATGAAGAATTCTGCTGATGATTGGTTACTTACACCACCTATCAAATTAACAAAAGGTTCTAAGTATGTCTTCTCTTATAAAGCAATGTCTAAAGATAGTAAATATCCAGAGAAAATGGAAGTGTTATATGGGGAAGGTACAACATTAGAGAACTTAAAAGATACTCTGTTGAAAGAAACTATCTTGCCATCAGCATGGACAAAGTATAAAAATGAAATTATCATAGAAAAGGATGGTATTTACACATTTGCATTCCATGCTGTAAGTGATGCATATATGGACTGTTTATATCTTACTGATATTAATGTTGATGTATATCCTTTTGAAGCACCAGGAGCATCAACAGGATTAGATATATCAGCAGGTGAAAAAGGAGCACTCACAGCCAATCTTACTTTTACAACACCAACTACTACTGTAAAAGGTAGTGCACTTTCGGAACTTACAAAGGTAGAAGTTTATAGAAATGAAACAAAGATTGCTTCTTTGGATAATAACTTGCCTATTGGAAAGAAAATAAAAGTAGAAGATAAAGATATTCCTGAAAAGGGTTTATATATTTATTCTGTAATTGCTTTCAATAGTAAAGGTAAAGGTATCGAAATTATGAAGTCGCAATACATTGGTCCTGACATTCCAGCTAAACCAAGTGGACTAAGAATGATAGATAATAATGATGGTACTACTACGCTTACTTGGAAGCCTTCCTCTATAGGAATAAACGGAGGATATGTTGATACAACGAAAGTTACGTATAATGTATATACACTTACAATGGGATTAAACGGATTACAGTTAGATAAGAATGTAGGTAGTGTAAACAATAGTACCTCTGCTACTGTAAAAGCTGATTTTAGCGGTACTCCAGGATATTATTATCTTGCAGTAAGAGCTGAGAATGAAAACGGAACTAGTAATAAAATGGGGGTAACCAATCTAATTAGCGGAACACCAACTAGGCTTCCATTCTTAGAATCAATTGCAGATAAAAAAATTAATAACTCATTCTGGTGGACACGTAAAGATGGTGGCAAAGCTATATGGGATCTCTGTGAAGAATCAGCCGATAAAGATGGTGGTTCCTTTGTATTTAAATCTGAAACAGAAGAAGATAATTCTCTTGTTGGTACTCAGAAAATCACTCTTAAAGATACTACAAGGCCTTATTTGGTATTCCAATACAAAGCAGACCCTGGACAACAATGTGCTTTACAGATAGAAGTGAATAGGAATCAACGTGATGGTGTTGTAGAACTTAAGAAAATTGATTTTAGTACAATGCCATTAACTGAAAAAGGTTGGAAGACTTGTGTTATAGATTTATCAAAATTTATAAACGATAATTATCTATTGGTTCAGTTCCGTGCTCTTTCGTCAGCTGCTGGACAGATAATCAATTTTGATCAAATACGCATCTATGATGTTAAAGAGAATGATTTGAAAATTATATGTGAAATGCCTGTAAAAGCTTTGGTTGGCGTTCCTGAAAAAATCTCTGTAACTGTAAATAATAGTGGAAGTAAAGCTACATCTGATTATAAAGTTACGTTGACAAGTACTTATACTGATAAAGTTGGAATAGACCGTAATGTGGTTGTTGGTACAGCAGAAGGAACATTGTTAGAAGCATATACAGGTAAAAATATATTCACATTTAATTTCTTGCCCACAGCAGCAATGCCAGAAAAGGTTGTACTTAAAGCAAAAATCGATTTTGAAGCGGATGTGAATTTAAATGATAATATGGTAGAAAGAACTATTGCCATTAAACAAAATGATGTTCCTATCGTAGATAACCTCAAAGGTGAAAGTGTTACAAATAGTGATGAAGTACATCTTTCGTGGAGTGCTCCAAATCTAAATGGAGGAGAAGTTCGAACTATAACCGAAGATTTTGAAAATACGGAGGTATTTGCCCCATTCAGTGTGGGAGGTATTACCGCTGATAAAAATATAGGATCGTTTGGTGATTGGACACTTTATGATGGTGATGGTCAACATACTGTGACATGGAATGGAGCAAACTACCCAAACGCTTCGTCATTAATGGCATTTCAAGTTATTCCTCCAAAAGAGATTTTCGATTTTACTAATGAAAAAAATAAGAAAATAATGGCTCCACATAGTGGCGATCAGTATCTTATTTGTTTTACTGCTGGTGAAGGAAATAATTTTGTACAGAATGACGACTGGCTTATTTCCCCGCAACTTGATGGATCAGCACAAACAATCCAATTTTATACAAAGGACATTACTGAGAAATATGGGCCAGAAAGTTTGAGGTGTTAAGTTCTACTACCGATACAGATCCTGTGAACTTTACTTCTGTAGAAGAATCATTTACAGGTTCTGATTCGTGGAAAGAAATCAAAGTAACACTACCTGCTGGCTCAAAGTATTTTGCCATTCGTTGTATATCGTGTGCAACTTTTGGATTGATAATTGACGACATTACTTATACTACTATAACAAAAGGTACTGATAAGAAAGTAATAGGCTATAATATATACGTAGATGGTGAATTCAAGCAAAAGGTAGATGCAATAAGAACATCTATTGATTTAGCAAAACTTTCAGATGGAGAGCATACTTTTAATATAACAGTTGTTTATGAAGGTGGAATAGAATCAAAATTCTCAAATACTATAACAACGCATGTATGTACTAATGTTAGTGAAATCTCTAATGAGTTTACAGAGGCTCCTTTCGCTATTTATAATACAGCAGGGCAGCTTGTTGCAAAAAGTGTAGGAATATTAAGTACTTTGGAAAAAGGAGTATATATTATCAAAAATTTGAAAACAGGTAAATCTGTAACTATTACGAAACAATAATCCAATAGTTTATAAAGAGTAATAATTTTATATTAACCTCGTTGAACCCACACTATTTTAATGCAAAAGTGTGGGTTTAACTTTTTGTCATATAAGCCAAAATTATTAATAATAAACGATGAAGTTTATTATTATAAAAATAAAATTTATAATTAGTCGTTCCTTAAAAACTATATTTCAGCATAAAGTTTGTACTGACAAGCTCTATGCTGATTCTTTTTATAAGGTTCAAAAGAACTCTCATAGCTCTTTTGAAGTTATATGCTGCCGCAGCTAATAATACATTGATAGCATCTTCGTTATCATGGTTGGTATTAACGCGGATGCTCTCTGCTAATATTAACTCCATACCTTCCTCACCTATACGATTTCTGAAGTGAACTAACTCGGAAGCGTCACAGGGTTGTTTTGGCATAAATTCAAGTCCACCACAGAAATATTGGTAGTAAGCATTCTCACTCCATTGAGAAACCACCATTTCATCAGACACATTACGCAAATGTTTTAAAATTAAAAGACCACACATCAAGCGAATAGGATGAGCAGGGCGACCGTTAGTGCTGCAATACAAAGGAGAGAAAGCATTTTCAAAACATTCCCAATTAATCTTATTACTAAGTTGGAAAAGGGGATGTTTATGGCTAAGCATGTCCTCTAAAGAAGAGAACATAGAAAGCTGTTTAGATGTACGTTTAAGCATAAATATCTGCAAGATTTATAATGTAAAGGTACAAAAACTTGCAGATATAAGCAAATAATTTATTGTATAATATACTATGAGTCAGAGGAATATTAGGTTTATAAGGGAGGACTATATATCCAAAGAAAAGCAAGGCCTTATTGTATCAATGTAACTTTAATAGAGTGAAATTTGTCTTCCGACGAATCGTTGTCAATCTCATTTATGACTTTCAACGAATCTTCTTCTGAAAGACTTTCACTCGAATGAGGAAAAAGTCTTTATATCTGACATTTCAAACATAGGAGATAAGTATTCGCTATCATAGCCTTCTGGCCATATTGTATTTCGAGGAAATAGTGCAAAATTGCGTAATGACAGATCATGTAAGTTATCTTTGTGTGGGCTTTTTGTAGACATATACACAATGCCCGCAAACCCCTTATTCGTTGAAGGGGCACCGTTTTCTGGACTACCCTCTTGAGGCATTTCTCTGATAATTTTCGTCATAAGCTGCGGTAGCACATATTCAGGTTTAAAAGGGTCATCTGGATGTTTTACAGATATTAGACATCCCATTATTAAAGGGTAGAAAACTAAAAAGCTATAATACTCCCAGTCTTCTAGATTCTTACCGATAGGGTAACCTAAATCTAAGAAACCTAATGTTTTTTTAGGTATAAATTTTGCATAAGAAGAGGACATAATATCAGGACGGTTCACCTCATACCAAGCAGTTTGTAAACTTCCAGCAAGATAGAAGACAGGATAGCCTAAGAAGCCATACCTAGTGGAAGCTGCTTTGTGACGTAATTGAAATGGGAGATGAAATAAGTCACCATCTTGTTCTTTTCCTTTGCTAGGCTTAAAACCTGGTCGTATCCTGTAAAAGACCTTTTTCTCTACATTTGTTCTTGGAAGCATCTTCAAGTAAAAAAAATCATGCCTAGTAAAGAAGTCAAACAATAATTTATATGCATCTTCATAGTAATTCATATAGCATAATTTTAAAGAATCTTTTATTGTTATGCAAATTTCATCAAAATCTGCTTTAAAATTATGCCTTTTCTTTGGCATATATTTCTTATGCCCTACTAATGCTTTTTTTCAAATGCCTTATTCAGAGTCTTTAGACTATCATCACTAAGATTATCAATCTTTTCTTTATACTTCTCAACTAAATCACTCCAATAATCAAAAATAATCATTACTTTCATTATCATATTTAAAAAGGGTATACCAAACCAGAGTCAGGATTTAGCAATTCTTGGTAGAGTTCTTGATGTGTCATATCTTTAAAAAATAAAATATTAAATAGTATTCATCTTTAATTCCGCAGCATAAATTCTTATGAGAACTCCAAGTGCCTGAGAAACAAAGTCCTCAAAACACTTGGATATGTCAGAAATTTCACCTATCTTAGTGCTACCAACAAAAAAAACAAATAAAATATCTGACATGACAAAGGTAGCAATTAAAAACAAGAATATCACCTCTTTCGGTGGAATTTATCATATTCCTTAATTCCGCAATATTTTTTCTTGTGAGAAAATTTTATATGTTGAGATGTCTTTCGGGGGCTCTATATGTTGATATGAGGTGCTTCGATGTTTCTTGGGTCTTTTCTAAGCATAAAATCCCCCACCCAAACCAATGGAGAAGTAGTAAAGAAAGGCGACTTGTTAACAGCCAATATTTATTGTTGCTATTGGAACGACTGGAAAGGTTTGATTAGAGAACATGTTGAAATTAAGATAAAAAATGGTAAGGTAACTTCTTTCCAAAAAATAGACGACTTTGTAATCTTTGCGTTTCGTAGCGGAATATGTATCTGAACCAGAAATTTCTTTCATCTGAAAGAATAAATAGTTAAGAAGAAATTATGAATGACTAAATATCTGCAAGAATTATAGTGTAACGGTACAAGAACTTGCAGATATTTGTAGATAATTTACAGTATAAAATACTATGAATTAGCGGAATATTAGGCTTTTAAGAGTGGACTATAATAGTTTTGATTTCATTTTGCTGTCACTTTTAACAATTCGTATAAATATATTATAAATCAAGTAGTTATACGCCTGTATCGAATGACATGAGTGACAGGAATTCTTATTTCTTAATAAATTACTTTGTCATAGAAAGCAGAGAATTATTAAAACAAAGCGATAGAATACACGGAGCAACTGTAGGCGTGTGAAGGAGGTTGTTCAACCATAAATGGATACCAATCGGGTAGAGCATTACAGAAGTTTGCAATTTGCTTTTTATAAGTAAACAATAACGTTTCTGTAGATGCTTTCTATTATCTAATAGATATTAACTGTCTTTCCTCGTTATAACTGAAGGTACACTATTACTCTGTAGCCGATAAATAACAACCAAACCAATAATCCAGAGCTTTCTTATTTATACCATCTTTTCCCGTCCAAAAATCAACAGGATAATGCCAGTCTGAATTATGTCTCTTTTTTGGTGCTATTGATAAATTTGTATATTGGTGAAGCAATCCCTTATATTCTTTTGTTTCCAATATACTGCAATATCCTAAGGTTTCTAAAAGTAATTGAAGTTCAAACAAATTGGTTTCAAATTCTTTTATCTTACTAATTAGCGAGGTTATTCCTCGCTTAATAGTTGTATTATAATCTATTTCCTGTATGTATCTCAACATCTGCAAGAAAATATTAATATCGTCTTCGTTAGGCAGAACATTCTCCATAGCATTCGTACTCTTTAGATATTGATAAAATGTGTCTAATGTATAATCTGTTAAGCCTCCAATATTATTAGAATCTTGATTATTAGAATCTGCAAATGCTTCTTTATAATTAGAGCATATTACACAAGGCATACGTTTTATTACAAAATGCTGGTCTTCCTCGCTCAGGCATTTAAAGTTTGGTGGTAGAGACTGAGATTGGAAATGATGAAAAGGAAAACTCTGCATAATTGCAAGAACCGGAAGTCCACTTCTCCATTCTAAGCGGTGGGTACTTAGGCTTGAAAGAAATAAATTTGTATATTTATCTTTGTCTGCCATCTGGTATTCTTTAAATATTAATTTAATTAATTCATCATGTTCCATATTATTTTTTATTTACAATTAATGGTGTTCTTTAAAGTCATCGTAGTTTAATTCGTAAAGAAGTAGACAATTCACTATGTTTCTTTCCCTATAAATAACTATCAGCATTAGCCAATAGCTTTTTCAATTATAGTATTTTGCTTTGCTTCAGAACCATCTTTTTCTGTCCAAAAATCAACAGGATAATGCCAGTCTGAATTATGTCTCTTTTTGGGTGCTATTGATAAATTTGTATATTGGTGAAGCAAGTAGGTAGAGAATTTACCGAATATTCCTACATAAATATCCTAATTGATGTGAAGATTTGAATGCACATTAAATCAAAAAAACTTAAGTTACCACACTAAATTTCCAATTTCAGTCTAAAAGTTGCCTTATTGTCTAAAAGATCTTTTGAAGGCATTCTAAAAGCAGACAAGCAATATACCCATTCTTCATCTTGCCAAGGAAAGAATAATGCCCCACCTCCTCTTACAGTTTTAGAATCTGACACCGTATCAGAACCTATTTTAAGATTAACAGTGAAATCGTTAGAACACCACTCTCCAAAAAAAAGACCATATAGACCAAAATCATTGTGATTTAGTTCTGTCAAAGAGAACAAATCCCAAGACATCCATTTCTCTAATTCTGATTCAGTAGGAAGAGAATTGCCAAAACAAAATAAAGAGTGCTTTCCACCTCTGCAAGCATATTCCCATTCTTCTTCATTAGGAATCTTTGAACATAAGTCTGCAGCTATACTTTCTGCTAATGAATATTCACAGAAGAACGGACTATACGCCTCCCCATCTATTGCGATGGATTTACCAAAATTATTATTATAGTTGAGTATATGACTGTTTAAAACTGGTGTAATACTAAGTAAAAATGGACTAAGTTTTACTTTATGCACAGGTTGCATTTCTTCAATCGAAATATTTGGAGTTTCTGTCAATTTCAAAATCTGTGCATATTCTTCCTCAGAGACCCCCATATTATATTCTCCTCCTGGAATATAAACAAACTCAATACCAGTATCTATGTCCTTAAAATATGCCAAATTTGTATTCTGATAAGGGGCTGACACGTAAGAAAGTTTATTTCCAAACTTATCTTCTATATATTTTATTACTTCCCATTGATTTTCAAACATAATATTCAGCTTTTAGAAATCTATTCTGCTAACGATATACTTATTTTTTTACAAAGATAAATATTTGTCTTTAATTATTTGATTGTTTTCTGAAATTATATACAAGTAATAATATCTTACGTAGGGAACATAGAATCTAAACTTTTAATTATATAAAAAAACATAATTACAAGATAAATTTTTGTAATTATAAAAAAACAGAAAAATTATAATTATAAAATTTATTTTTTTATTTGAATTCGGTATAAGGAAATATAGTTTTTAAAAAGTTGTTTGTAAGAGTTATATGCTTTTTCGTGTCTTTATGGTTTAAAAATCAATTAATTAGAGGAGTCTAATTTCTCCTATGAGTATTACAAATTTAATATACATGTTCTGTATTTTAGATGATTCTTTTTGCAATTATTTTTGTTCCTCAACTCAAAAAATACCAAATCAATTTATCGTTACAAGGCGCAACCTATACACATAGAATACTAAGAACTGCAAGATGTTCTATTAAGGTTCATCTTATAGTCTCCGTTTTATTGTTCGAAAACAATATTAGTTTATCCAAAAATATTATTATAAGATTATTAAATAAGTTTTGGATTGTCGTTTATTTCATCAAGCGCAATCCCTTCTGGAACAAACATAGCTCTATTATGAATCATAAAATTGCCGTTTTTACCATTATAGTTTGCAACGGCATCTGGTAACGCAATCAATTTACTTTGTGCCTTCATTGCAATTTTTCTTGTTCCGTCAGGTAAAGTATAGTACCAATATACTTTCTGTCCTAATTTTTTAAGAATATTATACACCCTATTCTTCCATACTTTTTCTTCAATATCATTTACATCATACGAATCTGCGATTCTCCCATGCTGTAAACAGTCTTCTACATTTACATCTGGTAAGGAACGTAGAAATTGCATTTGAGCACGACCTAATTGATAAAAGTGATAGTATCCGTTGCGTATCTTATAGCACTTACTTAGTTCGTCTTTACTAATCAGATTAAAGTTGACAATTGAAACAAATTCGCTTTTCAAATTAGCAACATTTTTTGCTAAACGTTTCTCTATATCCCCTTCGAACGAGGGTTTAACATCTAAAAAAAATATATTAGAATTAAACGTCCTCAAAGCCTCGCAGAATAATAATTCATCTTTAGAGGTCATAAACAACTGACAATCTCTTGTTTTTTCCATTTTATAAGTATACTATTTTATTTTCTTTCCAATATACATTTTTTTGTTATTTATAAAATTATAAGACATCAACTACAAATAACTTTATTCTTTTCTAAGAAAGAATTTGCAGTATCCAAATAGTTTGCCCGTAGAGTAAACCAGCAAGTGCAAAATTATGATATTCTTTTGTAGAACTCGTATTTTTGTGTTTAAAAATTTAGTTTTTATCTCAGTCTTCTGTTTATTTTCTTTTGTATCATTGCAATCTTTTTCTGTGAAATTATCGAAATTAGCCTGCTTTGGTATGTATTGCCTGATTAACTTCTATGCATTCACAATAGTTCCTTTCTGTTATGCGGCATATCTGCCGGCAAAAAACAATAGCTCCGAAACATTCGAGTACTATAAATAAGAAAAAGAGTGGAACCTTTGCAGACTCCACTCTCTCTTTACTCAATAATTGTAACCTGTTTTAGTATCATTTCTCAACAAAAGTTGAATAGATACCAGCAGATATTAGAATTATATTCTAATTATTGTCTATTAGTTTTGTGCGTTTACCATTACTTTTCGTACGCTACCATCGCTCATTTTAATGATATTCAAGCCACGAACTTTATGTTGTAATCTAACACCATTGGTATTATAAATACCAACTTCAACTACATTTGTAGCATTTTGTTGAGCATTTGTAACGTTTGTTGGTGTTAAATCGCCTACAATAGAATCGAAAATTCCAGAGCCAAAAACACTATCGGCTTCGTATTTTTGCTTTGCGTTGCCCATAACATGAAGTGTAACGCTATTATCGAATGTAGAAAAAGCATCAGCATCACACTCTGGAACTTCTGTAGCATAAATAGAAATATCGGTGAGTGAAGAATTATAAACAGCAAAAATTTCCTTGCCAATATACTTTAATGTGCTTGGTAAAACTACACTTTCTAACGACGCACATGCACCAAAAGTAGAATTTTCCAATCGTGTTATACCTTCTGGGATAGTAATTTTAGTAAGGTCGGTATAATAAAAACAGCTACTACCAATACTTTTCAGCGTATAAGGTAGGTCTATACTTGTTATTCCACTAAAGAGGAAAGCGTTATTTCCAATGCTTTCTACACCTGCAGGCACAACAACTTTAGTTAAATTATTCTCTTTTTTCTCCTTAGATGTCATTCCTTCATGTGCATTTTGTCCACCGGTTTGAGCAAAAGCACCATCAGCAATTTGCTTTACTGTAGAAGGAACTGTATAAGTTTTTCCATTTTTTGAAGCTGGATATGTGTAAAGAACAGACTGATTGTTATTAAACAAAACACCATCAACTGCAGAGAATGTGCTATTTTCGGCAGACACATCAATATGGTTTAAGGCATAAGTTTCGCTAAAAACTTCGCTACCAATTTGTTTTAGCGAAGCAGGAATACTAACAGAAGTAACTTTTTTTAGTGGAGAAAAAGCACCATCTCCAATACATTCTATTCCGTTAGGTATTTCAACTGCACCTTCTGCCATATTAAAACATTGCAGCACTTTATGTTCTTTAACATTGCAAAGCAAGTTATTTTCTACTTTAAAGTTTTCATTGTTGGCATCAACTTTTACATCTGTATAGTCTTTATTGCCTCCAAAAGCTGCATCTCCAATATTTTTTACCGAAGCAGGAATAGAAAGAGATTTGCTATGTGTTCCATAAAAAGCATACTTTCCTATTGTTTCTAACCCATTGTTAAGCACCACAGCACGTAAATTACAGTTTTTAAAAGCATTGTCGTTTATGGTTTTCAAGGTTTCTGGAAAGTAAATATACATAAAATACGTAAGATCTTGGAAGCAACCTTCAGGAATACTCTCGAACTTTGCTTCGTGAAGATTGGCAGAATGAAGGTCGCGTAACGTACCACCTTTTGCTAATTTAGCCAGAAAACGAAGGTCTTTATCGTTCATTGGACCAATAACTTTTATGCCTTGTACATCTTCATCTTCGAAGACGTCCATAACTTGAGCCTCTAAAGTTCCAGCTTTTGTTAGTTCTATTACTCGCTGATTAAAGTAAGCATCTTCTTTAATTTTGTAATCGTCTTGTGCAAAAACAGTCATCACACTGCACAAAATAACGAATGTTGTTAGTAAAATTTTCTTCATAATCTATTATTTTTAAAATTGATTGTCTAAAAAAACAACTGTTATCAGAGAGTTACCCCCATAGACAGTTCTATATTATTCCAATTCTGGTTGTTATTATACCATCGGTGTCCAGTTTGTAATTGCACAAAAACAGACGAAAGCACCTTAATTAGTCGAATATCGTAGCGCAATTGTATCTCCAAATCCCAATAATTTGCTTGCTGCATAGCTGCATTATTACGGAACATTTCTACAGGTTTATCAAAAACTTCTGGTTCGTTGAATACAAAATGATGATGAGTAGCCTTACCAAAATGCGCCGAAACACTTGCAGCCAACAAACTTTTAGAGAACATTTGCGAAAATTTCAGCTGTAAAGAAGGCACAATAAATGCTGTTTTCAGTTGTCTCACAGGCATTAAATATTGTGTATTTTGTACATCGTAAGCCACGTTTGGTTGTAAAACAAACCATGTTGCAGGCGAAAATTGATGCAAAGTTGCAAATGATAATTGTACAATTTGCTGCTGAAAAAGAAAAGGTTTAGAGCTTGCTATCTGCTTATAATTGGTTAATCCACTATCATAAAAGCGTTCTTGTCCTTCTCGTTTTACTATTTCAGCATTAAGCATTAACTTATAAGTCCATAGCTTTTGCTGTTTAATCCACGAAATATCTCCTCGCCACTTTGTTTGAAATATATCGCAAATAGGAATATCTCGTTCCGAAGCAAGGCGTTTTTGTATATTTTCGTGCGACATATCGGCAGAAGCCTGCAATCCGTTCCCACTTTTTGTGTGCGTAGAAATTCCAATTAGATAATTGTTTCCTTCATACTTCACAGCATTTTGTAACCCTTTAAAGCGAAATATTGCATACCAAGTCCTGTAAGATGATAAAGTACACGATTACCTTGAGGGTTCATAAAAATAACATTACTTTGCTGCGTATATCTTCCAGCATCTACATACATTGCAACAACTCTCTGTGGCAAAACATCATATCCCAATCCTAAACGTAATTGAACATCGAGCGAAGTATTCTTTGGACGTGGGTCGCGGTTACGATATTCTATTGTAGATTGATAGCTTAATTCTGCACCCAATGTAAGTTTATTTTGTTTATGTACATATCCTCCTCTAAAACGATAGTATTCACGTAGCATAGATACGGTAGTAGTATCGGCAGTTACGTATGGAAACACACGTTTATAATCGCTATTTAAGTTCCATGATACCCCCAATCGTTTGCCATTTTCATAGTACGCTTCGCCCCAAGCAATTGAGTTTTTACCAACTTTTATGTGCGATTGTGCTTTAAAAAACATCTGTTCTACGCCTGTTCCCAATTGTGCATCAATTGGAAGAGATGCTTCGCTATGTTGATAGCCAGTTTGTACTTGTGAAAAATTAGAATTATACTCGTTCAAAGTAGATATAACATTAAACGGAGTTAAGCGTTTGAAATACTGCAAATATATTTCTGTTTCTCTCACAGAATTTAGCGACTCCGAAATAGAAGTGGCAGAAATATTATTCTGCGCACTTCCAAAAATTGGCAGACAACTAACGCCTGCAATAATAATGCTATTATATAGCTTACTTAAAAACATACCACGGATCTGCCTTTACCGTTTCAAAATCGCGTTGTGAATCGTTCGTATCAATTAGTTTATGTGATTTCGAATCATATTTTCTTCGTACTGCTTTACCATAACGTTGCTTATCGTGGTCTACTTTTGAGAACCATGCATAGCCATTATCTAATGTAGAACTTATAACATTCCACTTCTTTTGGTCTTTATTGCTAATACAACAGCATCGGTTATCCATGTATTTGGTACTTTTACTGAGTGGAATTTCATATCTTTAACTGTTGTTCCATACGTAAACTTATACGAATAATCGTACTGATAAGATTCGTCGGTTGTAAAAGTTTGATTGTCTACACCTAAAAAACCTATTATATATGAATAGAAACCTCGATCGTGTGGTCCCCATATTGTGCGAGAATAAGTATATAGACGTTCCATATTTGGAACTTCTGGATTATCTATATCGGTAACTTTTGGATTGGTAGACTCATCGTACCATTCAAAATTAGCTTTTGAAAGATCGAAAGAATTAGGATTACGTTCGGGAGTTTTATGATTAATTGCATTATCACAAATAATGAGAGAAGCACCTGGTTGAACAGGATATTTATGATCTTTACCATGCATACCTGGTACTTTAGTTAAATATTGTACAGGTGTCTCTTTATCTAAAATATATGGTTTATAATCTTGATGAATCATTTGTTGAAATGCACTTTCACCAATAAACAATCCGTCGGCATAGAGTACTTCGTCTGAATTATTAGTTATTCTGAAGTATTGATCTCCCGTATAAGGGTCTCCACTATCACGTATAGTGCGAGCTGCAAATATTTCTGCTATTACAAAACCATTGCCCATATTAGGGAAAAACATATCAATTCCTACAACGGGAAGTTCTGTTCCGCCACCTTGCACTAATGTTTGATTCATAAGATTTCCACGAACAATGCTTCGAGTTTTTAGTTTGTTACTATAACAAGCTTTTGCTTCAAGGTCTATATTGTATAAACCTTCTGCCACTCTAATAGTATCTAAAGCTATTGTTTGTGCTGCTTCGGTACCATTATTGGGTACTTTTATTGCTGAAACTACAAACAGTGTGTCTCTACCTGTTGATACATTATGTAATTTTACTGTAATGTTCGAAAGCGAATCTACATCGTTAAACGATGAAGATAAATTTGCATTCAACGCTATTCGAGCATATTTAATGGCTGATTTTCCTCCATTTGGAACATCGTCATTGACACAACTACCAAAAAGAAGCAATGTTAAAGCGACTGTAAAAAATAATTTAATTGATGTCTTCATTTTTTTTGTTTCTTATTAATTGTTTTCTATATCTTTAATCCTACTTCCATACCAAAATAGGGAGAGAATGTGCGCCTAACTATAAAACCATTCACGCTATAATCGGGAGCAATATAAAACACTCTATCGGCAAAAAATGAAAGAGATAGATGTTTTCCAAATTGCTTTGTGGCTTTAAAATTTAAAAGCATATAACTTCGTTCCCTACTACTCATATCTTGCCCAGCTGTTCCACTCAATACAAGCCACCGTAAATAAGAATTATTTTTATCGGCTTCGGTATATGGATGCACTGTTCCCGTAATATCCATATATCCCATAGGAACACTTGATGTAGCTGGACGTTTAGTGCTGCTCATCCAAAAGCATTCGGCAGTTGCCGATAAAATTAAACCTAACTTATCTACATAAGAATCGAAAATAAAGTTGGAAGTAAATATTTGTTTATCATATTTGTCGGTATTCATATAATATCCAGCATACTTGTCGGCAATAGCAATTCCACCAACAACTACATTTGGAGCTGAACTAAACAAAGGTATACTATTCTCGTAAATAGTTCGGAACCACGCGCCGTTTACTGTTATTCGGGTTTGAATTAGGGGAATTCGTGGAGAGGAATATTGAAACTCTATACCTTGTTTCTTTATTCGCGACCCATTTTCTGTTATCCCATAACCATCTAATATTGTATCGGTTACTACGGGTAATGTACTTAGAGAGGGTGGACCTGTTAATGTAGATGGATTAATACCTGAAGTATCGTATTTTTTGTAAACAAATGGACGCATTCGTGCTGTGCTTCGGAAACCATCTTTCATATCTTCCTGGAAATAGGTTATACTGAAATGATGTGCACCTTTATCTAAGCCCAAACGTATTTCCCATTTTTTATTACGTGCTGGTTGAAGATTAGGATTTACCGGACTAAGTTTGTAGGTACGTATATGAATACGTTTATATTCTGAACGAGCATCCCAATAGTTCATTTCTGTAATATCTTTATATACATAATCGGGATACAAATCGAGTATTGTTGGCATCTTTGTCATCATACCAAATCCACCAGAAACAAAGAATTTAAAGCCAGAAACTTGTGGAAAATCCCATTGAACATTAATGCGTGTGTCGGCAAACAACTTTCTATGTATAGCATAATTTGCTGGAATATTGAGCATTTGTGTTGTGCGCAATCCCGCCATTGCTGTTAGTTGATGTTTTCCTAATGGCAATGTAGCATTATCTTCCACATAAAACGAAAGAATATTTGTTGCTGGAATTTCTTTATATGAACGTGGTCTACGAGCTGTTGAAGCATGTAGCGGACGTGTAATATCAAATATCTGTCCACGACCGTAGTTTTTGTTCAACATAAATTCACCTCCAGCTGTAATACGATGATTTATAAGTGCTGTTTGTGCTGTCCATTCGGTTTCGCCCCTAAAAGTAGTATAAAATGGAATTCCTTCTACTCGATAGTTGCTTATATATTGGAAAGGAAGAAATAACCCATCGTATTCTCCACTTTCATAAGCTAATGGAACTACATAATCGCGCTGCAAAGCAACAGCTTCTGTCTGATGTATTTTGTCGAAAGCTACACTCGCTGTATAAGCAAAAGAGGCTCTTTGCAAGCCAAGTGGCAACAGTCTTCTATATACAATTCTATTATTCATACCTATTTTTAGGTACGATGAACGGTAACGGTCTTCTTTATGTATCTGTATTTCGGGGTCGGTTTTTACATTGTCTACATTTAAAGCATAGTCTGTTGCTCCATTCCATTCTAATATGTTGTGTTCTCCTAATTTCCATTTTCGTTGTATACGGGCAGAGAAAGTTAGTCGCTTATAAGTTTCAAATTGGTTTCGTGGCTCTTTTTTGGCATCTAACAAGCCTCCATCTACATTTAAATTCCATTTTTCTGCCAACAAAGCCTTTACCTGCTGATATTAATTTACCATATTCATCGGCTTTCAACCGAATTTGCAGAGGTGTTTGACTACGCTTTCGTGTAATATTTATTAGTCCACTTGTTAATTCTCCATACTTAACCGATGGAATACCACGTACCACTTCAACTCGTTCTATATTGTCGGTAGGTATTTCGCGCATATCAACGCCATAACTTATATGATTTCTACTATTATCGGCATCTCCTTGAAAAGCTCCTGCTATATATTGCATATTAGCATCTGTACCTATGGGTTGTCCATCTACAATAAATTTGGTTCCTAATGAAGAAGTTGCATATTGTGAGCTTGGCGAACCTGCTTCACGCAATGTAATTACATTAGCACTGCCTAAAGATGGTATTTTTGTCATTCCGCCAGGCAACAATGCTAATAAATCGGTAAATGAAGATGGCTGTAAATGCTCCATTGCTGTTTGTCCAATAATGGTTGTACTTGTTATTCCTTTCTTCTCCGAAGCTGTAACCACCACTTCTTTCATTGCACTATTGCCTGTATACATACGTATATATAAAGGTTTTACAAGAGGAACTTGTATAATGGTATCTACTTCCTGAAAACCTATGGCAGAAATGCGAAAACGCGCACTACCCTTTAAGGAACATTGAACACTAAAATTGCCTGAATCGCCTGAAACAGTTCCCCCCACTAATTTATTTTGCTGAAACAAACGTACAGTGGCACCCACTACAGCTGTTGCATCATCGCCATTTGTAATAGAACCACGCAAAATATATGCAGACATTTTTGGGGTTTGCTGTGCCTTTATAGACATTGCTGTAAGCAGAAGCAGGCCTATAATATATAAAAATTTAGTCATCCTCTTTTATTTGCGAGGCAAAAGTAATAAGAATATACATTTTTCGCAATACCTAAAAATAATGATTTACTATAGTGGTCATAAATATACCATCAATTTATAACTATCGTATCTATAAAAGAACTTTATGCCATAACTTTTTACTACGAATGTTATATGACGAGCTATAAACTCTATAACTATTAAAAACTTGCTTGAATTAGTTATGGTCTACCTTCTTATGGCAAAAATTTGGAAATAAAAAAAGAAGGTGTTGCCATTAAAACTAAATCGGTCATTAAACACAATATGTATAGTTCTTATTACTATGGTATTGTTTCCTAACATCTTTTTATTTTCTTATCGACATCTTGTTTGTCTCTGTAACTTGATGTAGTCCGCTACGCCCGTGTAGTAAAGACAGACTATCTACTTGATAATAAAACAAAATATATTTAAACTTTAACGACTGATTTGGATAAAAAAACAATTGCTCTAATTTTTTTATTATAAAAATTTTTATTTTTTTTAATTAGAAATTCAGAATTTTATCATTAAAAAAATCTTTTTTTATAATTAAGTTTTTTTTGGTAGCTTCCATTAACATAAACTTTGGGCTATTTGCTTTTAATATCATACCTGGCAACCCACATAGTTTTCAAGCTCCTTAACTAATAGGAATTTCTTCTGTATACCAAATGTTCATTACACTTTAATTCAATCACCCCATTTAGAATCTTCTACCACACTCTATAAGCATTACATCACCACATAAAGTTTTGAATAAATTTATTTTTCATGTCATATCTGTCACATCTTATGCACGCATAACACTCTCATCATTAATAAGATACGGCAAATGTTAAATATGACAGCAACGTACATTTAAACTTAACATGGTATCACTTATTGATAAAAGACGAACATTATACCATATCCGAAGCTATTGATATGTTTTATAAGTGTTAGATTCAGTAGTCAAAAAAATGAGTTTGCATATAAAAAGAATGAGTATCAAAAAAGAGAGATTAAATTTTAAATGTCAAATTGTCTCAATCTTGATACCCATCTTACAATTTACTAGTTTCTTTGATTAATCTTAAAAACTACATCCAATCCCAATAATAATCAGAAGCACATCCACCTATACCAGCAGTAATACCAGCAGCCTTCAAAGCTTTTTCTAAATCGGGATAACTAGGACTATTTTGCTGTGTTTGTACTTGTATAGTAAAACCTTCTGCAAGTCCAGCACTAGCGTTAATAGTCCTCTTTAAGCGTACGGTCCAAATTCTCATAACCTGTTTACTTAAATATTTTTACCTACCTCCTATCGAGCGAATCAGTTTTCTCTATGCTTACATCCTTTTTAGCGATTCCGCGTTCTCTACAACCATTATATCATAAAAGATAATAGTTTCATCATTAATCTAACTTATGCCAAACAATGGCAGTATCAGGTTCATTAATTCCTACATCAGAACGAAAATAACGACCAATAAAATCTCCATTCCCACTAATTAGTTCTATTTCATCTACAGTGGCAAATTTTTTATTTGATGAATGGATAATTTTGCCACCATTAAGTAGAAGGAAATCACCATCTTGCAATGTCTCAGAATCTAGTAATTCAAGTACCATTTTTAGATTTTTTTGAATCTCAATTTGATGGATTTAATATTTTCTAAATTATATTCCATATATTTGCTTTTAGATTTATTTGCAAAAATAAAAAAAAAAAAACACTAGCAAAATTTTTACTTGTATATTTAAAAAAATACGCAAAAAAAATACAACTTATATATAAAAAAGGAATTTTATGAGAAAGACAACAGGAGAGAACTACATAATAAAGAACTTGGCTTATATGACAAAAGTATGCTTATTTTAGAATCGTTTTCTCTTCGTATTCCACGTAGTCGTAGTGGTAATTTCTATCCTGTTCTTTTAGGCTTAATCCGTAGTGAAAGTGAAGAACGTGCAAAGTTGTTCAATCTTCTTTACACCAAAGGTCTTGCCACTGAGCAAATAGGCGAGATTTCTGAAACTATTTATGGTCGCACATATAGTAAACAGCAAGTTTCTTATTTAAGTAACAGTTGTCGTGAAGACGTTGATAAATGGCTCAAACGATCGCTATCTTCTCATTATTTGGCAGTTTATATTGATGCTACTTTCATTGCCACTCGCAGGGATAAACAAGTTTCAAAGGAGGCTTATTATACTATTTTAGGAGTATTAGAAGATGGGAGCCGAGAGGTATTAAGTGTTGTCAATCACCCTTCCATTTAGAATCTTCTACCACACTCTATAAGCATTACATCACCACATAAAGTTTTGAATAAATTTATTTTTCATGTCATATCTGTCACATCTTATGCACACATAACGCTCTCATCATTAACAAGATACGGCAAATGTTAAATATGACAGCAACGTACATTTAAACTTAATATGGTATCACTTATTGATAAATACTACCGTTGTAAAACTTTGAAAATACTAAAAATAATATGATACAAACAAAAAATGCTATCCAGTCATTCTACTATAACAAAGAAGAATGGTGTTTGTCATAGTCCAACTATATAAGTGTATAGCTTGCGGCTGTCAGTTTCGAGGTAGAAAATATTTATTAACTGATGAATTCTGGCGCACTTATTATGGCGAGCACCAGACAATACGTGAGTTTTCAGCCTATCAAATGTTCATTACACCTATAATAATGGACTTAGCAACCGAATAACCGATTCCCAAAGTCTATAAAGGAAACTTTTTTGGTTTATCTCCTTTATATCTTCCAACAGAACACATTCAGTTTCATCGGTTAAGAATATATTTTTTATGCGTTGTGCCATTTCTTCGTCGTAAAAAAAGGCATTAGCTTCAAAATTGTTTTCAAAGCTACGGAAATCTATATTTGCCGACCCCACAGAAGAAACGTTATCATCGGCAACCAACAATTTGCTATGATTAAATCCGTTTTTATAACACAGCACTTTTACACCAGCTTTTACAGCCTGAGCAAGATAAGAACTCGATGCCATTTGAATTAATTTAGAATCGGTTTTTAACGAAACCATTAATCTAACATCTACACCTGAGAGAGCTGCCGTTCGCATTGCAAAAAATATAGGCTCAGTGGGCAAAAAGTAAGGTGTTTCCATATAAACATATTGCTTTGCACTTAGCAAAATTTTTATATATCCTTGTTCTAATTCTTCCCAAACACTGGTAGGACTACTTGTAACTATTTGTATTAAGCAATTATTAGGTTGCGTTATTTTTATTTCTGGATAATATTTCCTATCGGTTATAAGAGTTCTATCTGCATAAAACCAATCAATAAGAAAGGCACGTTGCAAACCATAAACAGCTGGTCCGTTTATTTTTATATGTGTATCGCGCCATTTTACATTTTTATTTCCTTTTATGTAACGTTGCGCAAAATTCATTCCCCCTATAAATCCAACTTTTCCATCTATAACTATAATTTTACGATGATTTCTATAGTTCACTTTCCCTGTAAAAGCTGGAAAACGCACTGGCATAAAGGGGTGAACCTCTATACCTTCTTCGCGCATTTGTTCAAAAAACTTATTTTTTGTTTTCCACGAACCTACATCATCGAATAAAAATCTAATTTCAACACCTTTGCGAGCCTTATCTATAAGAGTGTCGCGCAACAATCTGCCTAAAGGGTCGTCGTCTATAATGTAAGAAACAATGTGTATGTGGTGTTTTGCTTTACTTATTGTTGCAAAAAGAGCAGGGAAGAAATCATATCCCGAAACATAAACTTCGGCAGTGTTGTTTTTAAATGGTAATGCCAAATTTTGATTCATAAAAAGCTGAATCAATCTTTGATAATCGGTAGAAAGTTCCAATTGTTTTTGTTCGGCAAATTCAATCATAGATCGTTTTGTAAGTTGATCTAAGCTTTTTTGCCATATATTACGATTTTTTCGAGTACGACGTCCAAAAAAGAAATAAAGAATAATTCCTACTAAGGGTAAAAACGATAAAACTAATACCCATGCTATAGTTTTTGCAGGCTGACGATGCTCCATTAATACCGTTATCATAGCTAATATAGCAATTACGGTATAGGCAACAAGAACTATCCAGTGTATATAAATCATAGCAGATATTTGTTTTCTTACAGCTTATTCAATATTTCTCTCTCATACCACAATATCGTTTCCTAATTTCCGTGCAAGCACATTACGCATTTCTTGTAGTTTTTTAATCTCACCCATAATTTCCATTACTTTATTCAAATCGCTTTCGGTAGATAAACTTGCTTGCAATTCTTTTAAATGTTGCTCCACATAATCCATACGATAGTCGAGAATTAAATGCATTACACGGTCGCGAAGGTCAATTTCTCGCTCTTTCATTTGCATACTTTCCGATAGTTGAAACCTATCTACGCTTAATTTTACAGCTAATGTAGAAATAAGAATATCGGGGTGATGTGTGAAATATTCTTCTGCTTTAAAATTTTCGTCTTCACTATGCTCCAAAGCCTCATTTAGAATTTGAACGGATAACGGGTTCTTAAACGACAAGTTATCTAATCCAAGATCGTATGCTATATATTGAGCCACGTTAAGATTAATTTTCTCTCCCGTTTCTTCGTTTAAAACATCTCTAATAATAAGTTTTTCGCCATCGCGCACAATGGTTTGAATCAACATTGTTTCTACTTTAGAAGCCTGCTGAATAGGTGTAGCCGGACTTAAAACTTGCTGATTGTTTTCCTGTTTTTCTATTTCGCGTTGCTGTTCTTTGCGTTGTTGTTCTTTATCGTTATAAATAAACCTATTCATTTGTGCAATAAGCGTATTTTCTTTCATACTTGTTCGGTGTGCACATTCACGCAAATAAGTGTCGCGCAAAATAGGATCTTTTATTACGGCAATACTTTGTACTATTGAATTTATTGCTTCCGACCGTCTTACTGGATCTGTTACACCATTCAACAATACGTTTATTTTAAAAACAATAAAGTCTGTTTGTTTTTTTTCTATATATTCTCTGAAGGCATCTGCTGTTAAATTACGTGCCAATTCATCTGGATCTTTGCCATCTGGAAGTAATAAAACTTTTACATTCATACCTTCTGCAAGCAACATATCAGTTCCACGCATTGCAGCGTGTTGGCCAGCTTCGTCGCCATCATATAATAAAACTATATTTGAAGTAAATCGTCGGAGCAATTTTATTTGATAAACCGAGAGAGCTGTTCCGCTATTTGCCACAACATTTTCTATTCCACACTGATGCATTGATACAACATCGGTGTAACCTTCCACCATATATACAAGATCGAACTTAGCAATTGCTTTTTTTGCCTGATAAATTCCATAAAGAGCATGGTCTTTCTGATAAATTTCACTACCGGGCGAATTTACATACTTCTGATTTACTCCTTTTGTACGTGAATCGAGCAATCTACCGCCAAAAGCTATTACTTTTCCGCTTACATTCAGCCAAGGAAATATTACACGTCCGTTAAATCTGTCTATAAGTTCGCCATTATCGCGTTCGTAACATAGACCTGTTTTTACAAGAAATTCTTTTTTATATCCAGCATCTAATGCGGCATTGGCAAATTCTTGCATTCCGGTTAAACAAAAGCCTAACTGAAATTTCTCTATAATGTCGTCTCTAAAACCACGACTTCGAAAGTATTGCAAGCCAATTGTCTTACCATCTATATTATTTATAAGCAGGTTATGAAAGTATTTTGCAGCCCACTCGTTTACAAGAAACATAGATTCGCGTTCGTTTTCTAATTGTTTCTCTTCTGTAGTTAGTTCACGTTCTTGCACTTCTATTCCATATTTCTTTGCCAAAACTTTCAATGCTTCGGGATAAGTCATTTGGTCGTGCTTCATAATAAAATTAACTACATTTCCAGCTTCGCCACAAGAAAAACATTTATAGACTCCTTTTGCTGGACTTACCGAGAAAGATGGTGTACGATCGTCGTGAAAAGGGCACAAACCTTTATAACTTGTACCTGCTTTTCGCAACGTTACATATTCAGAAATTACATCTACTATGTTTGCTGCATCTAAAATTCTATCTACAGTTGGTCTATCTATCATAAGTTATTTCAAATGTTGAAGTTGCTACAAAGGTACAATAACAAAATAGGTATACCAAATTTGACGGTGCAGAAAACAATATTTTTACAAACTATTTAAATTCAATTGGTTTGTTAGGCTGTAACGCTATTAAAATGTGCCGAACATTTAATTAACGTGAGTTCGACGAATTATAAGTGTCTATAAATTTGGTGATTAGCGAAATTTGTTATAACTTTAAAGAGCTAATATACAAATAGTTAAAAACAAAAATCGCTATGATCACCAAGGACAAAGTTGCTGAAATATTTTGTATGGCAGATGACTTCTGCAAGTTTTTTGATGCAATGAGCAAGGAGAGCTTCTCAACTTTATGATAACGCCGGGATATATTGATGACCGTAAGCCTTTGGAGTACAAAGCATTCATAGATTTTATATATGGTAAGCTATTCGGTGACAAGGGCTACATCGGCAAGAACCTATTTCAAAGGCTTTTCGTTGACGGAATACAGCTTATTACCAAATTGAAAAGTAACATGAAAGGAGCCTTAATGAGCGTTTCAGACAGACTTTTACTCAGAAAAAGAGCCATTATAGAAACGGTGAATGATGAACTTAAGAACATTGCGCAGGTGGAACACTCCATACATAGATGCTTTGACAATTTCATCGTCAACTTATTAGGGGCAATTGCTGCCTATTGCCTGTTTCCAAAGAAGCCGTGCATCAATGTACAAAGGATCATTGACCCACAGCTTGCATTATTCTGAATTCATCGAACTCATGTTATTTACTATGTGTTGAGTCTTGCGGCGAACCAATTGTTATATTCATATGGTTGCTGATTTTCTCAGCGTTAATGTGTTGTCTGTATTCATTTGGGGTTAGATGTATCTCTCTTAAGAATTGTTCGTAAAACAGTGTTGGTGTATTGTATCCCGAGTTAAAAGCCACTTCATTGACCGTAAGGTTCGAATGAGTTAGTAATTTACAAGCATATTCAATGCGTATATTGGCAAGTACTTGGAATATACTCTTGTTGGTACATTTCTTAAAATATCGGCAAAGTGACGTCGGATTCTGACTAACAAAGTCAGCAAGTTCCGTGAGAACAATCTTCTTCTGGAAGTTATTATATAAATAGGTGAATACCTTGTCAATGGCAGTATCGGTATTAGGAGCTTTGTAATGGCTGAATGCTATTGGTGATAATAGCTTTGTTTGTGAACAGTTATATAATCTTTCGAGAATCTCATACAAAGCAATCAGACGCCTTGTATAGGACTGTGAATCGAACAAAGATAACCTTGAGAGGAGGTCCTCATATAATCCTTCATCATAGAAACGTATGCCATACTGGCTTTTCGATAGCAAATCAGCAATATGTTCATAGTCTGGTAGGTTAAGAATATCGGGTGGAAACATGTCTGGACAGAACTGTATTGTTTCACTTGTACTATGTTCCATAGCTTCTGTCTCTTGGCTATTTCCCATTCTACTTTTGTATAAATGCAGATGGGGAATATTACTGCCGATAAGTGCAACGTCGCCCTTTTTGTAGTCAGCAACCCCCCTCTCCAACAAATTCAGTCCCACTTCCGCTGGTAAACAGGATGAGTTCATATTCGGAATGTCTATGAAATGGTAGATTAAACTCAGTGTATGTAATGTGACTGCACATGGTTTGCACATTATGTACTATCTTTCTATCAAGTATTACCATCTTTTTCTGCAAATGTAAATATAGTCTATAATAACGCAAAGATAGTGTATGTTATTATTAAAAAAAGTAGTAACTTTGCATTTTAAAGATAACTATAGTCAAAAAAAGCGGATTTTTAAAACATAACAATTAATTTTTAATTCAAAAAAAGATTCTCTATGAAAGAAAAAAACAACTTCATTACACCAATGCTTTTCCTTGCTTTCATGTTCTTTACTTGTGGCTTTGCATTGGGAATCAATTCCTTATTAGTACCAGTATTGAAGGTTTCGCTAAGCGTTTCGTCCACAGAAGCCTATATGCTTATAGGAGCTACGTTCTTACCGTTCCTTATCTTTGGTTATCCAGCAGGCTTATTGATAAGTAAAATTGGATATAAGCGTACGATGGCTGCAGCTTTTGCCATGTTTGCTATAGCCTTCGGAGTGTTTATTCTCTCTGCAGCTGAAAGGAGTTTCATTATCTTTTTATTGGCATCTTTCCTTTGTGGAACAGCTAATACGTTCCTACAATCTGCTATAAATCCTTATGTAACAATCCTTGGACCAACGGAGAGTGCAGCAAAAAGAATCTCTATTATGGGCATGATAAACAAGTTAGCATGGCCTGTATCACCTTTGTTTATTGCTCTTTTTGCAAGTAATAGTGGAGGTGTTGGCTTGGAAGATCTTGACAAACCGTTCTTGGTTATAATCTGCTTATTTGTAGTCTTAGGTGTCGTGGCACTCATATCACCCTTGCCAGAGGTGAAAGCTGCTGGAGAAGATGACGCCGATGCAGATTCAGCAGTGTCCGACTACGCAAACAGTAAGCATTCTGTCTTCCAGTTCCCACATCTTGTTCTTGGAGCAATTGCCATATTCTTTTATGTTGGTTCAGAGACCATCGTCTTGGGTACACTTATAGATTATGCAAGTGAATTAGGTCTTCCTCATCCTCATACGTACTCATGGATTACCCCAATCAGCATCAGTATAGGATATATCGCAGGTATTATTCTTATTCCTAAGTATCTTTCACAGACGAAAGCCTTACAGATCTGTTCCTTCGTTGCACTGTTTGGAACGCTACTTGTATTGTTGCTCCCGGGTGTTTATAGTATTTATGCTGTAGGTATTATGGCATTAGGCTGCTCATTGATGTGGCCAGCATTCTGGCCTTTGGCTCTTATGGACTTGGGTAAATATACCAAGGAAGGCTCATCACTAATGACAATGGGACTTATCGGTGGTGCTGTTATCACTGTGTTGTTCGGACTTATTAAGGATGTTAGCAACATTCAATATGCGTATGGGATCTGTTTTGTCAGCTTCTCTTATATCCTTTTCTATGCATTCAAGGGCTATAAGTTGAGATAAAAACTTCTTCTTCTATAGCATAAGGATATCGGTAATCTATTTGAGAAGTGATATAAGTTGAATTGAAAACTTCTCCTTCTACAGCTCGTGAAGCTCTTTGTCCTTTTTAAAGGAGGACATAGAGCGTGCGAGCTGAATCTATTAAGTAGTCTCTCAGCTTACAGTATATCCATAATGGTCCATATTATTGGTCATGGTTCTGTTGCTGAAACACAATTAATTCTTTGTAAACTGTCGTTGGAACGTTAAAAATCACCGACTGAAAGGCACATTTTTGATTGCCAATCCCGCCGTTTCTTTCGTCTTCTTCACGTCCGTTTCTCAGTCTGTTCACCCACCTTTTGAATCGGTAAAGCCGCTACCCTGATGACAAAGCACACTGACCTTACTTTGAAAAACACAACGGAACGAACAGTAACAAAAATCCTTACACTTCTCACTTCGCTATCTTTCACTTTCCCTACCATATTCCTTCTTTATCTCCTTTGTAACCTTCAAGATATCAATAGGTTACAAACGGGCTTGTAAAAGGTGCCCTTTTTACATTGCAAAACATGCCCTTTTACACATCAAAAGATCGTAGATTAAAAAGCAGATGGGAATAATCTTTACATCTGAACAGTTCTTCCCTCCCTCCGTTCTGCTCTAATGCGAGGAGAGAAAGCGCAGAGATTCCCTAAAAAACAGCTGTTATGAGCGTGTAAATCTTTATATTAAGATTAATGTTCTCACTACTGATGGTATCTGCGTAAAGCCTCTTATAGATCGCAGTCTTTCTTGTTTTTGCTTTTATGTTACCGTGATCTCGACGAATTATAAGTGTCTATGGATTTGGTGATTGGTAAAATTCGTTGTGGCATTAAGGAGCTAATATACAAACAGTTATAAATAAAAACCGTAATAATCACCTATGGAGGAGTTACTGAAATATTTTGTATGGTAGTCGATTCCTGCAAGTTTTTTGATGTAATGACGGCAAAATATACGCTAAAACCTACCGGAAAACAAAAGCATCGTCGTGATTCTATGATGTCAAAGGCAGAAGTTATGCTGGTAATGATTCCTTTCCACGGTTCTGGTTATCGCTGCTTTATTGAAACGGTGAATGATGAACTTAAGAACATTTCGCAGGTGGAACACTCCATACATAGATACTTTGACCGCTTCATCATCAACTTATTATAGGCAATTACCACCTATTTCCTGTTTCCAAAGAAGCCGTCTATCAATGCACAAAGCATCATTTACACTCCCCTTACATCGTTCTGAATCCGTCGAACTCACGTTAATTACTAATTTATAGTTAATAGTGGGTATTATTTTTTCAAGGCATAAAAAAAGAGAGATGCGTTATAAAAACGACATCTCCCTATAAGTATTAAGTGTTAAGTTTGTTCCAAGCAAGTACGTTTAGAAGTTGTAGTAAACACCAAAATTAACGTTGTTGCCATCAAGACTTACACCCCAAACGTGTGAATCTTTGCTTGCACCATCGTATTTTTCAGACTTCCAACCAGCAAAACCTACGTGAGCTACAAGGCTAACTTTCTTGCTAAGATTTACAGCAATACCTGGTTTCAAACCAACTGACCATTCGTCTTTTGAAGAAGTTGCTACATAAGCGTGGTTGTAGTGAGTATAACCAAAGCCACCATCAATGAAAGCATCTACATATTTTGTACGAACTACATTAAAACGAGCATAAGGTTGAATGGTAAAATAATTGCGACTTTCGTTTTGAATATTTACAGGATTACCTTTTCCCCAACCAACTACTGTACCAATTGCTACATCTTTATTAATATTATAACCAATTTCTGGAAGAACTTGATAAGTTGTTACGTTCTTGCCACCATTCTGTTTAGAAGAAGCAATACCAACACTACCACCAACATAAACTTGTGCATTGGCAGCAACTGCAACAAATGCAACTGCGAGAGTCATTAAAATCTTTTTCATCTTAATAAAATTAATTTGTTTATACTGAATTATTAATCTTTTTACACTCCAAACTCTATTGTAAAAACAGAGAGAGAGTAATGATTTCGGGTGCAAAAGTAAAGACTTTTAAATTGAACAACCAAATATTTATATCAAGTTTTTTTTCAAAGTGGTGTAAACGAACGTTAATATCATACCTTTTTTTAGCGGTTATTTTACAATGTATTACTTTTTTTTAGCAGTTACCAATTACATAATGCGTAATAGCTATCTACCTATTTTATTACATTGCATACTGTACAAATGGCTTATTCCTATTTTTGCTCAAAACAATATATTCGATGTAAGAAAATAAGTGGTTGCTATTTTCTTATTATAAAACTGGAAAAAAATATAATGAAAAAAATTTTTTTTTAATTACAAATACCCATTTTATAATTACTTTTTTTAGCGATCTGCTATTTCGCATTTTTTTCTTAGAAATTTGCTTAAACACATTTACACCTTATTTTATAATAGTATTTTTATTCGTAATGTCGAAAAAAAGAAACCAATTTTACACTAATTTTTCTACATTTTGGTAGATTTTTAAAGAAAAACTATCTTGTTATCAAAAAAATATCTATATTCGCAGCACAAATCAACATTACTACACGATAAACAGACTTTTGGAGAAGGAAAAAGCAGACAGATTCTTTTTTATTAAATCTACAGCCTGCACTACAATTTGGTTTTAGAACATTGCATTATGCAAAATAAAACAAGTAGGTCTGCTTACAATCTCAAAGTTAGCACCACAAGTCGGTAGAACTATTGGTAATAAAAAAAATATAAAAATAAAAGCATATAAAGAGAGAGACTCTTTTTTCTCTTTTCGAAGGGAGGGAAGATGGGTTAGCAATAAGAAAAAATCGTCCCTAAAGAAAAATAGGAGTCAGAGAAAACTATTCAAAACAATTTTAAAATACCTCCCTCCACTACATTTCTCCGCCCTCGAGAGAAGATGAAAGCAAGGGATATTTACATTATGAGAAAACTAATTCTACTTACTCTGGCAGCACTTGCTGCTAATGTGCAAACAACAAGTGCACAAGAAACTGGCACCATTGCCCCAAAACCTGCGTATTTTTGCGATTTTGAAAATGCAGCAACAACCGATTTTACCGACCAAATTATTACCATTAATGGAAAACGTTGGCGATTACACAACGCACGTATTACAGATTCTTCTATAAATGGCATTCCACAAGGCAAACGCGCTGTAGAAATTCTTTCAGGAACACCAAATAACGAGCCAGCTTCACTCGAACTTCTTGATACTGTTCGTGGTGGTTCTGTAGCTTTTTGTTTCGGACACTCTGGAATGGACCGTACAATTAGCCGTAGTAGCGAAGCATGGTTCGTAGAAGTTACAGAAGACGATGGAAAACATTGGCTAAGCAAACCATTAATATTCGACGATACAGATGTTACACCTATGGTTTCGTTCGATTCTCCTTTCTATGGCGACCCATTCCGCTTTAGAATACGCTTTACCGATAAGATAGGATATGGAAGCAATTGGCGTATTTTGGTAGACAATATATATGTAACACAGGGAGTAAATATTGAAGTGCCTTGGTATATTCAGCCAGAACGCATTTACGATGGTTACGAAACATCGCAAGATAGCATTACTTTTACTCCGCTAATGAGTGGTTCTTCGTTCTTCTTTGGCGAAAAAGGTAGTCCGTATGCCGATACTTATATTCAAACACAAGTAGACAACAACGAACCTGTAAACTATTATATAATGCCCGAAAATATTCGCTTCAAAATGAATAATTTAAGCGAAGGAAAACATCATTTCAGCGCAAAATTTATGCGTGCTGCCGACGATAAACCATGGGTAGGACCTTTAGAAACTAACTTTGATTTTTATGTACGACCAGTTAGTAAAACCATTAAAGGTATAACAGCATTGCGCCGTGCAGAGGTTGGAAAATTCTACGATTTAGTTCCAAATGGCAACGATAGCATATTTGTTAACTGGATTAAAAGAACACGTGCGCAAAAATGGCTATTCGATGGAAAATCTGGCATATTGGTAGACGACCCTAATTATCTTGATTACTCTGCAAAACTATCTTCACACGACCAAATTGTGAAGAAATGCGTGGACAACTATTATTAGTCGATAATAATTTGGTGTTCCGTCTCGATAGTAAGCCAGAAATTGAAGACGTACAAAATTCTAGTTTCCACTTCCGTAACTTTGTTTGCGACGATCTTAGCATACTAACAAAAGATCCTAAAACTTTTGCAGCCTATCCTTTAGCTCTTACTGGCATTAGTTTAGTGGAACCACTCAACCAAATTGACCGTTATCCTAACGGACGAATTGAAATTGCCGATATGAAAGGTAACCAGTTTATATTGCAAAATATATATCCAGATGATTTCCAGTTCTCACAATTCATTGAAGCTGGCACAAAACATTTCATTATTTTTGGTATGGTGGGCAAAACTTATATAGATGGTAAGCTTTGTTTCTACCCATTAACTGTATTGCCTGATAAAGAAGCTGAAGCAGCTGGCATAAATAATATCAAAACTAATTCGTCAGCATTGACTATTAGTCATGCAATGGGCAATTTATCGTTACAAAGTTCTGCAAACTGTACTGTAGATATTACCGATCTTAACGGTTGTGTTGTTTCGCGTATTACACTTTCTGCAAATACTATTACTCCAGTTACGCTTGGTCATGGCTTATTTATGGCTACAGCACACTTTGCTGATGGTAGCAAATATACTGTGAAGTTTGTGAACTAATTTTTCTATTTTCATATAATATTGCACGCTAAGAGAATTTTAATTCGCTTGGCGTGCTTTTTTGTTATATATATTATGGTATAAACAAATTAATTTATACACAATATTATTTGTGCATCGTCAGAAAATAATAGTATAACAGTATATTATAATATGATGTACTAATGGCATTTTAAAGATTATGAATATAGTTACAAGGAAGTAGATCCATTTATTAAAAAATATTTATACCTTTGCACTATATTAACAATATCAGTTACATATTATAACTCTAAAATAGTTTTTTAAGAAATGTTTTGCACAAACGAAAAAAACATAATTCGAAGAAATGCAGCTTTCCTTGTTGCGAGTCGTTTTATGAGACTTTACATTACTTTCGGTCTCATCTTACGCATCATTCTTATGTATTCTACACCTACTCAAGTAAGTTTTTCTATAGTAGATGTTCTCAGAAGTCTTGGAATTGGTTTGCTTTCTGATTTTGGTGTAGGAACTTTACTCACAATACCTATCTTCGTTTTATATTTGGGATTGAACGAATGGAAATACAATAAGGTTGTTGGTTATATAATAGAAGGTGTTTTAGCATTAGGTTTTCTTTATTCGTTGTGGCAAAAATCTATTTTTCACGAATATGGCGGTGGAGCACCACTTATAGCACGACTGTTTTTGGGCTGGAAACTTGTAAGTTTCTCTATACGACTATTTGTTCCGAAATGCAGAATGGCATGGCGTCGCATAACAATGTATAGCACTTGGGCGGTATATGTGTTGTTATTTCTTTTTGTTTCGGCAGGCGAATATTTCTTTTGGCAGGAATTTGGTGTACGATACAACTTTATTGCGGTAGATTATTTGGTTTATACACACGAAGTGTTAGGCAATATTATGGAATCTTATTCTATAGTTCCGCTCATTTTGTTAGCCATAATAGCAACTGTTGCCATTATTGTTTGGCAATCGCGCAGACGACGTTTCAAATTAGAAAAACTATATACACCAAAACTCTTATTAGTGCATATTGCTATTTATGCTACAACGTGTTTATTGGCTTTTGGAATTGCATCGTTTACACAAAGTTTGGAAAGTTCTAACCAATATGTTAGTCAGTTAGAACAAAATGGTGCTGGAAATTTTGTGGTTGCCTTTTTCAATAACAAATTAGAGTACGATAAATTTTATCCAATGATGGATAAAAATGAATGTATAAACTCTTATAACCAATTAGCCAAACTTAATAAACAAGGATATAAAGAACTAAGTGTTGGAAACAATAAGCCTCAACGCTGCAACATTGTGCTAATTACGGTTGAAAGTTTAAGTGCCGATTTTCTGAAACATTATGGAAACACCGAAAACCTTACGCCACAGTTAGACCAACTTATAGGCAAAAGTATGGTTTTTGATAGCCTTTATGCCAACGGAAACCGTACAGTTCGCGGATTAGAAGCTTTATCGCTGTGTATTCCTCCCAGTGCGGGCGAAAGCATTATTAAACAAAAAGCAAACCGAATGGGAAATCTTTCTGTGGGAGCAGTGTTGAAACAACAAGGATATACTGTGCAATTTCTATATGGAGGCGATAGTTATTTCGACAATATGGGCGATTTCTTCTCGCACAACGGATATGATGTTATAGACAGAAGCAATATTAGCAAAAACGAAATAACTTTTGCTAATATTTGGGGGGTATGCGACGAAGATATGTTCAACAAAAGCTTAAAAGTGTTCGATGGAAATGCAAAGAAAGGTACTCCATTTTTTGCACAAATAATGACTACAAGTAATCATCGTCCATATACTTACCCTGAAGGAAAAATAAAAGTAGATGGAAATCCACATACACGCGACGCTGCTGTATGTTATACCGACTATGCTATAGGGAACTTTATAAAGAAAGCCTCGCAAAAACAGTGGTTCAACAACACAATATTTGTTATTATTGCCGACCACTGTGCATCGAGTGCAGGAAAAACATCGTTGCCAGCCGATAAATATCACATTCCTTGCATTATATACAGTCCGAAATATATAGTACCGCAAGTAGTAAAAACGGTTTGTTCGCAAATAGATATTATGCCAACTTTATTGGCTTCGCTGCATATTCCGTGCAAAGTAAGCTTTACTGGACAGAATATATTTGCACAAAACTACCAACCACGTGCTTTTATGGCAACTTATCAAAATCTTGGATATTTGGAAAATAACTGTTTAACAATACTTTCTCCTGTAAGAAAGATTGAACAATTCAGTGTGAAATACGATAAAGATGGTACTGCAATAGAAACACCTTTACGCCAAAAACGAAACGACTTAATAAAAAAGGCGATGGCTTTCTATCAGTATACCAATATGTATTTGCACAGATAAACGAAAATTTTAACTTCTACCCGATAATTTTGGATTATAGTAGATAAAAAAGAAACATATTTATAAGTCTGCTTCTATCTGTTTTGATAGCAAGCAGACTTACTTTTTATGGCATTTACAATATAGTTTCGGCAAAAACATTTTGAAAAAAGCAACTATAAAAGGAAATAAAACATAGACCCTTATTATAACAAAACCTTTGTTCCATTCCATTCGTTAGCGTATTGGTATATTCTGTAAGAAAGATGCTCGAAACGTATTACAAATTTTGCTGCGTTTTTCCTAACATTATGTATAAGAAAATGGAACCAACAATATAAAGACACGCGAAATTATGTGGACGCAACAATTTTTTTACGTCATTCTTTTGTTTTTCTTATGTTAAAGTTCTACTTTTGTAGGCATAAGATAGTATTACCAGTGTACAAATAAAATACACAAACATATAACATCGCAATAAAAAAAGGAATGAAAATATTTAGTACAGCACCAGAAGGTAACGATATGGCTGATTTGGAGAATGCACGATATATAAATTTAGCATTAAAACAAATAGAACAAAATGTAGAATGGTTACGAACAACCAATAAACCCGTTCAAGCTGTTCTAACTCATATAGATATATTGGTTATGTTGGCAAATAAATTTCCTGTGAATGCAAATCTTTTAATAAGAAAACATAAAGTTCAGGAATGGAAAACTGTGTTTAACGAGTGGTTCGACCGTTGTGGCAACAAAATTCCTGCGAAATATAGAGATGGAATTAAAGCAAATGCCGATGAACTATTTGCACAATTGGAACAATATGGACACTAAATGCTAAATTAGACTATTGTGAGAGTTTAATATCACACCTTAAGCCATCGAACTTTATTGTATATTTTAGAAAACATATATGGTAAATGTTTGTTTTAGAAGGCTATATAGGGGTGGAACTATGTAGAAAACAAAACAAGCAGCGCATTTGTTATGAATAAACAAAATACATTCGCACTTAAAATAGAGGGCAATAAACAGTGCTTTGGCTATTTGGAAGCATTAAATACATTTAGATTTAGTAATAATAGACGGTTTCCCACCTCCTATATTAGCTTTGTAAAGCAATACGGATATGGTTTAACAGCAAACAATTTCCACATTTATATACCATTAGATACGTATGGCGACTCTCTTTTTATTAGAACAAACGAAATTCGCTCTACATATTTCTCTGATATTATAAACGGCGACATCTGGTTTGATATAGATCCAAATGTAACTCCCACTATTCTGCGTAATCTTTACCCATTTGCCAGTAGCGATAATGGCGAATACTTGTTTTGGGATATAAATTCTTCTGATGATAGTGGCGAAGAAATGGATATTTATATAACAGACTTTAGAGGAATAGAGCTAAAGAAAGTGGCTTCGAACTTATATGAATTTATTTGCAAAATAACAAATGCCAATAGCTATAAAGAAATTATGCCTTTTGCTACTCAGCCTCTTCCAAGTGTATTTAAGGCATATACTCTTAACAATACAATTTTGAATGGTTGAATTAAAGTGTACAATATGAAACTGAAAGAACTAAAAACATTATTTAAAATAAGCATAGAGCAAACACTGTTAGAACCTCTGCTTAAAGTTGGCTTTAAATGGAAAAAAAGTAGTATGGGGTTTCAAAGAAATAAAGGCGATTTTAGTCAATCTATCTTATTCTTTTTAAGTCCAATTAAATATTACGACGACGAAAGTATAGGCCATATCACCATTATGATTCGTTTAGATTCTCCAAAAATAACCGAAATAGCTACACAACTAAAAGGAGCCAATAATAAATTCGATGCTATAGATACATTTATAAATGTTGATGCTGGCATTTTTGTTGGTACACATACCTTAGAGTGGCGTCCAACTTCTATCGATAATATGAATGAACTTATAGAGAACAATATTAAACCGCTTATTATAAACACAATAGTTCCCACTTTAAATAGCAGAAGTTCTGTGCAAAATGTGCTCAACGACTTTGAAAACTCCGAAAACTATCTCTTCGCAAATAGTAAAGAAGTTAATGCCTTGTTGGCTATTGCAATGTATTATATGCAGAACGATATTGCAAATGCAAAGAAAGTTATCAACGAATATCTATTGTCGGACGATGTATATAGAGAACGATATAAAGATGCTCTATTAAGATTGAACATTTAAGAACGAAACAACTGTTTGTGTAACCTTAGTAGGCTCTATAAACAAAACATATACAAAACAGTTTCTACATATAAGATATTACACCCCAAATACGCTAATATTAATTTAAAAATTTAAGACGAAAACATTCTTCATTATAAAAATAAAATTTTATAATTAATATTTTGCGTGTTTTCTTATTAAAAAAATATTTATTTTAATAAGAAATTTCTACTCCTTAATTTCTATGCCACACAATATAATAAAAAAACTGGTGTTTTTTGCCATTTTGCTATACACTTTTTTGCTATATTAGCTACCTTTGCATACACAATCTGTTATGCTCGTAGATAGTAAAACACAGGTTGGTTCACACAACACAATAAAAACAAGTTCGTTTCGTTATAAATAATACAAAATCTAATTTAAGAATGCATTACTGTGGAGGAACTAAATTTCAGTATTAAAGAGCATATAAACCTAAATTCGTATTCCGATAGTAAAGGGTGGAGAGGATATTGTGAAAGAAATAAACCTTTTACAATAGCTCGTGCTAATAAAATTGTTAACTATTTCAGTCAATTCTTTAGCCGGTTCGCACCTAATGTAACTATTGTGTATAACTGTTTTAAAATAAAAGAACACGAACAGGGCAATAATATCATAGCTAATTATGTGAAATACATAGAGAAATATTTGATAGACTTTGGATATATAAAAGTAGCGAATAATTCGGTTTACGATAATCCAGATTGTTTATCAACGAATTTTGAAATAAAACAAACCACCGACTACGATATAGTTTCTATGTTTGCTTTGCTAACAATGATAGATGATGGAATAGACGGTCATTGTTTCTTTGTTTTCAACGAATTAGGACTCATAGCTTACCCACATGACGATACAGGTTTTGGTTTTATTCGTTTTAAACGAGCAGAAAATTGTTACGAAAATATATTTCTCCTAAACGTTTCTCTAATTTCAGGCTTCGAAAGTCAATTGGTATACTGATAAATGTATACAGAAAATAGCCAGTGATAGAGCAACCGAGTTAGCATACAAAATAGTCATAAAGAAAACAATATACTAAATAGTCGTAAAAAACAATCTAAAAAAGTAGATATATGTACACCCGTTTATCGCATAAAAGAACAAAGAAATATTACAGAGAAATAGTAGATTTAGCTATTGAAGAAACCCAAAAACTGTTAGAAATATCGCCAGAAATAGCAATGTATCGTTCCATTCTTAATCAGCTTATAGATATAAAGCACACCATAATAGAACAGTGTAAGGTGTTTTCTGTGATGGAATTGTATCGTAAATATTCGTTAGGACTTATTGCTGTGAAGAATTTTGATGAGGCTACCGATGAATATGCTCAAAAGCTAATAGATAGTTACGGAGGAGCTTTCGACTATTATGATATGGTAGAAGAATAAAAATGCAATACCTTCCCCTAAAATATCCCTTCCTCTTTCTATAAATGTTTCTAACAAATAAGTCTAATTCTAATTTGTTGTAATATAAATATTCGTAGAATATAGTCATTTAATTTTTAGGTGTAATAAATATAATTTATATCACCTATAATATAGCTTGTTTTGTATATCAAGAATATATTATTACAGGAGTGGTATAATAATCTGTGAGGAATAAAAAACAGCTTTGGTGTTCTCGGATTAGAAACAGATATTATAAAAAAAGATGACTTGCGAATGTTTTAAAAGAATCGTATTTTGGAGATACTTTTTAAAAAAAGCAAACTGAAAATATATTAAATATGTTAATTATGATAAAAATAGTTGTGTTTAAGTTTGTAATTAAATCTAATATCTTTTTATTTTTTTGCTATCGAAAAAGGCAAAAAAATATTGCTTTTGTGTAAACTAGAAGTCCCTTGTAAATTACTAATAGTGCAAGAGATTATTATATTACTTAAATTATTTGAATTATGGACAACCTATTACATCTATTTTTTTATAACATTAAACATTAATACAGATACGTGAACTAATAAGAATTTTGATAGCTAAAAAATATGAACTAACTAAAAAAACTTGTTATTAAGATAGTTATAATAGCTATTAATATAAAAAAACTTAGTAAAAGTATATTGAGAACAAGTTTACCTTCTCTAAAATTAATGTAGTGCAGATTTTGTAGGTAGTCAAGTAGGTTTTTATTTAATTTTATTGACATAATTATTAACTAATTAAAAACAAACTAAAATGAAAAAAGCATTATTATTTACACTATTAAGCTTGTTTGCTTTAATAAGCTATGGTCAGGAAATTACTATTGATGTTACGAAACCTGGAACACTATCTTCGCTTATTGGAGATAAGAAGTACAATATCTCTAATTTAATAATAAAAGGCTCCTTAAATGGAGATGATATTATTACTTTGCGAGATATGGCTGGCATAACAAAAGGAGGTTCACCCTCAAAAGGACGATTATCTAATTTAGATTTGTCAGAAACTTCAATTGTCTCTGGTGGCAATTCTTATATGTACGATTACGGTTCTTATGAACAATATTACACTAAACAAGATACACTTAATACATATTCGTTTTACAATTGTCCGGCTTTGGAAATAATAACTCTTCCTAAAACATTAAAAGCTGTCGAAAAAATGGTATTCAGCGTATGTCCTAATCTTAAAGAGATAAATGTTCCTAATGAAAATACATTTCTAAAATCTGTCAATGGCGTATTGTTTTCATTAGCAGATAGCAAATTGATCCGTTATCCTTCAGCATATTCAGGTAGAGACTACACAATACCTAATGATGTTAAGATAATAGGTTATGAAGCCTTTGCAGATTGTCTTAATCTAAATTCGATTGATATACCTAATAGTGTTACAACTATTGAAGGAGTAGCTTTTACTTTCTGTAAAAAGATTTCCTTAATAGAAATTCCAGCATCGGTAACTTCAATATCTGCAAGTGCTTTTAATTATTGTACACGGTTGGAAAATATAAATGTGGCAGATGATAATTCATATTATAAATCGGTAGATGGAGTACTTTTCAACAAATCGATGACAGAAATTTTACGTTACCCACTGTATAAAAAAGGAGCTTATGAAATACCTCAGACAGTTATTGTTGTTGGCGAATATGCTTTTCATCTAAGTACAGGACTTACTGAAGTTGTTTTGCCATCTACTTTAAAGGATATAAAGAAATGTGGTTTCTTTAATTGTTCAAAACTTACAGAGTTGTATTTACCATCTAAAGTAGAAACAATTGGAAATAGTGCATTTGGTTCTTGTGCAAATCTCTCAAAAATAGTGATGTCTAATGGAATTACATCACTTGGCAATTGGTGTTTCGCAGGTTGTAAATCTTTAGAAAACATAGAATTACCAACTACACTTACAACTTTGGAGAAGGAAGTTTTTCTGATTGTCCTAAACTAACAGCCATTTCAATTCCAGAGGGAACAACCATTATACCTGCTAGTTTTTGTGCAAACAATAAATTATTAGTTAGAGTCTCATTACCCTCTACTGTAACTAATATAGGCGACTATGCCTTTTATTCTTGTAAGGCAATGAGAAACTTATACTGTTATTCTGATAATCCACCAATATGTGGCATTTATCCTTTCTATGGTGTTGATAAATCGAAATGTACACTTTATGTCCCAGAAACATCTATTGAGAAGTATAAAACAGATAATGTTTTTAAAGAGTTTACATCTTTCTGTGGTATACCAACGAACATAAATGTAACGACAGAGAAAACAAAACCAATAGCTATATATAAGCTTGATGGACAAATTGCACCAGCTAACTATTCTGGTATTGTTATAGAAGTGATGCCAAATGGTGTTATACGAAAAACCTTTATTAAATAAACAATTATAGGGAGATGTGTTATGAAACAATATAAGTTATTTGTATTTACAACAGTATATCTCTGTATTTTGCAGACTTCTTTGCTATCTGCGCAACAGCGTATTACTATGCAGAATGCAGTTAAAACAAAATTGCCAACAGTAATGTCTGTTAAAACAAATCGTAAAGTTCTGACCAAAACAGATACAGAAAATAATTCACGATATGTACAGAACTTCGACGATAAGGCAGCATTCGAAACATTTATGGTGGTTAATAAAAATAATGATGAGTGTACTTGGACTTATGATAGTCGTGTGAAAGCAGCGCGATATAACAATAGTAAAACACTTGCAGCTGACGATTGGCTTTTATCGCCTAATATCAAGCTCGATAATAAGCACGCTTATATGCTCAATTTTAAATATCGCGCAGGATTTTGGAGTTATACTGAAACTTTTGAAGTTGGGATAGGAACAGAAATTGATACAGAAAACTATAAAATAATAGTTCCACGTATAGAAACCGCAGTAGATTCATTTCAAAATAATGAAACAGAATTTACTGTAAAGGAAGATGGAGATTATAGAATAGGTGTACATGCTATGAGTAAAGCAGATCAATACTATTTATTTATTGATGATATTTCTATTTCAGAGAAAGCACTTCTTGCAGCTCCTGCAGCAACTTCTATAATTGATATAAAGCCAGGACAACAAGGAACTTTAACTACAGATATTTCTTTTACAACTCCTACGAAAGCTTATGATGGTTCACGTATAGAATCGCTTACCAAAGTAGAAATATACAGGAATGCAAAGCTTATAACTACATTCGAAAATCCTAGTCCAAATGTACAACTCCATTATACAGATAATTCTCCTACTCAAGGAATTAATCAATATTCAATAATTGCTTATAATAATGTAGGAAAAGGACTAGCTGCCGTAAAGGAAACTTTTGTAGGTATAGATATTCCTGCACCTCCAAAAGATATTATTCTAAAAGAATCTGATAATAGAATAACATTAGCCTGGAAAACTCCTACCGAAGGTGCACACAATGGATATTTCGATGCTTCAACGTTGAGTTATAATGTGTATACTAAAGAAGGTGTAATTTTGGAAAAGGGTATTAAGCATTCTGAATTTATTGATAAAAACATAGAATTAAAGGGGGCACAAAAACTACTTTGTTATGGAGTTTCTGCAGTAACAGCAGGAGGAGAAAGTTTTATATCCCAATCTAATCCTATTGTAATTGGAGATTCTTATACAATACCATTCCATGAATCCTTTGCTATGGGGAAACCTACCGAAGAACATTTCTTTTGGGGTGAACAAAATGGAGAAAATGGATTCGTGTTTTCTACAACGCATAGTTATGATGATGAATATGGTTGCCTAGAATATTTACCAAAACGAAAGGGAGATAGTGCCTCCTTTAATACAGGTAAAATAGATGTACGTAATGTTAGAAATCCAGCTTTAATGTTTACATACTTTTGTTATCCTGGACATAAAATAAAGTTGAAAGTAATTGCAACATCTCCACAGAGAACCGATACTTTAGCTATTTATAATTATGCCGCTGTTGGTGAAACAAAGGAATGGAAGAAAAAAGTTCTTTTGTTGGATAAGTTTAAGAATGATGATTATGTAATATTAAAATTCTTAGCAGAAAGTTACAATACAGCTATACCTGTTTATATAGATGATATTAATGTTATTAATTATCTCGAATATAATGTAAAAGCCGAATTGAGATTAGTATCGGAGGCTAGGGTAGGGAAAGAAACAATGATAGGAGTAAAAGTAACTAATATGGGCAGTCAGCCAACAAAAGGAATGGTTGCTACTCTTTATGTCGAAGGAGAAAAATACGATGAACATGAATGTTTTGATTTACCTGTAAATCTCGGTAGTATGGAATTTTTCTATTACGAACCGAAGATTACTGATCCAGAAATGCTACATATATATGCTGTGGTAAGTTATTCTAACGATCAAGATTTAACTGATAATACCACGATAGTGGGTACGATGAAAGTGAAGTTTCCTAATTTTCCTCGAGTCGTTAATCTTAATGGGCAGCTCTTAAGTACAAATAAAGCACACCTATGGTGGACAAAACCAATAGAAGCCGAAGGAGGAAAAAAAGAAGAAGATTTTGAAAATTATGAACCTTGGTTAACAGATAAATATGGATTTTGGACTACTTTAGATGGTGATGAAGGAACAACGTATGGAATTAGAGGTTTAGAATTTGAACATAAAACGGAACCTATGGCTTTTATGGTGTTTAATCCAGAAGAACTGGGGGTGAATGTTGATGAGTATCCTCAATTTAAACCAGCAAGTGGCAAACAATTCTTGATAGCTATGTCAGCACAAGCTTCATCTACACGAAAAGGACATAACGATGATTGGCTAATATCTCCAAAATTATCTGGAGAAGCACAAACTATTAGTTTCAAAGCTAAAAATATAGATATTCAATATCCTGAGAAATTTGAAATTCGTTATTCTGTAACAGACAAAGATACAGCGCATTTTGTCCTTTTAACAACCATTGACAAGCCACTTAAAGATTGGACGCAATTCCAAATGGCTTTACCGAAGGGTACACGTTACTTTGCAATTCATTCAATAGCAACAGATAGTTATGCTTTGATGATAGATGATATAGAGTATGAAATGGCTCCAATTGATATTATTGCTTACAATATATATATGGATAAGAATAAAATAGGAAATACAGCTGGAATTTCGATGTTTGAACAAAGCAATGTTCCTATTGGATTACATAGTTTTCAAGTATCAGCAGTATATGATGTTGGCGAATCTGCATTATCTAATGTAATTAATTTAGATATCCCTACGACTATTGTTAATGATATTCAGAAAAGCAATATCTCAATTGAAACAACGCATAGGCAGATTTCAATAAAAGCAATGCCTGGTGATTCTGTATTTATTTATACTTTAGACGGGCATATATTCTATTCTGGATATATTTCTAATACGAATACAGAGATGTCTATTCCGAAAGGCGTTTACATAATCCGAGTAGGTAATCAATTTAGTCAAAAGATTGTTGTTAATTGATAGTGAGTTTTGTAAATACTTAATTTTTAGTGGAAAGTATGCTTTAAATTATTTATTACACTGTTTTTACATTCTAATGTAATAGAGAATTATTTAAAATTCGTATTAAAATAAACGTAATACTAATTGAATAAAAAAAGAGGGTGTGTCAAAATGTACACATCCTCTTTTTTATGCACAAAGCCCCGACTTTCTCAAGCCAGGGCTTTGCTATTTCCTAAAGTTTTTGTACCTTTAGGCATTAAAAAAATCTCATTATGACAAAGATACACTTTCGTTCTTACATACACAAGAAAATGATTCTTTTTCCTCAAAGAATCGATAAGGATATCGCAGAAGACGACCCTGTTCGTCTTTTAGACGCCTTGGTGGATAATCTTATGTTGGATAATGTCTACAAGCTTTATAAGCCCAGTGGTCGCAAGCCTTATCATCCACAAATGATGCTCAAGGTGATTCTTTACGCCTATATGAATAATATCTATTCCTGCCGTCGCATAGAGTCGCTTCTCAAGCGTGACATTCATTTCATCTATCTTGCAGGATATGAGCAGCCTGATTTTATTACCATCAATCGTTTTCGTAATCGTGTGAAAAAGGAAATCAACAATATCTTTACACAAGTCGTATTAGTACTTGCAGCCAAAGGTTTGATAAGTCTTGACGTTGAATATATTGACGGCACAAAGATAGAATCGAAAGCCAACAAGTATACCTTCGTTTGGAAGAGAACCGTGGAAAAGAACCGCGCCAAGTTGCAGGAACAAATACGCACACTCTTGCTTCAAGTTGATGATGTCATAGCGCAGGACAATGCCGCTAAGAGAGAAGGTGTCGAGTTTACTGCAGCTCTGCTCGATGAGATATCCGAGGAATTGAACAAGTCTTTGGAATCAGTCCCTGAGCCTAAGACAAAAGAAGAGAAGCAGGCTGTTAGAACCAAGAAAAAACAGCTTAAAGAGCTAGAGAAGAAACGTAATAAACTCCAGGAGTATGACTGGCACCTTGAGGTTATGGGAGAGAGAAACTCCTACAGCAAGACCGACCCTGATGCCACGTTTATGCACATGAAGGAGGATGCTATGCGGAACGGACAGACTAAGCCTGGATATAATCTGCAGATAGCAACTGAGAACCAGTTCATCACCGACTTTGCACTCTATGCCAATCGTACCGATACACTCACACTACCTTCTTTCTTGGAGTCTTTCAAATCACGCTATCATCGTTATACCAAGACAGTCGTAGCCGATTCAGGGTATGGCTCCGAGGAGAACTATCTGTTCATGGACGTACATAATATGGAAGCCTATGTGAAGTATAACTACTTCCATAAAGAGCAGCGTCCACGCTACACACCCTAACCCATTCAGTCCCGCAAGCCTTTATTATAATAAGGAACAGGATTTCTACGTCTGCCCTATGGGACAGCACATGAAACGTATAGGCATGAAGCGTTCCATCACCTCCAATGGATTCGTTACTTACAGCGTACGTTATCAGGCAGAACGCTGTGATGGTTGTCCGTTGAGAGGGTCATGTTTTAAAGCAAGAGGGAACAGAATTATAGAAGTAAACCATCAACTACAGCACTATAAACAAAAGGCACGGGAACTACTGACCTCGGAAGAAGGCATCAAGCATCGAGGACGAAGGTGCATAGAACCTGAAGCTGTTTTTGGACAAACAAAATATAATAAAGCCTATAAGAGGTTTAGGCATTTTGGGAAAGACAAGGTCAATATGGACTTTGCCTTCTTTGCTATAGCCTTTAACATAGGGAAAATGTGTAGAAAAACCAATCTCAAGGAACTAAAAGACATTATGGAGGTACTTTTAGGCACCTTCAGATGCTCTATACAAGTTTATATAGGCTATTTAAAGCCCTATAAATCATTTTATATGAAATTAGCAGCATAGCTGCAGTAATTAACGAATTATGTGGTAGACAAGGTAAAGGGAGAATAAAAAGAGGATGTATCAATTTTGACACACCCTCTAAATTTAATCAGTAACAATTTGTTGTGATTAACCCAAGCTAATTGCTTCACTTGGGCAAACACTAGCGCATGAACCACACTCTGTGCAGGCATCAGCGTTAATTTTGTAAATGTCGCCTTCAGAAATTGCACCTACTGGGCATTCATCAATACATGTACCGCATGCGATACAATCGTTTCCAATTACATAAGCCATAATTATAGATCTTTTATTATTTTAATAATGTTTTTGTATAGGGTTGTTATTTATCCCCTGTTTTTGTATGGTGCAAAGGTAAAGAATATTTTTCGTAATACCTACAAATGATGATAAGATTTTGAAATATTTAGACAGGGTACAAATAAAAAAACATTGGTAGAGTGGCGATACTATTGCTATAATTGCCTATTCTACAATAAAAAGACGATGGTAACGTTATAGTTATAGATATGAAAAAGCTTTTATATATAATATTATTAACTGTATTGTCGGTAAATAGTTTTGCTCAAGATAGAGCGGTACAAAATCGTCCTTATACAGATTTACGTCCTTTTCACTTTGGTGTAATGGTAGGTACGCACTTGCAAGACCTTGAATTTACTAATATTGGTCCACAAATGATTGATTTAGATAATGGTACAGGACCTGTGCAAAAACTTGTTTCGGTAGATCAAGACCGTTGGGACGCTGGTTTTACAGTGGGAGTGTTAGGTGAATTAAGGCTTAATACAACTTTTCAATTACGTATTGCACCTGCAATGTATTTTGGAACACGACATATTACTTTTAGGAATTTAACCGATTTAAATGGTAATGGACTGCCAATTGAAAAGACGCAAGATTTGAAAACTGCTTATATTTCGTGTGCTTTCAATCTTATTGCTGCTGCTCCACGTTTCAATAATCATCGTCCATACCTAATGTTAGGTATTAATCCAATGTTAAATCTGTCAGGAAAGACCGATGATTATTTTAGATTAAAGGGAGGTGATGCTTATTTAGAAGTAGGAGTTGGGTGCGATTTCTATCTTCCTTTCTTCAAATTACGTCCAGAATTGAAATTTATGTATGGTTTATCTAATTGTTTAGATACAAATCATGCAAAGGAATTGCGCGATAAAAGTATGTTGATGTATACAAATTCGGCAAACGAAGCACGTTCTAAAATGATTGCTCTTACGTTCTATTTCGAATAAGTTTATTTGACGTGCTAAAACAATAAAGGAGCTAAGATGTTTTGTCATCTTAACTCCTTTATTTGTTTATAATAGTTTTAGATTTAATATAACTTTAATCCAAATTATTCATTGATAATTGCTCAAATATGTTTTGTTGTTGGGTTGGTTGAACTGACATTATAGCAGACGTGTTGTGAATAGTGAAAAATGAAACAGACAATTACGACACAACAGAAAAACAAATATTATAGAGTAATATTATTGAAGTAAATAAATGGATTATAGTTTAATGAAGTAATTTTGCTTTTATCTCTCTTTGTTTTGTCTCTTTTTTCTTTTCAAAGTTTAATACTATTTTCCCAACGTAAATTCCCGACTTTCCGTTTTGGTCAATACCCACCTCTTTATTGTCTAAATCTTTTATATAAACCAAGTTTTTTAAGAATGTATGCGAATGACCACCTAATATAAGGTCAATTCCGTGTGTACCAGCAACAACTTCTTCATCGCTAATGCCTTCTATATTTATGCCCAAATGTGATATGCACAATATTAAATCGCATTTCTTTTTCTGCAATTCGTCTACACATTTTTGTGCACATTCTATTGGATCGAGATATTTCAATGGACCGTAGTTTGCTTTAACAACCAAGCCATCTAATTTTGGAGCTAAACCAAACACACCAATTTTAAGACCTTTACGCTTTAATATAATGTATGGTTTCACAATCTTCTCCAATTCGGTGCCTGCAAAGTCGTAGTTTGCGCATACTATAGGATAGTTTAAGGTTTTAAACATTCGTATCATATTATCGAGTCCAAAGTCGAACTCGTGGTTACCTATAGTTCCTGCATCATAGTGCATTAAATTCATTAATCCTACTTCTACATCGCCTTTAAATAAGGTGAAATAAGGCGAACCTTGACAGAAGTCTCCACTATCGAATAGTAATAAGTCTGGATCTTTAGCTCTTTCTTCTCTCAACATTGCTATGCGTCGTTCAAAGCCTGCACGTCCAGCGCGCAGCGTATCGGCAAGCGTAGTGTTGAAAGGCATTATTTGGCTATGCGTATCGTTAGTGTGCAAAATGGTAAGTTGTTTTGTTTGTGCGAAAACAACTATACTAAACATACAGAGAGCAGTTAGTAAAATATTCTTTTTCATTGTTTTTCTATTTTGTTATTGTTTTATTCATTTACTTTGCCATTACAGCAGTTCAATATTCGTTAGTGTTAGAGTAGCTTATACGCCCTTCGGTCTCGCTGTTTATGATCTTACCTTCTGCCGTCATAGCTTTGAAGTAGTTTAGAATAATATATCGCGTATTGTTTGAATGTTCCTGTGGCGAATTAAGATTTGTTTTGTCTTTGAAAGCCTCTAATTTATCGTTGCCTTGTGCTAAGTAATCTATTGTAGCAATACGATATTCTGCCTTTGGATCAATCTGTTTACCATTTAAGGAAGCGTATAGTAGTGTGTTGTTTCTACTTAATTTTAAACATACTCCTTTACTAACGCCTTCTCCTCCAGTGTGTGCAATCTGTCGAAACAGTTCCAATACTTTATCACCAGTGAGCGTTAAGAAGCATATTTTATTCTCGAATGGCGCAATATCGTTTACGTCGCCTATAGTAACATTTCCTTTTGGTAGTGCAGCACGAATGCCTCCCATATTGTAAACACCAAAATCTACTTTCTCATTATAACCTTTCGCCGCCCAAACCAATATATCTGCAAGTAAGTCCGATAAGTCGCTCTCTGGTCGGTGTGCCGTCATATAATGGTCAGCTTGTGCTACCACTGGACTCATAATACTGTCTACAACGTGTTTGTAGGGTGCTAAGAAGCTTACTGCTTTTGGGTCTTTCTCGTTATCGTAGCGTGCATCAATCAATATTCTGCTACGTTGTACACTCTTTAGTTGGTATTTCCCCTGTTGTGCTGCACAAGGTGTATAGGTTAAAACTGCAGTCATACTGCTTACTAAAAACATCTTTTTATCCATATTCTACTCTTTTATCTTACTGCAAAGTTAGTAAAAACTTGTTGGTTAGCCTACCGATGTTTATCTGTTTTAATTCTGTAAGAGTAAAATATAGTTAAAGAAAGTTTACGAGTAAGAAGATTTTTCTCGTTTATCGAATAATTTATAGTAACTTTGCAGCGCTTTTCGGTATAACCGCTGGCCGTGGAAGAGTCATGAGCTATGTTGTATTGGAACGACAAACAATATTTAATTAATAAATAAAATGGATTTAATTAAAGTTGCTGAAGAAGCATTTGCAACCGGCAAACAGTATCCAAAGTTTAGAGCTGGAGATACTGTAACAGTCGCTTACAAATCGTCGAGGGTAATAAGCAGCGTATTCAGCTTTACCGCGGTGTTGTTATTAAGATTAATGGTGAAGGCGAAAAGAAACGTTTCACTGTTCGCAAAATGTCTGGCACTGTAGGTGTTGAGCGTATATTCCCTATGGAATCACCTAATATCGATTCTATCGAGGTGAACAAATATGGTAAGGTACGTCGTGCAAAACTCTACTACTTACGTAAACTTACAGGTAAGGCTGCTCGTATTAAAGAAAGAAGAGTGGTATCTGCTAAGAAAGATTAGTAGATTGTTTTTGCAACATTCCCAAATAAAAAAGGTTCGAAGCATTTCTGTTTCGAACCTTTTTTATATTTGGTAGGGTAGAGTGTGTTTTCTTATTCTGTAGAAAGAGATATAGATGCTTTGGAAAGGAGTATGTTGTAATGAATTTTTGCTTCTATATGATAGAATATTAAGTAATATATTGTGGTTTAGGTGTTTATAAAGTATTTAATCAAAGTATTGCAGAATAAAAAAACTTATAAATCTCATTTGGCTAAACGTTTTCCAGCCATTATAACATAACACAATAAGAGTTCCGATTTGCTATGATGTCTAAAACGCAACTGACAGATATCTAAGACGAACGTTACAGATATCTGTGACGATTGTTACAGATATCTGAAACAAAAGTACTATATTTAGCAACTTGTTGGCGGAATTAATTTAATGCATATTTGATATGTCCTAGTGGTCTGTTGTTTATGTAGTTAATGTATTGCAGTTCTGTAAACGTACTGATTTTGGCAGTAATTCTTGCGAATAGTCCTGTGGTCTGTTTTGCATAGTTCCTGATGAGCATGAGATGGTCACATAGTTGAGAGAAACAAGTCTCAATTCTTTTTCTAGTCTTCGCATAAGGTTTAAAAGCAGGCTTCCATGTCTTCATGTTTAATCTATACGGAACCTCCAGTTTGATGTGCGCAGATGAAAACAGATCTTGTTGCAGTTCTGCACTCAGATAAGCTCTATCAGCAAGAATACTGCACTCTGAAAATTCAAACTTCACATCTTTCATATAATGTATATCATGAACATTAGCAGCCGTCAGGTCAAATGAATGTATAACACCTCGTAAACCGCATACAGCGTGCAACTTATAACCATAATAATATAACTCCTTGCGTGGCGCAGTAACCAAAAGCTGGAGATTTATCAGGCTCGTTCTTGCCCATCTTGCAGCGTTTGCCTCTTGAGAGTCTGCAAACCTCTATCGGTTTGGAATCTACACAGAAATATTCCTCTGCACCATCCATTGCCTTTGCTATACGCTTACGAATCATTTCACACAGCTGATATGTGTTCTTGCGACGGTCATTGAACTGGCGACGACTGATGAGATGACGAAAGTCCTTTTGGTATTCTTTCAGCCGGTCAAAGAGGTTATTCTCACTGTCAATGCCGAGATGCTCAGCTGTCAGACTCAGGACTATGACATCAAGGTCAGAGAAGCGAGGGACAACACCACGACGAGGAATATTTCCAAGGTCATTAACCAATCCGTAGGAGAAATTCTTGCATATCTCAAGTATTTTGATGAAATTTGGCGTAATGGACATTTGGTAGGCTGAAACCTCTCGGAATTCTTTTATTTACTACCTTTGCAGCATTTGAAAACCTATGAATAAAAAAACTGTATATTCTGCAACAGCTCAAATGTTAAAAAGAATGGGCATCGACGTTCTGTTCAGATGTATTCCTGCAAGGATTGTGGTAGACAATTTCAAGGTGGTCTGCGTATAAATAATATTTCTCTATGGAATGACTATCTGACGTCAAATCGAACGATATCTGATCTATCCACTCTTTATAAATGTTCAGAACGAACCATACGACGTAGGTTGAGTTTAGTAGTAGATAGCTTTACTGCTAATTACCCCAAATCTCGGGTAAGACAACTTATACACACAGAAGACTGAGAACGGCAAGACGTTCTATTAAGACACATCTGCCATGGCTCTATACGTGTGAGGAGCATCCGGATATGCAAATTCCTAATACAACAAACCTGTTGGAAGGATTTAACTCACAACTTAAAAGAGCACTGCATAATCATAATGGATTGAATGAAGCTAACAAGAAGAAGTTTATAGATGGATTCATAAATACAAAAAAGTAGGCTGGAATAACCAGCCTACCAAATGTCCATTACGCCGATTTTCATAATTGTTACCTTTTATTTTGTTTCTGTTTTGGTTTCTGAAGAGATGTTTGCCGAAGGAGTATCTTGTTGCAGTCTTACCATTTGTGCAAAAGTCCCATTGTGTGCCAACAGTTCGTTGGGTGTGCCCTGCTCTACGACTGTTCCGCCCGAGAGTACTACGATGTGGTCGGCACCTAATACGGTGCGCATGCGGTGCGCAATGATGATGACGGTCTTGTTGCGCACCAGTTCGGAGATACCAGCCTGAATCTTTGTCTCGTTCTCGGCATCAAGGCTGGCGGTTGCTTCGTCCAAGAGGATGACAGGAGCATCTTTTAAGAGCGCACGGGCTATGGAGATACGCTGCCGCTCTCCACCCGAAAGGGTTTCTCCATTTTCGCCTATCACTGTGTCGTAGCCTTGTGGCATGCGACTGATAAATTCTTCGCATTGTGCCAATTGTGCCACATGCCTTACTTCCTCATCGGTGGCGTCGTGCTTCCCTATGCGTATATTATCGGCAATGGAGGCGTTGAAGAGCACCACGTCTTGAAAGACTACAGCGTAATTTTTGAGCAACGTCTCTGGTTCTATGCCCGAGATGTCTTGTCCGCCGAGTGTTATCTTATCACTATTGATATCCCAAAAACGTGCAGCGAGCTTGGCAGCGGTACTCTTGCCACCACCAGAGGAACCAACAAGTGCAGTTATCTCACCTTGCCGGGCAGTGAATGAAACATTGTTGAGCACCTGCTTGTCTGTTTCGTAGGAAAAGCTGACGTTGCGAAACTCAATGTCATAGTTTGAAACTTCCACCTCCGTATCGCCCGTCTGTATGGGCATTGCCTCCATCTCCTTCATTCGCTTAATGCGTACATCGAGAAAGTAAGAATAGCAAGGTTGTTGCATACTTCAAGGATAGGATTATAAACCATTGCCGAAACAAGAAGGAACGCCAAGTAGACGAACACCGACACGTCGCCACGCTGTAGCATCCATGCGCCTACAACGATGACGGTAGGCATGCCCAATTTAAGCAGTACAGCGGAGATGTTGATAAACGCACCTGTCAAGAGCTCACCAGCAACAAGTTCTTTTTCCAGTGTTTTTAATCGCTGGTCGAACCGCTGGTTATATTCATCCTCGCCATTGTACGATTTGATTTCCTGCACACACTCCAGTCCTTCCTGTATCTGTTCGCTCACGCCACGCTTGATGTGGTAGGGACGTGTAAAAGCCTTGTCCATTCGATTCCGAGAAATCAACAGCACCACCAAGGCAAATGGCACGACCCAAAACAGAGCAAGGGCGAGTCGCCAGTCGTAACAGAACATTCCCGCTGCGATAATGACAATGCTTACCATAGAAGCAAATAGTTGTGGAATGGCGTGCGAAAACGTCGTTTCCAATTGTGTGCAGTCTTCCATAATGGTGGCAGTGAGGTCGGAGAGATTGCGCTCACCAAAAAAGGCGAGAGGCAAACGGCGTAGTTTCTCGGCTAAGGAGATACGGCGTTGCGCACTCTCATTATATACGGTGGTATAGGTGCTGTCGTATTGCCGATGAATCACGACGAGCATCACGACCATTAGCCCTGCTGCTATGAGGAGATAAAACCACAACGTATGAGGGGCATTCATTGGCATATTATCGAGATACTCCATCAGGAAGAAGAACAAATAAGTGGGTGGCAGCATCAGCACAAGATTGAGCAGTGTCGAGAAGACGATGCCTTGCCGCAAGTCCTTTGCCCCTTTTTCCGTAAGAGCGAAACGGTTTTCAAAATATTTAATCATGACTTTATGACTTTTAATAGATTATAGTTTCCACGAAACAGATTGTTGATATTCATTCCACATACGGTGGTAATACTTTTCCTCACTCAATAGTTCCTCGTGCGTTCCCTGTTCGACAATCTCACCATCGTTCACAACTACGATGCTGTCGGCATCCTGCACTGTGGTAAGTCTATGGGCTATCATCAGCACGGTTTTTCCTTGGGTGAGATGTGCCAGTGCTTTACGGATAAGCTGTTCGTTTTCGGGGTCGGCAAAGGCGGTCGCCTCATCGAGTACGACGATAGGAGCGTCTTTCAGAATAGCACGGGCAAGAACAATTCGCTGTTGCTCACCTCCTGAAAGATAAGTACCTTCGGCACCGATAACGGTATCCAATCCCTGTGGCAAACGGTCGATAATCTCGCGGCTTTGTGAGAGGTCGATGGCGCGATTGATCTGCTCGGTCGTTGCATCAGGATTGCCGTAACGTAGGTTTTCGATGAGTGAAGTCTTGAACAGACGGGTGTTCTGGAAGACGAACGACACGTTGCGCATCAGCTCGTCCTTGCGCATGTCTCTCACATCTACACCTCCAATGGTAACACTGCCATGACGTACGTCCCAAAAACGGGGTATCAATCTTGCTATGGTGGTCTTTCCGCTGCCCGACGCTCCTACAAGCGCAACCGTCTTTCCTTCGGGAATGGTCAGGTTGATATGACTCACTGCATCTTTCTCCGCTCCCTCATACCGGAACGAAACGTTGTTAAAACGAATGTCGTACACTTCTGCACGTTTCGGATCGTCATGTTGCGAGAGCGGTGCAATATGAGTGAGCTGCTCCAGTCGTTCCACAGCTTCGTTTGCCATAAACAGGTCCTGACTGAGATACATGGCTTTCATCACGTTGGAAGCGATGAGCGGTGCAATCACCACATAAAGTATCACGTTGGCAACAATTGTGGTGGTATCTCCACCGTGTCCTATTAGGATAATAGCAGTAGGAACGAGGACGAAAGCAAAGGCATTGATAGCAAGTATGTAAAATGACATTGGCGTGTGCCACACAAGCGTACACTTGATGACAAGGTCGCGGTAGCTGATAATGCTATCGTAGAAGCGTTTGAACGAGAAGACCGTTTGTTGGAACACCTTGACCACAGGAATACCTCTGACATATTCCACTGCCTCTGCCCCCATCTTCTCCTGCGCGTCAAGGTAGAGCCTTTGAAATTGGTTGTTCTTTGGGTTCATCATATATCCCATAATGCCTATAGCACCAATGAGAGGTATCATTGCAGCCGCACCCAACTGCCAATCCACAGAGAATAACAGTACGATAACACCTATCGGAGCGACGACGCAACTTGCCACATCGGGTAGTAGGTGCGCCACGAAAGTATGTGTCTGTCCCGAATCCTCATCAATGATTTTACGCATACGTCCTGTATTCTGTGTGTCGAAAAATCCTAAAGGCACACGCATGAGTCGCTGCATAGCCTTTCGTCGCATATTGGTTTCTATGCGGAAAGCAGCAAGGTGCGAGAGTATAAGTGCGGCAAAGTAAAGCAGTACATTTGTCACCGACACGATGAATGCCGCAAGGGCGTAGTCCCACAAAGGTGTGTCGGCAAGGTCGCGCTCGGCTGTGAGTAGCATGCGCACTACGAGCCACAAAAGAATGAAGGGGACGAGCGAAAGCAGACCATTGACTGCCGACAGCCCGACGGAGCAGGGCAGCAACCACTTGCGCCTTCCCATGTAAGCTCCTAAACGTTTGAGTGTTTTGAACATATCATTATTATTTGAAAGTTTTCCTATGGTTTCATCAATTCTTTCCAACCTGCTGTACCAAAACTGACATACTGCATGAGTGCTTGTTTTACTTCCTCTTCGCTGTATTCCTCGTGTTCCACCAGTTCGCAGAAGAGGGTTGTCCACGCCGAACTGGTGAGATGAATCAGGAACGGTGAAATATCGATGTTTATGTGTGGGTATCGTTCTTTCATCAGTCGGAGATACTCCACGCCTACCTGCATCTGGTGGTCGATGATTTTATTCTTATACCCCTCCAATGAAGTTCCTTCAGCATTGAAGAGTAACAATCGCAGTTCAGGGCGGAACTGCTTGACAAGTGTGAGCATCGGCATAACGTGATTGATTTGATGTTGCTGCAAATCGAACACTTCGAGCGAGAGAAACTCCTCATCGTTGTGCGAGAGAATATAGCGGTCGAGTGCGGTGAGCAATGGCTGTAATACTGCTCTAAACAATGTGTCCTTACTATCAAAATAATGATACAAGTTTCCCACTGTTACACCTGCTTCATGTGCCACGTTCCTAATACATGTACGTTGCACACCATTGTTAATAAATTCACGATGGGCAACTTGCAATATGCGTTGCTTAATATCCGTCTTCAATGTCTGCATAGTTAAAGTTGAATAATGAACGACGTTTTAGATTGTTCACAAAAAAACACTATACCTTGTATGATAAGTGTGCTTTTTATTATATGGCTGCTCATCATTTTATCATCATAGTTTTTAAGAATAACCTATACTTTCTTATACCATTTCCATGCTTCATAAACAAGAGTAATACTCAATATGACCAGCATTAGATGTATAAAGAGCTGCTGAAGTTCAAAGCTGAATATCAGTTCCGTGCTATGTACCGTACAGAATAGGGCAAGAAGTGCTGCAAGACAGAAATGTACCATCTTGTAGCAACGCTTAACGGCATAGAGCGAAAGAAGCAACCCGGTAATGGGAAGCGTGTATGACACAACAGCCATCATCACAAGCATCGATACTGGAACTACACCATCGTTGGAAATGGCTATATCCGCATTCCAAAAAGCGGCATCACGTCCATCAGAGAATGCGAAGACATACCTGCTACTATTGCAACCCAAAGAAACGATAGTTTTATATTTTCTTTCATTGTTGAAGGAGTTTTAAAATGATTGAATATTTATAATCGTTTAATTGGGTAAGCATTGCAAGCTTTCTTTACTGTAGAGGCTTGCAATGCTCACCCGTTAGTTGTTTTAATCAAGTGAAATAACCTTGTAAGCACCATTCGGCGTCTTCACGCTTGGTTGCATGAAACCTTTCCCTGTTGCCATATCGTAGCGATAGAATCCTATTCCATTGTCGGTATGTTCACCGAAATAGATGGAGCTTCCAACTTTGATGATGGCATTGGCAGCCCAACCGCATGAGGCAGGAAGAGGAAGTATGCGACCTGTTTTCTTGTTCACGTCTATCTCGTAAGGAACGTAGCATTTATTGACAATATAGGTCTGGTCGTTTGGGTCTTTCACCAATGATGGTTTGTAGAGGAATGTGTAGATTTTTCCATTGCCACCATAAGCCATATACATGCCGTAAGAACCTATTTCAGCTCCTTCTGTTGTTTGCAGACTCATATAGAAATCCTTGTCAAACTCTGTTTCACCTTTCTTGATGCGTAGCAGTCCGTCCTTGTATCCCTTACCCGGCATAAACTGGCACATCATTGCCGCACGAGGACCTGTATGGAAATAAATGTTACCAGCCTCATCTATAACAGGCGATGTATGCCCTACCATGCCAAGACTTGTTGCACGGTCATCTTTTATGACTTTCCACCTTGTCTGTCGCCACATCAATGATAGCCACCTGTGCTGGTGTTACAAGGATTTCTTTCATGGACTTCGCTTGGTTGAGTGGAAGGAACAACTTGCCATCACGCACGATACCATTGCCACCGTCAGGGTCTTTGTCGCCCTCAGCATAAGGTGAAAGATCTATTTCCTTCGTTACGCTCATTGTGGTGGGATTGAACACGATTAGCTGTCCACGGCTTGCGCATGTAACGGCATAGGCTTTGGTCTCGCTTGCGAATATGATTTCCACCACGTTGGGAGAACCTGGAAAAGAGAGTTTGCCAATTGGCTGGGCAGAAAGTTGTCCGTTAGCATTCACTTCGTATTTGTAAAGGGTCTGCTCACCACCAAAACCATACATTGAGCCTGACTGAAGATAAACATTCTTTCCGTATTTCTCCATAAAGAGGTGTCCTGTGGGGAGTGTTATCGCCTTGTCGTAAGACACGGACGTACCCTCGTTGAAGTTTTCAAAACTCGTAATGAAGAAACTATTGTCGGCTTGTGCTGACATTAGGAAGTGATGTTTGGTTACAGGTTGGTCGTCGTCCTTTTCAGAACAAGAAGACAGGGTTGCCGCAAACAGCAACGTAAGACAGGGCAATGCCCATAAGAATTTGTTAGTTCTCATACTTTTTTCTGTTTAATGTTTATATCTTGTTGATTATATATTTCATTTTCAAGTGAAACGTACGCCTTTCCATCGGGTATCTAAATTCTGCCCAATTCTCACGATTAAGTATGTTGCGTATCTCAAAGCTAAGCTGGAAACGTTTGTTAAAAGAATGATGTACGGCAACGTCCCAGCAATATCTTGCAGGTATGAGCATCGTGTTGTGCTTGCTTGCCTCCCAATTATAGCTGAACGCTTTAGTGAATCCAAAAGTAGAGGCAAAGGCTGAAGAAGAAGATTTACTTAACAAGCCGTCTTTGTGCAGACGTACCCCAACGTTACCAAACAGATACGGCATATTGGGAATGCGATAGCGGTAGTGAAAGTTCTCTCCACCGCCTACGGCTTCCTTTCTCATATCGCGGGCATCCTGCCATGTGATGTTTCCCTGCAAATCGAGCCAGCGGTTCAGTTTGCTCTCCATTTCCATATCAATGCCCATCACTCTAACCTTTCCGATATTGTCATACGCCATATTCATGGAACTGTACATCAGCTTAATCATATCCTTTGCGCTCATGTAGAAGGTATTTATTCCTATCCGCACTTGTGGATAACGCATGGCATTGATGAGCCATATCGCTCCTGCATTGATATTGAAGCTACGTTCGGGACGTAGTTTCTGACGGCAGCAGCAGTACACCATCACCAAACAACTCTTCGGCGATAGGCATTCTGACTGTCGATTGCACGGAGGCTTTCAGTGTCAGGGCATTGTTCGGAAGAAGATGCAATGCCATTGCCTCGCTCCAGCCTGCCATAGTGCAGTGGTTGGTCGATGCCTTGAGTTTGTCTTGCAACATGATTGCTTCTGCAAACGGAAGGACTTCGGAATGGTGATTAAAGAGTTTAATTCCCAACTCGTTAGTGAATTTTCCGCCATACAACTTTAGTTCGTGTGTCAATCCCGACACAATGCTATGTAATCGGCTTGGATAACCACTGGTAGGCAGCCGTGAATAGCTGTCGGCAAGTTCGTCCTTGGGCATCTTGCATCCATAGCGGTAGTTGGTAGTCCATGTTACAAGTTGATTGTTGCCAATCTTATAAGTAAGGTTGAGTAATTCACGGACAGTGGTGTGCCTATCGTGCGAGTCGTTTGGAACGGCACCTATTTCTCCGCATCCAGAGCCACTTGGAAACCTGTTGCCGATGAAATCGTAACAGTAATGGGATGTATCCACTTGATTGACAAGACTGAATCCGACGATTGAATGGAACTGTGCGGTAAGTTTTCCTTTCAAGAAACTTTTTTCAAGACTCAGCGAAGTGCTTGCAGAACGTGTTCGTGTGAAAGCATGCTGGATATTGTTCTGCACATTCATCAGTCCACCTTGTATCTCTTTGCGATAATAGTCGGCACTCAATGTTAGGTCAAACTGGTCGAACCACCATTGCTGACTACTTATACCCACATTGAAACCACCATGCGTATATGCGTCGTGGTCGCGGTGAATGATGCGTCCCAATTCAAAAGGAGAAGAAAAACTATAATTGTTTTTGGCATAGTTCATCGTTGCACCAGCATGCAGAGCCGTTGAAGTCTTGCCCAAATAATGTTTCAGTTGCAAACTACCAATATATGTATTGTATGATGCAGCCTCAAATGCCATTTCCAAATGATTTTTCTTAAAGTCTTTCAGTCGGATATTCACCGCTCCTCCTAATCCATCACCTCCCAACCATGCAGGAATAATACCTTTGTATATCTCCACCTCATCTACCATATCAATGGGAATGCTGCTGAACTGAAATTCATCAGAGTTGCCCATAGGCATGCCATTGATAAAAATACCGATGCGCTTGCCGTCCATTCCCTGTATGATAATACGCGAGGCATTACCTAATCCACCTTGTTGAGCCACCTTGATGCCAGCAGCATTGTCAAGAATCTCGTTCAATGTTGCAGTTTTGTATTTAAGTTCTTGACTATCTATAATAGTTATTGCCGACGGTACTTCACGATGCCTCTGTGCCTTGCTCTTCCCAAGCACAATCACATCAGACAAAATGTTGTTTTTTGGTTGCAGTTCCACATTGCAGCAAATACTGTCATTGACGCATAATTTTTTATTGAGGATTATATTACGACTTTTGTACCCCATATATTGTACTTTAATCCTCCTACTACTTTTTGATGGAAGTTTCATTCTAAACATACCTATGTGATTAGAAATTGTACCTATATTGGAATTTTCCAAAATTACAGAGGCTCCGTCTAACGGCTGGAGGGTTTGTCCATCAGTAATTTGCCCAAAAACAATCTTTTGAGCAAATATATTCTGCCATGTAAATGAGAGAATTAACACCAATAGGAAGTTGTGAAGTATATTCTTATCGCTCATGATTATTGTTTAAATCCATATTCTTTTTGACCTTTAAGCACTTGGAATACTCCCATTTTATTAAAAATGAACATTGATTGGTTTGTTCACAAAAAAACGCACCGTTTTTCTCTTGAACGGTGCGCTTGGCTTAACGGGAACCCATATCCCTGTGGTATGTCGTGTTTATTTCTTATCATAATAATGAAATTTATTCGGTGCAAAGATAGAAAAGGTAAGGAAATGATACAATACCTCAAAATAGGTATTTTATAATGAACTCTGATGATGATAGTTCCACCCTTTCAGTAAAAGTAATTTCCAATTAGCAGTTTGCATCATAGATGCGTAACTCTAAAAGTGGCAACAATACCACACGAAATGAATCGTGGTAGCACACGAGCCTCCTGTGGTGATTGCCGTGCTTGGCTTGTCAGACGAATACACTGAATGGGAGGAATAGAAAACTGAGATTCCTTCGGATGATTTTAGATTATCGTGTGTGGGGGGGAGAACACCTACTCGAAAGTGAATTGCTTAATAACTTTCTATGAGATGGAGCAAGTCCTGTCGGGAGTTATGTCTTGGATTTAGCCGTATGCCAAATATGAGATAAATATAAACTGTATGTGTTGCTTGCAACTCCCCATCTTTTTTCTATAGAATCAATATTCTATTTATTTTTTATCGTTTTTGTCTTCGTAGTTTAATTGTCCATCGCCGTTACCATGTATAGCTGTCAGCAAATCTTCCCAAGTTTGAAAACCTGCAAATAAAGCAAGTCTGTCTAATGTCTTTTTAGATGGCTTTTCTTTAGTTTGTATATATCCCCAGAGCTTATGTAGCGATTTCGATTCTAAGTTAATGTGGTATTGCTTTAATTTCTTTGAAACCTTGTCATAATCAACCGATAGACTGATAAGCTGTGGTATTTTTTGTTGGAATTGCGAGATAAAGTTCTTTAATGCCTTTTCCATTTCTTTCTATTTCTACAATTTGTTGTTTTTGTTGTTTCTGTGTAGATATTGTTTTATCAGTAAAGTTTACTTATGTTAAGTTATATATCGTTGCTTCTGTTTTAAAGATGCAACGATATATAATAGTGTGTGGAACGAGTGTTATACCAATGTGTTGATAACCTCTTCGCGTGAAGCTGGAAGATAGTCAATAACAGGTATCTCAGGCATTGTGTAGCAACCCGGAGTCAATCGCATAGTTGCACGTGCACAATTTACAAGTATCTGTCCTGTTAATGCAGGGTTATTTATACTCATATTAAATTCTATGCGTTGGTTCTGCGTTTTTCCGCTTACACCTTTACGAATAAGATGTACACCGTGTCCCATATCGCGTAAGTCGTCTACACTTGCAACTGCAAACACGTGTGTCTCATCGTGGGCAAAGTAGGGGTCAGCCTTGATAGCTTTTGTAACATCGTCGAGCTTTGCGCCATCTTCTAATTCAACATATACCATACGTCTGTGAATGCCTTCACCTAATGGAATGGTAACAGAGAGAGCATTTTTTACACCTTCTTTGCTACGTACGCAAACAGAATGTCCCATAGACATACCAGGACCGAAGTTAGTGTAAGATATGCCTTTTGGTGCCAAACTTTCCATTAGCACGCGTACAACAGAGTCGGAACCTGGGTCCCAACCAGCAGCAATTACACTCACTTTTCCAGCTTTCTTGCAGTATTCCATCTGCTTTGTGCGATAGTCCAATATGCTTGTGTGAATATCGAACGAATCTACGGTGTTGATACCTAATGCTACTATACGTTCTGCATATTCCGGACAGCTACGTGTTGGTGTTGCAAGAATTGCCACATCTACATTCTTTAGTTTTGCAATGTCGTCTACAACCTCGTATGGAGATAGCGCTAATGGTTTGTCTTTATCGCCCTGACGTCGTACAATACCAGCAATCTCGAAGTCTTTAGCTGCTTCGAGTGCCTCAAGTGCGTAGTGCCCTATATTACCGTAGCCAACTACTGCTGCTCTTATCTTCTTCATAATCTTTTACCTTAAATGTTAATTTTACCATTATTTAATAGCCACAAAATTACGGTAAAATTATGATTAACGATGAATATCTGTGCTTTTTTTTGCTAAAAATGCCACATTACAGTTGTATGCACTTGTAATGGTGATATAAATCAAAATCTTATAGCTTTAACTATTATTGTGGCGTTATCAGTGTTAAAGTATATTTAATTTTTATAGAGATAAGGTTTTAAGTTGTAATTTTGCACTCACAATGAAAAGAGTAATGCACATACTACTATTGTTGTTACTGTCTGTTATGATTGTATGGACAGCAACAGGCTTTGTAGTTATGCAATGTGTACATACAGGAAATGTAACTGTAGGCAAAATGCCAACGAACAACAAGGGTTGTGAGAAAACTTCTAACGACCATTGTATGACAGTGCATATACAAAAGCTTGCCGAATTGAACCAAGCTGCTCCGTTACATTTCGATATGCAGCCTATGCAACAGTTGCTACTTGTAGCTTTTGTAACGCTATTAATGGCTTTACCCATACTGCTTTCGTATTATCGCCCATACGACTATTGTTGTATTCTTGGCATAGTCCACCACGACAATATCTGCAGCGGCTTACCGTGCTATTAATTTGATTTAGTGATTGTTATTAATGTTTCATTGGTCCAATAAACTGCTAATGGCAGGTTTGTTGGCTACTATCGTTATATTCACTAAATTAAAATATATGAACAAGAATATTATACTCGCGGGAACTTCCCTGCTATTTTCTGTATCTGCTATAGCGCAGAACGAAGTTGCGGATACAGTAACAACAATGAAAGAGCAAAAACTCGAGAACGTAACCGTTACAGCACGTCGCGCCACTGTGCGTACATTGGGCGGAGCTATTAACGGACAAGATATTTTGCGCGACGAACTTTTTAAGGCTGCTTGCTGTAATCTTGGCGAAAGCTTTGTTAATAATCCATCGGTAGATGTAAACTACTCTGACGCTACAACAGGTGCGCGACAAGTGAAATTGCTTGGTTTGAGTGGAACGTATGTGCAAATGCTTACCGAAAACTTACCTAACTTTCGTGGCGCAGCTTTGCCATACGGCTTAGGCTATGTTCCTGGTTCGTGGATGAAGAGTATACAAGTTAGTAAAGGAAACTCTTCGGTAAAGAATGGTTATGAGGCTATGACGGGGCAAATTAATGTAGAGTATCTGAAACCTGAGGACGAACAAGGTGCTACTATTAATGTATATGGAAGCACAATGGGAAAGTTTGAAGCTAATGCCGATGCAAATCTGCACATTGGTGGAAACAAGAATCTTAGTACAGAGGTTTTAGCCCACTTTGAGAATAACTGGAGTCATCACGATGGCAATGGAGATGGATTTCAAGACGACCCACAAGTGCGTCAGTACAATCTTCAGAATCGATGGCTTTGGAAAAAGAACAATTATATGCTACATGCTGGACTGAGTTTCTTAAAAGAAGATAGAACCAGTGGGCAAACTAACCACTCACACCATCTTGCTGCTGGAGCTACTCCGTATCGTATTAATATAGGTACAAATAGATACGAAGGGTATATGAAGCATGCCTTTATACTCAACGCAAAACACGGCACTAATATTGCATTTATGGGAAATGTGTCGCTACACGAACAAGGAGCAGACTATGGCATTAAGCATTACGATGTGAACGAGAAAAATGCTTACGCTTCGTTGATTTCGAAACTAATATTGCCGAAGTACACAATTTATCTACTGGCGTTAGTTTAAACCACGACTATCTGCGCCAAAATCTTTCATTGCTCAATCCTACAGCTATTCCAGCTAATTATGGTAACTTGTATCCGTTGAAAGACAACGTAGAAAGCGAAACAACTCCCGGCGCATACGTTCAGTATACACTCAATTTGCACAATCGGCTTGTTGCAATGGCTGGATTCCGTGTAGACCATAGTAATGTTTATGGAACGTTTGCTACACCACGTTTCCATGTTAAATGGGTGGCTACCGACTTCTTAACGCTTCGTCTCTCCGCTGGAAAAGGATATCGAAGCCCACATGCTTTGGCAGAATATAACTATCTAATGGCTTCTGGACGTCGTCTCATCATCGACCAGCCGTTAAAACAAGAAGCTGCATGGAATTATGGAGCGAATATGGCTTTCAATATACCATTGTTTAACAAGAATTTAAAGCTGAACGCAGAATACTATTATACGCACTTTACCAATCAAACGGTTATTGATTACGATTCTAATCCGTTGGAGTTGCATATATGCAATCTTAATGGTAAGAGCTATTCGCATACATTCCAAATAGATGCATCTTATCCTGTGTTTCGCGGCTTCGAACTCACAGCTGCTTATCGCTACAATCTTGTAAAAACTACCTACGGCGGACAGTTGCTATCTAAGCCTTTGCAGAGCAGATATAAGGGGTTGCTTACGGCAAGCTATAAGACACCGCTTGGACTATGGCAATTTGATGCTACATTTGCCCTAAATGGCAGCGGGCGTATGCCAACACCTTACACAACAGCTGCTGGAACACCATCGTGGGCTTCTAACTATAAGGCGTACGGACAGTTAAATGCACAGATAACTCGTAACTTCCGTCATTTCTCTATACAAGTGGGTGGCGAAAATCTTACAAATTACAAGCAAAAAAATCCTATTATAGGCTATCACACACCATGGGCACAAACGTTTGAACCTACGTTAGTCTATGGACCGTACAAGGTGCAATGGGCTACGTTAGTATTCGTGTGAATCTTGGAAACCGTTTGTCAAAATAGATATAGTACACTGCATAGATAAATATAGTAAACAACATAGCCCCAACAAATTTACTATGGTAGTTTGGTAAGGCTTCACTTAAAAATAAAAGTACGATGAAGAAAAGTTTAATTATTATGATGTTAGCAATGGTAGCCATTACTGCATCGGCAAAAGACATCAAGACTGTTATTTTCACAACTACTCCACAGATGCACTGTGAGAACTGCGAAAATAAAATAAAAGGTAACCTCCGCTTTGAAAAGGGTGTCAAGGAAATAAAGACAGACATAGAAGCACAGAAAGTATTTGTTACCTACGATGCGGCTAAAACTACAGAAAAGAAACTTCAAGACTCGTTTCAGAAGTTTGGCTATAAGGCTGTTAAAACTACCAAAGATGCTAAGGTGGCAGTTCACGAAGATGAAAGCTGCGACAATATGTAATGTAAATTAGAAAACAAACTGTTTGCAGACTGCTTTTTCTGGCTCTGGAACAGTAGTGAATAATAGAGAGAGAGGATATGCCTGAATGTGTGTATCCTCTCTTTCTATTTTCTATGTTCCTATGGTTAGAGAAATAAATAAGGTGGAGTGCCGTTAATAGTAGTTAGCTACATTGTAAGCAGAGCCTATAGGCATTCATAAACCAAATAGAATAATGCAGATATAAGTTACTTTTGTTTCAGATATCTGTCAGTTGCGTTTCAGATATCTGTCACGCTTGTTTCAGACGTCTGTCAGTTACGTTTTAGACATCATATTAAATCAGACCCTTTATGTTGTTATGTCATAATAGCTGAACGATAATTATTCAGCAGAATATTATGAATAGCTTCATTCTGCGAAATTCCAATTTAGGCATTATAGTATGTGCCCAAACAGTAGTATATTTTTGGTTAGGTTTAATAATGTTAATTTATAATAAAATTAAAGTATATTCTATATTTTATCGATTTAAATTTATAGTTTTGTAACCAACAAAAATTATAACTGTATGAGAAAGTATATTTTCACAATTGTATTTATGTTGTTAGGATTGACAACATCTTTTGCACAAAAAGTTTCGGTTCCTGAACCAGAGTTTGCTGATCAAACTTACTTGCTTACTTCTGACACGGAGTACCAGAAACTACCACGAGAGTCTGGTGTTATTAAAACAAAAGCTGGTGCATCGTTATATATTGTTGGTATTGGAAAAGTAAAGACACGTATCACTTTGAGTGGTCCTACTTCTTCTGTATCTGTGCCTGCTGGTAAAGATGTTCGTCTTATTATTAAGGCTGCAAATAATTCAACCGATCCAGAGTCATTTATTAATATATTTCCATTCGAGGTAAAAGGTAAGGAACGAAGAGCACAGTTGTCTGAAGCTGGTACGCTGTCTGCAACTAAAACAAACTCTCTTGGACAGATTACTTTTAAAGCTAAGAAGTATGGTCAGAGTTCTTACTATATAGTTATTGAGAATTTGAAACCAGGCGAGTATGGCATCTCTTTGGGAGATCCTGATAAACGAAATGAGAAGAATGATATGAAAGTAACAACCTTCAGTGTAAAATAAGGCTGTTTGTATTTAAATATAATGTAACTGTGTCAGCATTCTTATAATGAATGCTGACACAGTTTTTTTGTATTATAAGTATGGTAGGTTACACTATCAATCCATATAATATAAAGGTATCAATTATGTATGATTTGTCATTTTGTCCGTCATTCTGTCAGTTTGTTTCTGTTGGCATATCGTTTGTATTTATTGGGTCGTGCACGTACTGCGAAAGCAGGAAACACAATAAGAATTGATAATAATAAAAAATAAAATATACATATTATGGGAAAAATTATAGGAATTGACTTAGGAACAACTAACAGCTGTGTTGCTGTATTCGAAGGTAACGAACCAGTTGTAATTGCAAATAGCGAAGGTAAGCGTACAACACCTTCTGTTGTAGGCTTCGTTGAGGGTGGCGAACGTAAGGTAGGTGATCCTGCTAAGCGTCAGGCTATCACAAACCCAGAGAAGACCATCTACTCTATTAAGCGTTTCATGGGTGAGACCTACGAGCAGTGTAAGAAAGAGGCTGAACGTGTTCCATTCAAGGTTGTTAATGAAGGTGGCTATCCACGTGTACAGATTGACGACCGTAAATATACTCCACAGGAGATTTCTGCAATGATTCTGCAGAAGATGAAGAAGACTGCTGAGGACTACCTCGGCCAAGAAGTAACTGATGCAGTTATCACTGTACCTGCCTACTTCTCTGACTCACAGCGTCAGGCTACCAAGGAAGCTGGTCAGATTGCAGGTCTTAATGTACAGCGTATTGTGAACGAGCCTACTGCTGCAGCACTTGCTTACGGTGTTGACAAGGCTAATAAGGATATGAAGATTGCCGTATTTGACCTTGGTGGTGGTACGTTCGATATCTCAATCCTTGAGTTCGGTGGCGGTGTATTCGAGGTGCTCTCTACTAATGGTGATACTCACCTTGGTGGTGATGACTTCGACCAAGTAATCATCGATTGGTTGGTTAATGGCTTTAAGGCTGAAGAGGGTGTTGACCTCACAAAGGATCCAATGGCTATGCAACGCTTGAAGGAGGCTGCTGAGAAGGCTAAGATTGAGTTGTCAAGTTCTTCTTCTACAGAGATTAACTTGCCATACATCACAGCTGAGGGCGGCGTTCCAAAGCACTTAGTAAAGACTTTGACTCGTTCACAGTTCGAGCAGTTGGCACATAGCCTTATCCAGGCTTGTCTCGTTCCATGCCAGAATGCTATCCGCGACGCTAAGTTGCAGACATCAGATATCGATGAGGTTATCCTCGTAGGTGGTTCAAGCCGTATCCCTGCTGTGCAGACATTGGTTAAGAACTACTTTGGTAAGGAGCCTTCAAAGGGTGTAAACCCAGACGAGGTGGTTGCTGTTGGTGCAGCTATTCAGGGTGCTATCCTTAATAAGGAGAGTGGTGTAGGCGACATCGTATTGCTCGACGTTACTCCATTGACCCTCGGTATTGAGACAATGGGTGGTGTGATGACAAAGCTTATCGATGCTAACTCTACCATTCCTTGCAAGAAGAGTGAGGTGTTCTCTACCGCAGCCGATAACCAGACAGAGGTTACTATCCACGTTCTGCAAGGCGAACGCCCAATGGCAGCACAGAACAAGTCTATCGGTCAGTTCAACTTGACAGGTATTGCTCCAGCTCGCCGTGGTGTTCCACAGATTGAGGTAACATTCGACATCGATGCCAACGGTATCCTTAACGTATCTGCTAAGGATAAGGCAACAGGTAAGGAGCAGAGCATCCGCATCGAGGCTTCAAGTGGCTTGAGCGAGGACGAAATCAACCGTATGAAGGCTGAGGCTGAGCAGAACGCAGCAGCCGACAAGGCAGAGCGTGAGAAGATTGACAAGCTGAATCAGGCTGACTCAATGATCTTCACCACCGAGAACTTCTTGAAGGACAACGGTGATAAGATTCCAGCCGACCAGAAGTCAGGTATCGAGTCTGCTCTCCAGCAGCTCCGTGATGCTCACAAGTCAGCTGACGTTGCAGCAATCGACACAGCTATCAACAACCTCAACACCGTTATGCAAGCAGCATCACAGCAGATGTACAGCCAAGCAGGCGGTCAGCAGGCAGGTCCTCAGCCGGGCGCAGACGCTGGTCAGCAGGAGCAACCAAAGCAGGATGACACCATCCAAGATGCTGACTTTGAGGAAGTGAAGTAATACAGAAAAATATGATGTCAGTATGGAAGTAGATGTTAATAAAGCGGATAAAAGTTTAAAGTCTTTCATAAAAAGTCTTGTGCAATCTAAAGAAGTTGCTGAACTTGTGAAGAATCTTGATTTAACTTTAGAACAAGTAAACGCTATCTTTGATTTTATTAAATATTTCAAAGAAGATATACACATTATTGTTCAGAGTTTGCAAGAAGAATCTAAAGAGGTTCTTTCTGCTAATAATATGGCATTAAAAACATACTCGGAGGAACTTCGTTCAGCTAAAAGTTTTGAAGAAAAACAAGCATGGGCGGAAATGAGCGAAAAAGTTCGTAAGGACATGAATAAAAATCACTTTCGCAACATACTTTATCAAGTGTAGCAGCAATGGTGCTAATAGGCGGAGTTAAGTTTGCTTTATCAAATTCAAATAAGAAGAATCAACTTGCTTCTAATATCAGCTAATGGTATTTCTGAATCAGTGAATAATGAATCGCAGTTATCTTAATTAGGTAGCTGCGATTTGCTAATTATAAGTGCAATAACCCTATGACCCAAGAAGAATACAACCAATTAGACATCGACTTTGCGCACTGCGCAGGCACCCATTGTGAGAAAGCTGGCAAATGCCTGCGCCATACTGCCTACAAGATGCTGGCAGGGAATGGGAATGAAACCTATACGATGGTGAACCCTGCCGTGATAAAGGGGGCACAGCCTTGTCCGTTCTTCGACCCTAACCGCAAGGAGCGTTTTGCATGGGGAATATCACGAATCTATGATAACGTGCGGGTGGCTGATTTAAGTGATATCCGACAAAATCTCATCTACACCTTTGGGCGCACAGCCTATTATCGGATTAAACGAAAGGAGCGTGTACTGACTGAAAGTGAGCAAAAGGAGATAAGAGATATCTTCACAGACATGGGTTACGACGGCTCTGCAATTGAGTTCGACAGCTATGAAGAACAATACCCTACACTTATGCATACCTACAAGCGTGTATGAAATAAAACATCTTCTCGGTACTAAGCGATAGTTTCAACAGTTTGAAACTTTAATTTCATCAGTATGAAACTCCAGTTTCATCATATTGAAACTCTAGTTTCATTCTTATGAAAATAATTAGTTTATAAAGAGCAAAACAAAGCTATAGCTATTAAATATACTCAACTATAGTTCGCACCTTATATTTCTAACAAAGATTTGCTCAAGCTTTGTGAATATATAGAGATGTACTCCGCTAAGCTTCCCTTATCACACGTTGAACTAATTAATATCAAAGGTTTAGTTGCCTTAGACCTATTTCATTTTGGTTGGAATATATGGAACCATTTTAGAGTTGGCAAACAAGATGAAATTTCGCAGTTCTTTAAGCAGATTTTTGCCATCACATTCAAAGATGTGGAAGTATAAAGAGCTTCCAAAACAACAAGAACATATCTATAGGCATAGCTTTGATATTAAATCCTCGAAGGTCTTTACTTATATGGTTGTGACAACTGCCGTATTGTTTTGTTTCTTTGGTCGGTAATTACTTCTTGTGGCAAAGTAAACAGCAATACAAGACGATGCCTTGAAATTTCGTATCATTAGAGTATGGCGAGGTTGTAGCCCTAAGGAAATCCTATGGCTTAACGATGTGTTTAACATTCATCGGAACAAAACTGCAATCAAAAATATTAAGAAGCAAATAGATGGTTATGAATTAGGATTAAAGCAGAAAGCAGATAGTCTGATGCAAAGAAAAATAGTTGATTAATCAAATAAAACGCATACAATATAAAAGAGGGGAAATAAATCCTCTTTTATATCGTATATCAAATTAAATTTGTTATTTTTGTAAATCATAAGCAAATTGATATGAAAACTCCAAACAATCGAATCAAAGAGGTACTTAATGAGAAAGGTATTAAGCAGACGTGATTAGCAGAGCAATTGGGCAAGAGCTTTGCAATGGTCAATGCCTATGTGGGCAACCACCGTCAACCGAGTCTTGATATGATTGCTCAGATAGCCGATATATTGCAAGTTGAGCCAATTGACCTTATTGTGTTTGTGGATAAGAAAGTTAAGAACTAATGTTGGGACATTTAATTTAGGTAGCAAGATGACTGACTTTGAAAAATATATCCGACAAAGCGAACCGCATAAACGCGAGAAAGGTTATGCGTGGCAGACGGCTATTGGTTTGCAGGCTGTTGATGGCTTGAAGACTTCTGATTATTTGCGTCAAACAGCTTGTCAACATATTGAGGGCGATATTACGATTGAAGAGGTAAAGCGGCTTGTCAATAGCTATTATGAGTCGATGACAGCCCCTATGGACGTAGAAGACAGAACAGAGGAAGCAGATAAAGTTTCGGCTCGTATCACCGAATTGCTATCTGAACAGAGTTTTACATTCTCGCCATTAGAATATATTTCTATTCATCGCCGATTGTTTGAAGGTATCTATGAACACGCTGGTAAGATAAGAGATTACAATATTACTAAAAAGGAATGGGTGCTGAATGGAGAAACTGTGCTATATGCTGGTGCTGATAGTATCCGTGAGACGCTGGATTATGACTTTGCCCGTGAAAAGGAATACAATTATAGACACCATGACACAATGGAAGCCGTGAATCATATTACTCAATTTATTTCAGATCTTTGGCAAATTCACCCTTTCGGTGAGGGTAATACTCGTACAACGGCAGTCTTCACTATCAAGTATCTGCGCACATTTGGTTTTGACATCAGCAACGAAACCTTTGCTCACTATTCGTGGTACTTCCGCAATGCACTGGTTCGTGCCAACTATAACAATATGCCTAAAGGCGTCTTTGCTACAATGCAATACCTTGAAGCATTCTTTCGCAATTTGATATTAGGTGAGCAGAATGAATTGAAGAATAGATACCTGCACGTGTCGGCAGAAAGTCAAAGTGCAACAGTTAATGACCCAAAGTGCAATATTTGCACTTTGAATTGCACTTTAGAAGAATTAGCATTACTCAACTTTATTAAAGAGAAACCGAATGCAACGCAAAAAGAAATAGCTGTGCATATCGGAAAATCAGAACGAACGGTAAAGACGATGACCGTAAAATTATCTGTACAAGGCATTCTTGAACGCAAGAACGGTCGGCGCAATGGCTATTGGGTTATAAAAAATAGTAAAACGAACAACTAAATTTCCATCTATGGAAGCGCATAAAGAACAATATAAAAAATCTATTCGTTTTTTCAACGACCGTGAAGTAAGGGCGGTGTGGGACGACGAACACAGTAAGTGGTGGTTCTCTGTACTGGACATCATCGCTGCGATTAACGAGCAAGATGATTACCAAAAGACAAGAAACTATTGGAAGTATCTCAAAACTAAACTAAGAAAAGAAAATAGTCAGTTGGTTAGTGCTACTAACCAACTGAAGCTAAAAGCCTCTGATGGGAAGTCTTATAAGACAGATACGTTTGATGCAGAGGGGGGTAACCCTTTTGGCAAAGCATATCAACAATACCAAGGCTACAAACTTTCTTGACTGGTTCCTCTATAGTGATAACACTATTGATGGACAGAGTAAGAAGAAAGCATATCAACTCTTTGAAAGTGGCATCTTGCAAACGGCAGAACCTGGCAGTATCAAGTGTCTGCAACAGATACACGCTTATCTCTTTGGAGGACTGTATGACTTTGCAGGACAAATCCGCACGAAGAATATTTCAAAAGGAGGTTTTACCTTTGCTAATTGTATGCACTTCCCCGAAACTCTGCAAACAATAGAACGAATGCCCGAAACAACCTTTGATGAGATTATGGATAAGTATGTAGAGATGAAAATTCGTGCCAATGAGTACCATGTGAACTCGTTCGCAGATGGTCGAGTGCAGCCGAATTTATGCAACGTAGCCCATCCTTTTATGGAAGGCAATGGTCGCAGCACCCGCATTTGGCTTGACCTCATGCTGAAGCGCTCTCTCAAGCGGTGTGTGGATTGGAGTCAAATAGACAAAAATGAGTATTTATCTGCAATGCGTGAGAGTGTGTCTGATAGCACACATATCAAGGCTTTAGTACTATCAGCTCTCACCACCAAGATTGACGACAGAGAAATGTTCATGAAAGGTATTGACTATTCATATTATTATGAGCAGAATGATTGATTCAAAATGTATTCCAACGTTCCATTTTATAGCGAATCTTTTGATGAGCTAGACTAGTGAGGAACATACATTAAAATGACAAATGAAATGTTATTATCTAATTTAAAATAAATTGCGATGAAAGAACATATCGTTTTTGAACGAGGAAGCGAATGGCGTAAATGGGATTTACATATCCACACACCAGGTACAGCAAAAAATGATAATTTTAAAGGTGATGATATATGGGAAAAGTATATCAAGAGTTTAGAAGAGTCAGATATAGAAGTGTTCGGTATTACGGATTATTTTTCGATGAAGAATTATTTGAAAGTAAAGTCTTACCAGGAACAAGGAAGGTTGAAAGATAAACTCATTCTACCAAATATAGAATTGAGAATTCAACCTGTTACGGGGAAAGGAATCCCTATAAATATTCATGCTATATTTGACCCAACCTTAACAGAAGAAGAAATCAAACGAGAATTTTTTAGAGATTTAAAATTTGAATATAAAAAATCCACTTATTCATGCACAACTCAAGATTTATGCAATTTGGGAAGAGTTATAAAAGATGATCCTTTATATCCGGAGGAATCTGCCATAAAGGAAGGAATACGTTCTTTCCATATAGCATATTCTGAGTTGAAGGAGATAATTGATAAGCCTTTTTTTTACAATCGTCTAATCGTAGGAACAGCTAATAGCTCTAATGATGGTATGAGTGGATTGCTAAAACAAAAAGCTGAACTACAACCTATTAGAGAAGAAATTTGTCGGATGTCTGATTTTGTTTTTTCAGGAAATCCCAATGACATAGACTATTTTCTTGGAAAAAAGACATCGATTGATGAAGTGATAAATACATATGGAAACTTAAAACCATGTGTTATCGGTTCTGACGCCCACTCGATAGATGAAGTTGGAGTATTCCCCAACAATAGAAATACTTGGATAAAAGCAGATCCGACTTTTGAAGGATTAAAGCAGGTTATATTTGAACCAGAAGAAAGAATTAGAATAACAGAAACTTGTCCAGATATAAAGTTCGACTATAATGTCATTGATTATGTAGAGTTAAATAAAGCTGGTACTTGGCACCAAAAGATCTATCTTAATCAGAATTTAAACACTATAATAGGAGGACGTTCAACAGGAAAGTCAACCTTATTATCCTCTATTGCAAATAAATTTGACGCAATAGAAGAAATAGAACATATAGATTATATAAGTTCATTAAGTGACTATATCCGAGTTTTTTGGAGAGATGGTAATGAATCCTACCAACGAGATATAGAGTTCTTTCCACAAAATTATATTAGCAAAATTGCAGATACAAAATCAGATAAATTATTACTTGATATCTTATTAGAAAATAATGAGAAAAAGCAACATTATGAGGTATATCTATCAAAGCTTGCAGAACATTTTTCTATAATTCAAACACAAGTAGCTCTGTTGTTTGAAAAGAAGAGATTATGCTCAGAAAAGGTAGCATATATAAAGGGTATTGGAGATATTGAAGGAATTAAACATGAGATAGAAAAACAACAACGTTTCCGTAACGAGATTCAAGTGAAATTAAGTGATAAGAAAGATATACTTGAAGCCTATGAAAAAACAGAAAAAGATCTTAATGTGTTGAAAGAGCAGCAACAATCTTACAAGTACGAGATAGATTTCTTAAAACAACTCTCTCAAAAAGATTTTTTTAATTTGAATAGTTCCATTTCTCTATCGTCTTTACCTAAAGATACCATAGAATTATTATCATTGAAAATAAATCAAGTCGTAAATCAAGCAAACAAGAATATCAAGGAGGAAATAGGAACCCAAATAACCAATAAAAAGTAATGCTTATACAAAAAGTATCAAACGATATTAATACTATCTTAGACAAAGAGGAATACAAACAGGGCAAACAAATTTTTACTGATAATAAAAACCTAAATGAAATAATTAAGAATTTAGACGGTTTAAATAAGATGTTGGCTCAAATTACGAAGGAAATAGAATCTCTATCTATATTAAAAAAAGAATATAAAGACATAGGATATTCCATTATAAAACTTCATCTTGAGTATTTAGATATAATGAATGATATTGCTTCACGTATGAGGATGCAACATGAAGGGGTAAAATTAACCTCTGAGATAGCGTTGAAAAACGGATTAGAAACTGCTCTTAATGAAAGTATCTCTTTGCGTTCTGGGGCAATGAACGATTTTATCAAACAGATCGTTGATGGATATAGAAAGATTACAAAAACTGATATTGAACTTTCTGTAAAAACTCTAATTAATTCAGGTATGAAAGATGAACTCACACTAAAAGGTAATGCTTCAGTCCAGTCTCTTATAACAAAAATACTATCTGAGTGTTGGTTTGAATTAAAACTGAATGTAGAATATGATGGAGATAATCTAAAAGATATGTCTCCTGGTAAACGCTCATTTGTCATATTAAAGCTACTTCTAGATTTTAGTGAAAAAAAATGTCCTATTCTTATAGATCAACCAGAAGACAATCTTGATAATCGTGCGATATATAATGAATTGGTAAAATATATACGAGACAAGAAAAAAGAGCGTCAAATTATTATAGTTACCCATAATCCGAATATCGTTGTTGGGGCTGATGCAGAAGAAATTATTATAGCTAATCAAAATGGTAAAAATTCTCCTAATAGAGATTCTATTAAGTTTGAATATGTATCTGGAAGTATTGAAAATAGAAAAGCTAAGGATATAAACAGCACAGATAGCCCTATATTACAACGATGTGGCATACGAGAACATGTATGTGATATCCTCGAAGGAGGAGAGATTGCATTTAAACATAGAGAACATAAATATGGTTTTCACAATTTGTAGTTTATATTTATTTACAGGCACATTCTATGATCCTATGTGATAACATCCAAGATGTTTTCTAATCAATACTACTCAAATTGAGGAAACATTTTTCTACTATAAGAATGTAATACACTGATAATCAGCGAAGGATAAGTTTGAGGAGGTGAAGTAAATTTTTAAAACTAAAATAATTGCAGCAGTCTGGTAATGGGTTGCTGCAATTTGTTTTATATAATACTATGAAATTAGGAGGGGTAAAGGATTAAAGTATTCATAAAAAGAAGTATCTTTGTGCTATGATAGAATCACTCAGAGTAGACTTGTAGAGATTTTTGTTACATATAAACTCAATTTTAGATATGTTAGTCAACAAGGAAAAAGACATCGTACAATGTGCTGCCGTATTAGCTTGCGAGCTACACAAAGGGCAAGTGGATAAAGCTGGAGTTGATTACTTCACAGGTCATCTTACAACTGTTGCCAAAATGGGAAGTACTTGGAAAGAGCAGGTTGTGGGTTATCTACACGATGCAAGTGAAGATACTCCACATTCTGTTGAAGAAGTGCTTAACTTGTTAGATGCGAAATTAAGAACTCCCTTATCAGATACTGATAGACTTGAACTTGCCGATGCTTTACATTTGCTCAATCATCACCTTGCGCCTGATAGGGAAACATATATTCAGCGAATTAAAAGCAATGCCCTTGCAAAAGTAGTAAAGATGCACGACCTTACTCACAATATGGACCTTACTCGTATTCCTAACACCACAAAGAAGGATAACAAATGCTTTAAACAATACCAGAGAGAGTCTGCTTACTTACGTAAAATCAAAACGGTTCCATCTATAAACTTACTTAAATAGAACTGTCATGTCCGAAAGGTATATCGCATCAAAAGAATACAAAGGCAAACACTACATAAACCCCTAATTTAGTTTTAAATTCATTTGCTGTCATTTTTAACATTTCTCGTAAAGCGTTAACTACCAGATGAAAGTAAGTGAAAAGAGCATGACAGATATGACAGGAAACTGCAAACCAACTTTTTTTAAGATTCTTCATACCCAATAACAAGTATCTGTGAGAAACCTACTGAAGCTGACGGCAAACGCTTTGGGGACTTCGAGATGGATACAATTGTGGGTAAAGGAAATCATGGTGCCATCGTGACACAGATAGAGCGTAGTACAAGTTGAAATCACATACAATATACAAAAAAGATAAAAAAAGTTGGCTAATACAAAATAATATATATATCTTTGCAACAATAATAATCCAAACTTAGTAGAATTCAACATCCTACATACTTAAAAAAACAAGAGAAACTATATTTATAAGACAGTTAATTGTATAATAGCATCTGATCTATTTAATAAAAACATTTAATAAAGCATTAAGTTTAACCATTTATATTTATAATTATGGATGAAAAGAAAGCAAATAAGGAAAATTGCGAGCTTCAAAGTTTGATAGCTTGTTCTTGTTGGATAGAGAACCCTTAATTAGAGGACTTTACCTTAAGTCTACGTATTAACGATTATACTTAGACATAAATATTTTGTATTATACCTAGGTGCAAATAAGTTCTTGCGGTTAAAAAACCTCGAGAACTTATAAATAAATCTTTTGAAATGCAGATATACCTTCTTTTAACCGAAAGATGCAATCTTAATTGCAAGATGTGTATTCGTGGGGAAAAGACTTACAAAGAACTCTCCTTGAAAGATTTATATGAATCAAGAATGATAGAAGAGTTTACTAAACATGATATTGTTATAACAGGAGGAGAACCAACTTTATGTAATGATTTTATCCCAATAGTTAACTTTCTAAAGAATAAGGTCAACTCTCTCTCTATTTGTACAAATGGCACTACAGACTTCTATATCAATAAAGATTTTAAAGAATCGCATATAAATATACAAATCTCTATTGATGGTACAGAGAACATACATAATTCTATTAGAGGAAAGAATTCTTATCAACGTATCTTATCAACAATCTCAAAATTAGAAACACTAGAGATTCCTTTTTACAATTTCAAGTGTTGTTAATAGAAATAATTTTTCATATATGAAAGATTTGGCAGATATCCTTGCAGAGTTTAAATATATGAAATATTGGAATATTTCTTATGAAATGCCTTTTGGGCATGCTGATATTAACAATCTAATGCCAGCAGAAGAATGGAATACATTTGTAGATGAAATGCTAGCTTATGTATGCTTTACCATGAAAATTCAAAAGATGTTTCCGTTTGATCTTTTTGAAAAAAATAAAGATAGACTGGACGAACTATTTAAAGGGAGAAAATGTTCAAATTGCGGAAGTGGACGTAATAAGATTTATATATATCCAGATTTATCTGTATATCCTTGTACTTGTTTAACAGATTTCTGCCTTGGTAACTTGAAAGAACATTCTTTATCTCAGATTATGCAGACAGAGATAGCGCTTAAGTTTGCTAATTATTCTGTTACACCTGATTCAAAATGTCAGAAATGCGAGTATATAAAGTACTGTAACGGCGGATGTATTGGAATGTCATACCATTTCTTTCACCAATTAGGTTATGGTGATATTCGGTGTCCAAAATTACATAGTCGTAGATGAATATATTTTATTTTAATATAACTTACACATGTAACTCCAGTTGTGTGTTTTGTTATTCTCATAATACCATTCATTCTGGTAAAGAATTTAATGAACTTTCATTAGAAGATTTTACTGTATATCTTAGAAAGAAAGAAGTATGTTGCAGTGATAGGGTTATAATAAATGGTGGAGAACCCTTTCTTCATTCAAAGATAATAGAAATACTCAAGATACTGCATAATATTGGCTGTGAAGTTCTCATATACACAAATGGGAGATGTTTAAAAGAATATAAACTTAACTTTGTAACTAACAAGTTTCGTTTTATAATTCCAATTCATGGTTACAAATCTTTACACGATAAAATAACAAGGAGCCTTGGAAGCTTTGATGCAACGCTTGATGGAATGAAACATCTAAGTTTATATAATAGCAAACTTGATGTTAAGGTTATATTGAACCCTCAAATGATAAATTCTCAAATTGAATTTGATTGGACTTTAAAAGAACTTGATTCTATGCCTTTCAATAATGCGATTCATATAACAAAAATGGCAGATACAATAATATCTCGTAAAAATAAGATACCCTCTGTATCCAATGAACTAGCAGCAAAATATACAAAACTACTTTACAAACATTTTATTGACAAGGGAGTAACTATTAAAATTTTTGATACTTGCATTAAAGATATAGATATTAAGAACTTTAATGACAAGGACATTCCTCTTAGTGTATTTTTTAAGGATACTAAAGCAGAAAGGGATTTTAAACTATATAGTCCGAAGGATGAATGTAGAAAAAACTGTTCTCATAAATTATTCTGTCAATCAGCAGTTAGTAACTATACAGTTCTTGAATATAATGGAGGATTTTATAAAAGCATTGAATAATGAAAGACAAAATTGATCTTACAATTAAACCTACAATGGCCTGTAACATGAAGTGCAAGCATTGTTTTAATGGTGACACTTTCACCCCATCTAATACTCTTGATGTTAGGACAGCATTAGTCTTAGTCGAGAAAGCCTGCAAAGAATATAAAATAATTAAAATTATATTTCATGGAGGAGAGCCATCATTAGTTGGTATACACTTTTTATAAGGAGTTCTTTAAAACAATTGATTATTTTTAAAAGAAAGATATAACACTTCTTTTAACATATTATTTACAACTAATGGATTATTACTTACAGATAATTTTATTGACTTACTAAACAAAAATAATGTACTAATAAATATATCATTTGATGGTCCATATAATAACTTATTAAGGCAAAAGACAAAAAAAATACAAGAAACCATTTTCAAGATAAGAGATAAAGGAGGACGATTCAGATGTTTTTGTACACTATCAAAAGAATCTACTCCTTTTTTAAAAGAAATATACGATTGGTTTAAAAAGCATAACTTAAACTTCAAAACTCTTCCTATAGAAAAAAGAGGCTATGCAAAAAAGAATGAAGATATAATTATGGAACCTATAGACCTTGTCAATCAATTTGAAAAGGTATATCGCCATTGGCTCACAGATAAAGATTGCCAAATCAGCTATTCTACTTTCGAGGAATTTGCAAATTTAAGGAGAACTGTACAACATCGAAAATTTTGGTTTGGGAGAAAAATAGCTCTTAACCCTGATGGTAAATTATATGTCTTTGGACGCCCAAATGATATAAATTATGCAATTGGTACTCCTTATGATATAAAAAAAATAAGTGATTGTTTCGAGTCTGAAGAGTATTCCAAATACCTGCAAACTCTAGAAGATATACGAAACCATCATTGTTATAGTTGTGAAAGTAAAGAAGTTTGTGGAGGAGTGAATATAAACATAGCTTATCTTTATGTTGATGATTTAAGCCTTATAGAGTATAGCTGTAAACAAAGCAATATGTTATTTCAGAAAATATTAGATGTTAATGATGAAATAATCAGAGATTTTCAACTTGGGAATATCAAACATTACAATGCATATATCCAAAGCATATTCACTACATGATAGAAGATTTTTCTATAAGGCAAGTAATAAGAAGCCGGGAGGACAAAAGGGACATGATGGGCATAAGTTGTCTTGCTCTTCCGTACCTGATGAAATAATTGATGAGGTACTCAACTATTGCACTCGTTGGGGAGATCTTTATCAGATGCAGAATGTGTGCTTAAAATTTCTATACAGACAACCACAAACCCTTTGGAATTCTTATCTTCACAACTGTTCTAATCTGCTCATCACATGAAAAATACTATTTGGTACAATTTCGTCATATATTATTGCTATCAGTAGCATGTCACGTAGAACATACCTATGAATTATTTTCTATTAATGCTTAACGGGACTGATATATTCACAAAAAAGATGTACCTTTGTATTGTGAATAGTAGATAGTGAAGAGATTCTATTACATATAACTTAAATTTTAACTATGTTAGTCAACAAGGAAGAAAACATCGTACAATGTGCTGCTGAGTTAGCTCGTGAGTTACACAAAGGACAGGTGGACAAGGCTGGGATTGATTATTTCACTGGCCATCTTACAGCTGTTGCCCAAATGGGCAGTACATGGCAAGAGCAGGTTGTTGGTCATCTGCACGATGCAAGTGAAGATACTCCCTATTCCGTTGAGGAAGTGCTTAACTCGTTAGATGATAAATTAGGAACTCCCTTGTCAGATACCGATAGGCTTGAACTTACCGATGCTTTACATTTACTCAATCATCATCTTGCACCTAACAGAGAAACATATATTCATCGTATAAAAGAGAATACCCTTGCAACTGCCGTAAAGATGCACGACCTTACTCACAATATGGACCTTTCTCGAATTCCTAACCCTGTGAAGAAGGATTATGAACGTGTTGAACGATATAAGCAAGAGTTTGCTTACTTAGGTGAGCTTAAAAATTAATTTTCATCTATAAACAGCTTCAATAAAAACAATCATGACCGAAAAATATAACGCATCTAACATTTCTCTCGATCAAATCTTAAGTTACATAAAGTCTGGAGAGATTGCTATACCAGAAATCCAACGCCCATTCGTATGGAAACCTCGGCAGGTTAGAGACTTGATAGACTCACTTTACAAAGGTTATCCTACGGGATATCTGATTATTTCACAAAGCCCTGATATGAAGTTGAAAGATGGGAGTCTATCATTGGGTAAGAAGATAATGATAGATGGTCAGCAGCGTGTTACGGCATTAATGACAGCTATTGCTGGGCTTGAGGTCTTAACTAATGATTTCAAGAAACGAAGAATTAAGATTGCATTTAATCCTCAAGCATCAGAAGAGAATGAAGAAGAAATCTTTAAAGTGCAAGATAATGCGATTTTAAGGGACAAGAGATGGATAGCTGATGTCGCAAATTTATTCAAGCCAGACTTTGACCAATGGGCATTTGTGAACGAATATTGTCAGCAGAACCCAGAAGTCAACGGCTCAGAAATGAATAGGATATTAATGCGTCTGTTGGATATCAAGAATCGTCAGATTGGAGTTATCACACTTAACAAGGACTTGAATATTGATGAAGTAACTGATATCTTTATTCGTATTAATAGTCAAGGTGCTAAACTAAACCAAGCCGATTTTGCTATGTCAAAGATTGCCGCCAATACAGAATATGGTGGTAACGCATTACGCAAGGCTATTGACTATTTCTCACATTTAGCAGTAGAGCCCGATTGGTACAACGAAATGGCTCAAGACACGTTATTTATGGAGACACCATACGCAAGTAGACTGAAATGGTTGAAAGATGATAGAGCATCTATTTTCGACCCTGATTATAACGACATCCTGCGTATAGCATTTATGTATAAGTTCGGTCGTGCAAAGCTAAAAGACCTCGTAAGTCTTCTTGGTGGACGTGATTTTGAGACACGAGAATATAAAGCACAAATAGCAGAAGAGTCGTTTACCAAATTAAGCGAAGGGGTTATGGATTTTATGAACCAATACACTTTCTCAAATTTTATACTTGGTATGAAAGCTGCAGGCTTTATCTCTAACAAACTAATTAACTCTCAAATGACAATGGACTTTGCCTATACATTGTACTTGTTATTGAATAATGATACTACAATCGAAAGGAGTCAGATAAAGCATTACGTAGCAAAATGGTTTGTTATGTCGACATTAACAAGTAGATATACTGGTTCTCCGGAGACACAAATGGACTTTGATATTAAACGTATTCGTGAGAAAGGGTTCTTACCCTTCTTCCAAGAAGTGGAAGAAGCCAATCTTTCCGATACATTCTGGAATGTCCGATTGGTACAACTACTCGAAACACAAATCATTAACAGTCCATTCTTCAATGTGTTTCTTGCAGCACAGGTATACAAAGGTAATAATGCTTTATTTTGTAACGGAACTAAAGTGGGGTATTTAATCACTTTGATAGGCGATGTCCACCATATATTCCCTAAACAATATCTGCGCAATAATGGCTATAATGAGAAGATACAATACAATCAGATAGCCAACTTCACTTATCTTGATACACAAGTAAATAAAGACATTTCTGATGCTGCTCCGAATGTATATTTCACCAATGCAATAAAACAATGTGAAGAAGGTAATGCTCGCTACGGTAATATAACAGATCTAAATTGTCTAAAGACTAACATGGCAGAGAACTGCATACCCGAACAAATCGTGGATATGGACTACTCTGATTATCCTGATTTTCTTATTGCCAGAAGAAAGTTGATGGCAGCAAAAATTAAAGACTATTATTTTAGCTTATAATAAATATAAATAGCGTAGTAAGTAGGATAGAAGTAGAATCGATGAAGATTGATTATTGCTTTTTATTTCTTTAATTCGCTGAGTGCTTACAGACATATAAGGAGAGTAGTATCCCTGTTGCATTATTATATCTACTACACTAAGTTTGAAAACTCTTTGCTGTCATTTTTAACATTTGCGGTATTTGATTGATTTATAAAGTGTTATAAGTCGTAAGTGGGTGACAGGAGTGACAGCAAAATAAAAATAATTCGTGAAAAACTTGACAAGGGGTATCTCTGTTTTGTATCTTTGTAAGCGAAAATAAGGAAGAGCTATGATACGCTTAGTATGATTTCCTACAAACTAACGGCATCTTCCTTCTTGAATTTGTTTTCTTAAATCTTTTTATTCATGTGTACAGATTTTTTAAATATGCCCACAAATAGGGCAGTGCGTTATGCGCAATTTCATTTTTATATGAGAAATGACAAACGGATTGGGCAGGAAAAGACATAGCAACAGTTTTGCTTATTTCCTTTCTCACAAATAATTTATCTATTCATCAACTTAAAACAATCATTTATGAAAAGTAAGAACCTTAAAAACATTAAAGCTGAAAATCAGCGGAACAGACAGTCGGAAAGACTTAAAAATGACATTACTCGTCGGTTGCTCAACTATCTTGAGCGGAAGTATGAAATGAGATTTAATACCGCCTTAGGGTGTACAGAAGCTCGCAAGGCTGGGAGTAACGAACCTTTTGTGGCAGTAGATGAACGAATGCGCAATACTATTGCTATTAAGGCGCGTCTTGATGGGATTGATGCGTGGGACAAAGATATCCGACGATATATGGAGTCGGATTTTGTTAAGGCTTTTAATCCTGTGGATATTTTCCTCGAAGGATTGCGAGGACGATGGGACGGAAAGAATCATATTGAAATGCTGGCAGACTGTGTACCTAATGACAACACACGGTGGGCAGAATGGTTTCACACGTGGTTTCTTGCAATGGTGGCACAATGGTTGGGGCTGGATATCTCACATGGTAACAGTGTGGCACCGTTGCTCATCTCCCGACAAGGCTATCGGAAGTCTACTTTCTGTAAACTTCTTCTACCAGAGGCGTTGCAATGGGGATATAACGATAATCTAATCATTAGTGAGAAGCAGAATACATTGCGCGCAATGACACAGTCGTTACTGATTAATATTGATGAATTCAATACGCTGTCAGCAAAGACGCAAGACGGATTTTTAAAGAATGTTATGCAGCTTGCAAACATTAAAATCCGTCAGCCTTATTGCCAGCAACAAGTTACATTGCCACGCATTGCCTCTTTCATTGCCACGGCAAACGTCTCAGATGTTTTTAGCGATCCCAGTGGTTGCCGCCGTTTTATTGCAGTCACGCTGACTGGTCCTATTCGTTTGCCCGAACACATAGACTATGAACAGCTCTACGCACAGGCTGTTGCCGAACTGGATAACGGTAGGCGCTATTGGTTTGATGAAGCTGATACCCAGGATATTATGGAGAATAACGTGCAATATCAGCAACGTACTCCTGCCGAAGCTCTCTTTTTAGATAGTTTCTCTATTCCTAAAGACTTAACCAAGGGTGCATACATGACTGCCGCCTCTATCTTCAGCCTACTTCGTCAGAGATATGGCAGTCAGCTGAACCTAACAAGTCTTTCCCATTTCGGTCGTGTCCTTGCAAATATCCCGAATCTCCATAGCAAACATTCTTCGCATGGCACAGAGTATTTGGTTGCAGTACGTAGCAACGTGGTACAGTCTGGTCAGTCCAGCTTGAGATGTTAGTTGTTATCTGAATGAGTTTTCAAAGTTGCTGTCACTACTGTCACTCGCATATACACCATAAGTAGTTTATAATCTGTTGTTTATGCGAAATGTTAAAAGTGACAGCAACTTAAAAACAAAACAAAGTTATATATAAATGCTATTAATCCCATAAAGTATAATTAAAAAAATCTTGGTTTATATAAAAAATTTTTTTTTATTTATTATTAATATGAGTATTTTATATGGTTCTTCTGGAATTTGGAGTGATAAATACCTTAATTCTGCAGCACAATTCCTCGTAGAACTCCAAGTGCCTGAGAAACAAAGTTCTCAAAACACTTGGATATGTCAGAAATTTCACCTATCTTGGTGCTGCAAACATAACAAGTAAGCAAAAATCTGACATGGCAAAGGTAGCAATTAGAATTATCTTGCATGTACAAGTAAAAGAACGAATAAGATGTTGTCCTTCTTGTGGTGTCCGCTCTATTGTAAAGAATGGGTATTGTTTGCGAGATTTTGTTGGACTTCCCATAGGTGGCAAGCGAGTAACCATACGCATGAAGGTTCAACGCTATAAATGTAAGAAATGTGATTTCGATCAGCAGGAGAAATTCCTTTTGCGACTAACAGTTGCAGCTATACTCACGCTTCGCCAAGTATGTAGTAGATTTACTTCGTGGTATGACACTTCAGGACGTATCGAATCATCTGGGCGTATTATGGGATACTGTAAAGGAAATACACTCCTCTTACCTTAAGCGTCATTATAGCCCTCCATCTTTAGATGGTGTAGAGAATATTGGTATAGATGAGTTTGCTATTAAAAAAGGACATGTCTATAAGACAATCGTCGTGAATTTGGACAGTGGCAGGATAATCTATGTTGGCGATGGCAAGGGTAGTGAAGCTCTGAAGAAATTCTGGCGGAAAGTCAAACGTAAGAATATAAAGATAAAGCATGTGGCAACAGACCTGTCTACGGCTTTCATAGCCTATGTTATGGAGAATTGTCCCGATGCAGTACATGTATTTGATCATTTCCATGTAGTGAAGTTAATGAACGAGAAACTTGATGATATTAGACGTAAAGTTTATAGTATGGAAAAAGATATAAATAAGCGTAAAGTACTCAAAGGAACAAGGTATTTGCTACTCGGCAATGGTGCGGACATCTTTGATAAACAGCACAAGACAAGGCTTGAGAATGCCTTAGCTATGAATGAGCCATTGTCAAAAGCATACTATTTGAAGGAACAACTCCATCAGATATGGTCGCAACCCATAAAGGCTATGGCAGAAAAAGTGCTTGATGACTGGATAAGGCAGGCTGAACAAAGTAAGATAACCCAACTACAGAAAATGGCTGTTACCGTGAAAACCTATAAGAAAGGAATCCTTGCCTGGTACGATTGCCATCTATCAACGGGAAAAGTTGAAGGTATTAATAACAAGATAAAGGTTATGAAACGAAAAGCGTATGGATTTAGGGACGAGAAATACTTTACTCTACGACTTTATGCACTGCATGACTGCCGTATCACTCGGAATGTCGGATGAACCATATTTTTTATTAATTGCAAATGTTTCTATTGGTAAGATATATAAACTTTTTTGTTGGATATATTTCTATAGTCTTTGCTTTTATACAGTTGGTTAGATAAATGTTTTATGTTTATCATATATTTATTCTTAATTTTTTTATCTAAGAATAAGATAAAAAAATGTTAAATTTGCAGCGTGTACTTTTTTTAGAGTAAATATTTGAATCAATATTTGAAGACAGATTTTCTCTTGATAATACACTTATCATACTATTATCTTAACAATTTATAGACAATAATCTATGGGAACATTTGAGAACTCATTAAAGAGAGAATTGGGTAAAAATACAGGAAAGTTTATCAGTAATATAATTTTTGGTGATAGGCATTCTACACCTTATCGTCGTGTTAGGAATTCAAATAGAAGCAGAATATCTTCATCTGAAAGAAAAAGAATAGAAAACGAATGCCGACGTCAGGAGGCTATTGTGCATGCTGATATAGAACGAAAGAATCAATTATATGTTTTGGACGGAGCAGTACTTGAAAATATAGATGCGTTAAATAATTTAGATATCCCACTTGAGAAAGAGCCTTTACTTCAAGTTCTTTCTAAACTTTCTGTATTATTGAAAGCTAATAAGTGGGAATCTAGAGGAGATGAAGCAAAGATAAGAAATAAATATACTGATGCCCTTCTCGAGAAATATAGACTGGCTGTGCAAGAGTTGGAAATAATTGATTCTGACGACCCTCATCTGGAAAACTATAAACGGATATATTCAAAACAAAAGCGGAGACGTTTTTTCAAGGTTTATCAATCTGGTCTAATTGCATTATCAATGATTATAGGCGGTGCTTACCTGATGGCTTTGGCTGATTCTCCTACTGCTACTTTGTCTTATACACTTATATTTGTCATTGCTCTTAGCTTTATCATAGGTGTAATTTTCTATATAAAGTATTGGTTAAAGAAGAAACAGGTTCCCATGAACTCTAATAAAAGTAGGAAGTCTCAACCTGTTGTGCTTATAGAAGAAGTTTCCCAACAGGAAAGCAATTTTTCCAATGCTGAAGAGGAATTAAATATTCAGTCTCCTATTTTCTTTGATCTTAATGAGAATGGACGGATAGAAACAAGACTTGCGTCTATATGGAATAAGTATCAATGTTTAGATTATGACTTTATTCGTAGAAAGCCTCTTTTTGCAGCAGATGGAGTTAAAGATAGTATATTGTTCGTGGGAATCAATCCTGCTTACGACTATAGGGATGACGAACTAATGCTCCTGAGTACAGATAAAGAATCATTAATGTATGGAAGTTTCTATCAGCGTGATGATGCTCCAGAGTATTTTAAAAGCTTAGAAGAATTTGCTGCATCTTTTGAAAAAGGATATACACAGATAAATCTATTGTATATGCGTGAGAATGATAGAGACAAGATGCTTAAAAGTGATGAGAATTTTATTCGAGAGCAGTTAGAACTGACTTATGAAACTATGAGAAAAATCAACCCTTTGGTTATAGTATTCTTTACAGATTATTGCCGATATCTAATTTTCGGTGCAGATCGATGGATAGATCCTGTCACAGAAATAGATAATCATTATATTTTACGTGGAACAAATATTCCTGTATTTTTTTCTGATGATATAACTATTCTTGATACAGTTGAAAGAGGTGAATTGATAAATAAAATAAGAAAGCTATTATAGAATTTCAATTATGGATATAGGAAAAAGATTAGCTGAGATTTGGAATGAGGAATACATTGCTTCACTTCCCAATGGGATTATTAGCAGAGGTTATACTTATGCAGACAATGTTCAAAGTGAGATTTTAGTAACAGGAATTAATCCATCGTTTCGCAATAATGAAGATAGTGGGATTATTCATGGACCAATAAAAGAAATCTGGTATGGGCAACAATATGATAATTATTGGAGTCCAGTAAAGAAGATGCTTTTTGACGAAGATATAGATTTAAGAGATAAGTCTGATTATCTTGATATTTTCTATTTTAAGGAGAGAGAGCAGAATATTTTGAAAACCCAAATATTAAAGACATCTGATGGTATAAAATTCATTGTTGACCAATTAAATCTTACGATGCACATTATTGAGGAAATTGTAAAACCTAAACTGCTTGTTGTGAAGAATAAGGAGGCACAAGCTTATTTTGGGAAACTCTTTGATGAGAAAGGATGGGTATGGATGGGTTATGAATTTGAGCATATTCTGGATATGGAATGTGGAGAACTTTGTCGTATTATTGGCTTAAGAGAGTGTGAAGGACGCATAGCCCCAGAAATTAAAGATACGCAACTGGAAGGGACCTTTGTTCTATTTACAAAGCATATAAATCAATATACGCCAATTGCAGAACGTCCTACCTCAAGGGTTCTTAAACTCATCTTAGATTGGTATGATTCTGAGAGGAGCGTTAGAGAATTTGCAATAAAATAGCTTTATATTGGTCTTAGAATGACATTCTTTGGATGGTTCTATATAGAAAAACAGAGAACAAGTAAATTAATACAAGGTGTACTTAAACAATAGTCCGTTAAATATTATGCTGCGTCAGCAGCGAAACTAAATATATCATTTATCCTTTCTTTATTTAATGGCGTGTTCGGGTTCTTCTCGAACACGTGCTTGATGACTGGATAAGGCAGGCTGAACAAAGTAAGATAACCCAACTACAGAAAATGGCTGTTACCGTGAAAACCTATAAGAAAGGAATCTTTGCCTGGTATGATTGTCATCTATCAACGGGAAAAGTTGAAGGTATTAATAACAAGATAAAGGTTATGAAACGAAATGCTTATGGATTTAGGGACGAGAAATACTTTACTCTACGACTTTATGCACTGCATGACTGCCGTATCACTCGAAATGTCGGATGAACCTTACTTTTGGGATATTCCAAATGGGAGAATTTCTCGAAAGTAATAGAGAAAGCTAAAATAGCTTGTGGAATTGCAGGATATCTGGTTTCTGACCATTTTCCTGACGTCAGGAAAATGGTTAATCTCGGGTCTGGGTCTGAACGTGAAATTGATGATATTCTTTTAACTCGCAAAAGAAAAATTAATCCTGTACTGGTATGTGAAGAATTATTAAGCATTTTCTAATCAATACTACCCAAATTTAGGAAACATTTTTGTGCCATATAAATATCCATTACACTCAGAAATAGCTATTTGCACATACACTTATGGTTTTTGGGTGGGCGTGGAAGAGAATGAGTGCTTTTGTAGAAATGTTTCGTATTGGTTACGGTATCCGTTGAAAACATTTATATCTACATCGCCGTGAATACCTCTTACTTTTCCATCGGGCGAGAGTTGCCAGTAGGTAAGCTTTAATTCTGGTTTATATTCTCCATAGCGAGCAATCCAAACAGAGTATTCGCCTTGTATGTCAATAGCCATTGGCAGATAGCGTTTGGTAAACATTTGACTGATGTAAAGAATAGGACGTATCTTAGTTGCGCTATAAACCGTTTTGAGCCAATTGCGAATATGTTGAAACATTACTGCAGGTCCGCCCATTTTTGCAATTTGTTCGTCGGAAGGTTCTACATCGAGCACTGCAGGCAAGTCTCCTTTTGTAAAAAGGCTATGTTGTAGAAAATATCGAGCTTGTTCTGTGCCTGACGATGTTGTAGAAAAGAAATGATAGGTTCCAACACGTATGCCGTGTTTGTGTGCCTGTAGATAGTCGTTTCTGTAGTAAGGGTTTAGTACTGTGCGTCCTTCAGTAGACTTAATGTATACGAAAGCAATAGGATAGTTTACTTGTCCTGTTATTTGTTTTGTACTTATTTTCCCTAAATCCGTAATTCTGAGTTTTGCCCATTCTATGTTATAGTGTTTTGTTCCTTTTTCATGTTGATGTTTAGACAGGTCTATGCCGTAAATACGTTCGCTATTATGGTTCATACGTTCGCCTTTAAACATTCCATCTTTCCATTCTCCCACTTGTAAATATTCGTGTGGAGCAATGTAGAAACCAAATCCATCGGGTTTACCATTAAGCCAATGTCCATCGTAGAAGCTACCATTATTACCGTGGTGTTGCCCATATCCATTAGGAACAGAGTTTTTTTAGTTTCGCCCACATAATAGCCTTGTTTGTAGGGCATACCTTTTTGCAGTGGTTGGTTGATAGATGTGTTGGACCAATGCAACAATTTTGTTTTAGCCATTTCAACCGATAGCACAGCCGATTCGTTATGTGGTGTAGATTTTGTTTGCGTTTGCAGCAATAAACTGGAGTCGGCGGTATAAATAGCAATTCTATTACACATTATACGTTTGCTATTGTGTTTACCATAGAGTGCTATATATCTATTTATTTGTTTTACACGTAGATGAGCTTTGCGTGGAATGTTTTCTAAAGCATTGATTACTGTTTGTAACGAATCGCGTTGTCGCTGAATGTGCCAATGGTAAGCAGCTACTGTATTGTAGCCATAATCTTGAACGTTGTGCACACGCATATAGTAGGAAAGTTCGTTATATTGTGTTTGTAAATCGGCTAATTCATCGTCGGTTCTTTTTAGTTCGTTCGCTATTAACTGGTGTAAAGCAAAACTACTGAAACTTAATATTGTAGAAGGGCGATTACTCCATTTTGTAACCACACGTCCAAAGCAAGTAAAGGGGAGCGATAAACTATTTACCCAATAAGCGTGTGTGCGTGTTTTTCGTGGTCGTACAGAGTCGGCTTGCATTGCCCCACCTATCAATTTCGTGGGAGTGTAGTTGGTGAAAAAGAATATAGGTTTGCCATTTATTTCCAGTTGGTAATAAGCTTGTTGTTCTACCACTAATGCCGATTGGTTTATAGCTTTTGTTGTAGGAGGCAACACAAGATAGATTATAAAAGCTGAGAGCACAAGCAACAGTGCAAATATAATAATGCGTTTTTTAGTTTGTAGAATATGAAGATATAACATAGTGTGTTTCTGTTTATATAGCTTACAATGAGAAAAGGTGAAAAGAGGTATCAGAATAAAATATGTATAGAATAGAAGCTCCGCTATATAGTTTTGCTGTGCAACGAGAAGTAGTAACGAAGGTTTCGATATACATAATAAATAAAAATACTAATGCTACAATGGTTGTTAGAAATATGGTTATGGTGTGCATATTGCGTTGTTGTTAAAATAGGAACAATACAGTTTGTTCATATTGTCTTTAGAAAAAAATATATATTGATTGCATCAAAGTTTTATAAGGACAACAGTTTTTTTATTTTGAAATAATAAAACGAAAGCGATAGAACAGAAAAGCGGAAACCCACTAATGGGAATCCGCCTATATCTTTAATTATCTAAGAATATTAGTCAAGGTTAGCCAACTTGTTGTCGGAACCAAGTACATCTTTAATCTTTCAGTGTAAAGTTCAATCATGTACTCACGAGCCTTACCACAGTACTGACGTGGGTCGAAGTATTCTGGGTGCAAAGCAAATGTTTCGCGAACACCAGCAGTGAATGCAAGACGAGAGTCAGAGTCGATATTAATTTTACATACAGCACTCTTTGTAGCTTTACGGAGTTGTTCTTCAGGAATACCAACAGCGTTAGGCAGAGCACCACCATACTTGTTAATAATATCAACATACTTCTGAGGAACTGAAGAAGAACCGTGAAGTACGATTGGGAAACCAGGAAGTTGCTTCTCTACTGCCTGTAAAACATCGAATGCCAATGGAGGAGGAAGTAAACGACCTGTCTTCGGATCGCGTGTACATTGTTCTGGTTTAAACTTATAAGCACCGTGAGAAGTACCAATAGAAATAGCCAACGAGTCGCAACCAGTACGTGTTGCAAAATCAACTACTTCTTCTGGACGTGTGTAATGAGACTCTTCAGCCACAACATCGTCTTCCACACCAGCTAATACGCCAAGCTCACCTTCTACAGTTACATCGAACTGATGTGCATACTCTACAACCTTTTTAGTTAATGCAATGTTCTCTTCGTAAGGAAGTGAAGAACCATCAATCATTACAGAAGAGAAACCTGTATCTACACAGCTCTTACACAATTCAAAGCTATCACCGTGGTCAAGATGAAGTACAATTTCTGGGTGGTGGCAACCTAACTCTTTTGCATACTCAACAGCACCTTCTGCCAAGTAACGAAGCAAAGTTTGGTTAGCATACTTGCGTGCTCCCTTTGATACCTGAATAATAACAGGAGACTTTGTTTCTGAGCAAGCTGTAATAATAGCCTGAAGTTGCTCCAAGTTGTTAAAGTTAAATGCGGGCACAGCCCAACCACCATTAATGGCTCTCTTGAACATCTCGCGTGTGTTCACGAGACCTAAGTCTTTATAATTTACTGCCATAATATTGTTGTGTATTAAAATATGAATACTGAATACTAATAACTGATTGCAAATATAAACCTTTATTTTGTGAAAACCAAACCTTATACAAAGATAATTGGTAAAACAGCTAATTTCTACTTATTTCTTGACTATAAACAACAGTTGTTCTGTGAAAGCAACAATAAATGTGGCATTGGTTTGATATATATTGCGAGCTTTCTTCTTGTTTTGTTGCCCTAATAGAACAAGTATATTAAGTACAGATAGTTCGTTATAGTGTACACCATTATATATACAACTTGATATAATCATATATACAACTTGATATAGTTTGCTATACCAATGTTTTTGAATTTTATTAATCTGTTAAACAATAAAGTAAAATATACCGAGCCGCTAATAGCTAATTTATACTCAATTGGGTTTATAAACTAAATACGCATTAATATAAGGTGTAATTATCTTGTTAGAATAAAATAAATATTTAACTTTGCAGGTGTAACTATTAACAATTAGAGAGACGAAACTCTCTTAAAATGAAACAATTAATCATTAGCGTATGTAGTGATGAACTTAGTAAGAAAAAAGCTACAACATAGCCTCCATAACAAACAATGTTTTATAGCTACATTGTTTTGTTTCTACGACTACAATGCAGCTACTACTGCTGACGTTCGTATTGTGTACATTACTAATTTACTTAATTCTTACGTTGCTGAAATGTTTGGCTTATACATTATATGTTATTAATAAGAAAATAAAAGTAGAAATGGAAATGAAGAGAATTTATGTAAAACCACATGTGGAGCAACACAGTGTTTTAATAGAGAAACTTTTAACTGAGACCAGCGACCAGGGCGACCACGGAGAATCTAAACCGCATGACAATACATTGTGGGAACAAGATGAAGAATGGACAAATAAATTTGAAATAAGTCTAAGCGAGGAAAGAATATTAAATAGCTAATTACTTTTACCTTACGGTATTGCTACACCGTTTAAACTACATTTATATAATGTTGAAATGGTGTTTCGTAAGTGTAAATTCCGTGTACGTATATATCTACGAACGATGAAAGCGAGTAGTGAGAAAATTATAGTGCACTTGTATTTCTATGTTTTGTTTGGCTCTTTGTAGGTACAATTTATGAAGAGCTACGATGCCTACAAAGCATTAGCATTAGGGGCTGATGCTGTATCGGTGGGCAGAGGAATTTTGACACCTTTGTTACAGCAAGGTGCAACAGGCGTTAAGGAGAAAATAACGAAAATGAACGAACAACTATCTGAACTGATGCTATATACTGGTGTGAAAGACACTAAATCTTTCGATGCGTCTGTACTATATTTGTAATTCTAAGTATAGCAAAATATAAACCAGTTGTTAGAGTGTAGCATTATTACATATAGGTTGTATAATTGCTTCTTATTAGCTTTTGTTTTATTGTTGGCAGTTTAATAGCTTTTCTAACTTGTTGTGGCTTGCAATGCCTGCATTATAGAGGAAAATAATCTGCTAACAATAAAACAAAAGTTGTCAATTCGCTAATAAATCAATTTTGGTATAGGAGTCTCCATAGAAAAGAGTATAATTGTAATGTGTTTCATTACAATATACTTAAATCTGAAATGGCATATTGTTCCTAAGACACTTATACTAATGCCTAAATTGGAATATTATAGTGTGAAACGAATAATATTCCTCATCTGAATAAATATTATTCGACTATTATAACACAGCATCATAAAGGTGCCAATTTGCTATGATATCTAAAACGCAACTGACAGATATCTGAAACGATCGCGACAGATATCTAAAACGATTGCGACAGATATCTGAAACGATTGCGACAGATATCTAAGACAAAAGCATTTAAAAGCTGATGGGTTTCTCTATGCTTTTCGATATTCTATTTTTACAAGTGCGTACCAGTAAATACTGCTAATAATAGCCTTATCTATTTTTTACTGAACCAATATACGCACTTGTAAAACTGCACCATATTTTGTTTGATGTATTCTAACTACAGTGCTTCGTTATTGTTTTATCACTTTCTTACCATTAACAATATATATGCCTTTCGATAGCTTTTCATATTCGTTCGTAAGCTTAATACCATTTATAGTGTATACGTTTTGTGCTGCAACAGTGTGAATAGAAGACGTTGCAATAGCAGTTGGGTCTTTCGTAATAACAACCTTGCTGTTTACCATCTCTCCGTTGAGTGCTACACAATGTAGCGACGAATCGAATGTAGCTCCCACAGGTTGAGTAATGTTACAGCCTATTAATACAAGTTCGGCAAGGTCTCTAATAGAACCTCCTTCGTTACCTTCAGCTGTTACAGACGAGTTTTTTATAATTAATTTTTCAGACGTTCCATCGCCTCCCGCAATACCGTATGCTTTACTTTTGGCGTTTATGGTACAATTGTCTATAGTGAGTTCGGTATTAAAAACAAATATGCCACAATCCTTTTCGCTCTCTGCGTTAAGTGTTCCTCCGCCTGTAATGGTTGTAGGAGTCATAAGTGTAATAGCCGCTTTTTGTGATTTCAGGTTGTTAGTACCAATTATTTTTATAGTAATACCATCAATCTTAGAGTATATAGCGTTAATGTTTCCACCAGTGTTTATAGTGGCATCTTGCAGCGTAAGCACTTTGTTTGTAGGGTCGTAGTAAACTTTTCCACTTACACCATCGAGTATTGAAAGGTCGTTGCAGTTAGCAGAAGTAACTTTATTGCCAGCAATAGCAAGACCGTATGCCACAATTTCTGCATATCCTTTTAAAGGTAAAAACATAGCAATAAACGCTGTTAGAACTGCAATAGTGTGTTTTTCTTCCATAAAATAGTCTTCATTGTGTTTAGACCTCCCCTTTAAACCCATATTGTTGGTAATGCCGTGTCGGAGGTGTGGGCATTTGGTTTTATAAACGTACTATGATTCTTATGTCATAGTAGATATTGGATATATGCTTTCGCAAAAATAACATCTTTGAATTATAAAAGCAAATGTACCGTAATGTTTTTCATAATCTTAAGATATATTCTTTAAACATTACAGAGGTATTACAATACATTATGATTGTATTTATCGGTTAATAGTAGAGATTAAAAAAAATCACGTTGCAGAAAAATGAAGCAACGTGATTTTAGCGGAGTATATTTAAAATGTAATTTCAGCCGAACCGAAGCAACGGTTGTGATCTTTATCGTAGATAACGCAGAACTGTCCAGGTGCAACACCATGTATTTTGTCTTCAGAGTGTACAATAGCTTCTGTTGGTTCGCCCTCGTTGTTAGTAGAAAGCAATTCCAAATATCCCTTGTGGAACTCAGGCGTATGCCTAATTTTGAAACAAATGGATATCTGTTCGGTAGCTTCAACATTATTGTTACCAACTTCTGAGCAAGGTGTTTCTGTGAGCCAATGCAAGCCGTGCACCCTAAAGTCTTTTTTGTATGCCGTTTCGGGATCGTAGCCATGACTAACAAACAACACATTGGTGGTTACATCTTTCTTCACAACAAACCATGGTCCACCACCAAAGCCCAACCCTTTGCGTTGTCCAATGGTATGAAACCACAACCCTTTGTGCTGTCCTATTATCTTTCCAGTTTCTAATTCAACAACATCGCCCACCTGTTCACCAAGATAGCGACGCACATATTCGTTATAGTCTATATTTCCTAAGAAACAAATGCCTTGCGAATCTTTCCGTTTAGCGTTAATAAGATGTTCGCGTTCGGCAATCTCGCGCACCTCATTCTTTTCGTAATGTCCTATAGGAAATAAAGCTTTACGTAATTGCCAATCGTATATTTGTGCTAAGAAGTCAGTCTGATCTTTTACTGGGTCAGGACTTGTACAGAGCCATTTCTTTCCGTTAATCCATTTGGTTTGTGCGTAATGTCCAGTGGCAATAAGGTCGTAGTTGTGTCCACACTTCTCATCGAATGCACCAAACTTTATAAGCCGATTGCACATAACATCAGGATTAGGCGTAAAACCAGCACGCACTTTCTCCATAGTATATTTAGTTACTTGTCCCCAATACTCCTTATGACAGTCTATAACATTGAACTTACAACCAAAACGTTGTGCCACAGCTGTAGCCATTTCTACGTCTTCCTCTGAATTGCAATCCCATTCTTCCTTCTCTTCAGGGCCAATGCGAATGTAGAAGCAGTCGGGAGTTAGTCCTAACCGTGCAAATTCGTAAACAACAACCGAACTATCGACACCACCCGAAAGCAGTACTGCAATGTGTTTATTCTTTATTTCATCATAATTCATAATACTGCAAAGTTATTGCTTTTCATTATCATTAACAGCATATCTGGCAATCTTTTTACGACTACCTACTTTCATTTTATCAAATCCAACGCCATAAACACCGTTTACAGCACTCTGCGATACAAATGCTTCAGGATCTATCTCGTCGATAACACTGAATATATCGTGTGTTTCAGAGCGTCGTGCAAGAACGAAAAGCATACCCAACTCTCTACCAGTGTAGAAACCACGAGCATCAATAAGTGTACAGCCACGTTCCACTTTACTATTTATGGCATTACCAATCTCTTCCCATTTGTCGGAAACAACAAAAAATTGAACAGAACCACGCATACCATTAACAACATAGTCTACAACGGCAGACATAATGAAAAGTGTGATATAGCCATATATAATATTCTCCCAATTGTGCAGTACTAAGTAGCCAGATGTTATTATAATAAGGTCGCAAGCTAATATTATCTTACCCAATGATACATCGTGATGTTTGTTTATCATTGCCGCAACAACATCAGAACCACCAGTACTAGCATTATATTGTAAAGCTATTCCTGTGCCTAAACCCAACAAAGCGCCACCAATTACACTAGCAAGGAATGGATCGTTAGGGAAAAGAACACTGTTACCAGTCATTAAATGTTGGAAAATGCTACTACTAATAGTGAAAACTATGACAGAGAAAATTGTCCGAATACAAAATCGCCAACCAAGAACTTTTAATGCAACCAACAACAACGAAATGTTCAAAATGAAGTAAGTAACCTGTATAGGAATACCAGTACCCCAATAAAGCACAGACGAAAGACCAGCAATTCCACCAATAGGGACTTTATGGGTTAATACAAATGCACACCAGCCAAAACTTCCTATAGATACAGCGATGGCTATTATTAAGAAATTCCTAATCTCTTTAAAAATCTGTTTTTGTGTAATCTCGCTCATTTTTATAATCTTTTTTTTATTAAATTGCGATTTAAAAAACTAATGAATTGTTTCGCTTAACAAACACTATGTGGTTTTATTTTTATCCTGATATAACCCTAACACTATCTGTTGGATTATGCTTCGTATTCTGTAGGGTCGGTTAATCCTGCTTCTTGGAAAGCCTCTTTACGCTCAATGCAAGTGCCACATTTACCACAATGGCATTTGCCTCCTTTGTAGCAGCTCCATGTTTCTGCATAGTTTATACCAAGTTTGTTTCCTATACGAACAATGTCAGCCTTTGTAATATTGGTAAATGCTGCTTCTACACGAGTATTGTTGAATGTTCCAGCTTGAGTTGCAGCTGTCATAGCATTAATAAACTCAGGGCGACAGTCGGGATAGATGGTGTGATCACCTCCATGATTGGCAATGTAAATACGATTGAGATTGTGGCTTTCGGCTATTCCTGCAGCTATTGCAAGCATAATACCGTTACGAAATGGCACAACAGTAGACTTCATATTCTCTTCCTCGTAATGCCCCTCAGGTATATTCTCTGCTCCGTCCAAGAGCGAACTTTTGAAATATTGCTGCATAAACTGCAACGGAATAACAATGTGTTGTATACCTAAACGCTTACAATGCAAAGCAGCAAATGGCAACTCACGACTTGCGTGATTCTGTCCATAGTCGAATGAAACAGCTAAAGCAATAGTTGCAGCTTTGTCGTAGAGAAGTGTAATGGAATCGAGCCCGCCACTAACAATAATAATCGAATCTTTCATTTATATTTGTTTATTGGTGCAAAATTACAAAAAAGATTGCTTATAGTTTTCCTGATAAGATATTTTTTCGTATTTTTGCCATAGGAACGTATTCATTATAATAATATAAATATCAATCAAATGAAGATTAATGATTTCAACTTCGCAGGACATAAAGCTATTGTTCGCGTTGATTTTAATGTGCCATTGGACGAGAATGGCAATGTAACAGACGACACACGTATTCGTGGCGCTTTACCAACGCTGAAGAAGGTGCTTGCTGATGGTGGCGCACTCATTATGATGAGTCACATGGGAAAGCCTAAAGGTAAAGTGAAACCAGAACTTTCGTTAAGCCAAATTGTTAAGAATGTAAGCGATGCATTGGGTGTTCCTGTGAAGTTTGCTAAAGATGCTGCTAATGCAGAGGCAGAAGTTGCAGCACTGAAACCTGGCGAAGCTCTGTTGTTAGAAAACCTTCGCTTCTATGCAGAGGAAGAAGGTAAGCCAGTAGGCGTAGAAAAAGGTACACCAGAATATGATGCTGCTAAGAAAGAAATGAAAACACGTCAGGCTGAGTTCGCAAAGAAGTTGGCTTCATACGCTGATGTTTACGTGAATGATGCTTTCGGTACAGCTCACCGTAAGCACGCTTCAACTGCTGTTATTGCCGACTACTTCGATGCCGACCACAAGATGTTAGGTTTCTTAATGGAAAAGGAAGTAACAGCTATTAATAATGTTTTAAAGAACGCTCAACACCCATTTACAGCAATTATTGGTGGTTCGAAAGTTAGTTCAAACTTGGTGTCATTAAGAACCTGCTTGATAAGGTAGATAACCTTATTATTGGTGGCGGTATGGGCTTCACCTTCATTAAGGCACAAGGTGGGAAGATTGGCGATTCGCTACACGAAGACGACCTAATGCCTGAAGCTTTAAATATAATAAAGGCGGCAAAGGAAAAAGGTGTAAACCTTTCGCTCTCTACTGCAACCATCTGTGCACAACAGTTCTCTAACGATGCAGAACGTAAAGAGTTCCCTATTGACCAAATTCCTGACGGCTGGGAAGGCATGGACGCTGCTCCTGAAAGTCTTGAAGAATGGAAAAAGATTATTCTTAGCTCAAACAATTTTATGGAACGGACCTGTTGGCGTATTCGAATTCGACAACTTTGCTCACGGTACTGGCGAAATTGCGAAATATGTTGCCGAAGCTACACAGAAGAATGGTGCTTTCTCTCTTGTAGGTGGTGGCGACTCGGTAGCTGCTGTAAACAAGTTTGGCTTGGCAGACAAGGTTTCTTATGTTTCAACAGGTGGCGGGGCAATGCTCGAAGCTATCGAAGGTAAAGTGTTACCTGGCGTTGCTGCTATTGAAAAATAAAATTCAGAATTAAGTAAAACAGAATATTTGCAGAAGCAAAGTAAATAAGAAACATAATATAGTCTCAATGGTAGAAATACTGTTGAGACTTTTTTATTAATTAAATACTATGAAATACAACAAATAATATTTGGTTGTCTGTTTATATTTATAACCTCAAAATATATTAAACACAATTGGCTATATACCATAATATTACCATATATGATTGTTGATACTGATGCATTCTATCATCTGTTGCATTCTTGACTAATATCTTGCTTGTCTTTTTAACTTGTTGTAGCGCCTGATAATTTTATTATAAAACGCACATTTTATTGACCATTTTTAATGTATAATGTTATTTTGCAACGGACGCTCTGTTAAGAGTAGGGGAGCGATTAATTGTGATATCGTCTCTACAACTCATTGAAGTGATATTGCATATATTTACTGTAGGTGGCGTAAATAATAAAGGTTGTAGTTTTTTGTGATATCTAAACCGCAACTGATAGATATCTGAGACGAGCGTTACAGATATCTGAAACAAACGTTACAGATATCTGAAACAAAAGACCAATATTTGACTAACTTTTTCTAAACATTTAAGATATTCCATTCAATTGGCAAATAACTTGTGAACGGTGTTTACAAAATCTTCGTCTATATTCTACAAAATCGAAAAAACTACACGCAAATACTATTCGTTAAGGCGGTTAAAAGCCTTTGGCAGATAGTTGATTATATCGCTTGCAACAAGGCTCTCCTTTCCTAAATCGTTTGCAGCAAGGTCGCCAGCTAATCCATGCAGATACATTCCTACAGCACATGCATCTGCATTCTGATAGCCACGAGCCAATAAGGCAGTTATAATTCCAGAAAGCACATCACCACTACCAGCCGTTGCCATTCCACTATTCCCTGTAGAGTTAAAAAGAATATTTCCATTTGGCAGACAAAGCGCACTATAATGCCCTTTTAGTAATATAAAGGCATCAAGATTTTGAGCCAATTGTTGTGCTTGTTCCAATCGTTCATATTCACCAATAGAAGGCGTACCGTTCAGTCTGTCAAACTCTGCCGCATGTGGTGTCATTATTATTTTCTTTGGCAACTGTTGTAACCATGCTCTATGAGAAGCCAACATATTTAGTGCATCGGCATCTACCACAATAGGGCATTGTGTTCTACGTATTTGTGAAATCATAGCAATGGCAGTAATTTCCACTTGTCCTAATCCAGGACCAATGCCCAAGGCGTCGAAATCTTCTACGCTTACAGGTTCAGAGAAGTAGGCATCTTCGTGGTCTATTTGCATTACAGCCTCTGGAACAGCAGTTTGCATAATATCGTAGTTCCGTTTAGGAGTGTGCACCACCACCTTTCCAACGCCAGAACGTAGACAAGCACGAGTGGCAAGCACTGCTGCCCCAGCCATACCATAGCTTCCTGCTATTATCAGTGCTTTACCCATAGTTCCTTTATGGGCAAAATCGCTACGCGAAAGCAACTTTGCACGTATGTCGTCTTCTTCCAGAATGGTGTATTGCGCACCTGTCTTAGAAATAAATTCTCTACTTAATCGTATATCGAGCACTTTCACACGACCCAGAAACTGTTGTGATTCGCTAAACAAGAACGACAATTTCTTTTGATGTAGCGTAAGTGTTAAGTCGGCTTTAATAATATTTGCGTTTACGTTTTGCGAGTTGTCTTCCGCTAAAAGTCCTGATGGAATATCTATACTCACAACTTTTGACGGGCTCTGGTTTATATATTTCACTAGCGATGCAAACCCACCAGCGAGAGGTTTATTCTGTCCAATGCCAAACAAACCATCAATAACCAGCGTTTCGGCATTAAGTTCGGGAGGGTCGAACGATACAGTTACTTCAGTAAAATCCTTGAAATGCTTTAAGTCTAATAGTCTATCTTTATTTAGAGTACAATTCTCTGATAGTTTATTAGATATATTAAACAAAATCACTTTCACCTGATAGCCTTCGTTATAAAGCAAACGAGCAACCGCCAATGCATCGCCACCATTGTTTCCTGGTCCAGCAAAAACAACCATAGGAGTATTATTACTCCACTCTTCCATTATAGAATGAGTTATAGCTTTGGCAGCCCTTTCCATCAAATCAATCGATCTTATGGGCTCGTGTTCTATTGTATATTGGTCAAGCTCACGTATCTGAGCACTCGTAAATATCTTCATAATAGTGGCAAATTTACAAAATAAATGCTAATCATATAAGATAGTTCGGTTTAAATTTAGTAATTTTGCGCTTAAATAACAGATTTATTACAATGAGTCGTGTAACAATTAAAGATAAAACATTTGAGATATCAATTCCAGAAACAACCATTCTCGAGAAAGTAAAAAGCGTAGCCGATAGAATAAATAAAGATATGGCTGGCAAGAATCCCCTATTTCTAGCGGTTCTCAATGGTTCGTTTATGTATGCTGCAGATTTGATGAAGTTTATTGATATTCCTTGTGAAATAAGCTTTGTAAAGGTAGCTTCTTATACAGGTACAGAATCGTCGGGGAACATTACCGAAGTTATTGGTTTGAACGAAGATATTACAGGGCGCGAAGTAGTAATAGTAGAAGATATAGTAGACACTGGTAAAACTATGGAACGTATGTTGAAAGTACTTTGGGAGAAATCACCTGCAAACATTCATATCAGTACATTGCTGTTGAAACCAGGCAAGCTACAAGTGGCATTAAATATAAAGTATGCAGCAATGGAGATACCAAACGACTTTATTGTAGGGTATGGTTTAGACTACGACCAACAGGGGCGAAATTTAAGAGACATATATACTTTAGTACAAGAATAATGAAGAATATTGTAATTTTCGGTGCTCCCGGTGCAGGAAAAGGCACACAGAGCGACAAAATGATAGAGAAATACGGCTTTGAACATATTTCTACGGGCGATGTATTGCGCGCTGAAATTAAGAAAGGAACAGAGCTAGGTAAAATCGCAAAAGGGTATATCGACAATGGTCAGCTTATACCAGACGAACTAATGGTAGACATATTAGCTCATGTTTACGATAGTTTTGGCAAAGAACATAAAGGCGTTATTTTCGATGGCTTCCCTCGTACCATTCCACAAGCAGATGCATTGAAGGCTATGTTGGCTAAACGCGGACACAAAATAGCTGCTATGATAGAACTGTTTGTACCAGAAGAAGAACTTATGAAGCGTCTTGTTCTGCGTGGGCAGCAAAGTGGACGTTCTGACGACAACGAAGAAACTATTAAGAAACGTCTAAATGTGTATCACACACAAACATCTCCACTGATTGATTGGTATAAGAAAGAAGACATTCACCACCATGTAGAAGGTCTTGGAACTATAGACGATATATTCGGTCGCATTGCTACTGTAATAGAAGAACTATAATATAAAAACGATGATAGGCTGTAAAGAGTATAGTTGTAAACACACTTTTACTCGCCGCCTATCATCGTTTTCATTTTATGAAATGTGTTATTGATTGGCATTCCAATCAACATTTATTTTAAAGACCACCCACCAATCTACATTTAAATCCATATAAAAGCTATGCCAGAAACAAACTTTGTTGATTACGTTAAGATATATTGCCGCTCTGGAAAAGGCGGTAAAGGCTCTATGCACTTGCGCCACGTAAAATATAATCCCAATGGTGGCCCTGACGGAGGCGATGGTGGAAAGGGCGGAAGCATTATACTTAGAGGTAATCACAATTATTGGACGTTACTTCACTTGCGCTATCAACGCCACATTTTTGCTGAACATGGAGGAAATGGAGGAAGAGACAAGTGTCACGGAAGCGATGGTAAGGATATCTACATCGATGTTCCTTGCGGCACAGTGGTGTATAACGCAGAAACAGGAAAATTTGTTTGCGATATATCTTACGATGGGCAAGAAGTAGTATTATTAAAAGGTGGACGTGGCGGATTAGGTAATTTCCAATTTCGTACGGCTACTAATCAGGCACCGCGCTATGCTCAACCTGGCGAACCGCTACAAGAAATGACAATCATTCTTGAACTTAAGCTTTTAGCAGACGTGGGGTTGGTTGGCTTTCCTAATGCAGGTAAGTCTACATTATTGTCGGCTTTATCGAGCGCAAAGCCTAAGATAGCTAACTATCCATTCACAACAATGGAACCTTCTCTGGGAATTGTGAGTTATCGCAACCACCAAAGCTTCGTTATGGCAGACATTCCTGGTATTATTGAAGGTGCAAGCGAAGGTAAAGGATTGGGCTTACGTTTCCTCAGACACATAGAGCGTAACTCGCTTTTGCTGTTTATGGTGCCAGGAGATACAGATGATATAAAAAAGGAATATGAGATATTATTGAACGAACTCCGCCAGTTTAATCCCGAGATGCTTAGTAAGCATAGAGTGTTAGCTGTTACAAAGAGCGATCTTTTAGACGACGAGTTAATAGAAATGCTCCGAGATACATTACCAACCGATTTGTCTGTGGTGTTTATTTCTGCTGTTACTGGTAGCGGAATAGAGGAATTAAAAGATTTGTTGTGGAAAGAGCTTAATGCAGAGAGCAACAAACTAAGCAACATTGTAACCGAAGACACGCTTGTACATCGCGATAAAGATATAGTGCGCCTTGAGGAGGAAATGCACGAAGAGGGGGCTGATGTAGTTGATATAGAGTCGTACAGCGAAGACGAAATAGACGATATAGATGAACTTAACGACTTTGAATACATTGATGAATAAGCCTGAATTACACTTTTATGAACTTGCCAATAATGTTGTTGCCTTCTCATCTACACGCCACGGTGGTGTGAGCAAAGGCAATTATGCTGCTTTTAACATTAATAGATATTGTGGCGATGCACCCGAAGACATAGAGCTAAACCGCAAAAGCCTAGCCAACTGTTTAGGGATAGATGTAAACAAGCTTATAGTTCCACACCAAATACACAGTGATAGTTCGCGAATAATTGCCAACGAATATTTTAAGCTGCCTGCAAATATTCGTGAACAAATTATAGAAGGTGTTGATGCTGTGATGACGAATGAACTAAATGTTTGTATCGGAGTATCTACTGCTGATTGTATTCCTATTCTTTTATACGATACCAAGCACCACGCTACAGCTGCAATACATGCTGGTTGGCGTGGAACGGTGAAGCATATAGTGCAGAAAACTATTAAAGAAATGGGCATTGTTTACCAAACCAAACCACAAGAATTGCAAGCAGTGATAGGTCCAGGCATATCTTTGCAGAACTTCGAAGTAGGCGATGAAGTGTACGAACAGTTTGCTAATGCTTGTTTCGATATGGAACGAATAGCCAAACGCTTTCGTGTTATGCAACCTAAAGAGGGGGAACTTCCTTTGAAATGGCACTTAGACTTGAAGCTTTCTAATCGTATAGATATGGAAACAATGGGTGTTCTGCCACAAAATATAATAGATGAAGGAATCTGTACCTACGATAATACAAACGATTATTTCTCTGCTCGTAAACTTGGAGTAGACTCTGGACGTATCTATAACGGAATTATATTGAAGTAAGACGATATCTCTTTTCTCATTTATACTATTGGTCTATTAAGACAGCAAAACTCTTCTTAGTTTGTAGACCACAACTTAATAGAAAAAAGATAGAGAGCGTTATAATTAGAGTCTATTATTTACTCACAAATCAAATAGAAATATCTCAGATATCTGTCGTTCACGTCTTAGACGTCTGTCATACTTGTTTTAGACGTCTGAAACGCACGTGATAGACGTCTGTTAGTTGCAGATTAGATATCATAGCAAATAACAACCTTTATGTTGTTATATTATAATAGGCGAAAAGTATTTATTCAGGTGATGATTGTGCTGTTCTTTATTCTGCAATGTTTCGATTCAGATTCTATTATAAGCACCTGAACAGCAATATGTTATTCTTCGTTTAGTTATATTCGAGAGAGATTAATTATGCTTGTTCTCTTTTCTATCGAGCTTACACCGTTTCTATTATATGTCAAAAGTTTCGTTAGTATATATATAATATATATAAGGTGTAATCAATAACTACACTAAGCTACTGAGTTGAGCTTTCAGTTCTTTTAATTGGTCGCGCACCGATATCAAACTCTCAAGCACTTTCTGACTTTTATCAGCTCCACTACGATTTTCTTGCAACATTTTACGTGCCGCAGCAATCTTAAAGCCACGTACCTTCACTAAATTGTAGATAATCTTTATCTGTTCAATATCCTTATCAGTATATTGACGAACACGATTTCCAGTGGTTTTCGGACGTAGATGTGGAAATTCAGTTTCCCAATAGCGAAGTAAACTTTCTGACACACCAATCATCTGTGCCACTTCTTTTATAGAGTAATATAGTTTACGCAAATTATCTGTCATAGTTCAATCATTCATCAATTCGTTTGCAAAAATAGTGAAAAGTCAGTATCTTTGCAATACTTTTATATGAATTTTAGAAAATAAGTAGATGAAAATGATGACAGCGAATGAGATCCGCGACTCTTACAAGAAGTTCTTTGAGTCAAAAGGACACGTCATTGTACCGTCCGCACCAATGGTTATTAAGGACGATCCAACACTAATGTTTACTAACGCTGGTATGAACCAGTGGAAAGATATAATACTTGGGACGAAAGATCCAGAACCACGCCGCCGTACAGACTCACAAAAATGCTTACGTGTAAGTGGCAAACACAACGATTTAGAAGAAGTTGGACACGACACTTACCATCACACTATGTTTGAAATGCTCGGCAATTGGAGCTTTGGCGATTACTTTAAAGAAAAAGCAATCGACTATGCGTGGGAATATTTGGTAGATGTTTTGAAGTTAAATCCAGCCGATTTGTATGTTACTGTGTTCGAAGGTAGTCCTGAAGACGGTATTCCTCGCGATGAAGAAGCTGCCAAATATTGGGCTAAACACCTACCAACAGACCACATTATTGATGGAAACAAGCACGACAACTTCTGGGAAATGGGAGAGACAGGTCCGTGTGGTCCGTGTTCGGAGATACACGTAGATTCTCGCAGCGACGAAGAGAAAGCACAAATACCTGGACGTGAGCTTGTAAACAAAGATAATCCACAGGTAATTGAGATTTGGAACATTGTTTTTATGCAGTTCCAACGCAAGTCTGATGGTTCGCTCTCACCCCTTTCAATGCACGTTATTGATACAGGAATGGGCTTCGAACGCCTTGTACGTATGTTGCAAGGAAAGAACTCTAACTACGATACCGATATATTCCAACCAACCATTAAGGAGATAGAACGCTTGAGTGGAAAGAAGTATGGCTTTACTACACCATCGGGCGAAAACGGAGAAGCGACGACTGAACAAGAGAAGATAGACATTGCAATGCGTGTTATTGCCGACCACATGCGTGCGGTTGCTTTCTCTATTGCCGACAGTCAGTTGCCTGGCAATGCAAAAGCAGGCTACGTTATCCGTCGTATCTTACGTCGTGCAGTGCGCTACGCCTATACATTCTTAGATCAAAAAGAGGCATTCATATATAAGTTGCTCAACACATTTATTCACGAGATGGGTGGCGCTTATCCAGAACTGACGGCTCAACGCGAACTTATAGCTCGTGTTATGAAGGAAGAAGAAGACTCTTTCTTGCGTACGTTAGAAAAAGGAATAAACCTTCTGACCACCGAAATGGACGAACTGAAAGCACAAGGCAAGACCGAACTAAGTGGAAAGGAGGCTTTCAGACTATTCGATACTTACGGTTTTCCGCTCGATTTAACAGAATTGATTTGTCGGGAACACGGTTTCAGTGTAGACGAGAAACAGTTTGAGGAAGAAATGGCACAACAAAAGGCACGTGCTCGCAATGCTGCAGCTGTAGAAAACAGCGACTGGGTAGTATTGCGCGAGGGCGAACAAGAGTTTGTTGGCTACGACTACACTGAATACGAATGCCACATTTTGCGTTACAGAAAGGTTACTCAGAAGAAAAATACTTTCTTTGAACTGGTGTTAGACCACACGCCTTTCTATGGCGAAATGGGTGGACAGGTTGGCGATCAAGGTGTATTGGTAATCGAAGACGAAACCATTGATGTTGTGGACACGAAGCGAGAGAACAATCAAAGCATTCATATAGTAAAGCAATTGCCCAAGAACGTAGAGGCAGACTTTATGGCGTGTGTTGATACCGACAAGCGTGATGCTTCGGCTGCTAACCATACAGCAACCCACTTGTTAGACTATGCGTTGAAACAAGTATTGGGAGAGCATTGCGAACAGAAAGGTTCGTATGTTAGCCCAGACACTTTGCGCTTCGATTTCTCACACTTCCAGAAGGTAACCGATGACGAGTTGCGTCAGGTTGAACGTCTTGTTAATGATATGATACGTCAAGACTTCCCATGTGGTGAGTATCGCGACACACCATTGGAGGAGGCGAAAGAAATGGGAGCAGTGGCATTGTTTGGCGAAATATGGCGATAAGGTACGTGTCATTAAATTTGGTCCATCGTGCGAGTTCTGTGGTGGTATTCACGCAACGTCTACAGGTCGTATAGGTTTCTTCAAGATAATTAGCGAAAGCAGCGTGGCTGCAGGCGTCCGCCGTATCGAGGCGCTTACAGGTAAACGATGCGAGGAGACAATATACCTGCTCGAAGATACTGTACGCGATTTGAAGGCGATGTTTAACAATGCGAAAGATTTGCGAGGTGTTGTTGAGAAGTATATTCAGGAGCACGATGTTATGAAGAAACAGATGGAGAACTTCCGCCAGCAAACCGTAGCTCGTCTTGCAAACAGTTTGATAGAGGGTGCTCAAACTGTGAATGGAGTGAAAGTGGTGAAAGCTGTGCTCCCTGTAGAACCAGCTTCGGCAAAAGACATTGTTTTTAAAGTGCGTGCTGCAATCCCTGAAAAGCTCCTCTGTGTATTGGGATCAACTTACGAGAACAAACCGTTACTCTCTATTATGTTGAGCGACGATATGGTGAAAGATTACGAATTGAATGCAGGTAAGATTATTCGCGAAGCTGCAAAAGTTATTAAAGGTGGTGGCGGTGGACAACCTCACTATGCACAAGCTGGTGGAAAAGACGTTGAAGGCGTAACAGCAGCTGTAGACAAAGCCATAGAATTAGCTGATCTACATTAATTTTCCATATATAATTATTTCAGAGTCTCGTTGTTTATGAATGAACAGCGAGACTTTTTTGTATCCACGTCTAAACCAGTTTTCATATCACTTTAGCCTACCACAATTCTACAAAATGATGTTCACTGCAAAGTGTTTTAATGGTTTAATGGGAGAGAGATTGCGAAATTATAAGCAACACCTATTGGTTGTTTATCTGTTGAATAGAATACTTTATATATGTAGAAAAGGTAGTAAAATATAGTTCTTTTGTCTCAGACATCTGTAACGTTCGTCTCAGACATCTGTAACATTCGTCTCAGACGTCTGTAACGTTTGTTTTAGATATCTATCAGTTGCAAATTAGATATCATAAAAAACTGCAACCTTTATGAGGTTATATTATAATGCCTAAAAGATGTTTATTCAGATGGCGATTATAATTTTTCTTATTCTGTAATATCCTGATTTATATGTTGCTATGAGCTTCTAAATAATAATATGTTCTTCAGAATTTTGTTATATAAGTATGGAAGTTGTTACAAGCTTTCTTTTTTACAAAGACCCCCTCACATCTTTTCTATTAAGCCGTTCTAATATAAATTGGACATTAGCGACTCTGTTCTAATGCCCAATTGAAATTTATATAGATCTTATCTACTATTTAATGAATATTCTGGTGTGTACTCCACACATTATAGGTATGTTTGTTTCTCTCTACGACTTGTTTTGTGGAGCAAGATTACTTTATTAATACAATGCGAAAGCCTGCATCGTCTAATCTACTATTGTGTTCGCTTCCTCCACGATAGGCACTGCGACACTGCATTGCGCGACTTGTCCAACTTCCTCCACGCAGTATGCGGTAGGTTCCGTTGTCAGGACCTTTGGGGTCAGTCTGTTCGCCTTGTGGATAGTCATCGTACCAGTCGGCACACCATTCTTGTACATTTCCGTGCATATCGTAGAGACCCCAGCTGTTCGGTTCGCCTACAGTTCCAACAGCAACGGTTTTCTTTCTATACTCTCCTTGATCGTTGTTGTTGTATGGATAGTTGCCATCGTAGTTAGCATCGTTTGTGGTTATATTGTTTCCAGTATAAAATGGTGTGGTTGTTCCAGCCTTACAAGCATATTCCCATTCTGCTTCTGTAGGCAGACGGCAGCCTATCCATTGACAGAAAGCTGTAGCATCGTCCCAACTTACATCGATAACGGGCCTATTTTCGCGTCCCCATGTATAGTCGCTTGGCTTCTGACGTCCTGTTGCTTCGCAAAACTTGTCGTATTGTTCGAAAGTAATGGGGTATTTACTCATATAGAAATCTTTGGTTATTGTAACCTTGTGCTGTATTTCTCCTGATTCGCGTTGAGGTTCATCGTTCGGACTTCCCATTAAGAATGAACCCGCAGGAATCTTTACGAACTCAATGCCTAAATCTTTTGGCGTAACTGGTTGCGTGCTTGTTTTAAAGAAGGTTACGTCTTTTACCTTTTCTACAGCAATTGTGTCAAATGTTCCGTCGCTGTGTGCCACAACCATTTTCCAATTTTGAGCACAAACATTTGCGGCAAGCATAAAAGCTGCCATAGTGCAAAATAGAAGTTTCTTTTTCATAGTTCAAATGCTTTTAATTTTTATCTAGCGATAAAATAAGTGCATATCTTACCATCTACGATAAAATGTTGTTAATGTAATATTGTGATATAGCTGAATGGTGGTTGCGCTAATTCTACCTTTGTTAAAGCAGAAAAGACCATTGTTTTTGTTTGTTTTGCCTTTATAGCAATTGTCTGTTAGTTGTTATTGTAGCTTTTAGTATTTTGTGTTTTGGCATTATTGCAGAAGAACCGTTTGGGCGATATGTAGAAACAGAAGAATCCGATTCTTTGGAGTCTGTATTGACTTACCAAAGAATCGTTGTTCGTATTTATTTCTTCAACCATTTAAACGATTGTTTCCCCGTATTTACAATGTAAACTCCAGCAGGTTTGTTGCGCATATCTAGCTGAGCAGTTCCATCTTTGCCTATTTCTACAACGGCAACTCGGCGACCTTCGAGTGTAAACACTGTAATGCGACTTCCCACAGGATACTGTGTGAAATTAGCAATACCTTGTGTAAAGTCTGCTTGACCTTGCTTTGTGCTACTGTTCTCTGTCTGTTTAATTCCTGCAGGATTGCGTTCTTCAAAGTGGTAATCCTTAATATCTTTCAACGCAAAGTTTAGTTGTTGATTTTTGTAAATCACAGCTAAGCTATCAGCGAAGTTCATTAGTTTCGGACTTTCTCCTAAGAAGAATATATTCTCGCCTCCATCTTGCAGTTTAACAACAATGCAAGTGGCTTGGTTCGCATTGTTTTGCAATGCCTGTTGTTTTTTTGTTGCGTAAGCAGAAGTAAATATGCTTCCCAACAACACGACAACTAAAGTAAGTAAAAGTTTTGTTTTGAGTTTCATATTGTTATATGTTTGTTATGATATAATGAATAGATGATAATAATAATCAAATTCTCTGTTCTTTGCAAAAATAAAGATTATAATCTGAATAGACAAACTAATAGTTCTATTTTATTGTTTTTAACTAATATATTTAGTGTACACATACACTATACATGATGTATAAAGGGTTCTACCGCTATAGAAAATAAGTGTAGCGATTTTGAGAAAGAGGGCTACTGTTTTGATTTTCAATTTTATATAATAGTGTCTTAAGCAACCTATTGCTGTTCTGTAGCTTATTATATTTATAAGCGAAACATTGTAGCATAAAAGAACACCTAATCTTCATCTGAAAGAATATCTTTCAAGTATTATAATATGACCTTATAAAGGCTGTAGTTTTCTATTATATCTAAACTTGTTGGCGGAATTAATTTAATGCATATTTGACATGTCCTAGTGGTCTGTTGTTTATGTAGTTAATGTATTGCAGTACTGTAAACGTACTGATTTTGGCAGTAATTCTTGCGAATAGTCCTGTGGTCTGTTTGGCATAGTTCCTGATGAGCATGAGATGGTCACATAGTTGAGAGAAACAAGTCTCAATTCTTTTTCTAGCCTTCGCATAAGGTTTAAAAGCAGGCTTCCATGTCTTCATGTTTAATCTATACGGAACCTCCAGTTTGATGTGCGCAGATGAAAACAGATCTTGTTGCAGTTCTGCACTCAGATAAGCTCTATCAGCAAGAATACTGCACTCTGAAAATTCAAACTTCACATCCTTCATATAATGTATATCATGAACATTAGCAGCCGTCAGGTCAAATGAATGTATAACACCTCGTAAACCGCATACAGCGTGCAACTTATAACCATAATAATATACTCCTTGCGTGGCGCAGTAACCAAAAGCTGGAGATTTATCAGGCTCGTCCTTGCCCATCTTGCAGCGTTTGCCTCTTGAGAGTCTGCAAACCTCTATCGGTTTGGAATCTACACAGAAATATTCCTCTGCACCATCCATTGCCTTTGCTATACGCTTACGAATCATTTCACACAGGTGATATGTGTTCTTGCGACGGTCATTGAACTGGCGACGACTGATGAGATGACGAAAGTCCTTTTGGTATTCTTTCAGCCGGTCAAAGAGGTTATTCTCACTGTCAATGCCGAGATGCTCAGCTGTCAGACTCAGGGCTATGACATCAAGGTCAGAGAAGCGAGGGACAACACCACGACGAGGAATATTTCCAAGGTCATTAACCAATCCGTAGGAGAATTTCTTGCATATCTCAAGTATTTTGACGAAATTTGCATATAAGTTGTGCATGGAGTTAAAGCAGATAACAGTATTGTTGATTATCATAAAGTTACTGATTTTTAGCGACATGTGCAACTTTTTTACATTCATATTTCTGATATTTTATCTATTGATTAATTCCGCCAACGGGTTTATATCTAAATAGAAAATAATAGATATCTAAGACGCAACTGACAGATATCTGAAACAAGCGTTACAGATATCTGAGACAAACGTAATAGATATCTGAAACAAAAGTAGCTAATATATGGCATGTTTTATAAACATTTTAGCAGTTCTATTCACTTGGTTTGTAAACAATGGTTGCTACTAATAATTTCTATACTTATATCCTACTGAATCAGTTTCTTTATTATACTCATTAGCCACAACTCTTCTCATATCTTCAGACTTTGTAATGCAACATTTTAATCGCAACATAATGTAACATAGCACGTCGTTTTGTACAGCAAAAAAGACATAATAGTAGAGAATACAATTACCTATTATCAAATTATATTTCCGTTATGGCATAATCTTATTTTTATACGCAACAAACGCTATTACCAGAAATTAGATAATACGTACAAAATAATGATTTTATACGCATCTAAATATCATTATAACAGCATTCTATACAATGTGATGTTTGCTACCTATATATAGAAGTCAGTGCCTTTACAACTTCTGGAGCATATATACCAACGATATTCCTTAAATGCACCTTTAATATTTTGTATATCATGTGTTTATACCTACAAATGCGCAATAAATAATAGGCAATTCTCTCATCTTATTCTTTTATAACAATAACTCGCAATGCTTTTAGAAAGTAAGTTAGAAACCTTAATAAGTATTATACGACATTCTCTATCGATTTTACGTAGAGAATGTAATAGTAATAAACAAAAAAATGCTGAAATAGTTTTGGCATTTACGTCTTTTAATGTAACTTTGTGGCAATGAATACACAAAATTCGCAGAATATTAAAATGAGTGAAAACATCATCATTGTCGATGCCGATTATATTGACAAGGTGGCGTTCAACCTTATTGTAAACTTTGAGCGAATGCTCAATAGAAAAATTCCAGCAGCCGACTTTAGCCAATGGATTGTAGATGTTGCTCTTGACGGGCGGTTGAAGCCAGGCAATCACGAAACACAAGTAGTGCTCTTGCACGATAAGAATAAAGCTACGTTAGAAAACTTTGTACCTTCCGACTTTCAAAGAGAACTAGACAAACAGGCTTTCGCTGATGAAAAGCTGGGCGAATTTATAATTAACACTATCGCAACAGGTAGTGCTTTAACAGAAAACGACGATGTTTGCTCGATGTGTTGCGCATTGCACTTAGCCACGATGAAGTACATCGCATTATGCTTGTGCCAAATGCAGAAGAAGGTAACATCTGTAGCGTTATCCGTAATACAGTGAAAGGCGTGGACGATGAGCATAAACACATCACTCTATTTGCAATGATGCCTATGGAGGGAGGTAACTTTAAACAACAAATATTAGGCTATTCGTTAATGAATGCAATGGGGATAACATCGCAAGAAATAGATAAAAGTATAAGATAAAATAAATTATAAAATGGGAAGAGTACTTATGATTGGTGCAGGTGGAGTAGCCACCGTAGCCGCATTTAAGATAGTTCAGAACCAAGATGTATTCACCGACTTTATGATAGCAAGCCGACGTAAGGAGAAATGCGATGAATTGGTGAAGTCTATTCACAACAAAGGTTATAAAGCTGATATTAAAACAGCACAGGTTGATGCCGATGATGTGGAACAATTAAAGGCACTTTTCAATTCGTTTAAACCAGAATTGGTGATAAATCTTGCGTTGCCATATCAAGACCTTACTATTATGGAAGCTTGTTTGGCATGTGGTTGCAACTATTTAGACACAGCTAACTACGAGCCAAAAGACGAAGCTCATTTTGAATACAGCTGGCAATGGGCATACAAAGAAAAGTTTGAACAGGCAGGACTTACAGCTATTCTGGGTTGTGGCTTCGACCCCGGAGTATCGCAGGTATTTACAGCCTATGCAGCAAAACACTATTTCGACGAAATTCACTATCTCGACATTGTAGATTGCAATGCAGGCAATCATCATAAAGCCTTTGCAACAAACTTTAATCCAGAGATAAATATTCGCGAAATCACACAAAAAGGTTTATATTATGAGAATGGCGAATGGATAGAAACAGAACCATTAGCCGTGCATCAAGACTTAACCTATCCTAATATAGGTGCACGCGATTCGTATTTAATGCACCACGAAGAATTAGAATCGCTAGTTAAGAATTACCCAACCATTAAACGTGCTCGCTTTTGGATGACCTTTGGTCAGCAATACCTTACTTATTTGGATTGCATACAGAATTTAGGAATGAGCCGTATTGATGAGATCGAATATGAAGCTCCACTTGCTGATGGATCAGGGAAGACTGCAAAAGTGAAGATTGTACCGCTTCAGTTCCTCAAAGCCGTACTACCCAACCCACAAGACTTAGGCGAAAATTACGACGGAGAGACATCAATAGGTTGCCGTATTCGTGGTATTAAGGACGGAAAGGAACAGACTTATTACGTCTACAACAACTGTAAGCATCAAGCTGCATACGAAGAAACAGGTATGCAAGGCGTTAGTTACACAACAGGAGTGCCTGCAATGATTGGCGCAATGATGTTCTTTAAAGGTATTTGGCGTAAACCAGGTGTGTGGAATTTGGAAGATTTTGACCCAGATCCATTTATGGAACAGCTAAACAAGCAAGGTTTGCCGTGGCACGAAGTGTTTGGTGGCGACCTGGAATTGTAGGATTTGAATATTAAAGAAACTGGACAGTAAAACAATATGTCGTGTTCGTTAGACTTTATTGAGTTTGTTTGCCAACAGATAGAAGCTGTTGGAGCAATCAGATACCGCAAGATGTTCGGCGAGTATATGATATATGCCAACGAAAAACCTGTTATTATAGTTTGCGACAATATTGCTTTCGTGAAGCAACACAAGGCAATTGAGACTTTAATGGCAGAAGCAGAAAAAGGCTATCCATACGAAGGTGCAAAAGAACACTACATTCTCGATGTATCAAGAGCAGACCACGCAGCAAAGGTTGTAGCCATCTTGGCTGAGGTGTTGCCCTATCCTAAGAAGCGAAAGAAGAAAGAATGAACAGCGGAAGTGGTGTATAATAAGCATGAATATCTATAAACTTCTGAATGTCTATCAGCGAATTAATAGCCCGAAAGTGAAGCTTTTGGGCATTTTAGCACTTCATTTGGGTAAACAGAGATATCTCAGTATCAATATAGATCCAGTAATGTCATGCAACTTTCGCTGCAAGATGTGTTACTTCAGCGATGCCGAAGCAGCAAAGAATATGCACGGAAAGTTTACCACAGACGATTTAGAAGTTATAGCAAAAGCTTTGTTTCCACGTGCACTTCGTTTGCAAATTGGTTGTGGCGCCGAACCCACTATGTCGCAAAACTTGCTACAGTTGGTGAAATTGGGTAAGCAATATGGCGTGAAACACATCACAATCACTACCAATGGAAATCTGCTTACTTATGAGAAATTGCAAAAACTGGTGGAAAATGGTCTGACAGAGATAACTATTTCGGCACATGGGTTTACTAAGAACACTTACGAGAGTTTAATGACAAATGGTAAATTCACTTTGTTTACAACACTTATTGCTAATCTCTCACGAATAAGAGTAGACTTTCCCGACTTTCGTATTCGTTTGAATTATACCGTTAACACTGATAATGCAGCAGAACTGATACATATAAAAGATGTGTTCAAAGACACTAAGCCTAACGTGGTGCAAATTCGTCCGATACAACGTATAGGAAAATCAACATATAACAACTTCTCATTACAGTCCATAAGAGGTAACTATAATCAATGGATTACACCTGTTGTAGACTATTGTAAACAGGAAGGTATAACATGTTTATATCCTACGCTAGCATCATTAGATACCATAGAAAGCATAAACAATACAGAAGAAAAAACTAACTCGTTAGCAGACTCGCTTCCTTATTTCTACATTGCTCCCTATGAAGGTTGGAAAAGAAAAATAGATCCTTATAGTGAAAGCTTTGAAGACTATGCACACCGCACACATCGAACTCGTATCATTCTGGAAGCATTGGTAGGAATAGGTAACACAAAAGGCGAACGCTCTAAAACAAAGAGTTTAACTTATCAAGTAAAATAATATAAAGAAATATATGGCAAAAGACGAAGTACAGAATGCTGCAGAAGGTAAACTAAAGGCCTTACAAGCAGCAATGTCGAAATAGAGAAAGACTTTGGTAAAGGTTCTATTATGCGAATGGGCGACGAACTTATAGAAGATGTTGATGTAATTCCTACTGGTAGCATAGGACTTAATATGGCATTGGGCGTAGGAGGATATCCACGCGGCCGCATTATAGAGATTTATGGACCAGAAAGTTCAGGTAAAACCACTCTTGCTATACATGCCATTGCCGAAGCGCAAAAGGCAGGAGGCATTGCGGCTTTTATAGATGCCGAACACGCTTTCGACCGCTTTTATGCGCAGAAGTTAGGTGTAGACGTTGATAATCTATGGATTTCGCAACCCGATAATGGTGAACAAGCCTTAGAAATAGCCGATCAGCTTATACGTTCATCGGCTATAGATATTCTTGTTGTAGATTCAGTGGCTGCACTTACGCCTAAAAAAGAGATAGAAGGCGATATGGGCGATTCGAATGTTGGATTACAAGCACGCCTTATGAGCCAAGCTTTGCGTAAACTAACTTCCACTATAAGCAAAACAAACACTTGCTGCATCTTTATTAATCAGCTACGCGAAAAGATAGGCGTAATGTTTGGACCATCGGAGACTACTACAGGTGGAAATGCGCTGAAGTTTTATAGTTCGGTGCGTTTAGATATTCGTCGTGCCTCGTCTATTAAAGATGGCGATGATATTATAGGTAACCACGTGCGAGTAAAAATTGCAAAGAATAAGGTAGCACCACCATTCCGTAAAGCCGAATTCGATATACTCTTTGGTGAAGGAATATCGAAAGTGGGCGAAATACTCGATTTAGGCGTAGAATTTGATATTATTCAGAAGAGTGGTAGCTGGTTTAGCTACGGAGGCACTAAATTGGCGCAAGGCAGAGATGCTACTAAAACAATGCTAAAAGATAATCCAGAACTTACAGAAGAAATTACAGGCTTAATACATCAGGCTATATTAGCACAGCAGCATTCATAATTTCTAAAGAACATATTGTAGAGCGAAGAAAGCAACAACACAATTAGCTTTCTTCGCTCTTTTTATATCTAAACCACAGTCAGTTCAGTATACTGCAACATCATTACACATTATAAATACCATAACTCTCTGTCAGCTTTCATTTTCTTGTACTATCTTTATGGTATTTTACTTAATGTAGTCTCTGGAACGGCTGGTTCTATAAGAGTAAAGTTGTTCCCAACAAGGGTAAAGTCGCTCTACACGTACACCAATGTTACGGCACTTGTACGTGCAAATAAGGGCTTATTCTTGCCTGTTACGGGTAGACGTACGTCCTTATCTCCTATGATAGAATTAAGAGATATGGACTATGGAGCAGGTGCATACGCACAGTATATGACCTCAACCTCCAATACAGCGAGTTCGTCGAGAGACTTCTTCTTCGGTCCAACCGAATGGAACTTGTCGCCAAATGGTAAGGCTCAGGCTAAGGCTATTCGCCCTGTTTGGATATCAGGTGAGGAAGATTCAAACCACAAGCCAATACTCGACCGGGATTATCTGAACCTTCAGAACACGTTAAAAATATGGTAAGACTATAAGGTAACACCACTTTGATATAGAAAATGGTATGCAGTTCGGCTGTATACCATTTTCTCTTTATATCCCCAAACCAAAGGCAAACCATTTGCCGAAGTTAATAGAAATTGCTTATTACATCGTAACGTTCTGTTTAAATGTGCATTCATTCGAAGTTATATACCGCTATAACGATATTTCCACAACAGTGTAATGGCATTTGTAGACTTATTAAACGATAGTTTACGACTTATTGTATTGTATTATTTACGTGTAAGTAAAACTTTACTTACGTGTAAATAAAGTTCTACTTACGTGTAAATAAAGTTTTACTTACACGTAAATAAAACTCCCACACCTATATGTAATTGCTCTTGCAGATATAAGCGATATACAAATATATTGAGAGAGAAAATTATGGCATTAGTGTGTTTGTATACTATTTTAAGCAAAATGGATAGTTAGAAACCAAATAAGCTTTGCCCTATAGCCTATTAGTTTGGTATAGATGAGCGAAAGCCACAGTTTTTTAGTATTATAACAAAGCCATTTACAAGCAATATGTTTGTCCGCATAGAAAAGTGTCATAGCAACTGCCAACGTATAAAAGCTATCGCCATGCACTTTGCAGCCAACAACAGTTTTACAAGCGGCATTAGCCATACCATACCAATGCACTTGTTTTTAATGTCTGCATCTGCTATTGCTCGCGTAAGAAAATAAAGAAATTCTATGCTGTTATAAATGTGTGGTATATAAACAAAAAGAGGATAATCGTTGCGATTATCCTCTTTTTGTTTGGTGATCCGCATGGGGCTCGAACCCATGACCCCAACATTAAAAGTGTTGTGCTCTACCAGCTGAGCTAGCGGATCTCCTCTTTACTTCGTTAAAGCGAGTGCAAAGGTAATAAGATTTTCTTATTGTACCAAATAATTTATGGATTTTATTGAATGAATAGATAAATATTGGCTATATATGGGGTATATTGGAAGAATTAATAAGGTTTAAAGCAGCCCATCTGTTGCATCTAAAGTATAAAACTATATTGCATTTTATTTTTGATATAAAAAAAATAGGTAGAATTGTAACACTATCGAATCAAATTACTATCTTTGCATTACATTTTGATAAGGTCAAATTTACGACCTCTAATAGAGATAACACTACATTATATATAAATGAAGAGAGTTTTTGGTATTACACTGCTCATAGCACTAATGCTATGTAGCTGCCACTCTAAGAAAGAGAATCAGGAAACGGCTGCCGTCTACAGTTCAACTACACCGTTGGTTACCGACATAAATCTTCCTGAAACCTATGTGGCAAACATTCAATCACTAAAGAACATAGAAGTACGTTCTCAACAAGAAGGTATTCTTCAGCAAGTTTACGTCAATGAAGGGCAATACGTTAGAGCGGGGCAACCGTTGTTCCGACTTGCCATTGTGGGTGCTGACGAAGAGATAGCCAAGTCGAAATCAGCCCAAGAACAGGCTCAAATAGAGCTACAAAACACAAGTAAGCTCACAGAAAATAATGTTATATCGCCCAATGCACGCCGTATGGCAAAGGCAAAATTACAGTCGGCAGTGGCAGACTATCGACTTGCTGTTCAGCGCAAACGCCTTTCAGTTATCCGTGCCCCCTTCTCAGGCGTCTTAGGTCGCATTCCTGAAAAGCTGGGAAGCTATATTCAGCAAGACGATTTGCTTACAACACTATCGGACAACACACAGATGCAAGTATATTTCAATATCTCTGAGACGGATTATCTTGACTTCCAAGAACACCCCGAACGTTATATGCAGCTACCATTGAAGCTGATTTTGGCGAATGGAAGCACATTTCCAGCACGTGGAAAGATTGCTGATATATCTGGACAGTTCGACAGTGCGTCGGGTACAATATCTGTTCGTTCGCTCTTTACGAATGCACATAATCTGCTGCGCAATGGCCAGACAGGCACTATTCAGTTACTCTTACAGAAGAAAAATGCCATTGTTATTCCACAAGAGGCTGTTTATGAGCTACAAGATAGGAAGTATGTTTTCGTTGTAGACAAGAATAATGTTGTTCATCAAAGACAGATACAAATAGCTGCAGAGCTAACAGGAATATACATTGTTAGCTCAGGTTTAACAGTCAGCGACCACTATCTAACGGACGGGATACAGAAGGTAAACGACGGCGACCACGTTCGTACACGCTTCGTATCACCTCGCGAATCAATTAAGTTGAACAAAATAGGCATTTAAAAGATGTTTAAGATTTTCATTCGACGTCCGGTTCTATCTATTGTGATAGCATTGGTTATTGCCTTTATTGGTATTCTCTCACTGTTTAATCTCCCCATTACACAGTTTCCTTCTATCTCTCCACCGAAGGTAAATGTTATTGCCAACTATCCGGGAGCAAACAATGAATTGCTTATTAAATCGGTTATCATTCCATTGGAGCAGGCGCTAAACGGTGTGCCGGGAATGAAATACATTGAAAGTGATGCAGGAAATGATGGTGAAGCCGAGATAAACGTTGTATTCAAATTGGGTACAGACCCTAATGTTGATGCCGTAAATGTGCAAAACCGTGTGTCGGCAGCAACAAACAAGTTGCCACCAGAGGTAATTCGTGAGGGTGTTAAAATATCGCGCGAAGAGCCTAATATTCTAATGTATATCAATCTTTATAGTGATGATCCTAACGTTAATCAGGACTTTCTGTTTAACTATTTCGATATAAATATATCTCCTGAACTGTTACGCGTTGATGGTGTAGGCGACCTTGATATATTGGGTACACGTAGTTATGCTATGCGTGTGTGGCTGCATCCAGATAAGATGATATCTTACGGGCTGTCGACTGACGATGTGAGTGATGCTTTGGAAGATCAGAACATAGAGGTCTCACCAGGCAAATTAGGCGAGAGTGGTGGTACACAGCCGCAGGTTAAGGAGTATGTTTTAAAGTATCCAGGACGTTATACCACGACAGAAGAGTATGGAAACATCATCATTAAAAGTAATGCCAACGGGCAGACGGTTCGTTTGAAGGATATTGCCGATATTCATTTGGGTAGTGAAGTGTATGATATTTATTCTACTCTTAACGGTCGTCCATCAGCAGCTGTAACCCTGAAACAAGCTTACGGAAGTAATGCAAGCAACGTTATTAAACAAGTAAAGCAGGCAATGACACACCTCCAGAAGGATATGCCGAAAGGTATGCACTACGAGATTAGCTATGATATTAGCCGCTTTCTTGATGCAAGTATAGAGAAAGTAATACACACGCTGTTTGAAGCTTTCATACTTGTAGCCATCGTTGTGTTCATATTCTTGGGCGATTGGAGGTCGGCGGTTATACCTATTATGGCAGTACCTGTGTCCCTTTTAGGTAGTTTCATTGCTATGTTGGCATTCAACATTACACTCAATATGATTTCACTCTTTGCCCTTGTTATGGCTATTGGTATTGTTGTTGATGATGCCATAGTGGTAATAGAGGCAGTAAATGTAGAAATATCGCGCAATAAACTGTTGCCAGTTGAGGCTACAGAGAAAGCCATGAAGAAATCAGTGGTGCCATTATTGCTATATCTTTGGTTATGGCTTCAGTGTTTATACCCGTTGCTTTCATGGGAGGACCAGAGGGAATGTTCTACAGACAGTTCTCTATAACAATGGCATCTAGTATTCTTTTCTCAGGATTCGTAGCCCTTACACTTACTCCTGCGCTGTGTGCTTTAATCTTAACTAAGGAACAAGAGAACCATGTTAAGCTGGGTTGGCTGGGCAGAATGCTGCAACGTTTTAATAAGCAGTTCAATGTTGGCAGTAAGAAATATGCCCATGTATTACAACACACAGTGAAGCATAAGCTACTAACGATGGGAGTTGTACTCGTATTTTGCGCCTTAGCTTATTGGGTAAATATGGGCTTACCGTCAGGATTTATCCCACAAGAAGACCAGGGAATGATATATGCTGTTATTGAAACACCACCGGGTTCGACGATAGAATGTACCAATGAAGTGGCGCATCAGTTGCTGAAAATTGCAGAAAAAGAAGATGGTGTAGAGAGTGTTTCTTCATTAGCAGGCTTTGAAATACTATCCGAAGGCACCAGTGCAAACTCTGGAAGTTGTCTTATAAACCTAAAAGATTGGAAGCACAGGAAGCGCACTGCAAAGGAAATTATTCGTGATTTGGAAGATAAATGTAAAGCTATTACAACTGCAAATATCGACTTTTTCGAACCACCATCAATTCCTGGATATGGTGCAGCGAGTGGTTTTGAGATGCGATTGCTTGATAAAACAGGCAACAACGACTACCATCAGATGGAGAAAGTGAGCAAAGATTTCGTGCGAGAGGTTAACAAACGACCCGAAATTGGCAATGCTTTCACATTCTATTCAGCCAGTTTTCCACAGTATATGCTCAATGTTAATGATGCATTGGCACTCCAAAAGGGTGTAGAGCCAGGCAAAGCACTCAACAGTTTGTCTGTACTTGTGGGCTCAGACTACCAAACTGGTTTTATAAAGTTTGGCAAACCGTATAAGGTAATTGTACAGGCAGCACCACAATATCGTGCCTTTCCTGAAGATCTTCTGCATCTTTACACGAAGAACGATGCAGGGCAAATGGTGCCGTATGCCGACTTTATGACCCTCAGTAAGACCTATGGAATGAGCGAGATTACACGCCATAACCTCTATAACTCGTCAGAAGTAACGGGTGCACCAGCCCCTGGATATTCCAGTGGACAAGCTTTGAAAGCAATACAAGAGGTTGCAGAGAAGTCTCTTCCTAAGGGTTACGACTACGATTGGGCTGGCATATCTAAAGATGAGGTAGACCAGGGTAATACAGCCATCATCATTTTTATTGTTTGTTTGGTGTTTGTTTATCTCATCTTGGCTGCTCAATATGAAAACTTCCTCCTTCCTTTGCCTGTTATTATCTTCCTACCTGTGGGTATTTTCGGTGCTTTCCTTTTACTGAAACTATGCGGATTGGAGAACAATATCTATGCGCAGATAGCTTTAGTGATGCTCATTGGTTTACTGGGAAAGAACGCTGTGTTGATGGTAGAGTACTCTGTACAACGCAAAAACTTGGGCCAGACTATAGCACAGGCAGCCATTGAAGGTGCAGTAGCACGTTTCCGACCTATTCTTATGACGAGTATTGCTTTCATAGCGGGCCTTATTCCACTTGTGTTTGCATCGGGTGCTGGTGCAATTGGTAACCGAACGATTGGTACAGCTGCCGTAGGAGGTATGTTAATTGGTACGATGGGAGGATTAATCGTCATTCCCGGACTTTATTATATCTTTGCCTCTATGGCTGACAAGATTGTGAATTATCAGAAAGAAAAGCCTTTGAGCGAAGAGAAAGACAAACGATATCACAAAGAATCTATTGAAAATAAAGCAGATGACAACGCATAAACTAAGCATATTCACTGTTCTTACAGCTATCTCGTTGCTGACGCTGATGGCATGTAAAACGCCTCAAGCAACACTGCCTAAGGACAACATAAAAGCAACATTGCCAACAACAACTGCCGATACGGTAACCACTGTATATGTGTGGCGCGACTTTTTCAAAGATCCGGCACTGTGTGCTCTCATAGATACAGCACTCAATAACAATCAAGACCTGAAGATAACACTACAGGAAATGGCAATTGCTAAGAGTGCTATCACCGCCAAACGTGGACAAATGTTGCCCACTGTAACAGCTAATGCAGCTATTGGGGTGTCGAAAGTGGGACGCTATACAAGCGAAGGAGCTGGTAATGTAGGAACAGAACTCACACCAGGACATAACATTCCGACCGTAGTTCCTGATATAGCACCGAACCTTCAGCTCGATTGGAGTATTGATCTTTGGAAGCAACTAAACAGCAGTAAGCGTGCTGCAGTTGAACGTTACCTTGCTACAGCAGAAGGACAACGCATATTAAAGTCAGTTGGTAGCCGATATTGCAGAGAATTACTATGCCTTAGTGGCATTAGATAATAAGCTCAACATCACGTTAAAGTATATAGAACTACAGAAAAAGGCTGTCCAGATAGCCCGTATTCAGAAGGAAGCAGATGCAGATACACAGTTGGCTGTAGAGAAATTTGAAGCTGAACTAGCCAAAGCATCGGCTAATGAGTATCAGTTAAGACAGTCAATAACAGAAACTGAGAATAGTCTGAATCTTCTTCTTGGGCGATTTCCTACACCGATTGAACGCAATAAAGATGCCATCAACCATCAGTCGTTGCCCACATTACAAGCTATTCCAGCCCGTCTGCTGTTGCAACGTCCCGACATTCGTCGTGCCGAACATGAGCTGCAAGCTGCCAAATGGGACGTAGAAGCTGCTCGAAGAGCTTTCCTTCCCTCGCTCAATCTGTCGGCTACATTAGGCTTAGATGCCTTCAGTCCAAAGTATCTTCTGCGTCTTCCGGAGTCTGTAGCATTTGGCGTTTTGGGTGGATTGACAGCTCCATTAATTAATAAGAAAGCCATACAGACCAACTTCGATCAAGCCAATGCTATGCAGTTGGAGGCTCTTTATAACTACGACAAGGCATTGCTTACGGCATATAGTGATATGAATACGCTACAGTCGCGTGCACATAACCTGTCGCAATATCAGGTATTGAAGAACAAACAAGTGCAATCTTTGACTCGTGCAGTAACGACTGCTCAACAACTTTATGCTTACAATCGTGCCACATACCTTGGAGGTGTTAGACAGTGAGCGTGAGCAGTTGGACTGTCAGACGGAGCTTATCGACACACAACTCCAGCAGATTTCCACACTGATTGATGCCTATCGAGGCTTTTTCTATTAAAGTATAATATGGTTGTGGTATACATCTAAATATGCCCACAAAGTTATAGATATCTAACACGTTCGTTTCAGATATCTGTCGTGTTTGTTTCAGATATCTGTCACGTTCGTTTCAGATATCTGTCGCATTCGTTTCAGATATCTGTTTTGGGTACAACAGTAAATAGCTACACTCTATTTCTAAACAGAGCATAACTAATCTATTAATCTCAATTAAGTTATTAGAATATTGGTATATTTTGTTTTATCGTTATGCAGATTGATTATCCTTATAATGAGGGCGTAGCAAACTACACAAACTTATAAAGAACATTAATACCATTGGCATTACAATGAACAATAAATAGGAAGCAATTATATTAACACGATATAATGATACTACAATATAATTGCAGGTTTGAGTAAAAAAATAACGAACCAACACTTATCGCAAGTATTGGTTCGTTTCCTATAAATTTTGTGAACTACTTATTTAAATCTATCTTTAACTTATATTTGTGTTAAAGCACTTTTCCGCGCCAAGTTACACCTACATTAACTTGCGACATCTTGTCTTGTACCACGCCTTCTGGGTTAGTGTTTTTACCAAATGCGTAGCTGTAATAGCCGTGTATTCTTATATTCTTCTCTTTTAGCGGATAGTATTCTACACCTGCACCAATGCGAGTGAGTTCTGTTCCATCGTGTAACGCTACATCAGCATCTGTTCCTGCATGATTCACTTCGTAACTTGCTTTTGCAAAAACGTTTACTTTCTCAGTAGGCTGATACGATAACTGGCCAATAATAGAACAATCTTTACCAATGAAACCCTGTCCTGATGCAGCACGGTTCCAATAATCAAACTCTAATTGAAGGTTGTTTGTGAAATGAAATTTGTTGCCTAACGAAATATAATTTATGAATTTATGTGGAGCATATTCCGACATATTTGCCGACCAAAATGTTTCCCATATACCATGTCGTCCGTTCCATAAAATGTTATAGGCATACATTTCAGCAGCTTTACCAGTTTTGTTCTCGTATATTTTTGATACGGACTTTGGCAAATCTGTGTTAAGAAAGTATCGTTTCCACTATTTGTTGTATATTCGCCAATTAATCCCCATTGGTAACAAGGGAAGTTATAACAAAACTCAGATAAGAAATAACAATCAATAGGTGCTGGTAATAACTCGTAGCCTGCCACCAGTACAATATATTTTCCCGCCATAAATGCTACGTTCTTGTTAGGTTTATATTTTAAGTAAAGCCAATCGGTGGAATTAAAAAAGTTGTAGTCCTTATTAATCCCATTCAATCGATTACGAAATGCATAGGAAAACTTAGGTGAAATATCACCTTTTAAAATAACATTCACTACATATCCTTTAAAACCACTCTGGTCCTTAATATGCTTTCCATCTATGTTTGTACGCATATAATCAGCTCTTGCTTCAAATTGCAGGCTAACTGGTTTTGTTTCTTGCGCCATAGTAATAGTGGAAATCCACAATAACATAAGTGAAATTATATTTCTAATATTCATAATATGTTTGTTATAGGTCGTGTTTATATCTTTTCTTTTGTAAAGAGACAGCATATTGTTACACTGTCTCTTTACTCTGATATAAAACTATAGTATTAATTACTTTTAATGTGTATTTAATGTTTAGTCTTCTTATGTTTATTCCATAATCCACGCACTTCGCTCACAGTATCGGTAGTGCAGAATGAGTCTATTTTCTCTTTTCCAAGGAATGCCATAAGGTTTGATAACTCTTCGTTGTTTAGTATAATCTCTAACTGTACACTCTTCTGATGGCTGAAACCACCAATAACTTCGTGCATCGTAATACCACGATGAAGTGTATTGAGGACATAATCTTGAATGCGCTCGTGATCTTTTGAAATAACAAAAACACGATTCTTCTTATTCATTCCCATCATAAAATGGTTCAAAATAAGTCCGTTCATCCATGTACCAATAAGACCTATTATTACCAGGTCTGGAGTATTAATGGCAAAAGCTGTACAGCAGATAGCTCCACCAGCAACAGTTACCGATGTTCCTAGATTGATGCCAGTGTATTTATTGATAATCTTTGCCAGAATATCAAGCCCACCAGTAGAAGCGTTAATACTGAAAAGAATACTTTGCGAGGCACTCAATACCAAAACAAAACATAACAAATCAAACCACGGATTAGTTACTATCCCATGACTTGCAAGATGTTGCGTAAACATAGATTCGCTCATAGGAAAGATAGTACCAATGAAATCTACCATCGGACCAAGTATGAGTGCAGTGTAAACCGTTTTAGCTCCGAATTCATTCCCTATTAAAATGAACGACAGAACCAATAGGACAGCATTAATGATGAAGATAACATTACCAACAGAAATGAATGGTAAGAGTTTTGAAATTACGATAGAAAGACCTGTGATAGAACCTACAATAAGTTTACTTGGGATAAGGAAGAAGTAGACACCAAGGGCTGCAACAAACATACCAAGTGTCATAATAATCAGTTCCACCCAAAACTTCTTAGTTTTTAACAGCTCTCCAACCTTCGAAAGACCATTACTAATAGCTGCTGCTGAGAATGGGTTTACCTTCTTAGAAATTTGATTCATAATTAAAATCGATTTAAGTTAGATTGTTCTTATATTTTTTTGTTTTCTCTAATTGATGCATGTGCCTTTCAATTTCTTAGAGTTAGCAAGATAAGGCAACTGTAAATGCGGTACAAAATTACATTATTTAAATGAGATAACAAATATTTAGTAGTAAAAATAAAGCTCTACTTGTAATTTTTCACTGTTTTCATGTTTATAAGCCAGTAATAGCCTATATAAAGAGCAGTCATTCGGTTTATTTCTATTATTCATCTTAGCTTTCTTCTTTTGATTTTTAGAGATACAAAAGGCTGTATATTCTCTTTATTGAATATTGACATTTAGACAGTAGTAATAAGGTTATTTGGAATTAATTACACCTTATTATATAGAAGAACTTCATATCACAATATAACAACTGTCTTATTGTTTTTGTTCAGCTTAATGTTACTTTTGTTTTGTAACAAACAATAATGAGTGTGTTTTTTTGATATAATCTATAATCTATAATGCGAATAAATATATTGCTTTTTAAATTGTAATCTATGTGTTGTTAGTTATGCTATAAAACTGAAATAAAAGCCACAAAACGTATTTATAAAGCTTGTTATTATGACACTTATAAATAAATAGTTTCAATTTGTAAGTAAACTCTTTCATTGCTTTTGAATAAATAGCGCAATAACGTGAGTTAGTGCTGTAGAGTGTATATAAAAAATAAAGGGACAATGATTTTCGCATCGTCCCTTGTTATCTGTGTGTTTTTTATATGTCAAAATATTTATCCGTAGATAATCTTTCCGTTCTCATCTTTATATTCGTCTCCAATACCTTTTTCATAGGTTGTCATTGCACGAAGACTCATACCAATGTTAGAGAAACCGCCATCGTGATAGAGATTTTGCATTGTAACTTTCTTTGTTAAGTCTGAGAACATAACAATACAGTAGTCTGCACATTCGGCAGCAGAAGCATTACCAAGTGGCGCCATACGGTTAGCAAAGTCGTACAATTTATCCATTCCCTTTACGCCCTGACCAGCAGTAGTCATTGTAGGAGATTGTGATATTGTGTTGATACGTACATTCTTCTCGCGACCGTATATGTAACCGAAGCTACGTGCAATACTTTCTAGTAATGCTTTTGCGTCTGCCATATCGTTGTAACCAAAGAATGTACGTTGCGCAGCGATGTACGATAGAGCTAGAATAGAACCATAGTCGCTTATGGCATCAAGTTTCTTAGCACTCTGAATCATTTTATGAAATGATACAGCCGATATATCAAGCGTTGTATTCAACATATTATAATCCAGATCGTCGTATGTGCGATGTTTGCGAACGTTTGGAGACATACCAATAGAGTGGAGTACAAAGTCAATTTTTCCACCTAGAATTTCCATTGAACGCTTAAATACATTCTCTAAATCTTCTACATTTGTAGCATCAGCTGCAATTACTTCGCAATTCAGTTTCTCTGCTAATGAATTAACAGTACCCATTCTAACGGCTATAGGAGTGTTGGAAAGTGTTATTGATGCTCCTTCTTCTACAGCTCGTTCTGCAACTTTCCATGCAATTGACTGCTCGTTGAGTGCACCGAAAATAATGCCTCTTTTACCTTTTAATAAGTTATAACTCATATTATTATCCTTCTAAATTGGGTTCAAAGGTAATAATTATTGTTGAAAAACTAACCTATTATATTGTTAAATAGACTTTCTTTGTGTAATCTGCTACATCTGCCACCTTTTATTTAGAAGCTGTCAAGTGGAATTTAATTGTTGAGCTACTTTACTGTTTTGTGTATGAAACTAAAAGATAGTTGATGGTTGTTGTTAATGATACACTAACATATTTTGTACATCTCAAAGTGTTTACTATAAAAAATAGCCGAAACTTCTGCATATATAAAGAATTGCGTAAAGTTTGATTTTTTGTCGATACTAATCTGTTTCAGTGCATCGATATATTTCTTGATAATCCTCGTCAGACCACTAACTTTTATCTCTACAATATTGTTTTACTTCTTCTGATAATATAACTCAAATAGTTTTTTTATTCAATCGGTTCATTAAACCGTAATATGGTTATATCTTGTTAATACCATTTATTTTCTATTGGTATCTTTGATTTACCTTATAACCTGGAATAGTTTACTACACATTCGTTATAAAATAAATCTATCTATTTAACAACGGATAAAGTTTGCCTATACTCTACAGACTAGTTTGGAGCTAATTCTCTTTCAATAGATTGAGCATCTCTTCTTTGTGTGATGACGTGAGCCATATCGGCTCCTTCAAGAAGCGAATCTGCAAGGTTGCGCTTTGTTTTGTGTAGACGAAGTATCTTCTCTTCAATGGTATGCTGACTGATGAGATGGTAAACCGTAACATCTTGTTGTTGTCCTATTCGGTAGGCACGGTCGGTTGCTTGCTGTTCTATAGCAGGGTTCCACCACGGATCAAGATGTATAACATAGTTTGCCCCTGTTAGATTAAGTCCCAATCCGCCTGCTTTCAGGCTGATAAGGAAGAATGGACACTTGCCTGTTTGGAAGTCTTTTACAAGTTGTTCGCGCTTTGTCATTGGTGTACTTCCATCTAAATAGAGGAAAGGTAGTTTTGCCTTTTCCATTGCTTTGCGCACTTCATCAAGATAGCTTGTGAACTGACTGAAAACCAATGCTCGGTTGCCACTGTCGTTAAGTCCTTCTGCTAAATCAAGGAAGGTTAGTAATTTGCTACCAGGTATTTTCCAATTGCTATCTACCAGCGAACAGCTACATGCCATTTGGCGTAATCGAGTAATCTCTGAAAGCGTACTAACGTTGAGCGATTTATCGGCAAGTACAGCAGCCTCAACTTGCCTACGACGCACTTCGTACATAGTCATTTCGTCTGACGACAGTTCTACAGGTATATATATGTCGTTCTTTGTGGGCAATTCTTCTATTACTTCGCTCTTAGTACGACGTAGTAAGAATGGTGAGATAAGGCGGCGAAGCTGACTTTGTCGTTCTTTATCGTTGTTTCCCGCAATGGGTTGTATAAACTTTCGTTTAAACTGTTCAGCACTACCCAATAGACCTGGATTAATGAATTGAAAGAGATTCCACAGTTCGGCAAGATGGTTTTGAATGGGTGTACCTGTCAATATAACCTTTCGGCGAGCCTGTAACAACATAGCAGCTTTCGACATTTTAGTGTTGGCATTCTTTATGGTATGCGCCTCGTCGAGACAAACCACATTCCATTCGCGTTTTGTAAGTTCTTCTTGTTGTGTGTTTAATAGTGCGTAGGTGGCAATAACAACATCGCCAGACTGTGCATCTTTTATAGCCTTTGAACGGTCGTCGCTCTGGTTAAGCACTATAACATTCAGTGTAGGCGAGAAACGTTTCAGTTCGTTGCGCCAATTAGGTACTACCGATGCAGGTGCAATAACAAGCGAGGCTCCTTCTTTGCTTTGTTCTAAAAGCAATGTTATGGTTTGCAACGTTTTGCCCAGTCCCATATCGTCTGCCAAGCAAACGCCAGCTCCCCATGCTGTTACTTTAGACATCCATTCAAAACCTTCCTCCTGATAGTCGCGCAGTTGTGCTTGAAGTGTTTTTGGAATGCATGGCGTTGTCTTACTACTTTCTTCTATGCGTTGGCGTAGTTTGTTTATAGCCGAATTGCTTTTAAGGTTTAACGACTTGTCGTTGAGCACTTCGCCCAATATAGATACTGCCGATGGAGCCATTTGCAAGTGCGAACGGTTCTCAGAACTTACGGTGTCGAGGCGTTTTAAGATGCGTGTTAGCTGACTGCTTAACGTTATATATTCGTTGTCGCCAATGCGAATATATTTTTGCTTGTTACTCTGTCGCATTAGTTCGAGTAACTTTTGGAGCGACACAACCTGTCCATCGCTAATTTGCACATTACCTTCTATCTCGAACCAGCCACCTTTCTTTGTGAACGATATATTTGCCGAACTGCTGTTTATACTTGGATAATAGTTTAGCTTATATCCTTCGGGCCATTCCATTGTGCAAATGTTTGAATTGTTTTTACACCACTGCATAAATGGTAGCATCTGCTCTATAGAAAGTGTTATAGAATCGTTAATGGTGGTGGGCAACCATTCGTCGCCTTCATCGCAGACTTCTGCTTCTATTAGACCTTCGGATATTTGTTTTAGGTTCTTCTTCTCTTTCTTCAAACTTCGCACTAGTTGCACTTTCTTTCCATCTTTTTCGGCTATGGTTGTAATATTACCATGCCCTGGCGAAAAGATAAGTGTATCGGTGGCGCGTACTATGGCACTTATATTGAATGCATTTATATTGTTGGGTGTAATGCAGAGTGTTATGACTGGAGGAATATCTATGTGGTCTATGTTGTTTAACTCTTCTACCATATTAGAGTGTATCTCTGTTTTTCCACCTAACATTGTAATTAGTTTTACGAGTAGTGGTTCGGCTTCAACAGGGTATTCCTTTTGTAGGAGTATTTCCTTATAGGTTTTTAGTTCGAATGCCGAAGGAATGATTATTGAGTAATCGGTTTCGGAGTTCTTCTTAGTGTATTGTATTATTCCATTTCTCTCGAGTATTGGCTCTATGTTGCTAGACACGTTAAAGGTACCATTTTGTCTTGTCTATTATAAGGCACGGTTTCTCTTCGTGTATAGATACTGGTTGCATAGTGTTGTTTAGCATTATATAGACGTGGTCGCAACCTGTTAGTAAATGCAGATAATCGTTTATATCTAAAGAGTAGTCCCATGCACAAATCTCAGTTATTAGCTTGTGGTCTGTTTTGTCTAATTCGGCAATATCTAATGCTTTTAGTTTACTGATGGATAGTTCTTTGCCCACTGACCAATTACCATTTTTGAGTTTTCTTTTAAGAATAGGCACTATGGTGGAGTAGCGCAAAAGATAGATTAACATATTCTCACTCATATCTTTGTCGGCGGTAGTAGCCGATATGTTTGATTGTATGAGACTTTCTAACCGCATTTTCCAAGGCTCTGTAAACTTTAAGCTATGAAACAACGATTTGCCTCCGAATTTTCTTTCTAATTCTGCTGCTTCCTCACTATTTTTTGCAACTTGCATTTCGTTCCTCAGGTAAGCCCATCTTGGCTCTTCGCTCACATTCTTTTTATTTTCAGTGAGTGTTCCCAACCGTTGATATATCATTTTGCTAAGCTTAAATATAGCACTATTACGGTTATAGCACTCCAAAAGGTATTGTTCTCTCATTATTATATCAACCTTATCGCAGAAGAATTGTTTAAATGGTGCAACTAAAAAATAGCATGAGTTTAAGCACGAAATATAGTTTTTGCTCGCTGACTTACATTTACTTAGAGAGGCTATCTTTTTTAATGCTTCTGGGGTATTCGTCAGGAGCATAGTCAATACATAATAGTAGTTACTTATTGGGTAATAAAATACACCTTTTTCAAGCGAACTCTTATTGTTTATAGTCATTATTTTGACATATAGTTTATAAGCCTTTTCATAGTTCCCTCTGTAAAGTTCCTGAATGGCTATAATTTGTAGAGTAAGCAGATTGGTTGTAGTTGTGTTTAAGTTGGTGTATACATTTCCAGTTGCAAGAAAATAGAAAAATGCAAATACATCTAATACCGATGTATAGATGTTGGTATATGTTTTATTACTATTACGACTAAGTATCAACTCTTTCAGGTATTCCCAATTTATATCTTTGTCTTCATAAAAAGCAAATTGTAGCTTATTTCTTACTGAAGTATTAAATATCTTGCGGCATCTTGTCGAATACCTTCTTGTATTTTGCTTGGTCTATCAGGTCAAAAATATCTTTGAATAGAGGGTAATTTATATCTAAGTGTGTGTGTACAGCCTCTGGAACCTCTATATGGTCAATTATCCCAATTAGTTCGCACACAACACGTTTTGGCTTGTTTACAACGTGTTCTTGCTTAAAGAGACTTCTAATATTTTTCAGCAACGTATGGTTTTGTGGTTCGAATAGTTCGAAAATGGCTGGGAATAGTAGCTTATGATGTAAGCTATATTCAATTGCCTCTTTGTGTTTATACGATTTTTTTTCGTTTAATAGTCCTTTCAACGAAAGTTCTTTAAATGCATTCGATGCAAGTTCTGTAGGCATTAGCTTTGCACCTAATTTTAATATATTTGCTTTATTCTCACTATATCCTTCGAAATATGCCAACAACATTGCTAAGGCTTGTTCGTGCGACAATAACGAGTTGAAGTCTATCATAATGGGTTACATATAGTATTATAAAATTTATTGCCGTGTTTTATTAGGCATACACAAAGTTACGATTTATTGCTTAATGCACAAAACTATTCATACTATTTTGTAGTTTGCGGTATATTATTATGGTTGTTTGCGAATGCCAATTGTTATTTCGTTGCAAATGCAATGCATCATCTTTTGCAATATAACATTATATTATAGTTGCTACGATAGCCACAAATGGAGGCAATGTGTAGATGCTCTAATTCCATACTAAAGTGAGACGATAGTTTCAGATATCTGAAACTCAACTGACAGATATCTGAAACTTAACTGACAGATATCTGAAACGAGAGCGACAGATATCTAAAACGAACGCCCCTTATATATGAGGCGATGAAGACTCTATTTTTTTTAAAACCTATGAGATAATTTTAATTGTGCTGCGAACAAACTGTAAACGTAGACGGCAACTTATTGTACCAAACAGTCATACTAACCATAACGAATTGGTAGTGTGTAAATGTGGGTGCAATAAATATTAGCCTACATAATGCTACGTTTGCTATCGTGTTAAACTAAGCTTTAAACTGATTCCAAAGTCGTGTGTTGTTGTTGGGAAACTGCTTGACGATAACAATGGTGTATTTATTTGAATGTCGTAGTAGACACTTGCCGTAATAAATCGGCTAAGTGTATAATCGCCTAAGAAAGATGCTTTAAAGGCGGTGTTTCCACTTGATGCAGCAGACGTGAGCGAGGCTATATCGCGCGTAATAGCGGCTTGTTTGCGATAGCTTAGATCGAGGCGGAGATTCAAATCGCGGTTTATGCCACCATTGTTTCTATTGTTTGTGCTCTGTGTATTTCCACTTTGCTGATTTTGTTGGCTGCTATTTTTCTTAATGTTTCTTACCAATCTGGTGTTTCTACCACCAAATAGGTTTATGTTGTTAATGCGATAGCCCAAACCAATAACCCAGTCTTTCGATGTTGCTTCGTTTACTTGCACACTTGTCATAGAGAGCGACAAGACACGTGTCTGACGATATTCCAAACGGGCAGTCAGATTATTCTCTAATGTAACATCTATACCAAGCAGTGGAGCGAACGCTTCGTTAATGCTTACTTGCGCTATATTATACATAGAGCTTGGCATTGGTGCTCCCGACGTTGCATCTTTAATAAATCCTAAACCGTTCATATATTCTTGCCACGTACTAAAGCTTTGGTACGATCCGATAGCAAAAATACTCTTATAAGCGTGGTTTATGTTTACGCTTTTAAAAATGTTTTGGAAGAAAGGCAAACGCGAAAGACCACTGTAACGAATGGTCCAGTTGGGTAGCATACTTTTTAGTTTAGGGAATATGTTTAGTCCGTTGCCACCCATACTTGTATATGCGTTTAAGAAAGCAGGTATCATAACATCGGCACTATATTTATTAACAGCACCCACACTGGGGTTAAATCGTCCTCCGCCCATCGACATTGGATAGGCTGCACCTATATATTGTGCTTCTACACGGTTGCGATAGGTATCGAGCGATTTAACAAATTTGTCGAAACTGGCACTGTAGTATCCGTTGTTAGCATTGCCCATACTTTCGAAAGCAGTTCCTATAGATATTGTTGTCATTGTTAGGGTTCCGCTTTGTGTGGTAGGAATGCCAGCGTACATATATTGAATGCTCTTTGAAACCGTTTCGGTGCGGCTGGCATTTAAGTCTATTTTCAGGTCGCGAATAGGTTCGAGCGTTGCACGGAGTTGTAAATCCTCCGTTTTGTTTGTAGTAGCAGGCGTAGCAATACTGTCTGACACAAGAAGCCATCTGTTGTCTCTAGCCTTTCCAATATAGTCGTCGTCAATAACGCCAAATGCAAAGTCGAGTCCAGGAGCCATAATGCCGCCCTGTCGGGTTTGTCCGAAAGCATCGCCTATAGTAGGCATAAAGCCAGGTAGCGACATAGAGTATTGGTTGCGATACGACAAGCTAACTGTTCGTACCATCATTAAGGCACGTGCCACACATTGTGCTGTTTTGTACCAACCTTTATTGTCGAGAGGTTCTTTAGGAGTAACCGTGAGTTTTAACCGCAGAACAGAGTCGGTTTTGTTGTATAACTTAACTTTGTTCTCGTCCATCTTCTTCCATTTTAGTTTCACAGCATGTCCGTTAATATCTTTCAGCGATACAACAATACGTTTCGTCTTCTTTGCGTGTGCTACAACAATAGCGGTATCGGCAGGTATTGTAACTTCTTTTTCAAAGCTTTTTGCATTCTTTGGCAGCGCTTTCTTTTTGTTGTCTTCGTTTTCTTTCTTATTCTTCGTATTTCTTCTAACTCTTTATTCAACTCTTCGCTAAAGGCGCTTGCGTCTACACGTCCACGACTATCGAGAGAGCTATTTCTACTAAGACTTGGACGCGACTTATTGAACCTTTCGTTTGTCTTCCTTAAGAAAGGAATATGGTTGTAGAGACGTTCTAAGTTGAACGAACCATTTATATTCAGTGTCCTATTGTTCGTAATAATATTACCCAACGACTCTCCACTCTCTAAGCGTGTTCCACGAACCCATGTATATGTGGAATTGTAGGTAGCATCAGAGTTAATCCAATCGAATATTGGAATCATATTTAGAGGTAACTGATAAGAAAGCGTGAAGTTTTGTTGATAGTCTAACGGTGTACCAAAGTGTTTTAAACTAGTCCACACAGAATCTTTCCACGCTTGATATTGGTCGGCGTAGAGGTCTTTATTTATAGGTGTGTATGGCTCTTCAATTTCAGCGTGTGTAGCACTCTGGAAGTTTATGTGTAGATTGCGTGTTAAGTCCCACCGTACAGAGAAATCTCTGTTCCATAAGAATTGCTCACTAAATGTTAATGGCAATCTGTTCATAGTGGTTGATTCCATATCACGTTCTTGCAACTCGTAATAGTTTCGCGTTATTTCGGAATTAAAAGCAATGTTTTGTGGTAGCCAATTTACTTCGAAACGTTTAAGAATATCGAACCATTTCGATTTACTCTTTATGATGCGTTTGAGTGGAGATAGCGACTTGTATACCGGTGTCCAATTGTAGTTTATAGCACCACGCCAATTGTCTTCATTCTCATACACTGTGGTTTCGCCCGTAGTGTGCGAATGAGAATGGCTGTAAGAAAACGAGAAGTTGGCAGGGTCGTAAGGCATTGGGTGACGTTTGTTTTGTATTCCAACCCGCATATTCGATAGCGAAAAGTTCGTAGTGGTGCGCTTTGTAACTGCTATCGACTCAATAGAGTCGCGTTCGTGTTCGTTTGCAGCACCATCAAGAGCAGCATCTAACAGCATATCTGTATCAAGTGGATTGTACTTCGGACGGCTTTCACTCTTCGTTACACTATAGTATAAAGGTGCAGAAACTTTCGCCTTATCTGGGAAGAACTTACCTAATTCAAGACTTGTTGTAAGAGTAACGTCAGTATTTGTTTCCTTTTTACGTGCGTTTACACCTTGCTCCAAACCACCAAATCCATCGGTACTGTGGCTGGCATTAATATCTACTGTTCCAAAGTCAGATAGTTGAATGTTGAGTTGTCCACGTGCTGCCCAACCTCCTTCGTTGTTAAATTCGAGCAAACGCATTTCGTTCACCCATACTTCACCACTTTTCTCACTGCTCGAAAGGTTACGTACACCTATAATCATTGTCTTTATTTCGCCCAATGTAGGATTACCCATTATGCTGACACGATTTGAAGGACGCTTTTCATCGTACATAGAGAACTCTCGGTTGTAGCTTGCTGTTCCGTTTCCACGTCCAATGTTGCGTTTCTTCTTTACATCTGTAAATATCGAAATAGGAACATCAAGCATATTGTCTACTGGCCAAACCGCTTCACAATCTTGTCGCGAATATTTATCGTATTGCTTTTCAGGAGTAAGTTTTAATGGTATCTCGTATTCGTAGTAGTTGTTCTTATAGTCGGACCCCAATCGAACGAACACTGCCAATTGGTTATCAGAAAGGTTGGTAACATTTGGTTTGAGTGCATTGGCGTGTACAAACATTTGTAAGTGCTTGTATTGACGAATATCAAGCGTAGTATTTTTATAGACAGCCTTTGACTCTTTATAGCCTAAGTTCTGTACGGTCATAGCCAATGCTTGCTCGTTGCTTTGTACTAATTGTGGTTGTGATGGGTCTTGCTCGCGCGAAATGCCTGGAGGAAGTACGTAGTTTACTGGTGTTTTGTCGTTATTTTCCTCTATGCTTACTGCGCCAACAGACATTGTGCCCGATGTTGATGCTGAATTGGTAAGGTTTTGTTGGTATTGACGCCATTCTCCACGTACAAGATCAAACGTACCAAAACGTAGCACGATAGGTCTTTCGAAGTTTGTAAGGAACATACGCATAAAGCGAATACTTGTAAATCGCTAATACCACCCACGCGTTTCTGATATTCTCGCACTGGAATACGGAATTGATACCACGTTTCTGGCGCTCCTCCTCCTTTACGTAATGGTGCAACAGTTTCTCGTTTATCAACAATGTAGTTTTGTCCAACTACTAAATCTTGTGGTCTGATGCTTATTTTGTATTGGTAATATTTCTCATATTCGTTGAGCGTATAATCTTGATTGATGTCTTCTATATCTGGTCCCGACTTATACGACGTGTCATAACGTTCGTTGCGGTTATCGCTATCTGGCGAGTTCCCTTGTGGGTTGTTTATATATTTGTAGCGTTGAAGTATAGGCGCTTGTATTCTGTCCCAATCTGAACCACGAAAATAGTGGTAGTTGTCGTTAGCAGGGTCTGCCCAAATAGAATCGAATACTGCCTGATTGGTGTGGCTACGAGCGTATGTTAAGAATGCTTGATAAGAAGGGAAATTACGCTCTTCTTCATCGTTCAGACCGTTTAAACCAACGTCTTGCAATGCACGACTTCCCTTTGTGGTTGCAAAAGCGTATGTTATGGTGGTTTGTGTTGGTATTTTGCCCCATTGCGTAGTTATCCATGCCTGGCTACCATCTACAGGCATACCACTTTCATAAAACTTCTTACCATCGTGCAATATATCTTCAGACACTTCACCAAGGTTTATGTAGAAATCGCCACCATATAAGTTGGCATCTGTTTGTTTATTTGAATAGATGAATGGGTCGAGTAACCAGAACTCAATATATTCGATGTTCGCCATTTCGAAGTCATTTGTATCGAGCTTACGCATCATACCTCCCCACTTTTGACGTGGATTGGGTAAGCGCCCATTGATGTCGAGTGTTGGACTAAAGTTGTATGGTCCACGTTCGGTAGGGTAGTAAGCAAGATTGAGCACTGACAATGTGGGTGTTGAGCCGTTGTAGTTGCTTTGTTCACGGTTAGGGAAGAGTTCGCGTGTATAAACCTCTCTCACGTAGAAGTTAGATAATTGTTCTAGATCGCTCTTGATGTGGGCTGGTGTAAGTGAACTACTTTGTCGTGTAAATAGTGGGTCTATGTTGTACCACGCTAGCAAACTGCGATTATATCCACTGCTAAGTGTTGTTTTATCTGTTGATTCGGAGAAATCAGAGGGTACACTTGATATTACCCAACTGGTTGGTTGGCTTATATCTATTGTGTTCTTTGTATTTTCGAAGTCGTCTAAATACGATGCATGGTCTTGTGTGCCCTGGCTCTGACCAGCTATTAACTGTGCAAACTCTGCAGAAAACGAAATATGCGAAGGTTGTGTTAGATGCAGGAATGGTATTTTATCGAGCATATTCGTGAGCCACTGACTTTCTTTCTTCCAGCTCATGTTCAATCCCCAAATGGTGTTATTGAGTGGCTCGGCGCCCATATTTACCTTTGTTGTGAGAGCTTGTTCGGATAGGTGCATAAACGTACCACCTATCATAAAGTTTTTAGAGAAGTCGTATTCCCAATTTAATCCGAACATTGTTTTACGTTGTTGTCCGTAGTCGCTTTGACTTTCCAACGAAACGTTTACCGCTGTACCTGCGTCTATAATGCTTTGATTTAAAATTGTAACCTCGCCTGCATTGTAATCGACGCTATAATCTGAGCCTTCAACCAGACGTACTCCACCTGCCGTTACCACTACCGAACCTTGCGGAACGTTGTATGCTCCTAACGAAATAACATTAGCACTTGTGCCACGATATTGTCCAACGAGCAAGTATTTGTCTTTCTCTGCAATTTGTTTCGCTACCGTTTTGGTAGAATCGTATAATTCTGTGAAGGCATACTTATTAGCCTTTGCTGCTGGAACTCCTTTCGACACCAAATAGTTGTACATATATTCGCCGAATGGTTCTGTAACGGGAAAGAACACACGACCGTTTGAAATGGTGTATCCTTCTACATAATCGTAATATCCATTTGGGTGCGGATTGTTGTTGTTGTCTAAACGATCAGCACCTAACAGTCTTATAATTGGCTGGCTTTTTACTTGTGGCTCTGGTATGTAGGGTAGATAAACGCCGGCGGTATCGCTCTGATACTTTACATCTAAACGGAACTTATCGCGCTCAACTGTAGAGGCAAGGTAGTACACGTTCTTCATCATTAGGTTCCAGTTTGCTTGCTTTGGATTGCTGCTGGTGTTTTTTAATGACTTAACAAACAGTGCTTCTGAGACATCGGTTCGATCGCTCGAAACTCTCCAACTTGATGGGTAACTCCTCCTGATGTATATTCGTAAGCAATAGCAAGCACTTGATCGGTTTGCAAACCAGTACGTAACGACACGTAGCCTAGTGCTTGGTTTACAGTATATTCGGAGCTATTGAGCAGGCGAGCGTTCGACAGTTTCTCGTAGTCTACTCCTCCTATCATACCCAAACCGTCTAATACTGTATTTACTTGGTCTATGTTGCGTGCTTGTGGGTGACCTTGTGCTATGGTGCTGTATTCGGTATTAGCGTTGTTAGATGGAGTGTTGCCTGTTCCACTTCCCCATAAATCGGTGCGGCTGATTTTTGAGTTTTCGCCTAAATCGCTTAGTGCTATAATGTTTCGTGTATTGGTAGTTGTACCAGTCTTATTGGTAACCCAAATCTCTACACGATTTATGGTGATGCCCGTTGTTAGGTTAGGCAACGTTTTCATAGCATCGTTATAGTGCTCGCGGAATGTATGTGCTAAGAAGAAGTGGCGATTCTCTTCGTAGTCGGCTGCGTCTATCTCGAACGGAGTAAGCTGTTTTCCTCCCCTTGAACTTACGCTTTTGTTTGCCGATTTTTTCTGCGATAGCACTGTTTGCAGCTTCAACTTTCCAAACTGCATATCGGTTCTGATACCAAAGAGCGATGATGCTCCTTGTACGAGCGAATTGTTAGATGGAAACGATACGTTGCCACCTTCTACAAGTTTTATTATTTCGTCTTCCTTTCCCTCGTAACGCAGCTTGAAGTTTTGTGCATCAAAATCGAATGTGGCATCGGTGTTGTAGTTTAGGTTCATATTCACCTTGTCGCCCACCTTTCCATTCACATTCAAATTTATCTTTTCATCGAAGTTCATCGTTGTCATCTTACGATTTCTGATGGGTAACGATGGGTTGTCTATATTCTTCAGCGTAGCCCCAAAGCGTAGTTCGGCTGTTCCTTGTGTTCTTACACGTACTCCGCCGGGGCCAAATATCTTCTCGGCAGGACCAAGTGCAAAGTGCATATCTGTGAAGTCGAACTTCTCTTTGCCCTTCTTTTCCAGTATCTCTTTGTTTTTTTGGCGGTAATAGTCGGCAAAGCTACGTTTCTCGCTCCATGCTCTATACTCGTCGGGAGTCATCATAATAGGTGTCGTAATATAGGTATCGCCTATTTTGTTACCTATTATATACATATTTAGCGAGTCGTTATATTCTACACTTTGTTTCAGGTTTTCGGGGCGGGCTAAGTCGTACGACCCTTGCTGCAAATCGTTATATGTAATGGGGGTAGTGCGTTGCACTTTCCAGCGTGGGTGCAATAGCGAGTCGGGTATGTCTTCGTTTTCTAGTTCAACGTCTAATGCTTTTACCTTCTTCGTGGTGTCTGGTGGCGCAATTAGGCTTTGTAGCACGTTTGTAAATGGCAAACTATTTACAAGCGAGTGCCCCAATGCTAACAAGCTAATGCCTGCAAGCAGTAGAAGAATAGGTAATATGTATTTTCTTTGATTCATTAGCGATGACTTTGCATAGCCTTTCTTATCGGAATGTGTTGTGCGATGGAAACGAATGTGCTACGTCTTTTCTTTATTTTATTTGCTTTAATGCTAATTTTACAACTTGTTCTACGGGTAATTCTGGTTGTTCTGTTAATATAGAAACAACAACTTTGGCAGATGGGGCAGGTGAGAAACCTAACATAGTGAGGGCTCCAACTGCTTCGTCTTTCACAGCATTGTTTACATTAGATGTGTTAGATTGATTGTTTACGTGTACTTCGTCGGCAATGCCGCTTTGCACAATCTTATCTTTCAGGTCTACAATAATGCGCTGAGCTGTTTTTAGTCCGATGCCTTTTACAGTCTTTAGCATCTTGTCGTCGCCATTGGCTATTACATTGCAGAGTTCGGCTGTTGTGAGCGATGATAATATCATACGTGCAGTGTTCGCTCCAACCCCAGATACTGTTATAAGTAGTCGGTAGAGTGAGCGTTCTTGTTTGGTGGCAAAGCCATATAGTGTGTAATTATCGTCGCGTCCGCCAGTCATAATGGCTTCGTGTACGTATAGTTTTATGTTTTTCTTGCCTTGAACTGTGCTATAAGTGTTTAGCGAGATATTCAGTCCGTAGCCTACGCCGTGTGCTTCAACAACCGCTAATGCTGGCGAAAGGTCGGTTAGTTCACCTTTTATATATTCTATCATAAAAAACTTCTTTTGCTTTCCTACCCTAACAGGTTTTTGTATATACATTTTGATAAACGGACAGGACCGTTGTTTATTGCATTATACACCGAAAAAGCATATTTTTATATCAAAAGAAAGATGTGTGTTAGAGAGAAGTGCTACTGAAAATATAGCACTGCTCCATAAATAATGTTGTGAATATACATACTGATTTCAAAGGAATTATGCTCTTGTTAAATTGCTAAACACAAAAATATTGACTCAATAAAGAAGAAGTGAAGATATTTTAGGAAGGTGGACGATTGTAATGATTTCCATTCTGATATAACAAAACTCTGAGAAATATATTGTTAATCAGGTATTTGTAATAGCACTTAAAATGCGACAATGTATAATACAGGTATGCATAATAATCATCTGAATTAATATCTTTTAAGTAGTATAATATCGAATAATAAAGGAGGCTTTTTTTTGTGATATCTAATTCGCAACTGACAGATATCTGAGACGCAACTGACAGATATCTGATACGCACGCGACAGATATCTGAAAAAAGAGTGTCTAACATCTGATTAATTTTTATAAAATATCTGAGAGCTTAATTTGGAATATGAGTACCAGTAAACTCTGTTTATACTTCTCCCATCTATATTCTATTAAGCCCAGATATTGCAGAAACAGAAAAACAAATGCTATTTAGCCACACATAGATATATAGATATAATGTGCAATGCGTGTTTACAATATTTTAAGGGCGGCGATATAAGAAAATGTGGGAGAGATGGATACAAATGCGAAACTTTAGTAGTGTTATATTGGTGCTTAACTCGATACAACAGAACCATTTATGCATTAAAAACTCTATTTAGTAAGTATTGTAAGTAAACAATAGCTCGATAAATAGAGTTTTTTACGATATGAATAATGGTTCTCTATGTAAGTGCTTGTTAAATAGTAGTTAAGGTGTGTAAACTTAAAAATTGTAAGCAACCTTTATAGCTTTGTCGCGCGATAGTTGTCCTGGATTTGTGCCAGGTTCTCCTTCTGGTACTTCACGGTGATAGAAAGAGTAGAATTGAATCCAGAAATCTAATATTTTTCCGTTTTCATCGTGAAAAGACATCGGGATAGTTGGAAATACATTGTGTCCACGGTGATCGATGTACGATTTCTGCACCAGTTCGCTGCAATATATTTCCTTGTCATCGGGCATATAAAAATGATCGTAAGGTCTACCCAAATAGTTTAATGCTCGTTTCATAGAAGCCCTCATATCACAATCGGCAATTACTCTTCCAACAGCAACGAGCGGTTTGCCTTCTTTTCCTTTCGTACGTTCAAGAAATTTAGCTAAAGGTGTAAGTACAACCCCTTTGCTGATAGCTTCTAATGCATAATCGGTACTGTCGGTATGATGAAATATAGCTACGTGGTCAATCTTCAGTCCGTCAATACCTTGTGTAGCATCGGTAATAGGATTACTCTCTTCTTTAACAACAAACATTAAGTCGCCTTCATGTAAGTTCTGTAACGATATATTTTCCTTTTGAATAGATTCAGCAGAACAGCCGGTTAGGAGAATCAGTGATAATAAGATAAGGTTTGATAAGGTTTTCTTTAGCTTCATAATAATTGTGTTTATGTGTATTATTGATTTAAGTTCTTACTAAAAAGGCGACCATCTGTTTGTAGATAGTCGCCTTTTGGTTTTATTTTTAGAATTCTGCATTCTTTGGTGTACGTGCAAATGGAATTACATCGCGAATATTTTGCATTCCAGTAACGAAGAGAATTAGACGTTCGAAACCGAGACCGAATCCACCGTGTGGACACGTTCCATACTTACGAGTGTCGAGATACCAATCGTAAACTTCTTCTTTCATACCACGAATGTGTATTTCTTCGAGCAGCTTATCGTAGCTTTCTTCACGAACAGAACCTCCGATAATTTCGCCAATGCGTGGGAAGAGTACGTCAGTACCTTGCATAGTTTTTCCGTCAGCATTCTTCTTCATATAGAACGATTTAATCTGACTTGGATAGTCGGTCATAATTACTGGACGTTTAAAGTGTTCTTCCACTAAGTAGCGTTCGTGTTCACTACTTAAGTCCATTCCCCATTCGGTTATAGGGAATTCAAATTTTATTCCATCTTCTTGTGCTTTCTTCAATATATTAAAGCCTTCAGTGTAGGTAAGACGCACGAAAGTTTCTTTTAACACACCTTCGAGACGAGCAATAAGTTCCTTATCTATCATTTGGTTCAGGAACTCAAGATCGTCCTTACAGTGCTCTAACGCCCAACGAACACAGTATTTAATGAAGTCTTCTTCTAAGTCCATCAACTCTTGTTGGTCTATAAAAGCCACTTCTGGCTCTACCATCCAAAACTCAGCTAAGTGTCTTGGTGTATTAGAGTTCTCTGCGCGGAATGTAGGACCAAATGTATAGATGGCTCCAAGTGATGTTGCTCCGAGCTCGCCCTCCAATTGTCCAGAAACAGTGAGATGCGTTTTTTTGCCAAAGAAGTCGGCACTGTAATCCACTTCATTCGATTTTGCCACACGGTCTAAATCGAGCGTGGTAACTTGAAACATATTTCCCGCACCTTCAGCATCGCTACCTGTAATAAGCGGTGTATGGAAATAGTAGAAACCATGCTCGTGGAAATACTGGTGAATTGCCATTGCCATGTTATGACGAATGCGAAAAACAGCTCCGAATGTATTTGTGCGAAGGCGTAAGTGAGCGTACTTACGCATATACTCAAAGCTCTGCCCCTTCTTTTGCATAGGGTAATCGCTTGGGCAAAGACCATAAATTTCAATCTCTTTACACTGAATTTCAGATGTCTGTCCCTTACCCTGGCTCTCTACAAGTGTACCTATTACACTGATACATGCGCCTGTTGTTATGTTTTTGAGTATGTCTGCATTTATTGTAGATGGGTCTACAACTACCTGGATATTCTTAATGGTAGAACCGTCGTTCAATGCAATGAAATCGACAGCTTTACTGTTGCGATGAGAACGTACCCACCCTCTAACGTTAATATCATTTCCAAAGTCGGTGCAACTTAAAGCATCGACGACTTTCGTTCTTTTCATTGTTATTTCTTTATTACGAAAAATCCTCATACACAATATGCTTCATATAGCAGTTGTGTACGAGGAGTTTGTTCTTTTATTATTCAAAAGCTCCCATACGAAGCATATCTACCTCTTGTTCGGTGAGATAACGCCAATCGCCTCTGCGGAGATTTTTCTTTGTAAGACCAGCAAATTGAACACGATCGAGCTTTACAACACGGTAGCCAAGACTTTCAAAGATGCGACGAACAATGCGATTCTTGCCACTATGTATTTCTATTCCTACTTGACTTTGATCGCGATCGTCAGCATATTCAATAGCATCAGCCTTTATTTCTCCATCTTCGAGCTGAATACCATCAGATATTTGCTGAAGTGTCTGTGGAGTTACTGGCTTATCTAAGAATACATGGTAAACCTTCTTCTTTAAGAATTTAGGGTGTGTAAGCTTGCTTGCTATATCACCATCGTTAGTTAGCAACAATACACCTGTTGTATTACGGTCGAGTCGTCCTACTGGATATATGCGTTCAGGACAAATACCTTTAACAAGGTCCATAACAGTTTTACGTTGTTGTGGATCATCGCTTGTAGTTACATAATCCTTAGGCTTATTTAAGAGAACATATACTTTCTTTTCGAGTCTAACTGGTTGGTCTTTGAATTTAACCTCGTCAGAACGCAAAATTTTTGTTCCCAACTCTTTAACAACTTCACCATTTACAGTTACAGCACCTGCTTGTATGTATTCATCGGCTTCACGACGTGAACAAACACCTGCATTAGCAAGATACTTATTTAAGCGCAATGGCTCATTTGGGTCTATATTCTCTTCTTTGTATTCTATACGTTTTTTGAATGAATATTTTGCATTTGGATCATAGTCGGCATTGTGCTGACGATATCCACCTTGCTGTCCATATCCACCTTGACGGTTTTGATATCCGCCTTGACGGTTTTGGTATCCACCCTGACGATTGTTATTGTATCCCCCTTGATGGTTGTTGTTATATCCACCACGGTTGTTATATCCACCTTGACGGTTTTGATATCCACCACGGTTTTGATATCCACCACGATTCTGATATCCGCCATCTTCACCATTATTATAGCGTGGACGGTATGAATTCTGTGTTGGGCGACTTTGATAACCGCCTTCCTCACCTTCATTCATATTGTAATGTGGGCGATATCCACCACGATTTTGGTAATTGTTTGGTCGGTTTTGATACCCATTACGATTCTGATAACCGCCATCTTCACCATTATTATTATAGCGTGGTCGGTAGCTTCCTTGTTGCTGACGACTTTGATAGCTATTGCCATAATTGTTGGTACGTGGTCGATAGTTTGTTTTACGATCAGCTAAACCGCCTCCTTGTAGATTAGAACCGAAGCCTTCAGGACGGAATCCTTCCTCTTTGTTGTCTTCACGGTTTATTCCATAGGCACGTTGTGCTTGAATACGAGGACGTTGTGGACGTCCTGTGCTGTGGTAGCTTCTTTCATAATAACTTCCTTGTTCGGTAGTTGAACTGTTTTCTCTGATGTCTTCAGCTTGTCCAGATTGATTTTCTTTCTTCTCGAATTCTTCTGCCATAATTTGAATTTCTTTTGTTTTGAATAATACTTAACCTCACGGTCGAAAACTAACTATATTTGTGTTTAAGTTTTGTTTCTAATTCCGTTGTATATATATAATGTGCAATTTATTAATATCTTATTTGTTTATATGCCGGTATAATTGAGTGGTGTGATAGCCATTAATTCAGCCTTCACCTTGTCGCTCACATTCAATGTTTGAATAAAATCGTGAATAGTATCAGCCGTCATGTGAGCATTTGTACGTGTTAATGCTTTTAAAGCTTCGTATGGATGTGGATAAGCCTCACGACGCAGTATAGTTTGTATAGCTTCTGCTACTACAGCCCATGTATTTTCTAAGTCGGCATTTAGCTTTTCTTGATTCAATATGAGTTTGCGAAGACCTTTTAATGTACTTTGGATAGATATAATGCTATGTCCAAATGGTACGCCAATGTTGCGCAATACTGTAGAATCGGTTAAGTCGCGTTGTAAACGGCTTACAGGGAGTTTCTGTGCGAGGAACTGTAATATGGCATTTGCTATTCCAAGATTGCCTTCGCTGTTTTCAAAGTCTATTGGATTTACCTTATGCGGCATTGCGCTTGAACCTACTTCGCCTGCTTTGATTTTTTGTTTAAAATATTCCATAGATATGTACAGCCAGAAGTCTCGGTCTAAATCAATTATAATTGTATTGATTCTGCGCATTGCATCAAATATGCTTCCAAGATGGTCGTAGTTACTTATCTGAGTTGTCCATTGTTCACGCTGCAAGCCCAAATAATTATTTACGAACTTATTGCCGAATGTTTTCCAGTCGTATTCTGGATAAGCTATATGGTGTGCATTAAAGTTTCCTGTTGCACCACCGAACTTTGCAGTAAGTTTACAAGCTTTTAAACCTGCAAGCTGTTCTTGCAAGCGATATACAAAAACTTCTATCTCTTTACCTAAGCGAGTAGGAGAGGCTGGTTGTCCATGTGTTTTAGCTAACATTGGAACATCTTTCCATTCTTCGGCATATTGTTGAAGTTGTGCAATAAGTTCTTCTACTTGTGGATAATAGACCTCTTTCAATGCTTCAAGCATAGATAAAGGTACACTCGTATTGTTGATGTCTTGTGATGTAAGACCAAAGTGTATAAACTCTTTATATGCATCAAGTCCGCCAATCTTGTCGAACTCTTCTTTTATAAAATATTCAACGGCTTTTACATCGTGGTTCGTAATACTTTCTATTTCCTTTACCCTTGCTGCATCTTCTTCTGTAAAGTTCTTATAGATGTTGCGCAAGTTCTCGAACAGCTGTTTATTGAACGTAGCTAATTGTGGTAAAGGTAGTTCACACAAAGATATGAAGTATTCAATTTCTACACGTACTCTATATCGTATGAGTGCGAATTCTGAGAAATAATCTGCGAGTTTCGCAGTTTTGCCTCTATAACGTCCATCAACTGGCGATATGGCTGTTAAAATATCAAGAACCATAAAACTATTTTTAATTTACTTGCAAATTTAGTATTTAAAATTGAGACGGGAGCAATAAATCGCTATAATCTTTGTAATTTAAAGGTTAAAGGTTGCTTATAAAAACAAAAAAGCTCCACAACTAAAAAGTTGTAAAGCTCTATATTTATGCTGTGGGCGTTGACGGATTCGAACCGCCGACCCTCTGCTTGTAAGGCAGATGCTCTAAACCAACTGAGCTAAACGCCCTTTTTAAAAAACTCCCCGCAACCCCGAAAGACTACAGGGAACACCCCTGTGGGCGTTGACGGATTCGAACCGCCGACCCTCTGCTTGTAAGGCAGATGCTCTAAACCAACTGAGCTAAACGCCCTTACTTATCGTAAGCGGGTGCAAAGGTATATATAAATAATTTAACTACCAAATTTTTAATTCGTTTTTATTTGTTGCTTTAAAAAATAATAACAGTACACTTTTTTCTTTATATTCTTTCAATAAAGATAATATACCTATTATTTAATCTAAATTTCATAGATAAAATACTACTTTTTGTTTTATATTTATTCTTATTACAAATGATATTTGCATCTAAAAAGATTCCTTATTTAAGGATTACTATTTAATAAATTGAGATTTTTTTCTTCTTTTTCTTCACTACGAACTACAATACAATGTTCATAATACTAAAAAGCTGTTTTTATTACGTTTTTTTAAATCGTTTCTATATTCTTACGAAACGTTGTTGTACCAATAAGGCTATTCAACATATAATTACTCAACTTGATGTTATCTTTTTGCTACATACTTGTTTCATACATGAGATTTTATTGTATTGATATTTTTTTTGGGATTTGTAAATAGTTATGTACCAATATTTCTGTTAGTTTTCCCTTTTACTTGGATTAGAATTGATACTCCTAGAAGCTCAAACTCTTTCTATTTTATATGTACTATACAGAATATCAAAGAAGTTATCGTCTTCGTTTTTTTTCTTACAATCAGAATTACTGAGCATAAATTTATAGTCTGCGTTATTAACTCTGTTGCAAAATTTCTTTAAACGAATTTGTGCATCATCGTTAAATGGTTCTTTTGTATAATCATTGAAACTAGATGTATTACTCAATGATGATATGGTGGATCAAAAATAGAAAAAAAGTATCTCTATTTGCAAATAAAATTCTTCTACTTGTACAATAACAACTTCTTTTTAAGCGCAGAGTTATAAAAAAAATAGAGAAATAAAGATGCCTTTCTTCAGGAATAACTATTTGAAGGCTTATTTTATGCAATGGTAAAAGTTTGCTATGTATATAGTAGTTGTTTTTTTATTTTTCATTATATCTTTTGTCTATTAAAATGGATGTGGATCGGCTTAAAAAACAAGTGAATATAAAATATGAAAGTACGTTGAATTGGGTTACCATTTAGATACTGTTACGTAAGTTTCTGGGAGCAGAAATATTTTGTTATAATTTTAATATGCTGATAGTGGTATGGGGCACTTCTTTTTACTTTTTAGGTTGTAAGGGTATTATTCCGACTTATTGTTGTGGGTGTTGGTTATTTCTAAATTAAAAATTATGTATAGATAGGAACATAAAAGTATTCAGATATTGTAATAATGGAGTTTGGGGAGATATTTTTTTAGTTTTTTTAGTTTATGTCCAAAAAAAGTTTTTTTATTAGAAGTGATGAGAATTGTAATTATGTTTTTTTAATTTTTCTAATTATGTTTTTTTAATTTTCTAATTATGTTTTTTTAATTTTCTAATTAGAAATTCACCCTTATAAAATTGTATGTTTGTGATTGCAGTGAGAGTAATTTTTAAAAGATAGTTAAGCGAGTATTTGTTTTAATAAGAAAGTTGCATTTTGGTTTTTTGCAACGCCTCTACCTATTTTATATGTATAGGTAACATTCGTGCCAAGTTCTATTTCGAACGAATAATTATGGAATCGTTGTGGGTTTTCGTCTTCGAGTTTAGAAAGTTCTAAATCGTGAGTAGCTATAACTCCTGTAACGTTTCGTTTAGAAATATACTCTAAGAATAGTCGTGAACCATTTAGTTTGTCTAACGAATTTGTACCTTTCAATATCTCGTCGAGTATTATTAAGCTTGGAACATTAGGGTCTAAACTTGCAATGAGTTGTTTTAAACGAAGCAGTTCGGCATTGAAATAACTTATGCCGTGTGTTAAATCGTCAGTTGTACGCATATTAGTAAAAAGTCGGAATACTGATACGCACATTTCTTCGGCAAATACTGGTAATCCGTTCATTGCGAGAATATAGTTTACCCCCAATGTTCGCAAAAAGGTGCTTTTCCCTGCCATATTTGCTCCCGTTATAATGTAATATTCATGGTTTTGAATATCGAAGTTGTTGCGTACAGCCTTTTCGCCCAAGAAGGGGTGGTAAATGTTGCGTGCTTTGTAGCTTACTTTGTTGCTATTAACAATTGTAGCTTGTTGTGCTTTGTCTTCGTTAAGGCGGAATGTAGCCATTGAAACAAGTGCATCGAAAGTACTCGATGCATAAATCCATTGGTCAGTAATAGGTTCGTATGTATGTTGCCAACGCAAAAAATGACGAATAATGGTAATGTCGAGCAAACCAAAACAGTTGAAAAGTACAATACCAATTTCGTTGCTTCTATTGTCAATTTTCTGAAGAATGCGTTCTAATTGTCCGAACGATTCCATTGCGCCCGATAGATTGTTTTTCAATTCGCATAAATGTGTAGCTGTAAACGATTGTTTATCTATTAATGTAGCCATATTCACGTATCCGTGCACCTGATTTTTTAGTTTAGATATTACTTCGTTCACCAATTTTATATATTTATGGCAACAAAATGTAGCAAGAAAAAAGTTGAATATACCCCACCATATTGGAAGAAATGTAGGAACAAAATTGGCGATAGATAGAAATATACTAAGGTAAAAGCCTGTAAGATTGGCATAAATAAGTGTTCTAAAGGTGCGATTGGCAAAGTAGGAAGGTATTTGCAATGTGTGAATGCTGCTAAAAGCTTTGCGAATTGCTGTGGTATCTATAGTTTTTTCTATGCCTTGTGCTTTGAATTGTGATAGAAAAGGTTCGTTTTTTGCGAGTTCTTCTATGGCTTCTGCGCGCTGTTTTATGTTTTTTAGAAGTTCTGTTGTAGAGAGAGTTTCCCATTTTCCTGCTAAACATTCTGCCAAATAGTCGCTTCCTCCCAACGAAATAGTTCTATTTATTCGTTGAAATAGCGAACCTTGTCCAAATATGTCAAGGTCGAAAGTAAAAGGATGAGTAGGTTGAAGGTAACGTTCGCCTGCGTCAAACTTTGTGTAATCGCCCTCTTGGTAAGCAATTTCCTTTTCGTACGTAAGTTTTAGAGCCAATGCATCAGCAATATCTCTATCGTTTTTTGTGTCTAAATTTCGAATATAAAAATAAAGAAATAGAACACACAATGCCACACCTAAAGTCCATGAGGCATTGTTGAGAACAGTGAACATTACAACAAAGGCAATGGAAACAGCAAACGATAATATTTCGGTAATAACGAATACACGACTTTTTGTACGCAACCTATAAATAGTTTGTGTAAGTTCTACTATTTGTTTTTTGTATAATTCATTCAAACTTTTATTCATATTGCAAAGATAAATAAAATAATTTTAAAAATGAGAGTTTCTATTCTTAAATGGAATTGTTTGCAAAAAAGAACTTTCTATATGGTGTGAGAAGAAAAAAACATAAGTAAGCAATAAAGTTGTAAAATAAGAGTATATATTGCATAAAGCTAATATATGTAGCTATTATTATGACATAAAGTAAGTAAAAGTATTTTTATTAGTTATGTGTGTATTAAAATAAGGTTATTATAAAATTGAAAATTATTATTAGGAATACAAAAAGATACAGTTTTTATTTGGTGCTCTAATATAAAATCAATACATTTGCGGTAAATTAGATAATTTGAAATACTAACATAAACGTTTTATCAAAAATTACTATGGAAGTCAAAAAGATTATGCAGAGCCTGGAACAAAAGCACCCAGGAGAAGCAGAGTACTTACAGGCAGTACAAGAAGTCCTCGAATCTATTGAGGAAGTTTACAACCAACACCCTGAGTTTGAAAAAGCCCAGATTGTAGAAAGAATGGTAGAACCAGAACGTATATTTACATTCCGTGTAACATGGATTGACGATAATGGTAAGGTTCAAACTAATCTTGGCTATCGTGTACAGTTTAATAGCGCAATTGGTCCGTACAAAGGAGGCTTGCGTTTCCACAAAGCAGTTACACCTTCAATGTTAAAGTTCCTCGGTTTCGAGCAAACATTCAAGAATGCACTTACAACATTGCCAATGGGTGGTGGTAAAGGTGGTTCAGATTTCGACCCAGTTGGTAAATCAGATGCTGAAATTATGCGTTTCTGCCAAGCCTTTATGCTCGAACTTCGTCACAATATAGGTCCTGATCAAGATATTCCTGCAGGCGATGTAGGTGTTGGTGGTCGTGAAATAGGCTATATGAATGGTATGTATCAAAAACTTACTCGTCAATACCACACAGGTGTACTCACAGGTAAAGGTATAACTTGGGGTGGTTCTTTCTTCCGTCCAGAAGCTACTGGCTTTGGTGCACTTTATTTCACAATGCATCTTCTAAAGAAAGCAGGTAAAGACATTAAAGATAAGAAGATATCTCTCTCTGGCTTCGGTAATGTAGCTTGGGGTGCTGCAAAGAAAGCAACTGAACTTGGTGGTAAAGTTGTTGCAATTTCTGGCCCTGATGGTGTTTGTGAAATACCCGATGGAATTACACCTGAAATGATAGATTATATGCTCGAAATGCGTAACTCTAACCGTAATAAGGTTGAAGATATGGCAACTAAGTTCCCAGGTAAAGCTAAATTTACTGCAGGTAAGAAAGCTTGGAGTATTCCTGTAGATATTGCTCTTCCATGTGCATTCCAAAATGAATTAAGCGAAGACGATGCTAAAGAATTAGTTGCTAACGGTTGCTGGTGCTGCTGCGAAGTTTCTAATATGGGCTGCCAACCGGGCGCAATTCATTATTTCCAAAAGAACGGCATACTCTTTGCTCCTGGTAAAGCGGTTAATGCTGGTGGTGTTGCTACTTCTGGACTTGAAATGACACAAAATGCTGCTCACTTAAATTGGGCTCCTGCTGAAGTAAACGAGAAACTACAGTGGATTATGGAGAGCATTCACGAGCAATGTGTTAAGTTCGGTGAACAACCAGATGGCACTGTAGACTATGTTAAGGGTGCTAATATCGCTGGCTTTATGAAGGTTGCTCAAGCAATGTTAGAGCAAGGCGTAATTTAATAAAAGTCTTCTCCTTTCCCCTTCCTACATTCTTTTTGTAGGAAGAGGGAAATAGAATGTTACGAAAAGGGGAGGACAAATGTAAATTTGTTTTTATGGATAAAACTATAAATCACCTTTTAGTAACAATGATAATAGGCTTTACTGTTTCGACAAGCTGCTTTGCACAGTCGGACGGTAAAGCCTCTTATTATAGTAATAGCCTACACGGGCGAAAAATGAGTAACGGCGAACGTTACGATAGAAATGGCTTTACTTGTGCACATAGAACTTTGCCTTTTGGTACACGTTTACGAGTAACGAACCCAAGAAATGGAAAGGAAGTAGAGGTACGCGTTACCGATCGTGGTCCGTATGCACATGGACGAATAGTAGATCTTTCGTATGCAGCAGCCCGAGAATTGGGTATGATTTCTAGTGGCGTAGCTTATGTAAAGGTAGAAGTATTACCAAAAGAAACTGAAATTCCATTTGCATCAGAGCAATCTGCCTTAAAGTACCAGAGGTTGAGTATGGTTTTGCTGGTGTTTGCTATGAGTTTATTCCAGAATGGGAGGCACAAGGTGATGACGATAAGCCCAAGAATATAGAACGTAAGGTGAAGACTTCGTTGCACCCGAATAAAAATAAACGTCCTACAACAACCACTAATTCAAATACAAAAACTGTTTCTAAACCTATAAACAATAAACGTCAAACACCACAAAAGAAAGAGCAGAATAGCTGGACCAACTTCTTTAAAAATATAAAGAAAGGCGTTAGTAGTTGGTTCGATTAATGTTATTGAGCGTAGTCTGCTAAAAATGTTCTACCTGTTATAGGTTGATATTTTCTATTCTCAGTAATATTAACTCAAATCCTCTGATTTGTATTACAGGGTTATAAGCAAAAAAGACGCATCGTTTTTCGATGCGCCATTGTTGAGTTATTAGTTACTTAATAGCTATTCTGAGCCTTTTCATCTCTGTATTTTTAAAATATCTTTTTCTCTCTTTTTTCAAATAATGTTTGTATTGAGTCAATTTAATATTATATTGAGTCAGTTTATTTCTGTGTGCTCAGACGTAAATTCATCACTTTCGTTATACTTTATTATCTTTGAGTATTGTAATTAAAAAGTTATATTCTCCAGTCTTAATACGGTTATCAGCCATTATTGTAGCTGTGTATCTTACAACCTCACTAGGTTTCAATAAATTTATTCTTGTTGTTGGACTAATTCTGAAGTGTCCTGAATTTGTTGCTTCGGTTATTGTGGGGTATAAATCGCTTATTGCTTGTGTTCCATTATTATGTATTTCAAATGCGATTTTACCAATCTCGCCCCTTTTTAAGATATTATTGCCATCGTTATCTGCAAAGACAACCTTACTAATTTCTATATTGGGCATCTCGTTTGTAGACGGTGTGAGTCGCTCAATACTCGACTTGTTAGAGAAATAGACTGGTTTTGCATTTGTTTCTGTAAAACCATTTGGAGATTCTATTTGAAAACCATATTGTCCATTATCTTCTGCATTTGTACAGTCAGACCCATTCTCGTCTGTAGTTTGTGGCAAGTTGTTATATTGTTCTGTATCTATCTGTTGTTGGTAGTAAGGCTCTTGTACATCTTTTCTATTCTCTGGCGCTAAGCGCTCATTACCGTAAGCATACTCTCTACTTTTCTTTTTTGTTTTGGCATCTATAGCCGCTCCGGCAGCTGCTCCTCCTGCCATTCCGATAATTGTACCAATATCTGAGCCTCGTGCACCTCCTGCAATGCCACCGATAGCACTTCCAAGTACGCTACCTAATGAGCCTCCTGCATAGATACTGCCCATATTCGAGTCGCAACTACTTAGTAAGAAGATTGTAGCAACTCCTAATACAATTACCTTCTTCATATCTTGTTTATTTCTTTGATGTTGCAAAGGTACTATCAAATAAAGTCTCTTTGAAAATAAAAACCCTATCACGTAGGGGAATTTCCCTAAAGTGAATAGGATTTTACGAAGCTGTTTAAAGCGAATTACTGAACTGAAGCGAGGCGATAAGACTTGCAACAAGAAATTATCTTTTTCTTATTGGCATATTAACCTTCTCGCTATATGTTCTTACTCCTTTTTATTAGTGTAACCGGTTTACACCATCTTTGTTTACAAATGTAACGCCTTTTACTTTACTGAAATAGGCTACAGCCTTTTCAATGTCCCAATCGTCTGGAGTTTTAATTGCAATACCATTCAAATTTTTATATTCATACAGCACTGCACAGCCTTTCTTTTGAATAGCTTTCATTAGCGCCTTATTTCCCTTTGTTTTGTCGAAATAAATAATCAGAGTGTGATTATTATTTGCTGCATCAGATTCGTCTTCTCCACTTCCCATAATCTTTTCTTTTATGGGACATTGAGCAGAGGTTGGATTTGGTAAGGCAAACAAAATGCCTATCAATAGCATACTTATTCTAATATATTTCTTCATGTTATGAGTTTGTTTTACATATATTGTTTGCAAATATAGACATTATATTGCATTTAACCACCATTTTCTGAGTTTATTTTTACTCAATAGGGAAGAGGTGGTGATTTTTAGGAAAAGAATGCGATTGTAATGAAAACTAATTTAGCATAATGAATTATCAGATAATATATTGGTGTTCAGAATTTTATAATAATATATGGATTGGAATATTACAGAATAAGGGAATTTATACTTCTTATCTAGCTAAATACTTTTTAAGTATAATGATATAGAGTTTTAACGGTTGTGCTTTTTTATGATATCTAATTCGAAACTGACAGATATCTGAGACGCAACTGACAGATATCTGTGACACAACTGACAGATATCTGAGAAGAGCGGTACAGATATCTGAAACAAAAGTAACCAATATCTAAGGTGTTCTGTTCTATTCGTGAGTAACTTGTAAATATTGCTCATAATTCTCCAACCTATTTTCTATAGGCTCTTCATACCAGTATATTTATAAGTTACTATATAGCATTGTTGTAAATACAAACAATTTGCTCGTCAGTACCTACAAAATATATTCAGAATTTTAACTACTTATTTTGTTTAGAACAATTTGTCGCACAAGGAGTCGAAAAATGACATTTCCCACCCCATCCAATTGTAGTTGTTTCCTATTCGGGCAATAATCACATTCTTCTTCTGATTAATATAAATGAATTGGTGTCCGACACCAAACGCATAGAAAGAAGAGTTATCGGCATTGTTATCGCGATACTGATGGTACCAGCAATAATGATAACCTTTATTCTCGGTAGTCTTTTCTAAACTCTTGTCTATCCACTCCTTGCTGACAATCTGCTTCCCATTCCACGTACCACCATTCAAATATAATCTTCCTATCTTAGCAAGGTCATATACATTTGTAGCAATACCTCCAAAGCCTTGTGTGTGATGATGCTTACGGCTGTCTATTGTAACCCATGCATCGCGTTCCATACCTAATGGTTTCCATACCTTCTCACTCATATAGTCGGCATAGGTTTTACCCGTAGCTCGTTCAATAATCCAAGAGAGCAAGGCTGTTGTCAGACTGTTATATTCATACTTCTCGCCAGGCTGACTTTTAAACTTTATGTGTCGGAAAAGTCGGGTGAAGTCGTGCCCATATTGCAGTTGAGTTATCTTGAATATTTTAAACAAACCTTTTAGAGTCAATTCATAGTCCTCGTAAAAATCGAAACCAGCCTGCATATTCAGTAGGTGGACAATACGTAACTTTTTGAATGTAGCATTGTATTGTGCCAATTCTGGAATATAATCAGTTACATAGTCGTCTACGCTCTTGATATAACCTTCGTCTGCGGCAATACCACAAAGAAGCCCCGTCAACGATTTGGAAACAGAGAAAATGGTAGCATTCTTTCCTGGATAAAAAGGCTCTGTCCATTGGTCGTAAACAATACTGTCGTTATGAATAATAAGCAATTGTCCATCTTTTCCAAACCATTGTTCAACGAGTGAATCTATTCGCACCTTCTCTGCATTTCCTGCCTTTTTGTGAGTTATATATATACCTCTATTTATACAACGATGCGATGCCGCAAGTGGAAAACAAAACGGATTGTCTCCTTTGAAAATAGTGTCTCGTTCCAACTTCTGATATTCGTATATATCCGGACCAGAAGGACCATCGAGTGCGAGTCCACGGAATACGCTACAACTACTAAGCAACAACATTGCTCCAATAAATAGAACGTTATATGTTTTTGACGCCATAATGACAATGTATTTAAGTTTTATAGTGCAAAGTTACAAAAAATAGTCCTATATGCTAAAATTATCACAAAAATAAACAACGTTACCTCTACACTTATCGCACAGAGATAACGTTGTTATTTGTATGTTGTAAAAGGCACTTACCTATCACAACTCTAAGAGAACTTATTTATTCTTTTAACTCAATATAGTCGGTAGAGTATAAAATTCTACCATTATCAATACAATGTAAATATATCAATGGCTTTATCTTACTAAGATGTTCTATTTGTCTTGTTCGAATATCTATTTTACACAAGATAAATCCCGATGTCAAAAAGCATCGAACATATTTCGGTATATATAAATGGTTGTTGCTCAATAAGAACGGGGCGCCAAAGAGATCGTCTTTACCTATCTTTTTATCATCAACAAATAAGCTACCTATTAGTGGAGACCCCTGTGCGAATTCAGTTAATCCGTCATACCTTATAATATGTTCTCCTATTTTCGACTGCAAAGGAAATACCCAAGGAGTGGCAGATGTGTTATGAATAGTTTCAACTTGCATATCGCTACATCTTTTACCTTAATATTAATGTATGCCGTTATAACTTACATAGAGCATCAACATTCTGAGCAGTTAATTAAAGCCCTATAAACTAATTAAACAAAATGTGGGGCAACTCCTTTTTGATATATTCCTATTTAAGAGCAAGTTGGTAAGAAATAAAGGTACCTCGTCCAGTTTTAAACCTTACTTCTCTTCTTCTTTGCTTTCTTGATTGTCTTCTACTTCTTCCTCTCCGTCAGGTTTCAGCACTTCTTCGAAGTTTGAAATGCCAGCTTTAATCAAAATGTCGTACCACTGTAACAATTTCTTAATATCGCTATTATGCACACGGTCGCGGTCGTAATCGGGAAGAACTTCTGCAAAATAGTTCTGCAATTGCTTTGCAGACGCTTTACGCCAATCGAACGAAGATACTTTTCCTTCTTCCTTTTCACGTACATTTACTAATACTTCATACAAAGGAACATCGTCTCCTTCTGTAAACATTGAAATGTCGGAAAGGCTTGTTACTCTATCTGTCGCAAAGGTGGGAATACGTTTTTTCTTTTCATCAATAGTCTCAACTATTAAGTTCATTTTCGCATGGTTTACCAATTTGTAAAGTCCAGGCTTGCCTGCAATTGAAAGAATTGTTTGTTTCATTATGTTTTTATTAAATATATTACTTACTCAATTTTTCTATATTGTTTATAATTGCTTGTATTTGTGAATCTAGATCGCGTTGTCCATCGTTTACTATCTCATACTGACTGCGCTTTAAAACTTCGTCTTGTGGCAACTGTCGGTTTATCCACTCTTTGGCTCTTTCTGAAGTAATCTGGTCGCGATTAACAATGCGTTGTATTCTAACATTGATAGGTGCTGTTACACAAATCACCTTGTCTATATGTATGCGATTTATAAAACCGCTATCAAAGAGAATAGCACTTTCAATATAATCGTAGCCTGACTTTTCAAAATCAGCAGCAACAGCAGGGTGAATAATATTGTTTATGGCTTGTGTATTTGCTTTATCGTGTAACAGAAAAGAAGCCAATTCTGCTTTCTGTAGCTTTCCATTAACAAATATATTCGTGCCTACTAAGTCAGATAATTGCTTTTGTATATCAATAGAAGTGTGTATTAGCATTTTTGCAGCTTTATCGCAATCGTACACATCAATGCCGAAGTGTTGTAATCGTTCGCAAACAAACGATTTTCCGCTACCAATACCACCTGTTATTGCTACTTTCATTTTTGTTCAATAAGATAGTCCACAACATTCACAACGGGGTGGGCATTACGTATACCATTTGGTGCAGCTTGAAGATACACATGGCATTTGTCCACCTTATGGTCTGCCACCTCATTATAGTCTACTACAGCTTTGAACCCTTCAGGTAGCAGTTCTCTCGTTTCTATGTTCTTTGGCATAGAGCGCAATCGTTGTGCTCCTACAGCAAATTTAATCTTTACTTTACTGGGAAATATTCGCATTGTTTTATCCGCAGGAACATTTATGGCATTAATGGGCACTTCTACATATTCTTCTGTAAGAATATCAGGATATAACTCTACCTTTACGTGGTTAGGTAATATTTTTGCGTTTTTTATCTTTGCAATCCTTACTTGTTGTGTTTTCGGCTCAGTAAAGTTCGATATTGTTAGTTGTTCGGTTGATACATATTTAATTTTGTTCAATATATCTTTTGCAGCATAGACAATAACACTGTCTGGAACTATTTGTGTTCGTGAAAGATAATAGCCTTCTGTAGGAATCGCTATACCGTGAAACCTTACCGGAACTTTTTTATGTCTGCCGTGATTATACGAGAAAGTAAGATTGTTTATCTTTACACTCACTATTTTCGAACTCGAATACATTTGTAGAGTGAGTAATCGTTGTATATCGGTAGTGGAGATCTCACCAGAATTGTCAGACCGAGTACAAGCATCAAAGTCAAAGAACAATGGGCGAAAAGCGTCATCAAACATATAGCTAGCTATAACATAACCTTTGTCGCGCACAACAACCCTGACAACGGAATCTATATCACTTGTTATGACAACATTCTTAGGTATTCCTGCCAATCTAACATCTACTGTAAATTCGCGTTCATAATAGTCGTCAAGTACATTCGTAAGCCAAAATAGACCACTCAATAAAAGAAAGAACAAAAAAACCAGAAATTCCTTGTTGATTAATTTCGACAAGAAACCTCTGATTATATTTATTATATGTAGTCTCCTATTTATCATTTATGGAATCTACTTCTATTAATTTGCAAATGCTTATTTGTTTTGGCTCATACGCATAGCCTCTGCATCGGCAAATACATAACCTTTATCTACAGTGATAACTACACCACGTGCAATTTCTACATCAATTTTATTTGAGTTTATATCTATGTGTTTTACTTTACCGAATATTCCGCCACCTGTAACAACCGAGTCGCCTTCTTTAAGTGCATTTTGAAATGCGCGAATTTGCTTTTGTTTTTTCTGTTGTGGACGAATCATAAAGAACCACATGATAGCTCCAATAACAAGCATCATCACTATCATTGGTAATGGACTTCCTTGTTTTCCTGCAGCTTGTGCTGCGAGTAAAATAGCTGTATTCATATTTTATCAATTATAACTTTATTTATTTCTTTTGTTTATCTTATGAATTTACTTATTCTTGTTGCTTCCACTTGTTGGAATAGTTCTTCAGTATAACCGTTTTTCGAGTATTTACTCGTTACTGTTCTTAACGGTTATTGTTTCTGTGCTGTTGCTGTCTATGTTCTGGTATTTGTTTCAACATTTTTCCTGTCTCTATAAGATAGCGTGCTATAGCATCAAGCATTCCATTTATATAACCACCACTTCGTGGAGTGCTATAAAGTTTGGCAAGTTCCACATATTCGTTAATTGTAACCGATAGTGGTATATTGGGGAATGTAAGCATTTCAGCAATGGCAATTTGCATTATAACAACATCCATATATGCTAAACGTGGAGAAATCCCAGTTTCTACTTGTTTCGCTCATATATCGTTGATAAGAATCGGCGTTCAATATTGTGGCACGGAAGAGTTTCACAGCGAAGTCTCTATCTTCTTCGTCTTTAAACTCTGGCAGCAATTCTTGATTAGCTTTGTTTGCGGGATCGAAACGTTTAATAGTTTTGATAACGAATGTGTCTACAATTTCTTTATCATCGTTCCAATACAAGCTCTTTTCTTCTAGAATAGCATCTAAGTCTTCATTACTTTGAATAAGTGTGCGATATATTTTTCGCCATAATTCACGATCTGCATCATACGAATCGTCATCGCTTCCCATATACTCTTTGTATATAGTGCTCTCTTCTATCTGATCGCACAGTTTTCTCACAGCCTCCATATCATCTTCCCAGCGATACTTTTGTCCTTCAATAAACAAGTTTAGCTGTTTGTTTTCTTCCAGTTGTACTGCAAATTTATTGTAGGCAAACCTAGCAGAAGGAACTTCTGTACCTTCGCGTTGTGCTCTGTTTGTTAATATCTCTACACGACGACGCTCTTCTTGTGTTATTGAAACTATGAGAGATAGCAAGTAATTGTAAAGTCCATACGCTTTTGACAGACTGAAAGCAATTCTTTTTCAGCTTTATCAATATTGCGTTCTCCATTTTGATAGTAAGCGTAGGTTAGCTGAACGACCTTTATTCTTATTAAATCTCTATTTACCATTGCCGTATAAAAATTGTGTTTTGTGTGAATCTGTTATGTTCTGCAAATGTAGAAAAAATCCTCGTTACTTGCAAGAGAATACCATTATTTTCTTGTTTTTTATTATTATATTTGTACATTCCATCGAAAAGATATAACTTTGCACCGCTTTTTACAAATTGATAACGGCAGACTTTAGGTCTCTCGACTTGTTATTTTAGCAATATCAGTGTGTGATGGCGAATTAAATAATTAATTAATTTAGAGTAACACAACAAAAAAATGAAACAAATTCTTATTTCTGGTAAGAAACGTGAAGCTACAGGAAAGAAAGCTTCAAAAGAACTCCGTAAGGAAGGTATGATTCCATGTAACCTTTATGGTGAAGCTACTGCAGATGGTAAGCCTGTTGCTTTATCTTTTGCAGCTCCAATGTCAGAGTTGCGCAAATTGGTTTATACTCCGCACATCTATCTTGTAGAGCTTAATATAGATGGTAAGAATCATGGAGCTATTATGAAAGAAATACAGTTCCACCCAACAACTGACGCTATTCTGCATATCGACTTCTATGAAGTAAACGAGACTAAGCCAATTGTTATGGGTGTTCCTGTTAAACATATTGGTCTTGCACAAGGTGTTCGTGATGGTGGTCGTATGAATAAGTCTATTCGTAAGATAGATGTTAAGGCTCCATACGCACAAATTCCAGAGACTCTTGATATAGACGTTACTAAACTTCGTATTGGTAAGAGTATTAAAGTTGGCGATTTGAGCTTCGAGGGTCTTGAACTTGTAACATCAAAAGATGTTGTTGTTTGTTCAATTAAGAACACTCGTAATGCTGTTGCTTCTGCATCTACTGATGACGAAGAAGGCGATGGCAGTGCAGCTGAGTAAGACAATAACAAGTTTAGATAGCAATTTATAGTAATTCTGTATAGACATATAGAACCTGTCTGACCATTAAATTAAAGGTATTTGAATAGTAGATATCTATGACCGATAAAACAGATATCTAAAACTATTACGACAGATATCTGTGACGAACGAAACAGATGTCTAAAATGGACGAAACAGATATCTGAAATTTTAGGGTGTCAGATAATAGCGGTTTGAACGGTGGTCTTTAAAAGTCAGAACAGTTAATTAACTTGATGTTAATATACTATTATGAGCTATCTGAATGTACTTTAAAAACGAAACAAATAATATTGGACAAGTATCTAATATGTGGCTTGGGAAACCCTGGGCGTGAGTACGAGGGAACTCGCCACAACACAGGATTTATGGTATTGGACGCTTTTGCTAAGGCGTCCAATATTGTTTTTGAGGATAAGCGTTACGGATATATAGCAGAAACTACCCTTAAAGGGCGAAAGATAATATTGCTAAAGCCAACCACGTTTATGAACCTGTCGGGCAATGCCGTACGTTATTGGCTTAACAGCGAGAAAATAGACGAAAGTCGGTTGCTTGTTGTGTCCGACGAACTTGCTCTACCGTTAGGTGCTTTCGGCTGAAAGCAAATGGCTCTAATGGTGGGCATAACGGTTTGGGGCATATTCAGCAGCTAATTGGTCAGAATTATGCACGTCTCCGAATGGGTATCGGCAACGATTATCCTAAGGGAGGGCAGGTAGATTGGGTATTAGGAAAATATACTGAAGATGATATGAAAATTCTTCAACCCAGTATAGACCTTGCAACAGAAATTATTAAAAGTTTCGTGCTTGCTGGCATTAACAACACAATGAATCAATACAACAAGTTAGGTAAGAAATAATGACAGATGTTGCACGAATAGACAAATGGCTTTGGGCTGCACGTATATTTAAAACAAGAAGCATAGCTGCTGACGCTTGTAAAAATGGACGTGTTACTATTAGTGGCACTAATGTAAAACCCTCGCATACTATAAAAGTGGGAGAGATTATAAACGTTAAGAAACCCCCTATTACTTATTCGTTCGAGGTTTTGCAAACCATCGAGAAACGTGTAGGCGCAAAACTAATTCCCGAAGTATATAAAAACGTTACCGATGCTAAGCAATACGAACTTTTAGAAATGAGTCGAATAAGTGGTTTTGTAGACCGAGCACGTGGTACTGGTAGACCAACTAAGAAAGACAGACGACAGCTCGATGCATTTGTAGACCCTGCACTCTTTGGCTTTGACGACTTCGAAGACGATGAGGAGTAAATAACACATTATATATATAACATGGTGAACATAGCAATATTTGTATCAGGTAGTGGCAGTAATTGCGAAAACATTATCCAGTATTTCCAAAACAATAAGCAGGCTAATATAGCTTTAGTAGTTAGCAATCGTTCCGATGCCTATGCACTTGTACGTGCCCAAAGGCTGAATGTACCAACAAAGGTATTGCCGAAAGCTGAGTTTAATAACCAAGAGATGGTTATGAAACTTATGGCAGACTATAGAATAGACTTCATTGTGTTAGCCGGCTTCTTGCTAATGATACCCGATTGGCTTATTTCTGCTTATCAACATCGTATGATAAACTTACACCCAGCACTCTTACCTAAGTTTGGAGGCATAGGAATGTATGGGCATTATGTGCATGAAGCTGTACGAAAAGCAAACGAAACCGAAACTGGAATGACCGTCCATTGGGTAAGCCCTGTGTGCGATGGTGGTGAAATTATTGCACAGTTTCGTACTCCTATTACACCCGATGATACACCCCACGATATTGCAGCTAAGGAACACGTTTTGGAAATGAAGCATTTTCCTCAGGTTATTGAGGCTATATTAAAGCAAGAAAAACTTATTCAATAATGCTGAGATTTTAAAACTGTAGCAGCATTATAATTAGTATAAGATGAACATACACTACCCTGAAGATAATGATAAGAACATTTAATCATCGTGTAATGCCGTTAGAGTGGTGCGCTATTATATTGTTTTTAATGGGAACACTCTATGGTTTTTGGCATCGCAGCAATCCAGCCTTAGTGGTTTTGGGTGTGCTATTCTTGGTACTCACAACTATAGCTTTAGATCGTGCATTGCACACCAGTTATGTTATTACAGATAAGCAACTGATTGTGAAACAAGGTAGGGTAGCAAGAACTAAATACATAAACATTGCAGATATAACCAATGTAGCAAACTTCCTTTAGCTTTTCGCATTGGTAGTTATGTATTAATAGAACTAAAGAATGGAAAGGTGGTGAGCTTACAACCCCATAATTGTAAAGCCTTCATTACCGCAATAAACAATTTGTTATGAAACTAAAACACTTTCAGGTTCTAATGCTAAGTGTTCTGTTGGCTCTTCCGCTACAGGCACAGGTGCATATAGATAGCGTGGAAGTAGCACACATATTGTACGGTGTGCCACCACAAACATCTATCAATTATACCGAAGAACCTAACGATAGCGATGAAGAGGGCGAAGATGCTGTTCTTCCTTTTCAAACTAATAATAGTTTGTCGTGGCAAGAAAATATAACAACCCGATTAAATTCTATATTGCATACAGATATAGCATCTACTATGCAGATAGGTTTAATGGTATGGGACTTGACAGACGATAAACAACTCTATGCGTATAACGAGCGAATACACATGCGCCCAGCGTCAACAATGAAGTGTGTAACAGCTATTGCAGCACTGTATCGATTAGGTTCGAACTACAACTATCGTACAAATATATACTATACAGGAAGTATAGACGATTCTACACACGTGCTTAATGGCGACATATATTGTGTGGGAGGTATGGACCCATTGGTGTCTAACGCCGACATTACCACCATAGCACAAGCCATTAAGGCTTTAAATATTACGAAGATAGATGGTAATATCTATGCCGACCTGTCGTTTAAAGACAGAGATGAATTGGGCAATGGCTGGTGTTGGGACGATAAGAATCCAAAGCTTTTTCCACTACTTTTAGGCTCTACCGATAACTTTGTTAGTACGCTTTATCGTCGATTGCGCGAAATTGGAGTAGAACCCAGTGGAGTGATGGGCGAACGTGTATTGCCATCTACTGGTGCAACATTCATTACAGCGTGTACACATAGCATTGGCGAGGTAATGAACACCATGATGAAGAAAAGTAATAACCTCTATGCTGAGTCAATGTTCTACCAATTGGCAGCTGTCAGTGGAGGCAAATGGAACACAGCAAAGCAGGCACGTAAAGAAGTGAACGCACTTATACGCAAGTTAGATTTATCGCCTGCGGACTACAATATAGCCGATGGGTCTGGACTCTCGCTATACAACTATGTTAGTGCCGAACTCGAAGTGCAGTTGCTTCGCTTTGCTTACGGTCAGCCAGATATTTATAACACCTTATTACCAACTCTCCCCATTGCTGGAATAGACGGTACGTTAAGAAACGTATGCGTGGCACACCAGCACAAGGAAATGTGCACGCAAAGACTGGTACGGTGTTTGGCGTAAGTTCGTTAGCGGGCTATCTCACTGCATCTAATGGACATCGACTCTGCTTCTCTATTATTGTAAATGGTGGTATGCGTCAAGGACCAATGCGCAATTTGCAAAATAAGATATGTGTGGCATTGAGCCAATAGTATATAACAAAATCAACATAAAATAACCAACCAAAACTAAACATTATGCATACTATTAGTAAGTTTATAGAACACATACTTGTATCGCTAAACGTAGAGTACACTGCTGCATATATAATACGCCATGCGTTGTTAGTAGTAATTGTGTTCGTTTTTGCATTCCTTGCAGGCTTTCTTTGCCGCAAGGTGCTTGTTCCTTTAGTAATAAAACTAACTTCGAAAACAAATATCGAGTGGGATTCTATATTGTTCGATAAGGCTGTTCTATATACAGCTTGTAATATAGTGCCTGCCGTAGTTATTTGGAAACTCTTACCAAAGGTTTTCTTTCAATATCCATTTGTAGAAGATACTCTACTACGGCTTACGGCTGTTTATATTGCCATAAACTCCACCCGTTTAGTGTTACAAGTTATAGCCCGTCTGCGCTTCCTGCGTCAACAAGAAGGTAGCAAAAGCAGTCAATACCTCCGTTCGTTTCTTGGCGTTCTTCGCATCATTGTTATTTATAGCAGTTATTGTTGTAGTTAGCATCTTAATCGACAAGAACCCTATGACGTTGTTTGCAGGACTGGGTGCAACTTCTGCCGTCTTAATGTTGGTTTTCCAAGACACAATACAGGGATTAGTTGCAGGTATACGTCTTACAAGCAACGAAATGGTACACGTGGGCGATTGGATTACTGTTCCCGGTACGCCTGTAGATGGTAACGTGGTAGATATAACGCTAACCACTGTGAAAGTGCGGCAGTTCGATAACACTTACACTACTGTTTCGCCTCTAACGTTGGTTAATGGCTCGTTTAAGAACTGGAAAGGAATGATGGATAGTGGCATGCGACAAGTTTGCAAGAAAATATATTTCGATGTACGTAGCATTCGTATTCTGACCGATGATGTAAAGCAGGCTCTGCTAAACAAAAATATGGTAACACAGCAAGAGATTGAAGGCGAAACGGTGAATGTTGGGCTTTTCCGTCGCTACGTTGCAGAATACTTAAAGAAACGCAACGATGTAAATAAGTCGGCAACCTTACTTATACACCAATTGGAAGCTACACAGAATGGGATCCCAATAGAACTCGTATTCTTCTTGAACACAACTAATGGAATAGAATTCGAACAGAAATATCTGATATACTTGAACACGTTTATGCTTATGTAAATGAATTCGGGCTACAGATATACGAAGGACTCCCTGTTGCTAATAAGTAATATCCCTCATTGCTCATATTAGCAAACAATATAGAATACCCTGATAAGGATATTATACGACACCCTAACAAGAAGGTAAACAAATAATCCTTGTTAGGGTGTTATAGCAAAATATGCCCTAACACATAGTTGTCTAATAGATTCTAATGATGTTTAGGTTAGAATATACTAGATAATAACCCCCATTAATATTCAGCCGAATAAATATCTTTTATATATTACAAAATATGGCAATGAAAGGTGTAATTGCTTATGATATCTAATTACTAACCGACAGATATCTGAAACGAACGTGACAGATATCTGAAACGAGTGCGACAGATATCTGAAACGAATGCGATAGATATCTGAAACAAAAAGGCTACATTTAACAATCTTTCTTGAGTATTTAAAACGTTCTATTTTATAGCTAAGAAACCAATAATCGTAGCTTATAATTGTCCACCTTTTCTCTGCTGTGCACCATAAGCAATAAAGAAGTAACCGCCTAAAAACTGAAGACTCTCAAAATAATCTTCACACTAAAAATACCAATGAACAATGCTATCAATTTGCTAGAACTCAGCATAATCAGGAAGAGATGTAACAAGAAACTCTACCAAACTCTATCTGTAAAACAATATAAACTAAGCAGCTTATACAACAACAAAGGCAACGAAACATTTGCTTCGTTGCCTCTTGCTTATTTTTATATTACTTTAGCTTTATTCTTACCAAACAATAGTATATTCATATTTATCATTATTATATGTACGTATAAACGATGTTGGGAAGCCCTTGCTATTCAATGCCCAGCTGAAAGTTGATTTATTATTCTCTAAATCTATACTAAATATTGGCAAATGCTTGGTAGGTTTTCCTAACATTCCAGCATAGTAAATAAACGCTAAGTCTTCGTTACCTAAACCTAATCCGTGGGCAAAGTCCATAATGCAACCTTTGTTTTCGATTGGCGAAGTTACTTTGTCAGAAGTGTAGTATATCTTACAATGAGCAGTTTCTTTACCTTCTTTTTGCGATACTTCTGAAGTCTCTATAGCGTCGCCATTCTTATAGGTAATGGAACTTGTTGTCTTATATCCACCAACTGTTTCAACAATCTTAGTAAGCTGTCTATCCTTGTTGTATTCAAAGTCTATTTTTTCTGTATAAATATTGTTGCTTGTGTTATACTCTATAGCATCGCAATATCTCACATATCCATACTTATTTAAGAATAGATTATATACCATTTTGTAACCTTTATTTTCTACCGACATCACCACATTAGGCTCTTCTGTAGCACCTAAGTTTTTGTTCTTGTATTCAAAGGTAATATATTCTTTCTCTTTCTGATTATAGATGAAAACAACCTGGTCTTTAGAATTCTTGTCAATAGTATAGTCTCCAATAGATTTAGGAAGACCATTAACAAAAACATTCTCTGGATCAACAACAACTTTTCCCTGTTCTACCTCTTCGTTTGGATCATCGTTCTTTTCACTACACGCAGTAAATACCATTGATGTAGTTAAGACAAGCGCCAATACCCACATAGAATTAAAAATTTTCTTCATATCTTTCAGTTTGTTTGTTATTTGTATCTTATGTTATAATCAATATTTAAATTGCGCTTTAAGTTATTCTAAAAATAAAGATTTAGATATAAAAGCAATAGAACTGTAGTATCTATATTTGCGCATTTAAACTAATCTATTATTTTTATTCCTTGTCTCTTTACCAAACAATGTTTGAGTCTTCTCTGTCGTCATCATCTTTAACAACAACCTTAATGGGAAATCCATTCGCATCGAAGTACCACTCAAAACTGGTAATATCGTTATCTTTATTTATGTTGTATATTGGCAGATGCTTGGTTGCCTTTCCTAACATTCCAGCAAAATATACATTCTGGAAGTCCTCCAAATCTACACCTAATTCTCCATCGAAAGCCATTATGCAACCTTTGTTTGCTATAGGCGAAGTTACTTTATTCGAAGTATAGTAAATTTTGTAATGGTCTGTTTCTTTACCTTCTTTCTCTGATCTGGTTATTGATTCTACAGCGTCTCCATCTTTGTATATAATGGTATACAAAGTTTTAAATCCATCTTTAGATTGTATGGCTTTAGCAAGTTGTCCGTCAGAATTGTATTCAAAGTTCCATGTAGCCTTCTTGTAGGTCTTGTTCTTTTCGTACTCAATTTCGTCGCAGTACTTCACAAATCCATCTTTATTCAGAAACAAGTTGTACACAGTCTTATCATTTTCTTCGCGCATAGTCATCACTACGTTAGGCTCATCTGTAGAACCTAAAACATTGGTTTTGTATTCAAATGTAACAGTATCTTTCTCTTCTTTGTTGCATAATGAAGACAATCGACCTTTGGAATCGCAAGTTAATATATAGCCGTCTATAGCTTTTGGCATTCCATTAATAAAAACCTTTGCAGGATTTACCTCTACTGTTCCTTTTTCTCTTTCTTCGCTTCTGTTCGGATCATCTTCGTTTTTGCTACACGACGTAAATACTGTAGTAGCACTTAAGGCTATTGCCAAGAACCACACAAAATTCAATAATTTTCTCATTGTTTCTATATACTTAATTGTTATTAATTAGCACGTTTATATACTATATCACTACCACGTTGGTTTAGTGTTTGCTTTGTTTTATCTATATCGAAAGTGTCAGTGAGTTCTGTCTTCTCTCCATCTAAACACTTGTTCCGTGAATAGCAACGGTGCTGTCATTCACTTTCTTCCAATGGTCGTACGGCAAAGTCGGCATATTAATAGACGAAGCCACACCGTTTACTTTCAGTTCAATGCCAATCTTAACAGCAGAGTCGTTAGGAGCATCAGTAGTCCATCTTCCTATTATGTTAATGGTATCAACATTTGCAGTGTTGCTTTTTTTAGATAAACCTGCACAGCCAACAAATAACATTGAACTAACAAACAACATAGATATTATACAAAAAGATAATATTCTTAATTTCATATCGTAATATTTAAGTCATTTTGTCGGCAAAGATATATATAAATGGTTACATTAAAGCGAGAGTACTTCATAAAAAAGCTAAACAATAATTTAAATTCTTTTATATTTGTATTCTGACACGCAATACATAAAAATATAGTACAATAGTTTAAAAATATCGTTTTATTTGTCTATCTTTGCACACAATAAACGGCTATCATTCACATACATATCATTAAAACTATGAAGGAATTAGAACTTAAATATGGTTGTAACCCCAACCAAAAGCCCTCTCGTATATTTGTAACCGAAGGTGAATTACCTATTGAAGTTTTAAATGGTCGTCCAGGATACATAAACTTCCTTGATGCTCTCAACAGTTGGCAATTGGTAAAAGAACTGAAAGATGCTACAGGTATGCCTGCCGCTGCATCGTTTAAACATGTCAGCCCGGCTGGAGCTGCCATTGGGTTACCATTGAGCGAAACACTAAAAAAGATTTACTTTGTAGATGATGTGGAGTTCGAGCTTACGCCGCTTGCTTCTGCATACGCACGTGCACGAGGTGCCGACCGTATGTGTTCGTATGGCGATTTTTGTGCGCTAAGCGACACTTGCGATGAAGCTACTGCACGACTGATTAATCGTGAAGTAAGCGATGGCGTTATTGCTCCCGACTATACGCCAGAGGCTCTCGAAATACTAAAAAAGAAGCGTAAAGGCAACTATAATGTAATAAAGATAGACCCTATCTATAAACCAACTCCCATAGAACGTAAGCAAGTGTTTGGCATTACTTTCGAACAAGGTAGAAATGAGATTCGACTCGACGATCCTAAACTCTTCGAAAATATTCCTACTACAAATAAGATATTCCCAGAAGAGGCTCGTCGGAACCTTGTTATAGCGCTTATTACGCTAAAATATACACAAGCAATTCGGTATGTTACGTTAAAGACGGACAAGCCATAGGTATAGGAGCAGGACAACAAAGTCGTATTCATTGTACACGTTTGGCTGGCAGTAAAGCCGATGAATGGTGGCTGCGCCAGTGCCCTAAGGTAATGAATCTTCCTTTTAAAGACGGAATACGCCGTGCCGACCGCGATAACTCTATCAATATTTATATATCTGATGAGTACGAAGACCTTTTACAAGAAGGAACATGGCAGTTATTTTTCACTGAGAAGCCAGAACCATTAACCTTAGCCGAACGTAAAGCATGGATTGCACAGAACAAGCAAGTGGCTTTAGGTTCAGATGCATTCTTCCCCTTTGGCGACAATATAGAACGTGCACACAAGAGTGGTGTTGAATACATTGCTCAAGCTGGAGGCAGCATACGAGACGACCATGTTATAGAAACATGTAATAAGTATGGTATAGCAATGGCATTTACAGGTGTACGTTTGTTCCATCATTAATAAAATATAAGCTAGATTGACTAAGTATACAAAGTATGAGCGATATAGACGAGATTATAGAAAACGGAATGGTTTTCAGAGGAGCGCCTAAAGCCAAAGCCGATGATGGCAAAATAAAAACCAAAGCAAAGAAAAAGAAATACATAACAGGAGCTCATGGTTCTGGAAGTGCAAAGCAGAAAGCAAAGTATAGACAACAAAGGGCTAACAGACATAAGTAAGAATTACAAATAACTGTATAAAATGCCTTAATATACGACTATAGTGCCTTGAGTTATGTCATATTTTATTAGATTAAACGTAATTAACAGAAATAGTTTGATGATATAAAGGATTATGGTTTATCTTTGCACCCATTATTTTTAAAGCAATAAAGATATGAAGAAAGTATTCATTTTAATGGCAGTTTGCGCCACAATGGTTGCTTGCCAGCAGAAGGGAAAACAAAATGCTAATGCAAAAGCAGGAGATACAACAAAGGTAGAGGCTACTGACTCTATGCGTTATGCGGGCGAAGTGCCTGCAGCCGATGGACCAGGTATCCGCTACGAGATTGCATTGGCAAATGACAGCACAAACGGTTTTAGCTTAAAAGAAACCTATTTAAAGGCTGAAAATGGTAAAGATAAGGTGCTCAACTATACAGGTAAAGCAGAAAAGATAGAGAAAGACGTTAAAGGCGAAAAGAAAGTAGGCTACAAATTTACTACTGGTAAAGCTGATGCTCTCTACTTCTTGCAAGCAAACGACTCTACGCTTCGTATGGTGAACGACCAGTTGGAAGAAGCCGCAACAAAAGATCTTAATTATGACTTAAAGTTGGTTAAGTAAAGTGGTTTAATACGGATATGAAATTTATAAATAGGAGATAATGACCGCAAGGCACATTGTCTCCTATTTTTGTTTATATATACTACACGTACAACGAACGTATAGTAGAAAGAGGGTGGGAGAATTATAAGCTGTGCCTACTGTCTGCACACTACTTAAATGGAATGCCACTAATGTTTATAAAAGTCTGTAAAATGTAGACTCTATTTTTTTAGACGTCTGTAACGTTCGTCTCAGATATCTGTCGCGTTCGTTTCAGATATCTGTCGCGTTCGTTTTAGATATCTATCATTTTCAGCTTAGATAACACAACAAAACACAACCTTTGTTATCTCACACTCTAATACTCGAAATATGTTTCTTCGGCTGCATAATATAAAATCTTTTATTCTGCATTGTTCTAATTTGCGTGTTATTATAATAGCCCAATAAACAATATTCTTTTCGGTGCTATATTGCATAAAAGAACAATTCATAACAACTATATTCTTGCTTAGAATATCTCCATCTCTTTTCCATTGAAACATAAAAAAGCCAGCCAAAGCTACCGAGAACACAAAGAAAAGCATTACATTTGTGAGCAATTAAAATAAAAGAAGAGAATGAAACAGCAAATTGTTTTTACACATAAATTCGAGCAAAGTCTTTCAGATTCTATAGCAAAATGTAACCCCGATAAGATATTTGTTCTTGCCGACGACACTACAATTAGAATGTGCTATAACAGAATAAAGCACTTCGAATGTCTTAAAAAGACACAACCCATAACTATTCCAAGTGCAGATGTAAACAAAAACTTAACTTCGTTATCTTGTGTATGGACGGTTTTGCAAGCAGCAAAGGCCACCAGATATTCAATGCTTATAAATCTTGGTGGTGGAATGGTAACCGATATTGGGGGATTTGCCGCAGCTACATTCAAGCGTGGCATTAATTTCGTGAATGTACCAACTACGTTGTTGGCTATGGTAGATGCTAGTGTAGGTGGCAAAACTGGTATAAACTTTGGTGGATTGAAAAACGAAATAGGAGCATTTGCTTTCCCCAAAACTGTAATAATAGACACACAATGGTTAGAAACCCTGGACCATAAGAATTTATTAAGTGGATATGCTGAAATGCTAAAACATGGTTTGATTACTGAAAGAAAATTGCTACCAACACTATTAAACTTTGATACTGCTACGTTTAATCTGCACCAACTATCAGATATGCTAAAGGTAAGTGTAGCTATAAAAGAGCAAATAGTGGAGCAAGACCCCCACGAACAAGGAATAAGAAAAGCATTGAACTTTGGTCACACATTTGGACATGCTTTGAAGAGTGGGCTATGACACGGCACCCCATTTTGCACGGTTATGCTGTGGCATACGGAATGGTTTGCGAACTTTATCTGTCGGCAATAAAGCAAGGATTTCCTCAAACTATTATGCGGCAGACGGTTAATTTCATACGCAACAACTATGGTACACTGCCCATTACTTGCGACGATTACGATACGCTCATTAGTTTAATGATACACGATAAAAAGAATGCAGGAAACGACATAAACTTCAGTCTATTGCACGACTTAGGCTCTGTAGTAATAAACAGAACTGCAACCGAAGAGGAGATAAAAGATGCCTTAGATTTTCTGCGCGAAGGAGTATAGCGATAACAAAACATTGATGGACGTTGCACTATAGTGAAATAGCTTTTGGATAAATATATAGAAACAGAAAGCATTTTCGTTGCTAACGAATATGTTTAATGGTGCAATAACGATACAATACAACGTTATGTGTTTCTACATTAAGCATTTGGCAGTTTATGTGTTTATGTCAAACCTCAATAGTGTATAGTTTAGTTTCATTACTCTTTAAAACAAAAGAGCCCCATTAAACAGCATAGTTCAATGAGGCTCTTTTATAGTTTGGTGTAGTTTATTTGTAAATCTCAGCTAACTTTTTCTGTAACTCTTCGCCACGTAAATCGCTTGCTACAATCTTGCCTTGTGGGTCTAACAAGATGTTTGAAGGAATAGAACGAATGCCATAAACCTTTCCAGCTTCACATTGCCAGCCCTTTAGGTCCGACATTTGTGGCCATTCCATACCAAGTTTCTTTACCATTGCTGTCCACGCATCTTTCTTTTGATCGAAGCTAACGCCAACAATTTCTAAACCTTTTGAATGATATTTATTGTAAGCTTCAACTACGTTTGGCATTTCTGCACGGCAAGGACCACACCAACTTGCCCAGAAATCAACAAACACATAGTTGCCTTACCTGCAAACTGACTTAACTTAATTTCCTTGTCGTTCATATCTTTCATAACCAAATCGGTGTACATAAGTCCTGGGCGACGAAGTTCTAACGATGCGAGATATGCTTTTGCTTCTTTTAACGACTCTTCTTTGTAATAGCCACTCGTTGGTGCTAAAGCTTCCTTTAGTTGGTCGTAAGTGAAACCTGAATATGCGTCAGCAATATATTTCGCAGGATATTTAGTGTCTTTAAATTTCTTTATAATCTCTAATGTAAGTGCAGTGTGCGCTTCAGATAGCGAGTCGCCCTTAGCCATAATGCGTTCAATCTGCTGTTTGTCGGCATCGGTTATGGTTTTTGGGTCTTTCCCGCGGAATGTAGCATATTCCTTATTTAACGCAGTAAACTCTGCATAGAGCTTATTCATCTTCTCTTCGTAAGGTTTGAAATCTTGCGCTTGTGCAAATCCTGTAAGTGTCTGTGCAGCCAAAAGCGCTGCTAAAAACATTTTCTTCATATAGTCTTTATTGTTTTATGGTTTGTTAATAACACTCCAAATAAACTAAAGTGTGTACAATTAAAGTGCAAAAATAAAGAAATGTATTGATAAAACTACTATTCTTTAAGACTTTTTTTGTACCTTTGCCACACTTTTAATGATAGGGGTACTTGCTCAACCCCCTTTAACAAAACAAGACAATGATAAAACAAAAACAACAAGTGAGTGTGCTGTTTATGCTTTTCAGCATCCTCTTCTGTGTTTGCTTGATAGCAGCAAACGTTCTCGAAACAAAGCAAATATCAGTATTAGGTATCTCATTGACGGGTGGGCTCATCGTATTCCCTATCTCTTACATTATAAACGATTGTGTTTGTGAAGTGTGGGGATTTAAAAAAGCACGTCTGTTGATATGGACGGGCTTTGCAATGAACTTCTTCTTTGTGGCAATGGGTGCACTGTGCGACTGGATACCGGGTGCTCCTTATTGGACTAATGAAGCTGGATTCCATGCTGTCTTTGGTCTTGCTCCACGTGTAGCAGCAGCTTCTTTCGTAGCTTTCATTGTGGGTTCATTTGCTAACGCCTACGTAATGAGTAAGATGAAGCTACGTGATGGTGGACGACATTTCTCATGGCGTGCCATCTTGAGTACCATTGCAGGAGAAAGTCTCGATTCTCTAATATTCTTTCCATTGGCATTAGGCGGTGTTGTTCCTACTCCCGAATTGCCGAAACTAATGCTTTGGCAGGTAGTGTTAAAGACACTTTACGAGGTGATTGCTCTACCTCTTACCATTCGTGTGGTGAAGAAGCTAAAGCAACATGAAGGCGAAGACGTTTATGATGAAGGTGTAAACTACAGCATTTGGAGGATATTCTCTTTGAGTTAGGTCTAATCTAATGTAAGTTTTAAGAATAGGAGATAGGCGTTTATAATGAGTCTATCTCCTATTTTTGTTTATACCTACGATACTAATTGTAAAGTAGCTTTCTACCTTTTGTATTACCTGCTTTTTCATAAATATATGAAAGAATTTCCAGGTTGTAGTCTATCCGAATACTGCCATCAGCATTAAAGTGAATAGAGAAGAGTCTCTTCGCGTATAATATATCGTGATGGTGTTTGCTGTTTTCTAACAATATATTACCTTTGCACATAGAACAAATAAACAAAACTATTATGGAACGAAACGAAGAGGGCTTGCAGTCGTTAGGTTCTGCAACCAAATATAGAATGGATTATGCACCAGAAGTGTTGGAAACGTTTGAAAATAAGCATCAGGATAACGACTACTGGGTGCGCTTTAACTGTCCGGAATTTACGAGTTTGTGCCCTATTACGGGACAACCAGACTTTGCAGAAATTCGTATATCATACGTCCCTGATGTACGTATGGTAGAAAGTAAGAGCCTGAAACTCTATTTGTTTAGCTTTCGCAATCATGGCGATTTCCACGAAGATTGCGTTAACATTATAATGAAAGACCTTATAAAACTAATGCAACCTAAGTATATAGAAGTAACAGGAATCTTCACTCCTCGTGGCGGTATTAGTATTTATCCGTATGCAAACTATGGAAAACCCAACACTAAATATGAAGAATTGGCTGCAGTTCGTTTTGCAAATCACCAATAGCATAGAAGTGGAAGGAAAAAAGAAATAGAAAATCCCCGAGTGCTCACGCATTCGGGGATTCTTTTATTACTAACAATTATTTCTCATTATATTATGAATAAACTATTATCATCACTATTCATTCATTCTATTTAGGGAAGCTTCTATTCCGAAGCATTAAAGTGATTGTAGAAATCGTATTATGAGAAGGAATTAACCAACTTCAATTTGTCTTGCTACTTTCTGAACTGTCTTGTTTAGTTTTGGCAGTGTAATGTTCAACACACCATCACTCATTCTTGCACCAACCTCGTCTTTGTTTACATCGTCTGGCAAAATAAGTGTTTGTTCATATTTGCTGTATGCAAACTCTCTGCGTAAGTAGTGTGCTTTCTCATCTTTCACTTCGTTCTTCTTCTCCATCTTAATAACTAAGTCGCCATCGTTATTAATACTAATGTCAAAGTCTTCCTTTCTTAAGCCTGGTGCAGCCAACTCTACAATGTATTCGTTTTCGTTCTCTAATACGTTGATAGCTGGTGCTGTTGCATTTGTTTTGGGCATATTGTTGTTATAAAAGAAGTCGTTAAATACTTCTGGTAACCATGAATTCTTATACATCATAATTTTATCTCCTATTTTATTTGTTTATTTTTTATGTTTATACCTCGTATAATACAATACTCGTACCAATACAATGTGAGTGTCATACTGTCGCTATCGTCTGACAATATGTCCGTGTAAGGTAGGGTAGTGTTTCTTACCACTTTGTCTAAACAGCTCCTTATCTCTAAAATAAGTGCATTCTTATTCCTATTTAATCTGAAGTTAAGAGTGTCTCAGCAGGAAATAATACACTACTATAAATATCGTATTTTTTATGACGTCTAAAACGCAACTGACAGATATCTAAAACGAACGTTACAGATATCTGAGACGCAACTCACAGATATCTGAAAGAAAAGTAACAATATAGTACAGACTTTTATGCGTATTAGCGGTGTTCTATTTAGTTAGTGTAGATGCTGTATTTGCTGTTTAAAATAGCCTCACTTATTTTGTATAGAGGCAAGAAACTGAAAGGTGGTAGGGTAAGTAATAGTATAAATACAAAAGCAGCGATGTTATGGCTTATTTTCCTATCTAACTTAATTTTCCTATCGTTGTTAGTTGTTTTTGCTACATTGTAAATGCAACTGTAATCGTCTTTTCTTGGTATATGGAAGGAGAGTAGACAAGTAAAAATCCTTCTTATCACTCTAATTTATGTTTATCTATTGTATAATACAAAAGCAGCCCCTCAAACTTGCATCTGAGAGGCTGTAATTATATAATTATGAAAAGTTATGTTTACTACAAGTCTATTAATCAGCGTATGGAGTTGTCTTCCATAAACGAACAGGAGCCTTCATAATGAGGTTTACAACAAATCGTGAGTCATTAACATAAGACTTCTTTTCATTCTGATTTAATGGCGTACGTGTGTAAAGATAACAGTTGAAGAATCCACTTATATCGTCGGCAACAACAGAATATCTAAATGTTACAGACAACTTTGGTGCTTGGTGGGCATTATCTTGCATTGCACCACCACCAGGACTTTGAGTTGCATAACGTCCACCAACTGGTGCATCATCTGGTGTCCAATATTGTGCACACTTACCAACAGTGTTAGTATTAAAGTACCACCATGTTTGTCCTTCTGGTGAGTTAGCAGGTTTTGAAGGGTCTTTAGTTGTTGCAACATCATATATACCTGTATAAGGAACAATACGTTCTACATCATTTGGATATGTACCAGTAATTGGTGCTGCCCAGAAGTCTTCATTTGTTATATCGTCCATATCAAGTACAAAGCGCGGACCAAGATAACGCTGTTTAAGAATAGCATTACCATTCTTGTCTTCCCAGCGCATAACATACCGATAGTCATTCTTGTCAATCCATGGTGCTGATTCGAAAGCACCAGAACTTGCTCGCTGTAAAGGATTCTTAGCATAACCTTGGTAAGCTTGTCCTTCACCAGTGTTGCTTATATAGTCTGGTTGCTTTGACAAACCAATCATATAAGCTATTAGATTTCCTTGGCTATCTCTTACACCCTTAGAGTAAGATTGGAATACAAGTTTCGTTTCATTCCAACCTGGTAGTCTTGCTGGTGATACTATACCCATAGAGCAGTTATATCTAGTTCCGTTATTACGGAATCCAGAGAACCCGTAGAATTGTGGAAGAATACTACGCCAATATTCATGGTGTGCAAACATAAAGCCTGAAGGAACCTTTGCAGAGTTAGTAACGTTACTCTCTATCTCACTGTACGAATATGTCTCTGTATGTGCAGCGTCTTGGGTAGCGGCATTTGACAGTTCAGCCTCTGTACCAAAGTTGCTATGCTTAGCAATATAGCTTAATGGAGGGAAGTTGTATACAACACTGCCCTTAGCAGGATAGTTCCTACCAGACACATAGTCAGCACGTGTACCATAAGCAGGTATCATATTGATAGATGTTGGTACAACCTTGTTTCCTGCACTTGTCTCTGTAGGTATTGCCATCAACATGAACTGTGTCTTAGATATCTGTTTTGTCTCAACAGGACTACCAACTCCTTCTTGCGAACTGTATATATTCACAGTTTGCTGTTTAGGAGCCATCCATACATATACATAACCTGTAGCAGAACTACCATTTGCAAGTGTTACGAAGTCATTAAACTTATAATCGTAATAGCTAAGGTCATTGTGCATGCTGAACTTATTTGTTGAAGCCAAGCTTGTTATCTTAGCATCAGTAGTAGCACGCTGAGTGAAATTAAATGCCTTGAATACCTTCTTATAATCATTTGATGTCGCATCATTGAGGACGCCATCTTGTGTATCTGCAAGGTCTGAAGTTGCTACATTATCAAATGAGCTTAGGTCGAACTGACCAACAAGAATGTTACTTGTGATGATGCGAACACCATCATATTTGATACCGAAACCAGTATTGTTAGTAACCTTCAAACGTACGATAGAACCAAACTGCTTGAAACGAACGGGATCCTTTGTCTTAATAGTTTTCTTTGCTTGGTTAGTTTCCAACTTACGCCAACCAAAGATATAAGGAATTTCTGCACCAAATGTTGTCTTGTTGCCAGAGTTATCTTTTGGTGTATAACCATCAACGAAGCCATCGAATTTAACAGTATTATTGTCCAAGTTGCCACCTAGGATACCACACACATACCATGTGCCTTGACTAAGGTTTGTACCGCTTTTCATCTCGAAAGTCTCACTTGGTTCCAATGTCAACTTACCACCCTGTGTGTAAGTCCACATTGTCTTCACCTTTGTTACAGGCTGGCTTGCGTTGTCACTTTTGAATATAAGCACAACAGGAACTTTTGTACCTGTAGCAAGCTCTTGTGCACTTGCTCCAACACCATTGTAAAGACCTTTAGCGGTTGGGAAACCATTATCGTCCTTTACTTCATAACCAATAATACGGTTCTTAGGTGCATTTGCAGGTGTGTTACCTTGCATATCACCTTCCATTGACATTGAAACCTTTACACCTGGTTCCTCATTTTCCGTAGTATTTGTATTTATAACATCACTATCTGTACACCCTGTGAAAAGCAATGTACATAATGCTATACAAGAATAAAGAAGTTTCTTCATTTGTTTCTTTTGTTTTTAATTTATTATGTATATGGGGTCTTCTTTATAGGTCTCTGTCCTATAAAACGAGAAATAGTTTCTTGTTACTTAAACGGCTGTTGGGTTACTTTCTTCTGGATCACCAGCATCTTCACCTGAATCTATTGTACCTTTTATCCCACTGTGGGCATGAAATCCCCCTTCCATAAATTCATCTGTATAGATGTCTAACACATCAGATACAGGTTGTACATAACTTTTTTTGTTCATTGTCCCTTCTGTTTAATTTTATGTTTTCTCTTGAAATTTATTTTTTGAGTTTATTTTATACAGTGTTAATCTATTACTGTGACAATTAAAATGATTTACTAAATGCTTTCTGCGAGATAAGTCTATCGTTTTATAAATCAATGTGATATTGTCCTAAACACGGTGCAAAGGTAATGAAAAGCTATGAATAAAACAAAATAAAACTTAATATATTAATATTAATTAATTATTTAAGCTGTTTATTTGTTGCTTTATTCGCTATAAGCATTGATTTTATACGAATTCTCTTTAATTATTAGCGATTTACCATATATTGGAGTAGGTGTAGAAAGGGTGAAGATATTTTTGAGAAAGAAGATGATTATACAGATATTCTTTTCTACATAATATAATATCGATCAACATATTGTTGGTTAGGTGCTTATTATAATATTTAAATCAAAATAATGGAGAGTAGGGGAGTTCGTATTACACAGCAGGATAAATATATTTCGCGTATTAGAATATGAGATAACAAAGGTTGTAATTTGATGTGATATTTAAGTTGAAAAAGATAGACATCTAAAACGAACGTTACAGATATCTGAGACGAATGCGACAGACATCTGAAACGAACGTTACAGACGTCTAAAAAAATAGTGCCTATATTTAGCAGACTTTTATAAACATTAGTGGCATTCCATTTTGTTAGTGTGTAGGCAATAGGGGCAGCCTACAATTCTCCCACCTATATTTATAAATTCGGTTAAAGTCCACGGGCTTTATATATACGTTCTTTAGCATTGTTTATCTCTTGGAATTTCTTTTCGGCAGCCTCGCGGACGTCATCGCCTAAGGTGCTTACGCGGTCGGGGTGATGTTTTAGTGCCATTTTACGATACGCAGCTTTCACTTCGTCGTTGGTAGCATTCGGCGATATTCCCAATATTTTGTATGCTTCATCGAGTCCTATTTGTTGATTGGAAGAGGCTTCCATATTCAGCATAGAGTCTACATCTTGTGCCGAAAGTCCAAGATAGGTTGCAACTTCTTTCAGGGCATACACCTCTTCCGGACTTACGGTACCATCAACTTTAGCTATTATAATAAGATAGTCGAGCAGTTGTAAGCGCTGTCCAATATTCATGTGGAATGATATTTCCACACAACTTTTGCGTATAGTTTCTTTGAATGTAGTGGCACCCTGTTGTTTTTGCATTTCGAATAGCTTTAGCAATATATCTTCGCCTTGCTGAACAGCCTGTTCGCCAAAGTTGTTGCGTAGAAAGTTTCTAACGCAATTCATTTCTGAATGCATTATTTTGCTATCAGCTTTTATAATATACGATGAGATCACAAGCATTGAGAAGAGAAATGAATTACGGTCTTCTTCGAATGGACGTTGATTAAATTGCGTGTCCGAATAGTCGTTTCTAAATGTATTTCCGTTTCCGTTGAAACCATTTTCTCTTTCCGCAGTGCTTGTAGCATCGCTTAGCAGGCTTCCTATGCAGTATCCTGCAATTGCGCCTAAAACATTACCACCACTTAATATCCAGCCGAGAGCACTGCCTATCCATTTTCCTAATGCCATAACCTTTTGTTCTATTTATTTGCTACAGTGTGAATGCTAAAAGCGTGCCAAATAGTTAAAAGCCTATTGTGTTTTTAAATTCTATGTACTTTTTGAATAGCCACAGATGACTATCGTAAATAACGTTTGTAAGTACCGATAGCAGATATAAGCCAACAAAAACCGATAGGATAAATATGAAGCTACCTACAAAGAATATCCACAAATCGCCGTCTTTGTATTTTTCTTGGAATGCTTTTAGTTTCGACGACGATTTTGCAATGTATTCCGATGTAGCCGCTGCTGTTGTTGCTGCCAATGCCGATGCGTGTAGCGACTGGCTACTTATTTTTGCTTTGGCAGCCTGAAGCATATCGGCTGTTGCCATCTTTAGAAATTTAGCTTTTGCTGTTGGCTGTGTTTCTGTTGTTTTAGCGTCTATTTTTCTTGCATCAGTTATGGGAATCACAGCTCTTGCTTGTGTTCTGAAGGGTTTACCATTACCCAATTGGCAGTTTAGCACACTACCGCAATAGGGGCATCGCACTTTTTGTAATCCTTGGCGTTCTGTGCTTGCTTTGAAGACATCGCCACATTTGTTACACCTAATCTTATATTCCATAATGGCGCAAAATTATAAAAAATCTTTTATTTGAGAAAAGAAGCAGCCTATAAGGTTGCTATTTTGTATATTATTTTAAATCAATCTGTGATAATATAGATATTGATAATTGACTATTGATATACAAAATAGACAGTATATTTCTTTTTATTCTAACTAAAATAAGTATCTTTGCACCGTTAAATAAGTATTTATGGACTGGTTAATTAAATTATTTACTACTGACGATAGTGTAGCCCATATAGTGTTACTCTATTCTTTGGTTATTTCGTTAGGTGTTTATCTTGGGAAAATAAAGGTAGGCGGAATATCGCTTGGCGTTACTTTTATTCTCTTTGTAGGTATCTTGGCAGGGCATATAGGCTTTACTGGACCAACGGGAACACTTAACTTTTTGCAAGACTTCGGTCTTATTCTGTTTGTGTTTATGATAGGTCTGCAAGTCGGACCAGGTTTCTTTGAGAGCTTTGGAAAAGGAGGATTGAGACTGAATTTGTTGGCATGTTTAGCCATTTTGCTGAATGTGCTTGTTATGTTTTCTTGCTACTTTGCCTTTTTCGACACTACCGACCATAAGAATCTACCTATGATGGTGGGAACAATGTATGGTGCGGTAACAAACACTCCTGGGCTTGGTGCTGCAAAGGAAGCTTTGTACAGCGTGTTTCCTAATGGTATGAATTTCGATATTGCTTCGGGTTATGCTTGCGCCTATCCATTGGGTGTTATTGGTATTATTGGTGCAACATTAGCAATTCGCTTTATATGTAAAAGTAGACATAGATAAGGAAAATGCACTTTTAACCGAAGCAGAAGGCGACAATCCTAATGCTAAACCCCACACTATGTATTTACGTGTAGAGAACTCGTATATAGGTGGACGAACTCTGCAAGAAATAACCGACTTCTTGAATCGTGATGTTGTTTGCACACGTTTAATGCACAATGGAGAGTTGTCGATACCATCTACGGACACTGTATTCCACGTTAATGATGAAATTCTGATTGTATGTGCTGAAGCAGATGCCGAAGCTGTTGCTGCATTTATTGGACCACAAATAGACGTGGACTGGCATGAAGAAGAACAACCACAACAAATGGTGAGCCGCCGTATTGTTGTAACCAACAGTGGTATGAATGGTAAGGTGCTTAGCAAGCTACACTTTCGCTCTGTATACGGTGTAAATGTAACACGCATTAGCCGTCAGGGTATGGACTTGTTTGCAAGCAATAACTATCGTTTTCAGGTGGGCGACAGAATTATGGTTGTAGGTTTTGAAGAAAATGTGCAGCGTGTGGCTGAGCTGATGGGAAACTCAGAAAGACGGTTGAATGCACCAAACATTGCCACGATATTCGTGGGTGTCGTAGTAGGTATTCTGTTTGGAAGTTTGCCTTTGGCAATTCCTGGAATGCCCGTTCCATTGAAGTTGGGTTTGGCTGGTGGTCCGCTTATTATAGCTATTTTGCTTGGAAGGTTTGGCCATCGTATGAAACTTGTAACCTATACTACTACGTCTGCAAATATGATGTTACGTGAAATTGGCTTAGCACTATTCTTAGCATCGGTTGGTATTAAAGCCGGAGCAGGATTCTGGGATACAGTGGTTCAGGGCGATGGATTGAAATACGTTTACACGGGCTTCTTAATCACCATTATTCCTATTCTTATAGTAGGTACCATTGCTCGTCTGAAATATAAGCTCAACTATTTTACCGTAATGGGTGCAATAGCAGGTGCCTACACCGACCCACCAGCATTGGCATACGCTAACTCTGTTTGTAGCGTAGAAGCACCTGCCTTAGGCTACTCTACGGTTTATCCACTGAGTATGTTCCTCAGAATACTTGTAGCCCAACTTATAATACTTTTCTGTTGTGGCGCTTAGCCTATTGTTTTTGCAGTGCCAATAGCATTCAGCTTAAATAGTAGCTGTGTTGCTGTGGAACGATAACAGAAGCGTAAGGAAAATATAACAAATTTAATTCGTTTATTTTTTATAATTAATAATATAAGGTATGCCTTACAAACGTTTGGCATACCTTTTCTTTTTATACCCTTTATAATATTCTTCGCTTTCGCATAAAAATAGCTGGAGAGTTTATAAGCAGCACTACTGTTTACACATTAATAATATTGAGTGCCTAAATGTTTGGGAGAAACGGTTGGGTGTAGTTCTACTTCTGTTTTAGATATCTGTTACGTTCATTACAGACATCTGTCACGTTCGTCTCAGATATCTGTCAGTAGCGTTTTAGACGTCATAGCAAATTGCAGCCTTTATAGACTTACATAATAGCACATAAAAGATATTTATTCAGATGTGGATAATGGAAGTATTTATTCTGTAATATTTCGATTCAAATATTAGTATAAACTATTGGTTAGCAGTGTGTTGCTTGAAACTTATTGGCATAAAACAGAAAGTTATTACAGCACACGCTTTTCTAAAATATTCTCATCTCATTTCTCTTGTGTTCATTTGTTGTTTTCTTGTCAGCAATCTTTATTGTCTTTTTAACTTTACGTAGCTTGCCATGCCTTCATAATAAAGTTAATAAATCTGTACCCCCATAGCACAAAATCAGTCTATTCTCTAATATCTTATTGGGTGAGAAACCGTTTATAAGTCATAACTTATATGCACTTGTGGCATACATTCGTATGTTTTTCTGCCATAGTCCCATTAAGTTGATACTTAGCCAATATTTGCAAAAAAATGGGCTATTATACCGCAATATAATATTTTTTATCTAATTTTGCACACTGTAATGCTCGTGCGCATTACATATTTTAGACAAGAACAAGAAGAAAGAATAAAGTATAAAAGATGGCAAAGAAAATTCAGTTTAGTCTCATTTATCGAGATATGTGGCAGAGTTCAGGTAAGTTTCAGCCACGCAAAGACCAGTTAGTGCGCATTGCCCCAGTATTTGTAGAAATGGGCTGTTTTGCTCGCGTAGAAACAAACGGAGGCGCATTCGAACAAGTTAATTTGCTTGCAGGCGAAATCCAAACGAATCTGTCCGTGCATATACAAAGATATTACACGATGCTGGTATACAAACACACATGCTCGACCGTGGTTTGAACGCACTACGTATGTATCCAGTGCCCGATGATGTTCGTGCCATGATGTACCGTGTGAAGCATGCGCAAGGTGTAGACATTCCTCGTATCTTCGATGGTTTGAATGATATTCGTAACATCGCACCTTCTATAAAGTGGGCTAAAGAGGCAGGAATGATTCCACAAGCAGCACTCTGCATTACCACTTCGCCCGTACACACTTTAGAGTACTACTGCGAATTGGCAGATAAAGAGATTGAGGCAGGTGCCGAAGAACTCTGTTTGAAAGATATGGCAGGTATCGGACAGCCAGCATTCCTTGGCAAACTTACCAAGATGATAAAAGACAAACACCCAAATATTATTATAGAATATCACGGTCACTCTGGTCCGGGCTTGTCAATGGCATCAATGCTCGAAGTAGCAAAGAACGGTGCCGACATACTTGATGTAGCAATCGAACCGTTATCTTGGGGAATGGTGCATCCAGACGTAATTTCGGTGCAGAGTATGCTGAAGAACGCAGGTTTCGATGTTCCCGAAATAAATATGGACGCATATATGAAGGCGCGTGCTATGACACAAGAATTCATAGATGAATGGTTGGGCTACTTCATTAACCCTAAAAACAAGATAAGCAGTTCGCTATTGTTAGAATGTGGTTGCCTGGTGGTATGATGGGTTCTATGATGGCAGACCTTGGCGGTATTCACACCACCATAAACAACCTTCGTAAGAAGAAGGGCGAACCAGAACTATCGTTAGACGACCTATTAGTGAAGCTCTTCGACGAAGTAGCATACGTTTGGCCTCGTGTAGGCTATCCTCCATTGGTAACACCGTTCTCTCAATACACTAAGAACATAGCCTTGATGAACCTTCTTACTATTGAGCAGGGAAAAGGTCGCTTTGCAATGATGGACGACTCTATGTGGGGAATGATACTTGGAAAGAGTGGTAAAGTTCCTGGTAAAATAGCCGACGAACTTGTAGAGTTAGCGAAACAAAAAGGTTATGAATTTACCGATGCCGACCCACATACTTTGCTACCAAACGCATTAGACAGCTTCCGTAAAGAAATGGACGAAAACGGTTGGGAGTACGGACAAGACGATGAAGAACTCTTTGAACTAGCTATGCACCCAGAACAGTATCGCAACTATAAGAGCGGTCAGGCTAAAAAGAATTTCTTAGCAGATTTGCAGAAGGCTAAGGACGCTAAGCTTGGTGCTAAAGTTAGCATAGAAGAGGCAACAGCATTTAAGCATGCAAAAGCAGATGCCATTGTAGCACCCGTTAAAGGACAAGTGTTCTGGGAATTCCAAGGTGATGGTGAAGCCGCTCCTGCAGTAGAGCCATTCATTGGTAAAGAATACAAAGAAGGCGAGAAGTTCTGCTACATTCTTGCTCCGTGGGGCGAATTTGTAGAAATACCTGCCGCATTGGGTGGTAAGTTGGTAGAAATAAATGCAAAACAAGGCTCTAAAATTAATAAGGGTGATGTGCTTGCATATATCCAGAGAAACGAAAAGTAAGTATCTCTTTGATATATAAATCGAATAACGATTCATTCACGACACACAAAGCTTATAGGCTTTCGACTGCAGTGAATGAATCGTTGTCGTTTTAGAATATATAAAAAATACATACAATGGACTATCAAGCCATCATTAATCAATATTATCCAGAAGAAAACAAACTCAAACACATTCTTCTGGTACACAGTCGTAGTGTTACCAATAAAGCATTGGCAATAGTAGACCAGCATCCGGAACTACATATAAACCGCCAATTTGTGGAAGAAGCTGCTATGCTACACGACATAGGCATATTTAAATGCAATGCTCCAGGCATACAATGTTTCGGCAATGCACCTTATATACAACACGGACGAATAGGCGCCGAACTGCTACGAAACGAAGGCTATCCACAACATGCACGTGTTTGCGAACGCCATACAGGTGCAGGACTTACCAAAAAAGAGATAATAGAGCAAGAACTTCCATTACCACAACAAGACTTTCTGCCCGAAACCACTGAAGAGAAACTTATTTGTTATGCTGATAAGTTCTTTTCCAAAACTCATTTAGATATAGAGAAAACCTTCGAACAGGCTGTAAAGAGTTTAGCAAAGTTTGGCTGCGAAGGTGTAGAGAGATTTATAGTTTGGCACAATATGTTCGAGCCAACAACACGATAACTTTACTCCAACTATACAATAGTTTTACTCTAACTATACAATAGTTTTACTCTAACTATACAATAGTTTTACTCTAACTATACGATAGCTCTACTCCTACAAAAAGTTAAAATAAAGAAATAGCCACTATTTATTCTATTATTTGCGTAATTTTGTACGCAATTAGGTAATGAAAGCAAAGATACTCATATTCATTTTTACGTTTGTCATAGCATTCGCAATGGCATCTTCTGTCGTATCTTCTCTTCTCTTACCTTTTATTAATGCTGTTAGCGAAAGCAATATAACAGGTGCTAAACGCCTAAAACCATTGCAAAAAAGTGCAGACACAGTGCAGACAACGATTGATACCACACAAATGGACTCGTTGCAACTCGCCATTTATAAGCACAATAAAGCTATAGACGATTCTATTCGTGTTGATAGTATAATGAAATCGAAATCGAATGGAATAGAAGCTCCTGTAACATATTCGGCAGACGATTCACTCGTTTACGATGCAAAGACACGTGTAGCGCATCTGTATGGCTCTGCAAAGATGAACTATCAGAATATGAAACTTAGCAGCGACAATGTATCTATGAACTTAGATAGTAATCTTGTGCGAGCCAATGGAACTACTGACTCTACAGCAGAAGGTGGTATAAAAGGAAAGCCAGAGTTTACACTTAGTGGTCAAGAATATACCAGCGACTCAATGGCATTTAACATTAAGTCGAAGCGTGGAATGATTAAGGGAGTGTACACAGCTCAAGACGATGGCTTCTTAACTGGCGAGCGAGCCAAACGCGACTCTTCTGGCGTTGTTTATATTCAGCACGGTCGCTATACAACATGCGATAAGCCGCACCCAGATTTCTACATAGCTCTTTCGCGTGCAAAGGTTCGTCCTGGTAAAGACGTTGTTTTCGGACCAGCCTATCTTGTGGTTGCCGATGTTCCGTTACCTTTAGCAATACCTTACGGCTTTTTTCCATTCTCCAAGAAGTATTCTAGTGGTTTCATTATGCCAAGCTATGGCGAGGAGAACGACCGTGGTTTCTACCTTCGTGATGGTGGATATTATTTTGCCATCAGCGATAAATGGGATTTGAAACTCTTAGGCGAAATATACACACGTGGCTCGTGGGGCGTGAGTGCTGCAAGCAATTACCGTAAACGCTATAAATATTCAGGGTCTTTCCTCTTTAGTTATCAGAATACTAAAACTGGCGATAAAGGATTGCCTGACTATATTTCTGAACGAAGTTTTAAGTTGCAATGGAACCATCAGCAAGACCCAAAAGCAAACCCCAACAGTACATTGGCTGCCAGCGTGAACTTTGCATCGTCAAGTTACGAACGCAACAACCTGAACAGTATGTATAATCCGCAGACGTTGAGCCAGTCTACACGTACTTCATCTGTTAGCTGGTCGCGACAGTTCCCTAATATTGGACTTTCTATTAGTACTACTGTAAACCTATCGCAAAGTATGCGCGACTCTACCATTAATTTAACCTTACCCGACCTTAATGTTAGTTTGAGTCGCCTCTATCCATTTAAACGCAAGAAAGCGATGGGCAAGGAGCGTTGGTATGAGAAAATAGCAATGAGCTACACTGGTCAGTTATCTAACTCCATTGCTGGTAAGGAAGACCGTATTCTGAGAGCTAACTTTGCCAAAGAATGGAAGCATGGCTTTCAGCACAATATCCCTATACAAGCCAATTTTACATTGTTCAACTATATCAATCTTAATCCTTCGTTCAATTTCACTGACCGTATGTATACTAATAAGATTATGCGCAGTTGGGATAATGTGCATTCACAAGAGAAACGCGATACTATAGCAGGTTTCTATAACATATATAACTGGTCGCTAAATCTTGCAGCCAGTACAAAGCTATATGGTTTTTGGATTCCGAACAAAAAGATATTTGGTAATAAAATACAGCAATACGCCACGTTATTACACCACAAATAACATTATCGTATTCGCCTAACTTCGGGGCACCACGCTACGGATACTATGCCAGCTACCAATATACTGATGCAAGTGGTAATGTAAAGCTTGTTGACTATTCACCATTTCAAGAAGCAATGTATGGTGTGCCTGGAAAGACGAAGACTGAAATGATAACTTGGGACGTTAGTAATAACATAGAAATGAAAATCCGTAGCGATAAGGATTCCACTGGTTATAAGAAGCTTAGTATCATTGATGAGCTTGGAGCATCTATGTCGTATAACGCTGCAACCGATTGGCATAGATGGAGCGACCTTAGTGTGCGCCTTCGTTTGAAATTGTGGAAGAACTATACTTTCTCTATGAATGCTCAATTTGCCACATACGCTTACGAGTTAGATGCGAATGGCAAACCGTTTGTTGGCAATCATACCGAATGGGGATATGGTAGGTTACCACGTTTCCAAGGTATGTCGCAAAACTTCTCGTTTACGCTTACGCCAGATAAGATAAAGAAATGGTTTGGTGGTGGCAAAGCAAAGTCTGACGATAAGCAGAAAGATGATGACGAAGGTCCAGATCCTAACATAGAGTCGAATATGGACGACACGATGGAGAAGGGTAAACATGCAGCGCAAAATACAGGAGGGAGTATTGCCGAAACCGATGCTGACGGCTATATGCGCTTTAATATGCCATGGTCTTTAACATTTGGTTATGGTATAACAATGCGTGAAAACCAACAAGGTACGTTTAATAAAAAGCGAATGCGCTATCCTTATAAATTCTCGCAAACACTGAATGTTAGTGGGAATATACGCATTAGTGATGGTTGGAATATAAACTTCTCAAGCGGTTACGACTTTGACAACCACGCTATTAGTATGACTACGGCTAGTTTGTCGCGCGATTTGCATTGTTTCAATATGAGTGCTTCTATCGTGTTAGCACCTTATACATCGTATAATTTCACTTTCCGTTGTAATGCATCAACACTTACCGATGCTCTTAAATACGACAAGCGTAGTGGAATTACACAAGCTGTTCAGTGGTATTAATGGAATAATGGCAAAGCTCTAATAGATAGATGCTTTTCTTACTTTTTATATAATAGGTTTAGCCTATAGTTTATAGGGTAAACTTATAATTGTTTATTGTTGCAAAATATTCTTCTGCGCTCACCATATTCTGTAGCAGTGCTCAATAAGTTAGGCAATACTGCTATCGTTGTAATGGTTCAGTAGAATATAGACGAGGGAATTATAAGCTGCGACTACTGTTTATATAATAATCAAATAGAATGTTTCTTATATCCATAAAAGTCAGTCTGTTACAGTTACTCTTGTTTCAGATATCTGTAACGTTTGTCTCAGATATCTGAGACGATCGTGACAGATATCTGAGACGATCGTTTTAGATATCATAGAAAACTACAACCTTTATAAGTTTGTATCTACCATTTGTAGCGCTTTTGCACGTGCTATTTTACCAGTTTCGGTTATTGGTAGCCTATTTATGTGCTGATAGTGCGCAGGTTGCCAATATCGTGGCAATACTTTCATACAAATTTTACGTATCTCTTCTAAGTCATTAGCCTCTGTTAGTAGAACTATTTCCTCGCCAAACTTCTTATTCTTTCGTTTTGTTATTAGAAATGGAGTAACTATATAAGTACGCAATGCCTTTTCCACCTCTTCCATCTGTACTTTTATCCCACCCGTATTGATGGTATTATCTTTGCGTCCCAGTATGCGAAACTCTGTTCGTTTTCCATCGTCCGATTGTCGCAATTCTGCTATATCATTTGTTTCTAAGCGTTGTGCACAAACGGCAGGGGCATCTATTACCAGACAGCCATTGCTGTTTAGCGACACCTTTACACTATCAAATGGCGTATACCAGTCGCTTCTTTCGTTTCCATTTAAATGGCGAAGAGCAATGTGCGAAAGTGTTTCTGTCATACCGTATGTGCTCCATACCGCATTCGGAAAGTTCTTTAGCTGTGCTGAAAGATTATCATCTATACTCCCGCCACCTATTATTAGATGGCGAATGCGCTTTAATCGTTCGCATTCCTTACTGTTTTGCAGTGTGTTGAACACTTGTAAAGGCACCATTGCAGCAAATGTAATGGGCGTATCGGGATTTGATAGCTGAGCAAGAGAAGCATCAGAAAGGGGGTGTCCAGATGGTTTAACATTCAACAGCTGCAATTTTCGCTCAATGCTACGCACCACAACCATCTTTCCAGCAATGTAATCGAGCGGCATACACAGCAAGGCTGTATCGTTAGGGTGTAAATTAAGAAAGTTGCAAGTGATGTGTGCAGAATTCAGCATACGTGTCTTTTCGACGCGCAACGGTTTTGGTAGTCCTGTAGAACCACTCGTATGAACCAGCAAAGTAGGGTCTTTGCTGTGCCATTCGCTAAGGAACTGTTCTAAAGTCATTGTTGTTTTCTTGTTAAAAAGTGCAGTTATCAGCCCTTTCTTACATATATATTTACAGTCTATTATACAGTTACTGCGTTATCCAAAGTTTATTGTCAATTACCTTTAAAGGCATTCTTACGTTGTCGGCAAATAATTGTCCAGTTCCTAAACCTTGCGCATGGTGTATGTTTGTGCCATAAATGTGAGCTGTTAGTTGCGCAATAGCATTAAGTCCCACATTGCTTTCAAGAGCAGAAGTAATCCAAGAGCCAATGTGTCTTGCACAAGCAAGTTGTATCCATTCTTTTGTTCCAGCCATTCCGCCGTGCAAACTCGGTTTCAAAACAATGTATTGAGGGCGGATAGTGTCCAATAGCTCAATCTTCTTTTGCTTATCGTTAACACCAATCAGTTCTTCATCAAGCCCTATAGGTAAAGGCGTTTCAGCACAAAGCCGTGCCATTTCTGTCCATTGGTGTTGCTTAATGGGTTGTTCAATGGAATGAATGTCGTATTGTGCCAACGCTTCTATGCGTGAAAGAGCTTCTTTAGGTGTGAAACCGCCATTAGCATCTACTCTCAACTCAACATCATTACGGCTGAAAGAAGCACGAATATGTTGTATCAGTTGCAATTCTTGCTCAAAATCAATTGCTCCTATTTTGAGCTTAACGCAATGGTAGCCTGCCTTTAGCTTTTCTTCCATACGATTAAACATTTCATTGAACGTTCCCATCCATACCAGACCATTGATAGGAATGCCTTCTTCGCCACGTCCGAAAGGCGTACCAAAGAAGTTTAAACTGCCTTTAGCATTAAATTGCGCCACTGCAGTTTCAATACCGAAGAGCATAGACGGGTAGGGGCGCATAGCTTCATAATTAATTATTCCCGTACGTTCGTACTCGTCGCAAAACGCTCTTAGCTTACGTTCATATTCGTTTGGTGGCATTGCATCGCACGAAAGGTCAGGCAACGTAGCACATTCGCCCACTCCCACCACGTTAGGTTGCTCGTCAGAAGTAAGTTTTAAGTAAAAACTAAGACGTGTATTGTACACCCCACGCGATGTTTCTGCAGGCTGAAGAAAGTGTAACAGCTTGGAAGTAATCGTTATTTTGCGCATTCCACTTATGGAAATTGAGGATATTTGTCAAAGTCAGGCTTACGTTTCTCTAAGAAAGCACGTCCGCCTTCTTGTGCTTCGTCCATTGTGTAGTATAGCATTGTTGCATCGCCCGCAAGTTCTTGAATACCTGCCTGACCATCTAATTCAGCATTCAGTCCAGCTTTTATCATACGTAATGCCAATGGCGAACGTTCCATCATAGTTTCTGCCCACTCTACACACTCATCTTCGAGTTTACTGAAAGGAACAACCTTATTTACCAAACCCATACGCTCAGCCTCAACAGCAGTATATTGACGACATAAGAACCATATTTCACGAGCCTTCTTTTGTCCTACTATGCGTGCAAGGTAGGAAGCGCCGAAGCCAGCATCGAACGAGCCAACTTTCGGACCAGTCTGCCCAAAGACTGCATTCTCCGATGCAATACTTAGTCGCACATAACGTGGAGCACGTGTCCGCCACCGATAGCGAAGCCATTTACCATCGCAATGACGGGCTTAGGCAAACGGCGAATTTGCATTTGTACGTCTAATACATTTAGTCTGGGAACTCCGTCGCCACCAACATAGCCTCCACGTCCTTTCACATGCATATCGCCACCTGCACAAAATGCTTTATCGCCTGCTCCCGTAAGCAACACTACACGAATATTTAAAGCCTCGCGGCAATATGCAAATGCCTGCGACATTTCCCAAACCGTTAACGGCGTAAACGCATTTCTATAGCGTGGACGGTTGATTGTTATCTTCGCAATGTGATTATATTCCTCAAAAAGAATTTCTTTAAAGTTGAAACCTTCAATGGTTTTCCATTCTCTGTTAGCCATATTATGATTGTTTTAATTTATTGTTCTTTTCTAATAGCTTGTAAAAAGTGTTCCACGCCTTGGCATCTTCTTCCGATTTGGTGAATATCTCCAATAATGCTGAATTGTCTCTGATGTTGAGGAACGATGATAAACCACTTTCCAATTCATCTGAATTAACTGCTGAAAGGTAGTTTATATTATGTGTTTGGCATATACCTTCAGCAGTAACGCTTGCACTCGACCCCATTATTGCATATCGGTGTGCTGATTTCTCCAATCCAGACAACTGTTGAAAGATGCTACCACCACTATTATTGAGCAACAAGATAGATAAATTCTCTCCCAGATTACTATTCCATAAAGCATTCTGGTCGTAGAAAAAGCTTAGATCTCCTATAACACAGAAGATTCGCTTATCTTTGTTTGCTGCTGCTATACCTACTGCTGTGGAGAGAGTACCTTCTATTCCGTTCACTCCACGATTTACGAATATGAAGTTAGACGAATAAAAATTGCCCAAGCGAACTGCCGAACTGTTTCCGTAAACGAATGTTTTGGCATAGTTATTCTGTTGCAACAGCGTGTGGAAACGCTTCACAGCTAACATTTGAGAATAAGTAGGAGTGTATGATTGCGCAACGGTTGCTACGTTTTTAAGTATCTGTTGCCAATCGTTATAAAAATTAGAAGTAGCAAAACTCTCTAAACTGTTTGCCAATATTCTAATGAATGTAGCGCTTTGGCATTGCACTACAGTGGTAAGGTTCATAAATGTGTCGCGAATATCGCCACGAGCATCTACTAATATAGAGTGTGTTGGTGTGCAACTTCGTAAGAATTGTTTGCAGCGTTTACTCACTATCGTGCCTCCTATATATATAATAAGGTCTGGACGTAATGCTTCTGTGTCTTTAACAATAGCGATAGCTGCATCAAGAACTGTGGTGTGGTGTCAGAAACATTGGAAAGCTTGTCTTGTATTACAACTATTTGTTGGTGTAGTTTTGCTAATTCCACTTTCACCTCTGTCATATCCCACCATGATTCCTGTCCTATCACTATCAGTGGGCGCTGCGCTTGTTGCACCATTGATACTACATTAGTTACGGCTGTATAATCGTTGCAGACAGATGTAGCAGAAATACATCGTTCTTTAGGCAGTGTTGCCACATTATAGTGAAACAATGGTTCGCTTATTGGTACGTTGATGTGTACTGGCGCAAATGCAAATCGTTTACACTCTATAAGAGCTTCATTCACCAAACGGTTACAATACCAATGTTCTTCTTTTGTTTTTGGTTCGTTAAGATGAATGCTTTTACGCACAAACGGATCAAGCACATTAACCTGTGGCATAGTTTGTCCGTCCGATTGCCCTATCCATTGTTGTGGGCGATCGGCTGAAATAACTATTAATGGTAAGTTTTGATAGTATGCTTCTGCTACAGCTGGTGCGACATTCAGCAATGCCGACCCTGATGTTACGCAAACTACAACGGGCGAGTGAGTAGCCAGTGCAACGCCTAAAGCAAAGAATGCTGCCGAACGCTCATCGGTTATGGGATAGCATTTTATCTCTTTGCATTCACAAAGATTGTGTACAAGTGGCGAGTTTCTCGAACCAGGACAAACTACCGCCTGTGTTATGTTGTGCTGAACAAGCAACGCTGTTAGGATATTTACGTTCTCTTTATTGCTGAACATCTTTTATTGTATATTTCATCGAAGCAGTTGTTGCATTGCAGATAGTTTAGCTTCGGTTTCTTTCCATTCACTTTCTTCCGTGCTTTCTTTCAATATTCCTCCGCCAGCATATAGCTTACAAGTGTTTGTTTGCATTTGCATACAACGCAACGACACATAAAGGTGCGTGTTTCCATTTAAGTTTAGTGGTCCTGCGAAGCCACTATAATAAAGCCGTTCGTTAGATTCGTTAGCCATAATAAAGGACTTTGCTTCGTCTTTAGGCATTCCACAGACTGCTGGTGTGGGGTGAAGATTGTGTAAAAGCTGTCCTACTGTAGCATTAGGACGCAGTTTGAACGTAAAATCGGTACGCAGATGCACCAAGTTTGCAGCCTGTGTGGTATATGGTCCTTCCTCTTTTATTTCGTCAGCATAGCGTTTCAGGCACCTCTTTATATATAGAGACACGTATTGTTGCTCTGCTTTGTTCTTTGCCGACCATTCTGTTCCATTCTCGTTGTATGGCATAGTGCCAGCCAAAGCCATTGTTCGCCACTCTATGCCATCTCCGTCAAGTAGTATTTCGGGAGTTGCCATAAGCCAAGTACCTGATTGTGGCGTAGAAAAGAGAGAGCTACGAACTGACGTGGATACTCTTTGCAAGCGTGCCAAAAAACTTCTTCTGTTTTTAAATTGTGTGGAATTTGTTCTTGTACACAACGCGCCAGTACTATTTTAGCAAATCTATTGTTTGTTAATTCTTTGTGAAAGGCAACGAAGTCTCTGTGGTATTGCATACGGTAGACTTCGTTCTCGCTTGCATTTTGCTTTTCTTTTGGTTTAGATTGCACTTGCTTTATGGGCATTGTACGCACTTCGTTGGGCTGTAAAAGCAATATGGGGCATTTGTCTGACACATTGAATGGTGCTATAACAAAGCCTTTTTTACCTTCCAGTTCGGCGAGCGACGATAATACCAAAGGGGCAGAATGTTGTATTAGCATTGTGCATTCTTTGGCAAAGGCAATCTATAAATAGCAAACGTATGCATCTTTTTGAGGTTACTTGTATTACAATTTCCTATTAGAATGAACAATGTAATTGGTTACCTGGACCGATGAAATAAGTTCTCCTTCACTGTCTTTCACGTCTATATGCCATACGTGTAGTTTGTGTCCTTGGTGCAAAATACGTGCATAAGCCGTAACCATTCCTCCATAAGGAACGGCTTTTACGTGGTTTCCGCTTACGTTTATACCCAATGCCATCTTACCATTGCAAAGTATCATTGAGCCTAAGCCCGCCACATTTTCTGCCAATGCTAACGTAGCACCGCCAGAAAGGAAGCCAAATGTTTGACGATTACAATCGCCAACAGCCATTCGTGCCATTAGCGTGTCGGGTTCGGGAGTCGATATAAAGTGCATTCCTAAAGTACGGCTCAGCCCCTCTTCGTTCTCTAAAATAGTACTATATTTTTCTACGTTCATTGTCTCTTTTCGTATAGATAGATTAGTTTACTGACTGATAATAGTAGCTAATAGTAGCTCTGTTACTGCAAAGTTAGCAATAAACTGTAAGATAATGAAACTAAAACGGCTATTTCTATTATTCAGAAACACTCTGTACAGAGTATTATCTGTACGAATGCCTACTTAACTCAAATAAATTTAAGATAAGTCCAAATGATATTTGTGTGTTGAAGAAGTGGACAAATAGACGAATACAGAAAAAGATATATATAGCAAATAGGAACACTTTATTAAATGTATTATTAATGAGACAAATATTTCTGCAAATTAGTAGACTGTATAAAACAAAAAGTTACACTAATTTGAGTCTCTCTCTTTAGATATTTTTCTAAGCTGTGGGTCTTGGGTTAGAACCCCAACGGAATTATATTAAATAGTGTGCTGTGTATTCTTATATCTTGTTTATAACTAACTACTTACCATTGCTTATAAGTGGTGCATACAGTTTACTATCAAATAAAATAGAATATCTTAGGTGCTTAAAAAAGTCTGATAGATATTAGGTACTATTATTTTAGATGAGGGTGTGTCAAAACTCGTTTTCAGCTAAAGACAGCTATCATTTTGCAAAGAATAACCGTTACCAAAGAGTTAATAACTCAATGATAACGGTTACTTTAATATTTATGAGGGAGTGAAACTGTTAATATGAAAGGAAGCTTTTCTGAATTCTTAGTTTTGACACACCCCCGTCTGTTGCAATCGTTACAGATATCTGTCAGTTGCAAATTAGACGTCATAAAAAATTATAACCTTTATGTTGCTATATGGTAGAACCTAAAATATAATTATTTAGGTGATGATTGTGAGATTACTTATTCTACAAAGCTCTAATTCAGATGCTATTATAGATGCTTGAATAATAATGTGTTATCTATAAAGTTGTTATATAAGAGTAGGAATTATCACACTTATCGTTTTTTACAAAATATACTCATCTGTTGTCTATTGAGAAGTTTCAATGGGTAGAACAACAATAAAAACTCCTCCTTGTTATAAGCATATTGAACAAGGAGGAGTTTAATAAAATACAATTTTATGTATGGTGAGTGTTATTTCACTACAATCTTTTTACCGTTGTGAATATAAATGCCACGTGTTGGGTTCTGTACTCTGCGACCTTGTAGATCGTAGTAGTAGCCATCGCCCTTATTTTCGTCCGTAGCCTCAGTTATATTTTCTATGGCGGTAGGGTTCTGACGATAGCCAAAAACAATAGTACCGTCAGCATTCACCTCAATGCCTTGTACAGCGTTTTGTATAGTAACTCCATCGTAGAATGCTAGTTTGTCTATGCTTTTCTTTTCTACTCCGTACAAATTTTCTTTGTGCGCACTATAGTTCAGTTGTTCGTTATCGGCAGGAACAATGTATGCACGCATCTTGTTGTCAACCGTGTTCACACTGTTATACTCCCAATATTGTTTGTCGTAAGCGAAGTGACTGAGCATTAAACCATCGCCAAAAGTAAACGTATCATACCCATTAGTTCTTCTTTCTCTGTATGCTTTTGGATACCATGTGTCGGAAGTTCTATTCTCCAAATAAAGTATTCGCTTCTATTTCGTGGCGAACGAACAATAGCAGCCAACTCACCGTCTTTATTTGATATGGGGTCGAGTTTTACTGTTTGAGGAGAGGTTAGTTCCTTTAACTTCAGCCAACCTAAGTAAGAACGCTCGTAAGCTGTATAGCCTATAGGTGCATTAGCGTTGTTTACGTATGGACCTGCGTCCATAATAGACCAATAGCCGAATGGATTGCGCGATAAAGTAACGGCAGGATCAGTGTTGTAAAAGTCGGGTAAACCTAAAGCGTGACCAAACTCATGGCAGAATACTCCCATTCCCATAAGTGTTCCATAATAGTTTAGTTCGTTACCAACAAAGTAAGAATTAAATGGTGTGCCTTCTATGGTTTCGTTAATATCTTGCTCTTGTGGCCAAATATAGTTCTCGTAACCTGGCTTCGAGGGGTCTTCAGTAGCTTGTCCGCGTCCAGCATAGAATAAGCAGATAAGTTCAACATGACCAGTTTTTGGGTTTTTAAACTTATCGAAGCTAATGTTTTGCGCTTTGGCTTCCTTTACAACATCTCGTACCAAATCAGATGTTCTTTCATCTTTACCGTAGTATGCATAGCTATGATTAACTTTTATCGGACCAATCACCTCGAAAGTAGGCACGAACATACCACGACTTTGCGATGTGAAGAAGTCTTTTACAGACCCCACACAGCCTGGCTCATCGTGATAACCAGCTTCGTTATAGTAGCGTGTCATCTTCTCTGGTGTAGTTGTAGGTAAGAATTCTTTATCTCTAAACTCTACCATTACGACAGGAACTAGTGGAGTTCCTATACTGTTAATACCACCCATTCCTGTTTTGTTATATTCGCCTAAGCCATCGGCTGTGGAAGCACTTATTGCCTTACGTGGTATAGCTTGTTGAGCACGTGTAGCTGCACTGTTCAGCATATACATCTTCCTTTCGGTCTTAGCTTCGTTTAAGAAAGCTCTCTCTTCGGCAGTTCGGTCGCCAGCCTCGTGCGCTATAAAAGTAGATGGTTGCAGTTTACCATCGTTTATAACAGCATAATAGAAGTCGTTATTTGCACCTTTTACTATAATTTTACCATCGAGCGATGCATAATAAACTGTGCGTCCACCTTCTCCTTTCACCATTATCTTTATGCTTGTACTGTCGCTTTGTTTCACTGTCCACACTTTTGGTAATGGTCCAACAGCAAGTGTCGGTAGTGAAATGGAGGCCGACAAAAATACTGATAATAAGATTTTTTTCATATTTTCTCTCTATTGTATAAATTACATAAAATGATTATATATGTGGCGAAGGTACGAAAAATATGGTAAAAAGTGAGCAATTTGCCTAATATTTTATTCTTTTTAAATTTACAAACTGTAAATACAAGTTATAATTCTATAAAATAATACATTTGAAAAGTCATTTTAAAAGTTGTCATTAAAAAAATGTATACGCATCGAAGCAAATCAAAACATATTATTTGAACTATTTTACATTACCATTAAAGCGATGTAGTCGTAACTCACATATAAAGGTATAAAAAAGGCAAACAACAAGTAATTGCAAATAATTTATTAAATTTGCAGACTATAAGAATTATAATTCGATTAATAGAATATATGAACGTTTTAGAATTATCAGAACAAGAGATTGTACGCCGTCAGAGTTTGCAGGAATTGCGCAATATGGGCATCGACCCCTATCCAGCAGCAGAGTTTCCAACCAATGCTTACTCTACAGATATAAAGAATGAATTTAAAGAAGACGAGAAACGCGAAGTTGTAATTGCAGGTCGCCTTATGGGTAAACGTGTAATGGGCAAAGCGTCTTTCGCAGAAATACAAGACAGTAAAGGCAGAATACAAGTATATATTACTCGCGACGACCTTTGTCCGGACGAGAACAAAGACCTTTATAATATTGTTTTTAAGAAACTGCTAGACATTGGCGATTTCATCGGAATTAAGGGTTTTGTGTTTAAAACACAGATGGGTGAAATTTCTATTCATGCTGAAGAACTCTCTGTACTATCGAAGAGCTTGAAACCGTTGCCTGTTGTGAAGTATAAAGACGGTGTGGCTTACGACAAGTTTGACGACCCCGAGCTTCGCTATCGTCGTAGATACGTAGATTTAGTGGTGAACGATGGCGTGAAAGAAACGTTCCAAAAGCGTGCTACAGTATTGAGAACAATGCGTCGTTTCTTTGATGATGCTGGATATACAGAAGTGGAGACACCAACATTGCAAACTATTGCAGGTGGTGCTAGTGCTCGTCCCTTCATTACACACTTTAATGCGCTGAATACAGAAATGTATATGCGTATAGCCACAGAACTTTATTTGAAGCGATTAATTGTCGGTGGATTCGAAGGTGTATACGAGATTGGAAAGAACTTCCGCAACGAAGGTATGGATCGCTTCCATAATCCAGAGTTTACATGTATGGAACTTTATGTTCAGTATAAAGATTATAACTGGATGATGAGCTTTACTGAAAAGCTGATAGAAAAAATTTGTATAGCTGTGAATGGTAAGCCTGAAGTAAAAGTGGGCGATCACATCATCAGTTTTGAAGCACCATTCCGCCGTCTTCCAATACTCGATGCTATTAAAGAGAAGACAGGTTTCGATCTTGATGGTAAGACAGAAGAAGAAATTCGTAACATAGCTGTGAATGAATTAAAACTCGAAGGTATCGACAGTAGCTTTGGTAAAGGTAAGCTAATTGACGAAATATTTGGTGAGTTTTGTGAAGGAACATTCATACAGCCAACATTCATTATAGACTATCCTGTAGAAATGTCTCCACTCACAAAGATGCATCGCTCTAAGCCAGGACTAACCGAACGCTTCGAGTTAATGGTGAACGGTAAGGAATTAGCCAATGCTTACTCAGAACTGAATGATCCAATAGACCAAGAGGAGCGTTTTAAAGAGCAAATGCGATTAGCTGACAACGGAGATGATGAGGCTATGATTATAGATCAAGACTTCCTCCGTGCACTTCAATATGGTATGCCTCCAACATCTGGTATAGGTATTGGTATAGACCGTTTAGTTATGTTAATGACTGGACAAGAGTATATCCAAGAGGTATTACTCTTCCCGCAAATGAAGCCAGAGGCAAAAGTTCCACAAAGCAGCATCAAAGAATGGGCAGAGATAGGTGTACCAGAAGATTGGGTTTACGTACTTCGTAAGTGTGGTTTCAATCTTATTCAGAACATTAAAGACGAGAAAGCGCAAGGCTTACAGCAAAAAATAGGCGAGATAAACAAGAAATATAAGTTGGGGTACGACAAGCCATCGGTTGATGAAATTCAACAATGGATTGACAAAGCACAATAAAAACGAAAGGGAAGATAACTCCGTTTACTATAGAAGCATTATGTACGACGTAGGAAATATAGCAATCATCGGAAGCGGAAGCTGGGCAACAGCTATTGCAAAGATTGTGGTTGAGCACACTCACCACATAGGTTGGTACTTTCGACGCGACGAAACCATAGAGCAATTTCGAAAGTTGGGGCATAATCCCACATATCTAACAAGTGCTCATTTCGATACTAGCGAGATACGTTTGTCGTCAGACATTAATCGTTTAGTACAAGATTACGACACTCTTATATTTGTAACACCATCGCCTTACTTAAAGAGTATTCTTAAGAAAGTAAAGCATAAACTGCACGAGAAGTTTATTGTAACGGCAATAAAAGGCATTGTTCCTGATGAAAATTTAGTTTGTTCGGAATACTTTCACAAAGTTGTGAAGGTTCCAGAAATAACTTAGCCGTGATAGGCGGACCATCGCACGCAGAAGAAGTGGCAATGGAACGACTTACATATCTTACTGTAGGGTGTACAGATACAGAGAAAGCCCGCGCTCTAACCGATGTATTGGTTTCCAATTACGTTAAAACAAAAGTTTCGCACGATGTACTGGGCATTGAATATGCATCAGTTTTAAAGAACGTTTATGCTATTGCATCGGGCATTTGTTCGGGGTTACAATACGGAGACAATTTTCAAGCAGTCATCATATCGAATGCTATGCAAGAGATGGAACGCTTGCTTACGAGTATAAATCCTATAAAGCGCAGTATGATAGACAGTGTTTATCTTGGCGACCAACTCGTTACGGGTTACAGTAACTTTAGTCGTAACCGCACGTTTGGTATGATGATAGGTAAAGGATACAGTGTTAAGTCGGCACAAATGGAGATGGAAATGATAGCCGAAGGTTATTTCGGAACAAAATGTATGAAAGAAATTAATCGTCATCTGCATGTGAATATGCCTATCTTAGATGCTGTTTACAACATATTATACGAAGGTATAAGCCCAAAAGTAGAGATTAAATTATTAACAGATTCGTTCAGATAACATACAAATGGAAAGTATTAAATTAGACATTTCAAAGGCTACCCAGGTGTTAAATCCTGGTATAGTAGAGGCGTATGCACCACAAGTGGCTGCTGCTCAAGAGGCATTAGAAAAAGGAACTTGCCTTGGTAACGACTTCTTAGGTTGGTTGCATTTACCTACAAGTATTACAGATGAGTTTATAACCGAAATAAACAATGTAGCCAATACATTGCGTGCAAAGTGCGACTATGTTGTAGTTGCTGGTATTGGAGGTTCTTATTTAGGCGCACGTGCTGTTATTGAGGCTCTCAGTAATAGTTTTGCATGGCTCTTAAAGAATAATGAGAATCCAACAATTCTCTATGCAGGAAACAACATCAGTGAAGATTATCTATACGAACTCACAGAGTTCTTGAAAGATAAACGTTTTGGTGTCATCAATATATCAAAGTCAGGAACAACCACAGAGACAGCTCTCGCTTTCCGCTTATTGAAAAAACAATGCGAAAATCAACGTGGAAAAGAAGACGCAAAAGATGTTATCGTTGCCATTACTGACGCAGTAAAAGGTGCAGCACGTACTGCAGCAACACGCGAAGGATATAAAACTTTTGTTATTCCTGATAATGTTGGCGGTCGTTTCTCTGTGCTTACACCAGTTGGCTTGTTGCCTATAGCAGTAGCAGGCTTCGATATTCAGCAGCTTGTGAAGGGTGCACAAGATATGGAAAATGCTATTGGCGTAGATGTTCCGTTTGGTCAGAACATTGCAGCACGCTATGCAGCCGTTCGTCAGGCACTCTATTCTGAAGGTGGAAAGAAAATAGAGATAATGGCTAACTTCCAACCTAAACTACACTTCTTGGCTGAATGGTGGAAACAACTCTACGGAGAAAGCGAAGGAAAGAACCAAAGAGGTATATTCCCAGCTGCTTGCGACTTTACCACCGACTTGCATTCTATGGGACAATGGATACAGGAAGGCGAACGTTCTATATTTGAAACAGTACTCTCTATTGAGGAACCTAACAAGAAGTTGTTATTCCCACACGATGAAGAAAACCTTGATGGGCTTAATTTCCTTGAGGGTAAACGTGTAGACGAAGTAAACAAAATGGCGGAGTTAGGTACACGCCTTGCACACGTTGATGGCGGTGTTCCAAACATTCGTATTAGTATTCCAAAGCTGAACGAGTATTATATAGGACAGCTTATTTACTTCTTTGAGAAGGCTTGCGGTATCAGTGGTTTGGTTCAACAGGTAAATCCATTCAATCAACCAGGTGTAGAAGCCTACAAAAAGAATATGTTTGCTCTGCTTGACAAACCAGGTTACGAGGAAGAGAGCAAAGCAATAAGGAAGCGATTATAAACACAGCAATGCCCAATACTATTATTATAATAGGTTGGGCATTATTGTTTTACATACAAGAATGTTTCAGGAAGCAATTAGAAAATATAACGAACAAGCAACACAGCCATTTACACCAAAGGTTGTACTCTTCGATATGGATGGTGTGTTGTACGATTCTATGCCTAACCATGCAAAGCTTGGCAAAGAGCAATGGCTGAGTTCGGAATCCATTTCACTGCAGAAGACTCGTATGCAACAGAAGGGGCACGAGGGGTAGATACCGTACGGAGATATGCAAAGGAACAGTTAGGTAAGATATTAACCGAACAGGAGGCAGAAAATATATACCAATTAAAAGCGCAATACTTCCACGAGATGCCTACAACAAACATCTTTGATGGTGTGAAAGATTTAATGCAGAAAATACAAAATAGTGGCTTAAAGATAGGTATTGTAACTGGAAGCGGACAACGACAGCTTATTAACAGACTGTTAGACGATTTTAAAAACTTTATAAACGAAGCACAAGTAACCACAGCTTTCGATGTGAAACGTGGCAAACCGAACCCAGAACCTTACTTAATGGGCTTACAAAAGGCTGGAAATTTTGCTCCTTGTGAAGGCATCGTTGTAGAAAATGCACCACTTGGAGTGCGCGCTGGCGTAGCCGCAGGGTGTTTTACGGTTGCTATCAATAGCGGACCACTTCCCGACGTAGCCCTTCTTAGTGAAGGGGCAAATGTGCTTTTCGATACTATTCGCACATTTCTAATAGTTGGGAACAATTTATAGCAGCTTGTAACAGCTATTAGACGTATAGGGTAAAGGGAGATGACGAAATTAAGCCTACTGCATTTAGACCGCAAATGATATGTCAGCAAGAGAGCGAAAGATGACAGAGAACATTAGTTTGAACAAAATATAATAGTGTTTTGTTCTGAAGATTAGTATGAAATAAAACAAAATCATAGAGGCGTATATTATTAGATATCTAATTTGCAACTGACAGATATCTGAGACGAAAGTGACAGATATCTGAGACAAACATGATAGATATCTGAAACGAGAGCATCTGACATTTGCCTTTTCTAAACTAAAATATAATGAACATTTGAGCTATTACAAAAGACACGCAAGATAGCAAAAAAGACAAAACGCCAGAGAGTAATAGTATTAACAGGTAACCAAAGTGTTACAGTCTGATGATTGCTCTATGCTTGATTTATTTCTATTTTTTGCTTTTTTAATTGCGCAAATGTTCTTGTTTGTGCACGTTTTATAGGTTTCTGTGCATTATATTTGTATGGTTTATAAAAAAAATGTACTTTTGCTTCATTAATACAAAATAAAAAAAGAGTATCTAAACAACACATTATATAATATGAGTTTGAAAATAGTAGTACTTGCAAAACAGGTACCAGACACACGAAATGTGGGCAAAGATGCCATGACTGCAGAAGGAACGGTGAACCGTGCAGCTCTACCAGCCATCTTCAACCCCGAAGATTTGAATGCACTAGAGCAAGCATTGCGATTGAAAGAACAATATCCTGGTTCTACCGTAGGTATCCTAACAATGGGCCCTCCACGTGCTGGCGAAATAATTCGACAAGGCTTGTATCGTGGTGCAGATACAGGTTGGTTGCTCACCGATCGTAAATTTGCAGGTGCCGATACGCTTGCAACTTCTTATGCATTGGCAACAGCAATTCAGAAAATAGGCGATGTTGACATTGTTATAGGTGGACGACAAGCCATTGATGGCGATACAGCGCAAGTAGGACCACAGGTTGCACAGAAGTTAGGTTTAAATCAGGTTACATACGCCGAAGAAATACAAAAGGTAGAAGGTGGAAAGGCAACCATTCGTCGTATGATAGATGGCGGTGTAGAAACAGTTGAAGCTCCATTACCTGTAGTTATAACCGTGAATGGTACTGCAGCTCCAGCACGTCCGTGTAATGCTAAACTTGTAATGAAGTACAAATATGCAACTTGTCCTATGGAGCGCACAGGAAAAGAGCCTTGGGCTGAACTCTTCGAACAACGCCCTTATCTCACATTAAATCAATGGTCGGTAGCCGATGTTGATGGTGATGAAACGCAATGTGGTCTCTCAGGTTCACCAACAAAGGTAAAAACTGTACAGAACATTGTGTTCCAAGCAAAAGAAAGTAAAACCATCAGTGGATCAGACGAAGACATTGATAGCCTGATTAAAGAATTGTTGGACGAGAAGATAATAGGATAAACTATGAATAACGTATTTGTATATTGCGAAATAGAGCAAGCAACGGTACAGGAGGTATCACAAGAATTGCTCACAAAAGGACGTAAACTCGCCAACCAATTAGGCGTAGAGCTTCACGCCATTGTGGCTGGAACAGATATAAAAGGTAAGGTAGAAGACCAAATTTTACCTTACGGAGTAGATAAACTCTTTGTTTTCGATGGCAAAGGTCTATTCCCTTACACATCAGCACCCCATACCGACATACTCGTAAACCTATTTAAAGAGGAGCAACCACAAATAGCACTTATGGGAGCTACTGTTATTGGTCGCGACTTAGGTCCTCGTGTATCATCGTCATTGACATCGGGTTTAACAGCCGATTGTACACAACTTGAAATTGGTGAATACGACGATAAGAAAGCTGAAAAGCATTACGACAACATTTTGTACCAAATTCGTCCTGCCTTTGGTGGAAATATTGTGGCTACAATCGTAAATCCAGACCACCGTCCACAAATGGCGACAGTCCGTTCAGGCGTTATGCAGAAAGCCATTTACGAAGGAAAGGCAAAGCAAGAAGTAGTTTATCCAGAAGTAAGCAAGTATGTTGATGAAGCAGCATACGCTGTTAAGGTGATTGAACGCCACGTTGAAGCAGCGCAAAATAACTTAAAAGGCGCTCCTATTGTTGTCGCTGGAGGCTATGGAGTAGGGTCAAAAGAAAACTTTGAAACACTTTTCCAACTTGCCGATGTTTTACACGCAGAAGTAGGTGCATCGCGCGCAGCTGTAGATGCTGGATGGATTCCAACCGACCGACAAGTAGGACAAACTGGTGTTACAGTTCACCCTAAAGTATATATTGCCTGTGGTATTTCAGGACAAATTCAGCACATTGCTGGTATGCAGGATTCGGGAATCATTATTTCAATCAATAACGACCCAGATGCACCTATCAACCAGATAGCAGACTACGTTATAAATGGAGATGTAGGTGAAGTGCTGCCAAAAATGATTAAGTATTACAAGCAAAACAGTAAGTAACAGAACAAGAGAGACGATAATGGCAAATTATTATACAGACCAACCAGAGATAGCGTTCCACTTGGAACATCCTCTGATGAAGCGAATTGTAGAACTGAAAGAACGCAATTACGCTGATAAAGATAAGTATGATGAGGCTCCTGTAAACTACGAGGACGCCATAGAAAACTATAAGCGCATTCTCGATATTACGGGAGATGTGGCTGCAAATATCATCGAACCAAACTCGGAATCGGTGGATTTAGAAGGTCCGCATCTCATAGATAATCGTATGCACTATGCAAGTAAAACCTACGAAAACCTTGAAGCAACTCGCAAAGCAGGACTTTGGGGTGTTAGTATGCCTCGCCAATATGGTGGTTTAAACCTACCTAACGTGGTGTTCTCTATGCTTTCAGAAATGATTTCGTCTGCCGATGGTGGATTCCAAAACATTTGGTCGTTACAGTCGTGCATCGACACACTTTACGAATTTGGAAACGACGAACAACGCGCAAAGTATATACCTCGTATTTGCAACGGCGAAACTATGTCAATGGACTTAACCGAGCCTGATGCTGGTTCCGATTTGCAACGTGTAATGCTAAAAGCTACTTTCGATGAGAAAGAAAATTGCTGGCGACTAAATGGTGTAAAGCGTTTTATTACTAACGGCGACTCTGATATTCACTTGGTTCTTGCTCGTTCAGAAGAAGGAACACACGATGGTCGCGGACTTTCTATGTTTATATACGACAAACGCGATGGTGGAGTAGATGTGCGCCATATAGAACATAAACTAGGTATTCATGGTTCGCCAACTTGCGAATTAGTATATAAAAATGCGAAAGCAGAACTTTGTGGAGATACCAAGATGGGACTCATCAAGTACGTTATGGCACTTATGAACGGTGCTCGCCTTGGTATTGCAGCGCAGAGTGTGGGACTTTCAAGCGAAGCCTATAAAGAAGGTTTGAATTACGCAAAGGAACGTGCACAGTTTGGAAAGAAAATAATAACTTTCCCTGCTGTCTACGATATGCTTTCTCGTATGAAGGCTAAAGTAGATGCTGGACGTTCGCTACTCTATCAAACAGCACGCTATGTAGACATCTACAAGGCGTTAGAGGACATTGCACGCGACCAGAAACTAACGGCTGAAGAACGCCAAGAAATGAAACTATACAAACGTTTGGCTGATGCGTTCACACCATTGGCAAAGGGTATTAACTCTGAATATGCCAACCAAAACGCTTATGACTCTATTTCTATTCACGGAGGTTCGGGCTTTATTATGGAATATAAGTGTCAGCGCCTTTACCGCGATGCACGTATCTTCTCTATTTACGAAGGTACAACACAGTTGCAGGTTGTAGCCGCAGTGCGCTATATTACCAACGGAACCTACCTCAGCATAATGAAAGAAATGTTGGAAAGCGAGGTTTGCGACTGTATGAAAGACTTAAAAGCTCGTGTAGCAAGCCTTATCACCCAATACGAAGAAGCTTTGGAGAAGGTAAAAGCAAGCGAGTGTCAAGATACAATAGACTTCCTCGCACGTCGTTTGTACAATATGACTGCTGGCATTATAGAGTCGTTGCTCCTTATAGAAGATGCAAGTAAAGCTCCAGAGTTATTCAAAAAGTCGGCGAATGTATTTGTTCGTATGGTAGAAGAAGAAATTATTGGAAGTGTTGCATATATTAAAGCATTCGAAAATAAGAGTCTCGAATACTTCAAAACAGCAAACGAAACAGAGCTATAATCTCTATATTTCAATATAAGAAGATATGAAAAAGGCGATCAGACTTCCTGTTTGATTGCCTTTTTCGTAATATCCTACTGTGTTATTATAACAATGAACAGTTAAAAGAACGAATATAGAAATGCACCTTATTAAGCATTGCTTATTAGGTAAACCATATAGCCTATAAAAGTTGCACTAAGAATAAATCCTTCCCATCGTTCGATGACGTATTTGGTGAATGAGAAGAACCAAATCATTATCATTGAAATGACCATTATAGAAAGGTCGGTATTGGTTATGCCTTGCAATTGCATAGGACATACAAGCCCAGTAACACCCAATATTCCAAGAATATTAAAGACATTAGAACCTAATACATTGCCAATAGCTATACCACTATTTCCTTTTCGTGCTGAAACAACACTGGTTGCAAGTTCAGGAAGCGATGTTCCGCCAGCAACAATAGTTAGTCCTATAACTGCTTCAGACACTCCCAATGCTGTAGCAAGCTTTGAAGCTCCTTCTACAAAAAGCGTACTTCCACCAATTAAACAAGCTAAGCCAATTAATATCCATATTATAGACATTGTAGGATTCATTTTTGGAATACTATTTAGTGCCTTTTTAGCGAGTTTATTCTCCTCTTTTAGTTCTTGCTTATTAATTTTTGCACTCTTTAAAGTCATAAACATAAAGATGAGAAAGAATGAGAATAGCAGTGCTGCATCTATACGACCAATGCGACCATCTAAACACATCATCAACAGAATAACCGATGCAACAAGCGCAAATGGAATATCTTTCATTACGGTAGAACGTAAAATAGACATAGGTGTGATGACTGCAGTAACACCAACTATAAATAACGAATTGAAGATGTTAGATCCAACAACATTTCCCACAGCCAAATCGGGAGTTCCTTTAAGTGCTGAAATTAAACTAACACAAAATTCAGGCATACTAGTTCCCATTGCTACGATGGTGAGACCAATAACAATTTGTGGAATATTCAGACGTTCTGCAACAGCCACAGAACCTTCGGTTAAACGGTCGGCTCCCCACAATACAAGGATAATGCCTATAATAATGAAAATAAAATGTAGTAACATATTTGTTTTAAATTAATTTTATTATGCAATAAGAGTTTACTAAGAATCTATTCATTTGTAGTCTGTATTCGTTTTATATTTTCTTTTTCAGCAACTACCCACAACACATCTCCTTCTTCTAAACAGTGTGCAGGATTAATAAGTGTAACGTGTGTTTGTCCTTCATCTATTCCCACTACCATACAATTGTATTGGTCGCGTATACCACTTTCCTTGAGAGTCTTACCAATAAATGGGCTTTTAGCCGAAAGAATAATTTGTCGCAAAATCATTTCACGCTTTTCAATGTCATTATCTTCAGGGCGTAGTTCGTTACGAATAGCAGTTGAAATAGCTGCCAACTGTTGGTCGTTCCCAATAACTTGTATCTTATCGCCAGGAAAAACAACGGTATTACCACGTGGTATATTCAATCGGTGCGACCCACGGAGTATACTACTTACGTGAGTTCCAAAAACGATTACGTAACTTTAGTTGGTGAAGAGTTTTACCAGTCCATAACGAATCTTCTGGAATATCAAATTCGCCAATGTGTATATTTCTATCTAATAAATGTCCTTCGAATAATGGTCGTCTATTGCCACGCACTTGTGCTGCAATTTCACGACTACGAAGATTTTGTACAAACAGTCTTTCTAACTGAATGCTACGGTGTTTCATACTACGCGACAATATCATTAGCGTAAGTAAACCAATAGCAATAACAATCATTAGTGCGTTGGTGAAATGTGAAAGATAATTGCAGATATAGAAAATGAATATTAGCGCAATAATAATTCGTACGAGAATGGTGAACACAAGAGGTAAACGGTTTATACGATTAACCGTCCAAAGTGTTTTAAACTCTTCAGAATGATTCTTCTTCATTACGAAAGCACGTAAGAAAGGAGCTATAAATAAAATAGTAAGCAGTCCACAAATCATATTCCCTGCCCAGTGAGTACCAGTTAGTTGAACCGAGAAACGACGCATAATGGGTAAAATAAGCGAGAACATAATTATAATGGTAGCAGCTGAAAGTATGCCATAAATAAGTGTATTAGCCACCATTGCTTTTATAAGATTGCGCCAAAGATTATCAGAAGCCATATTTTGTGGTGTTCCAACATCTATATGTGTAACTCTTCGTGCCCATTGTTTCGGCATGTGATGCAATAAAAATGTATAAGTAGGCTCTGCAGCGCGTATCATATACGGAGTAAGAAAGGTTGTTATTACCGAAACTGCAACAACAACAGGATAAAGAAACTTGTTGATAACGCCCAACGATAGTCCTAGAGTCGCAATAATGAAAGCAAATTCGCCCACTTGTGCCATAGAAAATCCACATCGTAATGCGTTTTTAAGCGATTGTCCGCCAAACATATATCCCATTGTACCAAATACAGCCTGTCCAACTAAAATTGTAATAACAAGAATAAGGATTGGTATGGCATAATTAACAAGAATTGCCGGGTCTACCAACATACCAACAGAAACAAAAAATATGGCACCAAATAAGTTCTTTATAGGTTCCACAACTTTTATAATTTTTTCTGCTTCTATGGTTTCGGCTAATATGCTACCCATAACAAATGAGCCAAAAGCGGCACTGAAACCAACTTTTGTGGAAATTACTGCCATTAGAAAACACAATCCTAACGATACAATAAGCAAAGTTTCGCTATTTAGAAACTACGTACCTTTCGCAATAACGATGGAATTGCAAACAAACCAATAACGAACCACAAGATAAGAAAGAATCCTATCATAAGCACATTCTCTATTAATTGACCTCCATCTGGACTTTTTCCGCTGGCTATTGCACTAAGCATAACCATCATAACAATGGCAAGAATGTCTTCAAGTATAAGAACGCTCATCACTGTAGAGGCAAACGCTTGCTGAAGAAGTCCCATATCTGCAAATGCTTTGTATATAATAGCAGTGGAACTCATAGCAATCATTCCTCCAAGAAATATACTATCCATTTGTGTCCAACCAAACCCGTGCCCAACAGAAATACCTAATGCCATCATTGAAAATACAATTGTACATGCTGCAATGATAGGAGAAGCACCCATCTTCAATATTTTTTTAACTGAAAAGTCTAATCCTAACGAAAATAAAAGGAAGATAACGCCAATATCTGCCCACGTTTTTATATCCGATGCGTCGATAATGCTCATTAAATATGGCATGTGTGGCGAAACTAAAAATCCAGCAACAATGTATCCTAAAACAAGGGGTTGTTTAAGTTTTTTAAATAATAAAGTAATGAAACCTGCCACAACAAGAATTAGGGCAAGATCTTTTACGAGTACGGGAAGTTCTGACATAAGCAGCGTTATTAGTGTGTGAGTAGTTTTAATTAATGTGTTTGTATGAATTGTAAATGTATTAATAGTGCTCTACTTATTTGCTAATATAGTTTCATAAATACGTTAATATAATTCATAAGAAGCATTATTAAAAATTAAAAGATAGTCTATAACAATGAAGCATCTATATTTCTACACTATTGAATGTACGAATATTTTTATAAAAATAATGAGCACTATAAGAACTTGCTTAACCTTTTAGGTGTAAGCAAACCTTATAGCGTTCATTTCTGTTTTTATAATAATCGAAAGTAGTTAAATTAATATCTAATTAATCGTTATATCCAGCTGTAAGACGGCTAATATTAATGACAACTTGCATTGCCTTCTCCATTACTTGGATAGATACAAATTCGTAAGGTCCATGGAAATTAACACCACCAGCAAAAATATTAGGACATGGAAGCCCTTTAAAACTAAGTTGTGCTCCATCTGTTCCACCACGAATAGGTTGTACTAACGGTGTAACTTCTGCTTCTTGCATAGCTTTTACAACAAGGTCTATAACATGAATATTTGGATCTATTTTTTCTTTCATGTTATAATATTGGTCGTTCATCTTAATTTTAACCGTGCCTTCGCCATATTTTTCATTCATTGCTTTTACGCAATTCTCCATTATTCTTTTGCGTTCCTCAAATTTTTCTCTGTTGTGGTCGCGAATAATATAACTTAGCTTAGCTTCTTCACAACGGCTTTCAATTCCGAGTAAATGATAAAATCCTTCGTAGCCTTCAGTAGTTTCAGGAATCTCATCTTGTGGTAGCATTTGGTTAAATTCTATTGCTAATCTGCTGGCATTAACCATTCTGCCTTTTGCATAGCCCGTATGAACACTCAGTCCCTTAATGTAAACCTTTGCTCCAGCAGCATTAAAGTTTTCGTACTCTAATTGTCCTATATCTCCACCATCCATAGTGTAAGCCCATTCACAACCAAATTTTTCAACATCAAAATGGTGTGCGCCACGTCCAATCTCTTCGTCTGGATTGAAACCAACACGAATTTTGCCATGTTCTATCTCTGGGTGGTCGCGCAAATAGCACATTGCTTGTACTATTTCGGCTATTCCGGCTTTATCGTCTGCACCAAGTAGGGTAGTACCATCAGTAACTATAAGGTCTTCTCCTTTATGTTTTAGCAATTCTGGGAATTGTTTTGGCGATGAAACCATATTTTCGTTTAGCTTTATATCGCCTCCATCATAGTTTTTTACTATGCGTGCTTTAATATTAGCACCACTTGCATCGAGTGCTGTATCGTAGTGTGCGATAAAACCAATAGTAGGAACTTTTTTTGTTGTTGTAGCTGGAAGAGTTGCGTAGATATAACCTTTCTCGTCCATTTCTACTTCTTTTAAACCTTCACGTTCGAGTTCTTCCTTTAAATATTTAGCGAAAATAAGTTGTTTCGCAGTACTCGGCACAGTTTCAGATTCGTCTGCCGACTGTGTGTCAAATTTAGTATAGTTAATAAATCTCTCTGCTATTTCCATGTTTAAATTTTATTTTATTGAACTATTAATTGCAAAGATAGTTAAAAAGCAAAGCTTATCAAAACTTGTAAGCAGCTTTTTTGTAATTGTTATGTTTTTTCTATACTTTAATGAATAAATACCGAATAGAAAGAAACAAGAAAGGAGGAAAACATACTAAATTAGGAAGAATTAAAGTTTGATACATTGTACTTTAAGTTTAAATTCGTATCTTTGCAACCTAAATTTATGCGTAGCGTGAAGATTAAGGAAGTAATTGATGCCCTTGAGAAGTTCGCGCCTCTGCCCTTACAAGAGAGCTATGATAATGCTGGCTTGCAAGTTGGATTAACAGAGGCGGAAGTGTCAGGGGCTTTATTGTGCCTTGACGTAACAGAAAATGTTTTGAACGAGGCGATAAAACTCGGTTGTAACTTGATAGTTGCACACCATCCTCTCATTTTTAATAAGCTTTCGCAGATATCTGATAAAGATTATATACAGCGAATAGTTATAAAAGCAATAAAGAACGACATTGTTATTGTGGCAATGCATACGAATATTGATGCTGCCGCAGGAGGCGTGAACTTTAAAATTGCAGAGAAAATTGATTTACAGAATGTGCGATTCTTAGGTAAAACGCAGTCTGTTCAAACTAAAAATGGTGAGGTTATAGGTGGATTGGGTGTAATTGGCGAATTAACAAAACCATTGGCTGCTGATGATTTTGTATTGCTTTTAAAACAAACATTTAATGTAGAATGTGTGCAAGCAAACCAATTATTACGCCGCCCCATAAAACAGGTCGCACTTTGCGGAGGTGCTGGTGCTTTTCTGTTGAAAACAGCAATAAACGAAGGTGCTGATGCTTTTATTACAGGAGAAATGCATTATCATGATTTCTTTGGATACGAACAGCAAATACAAATATGCTCTATTGGACACTATCAAAGTGAACAATTCACAACAGAAGTGTTTAAAAGCATTATAGAAAACCAGTGTAAAGGCGTGGTGTGCCATATAACAAAAATTAATACCAACCCTATTATATATATATAATAAGGTGTAAGATAGAGCGAAATATAAAAATAAACATAAAATAAAAATACAACAATGGCAAAGAAAGACCCTAAAGACTTATCGGTGGAAGACAAGTTGAAGCATCTTTATCAGTTGCAAACAACTCTTTCGGCTATAGATGAAAAGCGTGCATTGCGTGGAGAATTGCCTCTTGAAGTGCGTGATTTGGAAGACGAAATAGCTGGTTTGAACACTCGTATTGATAAAATACGATATGAAATAGACGATTTTCAACGCGCAATTTCACAGCGAAAAGGCGATATAGAACGTGCAAAAGCTAGTTTAGAACGTTATAATCAGCAATTAGACCAAGTGGCTAATAACCGCGAATATGATATGCTGACAAAAGAAATAGAGTTCCAAACATTGGAAATTGAACTCTGTAAAAAGAAAATGGAGGAAGCACAAACTAGAATACAAGAACGCAAGAATAGTTTGGCTAATACCGAAGAAATTTTGGAAGATCGTTACAGAGCCCTCGAAGAAAAACGTGCTGAACTCGACGAAATTATGCAGGAAACACGCGAGGAAGAGAACGACCTAAAAGAAAAAGCTGCTGAAATAGAAACAAAAATAGAACCAGGTTTGTTGCGTAGTTTTAAGCGTATTCGTAAAGGAGCAAGAAACGGACTCGGAATTGTATATGTTCAACGCGATGCTTGTGGTGGTTGCTTTAATAAAATTCCTCCTCAGCGCCAGTTAGATATTAAAATGCACAAGAAAATTATTGTGTGCGAATATTGCGGACGTATTCTTATCGACCCTGAATTGGCTGGTGTTAAGCTTCAAGAAACAGAAGAAAAACCTAAAAAGCGTCGTACAACTCGTAAGAAAAAGGAAGACGAGGCTGAATAAAGTTGTAATATCTTTATTGAATTCTGAAAAAATAAAAATCCATCAATATTGCTTTCCTGCAGTGTTGATGGATTTTTTAGTATAGTGCCGTTTCTTATGTATATTTCTGAATTGTTATATCCCAAACACAAATCTGCAATTATGAGTTTTTAGGAATAGACACAGAAACATAAAGCGACAAAATATAGAACTTGAATATTAGAGAGGTATTAATACTTGTTTTAATATATCATTGTCTAATGTTTCTTATGTTCTTCTTTTAAATACGAATTAAATGGGAACCACACTTGAACATTATCAAATTCTACATGTAGCCAATAGCTGTCGATCGTTTTGTTTATCACTTCAAAGTGTACGCGAGTTGGAAACCATTTATAGTCGTATTCTGTAAGTTCTGAAAGTTTTTTTGTTACGATACGTGCTGAATCTCTCTTTGATTGTTTTGAATAATGATTGGCTATTATAAGTGAATCGTTTTCATATTTAACAAGAATATTGTCAGATACATCTATATATTCTTTGTTTCTGACTACATACATCTTAAAACTTTTAATGCCTACTGGTTTACTATAACCTCCTTTTAAAAAAAGTGTATCACCTTTCTCATGGTATGCTTGCGTATACTCAAAGAATTTATTTTTGTTATAATCTTCTGTATACACAGTTGTTGCAGAGTTTGACTCGAAATCAACATAAAATATAGTGGAATCTTCAACCCTTTTCTCTTTACCGTCAACTAAAATTGTTTTAAAACCGTCTCTACCTCCTGATATCTGATTGGGAATAAAATATTCGCTAAACCAATATTTTGAACCTTTAGGGTCATTAGTATGCCTATATGGATCGTCGTCGTGGCACGATACTAATAATATACTTGCAAATAGTAATAAAATGTTCTTTTTCATAATTTTGATTGTTATGGGTGAATATTTAAAATAGTTCTCACTTTAAGGTTATAATCCTTATTATCTTTCGATTTTTCTTCTTTTTCTAGTGGCGTTTCATTTCCAGAACCACAGGTTGGATTAAAGACATCCGGACTGAAGTATCCATTATATTTACCTCCCATTCCCCAATTTATGTGTAATAGTTTATAGCGTTCGCCTATAGCAGGTTCTTTGGGTATGTTATCGGTTACACCTTTGATTCGTCTTTCTATTATTTTATAACCGTCACATAACCATGAATATGCTTTTGGAGAAATATGTCTATTTCTTGCTTTTTTCGATTCGCCATACATTAGTACTGGACAATGATTATCAATACTATTTATTACATCAGCGATACTATATTTTTTTGTAATTTCTGATGGATTAGAATATCCCATATCACGTAAAACATCTATCACCTTATCGAAATTTTCGGTTGTCTCGAAAGGTCCCCAATATTTATACCATAATCCGTCTCCAATATTTTTGAGTAAATTAGCAACTTGTATAGTATAATTATTGTTGTATAGTGTAGCTTCTTCTGCTGTTTTATATCTGTGTAATAATTCCCAATCTAATGTTGTTCCTTTATATTCTTTCGGATAACTGAATGATGATACAAGATGTGCTAGAGTTATCATAATACTACTTAATTCAGCTTTTCGACCGTTTACTGTAGGTGTAAATCTATCGTATGGCTTATCACAGCTCCAGTTGTTTTTACATAGATTCTCTGTTTGACTAATATTAATAAACGTATAGAATCTGTCTATGCTTGGCTCTGGTACAATCAGTTTATCTGTATAGGTTTCAGGATTTACAAATCTATCTCTCTCTTCATAATTAAATTCAGGTAAGGTTGTAATCGTATCCTTTCTTCTTTTTCGTGCTTCTTTTAGTTTGTCTTCATAATAGTTGGGTAGGCGTGAAAGAAAGGCATTTATATTCTCTGTACCATTTAAACTATCTAGCTCTAAGATTCCTTCTCCTGAGAAAGCTAATAAACTTTCTGAAATTCTTCTATCCCCGGCAACAATGCAAAATGATTTTGTGGTAGAGTTATTTAGAATATAATAGATTGTATCTACCGGATTTATTGTACTCTCTGTTAAAGTTCCACGTGTGTGTATTTTTTTTTTGCTGCAAATACTTTGAGCTGTCCAATTTTCTATATTGCCATTATCCATATTGCGTGTCTGAATACCTTGACTCTGTACAAAATTTGCTGCAATTTTTATTGCTTCGATAGTAGTACGTTGTGGTTGTAATGTTGCATAATGGTGATAAATGGCTTTGTAATTATAGACATTAATAGTGTTATTCTGTAAACTTAAATCATCTGATCGCGAACAAGCTGTTAATAAGAAAGCCAAAAGGAACATTCCCAAATAATTAAATTGTTGTTTTTTCATAATCCCGAATTTGATTTTTTTGTTGAACTTCTTAAATGTCTGTTACAAAGATATTTATTTTTACTTTAATATGTTAATAATTCCTTTTTGATGTATATAGATAATAACAAAATTTAACTTTTTTAGTTTCATTCTATGTTATATAATAATTGTGTTTGGTAACGAGACAAATAGGAGATAGGTTCAAAATAACAACAAAACACCTTATTTTTAGGGGGGGTGATATAGAGGAAATATTTACAAAAAAGTCTTTTAAAGGGCGGAGAAACGGAGTGTGTTTTTATTAATTTAGTAGAAATATTAGCAATTGATTTGTTTTAATTTGTTGTTCGAAGAACTGCTTTATATTAGGCTGATTCGATGTTTACGAAGTTCGATTGTAATTAATTTTAAACGTGCAGCGTATAATGCCAAATAACGACCGTTAATTGAAAAAGTAAAGTAACCAGAGTTAGAATTTGCTTATTGTTTCGCAGCAGAAGCTGGCTTTTTCTAAAATAAAATAGCGTGGATAAGCCGTAAGGTTGTAGAAAAAATAGTGCATTAAGGGTGCTGGTAACTTGAATAATTGGTAGAGATTACATTTTAATCTGTGAAACGCCCATCGTATTTTTCTGCTATTATTAGGGGGGCTATTTATTTTTATACGGGTATTCTAATTTTGTAATTGTAATTCTCCATTTTTCTTATTACATTTTTTTATTTTGTTATTTAAAAAAAATATTTTCTTATTATATTTTTTCTATGTATCGTAAACAGCTGGATACTTGCGTATTATATAGTTGGGCACAAGTTTAAAATTTATGCTAAAATAATAGGCATTTTAATTGTCTTTATATTATCTGGCGTAGTTGTTTTTGAGTTTCTATTATTTACGAACTTATTTTATATGGCAATATTCCTGCATCTGGCTTGTTTTTTCTTTTTGGTAGAATAGATTTTTTTGTAGTTTTATGCACCAAAATAGGAGTTATAATTCTTTATAATCAGGTATCGAAGACAAGAAAGTATAAGTTTGATGCTCGTAATCCATCTTGCAAATGTAGGTATCTATTCCGTTAGAAACAATGAGATAGTCTACATGGAGTAGGAGATTGTACGCAGAAATTTGGTCGAATACTTTTTGTGTTAGCTGAATGTGGGGTGCTTTGTATTCTATAATCATTCGTGGACGCAAACACTTGTCGTATAAAACACTGTCGGCACGGATAACTTTTTCGCCAATAGAAAGTGAAATTTCGTTGGCAAGTAAGCCCATTGGGTAGTTTTTATGTTCTATAAGGTAGTGAATGAAATGCTGGCGGACCCATTCTTCGGGTGTAATAACAAGGTATTTTCTGCGCAAAATATCAAAAATTTTGCGTTGTCCGTTTTCTTCTTTTATCTTAATATCGTAGACTGGAAGATTTAATTGTGGCATTGTTTATTTGTTGTTTTCTTCTTGCAAGAATATGTTATATGAAATATATAAGGTCTTGCAATATTTTGTTATCTCTTATTAATAAACTAACTTTGCAGACGATAGAATTTTGCTCTGCAGTTTTTAAGCGAACTATTGGCAGAAATTCAGTACAAATATAGAAATTTTTTCTGATTGCAGGCATCTGTTAATGCTGAAAAATAATTGATGGTGCAACAGAAATTTTAATAAAAGCAATAAATGCCAGCAAAACAAGGAAAAACTTTTCAGGATATAATGAAAGACCTGAAAGCACGGCGGTTCTCACCTATATATATATTAATGGGAGAAGAAGCTTACTATATAGACCAAATAACAAATTATATCGCAGAAAATGTGCTTACGCCTGCCGAACAAGATTTTAACTTGAATATATGCTTTGGGGCAGATGTTTCGGCAGTACAAGTAACCGATATGGCGAAACGTTTTCCAATGATGGCAGAATATCAAGTTGTGATAGTAAAAGAAGCACAAAATATTCATTCGCTCGATGCATTAGAGAAATATTTAAAAAATCCAGCTAAAACAACAATTCTGGTTTGGTGCCATAAAAATGGAAAAATTGATGCCCGAAAAAAAGTAATAAGTTTAGCAGAAGCCCATGGAGTGGTATTTGAAAGTAAAAAATTAAAAGAATACCAACTTGCAGGTTTTATGCAAAATTATTTAGCAGCAAAGAAAATAACAATAGAACCAAAAGCAACTCAAATGATGGCAGACCATATTGGAGCAGATTTGAGTCGTTTAACTTCTGAACTTGATAAAGTAGCTCTCTCATTATCTGAAAACGATAAAAGAATAACACCAGATATTGTGGAAAAAGAAGTTGGCGTGAGTAAGAATTTTAACACTTTCGAATTGCGCGATGCTATAGTAAATCGCAACGTTTTTAAAGCCAATCAAATTGTAAATTATTTTATTAGTAATCCAAAGGCAGGTTCACTCTATTCTTTCTTGCCATTACTCTTCTCTTATTTTCAAAATTTAATGATAGTTTTCTATTCTCCAAACAACAAATCGGAAAGCGATATTGCACAAATATTAGGGTTAAAAAACAACTGGGGAGCGAAGGAATATATTATTGGAATGAGAAATTACAGTGCAAGAAAGACAATGGATATCATTGCAAAAATTAGAGAAGTTGATGCGAAAAGTAAAGGCTTAAATAATGTAAGCACTGGGGCAGGGGATTTGATGAAAGAAGTAATCTTTTTCATTTTGCATTGATAAAAACATAAGTTTAGTCTTAAAAATAAAACCAAAAACGTCCATTTAATGGTTTCTAATACCACTAAATGGACGTTTTTATTGCCAAAAACATTAAAAGAAGGCTCTAAAAAAACACTAAAAAAATGCCATTATCTATATTTTTTTTAGAACCTAAAAAAAGAAGTTTATTTTATCTCGTATTTTTTTCTATAATACGTTGATAATGTGAGTTTTAATTCATTTTATCTTCTTTGTAGTTTGCTTATTTAAAATCTACCTTTACTTTGGTTCAAAAATATTTAAATTACGCTATTTTTCAGCCCATTTCTAAATCTATAAATTTATTATTTCAATTCATTAACATTTATATCTATAAACTATCATTTTATATAAAAAAATAAAAAAACATAATATTTAGATTTGTATATATAAATTCGTGCATTTATAATATGCACGCAGGAGATTTATATTTGTAATTATAAATCTAAACACAGTGATATTTATTTGTAAATGTTTAAATATGCATTGTGTAATAAGCCACATAATATATTAGAAACCAATAGTTTATACATTTTTTTATTAATAAAACTGCGACAAAAAAAGTGAAATATTCAGTACTAAACCATGTATATACTGTATAACCCCCTATATATTTATCTTAATAGCGCATTATAAACCAATATTATATGTAAATAGGCTATTTAAAAGCTTAATCAATAAAACAGTCCAAATATTTAGATTTGTATATGTAAACGTAAATTGCACACGATATAAATATTTTAATTTACAAGCTTAAATATCAAAACGTAAAATTTAAAAAGTAAAATACATTTCTATAAATTTGGTTTTATAAATTATTTGTTTTACCTTTGTAAAATCATTAAAATTACCCTGAATGGGTAGAATTTGGTACAGACAACTTATGAAAGATAGAATAAAACGCCTAATGGAGAGTCAGCACATGACTCAACAAACATTTGCAGACTTCATTGGAATTTCGTCTGCTTCGCTTAGTAGTATTTTTAATGGACGAACAAAACCAACATTAAATACTGTTGAAGCTATAAAAGGAAAATTTCCTAAAATTAGCCTCGATTGGCTTATGTATGGAACAGAACCTATGTTTAATGATGAAGCAACTGAAGCTAAAAACGAATCTAATATGGACGCTTTACCTACAAACTTAAATCTATTTAATGATATTCCTCCAGCTCCTTCAGTTTCGTCTATAAATGAATCTCAGAATAGTAGAAATGTTTCTCCTCAAACAAAGAATATCATCAAAACAGAGGTGAAATATATTGACAAACCACAACGTAATATTACCGAAATACGTATCTTTTTCGATGACCAAACGTGGGAAACATTTGTACCTAAGAAATGATTTTCTACTCTAAAAATTAACATTTCATTTTCGCTATCTATAACTGCTTTCTACAGTTTAGCTCCTTTTGATACCTTAAATCATAGAGGAGCTTTATTTTTTTTATTCAGTGTCTTTATCCCATTAATTCTTTGACGAAGAGTTTTAGTATCTTTAGAATTTCAATTTTTTATTTATATCTTTAAGGATAAATATGTAATATTATTATGCATAATAATTCAATATGCCATATAGTTTTATCTCTTTTTATCTTACATTATTATATATACTATTACTAATTTTATGGAATAATACAAAGGCAATAATTCTTTTGCTTTTGTTTCACTTGTATAATTCTCTCTTATAGATTTTTTTTACTTGCTAAAAGCAATATAAATAGTAGATAGCTGTAGTTTTTTGTGTATCTTTGCAACGAGATTTCCTATAATATCATTATGAAACAAAAGTTTATTCTCGATTTAAAAGTAGTATCTACAGAACGTTTAAACAAACGTAATGTACTAATAAAGCTCACTCACGATACGAAATTGCCCGATATGTTACCTGGTCAATTTGTAGAAATACGTGTTGATGGTTCATCTTCAACTTATCTTCGTCGCCCTATCTCTATAAATTTTGTTGATAAGCTACGTAACGAATTATGGTTACTTGTAGCCGAAGTTGGAAATGGAACACAAACAATAGCTGCTGTTAAGTCTGGAGATACGCTTAATTGTGTATTTCCTTTGGGCAATGGTTTTACTTATCCAGCATCTTTATCCGACAAAGTTTTACTTATAGGTGGTGGTGTTGGTGTTGCGCCTTTACTTTATTTTGGAAAACTTTGTAAAGAACGCGGCATATCAGTAACCTTTTTGTTGGGTGCTCGTACAGCTTCTGATTTATTAGAATTAGATGAATTTAGAAAATATGGAGAAACTTTTGTTACAACAGAAGACGGTTCTATGGGCGAAAAAGGCTATGTTACCAATCATTCTATATTGAGTAAATATCATTTCAATCAAATCTCTACTTGTGGTCCTAAACCTATGATGGTTTCTGTAGCAAAGTACGCACAAGCAAACAATATTCGTTGTGAAGCTTCTTTAGAAAATCTTATGGCATGCGGATTAGGTGCATGTCTTTGTTGTGTTGAGAAAACATCGAAAGGTAATCTTTGTGTTTGTACAGAAGGACCAGTATTCGATGTAAATAAATTATTATGGTGAAATATGCCTTTAATGATAGTTTTTAGGTGTTACATATAAAATATAGCGAATTAATAAATAGACAGAAGTAATGGCAGATTTAAGAATTAAGATTGGTAATTTGCGATTAAAGAATCCAGTAATGACCGCCAGTGGAACCTTTGGTTATGGTATTGAGTTTAAAGATTTTGTTCCTTTAGACCAACTTGGAGGTATTATCGTTAAAGGAACCACCCTTAATCCGCGTGAAGGTAACGATTATCCTCGAATGGTAGAAACTGCTATGGGTATGCTTAATTGTGTTGGACTACAAAATAAAGGTGTTGATTATTTTATTGAACACATTTACCCAGAAGTCAGCAATATAGATACTAATATTATTGTGAATGTTAGTGGCAACTCTCCAGAAACTTATGCAAAAGCTGCAGAAAAATTAAATGCACTCGATAAAATTCCTGCTATTGAACTAAATATATCATGTCCGAATGTTAAAGAAGGAGGAATGGCGTTTGGAGTAACTTGTTCTGGAGCTTCTACTATAGTTCGTGAAGTTCGTAAACATTACCATAAAACTCTTATCGTGAAGCTTTCGCCTAACGTAACAGATATTGCAAGTATAGCTCGTTCGTGCGAAGATGAAGGAGCCGATGCTGTTTCGCTCATAAATACTCTTATGGGAATGTCTATTGATATTGAGAAGCGTGCCCATCGTCTTAGTATTCGCACTGGTGGATTAAGTGGTCCAGCTGTAAAACCAGTAGCTCTTCGTATGGTTTACGATGTTGCTCATGCCGTTAAAATACCAGTTATAGGACTTGGTGGTATTTCTACAGCTGCTGATGCAATAGAATTTTTAATGGCAGGTGCAACTGCAATACAAATTGGTACTGCTAATTTTGTAGATCCACAAGTTACGTTAAAAGTGCGTAATGGCATTAACGAGTGGTTAGAAAACCATAGTTGCAAGTCGATAAATGAAATCATTGGTTGTGTAGAATAACGATCACTTCTGCTTGATTCTTTTGTTTTTTAGCGAGGAATGATATCTTATTCATATAAATATGGCGTCATATTTTAGTAGATATGGCGCCATATTTTTTATTCCGTCCAATTATATTGGTGTGTTATACATATAAAAGATGTGTTCCTAATTTGGGCTTATTGCTGTTGAATGAAAGGAACTAATCTTCTACTTTTACTAAGTTCTCAACAAATTCGCTATAACTTTCTGCCAAATATTCAACGCAGTCTTCAGTAAATTCTCCTAAATCCATAAACAATAAAACGATATTTCCCGACTGTAAATCTATGGCAAAGTAGTTTCCTCCCCAATCAACTGCAAATGGTAAGTAGTGAGATGGAACGTTTACTGAAGTAAGTTTTGCATAGCTCTTCTCTATTTTCATCTCTCCTAAGTCATCGCTATAATACTTTATTGGGAGGTAAAAACTAATCTCGTAGCCTTCTTCTTCATCTTCTGTATCGCAGAAAAGCGACTTTTCAGGTACTCCTCCATTAAAAGTTATGTATTGAGAAATAAAGTCTTGAGGTAACTTGTATCCTGTTATTTGTTCAAGATTTGCTATATCTTCTTGTACAATTGCTTTTGCTGTCTTTGTGAACATATTTGTTTCTTATTGATTAAAAAGAATATTATTTAATGTTGCTTTCTGCTTCAAAACAAACAGTTGTTATTGCTATTCGAGCGTTTGCTCCATAAAATTTAAACCTGTTATTTTCGCTTCTTTTAAGTAGTTGATAAGTCTTTCTGAGAAGAATAACCCAACTGTTGATACTTTCAAAATGTCAAAATCGTATTTCTTGGCAAGGAAAATGTGGTGCATTTCTGTGAACTTATTCTCTCGATTTTTATATTCTTCAAATGAACAATACTTTAAACGTTCCCTTGAGATAGAGTCTATAATGATGCTTTTCGTATAATCTATCTGTTCAAGAGGAATGCAAGGGAAAGCTAAAAGATAATAATTCTTTGCAATGGAGAACTCAGGAATGCTCACTTGAATTTCTGAATGTAAGGGCAATTTGAATAGTTCTAGCACATTTTTAGTCTCTTCAGAAACAATAAAGTCGAGCATTCCAAAAGAGTTGTCCGTCATATTCGATATGAAATCTGTTTCCTTTACTCGCTTTTTAGTTTTATAATATACAATCTGTCCAATCTTGGAAACATCAATTATAGGAAAGTCTTGTATACTCGTATTAAACCTTCCTTCCCACAAGCACCTACAATATTCCATAAGGTAGTTTCTGTCTGCTGTATTAACAAAGGAACACTGCGTTTTCTTTAGTCGTATTTCAACTTGATTGGTAACACCGTCCGTTATTCCAGTTATAGAACTTTCTATTGACGGACACACTCTGAAATACCTTTTGTAAATTCCCATTTATCTGCTATTAGTTTGTTAGTTCTTTCCTAAAGCAAAGGTAATGAATACGAATCTTGCAGAATAATGTTCTATAAAACATAATTCATTTGAATGTTGTTAGTTTACTATTTCGTCCCAATAATGCGGACTATAAACCGTTACAGTTCTATCTCCTTCATCTTCTTGAAACCCACTAAAGGCAACACCTATGCTATCAAATATCGTGAAACCATATTTATGTATGCACGAATGGCTTTCATTCAGCTTATCAATTATATTTGAGTAGCTGAATAAATCGTATTCATCGTAATACAATTCAACATCTTTATTTTCTATAACAGAAATCTCCACCAACTTATTATCTTTGAAAACTAAAGATAAATTGTCTAAGTATAGTTTTGTTAAACCATTATTGTCTACTCGTTTAAAGTTGCTTTTTATTTTGCTTAAAATGTCTTCCAGTAGGCATCCAAATTTATATTCGTTTACACCCTTATATGGCTTTATTATGTATTCCATCTTTTTAATTTTCTACTGCAGATAAATTCTATATAGCGATGCAAATATACTCAATATTTTTTTGTAACCTTGTGAATTTATCGTTTAGTATTATTCTTATTCTCTATTTTAGTTGTTTTTCACAACAAAAATCCACAGTCTCTTTTCTTTCTGTTTGGCCAAAATGATATGATATAATAGTGTTTATTTTCTATAAAAATTTGAGAGCGTTCAACCGAACGCTCTCAATCAACACAAAAAACTAAACTAGACTTAACTAAAAGTTTCCGCACTATTTTTCTCAAACAGTTACGAAATATGTTACAAATTTACGATAAAAATAATTACAAAAAAATATTTCTGCTGTATAAAAATTTGCTTTTTTTACCGTAATATATTATATTCTTTTGGAATTATTGACTAATATCGCATCTAATATAGTCATTGCAGTCATTGCTTCAACAATAGGAACGGCTCTTGGAAGTACACAAGAATCATGTCGCCCTTGTACGGTTATTAACTGTTTATTTCCTTTGAAATCTACTGTTTCTTGTTCCATTCGCAAAGTAGCTATTGGTTTAAAAGCCACTCTAAAGAAGATATCCTCTCCGTTACTTATGCCCCCTTGTATACCTCCACTGTGGTTTGTTTGTATTGCTATTTTGCTATTTTCGTTTTCTACTTCTTGTATAAAACAATCGTTTTGTTGGCTTCCTCGCCATCTACTTCCGTCGAAACCTTCGCCATACTCAAAGCCTTTGGCTGCATTTATGCTTAGCATTGCCGCACCAAGTTGTGCATGTAGCTTGCCAAATTCGGGTTCTCCTAATCCTATTGGACATCCTTTTACCACACAGGTAATTATTCCACCTATAGTATCGCCTTCGCTTTTCACAGTAGCAATCAGGTCTTCCATTTCCTTTGCCTTTGCTTCATCGGGGCATCTCACAGCGTTTTTCTCTGCCAAAGACAGGTCGTACCTTTTGTAATCTCTTTCTAATGCTATGTTGCCTACCTGCGATGTGTAAGCTTGTATGTTTATGTTGTATTTTCTAAGCACAAGTTTAGCCAATGCGCCTGCCACAACTCTTGAAAGCGTAATACGTGCCGAAGCTCGTCCTCCACCTCTATAGTCGCGTATACCATACTTCTTATAATAAGTATAATCGGCGTGCGATGGTCTGAAGAGTGTACTTATATTCTTATAATCTTTCGGTTGTTGTTTTTCATTTCTAACCACAAAACCAATTGGTGCACCAGTTGATTTACCTTCAAAAATTCCACTTAGTAACTCTACCTTGTCGGTTTCTTTTCTCTCCGTAGTTATTTTGCTTTGTCCTGGTTTACGTCTATTCAGTTCGTTCTGAATAAAATCGATATCAATATCTATACCAGGAGGCATACCATCTATAATGCCTCCTATTGCAATTCCATGACTTTCGCCAAAGGTAGTTAAAGTATAAAGTGTTCCAAACGTATTAGGCATATAGCCATTCTTCTCGTTCGTATTTTGTTATATATGGTTATAATATTTTTTGAGTTTTAGTTGCCACAACAACAGCAGCCTTCGCCATTGCTTTCGTCACTTCCGTTACAGCCGCATTGGTTATTTTCGTCTCCTTCTCCTTTGTGGCAACCACAATGTCCGTTGCAATGGTGGCTATTAAGCTTCTCAAAAAATTCTTTTACTTCTTCATCAGTAGCCTCACGATTTTCAATAATGTGTCCTTTAAATCTTAATTCTTTTCCTGCCAAAGGGTGGTTAAGATCAACTTTAACTTTATCTTCCGTTATATCAATAACGCGAGCAATAAAACGTTGTCCTTCCTGATTCTGCAAAGGGATAGTTGCTCCGATATAGACATTACTACTATCGAATTCTCCTCCTTGTGAAAATACCTCTTTATTAAGGTCTAACACATTTTCTTCGTTATAGTCTCCATAGGCTTCTCCTTTGGCTAAATCGAATGAGAAATCCTCTCCTACTGGTGTTTTTATTGCAATTTCTTCGAATTGGGGTAGTGCCATTTCGCACCCTGTATAGAATGTTAGCGGACGATTTTCTTCTGTTTTCTCTATCAGAACCTCGTTTCCGTATTCCATACTGTATAGTTCGTATTTTGTAGAAATAAATCTATGTGTTTTATTTTCCATTATTATTATAGTGTTATTTTTGTTTATTTGCAAAGATACTATTTATTTATGATAAACCTACCAACTGTTTGTTGTTTTTTTACTTGTACTGTATTTCTATCCCGAGCAAAGTTTTCGGCTTACTTTATAACTTTGTTTCTGTTTTTCGTTTTATGTACAAAAGATAGAACATAATTCTGTAAATGTTTCCTGTCTGTATACGTATTATAGATTCTTAGTAAAAAAACAGATAGAAAGCTTATAACCAATGCCCACTGTTTATTCATAAATCTACTAAAAAGCCTCAGACGTTTAGGAAAATCAGTTTGATGTAGATACCTTTATTTTAGATATCTATCACGTTCGTCTCAGATATCTGTCGCGTTCGTTTCAGATATCTGTCAGTTGCGTCTTAGATATCTGTTATTTCCGAATTAGATATCATAACAAACTACAACCTTTATAATTTTATATTCTAATACCTAAAAGATATTTTTTTAGATAATAATAACGAACACCTTTATTCTATAGCGTTTTAATTTTGCTAGTATTATAAATGTTTGAATTTCAGTATATTAATTTATGTTTACTTGTGTGCTGGAGGAAGCAGTTACAATTGTTCTCTTTTTTATAGTATCTTTATATTTTTTCTACTCAGCCCAAAGAGTGTATTTGGGTCAGTCCTAAACCCAGTTGCAGGCCTATACTTTTAAGCGCATAATTTCATAAGCCTATATAAAAAGAAAGGAATATCTGTGACCCCTCTGAACTGTGCCCTGAATGCCTTAACTTTAGCATTGAATGACTCGGCATTTGCATTCGTTGCTCTGTTTACAAAGAAATTGAGTATGGTTTGATAATGATTTTCAAACGTGTCAATCACTGTGTAGAAATTGTCTACTCCCAGTTCTTCAACCTCATTAAACCATTTTGCCAGCTTCAGCCTTGCAGCATCCTTGATGCTCTTGATGTTATAAATATCGGTAAGTTTCATAGCCAAATTATATGCCTTTTTCAGTGTCGGATAATGTTCAAAGATGATTTGTGCCCTACCTTTCTGTGTTTCAGTCCACTTGGTCTTGTGCTTGGTCAATATGAACTTTGCTCTGGCGAGCAACTGCTTACGCGTGTCACCATTGCTGTATCTAAATGGTATATATTCCTTACCCTTACATTTTGCCTCTTTTATCTCCTCATTCTCTTTATCTCTTGCCACCCATCGGTAAGCGATACGCATGTCATCCAGAGCATCATAATATAGTTTCTGTACATGAAATCTATCATTGGTAATAAGTGCTTTTGGAAAAACAGAGCGGGCTATGCGCATCATAGAAGATGATAAATCGAGTGTTATCTCCTTGACAGTCTCCCGTTTAGAAAGGTTTATCTTCTTGAGAACCTGAATAACTTCCTCTGCCTTAGTCCCTTTAACCACAGCTACCAAAGTCCCTTTTCTGCCCTTTCCCGCCTTGTTGGTCAGAAAAGTATAAACCTCGCCACTGCTTAGACAGGTCTCATCAATACTTAGACTCTCTCCTATGTTATCTTCAAACAATAGCCAGTCTTGAGCATGCCCCAACTGATCCCAGCTACGATAATCACTGAAATGTTCCTTGTACTGTGTGGATAACAGCTTGCCATTTACGCCATAGTGCGCACCGATACTTGCGATGCTCTCTGCAGTGGACTCAATTCTATTCTTTTAAAAAAGAAACGAACTCGGGGGATAGTTTACTGCCCTCAGCCGTCAAATCATCATATGAATAAGTAAATATCTCTCCGTTGGAAGAATCACGCCACTTGCGACGGCGAACATGGAGGTAAACTGCTTTGCCACGAAGGGGGAAGTCCTGAATAACACGCTCGCTGGTAAAACCATAACTGCTTACAGTGCCTAACTTATGGTCTGACTTTTCCATAAAGTTACGCTCGTCAAGCCAAAAGTCAAACTGGGTAACACTCTCTTGAATATCGACAACATCAAAGTAGTCGGCAAGTACATCTGGAAAGATGCAACGTAATAATTGGTGACTCTTCATGATGCAAAGGTAATAAATACTTATGAAATTGTATGCTTAAGAGTATAGGCTTGCAACTGGGTTTTAGGACTGACCCGTGTATTTCGGTAGTGAACAATAAAAAAGTCCGAAGGAGTATCTCCTTCGGACTTTTGAGGTGCCTAGCAGAATCGAACTGCTCTACACGGTTTTGCAGACCGTTACCTAACCGACCGGCCCAGGCACCCAATAATTAGTCGACAAGATTAATGCAATGCCTTAATCCGTGTGCAAAAGTAATAAGAAATATTTGTTTGACCAAATTTTTTGTAGACTATTGCAAAAATAATTTACCTTCTTTCGTATTTATATGTAGTCTTTCTACGCATCATTTGCTCCTTAATAGCACAGCCGGGGCATCCTCCGCAGGCGTTTCTAGATACCTTTATAGTTCTGATTAACATACGAATAGCGTATGCTGTTGCCATTGCTATTACTATGGTTACAATAGTATATTGTATCATTATATATATCCTTTCTTTTATATGGGCTGATCCTCCACTCTGTCTGTAAATAGGTTTTCGGTCGCCTTCATTTCATCTTCATCGAACCATTGCGACAGTTTGTTTTTTGCCTTTTGTTTTGTTTCCTCGTCTATATTGCCCCAAACCTTTTGTAACACATATATCAGTACACCGAGATCGTCGCCCAATCCGGCAAGCGGAATAGCATCTGGAATAAAATCGAGTGGGGTTATTAGATAGCCTAATGCCCCTATAATAATGGCTTTATCTTTTATAGACATTTTGTTACTATCTATAGAGTAATACAATATCAATGCAGCATAAACCAGTTTAGCTCCAGCTCGTTTTGCTATGCGATGTATTTTCTCGATAAATCCATTTTCTGTGAATTTCTCTTTGTATTTGCTTAAATCTGGTATTTCCATATATTTTCTTTGTTGTTACATATATATACTAAGCACATAGTATGCCAAAAAGGTTAGAAACGCATCACCTTTTCTACGTATGCAGCGGCTTCAGGATAGTCTCTTTTTGCACGTTTTACCTTGTTGCGCACAATGGTTTTCATAACAATACGATAAATTACGAAGAGCACCAGACCAATGGCAACGCCCATAAGTGCAACTTGATAGCCTTTTACTGGTAGCGATTCCTCAGAAAAACCTGACAGTATTATGATAGGCAATGCTATCAGAAAACCTGCAATGGTGTATCGCGTACGTTCTGTTCCTTCAGTGTCGAGTGCGGCTTGGTGGTCAAAAAGATAATCGTCTAACTCCTGTTGGTTTAACTTTCCTTCCATTTTTGGAAAACCTGGGTCGTCCTTATGATTTCTAATTTTGTTCTCAACTTGATGTTGGAAATCGTCTAATATGTATCTATAGTCTTGAACTTCTTCCATAAGATATAAAGAATAGTACGGTAATTTGTCTTTTCTGCCATACAGCTTGGTGGCTGTTAAAGCAGACATTCTCCTTTTTTCATAGCTCAACTCCCTCCCCGCAGAGGGGGGAGGCAGCGAGTATGTGTAAAGCAGCACTCCTATAAGCCGGGTCTTGTTTCCTTATTGTCTTTCGGCAAGTAAGGACGCCTGTCATTTATCTAACCGTAGGGTCGCCCCATACGTTTTAGCGTTCTACCCTCCGTTGTGCCTTATTTGGCTCGGGCGAGTAACCCTCAAACAACGGTTTACATGAACTTGCAGCTCCTGAACGGTACAGCCACGCAGTCGCCTACGTGCTGGTAGTCTCTTACACTACCTTCTCACCCTTACCTCGTTTTTAAAGGCGGTTGTTTTCTTCTACCTACATCTACTGTTGCCAATAGCTTTCATTTTCGGAAGCAGGATACTCTTTGCTGCCCGGACTTTCCTCTCGTGTTTTGCAACACCAGCGACAGTGCCAAAGTGCTGCCTTATGTTGCAAAGGTAACGCAAATATGCTAAACGCCAAAGCATAGCTTTATATTTTTTGTTAATATAGGCTCTTATAAGAATAATGTGTAACTTTAAAATAAGTTTGGAAAGTAGCTTGCGCATTACACAAAAGTGTAAAAATACGCAGTGAAATGGAAAGTCTATTCGTTTATTTTTATAAATAATTGTTCTTTTCTTACCTTTGCAGGCAAAAGAAATAATAACGTCAGACAATGAAACGAAATATGTTATGAAAAAGTTTTATGCCATTTTTACAGCCTTGACACTGTTTTCTACTGTAGCAAAGGCACAGCAAACCATTCGTGGGTGGATAACCGACGAGCAGCGTTCGCCTATTGAGTATGCCAACGTTATTGCACTTTCCGTGCGCGATTCTTCGCTCGTTACGGGCGCAGTTACCGACAATGCGGGTAAGTTTCTGCTTACTTTGCCTGCCAATAGCAACCAAGTATTTCTACGTGTATCGGGCATTGGTTACGAGCAACGCAATGTGTTTCTGCCTCTTATTGCCGATACTTTGCAGTTGAAAGCAGAATCAGAAACAAAACAATGGAAGGCGTAACTGTTACAGCGCAACGTCCTAAGATGGCTATACGAAACGATGCTCTTGTTACAACCATCATTGGTTCGTCGTTAGCTAAGGCTGGTTCGGGCAACGATGTGCTTAAGCGCATTCCGCTGTTGAGTGGTAAAGAAGGCAGCTATTCTGTTATAGGTAGAGGAGCAGCAGTTATCTATATAAACAACAGAAAGATAACCGACGCCACTGAGATAGAACGTCTTAACTCGTCGGACATTAAGGACATTGAGGTAATAACCAATCCGGGAGCTCGTTACGATGCCACGGTGAGTGCCGTTATCCGCATTCACACGGTGCGTAAGGTGGGCGACGGCTTCGGTTTCGATGTACGTACGTCGGCTTATTATTGGGAAAACTGGGACACATACAATCAGCTCAATATGTATTATCGCCGCAATGGTTTGGAACTGACGGCTGGTTCGGCTTACAATATTGACAATAGTCTAAACAAACAAACCACTACCAACAAGGTACAGACCGCCAATTTGTGGACTAACAAGTGGACAAGCGATAGCCGTTTTCGCAATACGAACAACAACTACACCCTTTCGGCAGCCTACGAGTTCAATGCCAACCACTCTGTTGGTGCGCGTTTCTTCACCAATTTGCTTGTTGGTGCAAATAATGGGTCGAGTATATTCTCTACCGATGTGCTAAAAAATAATGTGCTATTCGACCATATAGAGTCACAAATTAGCGGTAATTCTACTGCCATTCCTAATAAAAGTCTCTCGGCTTACTACGTTGGAAAGGTAGGAAAGATAGATATAGATTTCAATACAGACTACTATTATGGTAGAGAAACTGAATACCGCATAACCACAGAGCAAAGTGCCACCAACGCCAATCGCACTGTAACATCGGCAGGAATACACACAAACAAGTTCTTTGCAACAAAGCTGGTGCTCTCTCACCCATTGTTTGGCGGTAGCCTGTCGGTTGGAAACGAGAACACTTTCACTAATCACGGACAGAATTATGTCAATCAAGAAAACGTGGTTCCCAGCACAGCATCAACCATTAAGGAGCGCAATAATGCTTTCTTCTTCGAATATAGCCGACCCACACCCATTGGTCAGCTTATGGCAGGATTGCGCTACGAGCACGTAAATTCTGATTATTACGACGAAGGAGTGTATAGTCCGGCACACAGCCGTACCTACAGTCAATGGTTTCCGTCGCTCACTTTCGCAACAAGAATAAAGGAAGTAGGCTTGCAACTCTCTTATTCGGCAAAGACATCCCGCCCCTCTTACAACCAGTTAGGTACGAACGTAGCGTATATGAACCGCTTTACGCGTCAGAGTGGTAACCCTACGCTGAAGCCAGAAACACTACACAACATTACGCTTGTGAGTAGTTGGAACTGGTTTACCTTTGTTGCCAACTACACACAGACACACAACAAATTATGTATTGGAACGAACAAGAAAGCACTGATGAGAATATAACCAACTTGCGTTACCGCAATTTTAAAAGGTTTCCTGCCTTAACACTGAGCCTTACCGCAGCACCGAGAATGGGAGTATGGTCGCCACAACTCACATTGTTCTGCCAAAAGCAATGGTTCGACATAGAGCGTTTGGGCAGCAAGTTAGATTTAAGTAAGCCTGTGTGGGGAATACAGTGGGACAATTCGTTTGAGTTTAGGCACGATTGGACTGCCGAAGCTAACTTGAAACTTACTTCTAAGGGTATGACAGAGAATGCTAAACTTACCAGAAACAACTGTACGTTTGACTTCTCTGTACGAAAAGCGTTCCTAAACAATCGTCTTTCTGTTACTGTAGGCGTAAACGATCTGTTCAATCGCTCTGCTAATCAATTGTTGCTTTATACGAATAACTTAAGCATAGATACAAAACAAGAATTAGATAGCCGAGAATTCTATGTTACTTTGCGCTATAAATTCAACACGGCACGTAGCAAATATAAAGGTACAGGAGCCGGACAGAGCGAGCGCAAACGATTTTGAGTGAACACGATGCATAATTGAAATGGAAAATAAGGCAGACTCTAAAAAGTATCTTTGTTAGATATCTAGAGTCTGCCTTTTGTTTGTTTCATAATATTTTGGTGGCGTTAGTGTTCTGTAGAAAAAACATAGAGGAAAGTTCGGAAAAGAAAGCGATTATACTTTATTCCATTCTAATATAACAAAGGCTATAGATATATGTTGCTACTAAACAATTTATAAGAAGCCTGAATGAAAACAATGAGAATAAAAGATTTTATATTCTTCATCTGAATAAATATCCTTCAGGTGTTATAATATAAGTTCATAAAAATTCTGATATTCTATGATGTTTAAAGTTCAATCTATGGATGTTCGAAGCTACATCTATGGATACACGAGGCTACATCTATGGATATACGAAGCTATATCTATGGATATACGAAGTTCGATCTATAGATATCTGAAACGCAATTGACAGATATCTGAAACGAGCGTGACAGATATCTGAGACAAGCGTGACAGATATCTGAAAGAAAAGTAAGTAATATCTAATAGTATTTCCTAACAAATTGCAGTATTCTATTAGATTGCTAAGTAACCAATGGAGCTGTTTACAATTCCCTTATCTAATTTATAGCTGAGTGGGCAGTTAGTGTAAGGAAGATTTGTATTGTGCTTTTACTCGTTGCTCCACTTCTTCAAGAGTTTTGCTGCTGCTTAGTCTGCCTTTTATGAGACGGAAGCCGTACCAGACGATGACCATTCCGAGTGCTGCAAGGAGGAATGTCCATACGTAGCCAAGGTTAAAACCCTGTATAAACTTTTCGCAGATAACAAATCCGCCAATAGAAACAAGGTAATCGAGCCAACTCGACGATGTGTAGCTTTTGCTTATGCGTTGATATTCTTCGTCGTTTGCGAGTAGTTGTTGGCGGTTAGCTTGCCAAAGCTGTTCAAATTCCTGTTCAGTCATAACTTTAAGTATTTTATTAGTTCTGCGTACAAAGATACAGAAAAAAATGTTTTACTGTGTAGTTTTAAACATACATTAATTCACTCATAACAAAGTCGCTTACGTAAATACCATTGCGTGTGAGGTGTAGATGATTATTGGTAATGGCGAGCAACCCTTGTGAAACGAGTGGGGCAGAGGCTTTTGCAATGTGCTCTTTGTAAGGCGACGATAAAGCAGAAAGGTCGATGCCACTTCGCGTACGTAAGGCAGTTGTAACTATATCGTCGTAGTGTGTGTTGGCATCAATAGGTTCTACTTCGTAGACGGGGCGGTTGTTTGTAATACCGTCGATGTATTCTTGCAGGTTGTCTATGTTCCAACGGCGTGTGGAAAGGTTGTAGCTGTGTGCCGATGCGCCTATGCCAAGATAAGGTTTATTAGACCAATAAGCACTATTGTGGCGCGAACGGAAAGGAGAAGCCGCAGAATAAGTAAGTTTGGCAAAGTTGCTTATTTCATATTGTTCGTATTTGGCGATAGCAAGGCGTTCGATAAGAGAGTCGTACATTGAGCGATAGAGTTCCTCGTCCATATCCTTTACTAAGCCTTTTTGCAGAAGTTGGTAGAGAGGAGTACCCTCTTCGTACATCAGGCTGTAAGCCGAAATATGTTCAACGTTTAAGGCAATGGCTTTATCAATGTCGAGTTGCCATTGTTCTATGGTTTCGTTAGGAAAGCCAAACATAAGGTCGATGGAAATATTCTCTATTCCTACACGGCGCAGACGCTCAATAGCAGTTCGTACATCGGAAGCTTATGACGTCGGCGGAGAAACTTTAATCGTTCGTCCGAGAAAGTCTGTGCACCCATCGATATGCGATTGATAGGCAAGTGTCTGAGGTTTTCAGCAAATTCGGGAGTAATATCATCAGGGTTACACTCCAAAGATATTTCCATATCGCTGTAGTTTAACATTCTGTCGGCATAGTTATCGGCAATACAGCGGAATATCTTCTCAATGTGGCAAGCCTGCAATTGCGAAGGTGTACCACCTCCAAAGTAAATTGTTTCAATGCGTTCAGCAGTGTTAGAATATTCTCCGAAAAGGTAATTCTTTTCTGTTATGGCTTCTTTGCATAATGCATCTACATACAAATCCATCGTATTTGCTTTCTCAGCGTGTGGTGTTATGGTAGAATAAAAGCCACAATAAATGCATCGGCTTGCACAAAAAGGAATATGGAAATAAAGTCCTGCCATATATTATATAAGGTGATAAGCTTTGAAACGAATTATTTCAGTGCAAAATTAATAATTTCTTTTAATACTTTTATTATTTGTAGCGAATAGTTTGGTTAGATAAAATAAAATGTATAACTTAGGCGTCAGTAGTAATAAGCATAGCTTATAACCCTACACAAAACATAATACTAACAACCTTAAGGTAGCGTTCTAACAGACTTATATGTATTGCATAGTAGACTTTTAGAAACACCTTTTAAATCTATTGTGGTTATGAGAGTATATAAAACAAACGAGATTAAGAACATTGCATTGCTTGGCAGTGCGGGTAGCGGCAAGACTACTCTTGCCGAAAGTATGTTATTTGGTGCTGGTATAATAAAGCGCCGTGGTACAGTAGAAGCAAAGAATACTGTTTGCGATTACTTTCCCGTAGAACAAGAATACGGCTATTCTGTATTTCCTACAGTGTTCCATGTAGAATGGAACAACAAAAAGCTAAACATAATTGATTGCCCTGGAAGCGATGATTTTATTGGTGGTGCCATAACAGCATTGAATGTTACCGACCAGGCAGTGATTCTTATCAACGGACAATATGGCCCTGAAGTAGGAACACAGAACAACTTCCGCTACACAGAGAAGTTGAAGAAACCTGTAATCTTCTTAGTCAATCAATTAGATTCCGACAAATGCGACTTCGATAACGTTATGAATAGTATGCGGGAAATATATGGACCTAAATGTGTACAAATACAATATCCCACAGCAACAGGCGCAAACTTTAACAGTATTATAGATGTTTTGTTGATGAAGAAGTACAGTTGGAAACCAGAAGGAGGTATGCCTATCATAGAAGATATTCCTGCTGAAGAAATGGATAAGGCTATGGAGTTACACAAAGCATTGGTTGAAGCTGCCGCAGAGAATGACGAAACATTGATGGAAAAGTTCTTTGAGACTGAAACATTAACAGAAGACGAAATGCGCGAGGGTATTCGTAAAGGACTTATTGCACGTAGCATCTTTCCTGTATTCTGTGTTTGTGCTGGTAAAGATATGGGCGTGCGTCGCTTAATGGAGTTTTTGGGTAACGTTGTACCTTTCGTTAGCGAGATGCCAAAAATACATAACGCACGTGGAGAAGAAGTTACACCCGACTCAAATGGTCCTGAATCTGTTTACTTCTTCAAAACAGGAGTGGAACCACATATCGGAGAGGTGAGCTATTTTAAAGTTATGAGTGGAGCCATTAAGGTGGGCGACGACTTAACTAACGCAGACCGAGGATCTAAAGAACGCATCGGACAACTGTTTGCTTGTGCAGGTGCAAACCGTATACTGTTGAGCAAGTTAATGCTGGAGATATTGGTTGTACAGTGAAATTGAAAGACGTTAAGACAGGCAATACATTGAATGGAAAGGGTGTAGAACAGCACTTTGACTTCATTAAGTATCCAAATCCAAAGTACATGCGTGCCATCGAGGCTGTAAACTCTCAAGATACAGAAAAGCTTATGGCGGCATTGTTGAAGATGCGTCAAGAAGATCCAACATGGCTTGTTGAGCAAAGTAAAGAGTTACGTCAGACCATCGTAAAAGGACAAGGCGAATTCCACTTGCGTACTTTGAAGTGGCGTTTGGAGAATAATGAAAAGCTTCAAACCGTATTCAAGGAAGCACGCATACCTTATCGTGAAACCATTACCAAGCAGGCGAAGGCTGAATATCGCCACAAGAAGCAGAGCGGTGGTGCTGGACAGTTTGGCGAAGTGCACCTCATCGTAGAGCCATACGCAGAAGGAATGCCAGACCCAACAATGTATAAGTTCAACGGACAAGAGTTTAAGATGAATATAAAGGGTAAGGAAGAAAAGACATTGCCTTGGGGTGGTAAGCTCGTATTCATCAATTCTGTTGTAGGTGGAGCCATCGACACACGCTTTATGCCAGCTATTTTGAAAGGTATTATGGACTGTATGGAACGCGGACCATTGACTGGAAGCTACGCTCGCGACGTTCGCGTGGTTGTTTACGATGGTAAGATGCACCCAGTAGACTCTAATGAACTTTCGTTTACACTTGCTGCTCGCCACGCATTCTCTGATGCTTTCAAAATTGCAGGACCGAAAATTCTCGAGCCTATATACGATTTGGAGGTTTATGTGCCGGGCGATTACATGGGCGACGTAATGAGCGACTTGCAAGGACGTCGTGCTATGATTATGGGAATGGATAGCGAGGCTGGCTACCAGAAGCTGCAAGCTAAGATTCCGTTGAAGGAATTGGCAAGCTACAGCATCTCTCTGAGTTCGCTTACTGGTGGCCGTGCAAGTTTCACCACCAAGTTCTCAAGCTACGAACTTGTGCCTAACGAACTCCAGCAGACCCTCATTGCTGAACACGAAGCAGAAGTTAAGGACGAAGACGAATAGACTAAAGGAACTATTTTGCATTTGCAATATATATAAGAACCGTAAGAGCCGACATGCCAAACAGCGTGTTGGCTCTTGCTATTTAAAGCCAGTTTTACTACAAAATCAAGGCTGATAATGAACTCAGTGTTATGTCTAAAAAAAAGTGCATCTGTAAAGTGTAGTGTTCTAATATGATGTGATGTGCTAAAGAATATAGCGTTATATCCAGTTTAATATGATATTAAATTCGTCTAAACATATAGAGAATGGAGACCGAAAGTGCTATAATATATTCGTCTAATAATAGATACGCACAAAGTCATTTAACGTGCTTTTAAGTGCAAACTGTTTATAACATTTGGGATATTCGGATATTTATCTTACTTTTGCAGTATAGAATATATTTGGTATGACAAGCGATAGTATAGTAATAATTCCTACATACAACGAAAAAGAGAATATGGAGAATATTATCCGAGCTGTTTTCGGTTTGGAGAAGTGTTTTCATATATTAGTAATTGACGACGGAAGTCCTGACGGAACCGCACAGATTGTACACCGACTCATAAAAGAAGAGTTTGCCGACCGCTTATTTATCATTGAGCGTTCGGGTAAGTTAGGACTTGGCACCGCTTATATACGTGGTTTCAAATGGGCATTAGAGCATGGCTATGACTATATATTTGAGATGGACGCAGACTTCAGTCACGACCCTAACGACCTTCCTCGCCTATATGCAGCTACGCACGACGAAGGCTTCGATGTGGCTGTTGGTTCACGTTATGTAAGCGGAGTGAATGTGGTGAACTGGCCTATCGGACGTGTTTTGATGAGCTATTTTGCCAGCAAGTATGTACGTTTTGTAACAGGATTCCATGTTCACGACACCACGGCAGGCTTTGTTTGCTATCGCCGCAAGGTGCTCGAAACCATTCCGCTCGACGAAGTTCGCTTCAAAGGCTATGCTTTCCAGATAGAAATGAAGTACACTGCGTATAAAATAGGATTTAAGATAAAGGAAGTACCCGTTATATTCGTAAACCGAAGAGAAGGCACAAGCAAGATGAGCGGAGGCATATTCTCGGAAGCCTTCTTTGGTGTGATGCGTTTAAGAATAGACGGTTGGTTCAGGAAATATCCCGCTATAAAGAATTAAATAACAGCATAGTAAAAGAACGCTTTCGCATCGGAGGCGTTCTTTTATACGTTTAAAAACAAGCTTAATTTTATTGTTTTCACGATGAAGCATATCACAAGAGATGAAGCTTTAAAACTATTGGTGCGCAATAATCCCGAACCAGTTGCGAGTCATTGCGATAAATCTATGTGGTGGTTCATAACTCGTGCCGTTGGCGGACTATGGATTCAGCACCCACTCAAAATGATAGTGTCATGGCTTTATCTGCTTATGTTACCTTTAATTTATGTGCAGAAAAGCGTAGGATTTGCCATAATAGGCATACCTTTTGTATTCTTCTGTATTCTTGCTTATTATTTTTATTTCTACAGAAAGCTATACAAAGCATTAAGAGAGAATACTTATCGCATTGATGAAGATGGTATATCGGTGTCGATAACCACAGTTGATGGCGTTTTGGCACGCTATCTTACCACGCCGTTCTCGCTGATTAAGGATATATGGTTGGCTCAAAACTACATCTATATCGAAACGGAAGACAAAACAGATATAGGCGTTGTCTACCTCTTTTCAGACGAACCAGAACGCATTTGGGCAATATCGTATCGTATATGCAGTTGGAGAAGAAAGCCAAAGAAGACAAATCGTTACCTTATTATAGTGCGGAGGAACGCACAAACCTAAGAAACTTTGTGGAAGAACGCTTTGGAAAGATTGACGCAGTACTAAACGATACCGATGGCGAAGGTTTCCCGGTGGACATTGCTGCAATTCCTCCCAGTTCGCAACACAACTACTGGACGCTTTGCACCATAGGGGCAGGAGCCATTCGTGTGCCCAACCAAGAATATTACAAGCAATCGGACAATGGCGAAACAACTTTCGATGCAACCAAATACACCGAAGGCTTTGTGGTGGAACACTTCGAATACGTTATGTATCTGCCGCCCGACTGGAACGTAACCGATGCCGATTTAAGCAAAGACAGCAACTATTGGTATCTCCACTTGTTGCGCGATGTGGTGCAATACACCTACTATAACTTCCAGTTTCAGCTTGGCGACACCTTAAATTATAATGATGGCGATAGCGAGCAACTATCGTTCGACCATTCGACCGACTTTTATGCAGCATTGATTTTGTGCCCATTACCCGATGTTGCTAACGAACAGTTTGCCAATATCGAAGGTCGCACCATTCAGTTCTTTCAAGTTGTGCCTATCACTACAGAAGAAGCTAACTATTTGGGTAGGCATTCTGCTGCCGATTTTCTGAAGAAATATATGGATATAAGTGCTATTCAACTGGATAACGAGTCTAAACAAGTGAAGCACGAACGCTATTCAAAGGCTATTATATCGCACTTCGAACGCCATATAAAGGGAGCAAACGTAGTAACAATGTACTCACATAAGAGCTAAAAAACTTGCTACTTAATGGAAGAAAAAGTACAGCAATAAATGTTCTAAGTTATTTGAACAAGTAAGTGCTCGTAAGTGTTATATAAATTCAGTAGAAAATAGCTAAAGCGGTTATATGCGACACCTGTTAGGTGCTCAGCAATTTTATAGAAATTCTCGAATATTCTATAAAGAGAATAAGATATTTAGGCTACTTTTATTTTAGATATCTGTTTCGTTCGTTTCAGATATCTGTCGCGTTCGTTTCAGATATCTGTCGCGTTCGTTTCAGATATCTGTCAATTGCGTTTCAGATATCTATAGCTTGCGACACGTATATCCATAGATATAACTTCGTATATCCATAGATGTAGCTTCGTATATCTATAGATGTAACTTCGTATATCCATAGATGTAGCTTCGTATATCCATAGATGTAGCTTCGTATATCCATAGATGTAGCTTCGTATATCTATAGATAGTTGTTTAGGTATCATAACAAGCCAGAAACTTTAACCTTTTATTCTATAATACTATAGTGGTGTGTATTCAGATGAAAACTACGAAACGTTCTATTCTGCAATGTTTCAATTTACGTGCTATTATAAGCATCTAACAACGAATATGTTGTTCCTAATTTGTTTATATCTGTGTGAACTCTATAATAATAGTATTCTTTTGTTCTACTGCAGCATTATAGATAGCAAAAGCGGTTGTTTCGCATTGCAAAACAACCGCTTCTGTAAAACAAGAGAATAGTATTACTACAACTAAAGTATAAAAACTTTAAGCAATCATATAAGCTTTATTTTAGTGCTTACATAACACCGTCTTCGCGAAGTTTCTGTTGCCATTTCCATGCAGAAGCCAAAACATCTTCCAGCGGAGTATTAGCCTTCCAGCCCAACACCTTATTGGCTTTGGTGCAATCGCCCCAAATTTTCTCTATATCACCTTCGCGACGTGGTCCGAACTTCCAATTCACCTTTACACCAGTAGCCCTTTCAAAAGTAGTTACAATTTCTAGCGTAGAGTTTCCTTTACCAGTTCCAATGTTGAAATATTCAATCTTGTCAGTATCTTTGTCTAATACACGTGTCATCGCCGCTACGTGAGCTTTTGCAAGGTCTACTACATAAATGTAATCGCGTATACAAGTACCATCTTCGGTGTTGTAATCGTTGCCAAAAATGGTAAGTTGTTTGCGTATTCCCATAGCAGTTTGCGTAACATAAGGAATAAGATTGTTAGGCACACCATTAGGCAATTCTCCAATAAATGCAGTAGGGTGTGCACCAATTGGATTGAAATATCGAAGCACAATGCTCTTTATAGGTGCACCGCTGTGAATGTAATCGTAAATAATTTGCTCGTTAATCTCTTTTGTGTTTCCGTAGGGCGATGTAGCTTTTTGGTGTGGTGCATCTTCAGTAACAGGTAAGTTCTCTTTTTTAGGCTGTCCGTAAACGGTGCACGAACTAGAGAATATAATACCTTTTACGTTATATTTAGGCATCATTTCCAATAAGTTAATGAGCGAAACAACATTGTTGCGATAGTACATTAACGGTTTTTCAACACTTTCGCCCACAGCTTTTGATGCTGCAAAGTGAATAATTCCATCAATGTTCGGATATTTTTTGAATAGGTGTTCGGTAGCATCTTTATCTTCAAGATTTACTTGTTCAAATGCTGGTCGTATTCCTGTTATTTTCTCTATACCATCAAGAACCTCTATTTTAGAGTTTGAAAGATTGTCTGCTATCACTACATTGTATCCTGCCTCTTGCAGTTCTACCGTTGTGTGCGAACCTATAAAACCAGTTCCACCTGTAACTAAAATTGTTTGTCTCATATCTTTTTAATGAATATTTTTGCAAGTAACTTATTGTTGTTCTTTATAAGAATAACGAGCGAGCTTCTTATTTATGTGTGCAAAGATACTTAGAAATTAGCAGGTAGGGTTATAAAAATAATATTATTTATTAAAAAAGGTACGATTGTACCCCTATAAATAAAAAGTTTTACTAACTTTGCCATTGTTTAAACAACCATCAACAGTTCTTTAATTGTTTTTTATTATGGAGCAAACAATGCAACAAATAGAGCGCTTTCTAAAAAAGATAGCACAGAAGTTTCCATCAACACAGGAACCAATAGTTATGACAGATATCCACTTAAGGGTGTCGCAATTCAGTGGAGACCTTATGGCTTTCGACGATGAAGGGAACGAAATAACACGCTGTGTAGTTGAAGAATGGATTGAAAACAATAATGACGATTTCTATAAAAACATTACAGCACAGTTGCGTAGCGAGTCTTTAAAACTGAAAGATGTTGTAGACAACTTCGGTATAATAAAACCTTATAGTCTTGTTTTAGAAGACGAAGAAGGCGAAAACATAGCCGAACTGTACGTGGCAGATGGTGATACAATTATTGTTGGCGACGAATTATTACCAGGATTAGAGGAAGACCTCGACGAATTTCTAAAGAAACTAATACCTTAAACGAAAGGATATAAAAGTATGAAGAGAGCCAGAAAAGCTGTCTTGTTACTATTGTCAACAATATTCTCTATTGCTGCCGTTGCACAACGCCACAACATTCTGAACGAAAACATACGGTCGTTACAAGTTGTGGCAAATCAAGACTGGCTTGCTTTGCCCATTATAGAAGTAGGAAACGGTGTGTTAGATATTAATTTCGACGATCTATCAACAGAGTATCATCGCTATACTTACAGCCTGCAACATTGCGAATCAAATTGGAAACCATCTACCTCGCTTTTCGAAAGCGACTATGTGGACGGCTTTGCAAGTGGAAACACTATAGACGATGTAACACCTTCACTTCTTACAAACACAGCTTATACACATTATCATCTTAGACTTCCGAATAGCAATTGCCAGCCAAAATTGTCTGGAAACTATCTGCTTACCATTTACGATGATAACGATAATGTAGCTATAAAAGTCTGTTTTATGGTGAAAGAGCCTTTTACAAAGTCGATGGGAGTTGGTTTGAATATTGTAACCAACACCGATGCTACCATAAACAACGCACACCAGCAAGTGGAAATGGAGTTGAAATATAATAGTTATAATGTAACGAATCCGCAATCGCAAATAAAAACAGTACTTCTGCAGAATAAACGATGGGACAATGCGCGATGGAATGTAAAGCCACAATATGTTATGAACGATGGCTTGCGTTGGAGCCATAATGCAAACTATATATTTTGGGCAGGCAACGAATATAGAAAGTTTGAGATTTTATCAACCAATGTAGCCGCAACAGGTATAGAACGCATTCTGTGGGACGGTAAAAACTACAACGCCTACCCCTTTATAGCATTGCCAAGACCTAACTATTTGTATGATGAAGATGCGGATGGAGCTTTCTTAATACGCAATTCAGATAATAACAATATAAATACGGAGAGCGATTATGTGTTGGTTCATTTCCAATTAAGCAGTCCGCAGTTTACAAATGGCGATGTATATGTAAATGGCGACTGGACTTACGATAGATTTTTACCACAATATAAGCTAATATACGATGACCAATCGAAGAGTTATAAAGCTGTGATACCACTAAAATTAGGCTACTATAGTTATCAATATGTGTTGGTAGATGAGAATGGTAACGCTGAAATAGCACCTACTGAAGGTAACTATTATCAAACAGAAAACTCTTATCAAGCTTTAGTTTATTATAGAGAACAAGGTGGAAGAACAGATAAATTAGTGGGTTATACAGCAGTTAAATTTAAAATTAAGTAGCCGCACATTGCTACCAAGAGATATACAATAGATATATTAGTAGCAGGTTTTAATAACATATATATATATGAAAAGAACTTTATTTGCATTTATGACATTAGCATTTTGCTGTTTTGGAGCAAGAGCTCAAAACAAGAATATAACAATAACATTAGTAGAGACTTCAGATGTGCATGGTTCGTTTTTCCCATACGATTTCATAACGCGTAAGCCTAAAGCTGGATCGATGGCAAGAGTTGCTACTTTTATAAACGATTTAAGGCAGAAGAAAGGCACAGAGAATGTGTATCTTCTAGATAACGGAGATATTCTGCAGGGACAACCAATAAGTTATTATTACAACTATATTGATAAACAACAAGAGAACATTGCTGCTAGTGTCGTAAACTTTATGAACTACGATGCAACAACTGTTGGAAACCACGATATAGAAACTGGACACGCTGTTTACGATAAATGGATTCGCGAATTGCATTGCCCTGTATTGGGAGCAAATATTATTGATACGAGAACACAAAAGTCTTATGTATTGCCTTATACCATAATAAAGAAAAAGAACGGTGTGAAAGTAGCCGTTGTTGGTATGCTTACTCCTGCTATACCCAATTGGTTAGAAGAGAACTTATGGAAGGGATTACGTTTTGAGGATATTGTCTCTTCGGCGAAGAAGACAATAGCAGCATTGAAAGCTAACGAGAACCCCGATGTTATTGTAGGACTTTTCCACTCTGGTTGGGACGGTGGCATTATTACACCAAACTATGTTGAAGATGCATCTAAAATGGTAGCAGAAGAAGTAGATGGTTTTGATGTGGTGTTTTTCGGCCACGACCATAAACCGCACAATTCAATAGAAACTAACAAAGATGGTAACGAGGTGTTGTGTTTAGACCCTGCGAATAATGCACAGAGAGTAGCAGTGGCTACTATAACCTTAGCACCTGTAAAGAAAAAAAATAAAAGTGGTAAGCAGTTCAATGTTGTTAAGAAGTGGGGCGAATTAGTTAGTGTATCCGATTTAGCTATAGACAAACCATTTATGGCACACTTTGAAAAGCAAATAGACAAGGTAAAACAGTGGGCTAACACAGAAATAGGACGCTTTGATAACACTATTAGTACGAAAGATTGTTTCTTTGGTAACTCGGCTTTCAACGATTTAATTCTCAATCTAGAACTTCAGATAACGAAGGCTGATATTGCTTTCAATGCTCCTTTAGGTTTTAATTCTGTCATTAAGGCAGGACCTATCACAGTGGGCGATATGTTTAGTTTGTACAAATACGAAAACCAGCTCTACGTTATGCGCTTAACAGGTAAAGAGATAAAGAACTATTTGGAAATGAGTTATAATCTTTGGACAAATACAATGAAATCGCCCGACGACCATTTACTATTGCTTTCTAACGATACAAGAGACGATTCGCAACGCTTAGGCTTTAAAAACTTCTCGTTTAATTTCGACTCTGCTGCTGGTATAGACTACGAAGTAGATGTAACGAAGCCTTATGGACAGAAGGTTAATATAATTAAAATGAGTAATGGGCAACCGTTTGATGAGGATAAATACTATAATGTGGCTGTTAATAGTTATCGTGGTAATGGCGGTGGGGAACTCTTAACAAAAGGCGCTGGCATACCACACGATGAATTAAAGAAGCGCATTGTTTGGCGAAGCGACCGTGACCAACGTTACTATCTTATGGAAGAAATTAAGAAAGCTGGTACTCTAAATCCGCAACCCAATCATAACTGGAAGTTCGTTCCTGTAGAGTGGACTGATAAGGCTGCTGCTCGCGACCGTAAATTACTCTTTGGAGAATAGGTATAATGTAACACAAGGAAAGGGAATATAAGAAATGAAATGCTTTTGGTTTGTGTTTTGTAAAACCGATATTGTATTAGAAAAAACAACTGGTGGTTATACTATTCCATTGTTAGACGACTGTCCAACTCCATTAAAAGAGTGGTCGCAAGTATTAGAAATAGGAACTATGCCCGATGATGGTACGCCCATTAAGGCTGTAAGCATAGATATGCCATTGACCGATAGTCCTATATTCGAAATGTGTGGACTACGTAACAGCTATTATAAATTGTCGAAAGCTCTCTATTTAATGGCTGGTAAATGTTACGAACTGCTTTATTGGAACCAAAATACACGTTTCTGTGGCGTTTGTGGGACACCCACAAAGCTGCATACCAACATATCGAAACGCTGTCCAAATTGTGGAAAGGAGGTGTGGCCACAAGTGTCTCCAGCCGTCATAGTACTGGTGCATCGTGCTGATGAGATTCTTTTAGTGAGGGCAAATAATTTTAAAGATAATCATTATGGTTTGGTGGCTGGATTTGTAGAGACTGGAGAGACTCTCGAAGAAGCGGTGCATAGAGAAGTATTCGAAGAAACTGGTATACGCATAAATAATCTTCGCTACTTTGCTTCACAACCATGGCCCTATCCAAGTGGTGTTATGGTGGGTTACAATGCCGATTATGTGGAAGGTGAAATACATTTGCAATGGAGCGAACTTTGTAAAGGTAGTTGGTTCACGAAAGACAATTTGCCTAATTTGCCCGAGCAGCTTTCTATTGCCCGAAGGTTGATAGACGATTGGCTTGAACAAATGAATAGTAATAAACAATAATCTTAAATACAAATAAAACAATCTATGAAGATTTTAGAAAAAGCTTTAGGTTTCGACCCTAAAACAATGAAGTTGCGCACCGAACTGATTGCTGGTGTAACTACGTTTCTCACTATGAGTTATATTTTGGCGGTAAATCCGTCTATTCTTATGACTACTGGTATGAGTCAAGGTGCACTCTTTACCGCTACTGCTCTGGCTTCGGCTATTGCTACGCTTCTATTGGCATTTATGGCTAAGTTGCCTTTTGCGCAAGCACCGTCAATGGGACTTAATGCCTTTTTTGCTTATACGCTTTGTCAAGCAATGGGATATTCGTGGCAAAATTCGCTCGCTATCTTGCTCATCGAAGGCGTTATATTTATATTAATAACGTTTTTCAACGTGCGAGAGATGATATTCAATGCTATTCCTAACAATTTGCGTTATGCTATTTCTGCAGGTATTGGTATGTTTATTGCCTTTATTGGACTTAAGAATGCTGGCATTATTGTTGCGAAAGAGGGTACATTCGTTGGGTTAGGCGAATTTACTACACCATGCTTGTTAGGTATTTTTGCTACTTTGCTTAGTGGTGTACTAATGGCGCGCAATGTTAAAGGATCGTTGTTTTGGGGCATTATAGCTACTACGTTGATTGGTATTCCATTGGGCGTTACTGCATTCCCAGACCATTGGTTGCCTGTTTCTGCTCCACAAGATATATCGCCTATCTTTTGCAAGTTCGACTTCTCTGGCTTGTTGAATCTTAAAACATTTCTTGTGGTATTTTCTCTACTAATTGTGAATATTTGATACCATAGGAACGCTTATGGGGTTGGCAGAGAAAACTGGTATTGTGCGCGAAGATGGAAGCATTCCACACGTGAGTGAAGCTATGATGAGTGATGCTATTGGAACTACTTGTGGGGCTATGCTTGGTAGTTCTACCATATCAACATATATTGAAAGTGCTAGCGGAATAGCTGAAGGTGGTCGGTCGGGCGTAACTTCTCTTGTTGTGGGCGTTATGTTTTTACTGTCTCTATTCCTTTCACCCATCTTTTTGCTCATCCCAAGTGCTGCAACAAGTGGTGCACTTATTATGGTAGGTGTGTTAATGCTCGACTCTGTGAAGAAGATAAACCTACAGGATATGACCGAAGCTTTCCCTGCCTTTATCACTATGATAACAATGGTGTTGTGCTATTCCATTGCAGATGGAATTTGTTTAGGCATTCTATCGTTTGCCATAATGAAACTTTGCACAGGTCGTTGGAAAGACTTGAACTGGACTCTCTGCATTCTGTCTGTGCTTTTCATTCTTAACTTTACATCAGATAAGCTCCTTAGCTTCATTGCTTATCTCTTTATGAATTAAGCTTATTTGTTGCATACATTATAGTTTCCTAAATGTTTTCTATGTGCTTAAAACATTTTATAGCCTATAGAACATTAGGGAAACTATAATCTATTATTTCTACCGACAACCATAGAGAAACTAGAAAATTCTGACTTCCTATAACTTTTTAAGCGCGACACGCTGTTTAATATATCTCGATGCATTTGTAGCGTTGTTAAATTGTTTTATAATATAGAGGAAGAGACATACCGTGCGAGTTTGCATTTGGCTACAATCAAATAAAATTCTTATTGTAGCATAACCATATTTTTATCTTAATAGAACAGCGCAGGAGATAATTTGTAAACTAGAGTGATAGTAATAAAGTCTGCCCCAACATAAATAAATACGAAACAGCATATTGTTTTTCAGATGCTTATAATAGCACTTAAATTGAAACATTGCAGAATAGAACGTTTCATAGTTTTCATCTGAATACATACCACTTTGGTATTACAAGTTAAGCATATAAAGAATCTGATTTGTTATGATGCCTGAACGGCAATCCATAGATATACGAACGGCAATCCATAGATATACGAATGGCTATCCATGGATATACAAACGGCAATCTATGGATATACAAACGGCAATCCATGGATATACGAATGGCAATCTATAGATATACAAACGGCAATCTATGGATATACAAACGGCAATCTATAGATACACGAACGGCAATCTATGGATATACGAATGGCAATCTATAGATATCTGAAACGCAATTCTTAGATATCTGAAACACTCTTCTTAGATATCTGAAACGCACTTCTCAGATATCTGAAACAAGAACACTATATCAGGCTGCTTTTATAAACATTAAAGATATCTTTTTGAATAGTCTGTACCCGTGGGCACTGCTTGTAATACCCTTACCTATTTTTTACAATCCATTTATTTGGTCTAAAGTAACTATAAATGCACAAAAAGCTGAACTCCTGTTACAGAATTCAGCTCTAATAAAATGTTTCTATTAAGTAAATTGCTCCCTTAGAAAGGCGCAACTTTTAGTATCTATATGCTGTTGATGAGTTATCCAAAGAAATGAATTTCACCCAATAGGAACAACACTCCATAGCCTATAATAAGCGATATAAGACCACAAGTGAGACCAGCCTTTAACATATCTTTCTGGTGAATTAAGCCAGTAGAATATGCAATAGCATTTGGAGGAGTAGATATAGGCAAGCACATTGCAGTAGAGGCAGCAATGGCAATACCAATAAGCACAGTGCTGGTACCACCAATAACACCAAGCTTATCGCCCATAGCACGGCATACCACTGCTAAGATAGGCATTAGAAGCGCTGCTGTGGCTGTGTTTGAAATGAAGTTCGACAAGAAATAGCAAATGAAACCAGAAACCATAAGGATAACAATAGGACTCCAGTTGCCGAATGGGATACTCTCAATAGCAACATCTGCCAATCCAGAACCATTCATACCAAGACCCAATGCAAAGCCTCCGGCTACCATCCAAATAACACTCCAGTCAATTTGTTGTAGGTCTTTGGCTGTAATAACACCTGTTATAGCAAAAACTCCCATTGGAATCATCGATACAGTGTTAGTGTTTATACCAGTAACCTCTTTCGGAATAACCCATAATAAGATAGTAACAATGAAGGTAGCAATAACAACATACATTCTCCAACCACGATGAATCTCACCCGTTATCTTAATTCAATAGTTTTTTTATTAAATGGGAAGAAATAGAGAATGACACGCCAGCTAATGAGAAGCAATATAATAACAAGTGGTGCCATTACAAGCATCCATTGTCCGAAGCTAATTCCAAGGTTCAAACCATCTGGGTCGTTCAAGAACTTCATTGCAATCATGTTAGGAGGTGTACCAATAGGTGTACCCATACCACCTAAGTTAGCTGCCAATGGAATAGACATTGTGAGTGCAATACGCCCTTTTCCATCTGCAGGAAGCGATGCAAACACAGGTGTGAGGAACGTTAACATAAGTGCAGCCGTAGCTGTATTAGATATAAACATAGAGAATATACCAGTTATGAAAAGAAAACCTAACAGTACGTTCTCGCTTTTCTTACCGAAAGGACGTATCATATTCTTTGCTAACAACGTGTCGAGACCCGACTTAGATGCAGCAATAGCAAGAATGAACCCTGCTAAGAATAACATAATAATAGGATCAGCAAACGATGCCATAATGTCTTTAGACTTCAATAGCTCGCCTATTCCATCGCCTTTGAACACTTTAAACGAATTTTCTGATACAGTTATGCACATAATGGTCATAATAGACAACGATGTTGCCCACGCTGGAATACATTCGGTGAGCCACGATAGTGTTGCAAAAACAAAAATTGCAATAATGCGTTGCTGCACAACCGTTAGACCATCAATATCGAACACAGAGATGGGAAGATTCCAAACAATGGCTGTTATTGCCACAATTCCTAATAGTTGCCACACCTTCTTCATCTCAATTGTGTGTGGACAACGTGTTCAAATTACTTTCTGACATAGTAAAATTTACTTGATTTAATGTTAATTGTTTATATAGTTAACGAAATTGGGTGCTAAATTACGAAAAACTTTCTATTCTTACAAAGATTAAAACCTTTTTTGTAATTTTGCAGGAAATATTCTTTTACTATGCGTAGATTACAGATTCTATACATCTTATTATTAGGTTTATGTTTCGGTTGCAGTAACAATAAAGCTAAATTGGCTCATACCGACAACACAACAGATAGTACATTAGTGTTTAAGTATGCCGAGAACATAAAAATGGAACATACTCCAGAAGGCATAAAAGTAACGCTTTCCAATCCATGGAAGAAAGGAGAAACGTTACATACCTACTATTTAGTGGACAATGCTGAGAAGGCGGATAAACCTTCAGACGGTACTCTTATACAAGTGCCTATACATCGAGGGGTATTCTTTACTACAGCACATGCTAACCTTATGGAAATGTTGGGCGTACAAAAAGCCATTGTTGGTGTTGCTGATGCGAAGTATATGCTAATACCCGATGTACAACAAAGATTGAAAACAAAAAACATTGCAAACTGTGGCGATGGTATGAAGCCAGATATAGAGAAGATAATCGACATTAAACCAGATGGCTACTACTCTCACCATTCGAGAATAGTGGTGGCTATGGTAAATTAGATGAACTTAAAATACCTATTATAGAATGTGCAGAATATATGGAGACTTCTGCGTTAGGACGTGCAGAGTGGATGAAGTTTTATGGTATTTTGTTTGGTTGTAAGCAGACAGCTGACTCTTTATTCAAAGTTGTTGAGCATAATTATCTTTCATTAAAGGCTAAGGCAAAAACTTCTAAGCAAACTCTTTCGGTACTTCCCGATCGTAAGACAGGGAGTGTGTGGTATATGCCAGGAGGTAAAAGTAGTGTAGGGTTACTTTATAAAGATGCTAACGGAAAGTATGCATTTGCTAACGACAACAAGAGTGGAAGTCTTGCTCTACCATTTGAGACTGTATTAGACAAGATGGGACAAGCTGACTTCTGGATATTCAGTTACTATGGCAACTTCAATAAACAGCAACTCCTAGCCGAATATCAAGGCTATGCCGCTTTAAAACCTTTCAAAACTGGCGAGATATATGGTTGTCAAGTAGACAAGATACCTTACTTCGAAGAAGTTAGTTGGCGTCCAGATTGGCTTTTAAACGACCTAATCCAGCTTTTTCACCCCGATTTAAAGTCAGGTTCTATGCGTTATTATTACCATTTATAAGATGGAAAGAAGTATATAAGGTAGACAGAAATACTTTTAGATAATGAAAAAGAACACTTTGGCATTTGTATTATTGCCACTTGGCATTGTTATTCTGTTCTTGCTGAATCTCTATATAGGTTCTGTTCGTATTCCATTTAACGATATAGTAGATATCTTTTTAGGACAATTCGATGGTAAAGAGAGTTGGCGTTTTATAGTTTTAGAGAACCGTTTACCACAAGCTATTACAGCAATGTTCTGCGGTGGAGCACTCTCCGTTAGTGGCTTAATGTTACAAACAGCTTTTCAAAATCCATTAGCTGGACCTGATGTGTTTGGAATCAATGCAGGAGCAGGTTTGGGAGTTGCTCTTGTAATGCTGCTTTTAGGAGGTAATGTTTCTACTGTTTTATTTTCGGTATCAGGCTTTATGGCTGTGTTAGTTGCCGCTTTTGCAGGTGCAATGGCTGTAACGGCACTAATATTTTTCTTCTCACTCATTATTAGAAGCAGTGTAATGCTCCTCATAATAGGTATTATGGTTGGTTATATGTCATCGTCTGTAGTTTCGTTACTCAATTTCTTTGCAACCGAAGAAGGCGTAAAAAGCTATATGATATGGGGTATGGGCAATTTTGGAGGAGTGTCTATGGAGCATATCCCAATGTTTATGGCAATTGTAAGTATTGGTATTTTTTGTTCGCTACTACTGATGAAACCGCTCAATGCCTTGCTACTTGGTGCACAATATGCAGAGAGTTTAGGTTTTAACACACAACGAATACGCAACTATTTGCTTGTTGTTACAGGGTTGTTGTCTGCAGTTACCACTGCTTTTTGTGGGCCGATAGGTTTTATAGGATTGGCAGTACCACATATAGCACGACTTTTATTAACTACAGAGAATCATCGTTTACTGTTACCATCTACTATTCTTAGCGGTGCATTAATAGCTCTTTTGTGCAATCTTATTTGCTATTTGCCTGGCGAAGGTGGTATTATTCCACTAAATGCAGTAACACCTTTAATAGGTGCACCTGTAGTGATTTATGTACTTATGAAGTCGAAAGGATAGTAACTCAATGAAAAATAAATCAATTACCTTTAGCAGTTAGATTATTTTTTGTAGTTTTGCAAGTGAAATTGATAGCTAAAGCTATGCGGTTAATCTAATTTAATAAGAAATGAACACAACTAACTTATCACCATTCAAACGAACTGTTGTAGGTGTACAATTCCTTTTTGTAGCTTTCGGTGCTACTGTTTTAGTTCCATTACTTGTAGGACTCGATCCAGCTACTGCCCTTTTTACAGCAGGCATTGGTACTTTTATTTTCCATCTCACCACAAAAGGTAAAGTTCCTATATTCCTTGGATCATCATTCGCTTTTATTGCACCTATTCAAAGCGTCAGAACAGTGGGGAATGCCTGGAACATTGGCAGGTATTATAGGTGTCTCGCTGGTTTATTTTGTTATGTCGGCTCTTATAAAATGGCAAGGTAGAAAACTGCTAGACCGACTTTTCCCGCCTGTTGTTATAGGACCAGTTATAATCTTAATTGGACTTTCGCTTTCTAGCTCGGCAGTAGATATGGCTAAAAGTAACTGGCTTTTGGCTGGAATCTCGCTTTCTGTGGCTATTTTAGTGCTTACTTTGAGTAAAGGACTTATAAAACTCGTGCCTGTAGTTTGTGGTATCGTTGTAGGTTATATTGTTGCAGTTTGTGCGGGAGACGTAGACTTTGCTAAAGTGGCAGCTGCACCTTGGTTTGCATTGCCACCAGCATTGGCAGACTTTCATTTGCCACAATTTGCTTGGGAACCATTTATTTTTATGATACCAGTAGCAATTGCACCTGTTATAGAACATATTGGCGATGTTTATGTGGTAGGAGCTGTGGCGCAGAAAGATTTCGTAAAAGATCCCGGTCTGCATCGAACAATGCTTGGCGACGGCTTGGCTTGTCTTGCTGCAAGTTTCTTCGGAGGCCCTCCTGTAACTACTTATAGTGAAGTTACAGGTGCTATGAGCATTACGAAAATCACCCAACCGCAAGTAATTCGTATTTCAGCGGCTACGGCTATTGTTTTTTCTGTAATTGGAAAGCTTAGTGCTTTACTGCAAAGTATACCATCTGCTGTACTTGGCGGCATTATGTTGCTACTTTTTGGTACCATAGCTTCGGTTGGAATACAGAACCTTATACAACATAAGGTGAACTTAAACCATACTCGAAATACTATCATTATTTCGGTAACACTAACCATTGGTATTGGCGGAGCTATTCTTACATACGGCAATTTCGCAATGAGTGGTATCGGCTTGTCTGCCATTGTGGGTGTATTCTTAAATCTTGTGTTGCCACATCCAAAGGAAGAAGACGTAAAAGAATAAGGGTTTATAAAGGTTTGTTTGCCACAAATAGTAAGAAACCCTGCGGAGATAACTGGACAAAAACACAGTTATTTCCGCTTTTTTATTGTTATATGGTTTAGTCTATTAAACATAGCTAAAATCAGAATATTACAGAATAAGAAAATTCATAATCCTCGTCAGAATAAATATCTTTTAAGCATTATAATGTATAGCCATTAGAGTTGTAGTTCTTTATGATATCTAATACGCAACCGACAGATATCTGAGACAAATGTGATAGATATCTGAGACGAATGTGATAGATATCTGAAATAAAAGTAACCAAAAACAGATGTTTTATACCTTTATTATATAGATGTTCTATGTATATCTTTTTAGTGTGGAGCGTATAAAATATATTTTATTATAATAAAAGACTTAAAAACTCGTTATAAGTACGAATATTATTAAAAAATGAAAGTAACAAATGAAGAAGTCCTTATTTTTATTTATATCTTGTTGCGTTATAGCAATGTTCCTAACATCGTGCCACAAAGAAGCAGAACTAACTCCTGAACAAGAGAAACTATAGCTGTACGTAAACTTTATTATGGACAGATATTGGGACAATGGTATTACTACGAACAAGACGCGACAACTTACTACTATGTAGCCTATAATTTCAAGCCAAAGGGACAGTTGGAAACCCATGAGAAGGTGGCTGTGCGAAAGCGAATAAATGGTGGAGCAACGGCAACATATAGCGATTGGGAAGTAAAAACAGATACTATAATTAAAGGGAAGTGGGATTTAGGTTGGAAAGAAGAATATGGCGAGATGTATCTTTCCACATCAGAAGAAAACGGTAAAGGACAAAGTGTAGTGCAACTTCACGGTTTAGAATATGTAAATCAGTATGAGATGGTACTGAAATACTTTGGAACAGGTAATCATTCTATGCTTTTTAAACGTGGAACCTCTACACATACAATTTAGTAAAGCTTTGCTTTTGTGAAGGAATAACCACGTTTTCCTGTCGGTAATTCGTTTATTATTCGACAGAAAAACGTGGTTATTCCTTATTTTTTCGTTATCTTTGCACCATATATATAGCGAAAAAAGAAATGGAAGTTGTAAAGAAATCACTTATGGGCCTAAATCTTTTGGAACTGAAAGCAGTTGCAAAAGAATTTGGAATGCCTGCTTTTACAGGCGGACAGATGGCAAAGTGGCTTTATATACAGCACGTAACTACGATTGATGAGATGACAAATATCTCTAAGAACAATCGTGAGAAACTAAAGGCAGCTTATACCATAGGGTGTAAAAAACACATAGATGCACAGTATTCTAATGATGGGACTATAAAATATTTATTTCCAACAGATAACGGAAAGTTTGTAGAACTGTGTATATCCCCGATGACAACCGTGCTACTCTCTGTGTGTCATCACAAGTTGGCTGCAAAATGAATTGTCTTTTCTGCCAAACAGGAAAGCAAGGATTTGAAGGAAACTTATCGGTAGCCGACATATTAAACCAAATATACTCACTACCCGAAATAGAAAAACTAACAAACATAGTTTTTATGGGGCAAGGAGAACCAATGGACAACTATGATAATGTGTTGCGAACCACTCAAATATTAACATCTGATTATGGTTTTGCGTGGTCGCCAAAACGTATAACAGTAAGTTCTATTGGTGTTAAGAGTAAACTAAAACGCTTTCTTGAAGAGAGCGATTGCCATATTGCTATAAGTTTGCATTCGCCTATTCCAACAGAACGAGCAGAGATAATGCCTGGCGAGAAAGGAATGTCAATAGCTGAAATAGTAGAGCTGTTGCGTAATTATGACTTTTCTCATCAAAGGCGATTGTCGTTCGAATATATTGTTTTCAAAGGCGTGAACGATACAGAACGTCATGCAAAGGAAATAATAAAACTGTTGAAAGGATTAGACTGTAGAATAAATCTGATTCGTTTTCATACCATTCCTAATGTACCATTACATGGAGTGGACGACAGAAAGATGGAAGAGTTTCGTAATTATCTAACAAAACATGGTGTGTTTACAACTATTCGTGCTAGTCGTGGAGAGGATATATTTGCAGCATGTGGTTTGCTTTCTACAGCAAAAAAAATAGCCAATGAACGTACATAGGCAACTCTTATTTGTTGTTTTTGTAGCTATGTTGATGCTGCTTGGGTGTAAGAATAGTATAACCCACTTGGCAAGTTATGGTAAAGCCTACGAAGTAGTAGTTATTAACGATATCGATAGTTTGCTTTACAATACACTTTCGGTGCCAATGAAAGGATTACCACAAATAGAACCCACATTTGATGTTGTGGAAATAACCTCAGATAAACTCAAAGGCGATAGTAAATTGGTGCGTAATATAGTTGTACTAACCATAGATAAACGTCAAAAGCGTGTAGATATAAGCAGTAAACAGAATGTATATGCGCAACCACAGGTAATAATAAATATAGTAGCTCCATCGCAATTGAGCCTACAAATATTCTTAAAGAAATATGGAAATGAGTTGCGTAACTATCTTATCAAAACCGAATTGCATCGTGCTCAGGGAGATATAGCCAGACAAACAAATGTGAAAGCCGCATCAACAATATATAAAATGTTTGGCATAAGAATGCAAGTACCTCCTGAATTAACAACAAGCAAGGTAGGAAAGAACTTCCTTTGGTTGTCGAACAATGCATCATCTGGTATGGTAAATCTCTGTATATATAGCATTGGGAAAGGTAAATTTGCTCAAGAGCGAGATAGTGTAATGCGTAAAAATATTCTTGGCGAACAGAAAGGAATGTATATGCGGACAGCTTCTATTGTTTCAATGGTACATGGAACGTATAATTCGGTAACAATACGGGGACTTTGGGAAATGCAAAACGATGCAATGGGAGGACCTTTCGTTGCATATTGGAAACCAAATGGAAAACGAATTGTTGTAACAGAAGTTTTCGTTTATGCACCTGAAACAAAGAAACGAAATCTTGTACGCAGATTGGAAGCAGCTCTTTACACTCGAAATAAATAAGAAAAGAAATAGAGATACATAATATTTTAAATAAGTTATGAGTAATAATAGAAAAGTGCGAGTAGCCATTACACATGGCGATACAAACGGAATAGGATACGAATTGATATTCAAAGCATTTGAGGAACCAACAATGTTGGAACTCTGCACACCTATAATATATGGTTCTCCTAAAGTTGCTACTTACCATCGTAATGCTTTAGAGATGGAAGTAACCTTTACTATTATTAATGATATAAGTGAAGTTCAAGACAACAGAATAAATTTTATACCAGTATTCGATGAAGAAATAAAAGTAGAACTCGGTATTCCTACAGAAGAATCGGGTAATGCTGGCTTGCTTGCAATAGATCGAGCATTGGAAGATTATAATGCTGGTGAATTTGATGTTTTAGTAACTGCACCTTTAGAGAATAATGAATGTTTTCATTTTAGTGGACAAAGTAGATATATTGAAGATCATTTGCCAGCTGAAGAACCATCGCTCTCAATGCTTATAAGCGAAAATATGCGTATTGCTTTGGCTACTCGTAATCTGCCATTAAAACAAGTTGCCGAATCTCTTTCTATTGAGAAAATCACCGAAAGCGGTCGTCTGTTATTTCAAAGTATACGCCGCGATTTTCGTATTTCTAATCCGCGTATAGCTATTTTAGCTCTTAATCCGAAAGCTGGAGATAATGGATTGTTAGGTTCAGAAGAACAAGAACTAATAGAACCTGCCATTGATATATTAGAGAAAGAAAATATTTTGGCATTTGGCCCATACGCAGCGGATAAGTTTTTTGCAGGTAACGATTGGGATAAATTCGATGGAATTCTTGCTATGTACTACGAACAAGGATTAACACCTTTCCGTTCGCTCACAGTAGAAGGAGGAGTTAGTTATCTTGCAGGACTACGATTGATACGTACAACTCCAGAAGTTATAGATAATTTCAGTATTGCTGGTAAAGGAATTGCCGATGCAATGCCTATGCGCCATGCTATTTTTCTTGCTATAGATATATTTCGTCATCGTAAAGAATACGATGCTCCAATGGGAAATCCATTGCCAAAGCTATATAAAGAACGCCGCGACGATAGTGAGAAAGTACGTTTCACTATTCCAAAACGTAAAGAAGAATAACAAGAAAGCAGAAAATAGCATAAACCATTGAGCCAATGAAGAAGAAGTTTCAGAATGGATTTTTCCTTTTCGGAATAGTAGTGTTAGCTATAATGGTAACACAGTTAAACTTCTCCGAAGTATGGAAAGGATTGCAGCATGCAGGCTATTGGTTCTTCGCTGTATTGTTGTTGTGGGCATTTCTTTATATATTCAATACAGCATCTTGGTATATTATTATTAAAAGTCAAACTAAGGGAGAAGATAAACGAATGGTTTCGTTTGGATATCTCTATAAACTTAGTGTGTCTGGATTTGCATTAAACTATGCAACACCAGGCGGCTTAATGGGTGGCGAACCTTACAGAATTATGGAATTGTCGCCATATATTGGAGTAGAACGTGCCACATCGTCGGTGCTTTTGTTTGTAATGACACACATATTCAGCCATTTTTGGTTCTGGTTACTATCTATTCCTCTCTTTATACTAACACAACACGTTAGTGTTTTTATGGCTATTATGTTAGCAATATGTGGAATTTTTTGTTTAACAGCTATTTGGTTCTTTTTCACGGGATATAAAAAAGGACTCGCTGTTCGTGTTATGAACCTGCTGAAACATATTCCTGGTATAAAAAAATGGGCACATAAATATGTCGAAAATAATAAAGAACGCTTAGAAAATATAGATAAGCAGATTGCAGCATTACATAATCAAGACCCAAAAACATTTATATCGGTTGTTCTTATAGAACTATCTTGCCGTATTTGTAGTGCTCTCGAGGTGTTCTTTATACTGTTAGTGTTGTTTCCAAGCGTTAACTATTTGAATTGTATCCTTATAATTTCCTTTACAACATTATTCGCAAATATTTTGTTTTTTATGCCTTTACAACTTGGAGGACGTGAAGGTGGATTTCTAATGTCAATATCCGGATTAGGTTTAACAACTAATGCAGGAATTTTTGTTGCTCTTATTGTGCGTGTAAGAGAACTTATTTGGACGGCAATTGGTTTGCTTCTTATTAAAATATCAAAAAGCAAATAGGGACTATAATAACAGGAGAGAGGTAATTTTAATATTCTAACTTAACAAACAAAAGCATATTGAAAAATGAAACATCTAAATCTTTTTGCAGTAGGATTTGCTGCCTTTTTTGCAGCAACTCCATTACAATCGAAAGTCTATTACGTAACAACAAATGGAACAAACGATGGCACTTCGTGGGAAAAAGCTATGGGAAGTTTAGACGATGCCTTAGCAAAAGCAACTTCGGGCGATGAAATTTGGATTGCAGCAGGTACATATAAACCCACACAACTCATTAAAACTTCGAAGAAAAACTCACGACATTTTCCTCTAAAAAATGGCGTTTCTATTTATGGAGGCTTTGCTGGTACAGAGAAGAATAAAGAAGAACGTATGAAAGTAGAAGATGGTGAAGCTTACGATTATGTGAATACAACAATATTGAGTGCTGATGATGATGTTCCTGATGAGTGGATTAGAGAAACGAATGCAGAAAATCCGTATATGTTTGGGTGGAAAGTTGATAATAATATAATTCCAGGAACAGCAAATAATGCTAACCATATATTATATACGAAGGAAGAAATAACAGCTCCCGTAACAATTGATGGACTTACCTTGAAAGGTGCAAATGCAATGGTGTATAATGTGCAATGTTCAGGAGGTGCTATTTATGCTGTAGGCGATGTTACAATAACTAATTGTCGATTTATAGAAAACTCTTGTTACTTTACAGCCGAAGGAAATAAATATGCCAATGGTGCTGCTATTTATTTAATAGGTAAGAACAATGCAAAAATATCTGGCTGCTATTTTGAACGTACTTATGGTCATTCTCCAAATACACAAGCACAGGGTGGGGCAGTGTATGCCGAAAATGTAGATATAAACGATTGCTTCTTTTTAGATTGTGTTGCTTTAGATGCAGGTGGTGCTATATATAATGTGGGAGGCACAATTACCGATTGTCTTTTCGAAGGTTGTTATGCTCGTGAAGGTGGTGCAATCTATTCGACAGGCTTATTACGCGATAACGAAATAATAAGTTCTCGTGGACTTATTGGTGGTGGTATCTACAATTTAGGCACTGCAATAAATAACGTTGTTACCAATTGTTTTGCCGATTATACATTATTGGGCGACGATAAAGGTGGTGCTGGTGGTGGTGTTTATAATAAAGGAACTTTCGTGGGAGGTCTTGTTTACAACTGTACATCGTTTAATGGTGGTGGAATATATACCGATGGTGGTAAAATTATAAATAGCACAATTCAGAATAATAAGACGAGAAAGGCTACTACAAATGCAAATTTAGACTATTCTTCTAATTGTAATGTTGCAACAGATATTGTAAATACCATAAATAGTAACACTGTAGACAAAGCAAATTTTGTAGCTCCAACTAATTTTGATGGCTTTACTACCAATAAAGATTCTATTGCCGATATTTTGTTTGCTAGTTGGGAACTGCAAATGGGTAGCGAATTTGTTGATAAAGGAATGCCTATTAGTATTGAAAATTACACAGAAGATATTTATGGTAATAACCGAATAATGGGTAAAAGTATTGATGTTGGTGCAGCAGAGTTTAATCCAGCCACATTTATTACACCAATTAAGCCAGAATCCGAAGGTGTTAAACAAAACTATTATACACTTGACGGGCGATATATAGGCAATACTCGTCCAGCATTACCAGGCATTTACGTTGTGCAAACTGTAAATAAGGGAAAACTTCTGACTGTAAAGAAAATATTTATAAAGTAGTGTTTTTTATTTACTTGCTAATATTTATATCTTAACATTTACGTAATAAAAAGTTTTGATATAAGTATAGTGTCGTTACATTATAGATGAACGTTATTTAGTATAAGTTTGTTTATAATAAAAAGAGTATCTGTATATCGAATGAGAATTTGATATGCAGATACTCTTTTTATAGTTTGTATTTATTTGTATAATTGCCGTAAATGCCTTAATATCTTTTAATTAAAAAGATTACTAAAGAATTTTATTTGTTCGTAAATGTTATTTTAGAGAGTATTTATATACAATTTTATTTCTATTTTTTTGCTTCACAAGATACTCAGAAATTCATTTTTTTATTGACTTATATATTTTGGATATTAAGACTATAAATGTTGCTCTGATTTAAAAAATGTTTTGCGTTATATTTTCTATTTCGCACTCAAATTAAATAACTCTGATTATATTTTTAATTGTATTATATTTTAAAAAAAGGAAAGTAATGATGAAAAAATTACGTTTGATTCAATTGGTCCTATTGTTCTTATTCACAATTGGAGCATATTCTGCAGGACCTATTTCTGGCTATTTTCGTATTAAGAATGCATATACGCGAGCCGATAAGAAACAGTATGTGCAAGTTACGGGTAAGTATCGGGCACAACCAAACCAAACTGCCGAAGCTGTAAAGACACAACCCGGAAGTGTTATTCAGTTAGACGCTGAATGGGATAACACTAAAAATATCTATACCATTAAAACTTTACGTTCGCAGGGTGTAGATGTAATTAATGGTTACTTATTGAAGGGCATAGCTATGGTAAAGGATAAAATATATGCGAAATTGAAGGAAAAGCTTACTATACTTGCTCCTTTAGCAATGGTGTATTTAGAAACCCAAGTGCTTAATAAATGGGACTTAGATATGCATTTAGAGAAAACAACTACTACAAATGGAGCAGAGGCTTATTATGCGTATGCAACAGTACCATCTATGCAACCTATTGTAGATTTTTATAATAATAATGGTAATTTGGTAAAATCGGGAATTGAGAGTGCTCTTGCCAATTATCCAGATATCCGTGATGGGTTGAAACATAACAATGCTGATGAAGTTTGGGAAGCTGTAGAAAAATATGCAGTGCAAGCACTCGAAGGACGTTTTGGAACAAGCAGCGATTTAGTAATATTGGTAAAAAGTTATGTTGATGCCGGCAGAGTTAATCACGGACATACTTATTATTTAATGGAAGGTGCCCTCGACCGAGTAACAGAAAACGGAAATGCTGTAAATAAATATCGTGAAGGCGATGCTTTGTTCAACTTCTGTAATAATAATAGCACTGCATGGTATGGACCAGAACTGCCAGCTGTAGGAGAAGCTGCAAAATGGATAATAGAACCTGTAGGCGAAAGTAGTAACAATTATTTTGGAGTTACCACAGCCGACAAGATGAAAGGTAAGAATAATAAGTACTTACAACCCTCTATACCGATTTTCCAATGAAGATAATAGACAATATTAATGCTTACGTTGTGGAATCTGTGGGTACAATCGGCGAAGAAAAAGGATATGCAAAGTGTACAAAAATAGCATCGCAAGGCGAAATAATTCCTGCACAAACTCCAATTATATTAGAATTAGAAACAACTCAAAGTAATGCAAATAGATTGTTGCCTATTGCAAGTTCTAATACAATAGCTACAAACAATATTCTTAAAGCTATATTTTTTGATGAGGCAAAAACAACTGTAGAAACTAACGGAAAAACAATTCGTGTGTTCAATATAAATCCAAATACTTCAGTGCGTAATCCGTTGGGATTTTATCGCTATCGTGGAACAACTGTCAAAGGAAATAAAGCATTCTTATTGGTAGATGCAAACACTTCTGGAGCAAAGTTAGACGGATACGATATGGAAAACGAAGAAACTACGGCAGGTATAGAAGAAGTTGCCACACCAAAAACAAACAACGAAACTGTTTATTACGATTTACAAGGTAGACGTGTAGAAAAACCAAATAGAGGTATTTATATTGTAAATGGCAAGAAAGTTATAATTAAGTAAGATAGGAGAGAATAGAGATGAAAAGAAAAGAATATACAATGCCTATTTCTGAAGTTGTTGTATTGCAACTTAGCAACGAATATCTTGAAAGAACGCTTGCTGGACAATCAAAAGTGCCAGTAGGTGGCGAAACAGATGACGACGATGAAGACCCAGAAGTAGATGATATGTATTAAATTCTAACCAATTATTAGGCAATAACACTATGTGCAATTGTAAATACAATTATCTCCAGTAATTTCTAATGCCTAATTAGGTATTAAAAACTTGCCAAAGTGCACATAGTTTACACGAAATCTACATTACATATATAGTAATTAGCAGCATATTTGCCAGATGTAAATATGCTGCTTTTGTGTTTTCAAATATAGTATCTCTCTAATCGTATTATGAACCTGAGAAAAATAATAATTATGAAATAGAAAAAAATAATTACAAAATAAAAAAATCATAATTAAATTTTCCGATACTTTTAATTATAAATTTTTGAAAGGTATATTAAATACAGATTAATAGTTGAATAAAATGCCATATATATCGTCTATAGTTCTCACTCTTAATCATCTTGTTTACCTTTATAAATAGCTGTAAATCAATGCATCTACATTGCAAAAACATATAAATCTGCTTAACAATAAAAACAAAATTTACGAGAGTCTAAAAATTCTATTTAAGTTTTAGTTTTTGGTATTTGTATTATTAACGAGACCCCAATTTAAAAATAAAAATCCTTTTTTTTGTTTATTAATAGTAAGAGCATAGAAGAAAGAGTATCTATAAAAAGATATTTCTTTCTAACCTTCTTGTTTTTTTCATAATAAGTTATGGCTTTATGTTGTTTTTTTCTTCAACCATAAGAATACTTAAAAATAGTGTTTTTTTTCGTTTTTTTAGGGGTTTATATGTCATTTTTTTATTTAGTACTTTTACAGCCCGAAATAACAACCAGAAAGGCTTAAAACGAAAATAAATGCTATTTAACGCAATTTTATTAAGAATTTAAGCGGTTGTAGCGAAACAAAAATAATAGAATATAAAAATACAAAAATAATGGACGAGAATCAAACAGTAGACCACGATCGTATTTTAAAAATAAACATTGAGGAAGAAATGAAAAGCTCTTATATCGACTATTCAATGTCGGTAATAGTAGCTCGTGCACTTCCAGATGTACGCGATGGTTTTAAGCCAGTTCATCGTCGTATTCTTTATGGAATGCGAGGAATAGGCAATTTTAGTAATCAACCCTATAAGAAATGTGCACGTGTTGTAGGTGAAGTGCTTGGTAAATATCACCCACATGGCGATTTTTCTGTATATGGAGCCTTAGTACGTATGGGGCAAGAATGGAATATGCGCTATAAACTGGTGGACGGACAAGGAAACTTTGGTTCCGTTGATGGCGATTCTCCAGCCGCTATGCGTTATACTGAGTGTCGTTTAGCCAAAATGGGCGAACACGTAATGGACGACATTGAGAAAGATACGGTAGATATGGTGAATAACTTTGACGACACGTTGAAGGAACCAGCCGTAATGCCAACCAAAATACCTAATTTACTTGTAAACGGAGGTAATGGAATTGCTGTAGGTATGGCAACAAATATTCCGACACATAATTTAAACGAAGTAATAGATGGTTGTTGCGCATATATTGATAATCCAGAAATTACTGTAGACGAATTAATGCAATATATACCAGCACCAGATTTTCCTACAGGAGCTTATATTTATGGGTTACAAGGAGTAAAAGATGCCTACGAAACAGGAAAAGGACGCGTGGTGATGCGTGCAAAAGCCGAAATAGAAAGCGGAGAACAACACGATAAAATAGTTGTAACCGAAATTCCATACGGTGTAAACAAACAACAACTAATAGAATATATAGCCGACTTAGTGAAAGAAGGTAAGTTGGAAGGTATTTCAAACGTGAACGACGAAACAGGACGTCAAGGAATGCGTATTGTTGTAGACGTGAAACGCGATGCCAATGCTAATATTATTCTGAATAAACTATTTAAAATGACAGCTCTGCAGAGCTCGTTCTCGGTAAACTGTATAGCTCTTGTAAATGGTCGTCCACGTTTATTGAGTTTATACGACTGTGTGAAATATTTTGTAGAGCATCGCCACGATGTAACTATTCGTCGTACAAAGTTCGATTTGAATAAAGCAAAAGAACGCGCTCACATTTTAGAAGGGTTAATAATAGCTTGCGACAATATTGATGAGGTAGTACATATAATTCGTGCGAGTCAAACACCAGCCGAAGCTCAAACTAATTTGGAAAAACGTTTTGAATTAGACGAATTGCAATCGAAAGCTATTGTAGATATGCGTTTATCGCAACTTACAGGTTTGCGTATGGATCAATTGCATGCAGAATATGAAGAATTAATGCAGACCATAAAAGATTTGCAAGAAATTCTTGATAATCCAGAGCGTTGTAAAGAAGTAATGAAAGAAGAACTGCAGGAAGTAAAAGAAAAATATGGCGATGCTCGTCGTACCGAAATTATTCCAGATGAACACGAGTTTAATGCAGAAGACTTTTATCCAAACGACCCTGTTGTTATTACAATTAGTCATCTTGGTTATATAAAACGAACCCCACTAACCGATTTTAAAGAACAAGCGCGTGGTGGAGTAGGCTCAAAAGGAGCACGCACAAGAGATAAAGATTTTACCGAATTTATTTATCCTGCAACAATGCACCAAACAATGTTGTTCTTTACAAAGAAAGGACGTTGCTTCTGGATGAAATGTTATGATATACCTGAAGGTGATAAAACATCGAAAGGTCGTGCAATTCAAATATGTTAGCACTCGATCCTGACGATAGTGTAAATGCTTTCTTACGATTAACAGGATTAGATGATGAAACTTTCCTCGATTCACATTATGTTGTATTCGCCACAAAATGTGGATTAGTAAAGAAAACATCGTTACGACATTATTCACGTCCGCGCACTAATGGTGTTATTGCTATAAATATAAACGAAGGCGACGAAGTTGTAGATGTACGATTAACAAATGGTCATAACGAACTTATAATGGCAAATCGTAATGGTCGTGCTTGTCGTTTTAATGAAGAGGCAGTACGCACTATGGGACGTGTTTCTACAGGAGTACGTGGAATGCGATTAGATGAAGACGGAGACGATGCTGTTGTAGGAATGATAGTTGTAGATAATGCCAATGAAGAAACTGTAATGGTAGTGTCGGAAGAAGGTTATGGTAAACGTTCTGTTGTGGAAGATTATCGGTTAACAAATCGTGGTGGTAAAGGTGTTAAAACATTGAACATAACAGAAAAGACAGGCAAGTTGGTTGCTATAAAGAATGTAACCGACAAGAACGACCTTATGATAATAAATCAAAGTGGTATTGTTATTCGTCTTTCTGTGGCAGAATGCCGTGTTATGGGACGTGCAACGCAAGGAGTTCGTCTTATAAATCTTGCAAAGAAAAACGATGTTATTGCTTCTGTTTGTAAGGTTATGAGTGCTGAAATGGAAGAACATGTTGAAGAAGAAGAACATTCACAAACAAATCAAACGAATGATACTTATTCAAATGAGTCGAACGAAGTAGATAACTCCAACCAAACAACATCTCCATCGGTAGATTTTGAATAAATAGAGAGAAACTTAAGCGTTATTGAAGAAAGTGCAGATATAAAACAAACATAAAGCAGAAGATTTAATAACGAGTATTAATCTTTAAATTATAAACTAATATGAAAAAAATTATTTTGGCAGTAATGATGTTAATAGGAACATCTACTGCATTTGCTGGAGACAGCGAACCATTAAAAGCAATTTTAAAAGCTCAGAACTATGCTGAAGCTGCTAATCTTGTACAGTCTACTTTAGATCAACTTGCAGGAAATGAAGAAAAAGCTAAAGCTTACAATCGGCTTTACGAGTTGGCAATGAAGAAGGTAAACTATGAAGAAGGTATTCAGCTAGAGAACGAAACCCAAAAACAAATGGGTAAAGAAGGTAATAAACCTGTAGATGAAAAAGGACTTTATGCTGCTGTTGGCGCAGCCTTTAATTCAGGTGTAGAAGCTATAAAATACGATAATATGCCAAACCAAAAAGGTAAGGTAAAGCCAAAATATGCAGCTTTGGTAGAAAGTGTTTATAAACTTCGTAACGACTTGATTAATGGTGGTGTTTATTATCAAGGTAAAGATGATAAAATGGCATATAAATACTTAGCAGAATATGTAGAATCTGCAGGTTATCCAGAATTTGCAAGCTTTAAAGGACAAGACCAAAATTTGCCAGAAATAGCTTACTTTGCAGCTGTATATGCTTACCAAAATAACGATTTTGCAAAGGCAGAGAAATATATAGAATATGCAAAAGACAACAAGGAACGTGCTAAAGAAGTGCAAAACTTAAAATTAGCTATCTTAGGTTCACAACTAAAGACACGTGAAGATTCTATAGCATACGCAAATAAACTTGCTGAAATTTATACACAAGATCCAAGTAACGAAGCAATTCTTTCAACATTAGCTTCTACTTACAATTCACTTGGTATGGGCGATAAAGCAATGCAAATAATAGATGCGCATCTTGCAAAAGACCCTAAAAGCTACAGTGCATTAGTTTTAAAAGGACAATTTGAAAGTGTTAGAAAAAATTATGATGCCGCAGTTGATGCATTAAAGAAAGCATTACCATTAGCAACTGATGAGAGTGCACAAATAGCAATTAATGCTTCTATTGGACAGTGTCTGTTCTATAAAGCGCAAGAACGTGTAATGGCTGTGAAAAATTTGACCAAAGAAGCACGTGCACAATTCAATGTTGTTTACAATGAAGCAATTTCTTATTTAGAGAAAGCAAAAGCTCTTGATACTGCAAAGCAAAGTAAAAACTTATGGGCAATCCCTCTCTATGGTAGCTATTATTTTGTAAAAGGACCTGAGGCTCCTGAAACAAAAGCTCTTGCTGCCGATGCAGGTTATGCTGAATAATATAAATATATGTCCCTCTTTGGTGTTCTTTTTGCCAAAGGGGGATATTTTTATAAGTCTCATCTCTATTCTATCAATAAAGAATGATAGAAAAACTAATTAGAACTGATTTGGGAGAAATTTTTCTCTTTATAATAGTAAAGATGAGAAAGTTATACTATAAAATGAAAGCTTATGAGGAAATTAACGATATATGTCTTATTTTTGTCTTTCTGTTTTTTGTCAGCGCAGGCACAGAATAATAAGGTAAACGCTGAAAAATTTAATAAACAAGCTGAAACTGCATATCAAAGAGTACAATCGAATACGGATAGGGATTCGCTCGCTATCTATCGTGCTGTGGTAGATGGAATATTGTCTTCGTTAAAATGCGATGAATATGATAGAATGCCTAATCGTAAAGGTAAAATTAAACCAGAATTCAGTAAAGAAAACCAACAACGCATATCAACATTGTATCCAATGTTGATAGATGCAGGTCAGTTCCTATTAAAAAATAATTATACGAAAATAGAAGGACAGAAAGCTTTAGAACTTTATTTAACAACAAGAACAAATTCTTTGGTAGCAGATATTCCTGATGAAAGTGGAATTGCTGCATATTATTTGGCTTATGATTATTTAAAAACTAGGAATTTTAGATTAGCAGAGAAATATGCTAATATCGCCATACAATATGATGAAACAGCACAACCAGCTGTAGAAGTGAAGACAGAATGTATGGGAGAACAAATGAAAAATGCAGATGACTCATTAAAATATCTTGGCGTTCTAGCAAAATTATATGAAACAGAACCAACAAATACAAAATATTTTTCTTGGTTAATGAAGTTTTATCAGCATTCTACAGCCCGATTTAATATAGAAAGTTTTATAGACCATCAGTTGGTAAATAATTCGAAATCGTCAATACCGTGGATATTGAAAGGCGAAATAGCAATGCAAGCAGGAAGATGGGACGAGGCAATAGAAGCATATAAACTGGCAGATCAGCTATCGCCTAATTTAATTCCAATAGCTTTTAATATTGGTGTGTGTTTGAATATGCGAGGATTAGAAATGAGAAACGAAATGTTAGAAAAACAAAAGAAGGGAATACCAATACAAGAAAATGATTATATGATATATTTTGCCGATGCAAGAAATTATCTTGAAAGAGTAAAAGCAAAAGACCCTCGACGCAATAAGGTAGATTGGGTAAACCCTCTTTATATGGCTTATACTATGTTAGGAGATAAAATAAAAGCACAAGAATTAGAAGGACTGACAAATAAATAAAAGAGGTGAAAAAGAATATTTTAAAGAGCATATTGTTTCTTGTATTTATATTTAGCCCTATGTTATTGTATGCTCAAAAGAAACAATTGGCAACAGCTCGCGAATCACTGAAAACAGGAAAAGAGTTAGTGAAGGCGGAGAAATCTATGCAGAACTTATTAGAGGATTCGGTAAATCGCACTAATACTAAAATTTGGGTAATGCTTTGTGATATATTGATGAAGCAATATGAACAAGGTAATGAAAAATTGTATTTAAAACAACAATATGATACCGCAGCTTTCTTCTCTGTAACAAAACGAATGTATGAGACTATGGCAAAATTCGATTCTATTGATGCACACCTGAATATGCCTTCTCCCGTACTTCCAAAATATAGAGAACGTCATGCTCAATTTTTAAATTCTATTAGACCAAACCTTTTTAATGGTGGCACATATTTCCTTCATGTGAAGGATTATAAAACTGCTTACGATTATTTTGATAATTATATCAAGACGGATAAACAGTCGCTTTTTATAGGTTATGATTATGAACATAAAGATGATTTAATGCCCCATGCTGCTTATTGGGCAATGTATTGTGGCTATAAATTGGGAGATACAGAAAAAACAATGCGGTATCTGAATTTGGCAGAACGTGATAGTTCTATGTTGAACTTTGTGAGACAGTATGAGGCTAGTGCTTATTTAATGCAAAAAGATACAACAAAATACCTTAAAGCTTTGCAAGAAGGTTTTAAAGAATATCCCAATTTCGCATTTTTCTTTCCTCGATTAGTGGAATATTATGTTAAAAATGGAGATAACCAAATGGCACTCCAAATAACAGATAAAGCTTTAGAGACTGATTCAACAAGTGTATTGTTCCGTTTCACAAAGAGTACAGTATTGCTTAACCTTGGACGTTATAAAGAATGTATAGATATTTGTTTAAAACTGATACAAGAGAAGGCTGATTTTGCTGATGCATATTGTAATTTAGGATTAGCATATTTTGACCAGGCTATAGAGTTAGCCAAAACTCAACAAAATCGTTCTAAGCGAGTTAAAATAAATAAATTGTATGAAACTGCAATGCCATATTTAGAACAATACAAAAGATTGGCACCAAAAGCACGAGATAAATGGCTAGCACCATTATATACAATTTATTTGAATTTAAATATGGGAAAAGAATTTGACGAAATAGATAAATTGCGTAATGAAGCTAAATGAAGTAATAGAGAAATTAGATATAACGCTAAACGAAATGCAAGAAGCAACCTCCAAGGCAATCTTGCATTCTAATAAAGATGTTATAGTGTTGTCGCCAACTGGATCTGGGAAAACTTATGCTTATTTGTTGCCTTTGATAGAATTATTAGACCCAACAAAAGATGAAGTTCAGGCGGTTGTATTAGTACCTGGAAGAGAATTAGCAAAACAGTCGGCAAATGTAGTCCAAGATATAAAATCAGGTTTAAGAGTAATGGCTCTTTATGGTGGTAGACCAACAATGGACGAACATCGTGAAATGCGTAATGTGAAACCACAAATCATTTTTGCGACCCCAGGTAGATTGAACGATCATCTTGATAAGGAAAATTTTGAATCAAAAACTATACAATGGCTTATTATTGATGAATTTGATAAGTGTTTAGAGATGGGATTTCAACAAGAAATGCAAGAAGTTGTAGATAAGTTGCCTATGGTGAGGCGTCGTATATTATTATCTGCAACTGAGGCGGATTCTATCCCAAAGTTTATAAATATAGGCTCTAATATTTGCATAGATTATAGGAATAATGAAGACGAAACTTCTAATCGTGTTCAATTACATACAGTTTATAGTACAAAGAGAGATAAGTTAGAGACTCTTTCTGATTTATTGAAATATCTTGGCGACAAGAGTAGTATTGTATTCTTAAACTATCGAGAATCTGTTATTCGTACTGCTACTTATTTACAGGAAGAAGGTTTTTCTGTTTCTATATTCCATGGCGGATTAGAACAGAAAGAACGTGAAACAATGTTATATCGATTTTCGAATGGTTCAACTAACATTCTTGTAAGTACAAATTTAGGAGCAAGAGGTTTAGATATTCCCGATGTAGATAATATTATTCATTATCACTTTCCAGAAAACGAAGACGAATATATTCATCGAGTGGGGAGAACTGCGCGTTGGGATAAATGCGGTAATATATATTTCTTGTTAGGTCCAGATGAGCAACTTCCTAATTATATAAACCAAAAGGTTGATATTATGGAACTTCCAGATGTATTGCCTACCATAAAACCAGCGCGAATGTCTACATTATATATTGGTAAAGGAAAGAAAGACAAGATATCCAAGGGCGATATAGTAGGTTTTTTATGTAAAAAAGCAGGAGTGGAACGAATGGATATAGGAAAGATAGACATAATGCCACGTTTTTCTTATGTAGCAGTATCTCGAACAAAAATATCCCAAATTCTAAAGATGACGAAAGGTGAGAAAATAAAGGGTATTAGTACCGTTGTGGAAGAAGTGAAGTGATAGTTGTGTTATAATGCTGTATAATTTATAGATTACAAGCAAAAGGATTGATGAGGCAATAAAAATAGAAAGTAAAAATATGCTTAAATATTTGCCTATGTCAAATAAAAACTTTAATTTCGCAGACGTATGACTAAGTCTATACGCCCTTTTGAGGAATATAATAATATAATAATAAATAAGTTCAACTAAAAAATTAAGACATCATGAAGAAGTACAATTTTGGTGCTGGTCCATGTATTCTTCCACGCGAAGTAATAGAGAAAACAGCAAGTGCTATCTTAGATTTCAACGGAATTGGTCTTTCAATCGCTGAAATCAGCCACCGTTCAAAGGATTTTCAACCTGTAATGGATGAAGCAATGGCTTTGGTAAAGGAAATACTAAATGTTCCTGAAGGCTATTCAGTATTATTCTTAGGTGGTGGTGCATCACTTGAGTTCTGCATGATTCCTTTCAACTTCTTGGTAAAGAAGGCAGGTTACCTAAATACAGGTGTTTGGGCAAAGAAAGCAATGAAAGAAGCTAAATTGTTTGGTGAGGTTGTTGAAGTTGCATCATCTGCAGATGAAAACTACTCATATCTTCCAAAGAATTTTGATGTTCCAACAGATTTGGATTATTTGCACGTAACAACTAACAATACAATCTATGGTACAGAATATCATAAAGATTTAGATGTACCTGTTCGTATGATAGGTGATATGTCTTCTGATATTTTCAGTCGTCCAGTAGATGTTTCTAAGTACGATTGTATTTATGGTGGTGCACAGAAAAATCTTTCAATGGCTGGTGTAACATTCGTTATTATTAAAGACGATGTTCTTGGTCGTGTACAGCGCGAGATTCCTACAATGTTAGATTATCGTACACATATTAAGAAAGGTTCAATGTTTAACACTCCTCCTGTTGTTCCTATTTATACTGCATTAGAAAATCTTCGTTGGATTAAGGCTAATGGTGGTGTAGAAGCAATGGAGAAATTTGCTAAGGAACGTGCAGATATTGTTTACAATGAAATTGATCGTAACAAGTTGTTCCGTGGTACAGTAAAATGTGAGGAAGATCGCTCTTATATGAATATCTGCTTCGTTCTCAATGATGAGTATGCAGAACTTCAAGATGAATTTTTCAAATTTGCTACAGAAAGAGGTATGGTTGGTATCAAGGGACACCGTGATGTTGGTGGCTTCCGTGCAAGTTGCTACAATGCAATGACAGTAGAAGGCTGCAAGGCTCTTGTTGAAACCATGAAAGAATTTGAGGCTAAGCATTAATTAGAAAATATAGTAAAGGCACGGATAGACCTCTAATAGGTTATATCCGTGTACTTGCATTATAAAAATTTATTACTATGAAGGTTTTAATCGCAACAGAAAAACCATTTGCAGCAGCAGCTGTTGAAGGTATTAGAAAAGAAATAGAGGGTGCTGGACACGAACTTGCACTTTTAGAAAAATATACAGAAAAAGCTCAGTTGTTAGATGCTGTAAAAGACGTTGATGCACTTATCATTCGTTCAGATAAAGCAACAGCAGAGGTATTTGATGCTGCTAAGAATTTAAAAATAGTTGTTCGAGCTGGTGCTGGTTACGATAATATTGACCTTGCTGCAGCAACTGCACACAACGTAGTTGCAGAAAATACTCCAGGTCAGAACTCTAATGCTGTCGCTGAACTAGTTTTAGGACTTCTTGTTTATGGTGCTCGCAATTTCTATAATGGTAAGAGTGGTTCAGAATTGATGGGTAAGAAACTTGGTATCCTTGCATTTGGTAACGTTGGGCGTAATGTAGCTCGTATTGCTAAAGGTTTCAATATGGATGTTTATGCTTATGATGCTTTCTGTCCAAAAGAAGTTATCGAGGCTACAGGTGTGAAGGCTGTTGATAATCAAGAAGCTTTATTTGAGACTTGCGATATTGTTTCTCTCCATATTCCTGCAACTCCTGAAACAAAACAGAGTATTAACTATGCTCTTGTGAATAAGATGTCTAAGGGAGCAACTCTTATCAATACTGCACGAAAAGAAGTTATCAACGAACCAGAACTCATCAAGTTGATGGCGGAGCGTGAAGATTTGAAGTTTATCACAGATATTAAGCCAGATGCTGATGCTGAATTTGCTAAGTTCGAAGGTCGTTACTTCAGCACACCTAAGAAGATGGGTGCTCAAACAGCAGAGGCTAACATCAACGCTGGTATTGCAGCTGCAAAGCAAATAAATGCTTTCTTTGCTAACGGTGATACCAAATTCCAAGTAAATAAATAATATTTAAACTCATATTGCAGATTATTAGGAACTATGCTTATAAAACAGCAAAAGCCCTGATAGTCTGCTTTTATTTTATATCTACAACATATTATGGCAATAGTAAAACCATTTAAAGGTGTTCGTCCTCCAAAGGAATTCGTAGAACAAGTAGAAAGTCGTCCATACGATGTATTAAATTCAGAGGAAGCACGTGAAGAAGCTAAAGGAAACGAAAAAAGTCTTTACCATATCATTAAACCAGAAATAGATTTCCCAGAAGGTACAAGTGAATACGATCCACGTGTTTACGAAAAGGCTGCTGAGAATTTTAAGATGTTCCAAGACAAGGGTTGGTTGGTGCAAGACGATAAAGAACAATACTACATTTATGCTCAAACAATGAATGGCAAGACACAATATGGTATTGTTGTTGGCGCTGCTTGTCAAGATTATGTAAATGGTGTTATAAAGAAACATGAACTTACACGCCGCGACAAGGAAGAAGATCGTATGAAACATGTTCGTGTAAACGATGCAAATATAGAACCTGTTTTCTTTGCTTATCCAGATAATCCTGTGTTGAAAGAAATTACATCTCGCTATGCTGCTACTACTCCAGAATACGACTTCATTGCTCCTATTGATGGTTTCCGTCACCAACTTTGGGTAGTCTCTGATGATAAAGATATAAAGACTATTACTGAAGAATTTGCAAAGATGCCAAGTCTTTATATTGCAGACGGGCATCACCGTTCTGCTGCAGCTGGTCTTGTGGGTGGAGAGAAAGCAAAAGCTAATCCAAATCATACAGGAAAAGAGGAATATAACTACTTTATGGCTGTTTGCTTCCAAGCTTCTGAGCTTACTATTCTCGATTACAACCGTGTTGTTAAAGATTTGAATGGTATGACTCCTGCACAGTTCCTCGAAGCATTGAACAAGAACTTCATAGTAGAAAAGAAAGGTACTGCTATTTATAAACCAGCTCATTTACATGAGTTCTCACTATATTTAGATGGCGAGTGGTACTCTCTCACAGCTAAAGAAGGTACATACGATAACAACGATCCTATTGGCGTGCTCGATGTTGATATATCAAGTCGTTTGATTCTCGATGAACTTCTCGATATAAAAGATTTACGTTCAAGCGATCGTATAGACTTTGTTGGCGGTCTTCGTGGTTTAGAAGAACTTAAGAAACGTGTAGATAGTGGTGAAATGAAGATGGCTTTGGCACTTTACCCTGTATCTATGCAACAAATTATGGATATTGCTGATAGTGGAAAGATTATGCCTCCAAAGGCAACTTGGTTTGAGCCAAAACTTCGTTCAGGACTTATTATTCACAAGCTTTCGTAAGTATAGAATATCATTAATGCTGATTTTATATCAAGTTAATTAATGACCGATAAGTATAAAACAGTACACAAAGACACAATAGGCGAGGGGTTTTATTCCGAAAAGAGGAGTAAATTCCTCGCCTTTGTGCATCATATCGAATCTGCTGAAGAGGCTTTAGATGTTGTGAGGCATTATAAAAAGAAATATTATGATGCGCGGCACTGTTGTTATGCTTATCGTTTAGGGGCTGATGGTGCTGAATTTCGTGCTAATGACGATGGAGAGCCTTCTTCAACTGCGGGTAAACCTATTCTTGGTCAGCTTATAAGCAACGATATTACTAATACTTTAATTTGTGTAATCAGATATTTTGGTGGCGTAAAGCTTGGTACGAGTGGACTGATTGTTGCATATCGCGAAGCCGCTGCAGACGGAATAGCACATTCGAAAATAGAAGAAAAGTTTGTAGAACACATTGTTCATTACACCTTTTCTTATCCAATGATGAACGATGTTATGAAAATAGTAAAGGATATGAATGCTAACATCGTTGAACAAAAGTTTGATAACACTTGCGAAATTGTACTCTCTATTCGCAAATCATTCGCCGAACAACTTGAAATGCGACTGAATAGTCTTTCGTTTGCTTAGTATGGGGATATAAAGCTATTTATTCGACCTATATGTCAAAAATACATAGTGGCGAACAAAAAAGGCTACTGACTTTTATATGGAATACTGAAACTAACAAACACAAATGCCCCAAAATATCGGAAATAATGTTCAGGAACATTGACAATGTTATTAGTATTATGGAAAGAACTATAGTTCGTCTAATAATTTATTTTCATGTTTATCTGTGTTTATTTGATCCCAATAGTCAATATGGACATTATAGATATATGGATAGTTATACATAGTTTCATTTTTACTTATGAAAATATCTATTCTACCAAAGCATTCTTTCCATATAGGTTCTTCTTCTGATGGCAATTCATAACGTGAAGAGTTCTATGCAAAATCCAACAAATCCACCATTATTGCTATCAATACAGATAAAATTGAACCAAAGAAAATTATAGATATTTCTAATGGGATTGATCCACAGACAGGAAAACCCTTACAAGGAAAAGCTTTTGGATATGCGACAAAGGATGCTGAGGTCCTTATTGATGGGGAAATACCAAAAGAAGCATATACTGTTGTAAAGAAACATCATTAAATTATATTATGGATTATATAAAACAACTATGTAAAATAAAGAAATCTTTATCTACTTTAGATAGTACTCCTTGTAACACCATAGAAGAAGCTAAACTTTGCTTAACAAAATATGATAAGCTGAAAGATGATATCATAAAAGTTATAGCATCTGTTTCGAATGATTCTATGCTTTCAAATCAAGACAAGGAGGAAGTCTATGTAAACGGTATTCGTGTTTTAACGAATTATATTGGTAATGCTGACGACGTACAAAAATATGGTAAGGCGTTAGAAAATATTCTAGGGGATACAAAAATGATGAAGGCACAATTGGATTTTTTTTATAACAGTTTAGATATTGGAAGATGGTTATAGAAGACTATAACTATAACGACTTCCCTGCAGTAGCGTTCGCAGCACGAATAGATGGAAGAGACCAAGACACGTTCGTGCCTGCCGCCAAGCTTGTTGCCAACGGCGATTGTTTCTCCATCGTGTCCGACTATCTCGGCACACCCCTGCAAGCTTACGATAAAAAGGGCGACAAGGTTTGGGAACAGGAACTGGACATCTACGGGCGGCAAAGGAAACGCCCGTCTGCAATCATTCCATTCAAGTACCAAGGGCAGTATGAGGATGCGGAGACAGGTTTGTATTACAATCGTTTCCGCTACTACGATCCGAATTCGGGGAGTTATATCAGCCAAGACCCGATTGGGTTGGTAGGCGAGAATCCTACTTTGTATTCACATGTTAAATCACCTAATTCCCAATTAGATCTCTTAGGGCTAGATGTGTATGCGTTAGTTGCGACTCATGATGGATGGTATCCTGTCTACGAATATGGAACAAAAGATCCTATTGCATATACAAAACTGAATAAAGGTGATGTTTACAAAATAGGAGAAACTCAACACCCTAAGACCAGATATTCTCAAGTGCGTCTTGACGAAGCAAGGATTAATAGATCAAAGGCCACAGCTGTCGCCTTTGATGCCGATGGAAACATTATTCCTGCAGGTGTTAAGATGAAACCAATATCACAGGGAGGAACAAAAAAAGCTGATCGTCAACTGGAAAACAGCTTATTAAAAAAGTATAACGAAGAGCATGGCCACCTGCCTGCTGGCAATAAACATTATCACTAAGCAAAAAGTATGAGCGTATTTTTATTTTCAACTTATGAGTTAGATTCCTCTGGTGCACATTCTACAGATTTGCGTATAGGAAAAGTTCTTGATAATATTGTCGATAACTTGAATGACTTATATTGGCAGGAAACGCTTGTCAAACAAATAGGTTATGACAAGCGCAAAGGAAGAAAAATTAAATTATATTTACGAGTTTTCCGAAAGAATAGAATTGCTGAGAATGAGATGAAATCTTATTGTAGATTTATGAAGAAAGAAGGATGTTTAATAATTGATCCTATTTTTCTTTAGAAGACTATTCTAGTTTGAAAGATAAAGAGTTGTCAGCCAAGATGTATAATGATATATTTCAATATTTAGAACTATCCATAAAAAGATACAAAACAAAATTTGATGATTTCAGCTTTCATACATTTTTTGATTGTTTACAACTTAGAGTTAACGACATACGGCAAGGCCATTTCACACAACATAAGAATGATCAACTTGAAAAACTTTTAGAGGGGATAATAGATTAGGCTAATCTTTGTGAGACGTTCTCTTTCCTTTACTTTTTATTTCGTTCCCATGCAAGAGATGCTATAGGTGGTGTGGCATCTTAAGTTACGCTACGGCTTGTTTGTACTGCACCATGCGGTATAAACGCCAACGAACTTAAACATAGTTTAAGAAAACAAAACCTTTATGTGAATATTGTTAAAGAAGGAGTCTTTCTTCTCTTTATTTGTTGCCGTTTTGAAATTATATTGAGACCTCTGCAAAACCTTCATTTATAGAGAAATTCCCATTTATTTGTGTTTAGAAGCATATTCCAACGTGTTTATTGTTATAATTGATGCCGTAAAACGATTATTATCATCTATATTTGTGTCCAATTTTCTTTTATTTGAGAGCATTGGACACAATTATCCCTGGCGTTCGATATAAGTTGTAGGCAACAGCCTCCATAATATGCTGTGCATGTGTTTTGGCAAGTCCTACATATCTTGCCGTACCTCCCCTAAACCATCTGTGTATGGAACCAAAAGTGCGTTCCACCCTGTACCTAATTTTACTGATAGCCACATTGATGCGTTTCTCTCTTTCTGTAATCTTATGCGCCCTTGTTCCTTTGTGCATAATGCGACATTTTAGTTTCATTCGAGCAAGTGTCTCCTTGTTTTCTGCCGAGTCATAACCCTTATCAGCATATACGAGAGTCTTTTTCGGAAGATTTGCTTTTTCTGGGGCGTTTCCAAATGCTTGATATCGCTCTCATTAGCTGCGGTAGTCTCCTCTGCAAGAACCAATCCATTTTCATCTGTAACTGAATGCCGTTTGTATCCAAAGTGGAGCCTTCCCATTTTCTTGATCCAGCGTGCCTCCCCATCAACATTGGGCTTGAGTTTCTCCTTGAGCATAGCTTTCTCGGATTTTAATTTACCCGTTTCTTCATCTCTGTCCTCAACTATCTCATACTCCTTACGACCACGTGGACGACTAGGACTATCGGTAATGCTGGCATCGACGATAGCCCCACGTTTGACAATAACACCTTGTTGCTCCAACTGACGGTTAATCTCATTCAGTACCATATCATAAAGGTCTGCCTCTACAAGAATGTTACGGAAACGACATACAGTCGTACTATCAGGAGCAACATCTTCCAAACCCAGTCCTACAAAGCGGCTGAAAGACAAACGATCGTTTACCTGCTCCTCAACCTCACCATCACTAAGACCATACCAAGTACGGAGAAGTTCGATTTTAAAAAGCACAAGACTATCATAGCTCGGACGACCAGTTGCCTTGTTACCTTTGGTGTAGGCAATTTCAATAATACCACGGATTGGATTCCAATCGATAATATTGTCTATCTGAGAAAAGAAGGTCTGCTTGACCTTACGCTGACCGGCTAATAGGTCGGCAAAACTGAGAGAGGAGAGTTGCTGTTTCATACTATAAAGGTACGAAAAATAATGATATAAGCAAATTTCTAAACTAAGAGTTTTGCAGAGGTCTCATATTATTAATAACAGCCTTTACACGATAGACTTTCTTTGTTTGTTCATCATAATAAACATACAATCCTACCTTATTCCCAACGAAAGTTCCATCAAAACATCTTACTCCGTTTGATATAGCTTCACTATATAGTTTATTATACACATATCCTTTCTGTACTATTTTTGCTTGAAACTGGTTGATAGTTCCATCTATAGGAATGCCAGAAAATTTTAGATGTTCTGACTGGGCATAACAGAATATGCCTAATAGCATTGTGAATGTAAATAATACGATACGTTTCATAAGTGTAATTGTTAAGTTAATGTTTCTAGTGAGCTTAAAAAATGTTATGATATACTGAGACGGTTTATGCTCTTTACTGTAAACTATCTATTGATTTCTTTTGCGAATACCACAAAGTGTCTCAGACAAAGCAAAATTATTGTTCAATCTTCTCTACTTTTGGCGATGAAACTTTCTCTATAGTTGGTGTAGTTGCAGGTTTTGACACTGTTTTTGTAGGTACAGTTTGTGTAGGGTCGTTAGCAGGAACTGGTAGAGGGGCAGAAGGCGTAACATTTTCTTGATTCTCTTTTTCTGCTTTTCGTTGTGTGTTTATGATAGTTTCTTCATTATTTTTCTTTGTTTCGCTATTACTTTTTACGTTTTCTTCGTTTGTTGTTAGGTCTCTCTTCCTACTTTTTCGGTTTGGCCATAGGTAGTCGCCCACAACATCTACAGTATCAAGCACAGCATTCCGTTGTTGCTCTTCTTGCTGTTCTTGTTCAGAAACTACATCATCTTCGGCAATCACAAAGTTGTAAAACAGTCCGAAACCAAATAAAATTAGTATCATTACGAGCAGTTTAAATGTAAGAGAACTTATAAACTTACGTTTCTTTCCTTCGTTCGCCATAGTTTTACTTTTTATTAATTGAATATCTTTTGCAAAGATAGGAATAAAAAAGCAGAAAAAGGGGCAAAGCTGAAAAACTCTCCCCCCTTAATGTTTTATTCTTTAATTCGTATAAGGGCATTTGCTAAGATAGCAGTTAGTCCCCCCATTGTTATACCGCTAGAGAAAATGTTTTTTATTATTGGGGGCATTTGGTCTAATATGTTTGGCACAAGTTCTACGCTTAATCCCATAGCAAAACTTATTGCCATAACCAAAACTGCCTTGCGATTGATGGAGGTTGATGCAATAATACGAATGCCAGCAGCTGCAACAGTTCCAAACATAAGCAATGTTGCACCGCCGAGAACGCAGTCTGGAATGAGTGAAAATATTTGTCCTACCACTGGAAATAGCCCTAAAATAAGCAAAGCACCTGCTACAAAGTAGCCCACATAGCGACTGGCAACGCCCGTAAGCTGTATCATTCCGTTGTTCTGTGCGAAGATAGAGTTTGGAAAACTATTGAAAACTGCTGCAAGAAGCGAATTGAAACCGTCTGCCAAGATGCCTCCTTGCGCACGTTTCATGAATACTGGTCCTTCAACTGGTTCTCCTGAAATCAGCGAATTGGCAGTAATATCTCCGTAAGCCTCAACTGCTGTTACCAAATATATCAGTCCCAATCCGATGATGGAGCCGGTGTCGAAATGCAAACCATACTTGAAAGGTTCAGGAATGTTTAGTGTACCCGTATCGCCTAACCGTGAAAAGTCTATTAAGCCTAAGAAGTAAGCAACAGTAGAACCTAATATTAGTCCCAAAACGATAGATGCCATTCGTAAGAACGGATTGCTTGATCTATTGAATATAACGATGCTGACTAGCACAAGTAATGCTAATCCAAGATTTTGTATAGAGCCAAATGTATGTGTAGCCATAGCAGCATTTCCACCGCCACACGAGTTTATGCCCGCTTTTATTAAGCATAAACCAATAAGTGTAACAACAATCCCCGAAACTAGGGGAGTTATTATCTTACGCATATAGGGCAGCACGCGGCTGACCAGCATTTCTACAACCGATGCCACCATACAAGCTCCGAATATATAGCTTAGTCCCATCTCGACATTCATCTTCCCGTTTACCATTCCGAGCATACCTGCTCCGATAATGGGACTGATGAACGAGAAAGAAGTTCCTTGAATGCACAGCAAACCTGCACCAAGAAAACCAAAACGTTTACATTGAATGAAGGTTGCAATGCCCGAAACAAACAACGACATAGATATAAGATATCCTGTTGTTTCTAAATCGAATTGTAACTCAGAGCTGATAATGAGTGGTGGAGTAATGATAGCTACGAAAATTGCTAACAGATGCTGTACTGCAGCAAAGATGGTTTCGCGCAAAGGCGGTCGGTCGTTCAGCCCATAAATAAGTTCTTTTTTTTGTTCCATAGGTTTTTATTGTTGTCTAATCTTTATTTCACAGTTGTCTAATGAGTCGATAATAGCCAAGCTTTCGCAACGTATTCCTGCTGCTTCTATAATCTCACGACCATTTTGGAATGCCTTTTCAATGATAAATCCCATACCTACAAGTTCAGCCCCAGCCTGACTACACAAGTTTATTATTCCTTTTGCAGCATTGCCGTATGCTAAGAAGTCGTCTACAAAAAGAACCTTATCTGAAGGTGTAAGATATTCTTTTGATATACAAACATGGTATTCGCGCTGCTTTGTAAACGAGAATACAGTAGCCGAAAGCATATCAGCCATTGTAGAAGGCTTTTTCTTTTTGGCAAAAACGACTGGCAAATCGAGCAAGAACCCCATCATAATGGCTGGTGCAATGCCACTTGCTTCAACAGTTATAATCTTATTTATTTCTGTGGAAGCATAGCGCCGAATAAGTTCCACAGCAATTTGCTTCATCAGGTTAGGGTCTAACTGATGATTAATAAATTTGTCTACCTTTAAAATACCCCCCTCATAGCATTTCCCATCTTTAAGAATGCGATCTATCAATGTTTTCATTGTACGGTTATTTACTTAGCTTGTTGTTAATTTTCTGCTTATATATGTCTAACGCTGTTGCTAAAAACGGTTGTTAGAAATATATAGAGTGCAAAAGTAGTAAATTATGAAAGACTATTAGCCAATCTCATCATTTATTTTCTTTTTCAATGGAAAGAAACGAAGTAAAAGGACAGTTTTTGCTAAAGTTGCATTCCTTTCTGTAAAATATTATGTACTTTTGCAGCCTAATTTCGGTATGGTTTGCTTTATACTAAGGTTTATTGTACCGATATTAACAAATCTATTAATTATATGTACAAACCAATTTTTAACAAGCGTAGTGTAGTGAAGTTTACTCACTTTTCTAATCGCGGCTATTCTCTCTTTGCTGTTTTAGGTAAAGAAGTGATAATTGGTGTACTGAGTGTTGCTACTCTTCAACATGCAACGGCACATAACACAAGTAATGATGCCTTGAAAGTAAGTGGCGATTCTACAGTAACCAATAAGCAAGTGCTGTTAGACGAAGTAAATGTAACTGGTACACGGGCGCCACTGACTGTTAGTCAGCAAGCGAGAATGGTAACTGTACTGAGTCGTGAAGATATTAAAGCTGCGCCAGTACAAAGTGTAAACGACCTTTTAAAGTATGCTGTAGGGGTAGATGTGCGACAGAAGGGAGCTTTAGGAGCACTTACCGATGTGAGCATACGTGGTGGAAACTCTGAGCAGATTACTATTTTGCTGAATGGCATTAATATCTGCGACGCACAAACAGGACATAATGCGTTTGATTTTCCTGTTGATTTAAATGAAATTGAACGTATAGAAGTTCTCGAAGGTCCGGCAGGACGCGTTTATGGTACATCGTCTTTATTGGGTGCTATAAACATTGTAACAAAAACTCCCCAGTCTTCTTCTCTCTCTGCACGTATAGAAGGTGGTTCTTATGGCTATCTTTCAGCTGGTGCACGTGCAAACATTGCACAAGGGCATTGGAACAATCAGCTTTCTGCATCGTATACTCGAAGCGATGGATATCTACGAAATAAGGCTGGAAAACTGAGCGCAGACTACAAGACGAGCAAGGCTTTTTATCAAGGTAATTATAACGACGACCAGATTGCAGTAAACTGGCATGCTGGAATGAGCGTTAAAGACTTTGGTGCTAACACGTTTTATGCAGCAAAATATGACGACCAGTTTGAACACACGTTTAAAACTTTTACTGCCTTGCAGGCTGAGAACAAACAAGGACTATTTCACATTCGTCCGTCTATCTATTGGAATCGTAGTATGGATAGATTCGAACTATTCCGTGGAGCACCACAAAAGTATGCGTATAACTACCACAGAACCGATGTGTATGGTGTAAATCTTAATGCTTATTTCGATTGGCGTTTGGGACGAACTGCTTTTGCTGCTGAGCTGAGGCAAGAGGAGCTTGTGAGCACAAACCTTGGCGAAAAGCTCGAACGAAACCATCATATCCATGGAACTAATCTCGACTATACGCATGGAATTAACCGTACCAATCTGCAATTCGTATTGGAACACAATATTATTCTTTCACGCTTTACGCTATCGGCAGGTATTGTTGCTGTGAAGAATAGTCAGGCCGATATGAATATGCGCATCTATCCTGGTATAGATGCAAGTTATAGAATAGGAAATGCATGGAAAGTTTATGCCTCGTACAATTCTTCGTTGCGTATGCCGTCGTTTACCGAATTGTTCTATTCGGTGGGAGGACATAAAGCCGATAAACACCTAAAACCAGAAGAGCTTTCGGCTCTCGAAACAGGTGTAAAGTATAGTTGGAGCGGAATTAGTGGAAAAACGAGTCTTTTCTATAATCGGCAGAAAAATCGTATCGACTGGATTTCTGATGGAACACTTGATGCTAATGGTGCAGTGCTTTGGAAAAGTGTAAACTTTGGTCTTATCAACGTTGTTGGTTTAGAATCTTCGTTACGTTTCGACTTCTATATGTTGATGCCATCACAACGTTTCTTTAAACAATTTGGTATAGCCTATTGCTATCTTAACCAAAATGAAGAGGAACATAATGGCGTTACAAGTAAATATGTTTTAGAATATGTGAAAAACAAAATGGTGGCTGATTTGCAACTGAATTTATGGCGAAACCTTGACTTAGGTCTAAACTATCGGTTGCTTCACCGTATGGGAAATTACATTGATACCGCCAATCAGCACCATAAATATGCAACGTATGGCATACTCGATGCACGTCTATCGTGGAATGCAAATAAATGGACAGCATTTGTTGCTGCAAACAACTTGCTGAATAAGACATACGTAGACTATGGAAATGTGCCACAACCAGGGACTTGGATTACTGCAGGTTTCAACATACAAATATAGTTTTGTAATATTGGCTAGTTATAACAATAGATGTATTCATTACTCTTAAAGTTTATTACTCAATATAACATCGTTTCCAATAAAAAATATGAGTTCGAACTAGGGTGCTTAAAGCGCAACACTCAACATTAAATGTAGATTGTAATATATAAGAATGATTTAGAAATGAGTGGTATGTTTGAAAATTCATAGTATTGTTATAGGTAAAGAACGCTCACTATTTCGACAGTAAAGATAATGCTTTGCGTGGAAAAGTGAACGTTCTTTTGTATATTTCCTCTTCGTTTCTTTTTTCTGCTTGCTTTAATAACTTCTATTTGTAACACTAAGGTAAGTGAGTTCTACTGTATGTTGAGAATATATACAATGTATTGTTAATTAGATACTTATAATAGTGTGTAAATCAGAATATTATAGAATAAAAAAGTTAATAATAGTCATCTGGTTAAATCTCTTTTAAGTGTTATAATATAAAGTGACAAAGGTTGTAGTTTTTTGTGATATCTAATTTGCAACTGATAGATATCTAAAACGAACGTGATAGATATCTAAGACGAGTGCGATAGATATCTAAAATGAAAGAACTGTATTTGACTAACTTTTACAAGGCATTTGATATGTTTTATTTTATGGGCGAGTAGACAGTAGCTATTGGTTATAATATTCCAATCTATTATTTACTGTGCCTCCGATTCTATTGTAGATTAGATTGTTTTACTTTATAACATACACCGTCTGAGTTGTGTTATAAAGTGGAACAAGATGGATGGTAAGAAGACGAAAGCAGGCACAAGGTCAATAGTATGAACTATAACAATGGAGTTACCGTATAATGGCAGATTTGGGTTTGAATTAAAGTATAGTTTTTAGTTTGAATTGCGGGAGGACAAACAAAAAGAATGGAAGAACAGTATTTAAAGTTCTTCCATTCAGTACAATTGTATGTTTTATAAAAGAGTGTTTATTTGTCTTTTCGTCCGAATATAGAGAAATGTACGTATCGTTTTGGGTGTGCTTTAAGGTTTACAACCAAACTATCAACACTGCGCAATGTGCTGTTTAAGTTGTTGTAAAGTGCAGGATCGTTCATTAGCAAGCCCATTGAGCCCCGGTTACTATTCAGTGTTGCCGTAAGTTTGTTTACTTCGTCGAGTGCCATATTTAGTTTGGCAACAGTAGTTTGAACATCTAACGCATTAACCTTATCGTTTAACGATGTCATTAATACGTGTGCACCTTTAACAGTTGAACGCGCATCGGCAATGCCATGTTTAGCTTCTACCATTACACCATTTGTATTATTAAGCAGCCCGTTAGCTTTTCTTGTCATAGATGGAAGTGAACTATTAAGTTGTGCCAACAATATATTTAACTGTTTGCTTGATATTGTTAAGTCGCTACTAATTTTATTTGCGTTGTGTAATGTGCTTGTTAAGGCTGGGTCAGAAGTTAATGTTACGATATTCGAAAGTATGCTATCTATTTTTGGTATCATTCGTTGAACATCAGGAATAGCTTCTTTCATTTTTCCAAATACACCGTCGTTAACATTTCCTGCTATAATGCCATCTTGCTTTAAATATTGTTTTGCATTACTAAGAATAAGGTTTACCTTTACATTACCCATAATATCGCTTACAATTTCAGCAGTAGAGCCAACAGGAATTGCATATCCTTGCTTATTGTAACAAATACGTTAATAGGTTTAGATGGGTCTTTATAGTTGTAAACAATATCTTTTACTGTTCCCACTTTAAATCCATTAGCATAGATTGGTGTGGTAGGCGTAAGTCCATCAACCTTATCGAATTGCATATTATACTCCATATCAGCTGAGTATAAATTAATTCCTTTAAGGAAATTCATACCAAAATAAAGTATTACGATGCCAACAATTGCCACCAATGCTATTCTTACTTCGGGCGATAATAATTTTTTCATATTCATTTCTTCTTATTCTTAACAAATTCTTTAATAGCTTCTCCAGTGTTCATTCGTTTGCCTTTTTTGAATGCAACTATAAATGCTTGCGGAAAGTCCTGCTTTAGTTTCTCTTTTAATCGTAAAATCTCGTTGTAGTCTGCACTATTACCAATCATATATTTGTACAAATCTCCCTCAGTTTCTGACGATACGTTTTTGTGTCCTTTAAACAATTGGCTGTCTGGGGTAAGCTGCCTGTTTATGGCAAATATTTGTATTTTAAATATGGGGACATCTGTTGTTGGTTTTTCTACAACAGGTTGTTTCTTGTCTTTTGTATGTGTAGCTTTTACTATGGGCTTTACTGTCTGTTGTTTATTCCTTACAACATTTATTTTTTTAGGTACTTCTACATTCTCCGACGATTTACTTGTATTCTTCGATAATCTACCTAAAATGTTCTCTATAGGTAATTGGTTTTTGGAAGACGGACGATAGGGAATGGTAACTTTTCCATCATATCTGTTCTTATATTCTACAAATGCCTCGTAAATACCATGTGCCATAAGGTCTATTCCGCGTTGTGAGTTAAGGAACTGTTCTTCTTCTTCTGACGTAATGAATCCTAACTCTATAAGGCAGCTTGGCATTGAAGTTTCGCGCAATACAAGAAATCCTGCTTGATGCACTCCTTTATCGTTTCGATTGGCTTTAGAACAAACAGAACGTTGAATGAGCCGAGCTAGTTCGACACTCTTCTCCATATTTCCCGATTGAAGAATTTCAAACATAATATAGCTCTCTGATGACTTTGGATCGAAACCCTCGTAAGTCTTTTCGTATCCTTTCTCCAGTGAAATAACACTATTCTCTCGCATCGCCACATCTAAGTTGTCCTTTGCACGGTGCATACCTAAAGTATAAACTTGAAAGCCCTGTGGTGGTGTTTTTGTGGGTGGAACAGAATTGGTATGTACAGAAATAAACAAATCGGCTTTCGCTTTATTGGCTATTTCTGCTCTGCCTTTCAGTGGAATAAATACATCAGTTTTGCGTGTGTAAATAACCTTAACATCTGGAAGATTATCCTCAACCAAACGTCCAAAGGCTAATGCTACGTTTAAATTAATATCCTTTTCGTTTGAAAAGGCACCTAATGCTCCCACGTCTTTTCCACCATGACCAGCATCAATAACAAGTGTGAATTTATCTTTTGCACTTATTTTTATGAGTGCAAACAAAAAGAAAATTATGAGGAAAGGTAGTTCGTCTATTCATACTTTGTATAATTGCACGCAAAGTTAAGCATTTTCATTTGAATAGATTAGGCTAACACTTGGTTTTTTCATTTATTAAATGTAATTCTACACCTGCTCCGCTGCAATCAGCTCCCATTGGTGGATTTATCTTTGTTAGGTTAAGGTCTATTGATTCTATATCGGGAAAAACTTTTATTATAGCTTCTGCTATCCGATATGCAGTATGTTCTAACAATTTTGTAGGTTGTAGCATTACTATTTTTACAATATCGTAAACATCGGCATAACTTATTGTGTCGTTTACATTGTCTGTTAGCATTGCTTTGCCTATATGATAACACAAACGAAGGTCGGCAACATAATCGTTGCCAACCTTTCGTTCCAATTCGCTTACACCGATGTAGGCATGAAACCTTACACCTTTTATATATATATAGCTTGTTTCTAATTTCATTATTTGACAAAACTATTTGTTTATCCGCAGCGAGAAGCTCCGCAATTAGTACATATAAGACAGCCTTCTTGATAAACTAATGTCTCTTGTCCGCACACAGGGCACGTTTGTCCTGAAGCTGTTGTACCATCGGTTACATATTTCTTTAGAGCACGTTCCACACCATTCTTCCATGTGTTAATACTTTCATCTTTCAACTGTAGCGACCCTACGAGATGAATGACATGGTCTATTGGCATACGATAACGCAATACTCCAGAGATGAGTTTTGCATAGTTCCAGTATTCTGGATTAAATTTCTCAGAAAGTCCTTCAACGGTTGTTTTATATCCCCGTTTATTCTCAAACTGGAAGTCATAACGGTGTGTACCATCGGCATTGGTTTGTTTTATAACTTTACCCTTTGTTACACTTTTGGGCAATACAATACCTTCATCGTCGTCTTGTAATCCAGTGAATATTTCGTAGGGATAACCATCAAGAAGTCCTACGAATGCAACCCATTTTTCTTTATTGTTCTGGAATCTAACTACATCGCAATCTAACACTTTGGGACGTTCTTCTATTACTTGCGGTGGGGTACAAGTATGTTCGTGCTTCTCTTCTGATGAATTCAAATCATGGTCTTCGTTTGTTTCTTTTTCTTTTTCGTTTTTCTTTTTCTTATCTTTCTTCGAAACAGAAATCATAACGCCTGAACGAGAACCGTCGCGATAAATGGTGCAGCCCTTGCAACCAGAGCGCCAGGCCTCTACGTAAAGTTTGTTTACCAATGCTTCATCTACATTGTTTGGTAGATTTACTGTTACAGAGATAGAATGGTCTACCCATTTCTGAATAGCTCCTTGCATCCGAACCTTCATAAGCCAATCTACATCGTTCGCGGTAGCTTTATAGTAAGGCGACTGTTTTACAAGGTCGTTTATCTCTGCTTGTGTATATTTCTTTGTTGTATCGAATCCGTTTATCTTCATCCATTCTAAAAATTTCTTGTGATAAACAATGTATTCTTCAAATGAATCTCCAACCTCGTCTACATAATCGACGTGTACATCTGTATCGTTCGGATTAACTTTTCTACGACGTGTATAAACTGGCATAAATACTGGTTCGATACCCGAAGTAGTTTGTGTCATAAGTGAAGTTGTTCCTGTAGGCGCAATTGTTAAGCAGGCAATGTTACGACGACCATATTTCTGCATATCGGCATAGAGTTGTGAATCTGCCTCTTTTATGCGTAACACAAATGGATTCTTTTCTTCTCGTTTTGCATCAAGATAGTAAAGGCGCCACGTTCTTGTGCCATAGTAACCGATGAACGATAAGCAGACAGTGCCAGTGTTTTATGCACGTCTACAGCAAATTTAGTTGCTTCTTCTGTTCCGTAGCGTAAGCCCATAGCAGCTATCATATCACCTTCGGCTGTTATTCCTACTCCTGTACGGCGTCCTTTTCCACTCTTTTCTTTTATCTTTTCCCAAAGATGGTATTCGGCTAGTTTCACTTCGTCGCTTTGTGGGTCATGCTTAATTTTTTCCATTATATGATCTATCTTCTCCATCTCTAAATCTACAATGTTGTCCATTAAGCGTTGTGCCAAAGCAGCGTGTTTCTTGAATAAATCGAAATCGAAGGTTGCGTCTTTTGTAAATGGATTCTTTACGTAAGCGTAAAGATTGATAGATAGCAAGCGACAGCTATCGTATGGACACAATGGAATTTCGCCACAGGGATTGGTAGAAACTGTACGGAAACCTAAGTCGGCATAGCAATCTGGAATACTCTCTCTAATAATTGTATCCCAAAAAAGAACACCAGGCTCAGCACTCTTCCATGCGTTGTGTACTATTTTATCCCACAACTTTTTGGCAGAAATTTCTTTTTTGAAGCTTGGTTTTTCTGCATCAATAGGGAATTGTTGTTCAAAAGGAGTATCGTTTACGGCTGCTTCCATAAAGCCATCGGTAATTTTTACTGATACGTTTGCGCCTGTAACTTTACCTTCTTCCATCTTTGCATCTACAAAAGCTTCAGTATCGGGGTGCTTAATACTTACGGAAAGCATTAATGCACCACGGCGACCATCTTGTGCTACTTCGCGTGTACTATTAGAGTATCGCTCCATAAATGGTACTAAGCCTGTTGAGGTAAGGGCTGAATTGTTTACAGGTGAACCTTTTGGGCGCACGTGACTGAGGTCGTGTCCTACTCCTCCACGGCGTTTCATTAATTGAACTTGCTCTTCGTCTATACGCAAGATTGCACCATAAGAGTCGGCATCGCCATCAAGTCCTATCACAAAACAGTTTGAGAGTGAGGCTATTTGGTAGTTGTTTCCTATTCCTGTCATTGGACTTCCTGCTGGTATTATATAGCGGAAATGATCTAACAGATGGAAGATTTCTTCTTTACTAATAGGGTTTTTGTACTTCTTTTCTATGCGAGCTATTTCGTTGGCAATGCGCCAATGCATATCTTCTGGCGATTTTTCGTATATATTGCCAAAGCTATCCTTCATAGCATACTTGTTTACCCAAACTCTTGCGGCTAATTCATCACCGTCAAAATACCTCAGCGAGGCCTCAAATGCTTCGTCAAATGAGTATGTTTTGTTCTCTTTCATTAATTTGTCTAGTAAAAAATGCGGTTGCGAAGTTACTAATTGTTTTCCAAAACAGAAAACTTTTGTTTAACTTTGTAGCCTAAAATTTTCTAAAATGAACAATATATTCAATCGTAGAAGCATTAGAAAATACAATAACAGAGAGGTTTCTAATGCTCTTTTAAAGGAACTTTTGAGTAAGGCTGAACGAACTCCAACTATGGGGAATTTGCAACTTTACTCGGTTGTTGTAACACGTAACAGTGAAATGAAACACAAATTAGCGCCTGCACATTTTAATCAGCCAATGGTAGAAAACGCAGCTGTGGTATTAACATTTTGTGCCGACTTCCGTAGAACCACTATTTGGGCAGAGAATAGAAAGGGAACTCCTGGTTACAACAATTTTCTTTCGTTTATGAATGCGGCTACAGATGCCTTACTTTATTGCCAGACATTCACAAATTTAGCAGAAGCAGAAGGACTTGGGACGTGCTTTCTTGGAACAACCATATATAATTCAAAGGCGATTATAGAATTGCTTAAACTTCCAAAGTTAGTTATGCCTGTGGCTACGCTTACAATTGGCTGGCCTGACGAAATGCCCGAACAACCAGACAGATTACCCATTGAGAGTATTCTGCACGAAGAAACTTACACGGATTATACAGCTGAAAGTATAGACTTATATTATAAGGTGAAAGAATCGTTGAAAGAAAATAAACACTTTGTAGAAATAAACCATACTGAGACGTTGGCGCAAATATTTACCGATATACGATACAAGAAAAGCGATAACGAAGCGATGTCGAAAAATTTATTAGATGCGTTAAAACAACAAGAATTTATTTAATAGCAATCTGTTAAAGATAGATGGATTTAGTTTTATTGCGAACCTCTAATTACTAAATTTGGGTTTAATAAGTAATGGTAAGCATTACGCTCTAAATGATTGGTTAAAGAAGTAAGTATTTTAACTTTCTGTTCTTACTTAGCATAGACTTTCTCTGTACTATAAAGTGGCAGATAAAGTCTATGTCTATTCTGGAATCAGAACATTACAGAATAAAGGATTTCGTAATTCTCATCTGAATAATCACCTTCTAGCTATTATAATATAGCCTTATAAAGGTTGCTGTTTTTTTTGATATCTAATTTGTAACTGATAGATATCTGAGACGCTCGTGATAGATATCTGAGACGCTCGTGATAGATATCTGAAATAAAAGTAGCTGTCGTATGGCTGTTTTTTCTAAAATATCCGAGCTATTTATTTGAATTAAAAGTACCCATAGACATTGTTTAAATATCTTTAGTTTATTTCTGCCCAGCCTTAAAACTGGGTATAAATAAAGGGTTGAATATTGTTCTGGCTTAGGTTTATAACAAGCTGCAAACAAATAGGAAGATTACTAATTTGGCAATCCATGGTAGTGCAATAAACTTTTGTTGAAGCCACTTATAATCGCTCTGCCGAATAGAGTGTAGCTCCAAACTTACTGCTAATAGCATTATCCATAGTAAGCGGGCATTTATAAAGTTCTGAATGTCTATCAGGTGTAAATCGGTAGTTATCTTACCAATAATATTAAGAGCTGTATGAATGTCGTGTGAACGGAAGAATATCCACGCAACAGATATATAGGTGAAAGTTATTGTCCAACAGAAAATCTTTACATATATGGTGTTGGGAATTTTATTAAAACCTCTGTTGCACGCAAACTTATGGACCGTTAAACCAATGCCGTGTAGGCCTCCCCACAAAGCAAACATTCCCGATGCTCCATGCCACAAACCTGCAATAGTCATAGTCATAATGGTGTTTCTATAAGTATTTAGTTCGCCTTTTCTGTTTCCACCCAATGGAATATAAATATAGTCGCGAAACCATTGTGAAAGTGTTATGTGCCAACGATGCCAAAATTCGGTGAGGTTTAAACTTTGGTATGGCGAGTTAAAATTGTTGGGTAGTTGGAAACCCATTAGTGCTGCAATGCCAATAGCCATATCGCTATATCCCGAGAAATCGCAATAAATCTGTAGTGTGAAGCCTAAAACTCCCATTAAATTCTCAAAACCTGTATAAGCCAGTGGGTCTGCAAAAATCCAATTGTTATATTGCGCCAAGTAGTCGGCTACCAGAGCCTTTTTTAACATACCACAGATAATGAGCCATAACCCTGTGTTTATGAGTTGTTTATTTGTAAGTTGTGGAGTGTTTATCTGTGGAATTAGTATGTGTGCACGTGTAATGGGACCTGCTATTAGTAGTGGAAAAAAAGTTAGATAAAAACAATAGTCCAACAAATTTGTTTTCTTGGTGAAGTGTTCTTTGTATACATCTATCGTATAACTAATTGCTTGAAAGGTGTAAAACGATATACCAATGGGCAATAATAGTTGCAAAGGTGCAAAATTACTTCGCAACAAATGGTTCAGAACATCGAGTGTGAGATTAGAATATTTATAGTAGAGTAGTGGCATCAGTTCTATTAATATAAGAATGGAGAAACCTATTTTGCGAGGTTTTCCCCGCCGTAGCCGCATCATCTTTTTAGTAAGAAACCACGAAAGCAGTGTAGTGGTAGGTAGCAGAACCATTAAAGTGCCGTTTGCCTTATAAGCAAACATCAGTCCGAATAATACAACGTATGCCTTTTGCCACGCCTTTTGATATTTGTTTATATAAAGGTAACCTGCAAAGAATATGATAAAGACTACCAAAAACGACAATGTACAGAACGACCAATCTGAGTTGGGAGTCGTCAGAAAGAAACTTAATTCGTGTATTGTTTGTTTAAAACTTATCATCGTTTCTTATTAATATCCGTTGAAAGAAGGTTGCAAAACTTTAGTATGAGTAGCCTTATGGTGTTGGTGAGGAATGTTTAGCACCACTGGATAGGTAGCTTTTGGACTATTCATAAATGTAGCAACTTTGTTTAACCATAGAGCTGCAGCTTGCCACGTGGGGTGATAATGGTCGGGACCACGCTTAAGTTTCAATCCTCTGCTATCAAAAAAACACCCCCTGTTGGGTATGTTTCTTTATTAAATCAATAATTCCAGTATCTCCGTTCCAGCTAGCCGGACCAATCCAAACGTAAGGAAAGTTGCCCAGCTTATTTAAAATGGTTTTTATATACGCTTCTCTTGCATCTAAATCGTTTACAAAAAGTTCATTGCTTCCTAAGCAAAGCAAAATGTAAGAGGGTTTATATTCGTTTATAAAGTGCTCTATTGTTTGCGATTTTGCCCACTTCTCTGTGGTAGAGGCATACCATATAACAGTGTAAAGTTTGTGTCCATTTTCTTCAGCGTAGTCGCCGAGTCGTCGAGAAAGCCCTTCAACCATCGAATCGCCTATGAATAAAAAAGTTTGATGATGCCTAAATAGTTTTGGTTTCGTTGGGTGTGGTTGCGCAGTTGTATCGTTATGAGGCGATAGACACAGTTGTGTAAGACTAATTTTTTTTAGTGAGAATGTGCCAAAAGCTATTTCTTTTGGCACAAATGCGTAGCCCAAAACAATGGCTAATGCAATAACTAATAGCAGTAATATTTTGATTGGCTCGCGCACAATGCTATAAATTCAGTTCAACTTCTACAGGACAATGGTCGCTACCATACACTTCTGTATGTATTTTGGCATCTATGAGTTGATTGCGTAGGCGGTTTGATAGTAAGAAATAATCAATACGCCAACCAGCATTCTTTCTCTTGCTTTGAATCTATACGACCACCACGAATAAGTTATCTGCTCTGGATAAAGCGTCCGGAAGCTATCTATAAAACCATTATTAAGAAATTGAGTCATCTTAGCTCGTTCCTCATCAGTAAAACCAGCGTTTTTCCTATTCGTCTTTGGATTCTTTAAATCTATTTCCTCGTGTGCAACATTTAAGTCGCCACATATTACTACTGTTTTTTTCTTGTCCAATTGTTTTATGTATGCTTGGAAATCGTCTTCCCATTTCATTCTATAGTCTAATCGTTTTAGCCCATCTTGCGAGTTAGGTGTATAGCACGTTACAAGAAAGAAAGTCTCCATTTCTAGCGTAATAACCCTGCCTTCGTGATCGTGTTCGTCTATATCCAGACCATAGTGCACATTTATGGGCTTGTGCTTCGTGAAGATAGCTGTACCCGAATAGCCTTTTTTATCAGCATAATTCCAATATGATTCGTAACCATCGAAAGTTATATCGAGTTGCCCCTCTTGCATTTTCGTTTCTTGCAGACAAAAGAAGTCAGCATTCAATTCCACGAAACTTTCTTTAAATCCTTTTGTTACACAAGCCCGAAGACCGTTTACATTCCATGAAATAAACTTCATATTATTACGTTTTGTTCTATTCTTATTGATTCAACAATTTCTTTCTTATCAATGGTCTATTTATATACGCATCTTGTCGGAGTGTACAAGGTTCATAAACTCTTCACGTGTTTTTGCTTGATTGAATGCTCCGCTAAATGCACTAGTAGTTGTTATGGAGTTTTGTTTCTCTACACCACGCATCTGCATACACATGTGTTTTGCTTCTATCACAACCATTGTACCTAGTGGGTGCAATGTGTCTTGTATGCAATCCTTTATTTGTTGGGTTAATCTTTCCTGTACTTGTAGGCGATGGCTGAATATATCTACTACACGTGCCACCTTGCTTAAGCCTGTAATGTATCCATTGGGAATGTATGCGACGTGTGCTTTGCCATAGAAAGGCAACATGTGGTGTTCGCACATAGAGAAGAAATCGATATCTTTTACAATCACCATTTGGTTGTATTCTTCTGCAAACAGTGCATCGGTGAGCACCTTTTGTGGATCTTGTGTGTAACCGCGTGTCAGTACTTGCATTGCTTTAGCTACACGCATTGGCGTCTTTTCGAGTCCTTCTCTGTCTGGATTCTCTCCTAAAAGCTGCAATACGTGTCGGTAATGTCCTGCGAGTTCATCAAGACCTTCGCGAAATTCAATGTTTGATTTCATTGTTAGTTCTGGGTAAATCGTATAAAATTATCTTATAATAATGTTTGTTCAGTCATCTAAGACGAACTAGTTCTATAGGTGAAACCTATTCATTTGTTTGTTAAGGCTTATTCTACTGTCTGATGAAAGTAGTTCGCTCGTCTAACAAAACAAAAATAGTCGACTGATTTCTGAATTTGGCTGACCATTTCTTGAAGTTAGTTGCCTGATTTAAAGTGTCCGTTTGGCAATATAGAATGAAGCAGATTAATAATCCATATCGTATGTATCGCTTATCACTTTGGTCGTTTCTATTGTAACCATCGTTCTTATAACGTTTGCTTGGGTAAAGCCTTCTTTCTTTAAACGCCTCATCACCTTTCGTGCTTGTTCGTAGCTTGTGTAATTTCCTATCTGGCACATCCAACGAGGAGAATAGAAATGAACATATATAGGTTCTGTCTGTAGAATTTCTTTAGCCTTTTGTCCCCATCGTTCAGCTTCTTGCCTGGCTACTCTTGTATTTCCACCTGAATATGCTAACACTCTAAAACCTCTCACCTTTTTAATACCTTTCCATACTCGTTTTGTTACAGTTTGTTTTACAGCAGTACCGTCAATAGGGTCTACCAATGCACGACGTACTTTCTTTCGTACAAGTTTCGTTCGTGGGTAAGCTTCTGTATTAGGAGAGGAAGAAATATCTGGAGGTGTTATTCTGGGCTCTACTCGTGGAGTAGAGATAGATGGCATAGAAGGCTTTCGCACTGTCCCTTGCGATTGTGGCTGTTGTTTCTTCTTGTTTATTTTAGCATTTTTCTTTCCATTTACCAGAGCATCAATATCCTCGCTCTGGGTAACTGTAACCGTACCCTGTGCTCCTACTACTAAACATCTAAGGAATGCAACGACCAATATAACAAGGAATTTCTTCATTTCTTTTATTTCTATAAAGTGCCTGAGAATCGCCAATACTTGCAATTAGCGACCCTCAGGTATTTTATCTATTTGTTTTTACTTTTTCCAAGCATCGATAATGCCTTTGAAATCGGCAGCTTTTAAAGATGCTCCACCTATCAAGCCACCATCAATATTAGGCTTAGAAAATAATTCTGGTGCATTACTTGCTTTGCAGCTTCCACCATAAAGAATACTTGTTTCGCTTGCAGCATCTTTACCATATTTTTCTGCTACGATAGAACGAATGTATGCAAGCATCTCTTCTGCCTGGTCTGATGTTGCAGTTTTACCAGTCCCGATAGCCCAAATTGGCTCGTATGCAAGTATAATATTCTTCCAAGCCTCTGCACTGAGATGGAAAACAGAGCCTTCGAGTTCAGCCTTTACCACTTCATTCTGCTTGTTAGCCTCACGTTCTTCTAATGTTTCACCACAGCAGAAAATGATCTTAAGTCCATTAGCAAGAGCCAATTCTACTTTCTCTTTCAGTATTTCGGCTGTTTCGCCATAGTATTGGCGACGCTCAGAGTGTCCGAGTATAACATATTCTGCACCTGTGCTCTTTACCATTGCAGCAGAAACCTCGCCAGTGTAAGCACCTTTTTCTTTATCAGCGCAGTTTTCAGCACCCAGCTTTACTAATTCTTTATCCAATACATCAGCTACACTTGCTAAGTGAATGAAAGGAGTGCAGATTACAACATCACAGTTTGGTTTGTCTGCCTTCAATGCGTCATTAATCTCTTTTGCTAATGCAACACCTTCTTGCAGGGTCTCGTTCATCTTCCAATTGCCTGCTACAATTTTCTTTCTCATATTTCTTTTACGTTTTAAAAGTTGATAAAGTTTCTTACTTTGTTCGTTCTTTAAGAGCCTTTGTTCTTTCTCTTTTATCCATTTCTCGCGTTTCTGTACCCATTTTGTCCATGCCCAGAAACGGTCGGCAACAATAAGTAGTATTAGTGGGAGCACGTAACAGAGTATCATTGTTAGTATTTTCTTCCACGTACTACTTTCTGGTTCGTGCCCAATAGTAAGCAAGTTTAAAGGTGCATTTAGTTCTGCAACCTTTGGTATATCGTTGTGATTCCACTTGTTTATTATAGTTCCCTTATAGAGCAATAATAGTCCAGGATTGCTTCTTATCATTGTTTTCAATGTTGTGCCATCGGTAACATAAAAAGGATATTCGGCTCCTGTTATATCGCGCCAATGTTTTATGCCTTTATCGGTACTTGCTGTGAGCCCATAGAAAGCATATCCGTTTTCTTTTGCATATTCGTATATGCCTTCAATATCGCCAAAGTTTCTGTCTTGTGCTACTTCGAGCATAGGCGATACAAGCAAGAAGGTATATCCGTCTTTATTTAAGATCTGTTCTGTAAGGTCTTCTCCTGTCTTTTCATCAGTGATGGAGAAGTCGTGAATAGGTGGCTCGTATCCTTTCTCTATTACTTCTTGTTTTGTATCTACAAATACCCACGTGCTATCGTTGTAAGGATAATTATTTTCGTTAAACTCTTTCTGAACTCCATTCTTGGTGCAAATAAATGTTGTTTTATATTTTGTTTGCTTTGCTCCTTTGGGTATTTGCATTCCTTTCAGAATATTCTGTCCTATATAATATGGTCTAAAATCGAACAAAGGCAAGTGGTAAAGACTTAGTAGCGACACTATAACTATGAATATCATTGTGAAGTAGGTTGCTATCCATTGATTGGTTTTAGAAATAAAGCGTACCTGATAGAGTGGCAACCGCATAACGACTATTGAGGCAACGAGCAGTACTAAGTTCTTTATAAATGTCTGGCTATTTGTAAGGTGTATAGCATCGCCAAAACAACCACAGTCTTGTATAGGGTTGCTAATAGTGAGCCACAATGTTATTAATGTCATTCCTAACATTAGCACAAATGCCAATTTGCTTACCAAACGTCGGCGAATTGCTAATAGAAGTAATATTCCCAACGTAAATTCTGCACCAGAAAGCGATATGGAGAGTATTAGTTGCACCCATTCAGGTATCTTCCCCGCCATACCTAAAGCTGTAAGATAGTCGCCTATCTTATATTGTGAACCGAGCGGGTCTATTGCTTTTACAAATCCAGAGAAAATAAATGTGATGGCAAGTAAAAGCCTACAGATGTTTACTAATATTGATTTTAGTCTACTCATCTCTTAGTTTTATAGCTCCAAATACTGCGTAAATAATAATATCCATATAGTTTGCATCTATACCTTCGCTCACCAAAGTAGCACCCTTTATGTTCTCTATTTCTTTCACACGTTCTATTTTTGTGAGAATAAAGTCGGTGTAGCTACTTATGCGCATATCTCGCCATGCCTCGCCATAGTCGTGATTCTTCTTTAACATTAGTTCATAAGTAGCTTTTTCGTATTGTTCGTAGAGCTTTGTTGCTTCGTCTGGAGAAATATCCACTGTATCGACAAATGGGTGTGTTAGTTGTATCAAGCCAATTATTCCATAATTGATAAGGGCTATAAATTCTCCTCTAACGCTTTCACCAACATGGTTCTCGTTCGTTATCTCTATAGAACGAATACGTTTCGCTTTTATAAATAGTTGATCGGTAAGCGATGACGGACGCAGTATTCTCCACGAAGCACCATAATCGTGTAGCTTCTTGTAGAAGAGTGCCTTGCATTCGCTTAAAACTTCTTTAAACTCTTGATTAGTCTTTGTTATCTGTTCAGACATAGTGGATATTCTATTTACAATGCAAAAATACAGAAAATATACGAACTAACAAAATCATTCATATAATATATGTTTGCAAACAAGTTTTTGGTTTTGTGGCTATTGCATCAGTTTGTTACTTTAAAATGAAAATAATGCGATAGTAAGAATGATAGGTAAGTAGGATTCGGGTTCATAATTCTATAATTTTTATTTTCTGAATGGTGCATATCTTTAATTTTTTTATTGATGTATTCTATATCTCAATTCCATAAGTTGTAGGTTTTATAATTCTCATCTGAACAAATATCTTTGAAGTATTATAATATGAGATAATAAAAAGAGTAGTTTGTCTGGTTTTGCCAAATAAACAAACTATGAGTTCTTGCGTGTCCAGTAAGACTAAGTGCTTATTATTTCAGTATGAATTGTTCACTTGTGTCTAACTATTCAGCAGGCATAATAAGAAAATATCTGCAGAAGTAGCTAATATAACTAAGAAGTGTCTAGTGAAAGCTGGGAAAAACTGACAGATATCTGAAACGCTACTGACAGATATCTAAAATTCAACTGACAGATATCTGAAACGCTACTGACAGATATCTAAAATTCAACTGACAGATATCTAAAACTAAATTGACAGATATCTAAGATTCAACTGATAGATATCTGACATGAAAGTAACTATAGCAGACAGTTGTTTTTAGTCATCTGAAACATTCTATTTGCTTGGCTAATAAACAGTAGGCGTTGCTTATATACCATTCACCTATTTTCAACTAAAACATATCTTTATGCTATTTAGCTTTGGTAGAATAGTAGTGGGGAAAAAGAAAAACCGGCATCGAAAGATACCGGTTTTCGTCTGTTGTCATAAAAAATTTGAGAAATGAAACTTCGCAGTTTCGAACTTGTTTTATTAGAAAATGATTTGTTTTATAGAGAAAGCATTAAAATGATATTTCTTTTAATTATATTCTGTATCGGTGATAGTGCTAACCTTCTGGGTTGAATCTATTTTGGTTGAGTCAGCTTTTGCCACAGCCGGACCTTTAGCTTCCTTGTTTGCGTGTGGCACCTCAACAGATTGTTGAGCCGAAGGCGTCGTACTCGTGAAAGTTTCTTGTAGTGCATTTTGCAATGTTAGCAAAATGGCAACAACTGCTGCCGCTTTGAAGAGAGGCATTAAACGTTTGCGCATTGTAATGGTGCGAGCCTTTACGGGCTGGTCTCCATTTACCTTCTCGAGTATCTTTTGGTTAAAGTCATCGCCCAATATATCGGTTTCCTTTTGTTCCTGTTCGTAGATAAACAAGTCTTTGTAAGGCACCAAATTGGTAGGAACCTCCTCTTGAGAGAAGAATAATCGCAATATTTCCTCCTCTTGCAGCGAAGTTTCGCAACGCCAGTAGCGTTCCAATAATTGTTCGATGTACTTATAATCCATATTGTTCTATTTTCTGAAATTGTTGTTTTACAGTTTGGCGTGCACGGAAGATGTTTGTTTTTACTTGTTCTTCTGTTATGCCTAAGACGATTGCAATTTCTTTATATTGCTTACCTTCAAAGTCGCGTAGTTGCATACATACACGCTGTTTTTCGGGCAGAGAGTTTACAATCTCTTTCACTACACGCAACCTATCCTGAGCTATCAGGCGGTCTTGTGGTGTTGAGAGTAGTTCTTGGTTGGGTTGTTCTTCTTCCAAAGAGCCATTTTGGTTGTCTCGCTTCTTCATTCTGTCAAGCGAAAGGTTTCTGCATATTCGTAAGCTATAGGCCTCTATGGAATCAATGGTGCCCCATTCGTATCGTTTGTTCCAAACTTTATCAGTGTGTCTTGTACTATATCCTCGGCTTCTTCCTTATTGAGGGTTATGCGGAGGGCCAATCTGAAGAGTTGATTCTTCAATGGCAAGACATCGTTTCGGAAGCTAACTTTTTCCATACTCTCTATTACAACGACGAATAAGTGTGGGGTGAAGTTACAGAATACTATGCAAAAGTACTATATTTTAACCTTTGTTAGTTATCTGAATAAATAAACATACAAGAAAGAACAATAATTAACATATAAAAATAAAATACCTATTTGGAGCAATTTTACTCCAAATAGGTATAACCATACAGTCCACTTCGATAATTGTTGAGGAATTCTTTTCCTTCTTCGAGTGATATTTTTCCTTGCTTAACGCTTTTTGTAACCCATATTTCGAGCTGTCTAACAAGCTTCTTTGGATTGTATTGCACATATTCGAGCACCTCTTCCACTGTTTCTCCATCTATAATTTGGTCGATGTGATAACTTCCATCTTTCACGGAAAGGTGCACCGCATTGGTATCTCCAAACAAATTATGAAGGTCGCCGAGTATTTCTTGATATGCACCAACGAGGAAAACGCCTAAATAATAAGGCTCGCCACGTCGCAAAGTGTGTACAGGTAGCACGTGGCTGGTGCGTCCCTCGCTCACGAAATTGGCTATTTTACCATCACTATCGCATGTAATGTCTTGCAAAGTGGCTTTTCGTGTGGGACGTTCGTTTAGTCGTTGTATCGGTATAACGGGAAAAAGTTGGTCAATAGCCCAACTGTCGGGAAGTGATTGGAAGAGAGAGAAATTGCAGAAATATTTATCTGCCAGTAGTTTATCTAAGTTTCTCAGTTCGTCTGGCACGTGTTTCATTCCCTTTGATAGTGTATTTATTTCGTGGCAGACACTCCAATACATTGCTTCAATTTCTGCGCGAGTTTTCAAATCGACCATTCCATGAGAGAATAGTTCTAACGATTCTTCTCGAATCTGTTCTGCATCGTGCCAATCTTCAAGCATATTGCGCGAGTTTAGATTATCCCAAATCTTGTAGAGTTCTCGTACTAACTGATGATCTGTTTCCTTTGCCTCGAACTCTTCCGACATTTCTGGTAGCGAAGCTGTCTCCAATACATTTATAATAAGCATAGAGTGGTGTGCAGCAACATTACGTCCGCTTTCGGTAATAATGTTTGGGTGTGGTATTCCGTGCTTATTTGCTGCATCTACAAAGGTAGAAACACAGTCGTTTACGTACTCTTGAATGCTATAATTCACAGAACTCTCACTGTTAGAAGAGCGTGTTCCATCGTAATCTACGCCCAATCCACCTCCACAGTCAACAAAATCTACATTGTATCCCATCTTTCTTAGATTGGCATAATACTGTGCTGCTTCGGTGAGAGCAGTCTGGATACGTCGTATCTTCGTAATTTGCGAACCAATATGGAAGTGTATCAATCGTAAGCAATCGTGCAATCCTTTTTCATCGAGCTTCTCCAATGCTTGTAGAAGTTCTGATGCTGTTAAACCAAATTTAGATGCATCGCCTCCACTTTCTGCCCATTTGCCAGAGCCTGTAGATGCTAATTTGATACGAATACCAATATTAGGCATAACGTTAAGTTTCTTAGCAGCTTTTGCTATGATATCTATTTCGTTAAGTTTCTCTACTACAATAAAGATGCGTTTACCCATCTTTTGTGCTAAGAGTGCAAGTTCTATATAGCTTTGATCTTTGTATCCGTTGCAGATGATGAGAGAGTCACTTTGACATTGGACAGCTATTACAGCATGTAGTTCAGGCTTTGAGCCAGCTTCTAAGCCCAGATTGAATTTACGTCCGTGCGAAATAATCTCTTCAACTACTGGTTGCATCTGATTAACTTTAATAGGATAGATTATGAAATTCTCTCCTTCGTAGTTATATTCCTGCTTTGCAATTTCGAAACACGACGATATTTTCTCTATACGATTATCTAGAATGTCTGGGAAACGCAACAGAACGGGCGGCGTTACATCACGTAGTACAAGCTCGTCCATAATCTCGCACAAGTCTAACTGATTATTATCCTTGCACGGAGTAACGTAAACGTGTCCAGCTTCATTGATTCCAAAGTAAGAAGCACCCCAACCTTTAATGTTATAGAGTTCCTTTGAATCTTCAATCGTCCATTTTTTCATACCTATTTGTTGTGTTTTTAGAGAACTTTTTTACCGATACTATTCGGCTAGATACAGCTCTCAATAATGAAATAGTATTCTTATTTATTATTCTTTTCTATTGTGGGTAAAGCCTTTCGGCTCATTTCTATTATTGAAATAAGTTGTTTTGCCATTGCATTTATTTTCTTACGATTGTCCATTAAATGCACTTTTATAATGTGTTTAGCCTGTTTGTAGTAGATGTCTCGTTCTTCTATTTGTTTCTTTACAAAGACTTTTACTTCGTCTACCGTCTTATCTTTCAACAATGGACGAACGTTTCTGCTAATATTAAGATGCTGGCATATAATGTCGGCAGTTGCATTCATATATATCGTTTCACCTTGTTTGTTAAGGTATTCCATATTATCGAAGAAACAAGGGGTACCTCCTCCACAAGCAATAATAACGTTTTCAAACTCGGCAACCTCATGTAACATATTTCGTTCAATAATTCTAAATCCATCTTCACCCCGTTCTTCAAATATCTGGGCTATAGTTTTGTGCATTCGTGTCTCTATATACCAGTCTAAATCGTAGAATTTGAAATTGAGGATTTTAGACAAAGCCCAACCAAGCGTGGTTTTTCCAGCGCCCATATAACCTATTATTATAATTCGGTTTGGAGTATTTTGTAGGCTTTCGGTCATTCTTTTTGTGTATCTGCCTACACTAATAAGGGAGGCAGATGATTTTATTTATTTGCGTTTACGCTTTGTTTTGGGCTCGGGTGCATTCTTTATAATGTCTTGACATTCCTCATACGTAAGTTCAGAGGCTTTGTCGTGCATTGTTTTCGGAATACGATAGTTCTTTCCATCGTATGCTATGTATGGACCATAACGACCGTTCATTATTTCTAATTTAGGGTCTTCGTCAAACTGTTTAAGGTGTCTTTGTGCATCTTGGAGACGTTTTGTTTCTATTAAACGTATGGCAGTGTCTAATGAAACCGTCAAAGGGTCTTCCTCTTTGGGCAGTGATACATACTTTTTATTGTGCATTATGTATGGACCGAAACGCCCTGCACCAATCACAACATTAGTTCCTTCAAACTGTCCTACAGTGCGTGGCAACTTAAACAGTTCCAATGCATCGGCGAGCGTAAGTGTTTCCATACTCTTATCCGCTGGAATCTGCGCAAAACGTGGCTTATCCGTATCATCGGCAGTACCAATTTGTACAACAGGGCCGAAGCGTCCAATCTTTACAAATACAGGCTTGTTGGTCTTAGGGTCTACTCCCAATTCGCGTTCACCAGCCTTATGTTCTGACCGTGCATTCATTACAGATTCCACTTCGGGCTCGAAATGCTTATAGAAATCTTTCATTGCAGTGTTCCATTTCGCCTTCCCTTCAGAAATTTTATCGAACTCTTGCTCTACTTTAGCAGTGAAATTATAATCCATAATGTCAGGGAAGTTCTCCATGAGAAAGTCGTTTACTACAATGCCAATATCGGTTGGAATAAGTTTACCCTTATCTGCACCAGCCATTTCCTTCTTGTTCTTTGAAGTAATCTTTAGTGCCTGCAATGTGTCTACGATGTATGTGCGTTCTTCCCCTTTCTTTTCTCCCTTCTGAACGTACTCGCGTTGCTGAATGGTAGATATGGTTGGAGCGTATGTTGATGGACGACCAATGCCCAACTCTTCGAGTTTATGTACCAAACTTGCTTCTGTATAGCGACTTGGTCCCATTGAGTAACGTTCGGTAGAAACAATGCTACGTCGTTCCAAAATCTGGCCGTTGTTCATTGCTGGCAATGCATGCGTTGTGTCTTCCCCTTCATTCTCATCATCGGTAGACTCACGATAAACTTTTAAAAAGCCATCGAATGTAATAACTTCTCCCATCGCAACAAACTGTAAATCGGTTGTCTCGTGTCCTTCTGCGTTGAGAATACTAATAGCAACAGTAGTTTTGTCTATTTTTGCATCTGCCATTTGCGATGCTGCTGTGCGCTTCCAAATAAGGTCGTAAAGACGTTTTTCCTGACTTGTTCCGTCTATACTGTGTGCACTCATATCGGTTGGACGGATAGCTTCGTGTGCTTCTTGTGCACCTTTGCTGCTGGTATGATACTTCCGCACCTGGCTATATTCTGAACCATAGTGTTTCTCTATCTCTGTTTTAGCTGTATTGATGGCAAGTGATGAGAGATTTACACTGTCGGTACGCATATATGTAATACGTCCTGCTTCGTACAACCGTTGTGCCACCATCATAGTTTGACTTACAGTAAAACCAAGTTTACGTGCGGCTTCTTGTTGTAATGTAGATGTTGTGAATGGGGGGGCAGGAGTGCGTTTCAGCGGTTTCTTAGCTATAGAAGATATCCGGAATGATGCAGTTTTGCATTGTTCTAGAAACTCCAATGCTTCTTCGTGTGTAGAAAAACGTTTGTTTAGCTCTGCCTTTACTTCGTTTTTGGTACCATCTTCGCTTGTAGCAGCGAAAATAGCATTTATTCTGTAATAAGGTTCAGACTTGAAATCTTGTATCTCACGCTCACGTTCTACTATCAATCGTACGGCGACACTTTGCACGCGTCCTGCGCTTAGAGCTGGTTTTACTTTGCGCCACAACACCGGAGACAGGCGGAAACCTACCAAACGGTCCAAGACACGGCGTGCTTGCTGTGCGTTTACAAGGTTCATATCCAAATGACGGGGATTCTGAATGGCGGCAAGAATGGCTGGTTTCGTAATTTCGTGGAACACAATGCGACTTGTTTTTGCTTCGTCGAGACCTAAAACTTCGCAAAGGTGCCAACTTATGGCTTCTCCTTCGCGGTCTTCATCGGATGCCAACCAAACCTTTTTGGCGGCTTTTGCGTTCTTTTTAAGTTCTGAAACAACCTTCTTCTTCTCTTCCGGAATTTCGTAATTAGCTTCTAAAGTGTCCAAATCCACACTCAGCTCTTTCTTTTTCAAATCACGAATATGTCCGTACGACGACATAACTTTAAAGTCTTCACCTAAGAACTTCTCTATTGTCTTCGCCTTTGCAGGGCTTTCCACTATAACTAAGTTTTCTTGCATATCAGCATAAGTAACATTATTCAAGGGCGCAAAAGTAAGCAAACTTTTTCCATACACCTTATATAATAGGCTATTTTTAGTTTTTTTAATATTAGTGCTTGTAGGAATATTATGTATTCTATGTTTCTAACTTTTTAAAAGAGCTTGTTTCACACAATCAAACAGGCTCTTTTGCATTGCCAAATAGGCTCTTTTGCAAGGCAAAACGATAGCTTTTTGTAGTATGTTGAGTATTAAATAGTTATCCGAACAATATTTTTGCTGTTTTTAAAACGCTATGATGCCTTAAGTGTGCGTTAGATAATCGCAAATATTAAAGTCGTGCTTGTTCTGTAGTTTTAACGCTTTAGCTAAACTCCTCCCCCTGTTCCGTCTATCAATATATAAATTCGTACCATCATAAAGTTTCTTAAAATGCAGGCCTTTATTCTTCAAATTTCTTATCTTTGTCTCAAAAATAAATGTACTTATGAAGAAAAATATTTTCCTTTTTCTATTTTTTTACTGTATGGCAACCAGTCTTTATGCGCAGCAACGACTGTCTTTGCCCGATGTAGATGCCATAGGTTACGACGCAAATGGCAGTTGGATAGACCTTTATAAAAAAGTTGGCACCGACCGTTATGCTCAAAGACGTCTGCAAATAGATCGAAAAGAAATAAGCATAAGTAAAGCTTCCGTAGCTTATCAGATGGTCTGGGATTTATATTCTTGCAATGATACACTAAGTAGAAACGATATAGAAAAAGGGAGAGAGCGTTTCGTTGATGTAGATAATCTGCGTCCCATAGCTCTCGAAAGCTATGTTGGCAAGACGTTCGATATCAAAGAAGACGGCAACTGGAAGCGCAATGAAGAAAAATCGAATTATGTTTTAAAGTTCTTACGACCCGACCTTGCGTTTATTCAACAGCTGCGTTATACCAAAGCTGATAGGTATGCATACCGCGTAATAACTACTTCTTCGTGTGTTCCAGACTCGGTTACAACTTGGCGTGGAGAATCTCAACCATTGAGTCCGCTTGTTTTAGAATTAAAAGGTGGAAAGACGGTTTTGCTATTCGCTTATAGATCATTCAATTATTTGTTGCTTCCAACGATTAAAGGCGACCAGTTCGTGAAATTATCTCGTGACTGTCAACCTGCAGAACTAACAGAAGTAGGAAATAAATACGATGCTGCTGCACCCTACGACTTCATGAATATTGTTCTTAAATACTTCTTGAACGTTAAGAAAACGGACGAAGGTAGGTGTCAATTGGTGAACGCTTTCGGCGAAAATATGCTGAAACAAGATTACGACAGCATCATTTGTGGAGAGCGTTTTATTATTGCGCACACAAAGAAAGGGGTTGATGTGTACAATCTTTACCTTCAAAAGCTCGACTTGGGAAACGCCAAGGTTGCGTATGAAATACCTAATTGTATGATTGGTTGCATAAATGTGCTGAACAGAAATGGTACTTTTTACTGCGATGAAACAGGGGAAAAGATGAAAAATCCTTGGAAAATACGGTTGGGAGTTTGTGGCACTGTACCTCATTGGACATATAGTTTGTTAAAGAAACATGGGCAATACCAGCTGAAATACTACACTTCCGGACCTGGTGTAACATGCGAAGAAGACAAACGTTACGTGCTTTCAGACTGCCAACCTACCGATTCCATTTCCTTTCTTGATGGTAAAAAGGAGTACAGACGCACTGGAAACAGTTGGATTCTGGGAGATCTCGATGTACGTCCAGAATGGATAAGTGTAGGAAGAAAGGCAAATTTGGTATTCTTGCCTACGATTATAAACAGCCAAACGATGTGGAACCTAAGGAAGGTACAGTAAAATATGGTGATTGGGAAAGACCATTGGAGACTTATCCTGTGCGGACTCTAAAGGGCAAAACTATTCTTCCAATGGTCTACGACTCTATTATGATGCACAACGACGGATACATTTATTTCTACAAAGATGGCAAAGTGGGCATCTATTCGTACAACGACACACCTGTTTACGATAAGTTGGAACAGAGCACTCGATACTTTTACCACATAGTGAAGGACGGCGTTAGTGGCTGGCTCGACCTTAAAACCAACAAAGAGCATTATTTTTCAAAATCTAAGGAGTAGGCTATAACATGCGGGTGGCTATGGTTCTGTCCACCCACTTTTGTCTCTTATTAATGTCATTTGTGCAGTAAGGCGAGCAAATTCTTCTGCCGATACCGCGTGGGCACGCAAGGTTCGTACTCTCGAGAAGTTACGAAAGTAAGGGTCTTGCGTAACATACCAGCTGTAGTTGCTTATCTTCGACACTCTTTTCATCTGGCTTTCCAAGTTTGCTATCGCTGTTCGTGCAACGGAGCTAAGCAGATGCGAACCGTCGTTCAGTTCTATTGCTAGCACAAGAAAGGTTTCTGTCGGGTCGTCTAGCGTGGCGCATAGTCCATCATACGCTTGCTTATGGTAATGTTTCGATGGTGTTTGCGGTTTATTTCCTCCACTCTTTGGCGAAACAAAGTGCCGTGTGCCGATGTATCTTTCAGGTTTTTATAGGCTATTTCGTAGTGAATCATTTCGTGTATAAGCGTGTCTTCTATGAGCGATTGTGGAGTATCGTAATAGTTAGATATCGAAATAGTGAAGCTACGATGTGTTTTTCCCCATACTCTTTGTATGCGATAGCTCATAGAGCCTAACCTTTGTTTAGCGTTGGACACACGCAGGTTTGGTATTGGAAGTGTGTTTCCAAATATTTCTTCATTGTATTTGTTGAAGGCTGCTTTAAGATAAGCTATTGTTATATCCATTATTTTGCAATTTGTTTTTTGTTCCAATTCACTAAATAAAGGTGTTCAGTGGCACGTGTGAAAGCTGTGTATAACCAGTGAATATAGTCGGTTGTAAGCATTTCATCGGTCATATAGCCTTGGTCGAGATAGATATGTGCCCACTGTCCGCCCTGCGCTTTGTGGCATGTAACGGCATATCCGAACTTTATTTGCATAGCATTAAAATATTGGTCTTCGCGCAATTGCTTCATACGGTCTGCTTTTCGTGGTATATCGGTATAATCTTCCATAACGCTTTGAAATAGTTTTGTGTTCTGCTCCTGTGTTAGTGCTGGTGCTTCTGCAACGAGCGTGTTGAGCACGACCACCGTATCTAATTCTGTTTTATTATAATCTGGGAACTCTAAAGATACGTCGGCAAAACGAAAACCATACAGTTCGCGAATGTTGCGCACACGCCGCACCACGGCATGGTCGCCGTTTGCAATAAATGAAAGATCGGTGCTGCGGTCTTTTTCCAGGTATTTGTTCTTTACCACCATAACCAAATCGCCAGTGGTAAGTTCGTCTTCACAACCAAGAATGGTATTGCGAATGCCTTGATTAAAAATGTTTGCTCGTTTGTTAGAGCGTGTTATCACCATTGTTTCGTCGGTTCCAACAGTAGCATAGCTTGATGCGATACTCTCAATAAGTTCATCGCCAGAGACAATGGAGATGTCGGCAAATCCCTTTAAACGTATTTTGGGTAATTGGGTAGCTGTGTTCCGAGAAATCATTTGGCGAATGGTGGTGGCATTCCACAATATTCCTGAATGCTGACTTTGGCGTAACACTTCGTTCAAATCGCATTCGTAGACATGTAAGCCATATCCTTGCAGAACATCGAAACGTAGTGCTGGACTTTCTTGTTCGCCTACTGGAGGTAGCTGTGCCTTATCGCCAATGAGCAACAGGCGACAATTGCCACCACTATTATAGATGTATTGTACTAAATCGTCGAGCAAACAACCACTGCCAAACATAGTGTTGTTTTGCGAAGTACTAATCATAGAGGCCTCGTCTACCATAAACAGCATATTGCGAAACATATTGTTGTTAAGTTGAAACTGACCATCGGTGCCATTAAAAGTTTTTTCGCGATAGATTTTACGATGTATGGTAGAGGCGATTAGTCCAGCATTGAGCGAGAAAACCTTTGCAGCTCGTCCCGTAGGTGCTAACAACGACACTTTGATGCGTAGTCGAGTAACAGCTCGAACAATGGCTCCAGCAAGCGAAGTTTTACCAGTTCCAGCACTTCCACGTAGTATCATAACTGCATTATCTCTTCTATCGGTCATAAATTGAGCGAAAGTTTGCAGAGCGTTTCGTTGATCGTGTGTAGGCTCAAAGCCAAAGTCTTGCAATATTTGGTAAATCAATTCGTCTTGTATCATCTATTAGCACATTTTATTATGGCGGTGCAAAGTTAGTTATTTTTATCTTATTGCAATTTCTTTCCATAGTATTTTACAATTTATATTATGGTGTTACTATTATTAAATCAGCCATTTGTTATATTATTTGTATATTGGTGATACTATTATTTTTAGATGAAATAAATGTGAATCATTGTTGAAATGTTGAACAACCATAGTGAAAAGGAACGAAAGGAAGCAAGCGTACCAGCAATAATCTACATTTATTGAGTGAAAAGCTACGTAATTGGAAAAAAATGCGTAAGTTTGCAGCACTTATAAGCTATGGCTCAGATAGATAATAACATTCCCGATAGATGCATACGCCTTACTCTCCGTATAGGTGAGGGGAATATGTTGTTTGCCGTTGGCGACCCACAAACCGATGGCAATATAGTGTTCGAACCCTATAATGTGAACAATAATATTGCTGTAGCTGCTAATTTGCGAGAAGCCTTTAAGAAATCGGAACTTTTACAGAGTGGATATAAACGTGCTTTGGTTGTGATAGATGCTCCCACGATGCTTGTTCCGTTAGACGAATATAGGGAACAAGATGCAGAAACACTCTACAAACACACCTTTAAATGGCAACGTAGCGAAGATATCCTAACGAGCGCAATGCCAAAACTAAATGCTGTGGCTGTGTTTGCAGTGAACAAAGACTTGATGATGGTGATTGAAAATCATTTCGACGATATACAAATTCAGCCACAAATGCAAGCGGTATGGACACATTTATATAAGTACGCATTTGCAGGTATACGCCAAAAGCTTTTTGCATACTTCCATAATAAGCGTATGGAGGTAATTAGATATCAGCGTAACAGATTTGAATTTTGCAATTCTTATGAGGCAAATAATACACAAAACATACTTTACTATTTGCTTTACGTATGGAAGTTAATGGGAATGGATAGAGGAGATAGCGAACTTTATATGGCAGGCGATATTCCCAATATCGACAAGTTGTGTGCCGAATTGAAACAATTTGTTAGTAAATACCACGTTTTAGAACTTGCAAGCGACTTTAATAATGCTGCAATTGCAATACATAAAGATATACCATACGACCTAAAGGCATTGTATTTAGACTGAAACAAATATAAAGTTTAAGCTAAAAGAAAATAAGAACGAAACGCTATGCGCATAATAACAGGACAGTTCAAAGGCAGACACTTCGATATTCCACGTACCTTTAAGGCACGCCCTACTACCGATTTTGCCAAAGAAAACATATTTAATGTATTGAATGGGTATATCGATTTTGATGATATTACGGCACTTGACCTATTTTCTGGCACGGGAAGCATAAGCTTAGAACTTATATCGCGAGGCTGTAAAGAAGTGATAAGTGTAGAGAAAGACCGCGACCACGCACGCTTCATAGCGGAATGTATGAAGAAGATAAAAGTAGAAAACCACATACTTATACGTGGAGATGTATTTCGCTTTCTTAAAACATGTCATCAAAAGTTTAACCTTATCTTTGCCGATCCTCCATACGCATTACCAGAACTAGAAACCATTCCCAATCTTATATTCGAGCATAACTTGCTTTCGCCAGACGGAATATTTGTGTTTGAGCATGGTAAAAGTAACGATTTCTCAAATAACCCACACTTCATAGAGCATCGAAACTATGGTAGTGTAAACTTCTCTATATTTAAGTAAGTGCCTGTAATTCCTCGAATAGGCATATAGCAATATAAAGCTATTTTGTTGAGCATACTATTCAGTCAGTGCAAACTCAATGGCTTCTTTAATAGCATAGAAATCTCTGTTCTTCTTAGGTAAGGAATTAATCAGTTTTTTAATTCCGATTCTCCGCAAGACTCGTATAGGAGGACATACTAATGTTTATACTGAGGCATAAGAAGTTTTTTTTCGTTTAAAAGTACCTTTAAGTCCATAGATATTTCCTGCGTAGTATGAGATATAATCCTACATAGGAAATGTTATTTTTCTATAGTATTCCAACTCCTTTTCTTATTGTTTTATCCCGCAAAAACCATTCTTTTGCCCCATAATATCTTATCTTTTATCTCTTGTAATAAGTTGGTTAATAGTCAATTATTCATTCGGTTGCTTATCTGTACACCTATAAAGGGCCTCTAAAAACATGTACGCATAAGGATTTTACAAGTATGAAGTAATGTCGTTAGTCTATGAATATTGCCAAAATCCAACTATTATTTCGTTTGTTTTGCGATGCTTATACAAGTACATTGCACCATATCCGAGAACGTAATCGCCCGAAATCATTCCATCAGGATAGTAATCTTCGTCTATTTGAAGGAAGAAATCGAATCCATCTTCTTTTAATGTTTCAAAGTAATAGTCCTCATCTTGTATAAGTTGTGGGCGCTTACCGCTTGTAATAAAGCCATACTCGTCGTCCTGGACCTCTTCAAATTCCGTAAGAGAACATTTACGAACTCCTTCCAAAGTATAGTCGTCATTGTCGCTTTCCTCTGAAAACGAGTGTACAAATACCTTTAGTGAGCAGTTTGGATAGATATTATTATCCACCATTATGTCATAACTTTCAGGCACAAAGATAGATAAGTATTCGTTTTTAGCATTTGGATTTTCAATCGTTAGAAAGAATTTGTAATGCTTTAAGTCCTCTGTATCTTTTAAGAAACAAACAGGAATATTTCCTCCAATCCTACCTATTTCGTTACACGATGCATCCGAAGAGATATTCGCGATCTTATTCATAGCTTGTTATATTTAGTATTTTAATATTTGTTCGTAACCATTTTTCAACAAAAATACTTGTTGGTTAGGACGTAAAACAACAAAGATAAATCAGCCAAATAGGGGCGGTGCATCTGTCTATCGCTTGTTAAGAAATTCCCTTATAGCCTGTTTCGTACCATAGTTTTGGCAATAGAGAAATGCTTAACCACTTTATTCAGACTGCGCAAACTCAATAGCCTCTTTGATAGCATAGAACTCTTTGTTCTCTTTAGGTAAGGAATCAATCAACTTCTTGAATTCCATTTCACCTAAAATGCACCTGTAATCGTCTAACATAATGTCCAATTCACCTTTAAATCTCGTTTTTTGCTGAGGACTTCCTTGTAGGTAAAACAAGTTGATATGCCTTTTAGCTTCATCAGCATTTGTATGCAACAGCAGTTCAAAAGCCTTTGCCTCAAACGAAGAATCGTTGATGATCAACAGCAAAGATTCAGACAGTGCAGCCTTATCAGTCTTGTTTATCTCAATGTTCAATAAGCAATTTTGCAGCTTCTTTCTACTCTCAAAATACTGTCTTATAGCCAATCTTAGTTCTTCCATAGTTTCTTTATTTTACCTATTTATGCTCTGCTTTAAAAAAGATTGTTGCAAAGATACCATTTCTTTTGTAATATAAACTAAGTAAAGTTTGCTTATTTAGCAAACTTATTCAAATAGACTTAAAAGATAAGTTGTAAGAATTATGTAATAAGGAAAAAATAAGTACCTTTGTCCCGAAATGTAATAAGGAGATAGGACTTTAAGAATTTCTAAACACCTTTATTAATGTATAAGAACTATTTAAGATAAGACAAATGGACTGGAAGAAACTGCAGAATGGCTCGGATATTAGAGGCGTAGCACTCGAAGGAATAGAAGGCGAAAGCGTAAATCTTACCACCGAAGTAACAACTGCTTTGGCACAAGCATTTGTAGCTTGGCTTGGCGAAAAGAATGGAAAGACGGCTCAAACAATAGCTGTTGGTAGCGATTCACGTATTTCCAGCCCTGCACTTTGTAAGGCCTTTGCCGATGGCGCAGCCGCTGCTGGTGCAACAGTGCTTAATTTTGGTATGGCTTCTACGCCTGCAATGTTTATGGCAACAGTAGATGAGCAACTTCGTGCCGATGGTGCTGTTATGGTAACAGCAAGCCATTTGCCTTGGAACAGAAACGGATTGAAGTTCTTTACAGCCAAAGGTGGATTGGAAAAAGCAGACATTGCACGTATCTTAGAGCTTGCACCACAGTTCATGGGTGCCGAAAAGAAAGGCAATGGAGAGGTAAAAGTCGTTGATTTTATGGCTACTTACTGCGACATACTCGCTAATTATATACGTCGTGGTGTGAATAATGGCGACCAACCATTGCAAGGTATGCATATCATAGTAGATGCAGGCAATGGTGCTGGTGGCTTTTTTGCTAACAAAGTGTTGAAGTCTTTGGGAGCCGATACAACAGGAAGTCAGTTCCTTGAGCCCGATGGTCATTTCCCAAACCATATCCCTAACCCAGAAAACAAAGAGGCAATGGCTTCTATTTGCAAAGCTGTTGTAGAACATAAAGCCGATTTAGGTATTATTTTCGATACTGATGTAGACCGCTCTGCGATTGTTGATAGAACAGGAAAGTCTATCAACCGCAATGCACTTATCGCATTGATATCAGCCGTAATATTGCGCGAACACCCTGGAAGCACTATCGTTACCGACTCAGTAACGTCAGACGGCTTGGCAAAGTTTATTGCCGACCGCAACGGTAAGCATCATCGCTTCCGTCGTGGATACAAGAATGTCATTAATGAATCGCTCCGTTTGAATGCGAACGGTGAAGAATCGTGGCTCGCAATAGAGACTTCTGGACACGCCGCACTACGCGAAAACTACTTCTTAGACGATGGAGCGTATCTCGTTGCAAAGCTTATTGTTGAGGCAGCGTGCCTGCGCAAGGAAGGAAAAGAGCTTCAAGACCTTATTGCAGACCTACAACAACCTGCCGAAAGTAAGGAAATACGCTTTAAAATTGATACCAACGACTTCAAAGCATACGGCGAACAGGTGTTGGAACACATTAAGATGGCAGCAGAAAAAGAGCAAGATTGGCAGTTGGTATCGCCCAACTATGAAGGTGTACGCATTGCTTGTAAAGGAGAAGAAGAGCAAGGTTGGTTCTTGCTTCGCCAGTCTTTACACGACCCAGTGTTGCCTTTGAATATCGAATCGAATGTAGAAGGAGGTGTCAATCGCATCACCGAGCGAGTTCTTAACTTGCTTTCCGACTTTAAAGCATTAAAGCAATAACATAAAAAATGAAGGTAAGAGTAGTATCAGCACGCCTTGAGCAGTCAGCAATCATAGCAGAAATGATAATGGAAGCTATGAATCATGAATGCTGTCAATGGTTTGCAGGACCACAACATACTTTAGACGACTTCTTCAATCTGATGAAAAAGCTCGTCGAACGTACCGATTCTCAATATTCTTACCTTAATACTCTTGTTACCATCACGCCCGACAATAAAGTTGTAGGCGTATGTGTTAGCTACGATGGAAGTTTGTTACGCATGCTTCGTAAGGCATTTATAGAAGGTGCAAAGGCAGCTTTCGGACGTGATTTCTCCGATATGCCTGACGAAACAAAGGCAGGCGAACTTTATATCGACTCGCTTTCTGTGGGAAAAGAGCATCGTGGTAAAGGCATAGCCAAGCTGTTGCTACGTGCAACTATAGAGAAAGGTAAACGCATGAACCTACCTACAGACTGTTGGTAGATACAAATAACCCTAAAGCAGAAGCTCTTTACAACGCAGTAGGCTTTGTTTATAAAGACGATAACCAATGGGGCGGACATGCTATGCGCCACATGGTATATACATTATAATGAGTATGAAGTAACAGAAGAATTAAAATTGTAGTTATGAGATTATTGTCATTAACTTTACTTCTAGCCCTTGGAGTGGGCGCAAAAGCAGAAACAACACCATCAGATTCTATTCAAACAATCAAAGGAGTAGAAATAACAGCACGCTTAACACAGCGTGAAATCGTTCCAGCACAAAGCTTAAAGAATGCAGACCTGCAGCGACTCAACAGTCAGTCTATAGCCGATGCTTTGCGATTCTTCTCAGGTATTCAGCTAAAAGATTATGGCGGAGTAGGTGGTATAAAGACTGTGGATATCCGTAGTATGGGTACGCACCACTTAGGAATATTCTATGACGGCATAGAACTTGGCAATGCGCAGAACGGACAGATAGATCTTGGACAGTTCTCGCTCGACAATATCGATGAAATATCTCTTTACAACGGACAGAAAAGTGCTATCTTTCAACCTGCGTCCGACTTCGGTAATGCTGGTAGTGTGTATATTCGAACACGCAAACCTCGCTTCACTGATGGCAAGAGCTATAATGTAAAGTTGAAAGCAAAGTATGGTTCGAGCGATTTGGTGCGCCTTTCTGCTTTGTGGGAACAACGTCTTTCGTCAGCTGTCTCTACTTCGCTGAATGCCGAACATCTTACTTCCAGTGGTAAATACAAGTTCAATTATCGCCGTGTAACGCCAAGTGGTGTTGTTGCCTACGACACAACAGCTGTCCGACAGAATGGTGATATACGAGCAGACCGTATAGATTTCAACGTAAATGGTATCTTACAGCGTGGTTATTGGAATACAAAAGTTTATTTCTACAATAGCCAACGTGGCATTCCTGGCGCTATTGTGAATAACGTTTGGCGTAGAGGTGAGCGACAAAGCGACCTCAACTTCTTTGTGCAGAATCGTTTTCAAAAGGATATTACCGACCGTTTCTCAACACAATGGTTGGCTAAATACGCCTTCTATCGTACGCATTATGTGAATAAAGACACTACACAGCTGCCTGCCGATAATCGTTTTTGGCAACAAGAGTTCTATCTTTCTTCTGCCAATGCTTACGAAATTCTACCCAATTGGAGTATTTCTGCAAGCTACGACTTTCGTTGGAACAAGCTAAATGCAGACACTTATCGTTTTGTTTTCCCTACACGTTTTTCTAATATGATAAGTCTTGCTACTGCTTTCGAAGCTCGTTTTATACGCATACAAGGGTCTGTGCTTGCTTCGTTTATACACGATAAACTCCACCCAACTACTCGTTTAATGCCAGGAATGAAAGCTACCGACAATATAACAAAGTTTACTCCAGCTCTCTTTATCGACTTTCCAATAATTGATAAAGCAACTAACGGAGCTTCTACAAAGCTTTCTGTACGAACATTTGCTAAGCGTAGCTTCCGTATGCCTACATTCAACGACCTTTATTACACTGATTTGGGAAATTCGAACCTAAAGCCAGAGAGCGCAACGCAGTACGATTTAGGAGTTGTTTTCAACAAGCAATATAATGGGCACTTGCTTAAGAACGTGCAGTTTCAGGCTGATGGCTACTATAATACTATTCACGATAAGATAATAGCATATCCAAAGGGACAACAATTCCGCTGGACAATGCTCAATTTAGGATGTGTTCATATTACGGGGATTGATGTAATGGGAGCAATAGCATTGCAACCTATTAACGATTTAGTAGTTACGGCACGCTTACAATACACTTATCAGGACGCACGCGATGTTACTAATGCATCTGATGTGTTCTATAAAGACCAAATTCCTTATATTCCGTACAACAGTGGCTCTGCTATTGTGAACCTTGCTTACCACAATTGGACTCTCAACTACAGTTTTATATATTCGGGCAAACGCTATAACCAGCAAGAAAATATACCCAACAATTATATGCAACCGTGGTATACAAGCGATGTAAGTTTGCAATACGACTTTAAAGCTTTTGGTACAAAGTGCAGAGCAATGCTGGAAGTAAACAATATACTTAACCAAAAGTACGATGTTATTCTCAATTATCCAATGCCAGGCATTAACGGTCTTGTTGGTTTACAAGTAGAATTATAATATAACAAACATACAATGATGAAGTTAAGATACGTTTTTTATAGCCTATTAATAGTTGTTTTGGCTGTTTCTTGTCGTGAAGACGATACCATTATCTATCCTTCTGAACATAGCATAGGCGATGTAACGCACACCAAATACGCAGGACTTTACGTTTTGAACGAAGGTAATATGGGTTCAAATAAGGCTACATTAGACTTCTTGGACTTAGAATTAGGAAAGTATTATCGCAATATTTATCCTTCGCGGAATCCAAATCAGATAAAAGAATTAGGCGATGTGGGCAACGATGTCAAGATTTATGGCAACAGTTTGTGGCTTGTAATAAACCAATCTAATAAGGTTGAGGTTGCCAATGCACGTACAGCTGTAAGTAGAGGACACGTAGATATTCCAAACTGTCGCTATGTTGCATTTCAAGGGCGGTATGCTTACGTTAGTTCTTACGTAGGAAAGATAAGCGAAAAAAGTGTTTTGGGCGCTGTTTATAAGGTAGACACTGCCTCGTTGCAGATTGTTGATAAATGCACGGTGGGCTATCAGCCCGAAGAACTTGTAGTGCAAGATGGCAAAATATATGTTGCCAATAGTGGAGGCTACAATGGAATGTCGTCGTTAGGATACGACCGTACAGTGAGCATTATTGATTTAAACACCTTTACCGTAACTAAGACCATTGATGTTGGTGTTAATCTGTTTCACATTCGTAACGATAAATATGGCAAATTATGGGTTTCATCGCGTGGCGACTACAATCAGATTTCATCAAACCTTTATGTTGTAGACAACGATAGGGTAGAAGATGCATTAAATATGCCTGTAGATGGCTTCGATATCATAGGCGATTCGCTTGTAACTTACACTACTCAGAATATGAAACCAGTGTTTAAAGTTGTAGATATACGAACTCGCAAAGTGGTGAATAGTAACTTCCTGAAAATTCCAGAACAGTTCCCAATAAAGACTGCATACGGGATAATAATACACCCAATTAACTGGCGATATCTATGTTATGGACGCAACCAACTATGTTTCGAGTGGTAAACTTTATTGTTTCGATAAAAATGGAAATTACAAATGGCATACCTTAACAGGCGATATACCTGGACACGCATGCTTTTTAATAAACAATTAAATATAGAAATAGTATGAAGAAAATCTACTTATTTTTGGCTTTTATGTCAATGTCGGCACTTGCTTGTGCTCAAAAATCCCCTTACATTAAGGCGGTAGACGAGTATGTTCCTGCACCAGGACAATTTATAAACACTTTGCCCATGCTAACTGCGAACGATACTCCCGAAACTGCTGCCGAAGCATGTACAAAGAATCTTGCTAATCAAAAGCAAAGTGGACTAATTACATTAGGCGCTTATGGTGGTTACATTACTTTCCACTTCGACCACCCAATTATAAACGTAGAAAATGCACCCGACTTTGTTGTTTATGGAAATTCTTTCCCAGGTTGGTCGGAACCCGGAATTGTTATGGTTATGAAAGATGAAAACGGCAACGGAAACCAGACGACACATGGTATGAACTATCTGGAAGTGCCGATGTAGACAGCGTAGGTAAGGTTAAGTATAACTACGAAATTACGTATACGCCAAATTCAATGAAGGATATTCACTGGACCGACAATCAAGGCGGTGCTGGCGACGTTAAACGAAATAGCTACCATCAACAGGAATATTATCCGCTCTGGATAAAAGAACCACTTACGTTTAAGGGAACACTGTTGCCAAAGACTAGCTATAAAGAAGGAAACTTGCTGAAAGTGAACGTATGGCGCTATGGATATGTAGACAATTTGCCTAACAACGGAACCGATGGACTTTACATAGAAAATGCAGTAGACGCCGATAGAAAGCCAGTGAAGTTAGATAAAATAGACTTTGTGCGTGTTTATACAGCCGTTAACGATTGGGGAGAATTTGTAGGAGAGTTTTCAACCGAAGTATCTGGCGCAGAAGATTTACACCCCGATGCAACAGCTATAGAGGCACCGCTTAACTCGAACGAAGAAACAACAGTTGTAGCTATTTACACCATCGAGGGTAAGAAAGTAACAGAAATGCAACACGGGCTAAACATTGTGAAGTTAGCAAACGGAAAAGTTCGAAAAGTATTAGTAAAGTAAGCAAGGCATAAACATTTCATAACGTAAACAGAAGACGGCAAGTGCTAATGCAGAATAGCAACTTGCCGTTTTTTAGGCGTAATGGACATTTGGTAGGCTGAAAACCTCACGTGTTTTAGTAATGGACATTTGGTAGGCTGATCATTCCAGCCTACTTTTTGTATTTATGAATCCATCTATAAACTTCTTCTTGTTAGCTTCATTCAATCCATTATGATTATGTAGTGCCCTTTTAAGCTGTGAGTTAAATCCTTCCAATAGATTTGTTGTATTAGGAATTTGTAATTCTGTATAATCCTCATACGTATAGAGCCATTTAAGATGAGTCTTAACAGAACGTCTTGCAGTTCTCAGTCTTCTATGTGTATAGGTCGGCTTGCCAGAGACTAGAAGAGTTCGTTGGTCTAGAAACTCTTTCCATTGTTCACACCATTTCTCAAAAACAGTTATAAACTCTTCTTTTGCCAAAGAGAACATACTCCGCATTAAAGTTAATAGTTCAACTCCTGCAGGTAAATGTGGATTGTTAGTAAGAAGCCTTCTAACTATCTGGAATTGGTGGAACTGACACATTTGTACGGGACAGAAACTTATAGCTTGTAAAAGTCCCATGTGTCCATCACATACCACTGCTTTTTATTGTAGTTCCACGCTTCGCAATATACCGAAGTCCATCAAGATAATCCTTATTAGTTTCGTTCTTAACAAACTTGCGATAAAGTATTTTACCTGATGATGCGTCCTGGAAAAAGCATCACGCCAAATGTCTTGGAAAAGTAAGTCGTATCTATTATTATTACTGCAGATTTGGGATAAGTAGCAGTAAAACTATCCACCACTAAACTTAACCTACGTCGTATGGTTCGTTCTGAGCATTTATAAAGAATGGATAGGTCTGAGATTGTTCTATTTGCAGCAAGATAGTCATTCCAGAGAGAGACATTATTTATACGTAATCCACCTTGGAATTGCCTACCACAATCCCTGCAAAGATACATCTGAACATTACGTCGATGACCATTCTTTTTAACATTTGAGCTGTTGCAGAATATACAGTTTTTTTATTCATAGGTTTTCAAATGCTGCAAAGGTAGTAAATAAAAGCGTTTAGTGAGGTTTCAGCCTACCAAATGTCCATTACGCCGTTTTTTATAATCTTATTTTTACGCACACAAATGTGTTTCCTCTTATCTATAGTCGCAAAGGAAACCATAAAATCAATGCATTTAGTATAGCAAAACCATAGCAGTGTAGCCATACAAACCTTAGTGTTAGAAATGGCGAAGCACACATTCGTAACACCCTCTTCAGAGTCTCGTTCTATTCTCTCTATAGTCTCACATCAATTTAATCGTAGTCAAATGGTTTTACTTACACGTAAGTAAAACTTTATTTACACGTAAGTAGAACTTTATTTACGTGTAAGTAAAACTTTACTTACACGTAAATACTACTATCTGAGACTGATGAGGGAATGATACAACCATAGTTATAATGCCATTCGAACATAGTGTCAATCTTGTTTATCACATATCTTATAGAACCTATAATGCCTTATTCGGGATAAATTGTGAATAAAAAATAAAAGCAATGTTACTTTTAAATAAGTTTAAATTCAAAGCTGTATCTTTGCAATCAAATAAAAAAATCTGTTCAAAATGTACAGATTAAATATACGAACGAGTTAAAGAAACATTATTAACAAAAAACAAAAAACATTTAAAACAATATGAAGAAACTATTTTTAAGCTTATTAGCAGTGGGCTTCTTAGCCATTGCTCCAGCAACTTCATTAGCTTCTAACAGCAACATAGTAGCAACAAACTGCCCTAACGGTGGTAAAAAGGTAGACGCAAAAGCATTTACCAATAAACTTGTTAAGGAATTAAAACTCAACAAAAAGCAAGCAGCCGAGCTATTGAAACTTAACAACGAATATGCAGACATATTGGTTTGCCCAAAACAGAAGACCGATTGCAAGAAAGCAGAAAGTTGTTGCAAGAAAAACGAAGCAAGTCATTGCGACAAGCAAACTAAGTCTGAATGCAAAGGCGAAGCAGGAAGTTGCTGCAAACAAGCTAAACCAGAATGCAAAAGCGAAGCAGCACAGTGCAACAAACAAGCACAGAACGAATGCAAAGGCGAAGCAGGAAATTGCTGCAAACAAGCACAGAACGAATGCAAAGGCGAAGCAGGAAGTTGCTGCAAACAAGCTAAACCAGAATGCAAAAGCGAAGCAGGAAGTTGCTGCAAACAAGCTAAACCAGAATGCAAAGGCGAAGCAAACCATTGCGATAAGCAAGCAAAGGCTGAATGTCCAAAACGTATGTGCGAAATGAAGACAAAGCGTAATGCTTACCTTGAAGGCTTGAAGAAAATATTAACAGATAAGCAATATCAACAGTTTATGAATATGTAAGACGTCAATAACGTTAATAAAACAAAACAAGCGGGTGCACCATAGTTTAACTCTTGTGGTGCACTCGCCTTGTTTATAACGCCTTCTTAATCTCTTTCAGTATTACTGCCCGTCTCGCTATATTTGGCATTTAAGTTTGTAGGCTAACGCTTTCCGCTGCCTTTCTAACTATTCATACTGCGGCAGAACATTATTTGTTTAATAGTTTCAAAATACACCATCAACGCTTAAAGGCCGCTGTATCGCAAGCACTAGAAAACAAAAAAGAGAACGTATCCCAATAGATACATTCTCTTTATAATTAAATCTTAATGATTATTGCTTACTTAACTTCGCAACCGCATTCACTCTTATGGTGATTTTGAACAAAAGCGAGCAACATCCAAACAGTCTTCTCTTGTGCTGCAATGTAACCAGTCATAAGGTCAGCAGTAACATCATCGTGAGCATCGTTAGCTAAGTCAATAAGCTTACGCTCTTGTGCAATAAGATTCTTGAAGTAGCCTAATATGTCTTTCATACCTTCTTGACCACACTCAACTTCGTTAAGTTCTTTGATTGTTGCAATTTTTAAATACTCGCTGAACTTACTTTCAGGTATGCTACCAAGCTGAAGAAGGCGTTCAGCTATCTCGTCAACTTTCCCTGCAGCATCGTTGTATAGCTCTTCATACTTAGCGTGCAAAATAAAGAAACCATGTCCTTTCACGTTCCAATGAAGATTGCGGAGATTTGTATAGTAAATCTGGAAATCAGCCAATAACTGTGCAAGTCCTTTTCTAACTGCGTTAACCTTACTCTCTTCCAATCCTAAAATCTCTAAATTATTCATACTTTTTCCTTTCTAATTTAATTATTAGTTTCTAATTTAATTATTAGTTATCCGTCTAATTGTGATGCAAAGATAGATAAGATAAACTTACTCACCAAATGTTTTTATCTATATAATTATAGAATTAATCTATATTAACTTGTAAGATACGTATAATGAGAGCCTTATAATGCATAGAGAAAAATATCTGTATTGTGTTTTTTAGATGAGAAATATTATTTACTACATAGTATGATACTATTGATTAGATAGTATTACACTATTGATTACATTGTGTATATGAGCAGAGGCAATATAAAAAATCCCCACAAACAATAGTTGTTTATGGGGATTTGTATGTGTTTTGAAGCCTTACTTACGAAGACCAAGCTTCTTAATGATTGCACGATAACGCTCGATATCGCGTTTGTACAGATAATCGAGGAGTGAGCGACGCTTACCAACAAGGCGAGTGAGTGAACGAGTTGTAACGAAGTCTTTACGATTCTTCTTTACGTGTTCTGTTAAATGCTTAATGCGATAGGTAAACAATGCAATCTGGCTTTCTGCAGAACCAGTGTCTTCTGCCTTCTGTGCTTTGCCATATTGACCGAAGATTTCTACTTTCTTTTCTTTACTTAAATACATTTTAATTAATTGATTAATGTTGTTTGCAATTACATCATTCCATTGCGAAAGTCGCCTTAATCGTAACGAGTAGCAATGTCAAATGCATCGGTATTTCCGAAACTGCGCTGCAAAGTTACAACATTTTATTTGTTCCACAAGGCTTTTACGATTATTATTTGTAATTTTGCACCCACATTTCACTTAGGAATATTAAGATATAATAAATGCAAGATATAAGGAATATCGCAGTAATTGCGCACGTAGACCACGGTAAAACTACGTTGGTAGATAAGATGATGCTCGCTGGTAAACTCTTCCGTGATGGACAAAATAACAGCGACGAAGTGTTAGACTCCAATGACTTGGAGCGCGAACGAGGGATAACAATTCTTAGCAAAAATGTAAGTATCAATTGGAAGGGTACTAAGATTAATATACTTGATACGCCAGGACACTCCGATTTTGGTGGTGAAGTGGAGCGTGTATTGAATATGGCTGACGGCTGTTTGCTATTGGTAGATGCTTTTGAGGGACCAATGCCACAAACACGCTTTGTGCTTCAGAAGGCTTTACAACTTGGTTTGAAGCCTGTAGTGGTTGTAAATAAGGTAGACAAACCTAACTGTCGGCCAGAAGAAGTGTACGAGATGGTGTTCGACCTTATGTGCGATTTGAATGCAACAGAAGACCAATTAGATTTTCCTGTTGTGTATGGCTCGGCTAAGAATGGTTGGATGGGAGCTGATTGGAAGACTCCAACCGATAATATTGATTATCTTTTAGACCTTATTATTAAGGCTATTCCTGCACCTGAGCAGTTGGAAGGTACACCGCAGATGCTTATTACATCGTTAGATTTCTCTAGTTACACAGGTAGAATTGCTGTGGGGCGTGTGCATCGTGGTACATTGAAAGATGGTCAGAATATTACTGTATGCCACAGAGATGGTAGCAAGGAACGTACAAAGATTAAAGAACTGCACACTTTTGAGGGTATGACGCACCGCAAGACCGATGCTGTTGAGTCTGGCGATATATGTGCAATTATTGGGTTGGAGCATTTTGAGATTGGCGATACCATTGCCGACTACGATAATCCAGAGGCTTGCCACCAATTGCTGTGGACGAACCAACTATGAGTATGCTCTTCACTATCAATGATTCGCCTTTCTTCGGAAAGGAAGGCAAGTTCTGTACGTCGCGCCATATTAACGAGCGTCTTGAGAAAGAGCTTGAAAAGAACCTCGCTTTGCGTGTTGCACCTGTAGAGGGATATACAGATAGATGGCTTGTAAGTGGTCGTGGTGTGTTGCATCTTTCGGTTCTAATAGAGACAATGCGTCGTGAGGGGTACGAATTGCAGGTGGGACAGCCACAAGTAATATATAAGGAGATAGACGGACAGCGTTGCGAGCCTATCGAGGAGCTTACAATAAACGTTCCCGATGAATTTTCGAGTAAGATGATTGATATGGTAACGCGTCGTAAGGGCGAACTTTTAAGTATGAATACTGAGGGTAATCGTGTGAACATTATGTTTGAAATACCTTCGCGTGGTATAATGGGACTACGTACGAACGTGCTTACTGCAAGCCAGGGCGAGGCTATTATGGCACATCGTTTTAAGGAATATCAGCCTTTTAAGGGCGAGATTACTCGTCGTATCAATGGTTCTATGATTGCGATGGAGAATGGTACGGCATACGCTTACTCTATTGATAAATTGCAAGACCGTGGTAAGTTCTTTATCGACCCGGGAGAAGAAGTATATGGTGGGCAGGTTGTTGGAGAACACGTACACGACAACGACTTGGTTATAAACGTAACGAAGGCAAAGCAGCTTACCAATGTGCGTGCGTCGGGCTCTGACGATAAGGCGCGCGTGATACCGAAAGTAGAGATGAGTCTTGAAGAGTGTATAGAATATATAAAGGTAGATGAGTATATTGAAGTAACGCCTAAGAACATTCGTATGCGTAAGATATTGCTCGACCACCTTGAGCGTAAGCGTGAGAATAAAGAATAAACATTTTGTTCTTCTTATACCTGATTGTTAAGTTGTAGAGCCGAAAAAAGTAAGTCTATAATATAATAATAAGGAGAAAGGTCGTTTCATAAGTAAAATATAACAAACTTATGAGACGACTTTTTTTATTATCTTTATTTGTGCTCACCCTTTTTGGTGCACAGGCACAACCTAAGTGGGGAACGTGGTCGGTGGTACCACACGTCGGTGTTAGCTTTGCTAATCTAACCAATGATGCTATCCATACTACAGATGACAGAATTTCGCATTCGCAGACAAGGATAGGTTTCTCAGGCGGTGCAGACGTGTATTACCAGCTGACAGACAAGTTGGCGCTGTCTGGTGGTGTCGCTTATACACAGGCTGGTTGCAACTTTAAAGATATTCCTGCCGATCTTAACGCAAAGTACGGCACTGTGTTTCATAATGCATATTACAATTTGGGATATGTTGATGTTCCACTGCTTGCTCACATTTATATATCAAAAGACTTGGCACTCTCTATAGGGTGTCAGCCATCTTTCCTTACAAAGGCTACATCGCACACTGAAATGCAAGACTATGAGACGGACGGGAAAGGTGGAATAAAGTACGATAAGAATGAAGTTAGTGAAGGCGATGTAAAGCATTGGTACAAGAAAACAGCCTTTGCGATACCTGTTGGCATAAGCTACGAATATGAGAACGTGATGCTGACGGCTCGCTACAACTTCGGGCTTTCAAATGTTTACGGGCACGACTTAGGCGATAGCAAAAACAGAATCATCACAGTGTCGGTAGGATACAAGTTCAATTTATAGAAGAATATAATTGCAGGCAAAGCTTGTATTTATAAGTAAGGCAAACTAGAACAATTCAAAAGCTGAACAGTATTATAAACGTTAATTTATTGATCCCTGTATAATGAGTTCGATGTTATATCGAGCTCATTTTTTTTGTTCATAGTTGATAGGGCATAGTGTTATTAAGGGGGGGAAGATTATATTGCAATACAGCAACGCTATGATTTAAATATCTGTAATGAGTTTGGCTACCTTCTAACAAACGTTATGCTGATATATGTGTGCGAAACATTTCTCTTAGGTGCTGTAATAGTTTCTCTTAGGTGCTGTAATAGTTTTATAGGCAACAAACAGTTTTATTTACGTGTAAGTAAAGTTTTACTTACGTGTAAATAAATAGCTACTTACGTGTAAGTAAAGTTTTACTTACGTGTAAATAAAACCATTTGATGCGTATGCAAATGGTGCGCATACATAGAGTAAATGAGAGAATGTTGTGAGAGAATTATTGCGTATTCGTGTTTCCGAGTTTTCTTTTCTCTGTGTATAGCTTTGTGTTTCGCGTTTTGTTGTGTTTTTCTTCTCGTGTAGTTTTGTTGAAAAAGTAGCCGATTAGTTTTGGTAAACAGGTTGCTTTCCAATGTATATACTAAAATATTAAGGAATGAATGGCATAAAAAAATCCTCTTCTAACCGTTTGGTCGAAGAGGATTTTTAATATCGTAGCTACCAAATATTATTTGTATAAGTAGCGTTTAATAGAGCGTTTTGGCGTTTTTATAAACTCCTCGTTCAACAGTTCTATATCTGTAAGTTTGCAATAAGCAGGCATCTGTTCGTTCAGTTGCTTTCTATTCTCCTCCATTAAGTTTTTAATATCCGCCTCGTTTAGCCCAAGTTCTTTCGCTTCTTCAAGGTCAGGATAAACCAACCCAACGAGTTTATCGCCACGTTGCACCACAAGACATTCGCTAACAAGTGGCAGAGAGCTAAGTTTGTCTTCAATTTCTTCGGGGTAGATGTTCTGCCCGTTGCTACCCAAAAGCATATTTTTAGAACGCCCCTTAATGTAAACGTTATTGTCGGAGTCCATAGTACCAAGGTCGCCAGTATGGAACCAGCCATCAGCATCAAGCACTTGGCGGGTGGCTTCATCGTTCTTGTAATATCCCAATAGCACATTTGGTCCTTTCGTAAGTATCTCGCCTGGTATATTTTCAGGGTCCGGACTATCTATGCGCACTTCTTGGTGTAATGCAGGTTGCCCACACGATGTTGGCACAAATGTTTTCCAATCTCGATAGCAAATAATAGGGGCACACTCTGTAGCGCCATAACCAACCGTAAATGGAAAGTTAATATCTTTCAAGAAGTTTCTATTTCACGGTTCAAAGCAGCTCCGCCTATAATAATTTCGTAGATATTGCCACCGAAAGCTTGTTTCACCTGTTCGCAAATTTTCTCTTTCACCTTCTTGTGTATTACAGGAGTGTTCAGCAAGAGCTTCATTCGGCTATTCTGAATTTTAGGGAACACACGTTTGCGTATAATCTTTTCTATTATGAGAGGTACGGCAATCATTAGCACTGGTTTAATTTCTGCAAGCGCTTGTGCAATGATAGCAGGCGATGGCATACGTGTTAGGTAGAAAATATGGGCACCAGATATAAACTCAAATATGAGTTCGAAAGCCATACCATACATGTGAGCCATAGGCAAAATGCTAATAATGTGGCTGCCCGGCTTAATCATAGAACTAATACACTTTGTGCGAAGTCGGCATTGCTCCACATTGCACGATAAGGAATCATTACTCCTTTCGAATTTCCAGTAGTTCCACTAGTATAATTGATAAGCGCTAATTCATCGGGACTTTGTTCACGGTAGTAGCGAACATGCTCGGCACGGAAGTATTTTGGATATTTCTTGCCAAACATTTCGTTTAGATGTTCGCGTGCAAACGTTAATTTCTCCGTTCGGCTTAGAATCAAAGAGAGGTCGGGAAGATAGAATATACCTTCGAGTGCAGGCATTTTCGTATTGTCAATCTCTGTTGCAACTACATCGCCAACAAATAGAATTTTCGCTTCGGAGTGGTTTACAATGTTGTGTATTTGTTCTGGTGTAAACTCGTGCAGAATAGGAACCGCTACAGCTCCGTATGTAAGAGTAGCCAAAAAGGCAGCAGCCCACATAGAAGAATTGCGTCCACAAAGAGCAATCTTATCGCCCTTTTGTACACCACTAGCTTCAAACATAATGTGAATTTTCTCTATTTTACGAGCCACGTCATGATATTGAAGCGTCTTTCCTTTATAATCTGTTAAAGCATCACTATCCCAATGATTAATGATACTCTTCTCTATTAATTCGTTAAAACTTGGAAATTGTTGCATTGTAAGTGTTTTTAGACGCTGCAAAGATATTCATTTTCTTGCACACTCCAAAAATATTTGTGCAATAATTGTACTTTTATGCTTTATCTGTGCAATACTTTCACTACAATAGATACAAATACTTACTATTCGTAATGCATCGTTTTAGCTGGGTGAATATGGCTAATTAAGTAGCTTGGCGCAATAAGAACGAATACACATATTAGCAGGGTGGCAATGTTTAAAGCTATTATAAGTAGTACATTCAATTCTATTGGAACAGTGCTAACATAGTATGTCTTAGGGTCGAGCGTAACCAGTCCGGTATATTTTTGCAAGAATACTAGTCCTAAACCAATAATATTGCCCCACAGCAATCCTTTTCCAATAATGAAAGTAGCAAACCATAGGAAGATGTGGCGTATCTGAGCGTTCTTTGTTCCCATTGCTTTCAAAATACCAATCATTTGTGTTCGCTCTAAATAATAATGAGCAATCCAGATATCATAGTTACTCCTGCAACCGAAACCATAAGCGCAAGAATTATCCAAACATTTAAATCCATAAGGTCGAGCCACGAGAATATTTGTGGATTTTGTTCTACTACCGTAGCAACAGAATAGCTATTGCCATATCGGTCGGTTTTTCCCTTAACCTTATTTAATATGTTTAAGGCAATAGCATCAAGCAGTTCAAAATTGTTTACTTGCACTTCTGCTCCGCTACATTGGTCAGATTGCCAGCCATTCAGCTTATTTGTGGTATACAAGTCGGTGAAACAAATCTGCGAATCGAACTGTTTTAAATTGGTTTCGTAGATACCCGAAATAGTAAAACGGCGAGTACGCACTCCCTGTTCGTTTACAAAATAGGCATAAATCTTATTGCCTACATTTAAATTAAGCTTTTCAGCAATGGTTTTAGATATTAGTATTTTCTGTCCACTTTGTGTATCAGAGAACACAGGAATACTACCAGCAACCATATTCTGATGTATAAAAGTAGAATCGAAGTCGCTCCCAATTCCTTTTAAGACTATGCCTAAGAAATCGTCATCGGTTTTTAAAATCCCTTGCGTATATGTATAACGTTGAACGTGCTGCACATTTGGAGTAGCCAATAGCATTCGCTTTAAACTGTCGTTTACTACTATTGGATAATTTTCTGAGCGTTGCAGAGAGTTAAAATTAGCTACTGTGATGTGGCTACCAAAACCAATAACCTTATTGCGAATAGTATGTTTGAAGCCAAGAACAACGCAAACCGACACAATCATAACAGCGAGACCAATTGCAATGCCAAGTGTGGCGATACGAATGGCAGGTTTAGACACTTTTCTGCCTCGATCTTCGTTGCCATTTATCTTTCGTGCTATAAATAAAGGGAAGTTCATTTGCTTATATTCTATTGTTTTTTGTTTACTAAACGATTGCAAAGATAGAACTTTTTTTCCTTTTAATGGCATTTATAATATACCAAACCAGACTTTTTTACTACTTTTGCATTTTAGTATAAACGATACGGTTCACTCTTTGCGGTTACGCTTTAGAGAGCCCGATAAATAACAAATAAGACAATGAGAAGCAAAACTACTTCTTGGTTTGAGACCAAGGTGCGTTACGATAAGACTATGGAAGATGGTCAAAACAAAAAGGTTACGGAGGCATATACAGTGGAAGCGCTAAGCTTTTCTGAAGCAGAAAGCGCAATAACAAAGGAGATGTCGCACTATATCAGCGGTGAATTTGATGTAAAAGCTATTACTCCTGCAGCTTATGGAGAGATTTTCTTTAGCGATGCCGATAACGACGATAAATGGTTCAAGGCTCGTTTGGCATTCATTACCATTGATGAAAGACTGAAAAAGAGAAGCGTTCTACCATAACATACCTTGTTCAAGCTCACTCTGTCAATGGAGCTGTAAAACATGTAGACGAGGTTATGGGTAAAACAATGATTGATTACGACATTGTTTCCATTGCCGATACAAAGATTATGGACGTGTTTGAGCATAAAGCTGCATCGCAGGCAGCAGATGCAAAGCCTGAATACGAATAATAAAGAAGCACAGAATACCATAAAACAACTGAACTATGTACGATGTAGCAACAAACTTACACAAAGTAAAGGACGGCTTACCCGATGGCGTTCGCTTAATTGCCATCAGTAAATATCATCCTAACGAATACATTGAAGCAGCCTATAATGAAGGGCAGCGTATGTTTGGTGAAAGCCACGAACAGGAGCTTTCCGCTAAAGCAAAGACACTACCCAACGACATTGAATGGCACTTCATAGGGCATTTGCAATCCAATAAGGTGAAGTACATTGCTCCTTACATCTCTATGATTGAGGCAGTGGACACCCTTAAATTGCTGAAAGAAATCAACAAACAGGCTGCAAAGCATAACCGCATCATCAATGTCTTATTGGAATTGCACATCGCTGAAGAGGATTCTAAGTATGGATTTAGCATCGACGATTGCCGAAAGCTATTGGAAGAAGGCGAATGGCGTGAACTAAAAAATGTGCATATATCAGGCTTAATGATGATGGCGTCGAATACAGACGATACCGAACAAATTAGAAAAGAAATGACTTTGGCTGCCAATTTCTTCGATGAAGTGAAAGCTAAGTACTTTGCCGACGACCCAGAATTTAAGGAACGGTCGTGGGGAATGAGCAGCGATTACGAGATAGCAATAGACTGTCGTAGCACAATGATTAGAGTTGGAACAGCCATTTTTGGTCCTCGTGTGTACTAATTGCCTACCTATAAAATAACAACACCCCTTATAAACCAACCCCCAACTGAATTATGATACAAGAATATCAAGTACGTGTGATGCCTCAAGTGGCATATAACGAGGAGAATATAAAAGCGTTTATTGCGAAAGATAAAGGTATTGACGCACGCACTATCAACCATGTGCGCACTCTAAAACGCTCTATTGATGCTCGACACCGTGATATTTTTGTGAACTTAAAGGTTCGAGTCTATATCAACGAGGTGCCTCACGACGATGAATACATAAAGACCGAATATCCCGATGTAAGTCATTCGCCTCGTGTTATCGTTGTAGGAGCAGGTCCAGGTGGACTATTTGCAGCATTGAAGTTGGTAGAATTAGGGTTGCGCCCCATTGTTTTAGAACGTGGAAAAGACGTGCGCGAACGCAAAAAAGACCTTGCAAATATATCTCGCACCCATACTATTGACCCTGAATCAAACTACTGTTTCGGAGAAGGAGGTGCAGGAGCATATTCCGATGGTAAGCTTTATACACGCAGTAAGAAGCGTGGTTCGGTAGAGAAAATACTCAATGTGTTCTGCCAACATGGTGCTTCTACAAGTATTCTTGCCGACGCTCACCCACATATCGGTACCGACAAGCTGCCCAAAGTAATTGAAAATATGCGCAATACTATTATTGCTTGTGGCGGAGAAGTACACTTTCAAACCAAAATGGTAGCATTAGAAACCGACGGCAACGAAGTTGTTGGGGTAAAAGCAGTATCTTCTTACGAGGGAGGACAACAAGAAAAGACATTCAAAGGTCCTGTTATTCTTGCCACAGGACACTCGGCACGCGATGTTTATCAGCACTTTCATGAGAATAATATCGAAATGGAAGCGAAGGGAATTGCCGTTGGTGTGCGTTTAGAACACCCTTCAGAACTCATAGATCAGATACAATATCACAACAAAAATGGTCGTGGTAAATATCTACCAGCCGCCGAATACGCTTTCGTAACGCAGGTAGAAGGGCGTGGCGTCTATTCTTTCTGTATGTGTCCGGGTGGTTTTGTTATTCCTTCAGCTACTGGTCCCCAACAGATTGTTACCAATGGTATGAGCCCAGCTAACCGCGGAACAAAGTGGTCAAATGCTGGAATGGTGGTTCAAATCAACCCTGAAGACATCGAAGGCGACCACTTATTGCGCATGATGCACTTTCAAGAGCAATTAGAAAAAGATACTTGGCAACAGGGAAACATGCGCCAAACAGCTCCTGCACAACGTATGTCAGACTTTGTAAACAAGCGTTTGTCGTACGATTTACCTAAATCGAGCTATGCACCAGGACTCATTTCTAGTCCGTTACACTTCTGGTTACCCAACAATATCACCACACGCTTACGGCAAGCGTTTAAGAATTTTGGTAAGCAAGCGCATGGTTTCCTTACCAACGAGGCTGTGATGATTGCTACAGAAACGCGCACCAGTTCGCCCGTACGCATTCTTCGCGATCACGAAACTTTTATGCACGTGCGCCTTCAAGGCTTATTTCCTTGTGGAGAAGGTGCTGGGTATGCAGGTGGAATCGTCAGTGCGGGCATCGACGGAGAGCGTTGTGCCGAAATGGCAAATGCTTATTTATCTCGCCTTCAGCAATAAAATACTCTGTAAAATATGGCACGATGCGCTTGGGCTGATACACATCCGCTACTTCAAAAATACCACGACAAACATTGGGGCGTACCTGTTCACGACGATAAAGTACTCTTTATGTACCTTATAATGGAGTGTATGTCGTGTGGATTATCGTGGTTACTAATGCTGAAAAAGCAAGAAACATTTCGCATTTGCTTTGCTAATTTCGACTTTAAGCAGGTGGCTCGCTTCACTGCCGCTGATGTTCAGCACATTCTTAATACCGAGAATATGCTGAAAAGCCAACGCAAAATAGAAGCAATGATAGCCAATGCACAAGCCTTTCTTCGCATTATAGAAGAGTTTGGCTCCTTCAACGAGTATATATGGCAATTCTCTAAGGGCAAGACTTTGGTTTATCCCTCTCACCAAAAGCGCCTTTGCACACGCAACGCATTGAGCGATAAGGTGGCTAAAGATATGAAAAAGCGTGGCTTTAAATATGTTGGTTCGGTTATTATATATAGCTACTTGCAGGGCATTGGAATTATTAACGATCACCTATCCTATTGCGATTGTTACAATAGGAAATAGCTTTACTTTGTAAAGATACTTCTCTTAAAAAGAGATAACCATACTTTGACTTTGCAAAAACGGTTCTTTTGCAAGGTAAAAACCATACTTTTGCAACACAAAAACCACACTTTTGAGCGGCAAAAAACACACTTTTGCAATACGTTGATAAATAGATGGTTACATAAGGAATATATTTATAAAAAATATTTACACTTTTATGATTTCTCTCCCCTTACATTATATATAGTAGAACCTCCATATTAGAAAGTTCATACCTGAGTTTATGCAGGGTAAAGAGAATTTCAGTGAAAAGCCATAACACCTCTACTATATTTTATTTGTACTGATATCCAACAGAATTTTAACCGTTTCTTTCGTCTATCTCACTCCTTTTCGTTATCTTTGCATAAGATAGGTAGCACTCGATAAACTAAGAGTGAACTCTCTTTTATACTCGTTTGCACTATCTTTGCATAAGATAGGCAGCACTCGATAAACTAAGAGTGAACTCTCTTTTATACTCGTTTGCACTATCTTTGCATAAGATTATCTTACTCGAAAACAACCAACCTAATGGATATAAAGAATAAAATAGATTGCTTTGTTCCTTGCGATAACGCTCAGCAAGTACAACAATATGCAACGCAATTCATAAACGAAGATGAAGTGGCAAAGGTTTTTATGCTCACTTCTGATGATATTAATGGTAGCGAAAAAATAGCAGAAGACATTGGCTATATACACGTTGATAACATTCTTTCTACGGAAACAATGTTGAAAATGGCACAAAATGCTACTGCCGAGTACGTGCTTTTCTATATGAAAACATCGCCCATTACATTGGGTTACCACGCTTTAACACGCCTTGTGCATGTCGCTACCGACACAAAGGCAGCTTTAACCTATGCCAACCGCTATTCTGTTGAAACAGGAAAAGTGGTTCGCCACCCTGTTATCGACTATCAGGCAGGTAGCCTTCGCGACGATTTCGATTTTGGTTCGTTGGTTCTCATTAATGCAAAGATGCTTCGTGAATATGCTGAACAAACAGAAAAGGCTGACTATAAGTTTGCTGGTTGGTACGATTTGCGCTTGTATTTAAGTAGAAAAGGTAAGATTTTCCACTTAGACGAATACCTTTATACAGAAGAGGAAGACGACTTACGCAGAAGCGGAGAAAAGCAATTCGATTATGTAAACCCTCGCAATCGTGAGGTACAAATAGAGATGGAACGCGCTGCAACAGCTCATTTGTATGCTGTTGGTGGACTGGTTGATACTAAGAAGTATAGACAACCCGACTTTACAAGTGGTAATTTTGCTGTCGAGGCTACTGTTGTTATCCCCGTTTTCAATCGTGAAAAGACCATTCGCGACGCTGTTACATCAGCTTTAGCACAGAAAACCAACTTTAAATACAATGTTATTGTTGTAGACAATCATTCATCTGACAATACAACTGCCATACTTTCGGAGATTGCTAAGACCGATAATCGATTGGTACACCTTGTTCCTAATCGCACCGACCTCGGCATTGGAGGCTGTTGGAACTATGCTGTGAACAGCGAACATTGCGGTAGATTTGCCGTACAACTGGACAGTGATGACCTCTATTCATCTGAACAGACACTCCAAAAGATAGTTGATGCCTTCCACGAACAGCAAGCAACAATGATAATAGGCTCGTATCGTATGTGCGATTTCGACCTTAACACACTCCCTCCAGGACTGATTGACCACACAGAATGGACGGAAGACAACGGCTGCAACAATGCTCTACGCATCAATGGCTTAGGTGCACCACGCGCATTCTATACTCCTTTGGCGCGTGAAGTACAGTTTCCAAACACCAGTTACGGCGAAGACTACGCCATGGGCTTGGCTTTTAGCCGTCAATTCCGTATCGGGCGCATTTACGAAGAACTATATTTGTGCCGTCGTTGGGGCGGAAACAGCGATGCTGCGTTAAGCATTGACCGTGTAAATGCGAATAACCTTTACAAAGATCGCCTACGAACAATAGAACTAATAGCACGTCAGCAACTCAACAAACGAGGCGAAGAGGAGGGCGCAAAAGGTTTAGAGCCTTTTTTTACAGCCAACTGAACCAGTGGAAAGATGCCCAAAAACGGTTCAGTGATTTACGTCTGGTGAAGACAAAGCGGCTCAATAATGGCTTAAAGCTACAATTTAACCCTGCAAGAATGGTGAGTACAGGGGCAAAGATAGATAAGGCTACGATTGCAAAGCGTCCCTGCTTTCTTTGCAAAGATAATCGTCCACAGGTACAAACAAGCATTTCGTTCGGTGAAGAGTTCGATATATTGGTGAATCCTTTCCCCATTTTGCCTGTCCATTTCACCATTGCGGCACGTCAACATCAGCTTCAGCTTATACAAAAGCATTATGCTGACTTGCAAAAACTTAGCGATGATTATCCAAAACTTATGTTCTTCTACAACGGTCCTAAGTGTGGTGCAAGCGCACCAGACCATCTTCACTTCCAAGGAGGCACAAGTGGCATGCTGCCAATACAGGAAATGTGGAGCAAACTCGATGCTGCCGCACAGCCGTTATTACGAATAAATGAGGTAGAAGGCATCTTTGAGATTGTCAACTTTGCCTACCCTGCTATTGCAATCAAGAGTAGAAGCGTTGAAAACGGCGCAAAATTGTTCAGTATAGTGTACAATTCGCTACCTCAACAAGTCGATGAGGTGGAACCAATGATGAACATTGTTGTATGGAAAGAGGGTTAGACACAGTGTCTGTTATATTTCCACGACGCAAACACCGCCCAGATTGCTATTCAAAGGAGGGCAACGAACAATATTTAATAAGTCCAGGCGCATTGGATATGGGCGGTTTGCTTATTCTTCCACGCCAAACCGACTTTGAAAGAATAAACGAAAAGCTTTTATTAGAGGTTATGCAAGAAATCGTTTTGCCCGCTGAAACGATGCAGGAAGTAACTGAAAAGATAAGAAATAAAGGAGAATAACAATAAAGAAGAATGGAAACGAGTAATATAAAAAAGGAACCAATCGTTTCAGTAGGTATTGTTAGCGCAAGCAAATTGTGCTTTTCACTGAATGCTCCCTATGCCGTTTGCAGCTTAGAACAATGTGGAAAGCAGGTTGTAGAACTATTAGAAGGTCGTATTCTATGGGAAAACAATTTCTACGATGAACTCCTTTTCGAACCAAATGATACTCAATCGTCGTTTACACTCGAAGATGTTACTATCGGAGTAAACTTCCATTGGGAGCGAAAGAAGCACAAACATTCTTAGGGAAGTTGCGTTTTATAGTAGAAAACAACAATATCTGCGCCATCAACGAACTTCCAGTTGAGACTTATCTTATCAGTGTAATCTCTTCAGAAATGCGTGCTACATCGTCGTTGGAACTATTAAAAGCGCACGCTGTTATATCGCGTAGTTGGCTTTTGGCACAAATGGAACAACGAAAAGTAGAAAACAACAACGCAGTAAAGCAACCTTCGCTATTCAAAACAGACGAAGAGATAGTGCGTTGGTACGATCGCGAAGACCACAAACACTTTGATGTGTGTGCCGATGACCATTGTCAGCGTTATCAAGGTATAACAAAAGCTGCCAATAAACATGTTGTAGAGGCTATTAAACAGACAGCAGGAGAGATACTAACAAGTTGTGGCGAGATTTGCGATGCACGGTATAGCAAGTGTTGTGGCGGTGCAGTTGAAGAGTTTCAATATTGCTGGGAGAATATAAGAAAGCCTTATCTGCAGGCTCTTCCCGATACAATGCCCGATACAACGTCTCTACCCAATCTTACCAACGAGGCAGTTGCACGTCAGTGGATACTATCATCGCCCAATGCTTTCTGCAATACAACCGACCAAAAGGTACTATCTCAGGTACTAAATGACTTCGATCAAGAAACAACAGACTTCTATCGGTGGATTCAAATCTACTCGCAAGCAGAAGTAAAGCAGCTCTTAGAAGAAAAACTGGCAATGCATTTTGGCGATATTATTGACCTGATTCCTATGGAAAGAGGTAAGAGCGGGCGCATTTACAGACTTAAAATAATAGGTACACAACGTACACTCATCATTGGAAAAGAACTTGAAATAAGGCGTGCACTTAGCAAAAGCCACCTATACAGTTCGGCATTCGTTGTCGAAAAGGTAGATATAAAAGATGGCGTGCCACAGCAATTTGTTATAAAAGGGGCTGGCTGGGGACACGGTGTAGGACTTTGTCAGATTGGAGCTGCTATGATGGGAGTGCAAGGATATCGCTACGATGAGATTTTACTACACTATTATAAAAGTGCTGAAATAACAAAGCATACTAATACAGAGACGTCAGCAATGCGATACGTATAAGTTAGCAAATCTGTATTATTACATTAGATACTTGAAATAAAGAACTGAAACAAGCGAATGGATACGAACAAACAAACAAATATTAAAGTTTGGCTATGGCTACCCACAATATATTTTACACGAGGATTACCTTATGTTATTGTGTTTCTTGTTTCGCTGGTCTTCTTTAATCGTATGGGGCAATCGAATAGCACCATTACATTGAATACATCGTGGACTTTTATTCCTTTTATTCTGCGTCCACTATTAGGCAGAATTGTTACAGGCTATGCCACAAAACGCTTTTGGGTGTTGGCAATGCAACTGCTTATGACAGTGTCAATGTTTGGTATAGCATTATCCATAACTACTTCTTATTGGGAAGTAACTTCTATGTCGTTCTTATTTATAACTGCATGCGCTGCCGTTGTACACGATGTGGCTGTAGCGAGATACTACAAACTTTGTATGCTACGCAAACTACCAAGTCTTAGTAGTGTACATTCTGTATTCTTGTTAATGGCTGTTGTAGTAGGAATGGGACTTCCACTGATATTAGCAGGTAATTTAGAAGTGATAAATAGAGTGGTTACAAAGTCGTGGGTAACCACCTTTTACTTTCTTGCAATTATTTTTTTAGTATTCTTTGTTTACCACGCAATAGTGTTACCACGTCCACAAGATAGACCCTCTATTCCTATTCGAAGTGGACTAACAAGGCGATGGTGGTTGGAAACTAAGACAACCTTTATGCAATTGCCTAACTATGCTATATTGCTATCATTTCTTTTATTGTTCTTGATACCCGAAGGAATGTTCTTTCGCATAGCTCCACTGTTCTTAATCGACCCAGGTAGTAACGGTGGATTGAGTCTTTCGCCACAAGAATTAGGATTGGTTCAAGGTTCAGTGGGGGCTTTCTCTGCTATTGCAGGCTGCTTTGTTGGTCGTTATGCCATACAAAAGCGAGGCTTGTGGAATAATTTCTGGATTATGGTGTGTGCTATTACATTGCCTAAGATGCTGTATATCTATCTTAGTTATAGCTTTGTTTCTTCACTCTCAATAATCAATTTATGTGTTGCAATAGAGCAGTTTGGCTTTGGTTTTGGTATCACGCCATATATACTTGTGTTGCTTTTCTGCTCACAAGGCAAGTATTCCATTTTTCGTTTTTCTTTAGCAAGTGCTGTAGCAGCCTTCTCGCTTATGGCATCGGGTTGGTTTACAGGTATTCTGCAAGAATATTTGGGCTATCAACGCTTCTTCGTTATTGTTGCTATTGTGAACATACTACCATTCGTTGTGGCTGGTTTATTGAAACGAACGATACACTTAAACGATAAGAAAATATAAATGAAATGCCTTATATAATTCCATTTATAGGCTTCCTATAAACATTAAAGACACACATTTGTGAGAAAATAGTTACCTTTGCAAGGTATTTGAAAAAACGCTTCGTATGGAAAAGAAATATAAAATAGCAGTTGCTGGAACAGGATATGTGGGTTTAAGCATTGCAACACTATTGAGCCAACATCATGATGTAATAGCTGTCGATGTTGTGAAAGAAAAGGTAGACCTTATTAATAATAAGAAATCGCCAATTCAAGACGACTACATTGAGAAATATTTGGAAGAAAAAGAATTGCAACTTACAGCTACTTTAGATGGTGAAGCTGCTTATAGCGATGCTGAATTTGTGGTAATTGCAACACCTACTAACTACGACCCAGTGCGGAACTACTTCGATACGACTCACGTTGAAGAGGTTATTAAACAAGTAGTACGTGTAAATTCGAATGCTATTATTATAATAAAATCAACCATTCCTGTGGGATATACCGAGAGCGTACGACAAAAGTTTAACTGTGAAAACATTCTTTTTGCACCCGAGTTTCTACGCGAAAGCAAAGCATTGTACGATAATTTATACCCTAGTCGCATTATTGTTGCACGACCAGAAGGCGACGAACGATTAGATAAAGCAGCTCACAAGTTTGCCGAGCTCTTAAAGGAAGGTGCTATAAAAGAGGATATCCCAACACTTTTCATGGGATTGACTGAGGCTGAAGCAGTGAAACTATTTGCTAATACATATCTTGCATTGCGCGTAAGCTATTTCAACGAACTCGATACATACGCAGAAGTAAAAGGTTTAAACACATCTCACATTATACAAGGTGTATGTCTTGACCCTCGCATTGGTTCGTTCTACAACAATCCATCGTTTGGCTATGGTGGTTATTGCTTGCCAAAAGACACGAAGCAGCTCCTGGCTAACTACTCTGATGTACCCGAAAACCTAATTCAAGCCATAGTAGAAAGCAACCGGACACGTAAAGATTTCATTGCAGACCAAGTGCTAAACAAGGCGGGATATTACGATTATAACGAACAAGGGAACTATAATCCTACAGTAGAAAAAGAATGTGTGATAGGAGTTTACCGATTAACGATGAAATCGAATAGCGATAACTTCCGTCAAAGTTCTATTCAAGGAGTTATGAAGCGCATAAAGGCGAAAGGTGCTAAGGTGTTGATTTACGAACCAACACTCGAGAACGGCACAACTTTCTTTGGTAGTTTGGTTGTAAACGACTTACAGAAATTTAAGACAGAATGTGATGAAATTATTGCTAACCGCTACGATAGTGCATTGGACGATGTAAGAGAAAAGGTTTATACACGAGATATTTTCCAATGCGATTAATGCAATAAATGAATTTAGGCGTAATGGACATTTGGTAGGCTGAAACCTCACTAAACGCTTTTATTTACTACCTTTGCAGCATTTGAAAACCTATGAATAAAAAAACTGTATATTCTGCAACAGCTCAAATGTTAAAAAGAATGGTCATCGACGTAATGTTCAGATGTATCTTTGCAGGGATTGTGGTAGGCAATTCCAAGGTGGATTACGTATAAATAATGTCTCTCTCTGGAATGACTATCTTGCTGCAAATAGAACAATCTCAGACCTATCCATTCTTTATAAATGCTCAGAACGAACCATACGACGTAGGTTAAGTTTAGTGGTGGATAGTTTTACTGCTACTTATCCCAAATCTGCAGTAATAATAATAGATACGACTTACTTTTCCAAGACATTTGGCGTGATGCTTTTCCAGGACGCATCATCAGGTAAAATACTTTATCGCAAGTTTGTTAAGAACGAAACTAATAAGGATTATCTTGATGGACTTCGGTATATTGCGAAGCGTGGAACTACAATAAAAGCAGTGGTATGTGATGGACACATGGGACTTTTACAAGCTATAAGTTTCTGTCCCGTACAAATGTGTCAGTTCCACCAATTCCAGATAGTTAGAAGGCTTCTTACTAACAATCCACATTTACCTGCAGGAGTTGAACTATTAACTTTAATGCGGAGTATGTTCTCTTTGGCAAAAGAAGAGTTTATAACTGTTTTTGAGAAATGGTGTGAACAATGGAAAGAGTTTCTAGACCAACGAACTCTTCTAGTCTCTGGCAAGCCGACCTATACACATAGAAGACTGAGAACTGCAAGACGTTCTGTTAAGACTCATCTTAAATGGCTCTATACGTATGAGGATTATACAGAATTACAAATTCCTAATACAACAAATCTATTGGAAGGATTTAACTCACAGCTTAAAAGGGCACTACATAATCATAATGGATTGAATGAAGCTAACAAGAAGAAGTTTATAGATGGATTCATAAATACAAAAAGTAGGCTGGAATGATCAGCCTACCAAATGTCCATTACTAAAACACGTGAGGTTTTCAGCCTACCAAATGTCCATTACGCCTGAATTTATAATTCTCATCTAAATAAATCTCTTTCAAGTATTATAATATAGCTACATAACGGTTGTTGTTTTTTGTGATATCTAATTTGCAACTGATAGATATCTGAGACGAACGTTATAGATATCTGAAACGAACATAACAGATATCTGAGAAAAAGTAGCTATATATAGTTGGTTTTTCTCTACATCTGAGATGTTCTATTTAGTTTGTACGTAAACTGTAGACACTGTTTATAATTTCTCCATCTATTCTCTACTGAACTCAAAATAAGCTATATACAAGGCAAATGCTCTTGCCTTGTATAGTTTGTTTATTGCTTATTTTCAGTAACAAAAATACTACTAGATGTTCGTTGTAAAGTAAATCACTCTTCTTACTCTTCTTACAATAAAATAAAGGTTACTTAGGTTCTAATGATCGATAGTAGTTAAACAAAAACACAATGGCCAATGTAAAAGAAACAATAAATCTGCAAGAAAAGCGATAGTTCTACCTTTCTTTGTCTATTCCACACAAATGTAGTAACTTTGCAACCGGTTATCAGAATGATAGCTAAGGGGTGCTTGTTCGTTTGAACTTGCTGAGAATAAACCCATGAACCTGATACGGGTAATGCCGTCGTAGGGAAACTCCCCTTATATTCTATTATATCAACTACATAATATGAAAAAGCAATTGATGATTGTTGCATTAGCTTGTGCAGTGAGTGTGCAAGCTCAAAGAACTGACACATTGAAAAGTCAGGAACTTCAAGAGGTTATAGTTGCTGGAGTTAGAGCACGAAAGAATGCTCCATTTGCTGTGGCTAATATTAAAAAGGCAGAGTTGTCGAACTTCTCTGTAACAGGACGTGAGCTTCCTTTTTTTGTTTGCCCATACTCCAGGTGTGTTTGCTTGGGGCGAGAACGGTCTTGGAACGGGTACGGCTGCAATGCGCATTCGTGGTGCTGGTGGCAGTCGTATCAACATAACTCTTGATGGGATTTCGCTTAATTCACCTGAAGACCAAACAGTTTTCTGGGCAAATATGAACTCTTACGGTGCACTAATGAACAGCGTACAAATTCAACGTGGTATCGGAACATCTACTAATGGTGATGGGGCGTTCGGTGGCTCTATCTCTTTGGCAACAGCTACACCAAACCATCAACCTACTGTAGAAGTGAGTGGGTCGTTTGGAACATACAATACATATAATGCAGGTGTAAACTTCTCAACTGGTTTATTGGGCAATCATTTTATCTTCGATGGTGCTTACCACGAAACAGCCACAGATGGATATCTCCATGGTACGGCAGGAAGGTCGGGCTCTTACTATGGTGGGCTGACATACGTGAGCGATAACTTTCAGATAAGGTATAAAAACATTGGTAATTTTGAGAAGACAGGACAAGCGTGGAGTGGGGTAGTAGCTGGAAACGACGATGCTACGCTAATGAGTAAAGATATTAAAACCTACAAAGACCTGTACAAACGTGGATTAGGCCGTTTTAATCCACTCTACGAGAAGTTGGTATTTGACGGCAATAGTAGGACATTCTCTACCGATGCAAATGGAAACTACCAAACGCAACGTTACAAAATGGACGATGGAAGCTATTGGAAGAAGACCACTGATAACTTCTATCAGAACCACAATATACTCTCGGCAGTATGGAAAAGCAATGTTGCTTGGTCGCATAATATAACTTTACATTATACTTATGGATACGGATATTACAGTGAGTTTCGTCCAAACTATAAGTTTAGTAAGTTTGGGCTTATAGCAACCGATGTAAATGGGAAAAATATTAAGCGTAGCGACTTTGTGAGAAAGAAGGGATTAACACAGCATACTTACGGCATTCTTTACAATGTAAATTACAAAAACGATTGCTGGGATATACTCGGTGGTATTAACTTACAGCAATTCCGTGGTAACCACTTCGGCTATCTTACATACATATCTAATAAAGGTCAGGTTCAGAACTTTAACGGATTGAAGTATTACGACTCTGATGGAGACAAGAACGACTATAGTGTTTTTGCGAAAGCAACTTACTATTTGCACACCTACTGGAGTTTGTTTGCCGACATACAATATCGTTATGTGAACTACAAAGCTAATGGCAAGAATGATAAGTTCTACGAATTGGCAAATGGTAGTTATACTAATCAGATTTTAAATATTAACGAAACTATAACTTTGTGAACCCTAAGGCTGGTATCAGTTATAATAATGGAGGGCACAAGGCTTATTTCTCTATAGCGTATGCAAGCCGTGAACCAGAACGCAACAACTTTACAGACAACGGAAAGTATCCTGCACCTAATGCAGAACACCTATTCGATGTAGAAATAGGTTATCAATACGCAGTAAATAAATGGAATGTGGGAACGAACTTATACTATATGGGCTATAAAGATCAGTTTGTTCAGACAGGCGAACAAAGCGATATTGGCGAGAATCTTACAACAAACGTAAAAGATTCCTATCGTATGGGAGCCGAATTATCAGCAGGCTGGAACGCTACTTCGTGGCTTACATTAGAGGGTAATGCTGCTCTGAGCATTAATAAAATTAAGAACTTCGATGAGTTTGTAAATAATTGGGACAATAAAAAGATGCCATTGAAAGTGCATTACGACAACTCTACTCTCGCTTTTTCACCTTCGACTATTCTCAATGGCTTTATGAACTTTCATTATAAAGGTGCACAATTTGTTTGGCATACAAACTATGTGAGTCGCCAGTACTTGGATAACTCCGAAAACATAGACCGTTCACTCCCTGCTTTTTCACAAACGGATATAAATCTCAATTATGTTCTGAAAACCAGTAAACAGCATTGTGGGCTAAGGGAGATTGTTTTCGGACTTAATTTCAACAATATTTTCAATAACCATTATGCTGCAAGTGGTTGGGTTTACAGTGCTGTGAGTGAAAAGAATAAATACACAAACGACAACCGCTATTATCAGATAGGTTTATGCCAATGGCTGGATTCACAATGATGGGTAACATTACACTGAAGTTCTAAAAACTAAACTACCTCTCTTTGTTATCGTGAGAGCGAAGAGAGGTAGAATATATATAAAAAAGAGCTAAATGCTAAACAATATTATTCAATACTTTCAAGATGCTAGTACCTATCAAGTATTAGACTTAGTTGGTACTATTATCGGATTAATTTATATCTACCAAGAGTACAAGGCTAGCATTTGGCTTTGGCTTACGAGTGTACTCATGCCTATTGTTTATAGTTTTGTTTATTACGAAGCAAAATTATATGCAGACTTCGGTATGCAGCTTTATTACATTGTTGTTTCTATATATGGCTACCTTTATTGGCGGTTTGGTAAGAAGAAGAAAGACAACGAAACAATTCCTATAACACGTTTTCCAAAACAGAAAATTATACCTGTAATAGTGGCTTTTATAGCTTTGTGGAGTTCTGTTTATTATATTTTAATTACCTTTACAAACTCTACTGTCCCTGTATTAGATAGCTTTGGTAATGCATTAAGTATAATCGGACTATGGGCATTGGCTAAAAAATACATAGAGCAATGGTGGGTCTGGTTTGTAGCAGATATAGAATTGTCGGCTCTCTATTTTTATAAAGGCATACCATTTACTGGTGGACTCTATGCATTTTATGCGCTTATAGCTATTGCTGGGTATTTTAAATGGAAACGAATGATGCGAGAAGAGAAATATACGAATTAGAGAATAAAAGCAATGAGAGAACTAAAGAATGAATACGATGTAGTGATACTTGCGGCAGGCGATTTCCCTACAAACGAAACTGCAATACATATTCTGCGCACTGCAAAACATCTGATTGCATGCGATGGAGCTGTAGAAGAACTTTTGAGAATGGGAATTGAACCAGAAGTTATTGTAGGTGATGGCGATTCTGTTTCGACAGCTACAAAGGTGAAATATCAATCCATATTTCATACAATAGTAGAACAGGAAGACAACGATTTAACAAAGGCTACAAAGTATGCCTTGCAATATTTCGCTTTAAAAGGGCAGCCAACATTTTGTTTTTTGGGTACAACAGGCAGACGAGAAGACCACACATTAGGAAACATAGCATTACTTCTACATTATTATAAATGCCTAAACATTGTGCCAACAATGATTACCAACTATGGTTGGTTTACTGTTTCGCAAGGTAAAACAACATTTGCTTCTTTTCCACACCAACAGGTAAGTGTTTTTCAGATAGGTGGCAAATGCTTAGAAAGCGAAGGATTGAAGTGGGAATTATATCCCTTTAGCGAGTTATGGCAAGGAACATTAAACGAAGCTATTGAATATTCGTTCACCATTAATAGCGATTCAACTTATTTGGTTTATCAAACGCATAAACCAAAAGAATATGGATTAGAATAAGTAAGAGGTGGCTTAAAGTTTCAGTTTAAATGAGTTCTCAATGGTTGAGAGTTCAGCTGTGAAGCCTTTATCTACTTGTAGACGCTTCTCTATTTGAGAACAACTGTGAAGTACTGTGCTGTGGTCGCGCCCTCCAACAAGTTTTCCTATACGACTTGCTGGCATTTGTATGTTTTTGTGCTAAGTACATACTTACCTGACGAGCCAATACTATATCTTGTTTTCGTGAGCGAGAATTTACAGCAGTGATAGTTACGTTGAAGTGTGAGCAAACCTTATCTATTATTTCATCTATGGTTAAAGGTTCGTCGTCTATTTTTACCGAACGTTTAATTACTCTTTCTGCTAAGCGCATATCTATATTGCTGTTGTAAACAACACTATAAGCCAATAGAGAATTGATGACTCCTTCTAAATCGCGTACACTTCCATTGGCTGTTTGGGCTATAAACTGCACAACATCGTCTGGTATATTCAATCCATCGCGCTTAATCTTACTATTCAATATATCTATACAGAGCTGTACGTTAGGCTTCTCAAGCTCTGCAATAAGTCCACAAGCAAAACGTGTTAATAAACGTTCGTTCATACCTTTAAGCTCTACTGGTGGTCGGTCAGAAGCTAAAATAATACGCTTTCCATTCTTAAACAAGTGGTTAAAGATATGGAAGAAGGTATCTTGTGTCTTGGTTGCAGTTATCCATTCTTGAATATCATCAACAATTAAAACGTCTATTGTTTGATAGAAGTTAATGAAATCGTTGGTAGTATTATTCAAAACAGAGTTTGTATATTGCACCTGAAATAAGCGGGCAGATATATACAAAACACGTTTTTGTGGATAAAGCTGTTTTATTTTTAATCCTATTGCATTAATAAGGTGAGTCTTTCCACAACCAGAAGGACCAAAAATAAACATCGGATTGAACTGTGTGGTGTTTGGGTGTTCTGCAATTGACAAGCCTATAGAGCGTGGCAACTTATTGCTATCGCCTTCAATATAATTTGAGAACGACTTGTGCAAATCTAATTGTGGATCTATGTCTTGTAGAACTGCATCTAATGGCGTTGGACTTTGATTTGCGCGATTGGTTGGTAGCTGTGTTTCAACATTATCAACAGTGTCCGATTGAATATCTTGCGTTAAGTTGTGAGTCTTATCGGTAACTATTCTATATTTTAGATGAATGCCTTTACCAAAGACACGGGTAAGCACTTTGCTCAACAAGTTCACATAGTTCTCTTCCAAATACTCGTATACGAATGGACTTGGGACTTGTACCAAAAGAATACTTGTGGTAGCGTCGAATGTCTCGAAAGTAATTGGTTTGAACCATGTTGTATACTGCTGCTCTGTTACATTCTCTTTAATAAGCTGCAGACACTGCTCCCAGAGTGCTTTGGGTTGAACTTTCATGCTTTAATATATATCTAAAGGGTTTCCTTATTAGTAAATAAATCAAATCATTCTCCTTAATACAAAGGCAATGCAAAGTTAGCAAAAAAAAGATGAATAGGAAATTAATACGTAGACTAAAATATAATACAGAAATGCTATAAAGTGTTGTTCGTTTGGTGCTTATAAGATTATTGCAATATAAGGTTTAAATATTAGTTTTGCATATATCTAATGTTGTATGTTCCAGATAGTTATATTGCCTTATAAGCAATATGTGTATAAAACATGAAACATAACCCTTTTGTGGTAAAAAAGTCTGATTGTCAATTAACTTACAACAGATGTTTAAAGTGTGGAACTTTAATATTTGTATTTAGACTTATTTTAAATAACAAGTATATTAACATATAAATAATATCTTACATCGTTGCGTACCATTGTTGCGCAGCACATCTATCCGCTTTTTGTTAACTACATCTAATAATTTCTACACTTATATAACGACTTTCAGAACATTATGTTGTTACATTATATAGGGATATAAAGGCTGTAGTTTTTTGTGATATCTAATTTGATATTGATAGATATCTGAGACGAACGTGACAGATATCTGAAACGAACGCGACAGATATCTGAAACGAGCGTGATAGATATCTGAAGCAAGAACCTCAAAAATCTGTCTGTCCTATTTTGTTTGTGTGTAGCTAGTAAGCATAGCTTATAGGCTCACACTTATTTCCTACTGAACTTCCATTCATAAAACGTAATGATGGTTTAACTTAAAGTGCAAGAGGACTTTAACTTAAAGTACACGAAGACTTTAACCTAAAGTATAAGAATACTTTAACTTAAAGTATAGTGGGGTGATTACAAAGAGTACGGTAGCCTTATTTATAGTGAATAAAAAAAAGAACTTCAACCTTACGATGCAGTTACTTTATAAATTGTATATTGCAATCGCAGTGTTGAAGTTCTTACGGTTTATTTATAGGAGGACTATTCTTTCGTTGTTTTTTGTTTTTTCTTTTCCGAATAAATAGCCACACAAATGGCAAGTAGAAGAACTATAAGAGCAGCATAAGCTATAGTTTCGGTTGTGCTAATGCTTGTTGGGTGGAAGTCGAGCACTACCTCGTGCTTACCAGCTTTCACGTTTAAGGCACGCAGAATGTAATTCACCCGACCGAGTTCGGCAGGTTGCCCGTCTATGGTAGCAGTCCAACCAGGGTAATAAACCTCTGAGAATACAACCACTCCGCCCTTTGTTGAGCTCACAGTGTAGGTCATATTGTTAGGTTCGTATTTGGTTAGTACGACCCTTGCTGTAGAATCGTTAGTTTGTGTTTGTCCGAGTATAGGCTCAAACTTCTTGTCGGCTACAGCTTCGTGGCTTACATCTATCTTGCCTACTCCTGCATATTCTGCATTAGCATCAGCCACGTATGTAAGTTTGTCTACGAACCAACCATTACCTTGTGCATACGGATTTTGTATTGAAGTAGTAGCATTGCCTTGTAATGGAACTATAAAATATTTGGCGTTGAGCATATTCAGTATGGGGAATAGCTTTCTGCCATCTACTTCCGACATAACTCCACCCTTATTAGCTATGGCTTGCATAGCAGTTTGCATCTCAGGAGCAATGTATTTATCAATCATTTCTTGATAGCGACGAAGCTTGGCTGGGTGATATCCGCCAATGCTCTTATGGAAGTACGATGTGTTGTTTTCGTTGAAGGCACCCGATGAGAAGTTTAGCACCCTGTACGATAAAGATTTATCTTTCAGTATTTGCAAATCAGTAGCAGTAGCCTGTTGTGGTGTATCGCGTTCGCTCTTAGGCACAAACATCTCGTCGTTTAAATAGCGTTTATCCACTTGCCAAAGGTCTATTAAGCAGAGAGCAGATATTCCAACAATAAGGTAGATTGCTTTAATTTTCTGTGCCTTAAATAGTAAAAGCATAGCAACACCAATTATTATAATCACGATTGAACGCCAAGCATCGGCACTTACCATAGCACCACGCATAGTAGCAATGCTCGAAAGCATCATATTCTGAACATCAGGAGTCATTCCTTGAATGCCGGAAAGCATCTGACGCTCTTGATCTGATACGAAAGGTCCCATCATACTTGGCATTAACGCTATTGCGAGAGCTACACCTGCTGTAAGCGCAAAACTAGCATAAACATACTTCATATTCTTTGTTAGCACTGTAGGTTCGTCTACAATGCGCTTTAAAGCAAGTGCCGCAAGCAACGGAATGGTAAACTCTGCTATAACTAATATGCTGGCAACAGTACGGAATTTAGCGTACATTGGTACATAATCGAGGAAGAAATTGGTAAAGCCCATAAAGTTGTGTCCCCACGAAAGCAATATAGACAGTGCAGTAGCTGCCAGCAATGCCCACTTTATTGGTGTCTTAACAATGAACAAACCCAACACAAAGAGAAAAAGAACAAAGGCTCCCACATAAACAGGACCGCTCGTACCGGGCTGCGTTCCAAAGTATTGTGGTATAGCCTCGTATAGTTGTGGCAACATATTTTCAACCTCTGGGTTAGCCTTGCCATAGCCGTTGCATTCTGACTTAATGGAACGCTTGCACCGCCTTTAGCATCGGGCACAAGCAAAGTTAGTGTTTCGTCTATTCCATAGCTCCATTGCGTAATGTAGTCGCGGTCGAGACCTGAACTTGTTTGATTAGCACTATTCGCTTTTGTCAGTTCGCTCTTGCCACGCATACTTTCCTTCTGATATTCCCAAGTGTGGTAAAGGTTCGAAATATTGATGGCTATACCTATCAATGCTGCTGCTATGAGAATGCCCGAAGCTTTAAAGAAATGTTGTAAACGCTTTTCGCGAATAGCTTGTACAAGGTAGGCTATTACCATAAACAGAACAATGAAAAGGTAGTAGTAGGTCATTTGCACATGATTAGCCTTAATTTCAAAGGCTGTAAACACTGCAGTAACAATGAACCCCCAAAGATATTTACCTCTATAAGCCAGCACGACACCACCTATCATAGGTGGTAAGTACGCCAATGCCATTACCTTCCAAAGGTGTCCTGCAGCAATAATGATAAGGAAATAGGAAGAGAATGCCCAGATGATACTTCCTAATGCAGCCAACGACTGACGGAAGTTGAACGCACGAAGCAGAATGTAGAAACCTAAAAGATAGGCAAAAATGAACCAAACATAGTCTGGCAACCATAGATGATATGCCGACATTACTGCAGAAAGTCCATCGGTAGAATTATACGATGGAGAGATTTGATAGGTTGGCATACCACTAAAAACAGAGTTAGTCCAACGTGTAACCTCACCAGTGCGTTGTTCATACTGTGTAAGTTCCTGTCCTAAGCCTACACTTGCTTGCGAATCGTGGCGGAAAAGAATCTTGCCTTGCGATACAGGCACAAAGAAGTAAGCAAAAGAGATTACTGCAAAGATGACGATAACTATCGCATCGGGCAGACATTTCTTTAAAGTATTCATATCTTATTTGTATTTAAATTCGTTACAATGCGTGCAAAGATACAAAAAACTCATTACTTACGATTGGCTGTATTAACTTTCGTACCTTTGCAGTATGAAAATAGGAATTATAGTGGCTATGGACAAAGAGTTTATACAGCTCAAGTCTATTCTCGAACATACAGAAACCGAATATCGTAACCACAAAGAATTTGTGATTGGTGTGGTTGGCAACAAAGATATAGTGTTGCAAAAGTGTGGCATAGGCAAGGTAAACTCTGCCGTTGGTGCTGTAGAAATGATAAACAACTATAAGCCCGACCTTATAGTTTCGAGTGGTTGTGCAGGCGGAGCTGACACTACACTGAATGTTATGGACGTGGTTGTGGCTACAGAATGTGTCTATCACGATGTTTCGTGTGGTAGCGAAGCGGCTAAAGGTCAGATTATGGGAATGCCTGCACGCTACACATCGCCCACAGAGTTGGTAGAGAAAGCACTTTCGCTGAACTGTGTTACAGGCGAGAATAGTTTTACAGTGAGGGCTGGATTAACTGTTAGTGGCGACTATTTTGTTACTACCAAAGATAAGATGCTATCTATAATGAACGATTTCCCAGAAGCAACAGCAGTAGATATGGAGAGTTGCTCTATTGCGCAAGTGTGCTATATATATAATGTGCCTTTTGTTTCGTTCCGTGTTATCAGCGACATTCCACTGAAAGATACCGATGCTAGTATGTATTACGACTTCTGGAGCCAGATTGCCGAAGGTAGTTTCGAGGTTACAAAGCATTTTATCAACACTCTTTAAATACAGAATTTATTATGGAAAAGATACCTTCTTTCACCATAGACCACAACCGTTTGTTGCGTGGTATATATGTTAGCCGACAAGACAAGGTTGGCAACGAGGTTGTAACTACTTTCGATATTCGAATGAAAGAACCTAACCGAGAACCTGCTTTGCACATCGGTGCACTCCATACCATAGAACATTTGGCGGCAACATATCTGCGAAACGATAGCAAATGGAAAGAACGTGTGGTTTATTGGGGACCTATGGGTTGCCTGACGGGCAACTACTTAATACTGAAAGGAAACTTAAAATCGGTGGATATTGTAGAACTTATGCGACGCACGTTCGAATTTGTTGCTTCGTTTAATGGCGAAATACCGGGTGCAGAACCTAAAGATTGTGGTAACTACCTGCTTCACGACCTGCCGATGGCGCGCTGGGAAAGTCGTAAATTCGTAGACGAGGTATTGAACAAGATTACCGAAGACAACCTAATCTATCCGTTCCGCGAAGAATAATAATAAAAAAAACTTTTACTTTCCAAATTGTTGTAATTCTTAAAAAAAAGAATTATATTTGCAACTAAACGGAAAGGTATCGTTTACCACTGACAAAAGCGTTCATAAACATTGCCCCCGTTCCGTCCCATTGTATGAGGCAAACGGGGGTAATTTGTCTAACTAATTATAAAAAAATACGACTATGAAACCAAAACTACTTTTCTCATTGTTTGCCATAGCAATAATGCTGATGGCAGCACTACCGACGCAGGCACAAAAGAACGAAGCGTATGTCGTAGTAAGCGACGACGGCGCAACGCTCACGTTCTATTACGACGCACAGAAATCGAGCCGAACGGGTACGGTGTATGGTATCAAGGAAACCCGATACCAAGGCAGATGCCCGGCTTGGGCAGGAGTTCCCGAAGCTAATAATACATGGACTACTACGGTCGTGTTCGATACATCGTTCAAGAACTACCGCCCGACAACCACACGTTGTTGGTTTGGCGATTGCAGAGCCTTGAAGAATATCACGGGTTGGGAAAATCTCAACACGTCTGAAGTAACCGATATGACGGAAATGTTCTTTGCTTGCACTTCCTTAACCTCGCTCGACCTATCGAACTTCAACACGGCAAACGTTAGCAACATGAGCATGATGTTCATGCACTGCATTGCTCTGACCTCGCTCGACCTATCGAGTTTCAACACAAAGAACGTAACCAACATGAGGCACATGTTCTTCAACTGCAAAGCACTGTCTTCGCTCAATCTTTCAAGTTTTAACACGAAGAACGTAAGAAATATGAGCAGTATGTTCTCTGTCTGCGCCAATATGACCTCGATTAATGTCTCGAACTTCAACACCGAGAACGTAACCGATATGGAAGAGATGTTCATGAGTTGCACCAAACTGACATCGCTCAATCTTTCAAACTTCAATACAGCAAAAGTTACCCGTATGGGCTATATGTTCCGGGCTTGCTCAAACCTAACCGCACTTGACCTTTCGAGCTTCAATACGGCAAATACAATAAACATGGGAGAGATGTTCACTGAATGTCAAAACCTGACTTCGCTCAACCTATCAAGCTTTAACACAACTAACGTAACCAGTATGGCAAATATGTTTCGTGGTTGCAGCAGTCTGAAATCGCTTGACTTATCAAACTTCAACACGGCTAAAGTTGGTTTTATGGATAATATGTTCGACGGATGCATCAGTCTGACGACCCTCAACATTTCGAGTTTCAATACAAAGGGAAGTAATCCATATGAGGAGTATGTTTCGGAACTGCAAGAAACTGACTTCGCTCGACCTGACAAATTTCAACACAAAAGGTACAGTATCGTTCAGCGAAATGTTCAGTCATTGCGAGTCTCTGACCACCATTTACTGTAATGATGCATGGAATTGCAGCACTACAAAGGATATGTTCAGCTTCTGCGAGAAACTCAAAGGTGCAGTGGCATACGACAAGAACAAAACCGATGGGTCGATGGCAAACCCCGATACGGGATATTTCACAAGAAAAACACCATCGGGAATTTCGGCAGGCATGTCATCGAACAACGCTACCGTAAGAACTATTTACTCTGTCAATGGCAAGAAACAGAAGGAATTGCAGCGTGGAGTAAATATCGTTCGTATGAGCGATGGAACAATGCGCAAAGTGTTGAAATAAACACTACTGTTTATTTACTTCACGCAACAATAGAAAATAAAAATTAAATGCGGCATTAAACTGTAACATCATTGTATAAACCAAATATAATGATGTTGTGGTTTAATGGCTGATTGGTGTTTATTCGATAACATAGTGAGGCATAGCCACATTGCTTTATTCAGACGAGAAGATATAAGCTCTGTGTAAAGGGAGGCAATTGTAGAAAAATGTATTCTTATATAATAGAATACCGAAAAACATATTGTTTATTAGATACTTATAATAATATTTGAGTCGAAATATAGCAGAATAAAAACACTCATAATCCTCATCTATGTAAATGTCTTTTAGGTACTATAGCGTAGACGTATAAAGGATACAGTTTTTATGATGTCTAATTCGCAACTGACAGATATCTGAGACGAACGAGACAGATATCTGTGACGAACGCGACAGATATCTAAAACAAGAGTGGCTAACATCTGAATGTTTTTTCTAAATGTTTGAGATACTCTATTTGATAGGTGAGTAGCCACTTGGCACTGCTTATAATTTTCTACCTATATATCACAAAATCAATACATTCTGTTTGAATTGGCAATTCAGTTATTTGCAAATAATATCTTTGAATGCAATGTAATGATAAGCGAATACTCGTGCCCATAAACAAAAAGAGTCCATATCTAACCCTGATTGAGGGTTCCGATATTGGACTCTTAAAGTTCTATTGTTGGCAGAATAGTCTAATTCTGCTATTTGTTCTTCTTTGGTTTTCTTCTTGCCCAGCCTTCTTCAGAGAAGTCGGGAACTTCACCTTTCAGCTTAACATCATGCTGAAAAAACTTTCGCCAATCGCCAGTCTCATTAGTCTCTATCTGTGTTTGTGCCTTGCTTTTCGGTTTGTTTTTATTTCCTTGACGACTGCCATTAGAACGATGCTTATTAGTATCTTCGTTGTTTCGCCTACCTTTTTGTGCTCCATTGCCACGACCATTACGACCGTGCCCACTTTCTTCAGCATCGTTGCAACGCACTTCGCGCTTTTTATAGGTAGTTCCGTTGAGTGCCTTCATCACTTTGTTGGCATCTTTTTCAGGCACTTCTATGTACGAAAATTTGCTCAATAAGTCAATGTGCCCCACAGCCTGTCTTCCGTGTACGTTTTTATTTATAAACTGCATTACTTCGCCCGGATAGAATCCATCGTCTTTTCCAAGATTTATAAATAAACGTTTGTAGCCCGCTTCTGGTGTGCGCAAACCTTTTCGGTTTCGTTCGCCACGACCGTTACGGCTACCACGTTCGCCATCTCGTTCGCTACGTTTACCCGATGGTTTTTCTATTTCGGGCGCATTAGCATAGTATTCCAAAGAAGCGATTAAAAGTCATACTAATGATTTTCTTAATAATATCCTCCTTGTCTATATATTCAAAGTGTCGATTAATTTCCTTCAAGAAAGGCTCAATCTCTTCTTCGTTAACATCAACTTTAATTATTTCGTCCATTGTTTTGTAAAGCTGCTTGCTGCAAATATCTTTTGCTGAAGGAAGCGTACCGTCTACAAACTGTTTCTGAATAATTTTCTCTATCGCCTTAACTTTAGAGCGTTCGCGCGAATGTATAATAGATATAGATGTACCTTTCTTTCCAGCGCGTCCGGTGCGACCGCTTCTGTGTGTATAGCTTTCAATGTCGTCAGGTAATCCATAATTTATTACGTGGGTCAAATCGTCTACATCTAGTCCGCGAGCAGCCACATCGGTAGCTACTAGAAATTGTACATTGTGCTGACGGAACTTCTGCATGGTTAAGTCGCGTTGTTGCTGACTAAGATCACCGTGTAAAGCCTCAGCGTTGTATCCATCGCGAATAAGCTTGTCGGCAATTTCTTGTGTTTCCACCTTCGTACGACAAAATATAATAGCAAAAATGCTTGGATAATAATCAACAATACGCTTCAGAGCCAGATACTTATCTTTTGCGTGAACCATATAGTAAATATGGTTCACCTTTTCAGCCCCCTCATTGCGGCTGCCCACAACAATTTCCTTGTAATCGTGTAGATAGCTTTTGGCAATATTCTCAATTTCTCGACTCATTGTTGCAGAAACAACAGTGTGTTGCGGTCTGATGGTACTCCCTCGAATATAGCATTAATACTTTCTGAGAAACCCATATTAAGCATTTCATCGGCTTCATCGAGCACAACATTGCATACAGCATCTAACTTTGCAACACCACGTTTCATCAAATCTATAAGTCGTCCAGGAGTTGCCACAATAATTTGTGCACCTTTACGCAGCTGTCTGCTTTGCATTTCAATAGATGCACCACCGTAAACAGCAGCAACATGAAGTCCATCAATATATTTAGAGAAATCGGAAATATCATCGGCTATCTGTAAACAGAGTTCACGTGTTGGACTTAGAATAAGAGCTTGTGTTTCTTTCTTTGTTGGGTCTATTTTTTGTAAAACAGGTATGCCGTATGCTGCTGTTTTACCAGTTCCAGTTTGTGCGAGTGCAATAACATCGTTGCCATTGCCTAATAAATATGGAATAACAGCCTCTTGAACAGGCATTGGTTGTTCAAATCCAAGTTCTTCTATTGCGTGGCGTATTTCTTCGCTTACGCCTAATTCTTCAAATGTTTTCAAAATGTTCTTTCTTTAAAGAAGTCTGAATGAGAAATATGTATTGATTAATCAATATTATTTGAGCACATTACAACGGTGTGCTTATCCTAATTTGTTATAAAAAATTAGCTACGAAATCCCTCAAACTTCTGTCTATTATTACTTGTTCACACAATTTAGTTGTCAGCCAGCCATAATAGACAACATTATGTTTGAACGCTGCAAAGGTACTGAAATAATTTGATATATAATGTTTTCGATTGTTTATTATGCTTCTTTTATGTAAAAGTTGTATCTTTGCACCTTACAGATGAACATAGAAGAACATATAAAAGAATGGAGATAATAAAGTTTCGCCCTATATTGAAACAGGTGCTATGGGGCGGCGATAAGATAATACCTTTTAAGCAACTCAACATCGAAATGGATCAAGTGGGTGAGAGTTGGGAAATATCTGGCGTGAAAAACAACGAAAGCATTGTAGCCAACGGGCAATACGAAGGTATGAAGCTAAACGATTTAGTAGCTTTGTTGAAAGGTAATCTCGTTGGGAAAGAGAATTATGAGCGTTTTGGTAACGAATTTCCATTACTCGTAAAGTTTATTGATGCTAAGAAACAACTATCTATACAAGTACACCCTGACGATGAACATGCTATAAGGAATGGACTGAAACGTGGTAAAACAGAAATGTGGTATATTATGGAAAGCGCACCTTATGCAACTTTGTTGAGTGGATTAAAACACAATATAACTCCGCAGGAATATAAAACAATGGTGGAAAACGATACCATAACCGATGCTTTGTGTGAATATAAAGTGCACGAAGGTGAAGTGTTTTATTTGCCCGCAGGACGTATTCATTCTATAGGTGCAGGCACATTTTTGGCTGAAATACAAGAAACGAGCGATATTACTTATCGTATTTACGACTTTAAACGTAAAGATAACGATGGAAATTATAGACAGTTGCACACAGAAAAAGCTGCAGAATGCATTGATTATAATGTAGAAGACGATTATCGCGCAAAGTATAAACCTTGTAAGAACAAAGGAATAGAACTGGTGCGATGTAAGCATTTTACAACATCGGTTTATGATTTGAACGAACCTATGCAGCTTGATTATAGCGAATTAGACTCGTTTGTGGTGCTAATGGCATTATCAGGAAAATGTATGCTTAGTACTAATGAACAAATATAGAGCTAAGGGCTGGCGAAACTGTATTATTACCAGCAACAATACAAACTGTAAATGTATCTGGAGACGTGAAGTTCTTGGAAACTTTTGTTTAAGATTTCGCACAGGAACACGAATGATTGAATATAGGATAAATTACTTATAACGCAATAACTATGGACATAATAGACAATGTGAACGGAGAAAAGCGACGTCAAGGACGAATAGAAGTTATCTGTGGAAGTATGTTCTCGGGTAAAACAGAAGAACTAATTCGCCGACTTAGACGTGCTAAATTTGCAAAGCAGAAGGTAGAGATTTTTAAACCTGCTATTGATGTACGTTATTCGGAAGAAGAAGTTGTGAGCCACGATAAGAATGCTATTCACTCTACACCCATTAATTCGTCGGGAAACATATTACTATTGGCGTCCGATATAGATGTTGTAGGTATAGATGAAGCCCAATTTTTAGACGAAGGACTTGTAGATATTTGTAACCAACTAGCCAATAATGGCGTAAGAGTTATTGTTGCTGGACTCGATATGGACTATAAAGGAATCCCGTTTGGTCCTATTCCTGCACTCTGTGCTATTGCCGACCAAGTAACAAAGGTACATGCTATTTGTGTAAAATGTGGTGCTCTTGCTTACGTTAGTCATAGATTAGTACCCAACGAACATAGAGTAATGCTGGGCGAACAAACCGAATACGAACCTTTATGTAGGGAATGCTATCAAAAAGTTTCGAAAGAAGAAGCACGAAAGAAAAATTAATAGCCTAAAAAGCTATAAAGAAATAACTCAATAAAGAAGTATTATGTTTGAAGAGAAAATTACATTCGATAAATTTATACGCTGGTTTTTAGTTGCGGCTTTAATATTTGCCGTGTTCTATGTAGTAAATTATCTTAGCCACGCACTATTGCCTTTCTTTATAGCGTGGTTTATTGCTTACTTGTTAAATCCAGTTGTAAAGTTTGTGCAATACAAATTGCGAGTTAAAGTGCGTCCAATAGCGGTTATTATAACAATGTTGTTGGTTGTAACTGTTATCTCGTGTGTTGTTTTTGCGATTGTTCCACCAATGATAGATCAAGTAGAGAAATTAGGCGATGCTGCTAATAAATATGTATTACATACTGCCAACGGAAACCGCATAATGGTAATGGTACGTGAATGGATACAAGAATATTTACCACAAATACGCCACTATATTAACAGTGCAGACTTCACTGCTACAATAAAAAGTTCTATACCAAAACTATTTTCATTCTTAGGGCAAACAGCAAGTATTGTTTTTAGTGTAATAGCATCGTTTATAACATTGCTCTATCTCTTCTTTATTTTACTCGATTACGAACGCTTAGCCAAAAACTTTATACGTATATTTCCAAAGAAACAACGACCCTTCTGGACCGATTTAATGCAAGATGTAGAGTCTGAACTGAACAATTATATTCGTGGACAGGGTTTGGTTGGACTTACAATGGGCATTTTATTTTGTATTGGCTTTACCATTATCGACTTTCCAATAGCCATCGGAATGGGAATATTAATAGGTGTACTCACTCTAATACCATATATGCATGCATTAGCATTTATTCCAATGGTATTTCTATCGTTAATTAAAGCCGTAGATACCGGACAAAATTTCTGGGTAGTATTTGGAACAGCCACATTAGTGTTTGCTATTATCCAGCTTATTAGCGACTAATAGTAACACCAAAGATTATGGGGAAAGCTATGAATTTGAACCCGGCTATTCTGTTACTCTCACTTTCTGTATGGGGATCGTTGTTAGGTTTTATTGGTTTGATAGTAGCTCTGCCACTAACCACCCTTATTATTGCCTATTGGAAACGATACGTAACGAAAGAAGATAAAGAAGATACTGTTACTATAGAAGATTGTGAAAAGCAAGAGTAGGGGAGAAAGCACTCCTTATCTCTATTGATAGATATTTAGAAAATAGAACATAAAAGCCTCGTCCTCATTCCAAAATAAGAATGGAGTGAGGATTGTGCTATTAAATAAATAGATGAACTGTATAATAAGCCAAACATATAAAATACAATGCTTTGTTATTATATAGAACACCGAAAAAAATATAATAAGAAAAATATTTTTTTAAAAATTATAAATTCTCAATTTTTCTAATTACATTTTTTTCCCGATAATTATAAAAAAATAACAAGACTATCTATATAGAAATAGCCTTGTTAATATTTTTGTATATATAATAGTCGCAAAAATATGCTCTATTTTATCCTCTTACCATTGTAATAATCATCTTAAAACGTTGTTCTGCTTTTACAGAATGAAGCGCACCTGCTGGAATAATAAAGCTTTCTCCAGCTTTAATATGGTTGTCTATACCTTCAACATTGAGCACCATTTCTCCATCTATTACTTGAATAAAAGCATCGAAAGGCGCAGTGTGTTGTGAAAGTCCCTGTCCAGCATCGAAACTAAAAAGCGTAACACTACCAGCATTGTTATGAATTAACTCTTTGCTTACTACGCCTCCTTCTGTATAATTAACCAATTCATTGGCATTGAAAATTTTTCCTTTTTCAAACTTCATAATCTCGTCTTTTTATTTCGTTGTTATTATTAATATAAAACAAACACACAATATGTGTGCCATAAGTGTGTAATATAAAGACTGTAAATAAAATTAAAGGGAAATAATATTTAAATATGGAAAAATAAGATAGAAATGGCTGAGAAATAGATGCGAACAGTAATAATGCGAATGGTATAATGTCAGTTCTTATCTGACAAACAATAACATTTGTTACTATCTTGTCTGAGCTTTTTTAGCGAAATAGTGCTAAACAAACAGTAAACACAGTTATAAATTCTTATGGAATATAACAATAATGTATATAAAAAAGAAAGGATTTCGTAGCAGAAACCCTTTCATTTTGTGATCCGCATGGGGCTCGAACCCATGACCCCAACATTAAAAGTGTTGTGCTCTACCAGCTGAGCTAGCGGATCAAACCTAATTTTTTTTGAAAACGACTGCAAAGGTATATCTTTTTTTTGTAGAATCAAATTATTCGTGAAGTTTTTATTAAATTTCATACCTTAATCGGTATCTTATAGACCGTAGGAATCTTAATAATGTGCACTATGTTGTAGGAAAAGAGTATTTTATGAGTAAATTAGAGTTATATTTTGGAGGCGCTAATGTTTTTAGACTTCATATTTTTTTGTTAGATGCACTGAAACGATTGAGAACAAATTTCTTCGCCCAAAAGAATTGAAGAATTCCACGCAGAGAAAGAAATAAAAGGAAAGCTATCCATAATGCATTGTTCTCCCAAAATGGTTTGGCAATATAGTAGAAAGCAAAGAAACAAACCATTGCTATAGCAGAAGTAATGAGCATTCCTTTGGTTTCTGTCATTCCAATAAATATACCATCATAAATAAAACCAGCTACTCCTGTAAGAGGAATAAAATAAGTCCAAACAAGATAAGGCAAAGATGCACAGATAACAGAACTGTTGTCGGTTAGAAGATGGAGAAAGTTTTTCCCACTAAGTGTATAAATTGCAGTAAATAGAATCACCATAATTCCGCCGAACATGAATAAACTATGTACCATTTGCATAAATCCGCTCTTGTTATTTGCACCATACAATTTTCCACTCAAAGCTTCTCCAGCATAAGCGAAGCCGTCCATAAAGTAGGAAAAGAGCGTAAACATTGTCATAAGCAATGTATTAACTGAAAGTATTAGTGCTCCTTGTTTTCCACCTGCACTGGTGAAGAATAAATTTACAGCTACTAAACATAGTGTGCGCAAGAAGATATCACGATTTACAGAAAAGAAACGCTGCCAAGCTTCTATGTGAGTAAGTGTAGATTTGAAAAGCGAGAACGATAACTGTGTAATAGTAGGCGATGTATAAAATGTTTTATTTTTAAGTCCACGGTGCACAAAAAATAAAGCTATTAGAAAACCACTCCATTGTGCAATTAGAGTGCCCGATGCAACACCTTCTATTTTCCATCCAACACCAAACACAAATAAAAGTGAGGCGAATATATTAATAAGGTTCTGCACAATGGCAATTAACATTGGTATTTTTGTGTTTTGCATACCAATAAACCACCCATTTAGTCCATATAAACCAAGCATAGCAGGTGCTCCCCAAATAACAATGTGGAAATATGAATGTACTAATGGTAAAGAACTTCCGGGAGTATTCATTGCGCAAATCATAATCCATTCTATAACAGATTGGCAAATAATAAAGATAACACCCATACCTACGCCTATAGTTAAGGCACGAAATAGCACTCTTATGGCTTCTTCCCAAACTTTTCTGCCGTATGCTTGCGATGTCATTCCGCTTGTTCCCATACGCAGAAACCCTAATATCCAATACATAATATTGAATATCATTGAACCTATGGCAATAGCTCCAATATAGTTTTCGTTTCCAATATGTCCAACAATGGTTAAATCTGCCAAACCTAAAAGAGGCACTGTGATGTTGCTAACTATTGATGGAAGTGCAAGACGGAGTATTTCTTTGTTTGTTTTATTCACGTTGTTCTTATCGTATATAGTCTTTTGACACTAAGTCGTAGTATAATGCTTCGAGTTCGGCAAGCGATAAATGTTCTACCGAATGTTCTATCATTCGTATTAGTTCTGTTCTTCTTGCGTCGTCGTGTATTTTATCGAAGTTCATTTTTATAATCTTGTTTCTAATTCGTTTATAGCCTCTTGCATATCAGCATCAAAAGTTGTATGGTTACAAAGATATTCTTCTCTACCTTTGGCAAGCTGTGCATAAAGTTCTTTGTTCATCTCTTCTACGTAAGATGCAATGGCAAATTCTATGTCGTCGCGTTGTGTTTCGTTGTTAGAAAACTTGTATACACGATACTTCTGGTGTAAGAAACAATAGGCTGATTCTATACTGTCTTTACTTATCATAGGAGTTTATTTACTTGAAATATTATGGTATTACTTTAAAACGTATACGAAACGACTTGCTGTGTTCGTCCCAATTTGTACCTAACAGCTCGAATTTGCCTATTTGTTTTGTAGAACGAACGTGTTTACCAATGCACGGACACACATCGTAATTGCCAATTCTTACTAGTCTTATTTTTTCAGAAGCATCTTCGGGCAATCGTTCTAGTGTTACGTTTTCTGGCAAATTGTTGCGTTCCACAAGTTCGTATGTTACAGGAAGGTCTTCTTCTATAAGTCTATTCATTTCATCTGTTATGGCTTTTTCTTCTTTTCGCGATGGTTTTTGTTGAAGCACGAAAGTCATTTTGCTTTTCTTTCGTTCTATGTGTGCATTTCTGCTGCGTTCTGTTCCAAACATTCTTACCATAAGTTGGTTTAGCAAATGTTCGGCTGTGTGTGCAGGTGGAAATTCCTCTTTGTTGTGCACATTGAATGTATAGTTGTCTACTTCCATAATCTAAATTTATAGACTCTTCCATTGAGTGCAGGAACTACTATTTCTATAGAACTGTCTTTCTGCAGTACCACAGATTGATGATTGCCTGAAAGTAAGTCTACCATATCCTTCTTACCTTCTTTAATTTCCATATAATCAAATGCGTGGGCAGGTATGTTTACACGAATATGTGCTTCTGTTTTGCTAAAGTTAGCAACAATAAGTAGGGTGGTGTTATTCGAACTACGCAAAAAAGCAAACTGTTTGTTGCTATCAAAGGCATCGTTTGTTTCGTTGGCATACATAAGGTCGAATGTTTTTCCATTGCTGATAGCTTTTTCGCTATTGCAGAGCGTTAATATTTTGCGATATTCTTTTTCTAATTGCACTTGTTCTGCCGACAATTTGCTACGTTCAAAGAAACCTTTACGAATGGCATCAATGCTCCAATAGTCGAAAATGGTAGACCTACCGTCTATTCCCGAGAAACCTTCACCGTCCATTCCTTTTTCGCCAAACTCTTGTCCGGCATAAATCATTATGGGATTGCACTGAAATAGGGCAGCAACAATAAGGGAAGGAATGCCTTTTTGCATATTCCCACAGAAGAAGTTGGACGCTATTCGTTGTTCGTCGTGATTTCAAGAAAGTATAACACGTGTTTGCTAATATCGTCGGTTGCTTGCCATTGGCGTGTAATATCGTTTGCCGAGCGATGTTCGCACATTACATCGCGTAAGCAATCGTACATACCCACCTTGTCGTACAAATAGTCGAAACCTGCTGCAATGTATGTTCTGTATTGATTAGGGTCGTATACTTCGCCAATAAAAACAATGTGAGGATATTGTGCTTTTACCTTTTCTGTTGCATATTTCCAAAACTCGTGTGGCACCATTTCTGCCATATCGCAACGAAAACCATCTATTCCTTTGGCTGCCCAGAACAATAGTATATCGGTCATTTTGTGCCATGTGTCTGGTATTGGATTGAAATGGTTGCTTCGTCCGCCCCAATCGCAATAGTCTATGCCGTAGTTTAGTTTTATGGTTTCGTACCAATCGTTGGCTTGTGGGTGTGCATCAAACCTATCGTTTCCGGTGCAACGTGCCACTGTTTCTGTGTATTCTGCTGATTTGTGGTCGGGTTTTGTTGCTTCGTTGTTTATTGAGCGTGGTATGGCTGAAGTGTCTAATGACTCGTTCGGACAATAATAGAAGTTGTTGTTTGCATCGAAGTGTTTATTTTTATCGTCGGTTTCTCCCAAATCTTTCACGCCAATTGGTTTACAAATGCTTTTGTATTCGCGTGCCACATGGTTAGGAACAAAGTCTATAATTACTTTTAAGCTTTCGTTATGGGTTCGTTTTACCAAGTCTTCAAACTCGTTCATACGTTTCGTTACGTTGTCTGCAATGTCTGGATCTACATCGTAATAGTCGGTAATGGCGTATGGCGAGCCTGCTTTTCCTTTCACAACACGTGGAGTTTGGCGTGGTATTCCAAATGCAGAATAGTCGGTGCAGGTGGCGTGGCGTATAATGCCAGTGTACCAAATAGTGTTTGCACCGAGCTTTTTTATTTGTTGTAGCGTTGTTTTGTTAAAGTCGCTCATTTTTCCAACTCCGTTATCGGCAATTGTTCCGTTAGGTTGGTTGTTGGTATTTTTGTTGCCGAAAGTGCGTGTAAACACTTGGTAAATTACTAATTTCATTACTTATAGCTTATATCTGGTGAAACAAAAAGAGACACAATGCCCTGTAATCCTAATGTTCGCTTTATTGGGTTTACCAACTATTTGCGAGTTGTGTAAATGGATATACAGGGGCTTGTGTCCCTACATAGGTATTATTGAGGTTGCGAAGCAAACGCTACAACCAAATATCGATTACATTCTGTGTAGCAGTAATCCGTGTGCATCTACATTTTTGTCTATTCTGCCAATCATACCCTGAAGTGCTTTGCCTGGACCGCATTCTATAAATTCGGTTGCTCCATCGGCTATCATATTTTGTACGCTTTCGGTCCAACGAACACTTGATGTAAGTTGTGCTATAAGGTTTGCCTTAATTTCGGCAGCATTGGTGTGTGGTTTTCCGTCTACATTCTGATAAACTGGGCATTTTGGCGATGTTATATTGGTGGCTTCAATGCCAGCTTGTAATTCGTCTTTTGCTGGTTGCATAAATGGCGAATGGAAGGCTCCACCCACTTTTAAAGGTAATGCGCGTTTAGCACCAGCCTCTTTTAGCAAGGCACAAGCTTCGTCGATACCTTCTTTTGAACCTGATATTACTAACTGACCAGGACAGTTAAAGTTGGCTGCAACAACCATTTTACCACCATTGGTAACTTGTTTGCAAATTTCAACCACTTTTTCGTCGGCTACGCCTATAATGGCTGCCATTGTTCCTGGATTTTGTTCGCAAGCTTTCTGCATGCTGTTTGCACGTAAGGCAACAAGTTTTAAACCATCTTCGAACGATAGTGCACCTGCTGCTACTAATGCTGAAAATTCGCCAAGAGAGTGGCCAGCTACCATATCGGGCTTAAACTTGCTGCCCAAACAGAGTGCTGAGATAACACTGTGGAGAAACACTGCTGGTTGTGTTACGTTGGTTTGCTTCAGTTGTTCGTCTGTTCCTGCAAACATTATATCGGTTATTTTGAAGCCTAAAATCTCGTCAGCTTTATCGAAAAGTTCTTTGCTAATTGTTCGTTGTCGTAGAGGTCTTTGCCCATACCTACGAACTGTGAGCCCTGTCCTGGGAATACAAATGCTTTCATTTTTTTGTTTTAATTAAATTGTTACGCTGCAAAAGTACAACAATAATATGAAACACACAAATTTCGTTCTTGTATGCTATATATAATAAGGTGTAAATAGGAATGGGAGCTGTTTGTTTCTGCGTTAGATACTATTTATATGGCATTTATTGGCTCTTTATGGCTTTGTGTTTATGGGTTTAACAGTCTAACAAGTTTACAATGCTCTTTAGGATATAGCTTGTTAAATGTGTGTATGGCGAGGCGCGATAGTGCGAATGTGCGATAATTCTTTCATAGTGTTCTTTCGTTTCTTATATAGTTTCGCAACTTTTTCATAGGCGAGTTATGTTATTATTTACACGTAAGTAAAGTTTTACTTACATGTAAGTAGAGTTTTACTTACACGTAAATAAAGTTTTACTTACGTGTAAATAAAACCATATCATCATTGTATCGTTGATGTGGTATGCGCATATAATTGTAATAAGATGCGTAAGAAAATTGCTGCTTACACTCTACGTAGATGTAGAGTGTAGGCATTGGCACTGCACAGCGTGTGTGCATGCTCTAACTATTAAGAGTTAGGCTGTGATAGCTATAGAGATGGATACTCTATGTTCCAAAGAAACAATGCATTGCCTGGCATACTTTCGCCAGCATCGCTACGTGTGCCTGTGTCTACTATTTTGCAGAAGTCGTCAATCGATAGTCTGCCACGTCCCACTTCTACCAGCGTGCCTACAACTGCCCGAACCATATTGCGAAGAAATCGGTTGGCAGTAATAACAAAGCACCAACTCTCGGTTTCGGCTGTATTGTCGTAAATGGAAAGTTCGGCATTGCAACGCACCCATTGTGCTTCGGTTAGGTTGCAGATGGTTGTTTTGTTGTCGCCTCCAGCCTTACAAAAGCATTTAAAGTTGCGTTCGCCAATAAGATAACTTGCAGCCTCGTTCATTTGGTTGTAGTTTAAGGCGTAAGGCATTTCGCACGAGTATGCTTTTTGGAATGGGTTTCTGGCATGGTGCATATAATAGTGATACGTGCGCGATGTGGCAGAAAAGCGTGCATGCAATTCGTTGTTTACTGGATAGGCTGCCGTTACAGCAACATCGCGCGGCAATATGCGGTTTAGTTTATAACAGAGTTGCTTGCAATCTATGCTGTTTTCTGTAAAGTCGAAATGAGCAACCATTGTGCGTGCGTGCACTCCAGAGTCGGTTCGTCCAGCACCTATAACACTTATTTTAGTGCGTAATAATGTAGATAAAGCTTTTTCTAAAACTTCTTGCACCGTTATTCCGTTAGGTTGAATTTGCCAACCGTGATAATTAGTGCCATCGTACGAGAATTGTATGAAATACCTTTGCATAAGTGGTTGCAAAGGTACGTAAATTTATTGCAAGTCAGCTTGTTTGCTGAAAAAAGTGGTTAAGCAGTACGCACAAAGCAGAAGAATATAGCAAAAAAACAGCTGCAATATGCTGGGGTGTAGCTCTTCTATGCTTGCACCTGGCAAATGGGCTATGCTATGTAGGGCAGTGTTCATAGCACCAACTATTGTTTGCAAGGCTTTTCCTATAAATAGTTGCACAACTGGCATAAAAAGCATACAAACAACAGAACTGTGGTGTAGAGAATAATGGTAGCACAGGGAATTACAATGAAGTTGGAAAGTAGGAAGTAGCAACTAAATCGTCCGAAGTAGTAAGCCACCAATGGTGCAGTGCCCAATTGTGCCGCTACCGAAACCGTAATAAGTGTCCACGCCCAACGCAACAGCCAATGGTGCTGAAGTTGTTCGTAGGAGAATAATCCATAAAGTGTGGGTGCGAAGAGAATAATGGAAAGCACAGCCATAAACGACAATTGGAAGCCTACGTCCCATAAGTTCTGTGGGTGTAGCACCAATAGAATAATAGCCGTAAGCGCCAATGTGTTGAGCGAAGAACGGTCTCTATTAAGTAATCTAACAACACTGTACACAGTTATCATTGTTGCTGACCGCAATACTGATGGGGAGAAATCAACCAACAATGCATACAGCCAGATGAGCAGTAGCACCAACAAATCGCTAATGTGATATCGCACAAGAACATTTAAGTAGGGAATGCCTTTACAAAGATTGAATCCGAAAAGAAAGATAACATAGATAATACCAAGATGCAACCCCGACAGAGCTAAGATATGACTTGCCCCCGAGACGGAATAATCGTCTTTTACGTCTTTCGATATAAGTTGCTTGTTACCCAAAGTCATCGCAATAGTAACAGCAGCAGTCTGTTCTTCGAGTCCTACACGTGCATAAGTTCGTAACCATTGTTGTTTTGCTCGTTTTAGTTCAATCAATGTTCGGTCTGCAATGCTAAGGAACGAAAGATTTACCGCAGTCTTTTTCCAATTTCTATAGAAAATAAAAGTTTCTGCACTAATACCGTGCAAATGTAGCCAACGAGCATAGTCAAAGTCTGTATCGCAGAAGTTTACGGGCTTTTCCAACTCAGAGAAGGCAGTGATACCATCTCCTACGTGTAACCGTTTATAGTTTTCAGAAACAGTATCGCATAATATAGCAGCCTTAATTTTCATAGGGGCATCAGTTGTTTGAATAGCCAATTCAGTTTGTATAACTTTCCCGTGTCGTACAGGTTCGGTCAGCAATACCGCATTGTAGCGCAAAGGCTTTGTAGGAATAAACCTCTGCATCTCCATTTCTGTGTTTGCCATCAGCCATCCACCAATTGAAGCCACAGCAAGAAGCAATGCGCAGCTGTTAAATATTCGTCTATTCCTACTAAGAAAAATAACCACTAAACACAGCATAGCCATTGCAAGCCAACTCCATATTGGTATAATGGTTAAAGCAAATCGCCCCAGAACCATACCAATAATTAACGCTGTAGCAACTTTCACCAAAGGATTAATGTCGTTGGCAATACCTTGTTTCATAGTATAGGTAGTTGTTTCTTGTTTCGTTTGCAAAAGTAATAAATATTTTTCTGCTTCTATCATTATATTAACCCATCTTCGCCCACCCCTCGTAATAAATCTCAATCGAATCATTAAACCATAATACCATTATGCATTGTTTGTACTATTAATTTCTGTTATTCTTTATTTATTGCAAGTATAGTGTTATCCTTTTTAACCAACCGTAATACATTGCATCTACGTTATAAAGTCAATTAATCAGTCTAATAATGAAACGAAATCTACAGAGCTCTAACAACTAATTTAGAATAAATAGTCTCTTAATTTAAAATAAATAGTCTCTTAATTTAAAATAAATAGTCTCCGTTCTGTATACGAACCACAACACTTCACAAACAAATTTGAGTCGCCGTCCGTTCGTTCACTACTACCTTATATATTATATCTACTACCTTATATATAATAGCTATTACCCTATATGTATTATATCTGCTACCTTATATATAATAGCTATTACCTTATATGTATTATATCTGCTACCTTATATATTATAACTATTACCTTATATGTATTATATCTGCTACCTTATATATGATATACGAACGAAGATACTTCACGAACCTTATTTCTCTATATCTACACAACTAATAAATGTTTACTGTTTATCAGCATATATACTTGATCTACATAGTTTTATGGCGAGAATAAAAATGCTTTAATAATATTTAACAGCAATAATCATATTATAAATGCTTAATAATCAGTGATATATAGAAGCGCTTCAGAAAAATAAAAAAAAAGTATAAAAAAAAGTATGGCTATTAAAAAAAAATATCTACCTTTGCATCGTTTTAAGAAATTAATGATCGTTTTACAGATTAAAAAGCAAAGAAAATGAAAAAGTTATTATTTGTAGCAGTAGCTTGTGCAGCTATCTCTTTGACATCTTGCAATGGTAAAGGTAAACCTGCTGGTACAGCAGATTCTTCAAAAGTTGATACAACAAAAGTTGATACAACAAAGCAAGATACAAACAAGGTTGATACATCTGCAGCAAAGGCTCACGCTGATTCAACACACGCTAAGATGTAATCAAGTTACTTAGCTATTAAAGAAATCCCGCTGGACTCTAAGAGTCCAGCGGTTTTTTTATTTGTTTATGATGAACTTTTCTGATTTCTGAGTACCATTCTTGAATTTAGTTTGTTTAATAGCAATACCTTCATTAGGTTTGGTGCATTTGCGGCCAGAAAGATCATAGAATGTTTCTTCTGCCACTTCAAGTTTATTTTCCTTATTTATAATGTTTATACTATTCGCTGTCTTTTCTTTATTTAGAGTGTAAATAGCTCCTGTATATTCGCTCATTCTAAACCAAGAGTCGTCTGCAGCTATACACGAGAGAACGTATGTCTTATCGTTTTTAGGAGCATCGAGTGTTATCTGGTCTTCGTTCATTGTATAGGTAATATCTACAGAAGGATTCATAGGAACAGCCTGATTATTGTCTATTCCATAGTATCCCATATATATGGATACATTCTCGCCTTTATCTGTTTGAGTAGAAAAAATTAACGATTTGTGTGGAATCGTGATTTTATTTCCTTTTATGCTTCCTTTAACCCAGCGATTGGTTACATCTGCAAATGTTTCGGGTAAGGCGACTATAGGATTCTTAACATAAACAGTTTTGTTGTCAGCCATAAAAACAACCTCAAAATCAGTTGCTTCAGATAGATTGAGTGTTGTCATTTCAAGAGATCCGTCGTCAGCCTGTTGTAGTTTAATTCCCTTTCCAGAACGGTCGTAAACTTTAACAAGTCCATCAGGACGATTAGAAAGTAATGCCTCTTGTGCATTCATACTTAAGCCAAAATTAATGGCAAGTGCTAAAAGTAATAGTTTCCTCATATATAAAAAGTTTATTAATAAAATTATTCTTCAGATATTCTGTGAACCTTGCGGTCTATTTGTTTATAGACACGTTCTAAAATGCCTATAATTAGTTATTTTTTATTGTTACAAAGGTATACAAAACGTCTGAATGTACAAAATGTTTCTAACTTAAACTGCTATTTTAGCTAAGTCTGTTTTATTTATATTCTTCTTATCTGAGGTAGCTATATTAGAGATAATTGATATCTAATTTATAACAGATAGATATCTAAGACGTAGCTGATAGATATCTGAAATAAACGTGATAGATATCTGAAATAAACGTGATAGATATCTGAAACAAGAATAACTATAATTGAGAGACTTTTCGAGTCCTCTGCAATATTTTCTTGTGAGTAAACAGTAGGCATTACTTATAATTATCCTACTTATGATGATGGCGAATACTAATGATTGAAGCTAGTTTAATATAGATTAGTCGTTAAACCCAAATTAGTCATTAGACGGCAATATGTATAGTTTTTATTACTATGATATTGTCTCCTAACATCTTTTACTTTCTTATCGGCATCTTGTTTCTCTTTCTAACTTGATGTAGCCCGCTACACATACGTTGCAAAGACAGATAATCTACCTGATAATAAAACAAAGTATGTTTAGGCTCTAATGACGGATTTGAGTTAAAACTTATATTAATTTTAGCATTCAATCTCATTTGTATACAATAAAGACCTACACGAAAACAATAATCGTATAGGTCTTTGATTAATGGTATGGATTTGTAATTTAATATTCTCCCCAAGCCTTAATGTCAATATCGTTTAACTTAACATTGCAGAAGGCTGCAATAAATGCACTTGCAAGTCGGCTGTTTGTAAGCAACGGTATATTAAGGTCGATAGAAGCACGTCTAATTTTGTAGCCGTTAGTAAGCTCTCGTGGTGTGAGATCTTTCGGAATGTTTACCACCATATCAATCTTCTTTTCGTGTAGAAGGTCTAATGCCTGTGGTTGTTTTCCTTCGTCTGATGGCCAATATACTAATGTGTTATCTATGCCATTCTCTGTTAGGTAGTTAGAGGTGCCACCAGTGGCAAAGAGATTGTATCCGTGGTCTTTCAACATTTTTGCAGCATCAAGCATTTCTGCTTTTTGTTTTGCTCCACCAGTAGACAGCAGTATATTCTTTGCAGGTATTCTTTGTCCAACAGAAAGCATACTCTTTAGTAGAGCAGTATAGGTATCTTCGCCAATACAGCCAACTTCTCCTGTAGAACTCATATCTACACCCAGTACAGGGTCAGCTTTCTGTAAGCGATTGAATGAGAATTGCGATGCTTTGATACCCACATAGTCGAGATCAAAGAGATTTTTGCTTGGTTTTTCTACAGGTATACCAAGCATAATTTAGTAGCTAAGTCGATGAAATTTAGTTTCAAAACTTTGCTAACAAATGGGAATGATCGACTGGCGCGAAGGTTACATTCAATAACAAGTATATCGTTATCGCGTGCCATAAACTGTATGTTGAATGGACCATTAATGTGCAGTGCCTTAGCAATTTGTCTGCTGATGCGTTTTACACGGCGTACAGTTTCTACATAAAGTTTTTGAGGTGGGAACTGAATAGTGGCATCACCAGAGTGAACACCTGCAAACTCAATATGTTCTGATATAGCATAAGCCATGATTTCGCCATTGCGTGCAACGGCATCCATTTCTATTTCTTTCGCATGTTCAATGAATTTGCTTACAACTACTGGGTGGTCTTCACTCACGTTGGCTGCTAATTTCAGGAATCGTTCTAATTCATCGTTGTTGGAACATACATTCATAGCAGCTCCAGAAAGAACATACGAAGGGCGAACGAGTACGGGGAATCCTACACGGTCTACAAATTCTTGAATGTCTGCCATACTTGTTAGTGCACGCCACTCTGGTTGATTCACACCTATATCGTTGAGCATAGCTGAGAATTTGGCACGGTCTTCTGCATTATCAATATCTTTCGCCTTTGTTCCGAGTATGTTCACATTTTCCGCATCAAGATATACAGCAAGGTTGTTAGGAATCTGCCCACCAGTAGAGACTATAACACCATGTGGTGTTTCCAAATCAATTATATCCATAACGCGCTCGAATGTAAGTTCATCAAAATAGAGACGATCGCACATATCGTAGTCAGTCGATACTGTTTCTGGATTATAATTTATCATAATAGAGCGATAGCCCTGTTTGCGAATCGTATTTAGTGCTTGTACACCACACCAGTCGAATTCAACAGAAGAACCAATACGATAAGCACCAGACCCTAGAACAATAACACTTTTACGGTCGGTTTCAAACTTAATATCGGAATCTACCCCCGAGTAAGTTACATAAAGATAGTTGGTTTGTGCTGGATATTCGGCAGCCAGTGTATCTATTTGTTTTACAACTGGTAGAATACCATAACTCTTACGTAATTGACGAACAACTAATACAGCTTTATGCATATTATCTACTTCGTCTTCTAATCCAACTGCACGTGCAATTTGGAAGTCTGTGAAGCCGTAGATTTTAGCAGTACGGAGTAAAGTCTTATCAAGTGTGTTGATATTACAATTCTTTAATTGTTCATCAACGTCAATAATATGTTTCAGTTTATATAGGAACCAATGGTCGATTTTTGTAAGTTCGTGAATTTGGTCAACCGTATAACCCTTATGCATAGCCTTTGAGATAACGAAGATACGTTTATCCGTTGGCTCTCTCAATGCTGCTTCTATATCCTTAATTTCTAATTCTTTGTTTTCTACGAAGCCATGCATACCTTGTCCGATCATGCGCAAACCTTTTTGTATGGCTTCTTCAAAGTTACGACCAATTGCCATAACTTCACCAACAGACTTCATACTTGAGCCTAATTCTTTGTCTACGCCACGGAATTTACTTAAATCCCAACGTGGTATTTTACAAACAACATAGTCGAGTGCTGGTTCAAAGAAAGCTGATGTTGTTTGGTAACAGAGTTCTTTAGTTCGAATAAACCGTATCCCATTCCTAATTTAGCAGCAACAAATGCAAGTGGGTAGCCAGTTGCTTTACTTGCTAATGCGGAAGAACGCGAGAGACGAGCATTTACTTCAATTACACGGTAATCTTCACTTTTAGGATCAAAGGCATATTGTACATTACATTCGCCTACAATTCCAATGTGGCGAACAATCTTTATTGCTAATTTACGAAGTTTATGATATTCACTGTTAGTGAGGGTTTGTGAAGGTGCAATTACGATAGATTCGCCTGTATGGATACCCAATGGGTCGAAATTTTCCATATTACAAACCGTAATACAATTGTCGTATTGGTCGCGAACCACCTCGTATTCTATTTCTTTCCAGCCTTTTAAACTCTTCTCAACCAATACTTGTGGTGAGAATGAGAATGCTTTTTCACAAATCTTATCAAGTTCTTCTTCGTTATCTGCAAAACCACTGCCGAGCCCTCCCAGTGCATAAGCAGCACGAATAATAACAGGATAACCTAATGTTGTAGCAGCTTTTCGTGCTTGTTCTACTGTCTCACACGCTTCGCTCTTAATAGTTTTAATGTCTATTTCGTCTAACTGTTGTACGAAAAGTTCACGGTCCTCAGTGTTCATTATAGCCTTAACAGGTGTACCGAGTACTTTTACATTGTACTTCTCAAGTATCCCGAGACGGTCTAATTCTACACCGCAATTTAAGGCTGTCTGTCCACCAAATGCTAATAGAATGCCATCAGGGCGTTCTTTTTGGATAACACGTTCTACGAAATATGGCTGTATTGGTAAAAAATAAATCTGGTCTGCTACGCCTTCTGATGTTTGAACTGTAGCTATATTTGGATTAATAAGAACGGTAGAAACACCTTCTTCACGTAGTGCTTTTAACGCTTGAGAACCTGAATAGTCAAATTCTCCAGCCTCACCTATTTTTAATGCGCCTGAACCAAGTAGCAGGACTTTTTTTATTGATTCGTCTTTCATTATTTCAGTGCTTCTACAAATTTGTCAAACATAAATACAGTATCTACTGGACCAGAACTTGCTTCTGGGTGGAATTGCGAACTGAACCAAGGATTCGTTTTGTGTCGGATACCTTCATTACTACCATCGTTCATATTTACAAATAGTTCTTCCCAATCTTTATTAAGAGTTTTTGCATCAACGGCATAACCGTGGTTTTGTGATGTAACATAGCATTGGTTTGTTCCAACCAATCGAACAGGTTGATTATGTCCGCGATGACCATATTTCAGTTTAAAGATAGTTGCGTTAGCAGCCTTTCCCATGAGTTGATTTCCCATACAAATACCACAGATAGGCTTTCTAGTCTCATTCATCTGTTTACGGATAATCTCTACAGCATCATTGCACATATCAGGATCTCCTGGACCGTTGGCAAGGAATAGACCATCATATTCTAATGATGTGTAATCGTAATTCCAAGGAACTCGAATTATTTCTATATTTCTGTTTATTAATTCACGCAAGATATTTGCTTTTACACCACAATCAACTAATACAACTTTCTTACCTCCACCTTCATTATAGCGAATGATTTCTTTTGTTGAGACCAGGTCTACAAAGTTAACTCCTTCATAATGCGCAGTAGGAATGTTGTCGGCTTCATCATCGAAAATAATTTGTCCCATCATTACGCCGTGTTCGCGTAAAACTTTTGTAAGTTCACGTGTATCAATACCTGTGATGGCTGGAACTTTTTCTCGTTTAAGCCATGATGCTAGACTTTCAACAGCATTCCAATGTGAGTATTCTTCGGTATAATCGGAAACGATAAGTGCAGACACATAAATCTTGTCACTTTCCATAAATGAAGGAATATGGTTTTTCTCCATTGTAAAAGGTGGAACACCATAGTTTCCAACTAACGGGAATGTCATAACAAGCATTTGTCCTGCATAAGAAGGGTCGGTAAGGCTTTCAGGATACCCCATCATAGCTGTATTGAATACTACTTCACCTGCAACAGGCTTCTCGTATCCAAATGATTTTCCATAAAATTTTGTACCGTCATTTAAGACTAAAGTTACATTCCTCATTTTTATTCGTATGTTGATGATTTAATGTTTGCTGATTTACTTACGATAATTCTGTTCGTAGAAGTTTATGAATGCTTTGTTTACAAGTAGCATTCCTCCAGGAGTAGGATAATTCCCTGTAAATACCAATCTCCTTTATGTTTTGGTATGGCTTTGTGTAAGCCTTCTATACTTTGGTAAACAAGTTCTACTGGAGTTGTCATTTCTATAGGTCGTAGCATCTCTACGATCTTCTCGTTGATTTCTTCTATAGTAAACGGAGCATAAATTTTACGAACAGCATTATTAATTGTCTCACTCTTAGTTTTGTTTATCTCTCTTTTACAAGCTTCATAAACTTCTGTTAAGAGTGATTCCATATTCCGTTCTTTAATTAACTGAATAGTTGCACTGAACACACAAAATTCTTCTAAGCGTGGCATATCAATACCATAATAATCAGGATAGCGGATTTGTGGTGCGCTTGATACAATGATAATCTTCTTAGGGTGGAGTCTATCGAGTATTCGTAAGATACTTTCCTTTAGAGTTGTTCCACGAACAATAGAATCATCAATGATAACAAGATTATCTTCATTTGGTGTAATGCTTTCGTAGCTAATATCGTAGACGTGCGATGCTAAGTCGTTTCGTGAATTACTCTCTGTGATAAAAGTACGTAATTTAATATCTTTCCACGCCACTTTCTCAGAGCGGATAGATTGATTTAGTATTCTCTCTATATCTTTATTGGTTGCATTGTTTCCTAATGCTTTTATTTCTTGAACCTTTCTAGCATTCAACCATTTCTCGAATCCTTGTAATAATCCGTAGAAAGCAACCTCTGCCGTATTTGGAATAAATGAAATCACAGTGTGATTTGTGTCGTAGCCAATAGCCTCTAGGACTTTTTCAGTAAGTTGCTCACCTAATTTTTTACGTTCTTTATATATATCTCTATCAGAGCCACGTGAGAAATAAATACGTTCGAATGAGCAAGCTGAATTTTCCTTAGGTTCTAATATTTGATGCAACGAACTTTCACCGTGTTTGTTTACAATCAACGCCTGACCTGGTAAAAGTTCTTTTATATCTTCACAATCTAAATCAAATGTAGTTGAAGTACTGGGCGCTCACTAGCCAATGCCATATATTCTTCGTTCTTATAGAAGAAAGCTGGACGAATGCCCCAAGGGTCTCGCATTGCATACATCTCTCCAGACCCTGTAATGCCACATATTACATAACCTCCATCGAAATATTGCATAGTGGTTTGTAATACATTTTTCATTTCGACATGGTCTTCAATATAATGTGTAATATCGAATTTCTCTAACCCTAACAGTTTTGCTTCACGGTAATTACGTTCGACTTCACGGTCTAAACGGTGTCCCATAAATTCAAGGAGCAAGTAAGTATCGCTATATTTACGTGGGCATTGACCATAATCAGTGAGATGTTCGAATATCTCACTGATATTAGTCATATTGAAGTTACCACAAAATGAGAGGTTCTTAGCTCTCCAGTTGTTACGCCTTTAAGAAAGGGTGAACATACGATAAGCCACTTTTTCCTGTTGTAGAATAGCGTAAATGCCCCATATAAAGCTCGCCTGCGAACGGTAAATTACGCTGTGCAAAATCGACATCTGCAATTTCTACTTCGGTATAATCTTTATATTGTTTATGAATATTTGCAAAAATCTCAGTAACAGCATTCTTTCCTTCTGCTCGTTCTCGGAACATGTATTCGTTTCCTGGTTGAGTTTCTAGTTTAACGCTTGCAATACCAGCTCCTTCTTGTCCTCGGTTGTGCTGCTTTTCCATCATAAGATACATCTTATTTAAGCCATACATCCAAGTTCCATATTTTTCTTTAAAGTAGCTTAGAGGCTTTAGCAATCTTAGCATTGCGACACCACAATCTTCATGTATGTTCTTTTCCATTTACTAAGGTTTCTTTTTATTGTTTATTCTACTGTTACAGATTTAGCTAGATTTCGTGGTTGGTCCACATCTTTGCCTTTACATACAGCCACATGGTAAGCTAACAATTGTAATGGTATTGTTGCTACGAGTGGTTCTAAACAATCCATTGTATCTGGAAGTTCTATAACGGCATCTGCAATTTGCGAAATTGTTTTGTCTCCCTTCGAAACCAATGCAATAACACGACCATTTCGAGCTTTAATCTCTTGTATATTACTACGAACTTTCTCGTACATAGCGTTATGCGTAGCAATAACAACAACAGGCATATCAGAGTCTATCAGAGCAATAGGCCCATGTTTCATCTCTGCTGCTGGATAACCTTCTGCGTGTATATATGATATTTCCTTTAGTTTCAGCGCTCCTTCCAAAGCAACTGGATAGCTAAATCCTCTACCTAAGTATAAGAAGTTGTGTGCGTAAGTAAATGTTCTAGCTAAATCGGCAATTGCATCGTTTGATTTCAATACTTCTTTTATTTTTTCAGGAATAGCCGTTAATTCTTCCACAACTTTTACGTATTCATCTCGTTTTATAGTTCCTTTTGCTTCTGCTAACGTAAGTGCAAGCATAGTAAGAACTGTTACTTGTCCAGTAAATGCTTTTGTTGAGGCTACCCCTATTTCTGGACCTACATGAATATAAGTACCTGTATGTGTTGCTCGTGGAATACTTGAACCGATAGCATTACATATTCCATAGATAAATGCACCATGTTCTTTTGCTAATTCTATCGCTGCAAGCGTATCAGCTGTCTCACCACTTTGTGATAATGCTATTACAACATCGTCAGCAGAAACTACTGGGTTTCTGTATCTAAATTCGCTTGCATATTCTACATTTACAGGTATCCGGCAGAATGTTTCTAGTAATTGTTTGCCAATAAGACCAGCATGCCAGCTAGTTCCGCATGCTACAATAATAATGCGTTTTGCATTTAGTAGCTGTTGTCGATGGTCAATAATGGCACTTAATGTAACATTATCGTTATTAACATTGATACGTCCTCTCATACAGTTAATGAGGCAGTCAGGTTGCTCGAATATCTCTTTGAGCATAAAATGTGGATAGCCTCCTTTTTCAATTTGTCCAAGATTAATATCCACAGTTTTTATTACAGGTGCTAACGATTCGTTCTGTATATTTACAATCTTCAGTTCTTCACCTAATTTCATTACAGCAATGTTCTCATCTTCGAGGTAAACAACCTTGTCTGTATATTCTATGATAGGACTTGCATCTGACCCTAAGAAGAATTCATTATCGCCAATTCCTACAACGAGAGGACTCTGTTTTCTTGCAGCAATAATTGTATCAGGGTGGCGTTTATCTAAAATTGCAATAGCATAGGCTCCAATTACTTGATGAAGAGCTACTTGCACTGCAGAAAGTAAGTCTAGACTTTTTCTTGTTTGAATGTATTCTACTAGCTGTACTAATACTTCTGTGTCTGTATCAGAAATGAAATGAACACCTTTACCTTGGAGTTTTTTCTTTATTTCTGCATAATTCTCAATAATGCCATTATGTATGATGGCTAAATTTTTAGACTCGGAGTAGTGTGGGTGTGCATTTGTAGAAGATGGCTCTCCATGTGTAGCCCATCTTGTATGTGCTATACCAATAGTGCCTTCTATGTTTTTATCAGCACAAACGGTTTCTAATTCACTTACTTTACCTTTTGCTTTGTATACGTTTAATTCGTCGTTACTATTGATAAGTGCAACGCCTGCACTGTCATATCCTCTATATTCTAATCTTTTGAGTCCTTTTATTAGAACAGGATAGGCTTGTCTTTTTGTGCCTAAATATCCAACAATTCCACACATAATATATATAGTCCTTTTCTTTTTATTCTAGTTTTATCTTTAAACTCTTTGTTTTGTTTGTTTAATAACAATTACCTTAATATTGTAACTAATAGTGTTACAAGCGATGATGTAATACCTATAATAGAATAGAATATGCTTGTATTGCTACCGAAGAATGTATTTCTAGCTTTCACCTTATGAGGTTCAACATATATAACGTCATTCTGTTGTAGGTAATAATATGGTGAGTTTATTATATTCGCATCATTCATATTTAAGCGAACCTTGTGTTTCTCACCAGTTTTATCTTCTCTAACAAGAAGAATATTATTTCGTTTTCCATAAATAGTCATATCTCCAGCTTCGGCCAATGCTTCTACAATACTAATTTTCTCGGTTGATACAGGAATAACACCAGGGCGATTCACTTCTCCGATTACAGTGATACGAAAACTACTCATTCGAACCGATACAACTGGATTTTCTGTACGTGCCAAGTAAGGTTGTATTTTACTTTTTATAAGGTCTTCACATTCATTTTTAGTAAGCCCAGCTACATGAATTTTACCGATAATAGGAAAATTAATCATACCATCGTTATCCACCAAATAACCAGTAATAGCATTTTTGTTAGTAGATTGTCCTGTTGAATGTAAATTGAAAGGCTCTGAAGATAGAGGATCTGTTGTTTGTACTAAAATGGTTAATTCATCTTTCGGCATAATTTTCGCATCGTATAGTCCTTTAGATGCTGCCAAACTAATAGAGTCAATATTTCTCCAGTAAACCGTTTGTTCACTTGAACCGCAGCCTACCATTGCTAAAATTATGGCACATACCATAATAGGGAAAAGTAATTTCTTCATAAAATATAAGTGCGATAACGTTATTTCTTAGTCACCAAAGTGGTCTATTACATATCTCATAAATCTACCACCATAATTATGATGCAAAAATACTACTAATTTTTGAGAACGGCAAAAGTTTAATTGACTTTTATAATAAGGTACAGAAAATGGCTGATAATATTAGAGAAAATTTTTCCTTACCATTATGTTCTGTAATTCTCAATACTAGTGTCAGTTTGTAGTTATCTTATCGTTACTTATGTCTTGATGTATTCCTAGTTTTTGTTTTTACCTACTCATAGATAATAATGGCTTTATAATGAATTGAATATGAGTGAAAAAAAGATAAAGTTAAGTGAGTATTTACTAAAAATAAATTACTATCTTTGCGACAAAGATAATTATATAGTCATGAAAAGAACAGAAAAGTTTTGTTGATCTATACTGGTGGAACTATCGGCATGGGTTGTAATCCTGCAACAGGTGCCTTAGAACCTTTAGATTTTGAGCATCTAGCCGATAATGTACCAGAGTTTAAGCTAATCCCAACAGCTATTGACACTTATCAATTTATACCTGCAATCGATTCTTCTAATATGTCTCCGAAGAACTGGGCTGATATTGTGAGAATAATAGTTGATAGATATAATAGCTATGATGGTTTTGTTATTCTACATGGTACCGATACTATGGCTTACACTGCATCTGCCTTGTCGTTTATGCTAGAAAATCTTACGAAACCTGTTATACTTACAGGTTCACAGCTTCCTATCGGTCAATTGCGTACCGATGGTAAAGAGAATTTAATGACTAGCTTGGAATTGGCTGCAGCGCATCATCACGATGGTACTCCTATGGTACCTGAGGTATGCATTTATTTTAACGGTCATTTGTTGCGAGGAAATCGTTCTACAAAGCAGAATGCCGATGAGTTGAATGCATTTGAGTCGTTCAACTTTCCCCATCTTTGTGAAGCTGGAGTGAGTTTCAATTTTCAAACGCATCATATTCTAAAGCCAGACTATAGTCAACCAATGGTACCACATTTTGAATTGGATAGTAATGTGTTTGTACTTTCGCTATTTCCAGGTGCTGAAGAAAGCATTATTCGTCATACATTTGATGCTCCTGAGCTTCGTGGTATTATTATGCGAACATACGGTAGTGGTAATGCGCCCCATGCGTCTTGGCTTGTAAATTTATTGAAAGAGGCTTCTCAGCGTGGTGTTGTTACAGTGAATGTAAGTCAATGTATTAGTGGGCAGGCTGATATGAATCGTTATGATACTGGTTACCAGCTGAAAGAGGCAGGTGTAATAAGTGGTTACGATACAACTGTTGAGGCTGCTCTAACTAAGTTAATGCTTTTGCAAGCTAAGTATAGCGACCATACTATAGTGCGCGAATATATGAATAAGTCTATAGCAGGAGAGATAACAATTCCTAATACTCTGATTTAGAAATATAAAAGCGGATAGCAAATATTTGTATATTCTATATTTAAACAAAGATGAGACTCTTTAATTGAGTCTCATCTTTTTTAATATATCGTTCATTTTCTGTTTTGTTTCAATACGTGTAGGCACAAGTGGTAGTCTTAACACGTTCTCAATCATTCCCATATCGTTTAGTAAAGCTTTGCACCCTGCTGGATTTCCGTCTACGAATAATAGTTTATAAAGTTCTGTAAACTGGTGGTGGATAATCCGTGCAGCATCATATTCTCCATTAAATTCTAATCTAATCATACGTGAGAACTCTTTTGGTAACGCATTTCCAATAACTGAAATGACACCAACTGCTCCGCTTGCTATCATTGGAAATGTTAGTGCGTCGTCGCCACTAATCACTTCAAAGTGCTTTGGTTTATTCTTTATAATCTCATCTACCTGCTCTAAACTACCTGCCGCCTCCTTTATTGCAACAATGTTTGGAAAGTCGTTAGCAATTCTTACTGTGGTTTCGGCTTTCATATTTACTCCTGTCCGCCCTGGTACATTATATAGTACAATGGGAAGAGAACTTGTTTCTGCAATAGCTTTAAAATGTTGGTATAAACCTTCTTGACTGGGCTTATTATAGTAGGGACAGATAGAAAGAATACCATCAATTCCCTTCCAATTGGTTTGTTTTATTTCCTCCACAACGGCAGCTGTGTTGTTACCGCCACAGTATTTTAATATGGGAGCACGTCCACTAACAATAGAGATAATGGTCTCTGTGAGTTTTTCCTTCTCTTCGGCAGACAAGCAGGGGCATTCTCCTGTTGTTGCTAAAATAGTAAAAAAGTCTGCACCATTTTCTAATTGGTATTCTATTAATTTTTCTAATGCATCATAGTCAATCTCTCCATTCAGTTTAAATGGCGTAACTAATGCTATTCCGAGTCCGTGAAAGATATTTTCCATATATTTATTGGCTTAAAAAGCTTTTTTATTCGATTTAATTAAAATTCAACAACTTCTTTTTTGTAAAGTAAAGAGGTTTTTCTATTAATATGCAAAAATAAGAAATAAACATCAATCTACAAAAGTATTTATATCTTATTATTTGCTTTTTTGTTTTATTCTCTTTTCTGTTTTATAGAAAAATAATATCTTTGCCCCCGATTTCTTAAAGTCTGAAAGCTATAAATGATGAATTATTTTACTGCAAAACTAACTGAAATACTAAAACATACGCTTGTTATAGTGAGTATATTCTTCATTGTCAGATTGCTTTTTGCTGTCTGCTTTGTGCCTTTTACCACTTTTGAAGCGTATGCCAAGTCGTTGCCTTTTGCAGCTTTCAACGCATTGCGCTTCGATCTTCAAGTAGCTGCATACGTTGCCATTCTGCCTTTTCTCGTTGTTTTGATATGCCTTTTTGTGCGCAACAGAAGTGTAGCAGGCTGGTTGTCGAAGTTTATCAGTACTTATTATGTGGTGCTCGAAATCGTCCTCCTCATACTTGCGCTTGTCGATATAGGCTTTTACAGCAATTTCCATTCGCATATCAACATTACCTTCTTCGACTTTTTCAATGAGAATCCGTTGAGTTTGCTGCAAACTATTTGGGAAGAATACCATGTCATACTCTATCTTTCAACAGTAGGTTTGGCGAGTTTTGGCATCTATATACTTGCCCGGAAGATTGCAAAAGGTACATTGAACTGCGAAAACAAGCAAGAAAGTTTGGCAGTAAACCGCAAAACCATCGTCCTCATCGTTCTGTTTTTAGTTGCCGAAGTGGTATGCCTTCGTGGGTCGGTATGGCGTTTCCCCTTGCAGGTAGAAGACTCTTTTGTGTCGAGCAGTAAGCAGATTAACGACCTTGTGCCCAACGCCGCCTATATGTTGAAGAAGGCTGTGAAGGAAAAGAAAAATGCTTTTGCCTTTCGTAGCATCGAGAGTTTGCTCTCCGAATATAAGTTCAAGTCGCTGCAAGAGGCCATAAACGTTTACACAAACTCGGATACGATACGTTTGCAGGGCGACACTTTGGCTGCCCTGCGCACGGCATTGTTCCGCACTGTGCCCGATACGATGAAGCACAAACAGCCCAATGTGCTGATAATCTATGAGGAAAGTTGGAGCAACTACCTGATGAATTTAGACAGTCGCCGCTGCGATATGCTACTTGGAATGCGCCGCCATTTAAAAGAAGATTTGCTCTTTCGCAATTTCCAGTCGGTAGGCAACGGCACAATCGCTTCCATTGAGAACATCGTGAGCAGTGTTCCGTTTCCTCGTTTCTTCTCATCGTCCTATCGTTTCCATTGCTTGCCGTCGTCGGTAGCGTTGCCTTTTAACGAAAGTGGCTACACCACAGAGTTTATTTCGGGTATGGACGTAGCGTGGGAAAACTGTGCCGAAGCACTGAAATACCAACACTTCACGAAAGTTACGGGTAAGTTCACACTGAAAGAGCAGCACCCTGAATACGAGTATAACAGCATCGGAGTGTTCGACCATTATCTTTTCCGCAGCATACAGGAACGGTTAGACCAGCATACAGCTAAGCCGCAAATGCTGCTGTGTATGACTACAACCAACCACCCGCCGTTTGAATTTCCCAAAGATGTGCAGCTGAAGGTAGTGCCAGACGACAATTATAATAATGAGTGCTTTGCTGAAAAGAACCACGAAGTGTTGCAAAAGTATATCACCGGCTTTCGTTATGCCAATAAAACCTTGGGCGATTTCCTCGATAAATTCAAGCAATCGAAGGCTGCTGAAAACACCATTGTCATCATATCGGGCGACCATAACGTGCGTTCTATTCTCGATTACACACAGGTAGACAAGCGTTGGGAGCGTTCTGTGCCACTCTATATCTACCTGCCACCTTATCTTCGTAAAGAAAGCTATCGTAGCATGACCAATCGTTGGGGAAGCCACGACGACATATTGGCTACGCTTGCACCCTTTGCTTTTCGCAATACGAAATATATGTGCTTGGGCAACAACCTGCTGAAAGAGGGTGTTGCAGACAGCACGTATTACAGTGCCAACGTGGAACAGCTGCTTGCTTGTCCTGCCTATCAGGCACAAGCCCAGCGCATTGTAAATGCCCGCAACCTTCTTCGCATCGTGTTTTTCCAGCAAACCTTTGCGAAATACTAATGCCATTGGCTTGGTTTCTATGAATACAAACTATGGGGTAGTTGCTGTTTATTAAGGAAAAATATAATGCAGAATGGCAGGTAGGAGTGTGATTTATCACGTTCCCGAACAAAAGAAGAAGCAGCCTAAATATGATGAAGGCAAAGAATCGTACCCCTATATTTACGCTACAATTTTGTAAAGATAACATTGTTAAAAAGTGACAACTACGTTTTGACATTGCGAAAGCGGCTCTTTTGCGCTGTAAAACCTACGTTTTTGTGTTGCAAAAGAGCCGCTTTTGGAATGCAGAACAATAGGTTTTGGAATGCGCTGACGATGAGATGATTACGTAACAGTTATATTTGTGAAAAATATTTACAGGTATATTTCTCTCTTTTCGTTCATAAATAGATAGTTCCCATTTAGTTTCCGTTACTTGGAAGCCCTTTTGTGGTTGCTGTGTAAATAGGCAGTGTTAAACGTGCGGGGTAGCTACAGTAAAACGAGAATGTTTTTATCGCTTTCCGTCATCATGGACTGAAGACCGTGTTGGAAAAATAAAAGATTTTTAATACCATTGTAGTTTTATTCCAATTTTATTCTTATCTTTGCGACTGAAAGAACAAAAACATATATGGAGAACGCTCTAACACTCTATGAACTCAACTCTTTGGTTGTCGAACTTATTGATAAAGTTATGCCAAGCTCGTATTGGGTTGAGGCTGAAATTGCAGACGCAAGAGAAAGTAAAGGGCATCTTTATTTAGAATTAATAGAGAAAGACGAAAGTACCAATATACCCATAGCACGTGCTTCTGCCAAATGTTGGCGTTCTTCTTGGCTGATGATAGGACCCCATTTCGAACGTGTTGCAGGCGTAAAACTTCGAGCAGGTTTACAAATAATGATACAAGTGCATGCTCAGTTTCATGCGCAGTATGGCTTTTCGTGGATAATAGATGATATAAATCCCGAATACACAATGGGTAGTATGGCTCGTAAGCGTAACGAAATAATAGCCCAACTAAAGTCGGAAGGTGTGTTTGAGTTGCAAAGGGAATTATGTCTGCCTTTGTTTGCACAGCGTATCGCCGTTATTTCTTCGGCTTCAGCAGCAGGGTATGGCGACTTCTGTAATCAATTACAACATAATGAATATGGATTTCGCTTTCAAATGCAACTCTTTCAGGCTTTTATGCAAGGCGAACAAGTTGAGCAAAGTATAGTTGCAGCATTGAATTTAATAAGCACGAAAGAAGATGATTTCGACTGTGTGGTAATTATTCGAGGTGGGGGAGCCACTGCCGATCTTAGTGGCTTTGATACGTTAGTATTGGCAGAAAATGTTGCGAACTTTCCATTACCAGTTATAACAGGTATTGGGCATGAGCGCGATGAAAGTATTCTTGATATGGTGGCACATACAAGAGTAAAGACACCAACAGCAGCTGCAGCATTCTTGATAGACCATCTGGCAGCAACGTTAAACCGCATAGAGCAGGCACAGATTTCTATTCAGCGAATGGTGGAACATAGAATACAACACGAAAAACTGCATTTGCAACAACTATCGACCCATATACCCATACTTTTCTCAATGGTAAAAAACAGAGAGAATGCACGTTTAGACGACTATTGGCATGCGCTTTTACAACGTGTAATGTTGCATTTGCAGCAAAGTAAAATGAGGGTAGAACTCCTTTCAAATAAGGTCATTCCTGCAACTACAAATAAACTTATGGCAGAACAACACAAATTGCAGTTGCTGGAACAACGAGTAGATGGTGTAAACCCAGAACGAATGCTACGTTTAGGTTATAGTTTAACCTATAAGAATGGATATGTGTTGCGTAATGTAAACGAAGTAAAGGCGGGCGACGAAATTACAACGCGTCTTGAGGGGGGTATAATAACATCGGTAGTGAAGAAATAAATAATTATGAAATAGAGAATGAAATACGAAGAAGCTCTTAAAAAATTAGAAGCCATTGTAGATAAAATGGAACGTGGCGATATGAACATAGATACGATGGCAAACGAGTTAAAGAAAGCTCAAGAATTGATAAAAGTGTGCAAAGATAAACTGACACATACTGATGAAGAAATAAAAAAGTTACTCGAAACAAAATAACAGAGAAGCTTAAATAGTAAATAAAAACAATAAACAATTAATAACCGCCACGTCTTTATATCTCTTATGTAAGAAATATAGAGATAAGGCACAAGATTTAAGATTATGAAAAAAATAGATTGGGAGAACCTTTCGTTTGGTTATGAAAAGACCGACTATAATGTTCGGTGTTACTATCGTGATGGTAAGTGGGGAGAAATAGAAGTATCTTCTGATGAAAACATAAATATACACATGGCTGCAACGTGTTTGCACTATGGTCAGGAAGCTTTTGAAGGTTTGAAAGCATATCGTTGTCCTGATGGAAAAGTACGTGTGTTCCGTCCAGAAGAGAATGCAGCTCGTTTGCAACGTACATGTCGTGGTATTGTAATGCCAGAACCTCCAACCGAACTTTTTGTAGAAATGATAAAGAAAGTTGTACGCTTAAATCAAGAATATATACCCACTTATGAAAGTGGTGCAACACTTTATCTCCGTCCATTGCTTATAGGAACAGGCGCACAGGTAGGTGTTCGTCCAGCAGAAGAATACTTGTTGCTAATATTCGCAACTCCTGTTGGTCCTTATTTTAAAGGCGGTTTCTCTACTAATCCGTATGTTATTATGCGCAACTTCGACCGTGCAGCTCCGTTAGGAACAGGTACTTATAAGGTAGGTGGTAATTATGCAGCATCGTTAAAAGCTAACCAAATAGCACACGAAAAGGGATATGCTTCTGAATTTTATCTCGATTGTAAAGAAAAGAAGTATGTAGACGAATGTGGAGCTGCAAACTTCTTTGGTATTAAATAATACTTACGTTACTCCAGAATCTACTTCTATTTTGCCATCTATTACAAATAAGAGCTTGATGCAGATAGCCGAAGACCTTGGAATGACAGTAGAACGTAGACCAATACCAGAAGAAGAACTTGCAACATTCGAAGAAGCAGGTGCTTGTGGTACGGCTGCAGTTATATCACCAATCTCTCGTTTAGACGATTTAGAAGAAGGGAAGACTTATAACTTTGGTGAGAAACCAGGTCCATGGTCATCTAAATTGTACGAAACACTACGTGGTATACAATACGGAACAATTGAAGATACGCACAATTGGACTATGGAAGTGATGTAAGATAAAAGACTTTTAAGATGAGTAGACTCTTATTTTTCGTCTTATTGTCCTTTATTGCGCTTGTATCAGTAGCGCAAAATAAGCAGTACTATTGCCCGCAATTCGTTGTCGGGCAAAGTGCTTCTTATAGTTATGTGGCTAACTTAGACTGGAATTATAAAGACGATTGGCTGTTCAACGATATGTCTTTTATGTTCTCACTTCAGTCTTTCGATGGTGAGTTAAACAACGACTTTAGTTTGAAAGTATTGGAAACAGATGAAAACAACACTACTTTCGAACTCAATATAACGAAGATTGCAATACCAAAGAGTTTTACAGTTGAGGAAGACAAGTTACTTGTAGAACAGATTCAGCAGACTTTCCGATGCATAAAGCCTGTTATAAAGGTAGAGTGGGGGACGCGACAATGGATATTGGTAAACCAAACAGACTTGTTATTGAACTTTTACGACTTCCTAAAATCGCAGTTTCCTAATAAGAAAGTTACCAAGGAAATGTTTGCAGAAGAGATAAAACATTTTCCAACGAAGATGATTAAAGCTGTCTTCTTGGGCTTTTGTCCTGGTCTTGATGCGTGGCTTAAAGCTTATTGGCAACCTTACGCAATGCCAGTGTTCGAATTTAAGACGATGAAACACTCTGAAACGACACAAGAAAACGTCGATAAATATTGTAGAATGAATGGTTCTGCTTATGTATCTGACGATAAAACATTGCATATAGAGGTTGATATAGAAACGGCACGAGAGCGTTACGATTATAGTGGACCAATTGAAATGAAAGATGATTCGATTGCCACTTCCGGTGGGAAAGCTACTATTAAGAACGATAACACAACCTTGCAAGTCCAGTCTTTAAATTCTGTAACAGCTGAAAATAAGCCTGCTTTATACTTCATTCAGCGTCATAGAATACTTAATTTCGCTACTGATTCGTGGGTAAAAAGCCTAACCGATAACGTAAATGTTAAACCAAACGAAGTGAAAAGTACAACTAATATAGTATTGAAACGAAATTAACTATCTACTAAAGGGCTATTCTGATATATAGCACGCAAAGTATTTATACCTTATATATATAGTTGTCTGTCCAATTATATCTTGTGCATAAACTACCATTATAAACAAAATCTGTATACCTTTGCACCTATGAATAACAACGAAATATCTAATAAAGCTAAGTCGAAAGGATTGCTTGCCCACATTATAGCATTGGTGGTAGTAATGATATGGGGAGGAACGTTTGTTAATACACGTGTATTAATAGACCGAGGTCTACTTCCTGAAGAAATATACGTGTTACGAACCTTGTTGGGGTATATATGTATATGGTCTATTTCGGCTAAGAAACTGTTTTGTGATACACTAAAAGACGAACTTGTAATGGTGTTATTAGGCATCTTTGGTAGTTCGCTTTACTTTCTTACAGAAAACTATGCTTTAAAGCTAACAGTGGCAAACGATGTTAGTTTTATTGTTTGTACCACTCCGTTAGTTACTGTTATATTAGCTTTACTATTCCTTAAAGGTATAAAAGCGAGTTTTTCTCTTGTTATAGGCTCTGTTCTTGCCTTATTAGGTGTTGCACTTGTTATTTTTAATGGACATTTTGTGTTACAATTAAACCCTTTAGGCGATATTCTTGCATTGGCTGCTGCTACGAGTTGGGCTATTTATTCGTTGGTAATGAAGAACTTTGCATCTAATTATTCTCCTTTCTTTATTACGCGTAAAGTATTTTTCTACGGACTTATAACCATTCTTCCAATCTTTGCTGTACACCCTTGGACATTTCCGTTAGAACAATTGTTTACAGCTGAAATTGGTTTTAATTTGTTTTATCTTGGAGTTGTTGCTTCGTTTGTGTGCTTTGCTGCATGGGCGTGGGTTATGACACAGTTAGGTGCATTGCGTGCTTCTAATTATATTTACTTTAATCCTGTAACCACTGTAATAGCGAGCGCAATAGTTCTGAACGAACGTATGACGCCTATAGCATACGCTGGTAGTGCATTCATTCTTATTGGAGTATTTGTTGTAAATAAGTCTAAGAATATCTGATAAGATAAGGTACAGACACCAAAAGATAAAAAGACAGATAAAACAACGTTGGTTTTCAACTTCTTTTGTATATTTGCACACCAAATATAAAGAGTTTATGAAACAATTTCTTTTATTTCTTGTTATTTTGTTGTTGCCAGTTTCGTTATTAGCACAAGAGCGTATAAAATATCGTATTCCTAAAAATGCAATATTCTACAATCGTAATTGGAAGGGTGTAAACTCTGCTAAACAGGCATCTTATTACCGCATACTATCTGTAGACAAGCAAGGACAAAAGGTATTTTACGACTATAACATCTCTGGACAGCTCTATGCAGAAAAGCATTATATAAGCATTAATAAAGTAGACGACAGGCTTACTGTGCTTAATGGTGTTGCGCTTACATTTTATAAATCGGGACGAATAGAATCTATTATGATGTATAGCAATGGGAAAGCTAATGGGAGAGCGGTGTCGTTTTTTGCTAATGGTAGTATAGGAATGAAGCTAAACTATACGAACGGAGTGTTGAACGGTACAACGTATACTTATTCTGAACGTGGAAAACTGGAATATACTGCGGTTTGGAAAAATGGAACAAGGGTGAGCGAATATGCTGGAGGTACTGATAAATACATAAATAAAGCTACGGGGAAAGACGATTTTGTGGAGAAATATCGCACCGTTAAAAAGGCTACGCGAGAACAACAACATAATGATGTTACTGAAACAAAACCGAAGCAGATACAATCTAATGTTAGAGAAATACCAATGGACGGATATGAACAAGTCGGAAACACTCAACGCCAACGCCCTTTAGCTACAGATTCTCAAAATATATCTACAACCGATTTAGCATTAAACGTAAAGTATCCTCCTACCGAAGATATATCTACACCCCCCACAGAGAAGAAAAATATAACAAGCAACAACAAGCAGTTTAAGTTTGGACCATTATACGAACTATTAGTAGATGGAGACCAACGTACCAACGAAATGCGTTTTTTTGATGCTATAGGAGCTTCGTATGGATTAACATTGGCGCAAGTAATAAAAGGTTATGGAGCACAAAAAGAGCTAACCTATAGTTATAATATGCAGTACGATGAGGCTACAAACAAAGATATTGTTACTGGAACAAACCCTCGACAGATGGGATTTTGGGGTGTTGGAATGGGCGATCGCTTTACAACACAGCGTGTAAACTTATATACGTGGTCGGAAGAAGAAATGTTAGACTTTGCAGAAGAAGTACTTTCGTTTGGATATAAGTTGCTTGGTGGTGGCGATTACCGTTCAATGAATGGTAATTTTGTATTAGAACACCCCACGCATAATAAGATAGGCGATAGCTTTGCTGTGGTTGTGTCGTTTGCACACTTAGATGGAGCTTATGCAAACCTGTACCATATAACGCTAGATACAAAGTAGTTGGCTCGTGTTGCAAACAATAATGCCATTGTAAACGAAAGTATTTCTGCTTGAAATACTATGTTGCAATGTAAACCCATAAGAAAGATTAACTTGTATACTGCTTGGCTGATTTAAGAAAAATCACTACTTTTGCATACACACATACATTTTTATCAGATGAAAGTTATAAAAAATACATCGTTGCTTTTATTATGTGGACTACTCTCAATGTCTGTAGTCTCTTGTAAAAAAGAAAAGAAGACGGATAACATCATAACCAAAATTAAACCTAAAACGGTATCATCGCGCGGACCACAGCAGCTTTCCAACTTTGAATATAAGAAACAAGTAGAGTGGTTGGGCAGTTCGTATACCATTAGTATTAAACGCCATGCCGATAAAGACCTGCCAATGGTTACGGATAGCGATGGAAAAAAATACTACGATAATAAAGTTGAGGTTGTGATTATGCGTGCCGATGGTACAGAATTTTTAAACGCACATTTCAAAAAAACGATTTTAAAGCATTCACCGATAATAAATATGGCAGAGAAGGAGCATTTATAGGTTTTATGTTCGATAAAGTTGAAGGCGAGTATTTAAAGTTTGGAGCAAGTGTAGGTTCTCCTGATCCTAACAGCGATGAGTTTATTCCAATAGATGTAACCATTAACAAGATGGGAACTGTAAAAATAACATCGTCTATTCAGTTAGATACCGATAGTGATGATGCCGAAAAACAACCACAAGGAAAACCTAAAACAGAGTTGGAAATGGCTGAAGACGAAGGTATGTAGAACCAACATTGTAGAACCATAACTTCAGGTTTATTTATCCATAGATATACAAAAGTCAATTAGTTTAGCACCGTTGCTCATATTGTAGGGCATCGGTGCTAAATTATTTTAGCAATGATGCTAAAGTGTGAGAATACATTTTGCACGTAAATATGCATATTCTTCATCGTATTTCTTGCTCGGTTACTAGCTGTTTGTGCTATGAAAATAAATTACATTTTTTAATGCCTATATTCTTTCTGTTCAAAACCATCGTACCTTTTTTATAAACCGTCCGTACTTTCCAATAAAATCGTCCGTACTTTTTAGCAAAAACGTCCGTACTTTTTAGCAAAATCGTCCGTACTTTTTTGTGAAAACGTCCGTACTTTTTTAGCGAAAAGTATATTCTTTTTCTTAGGAAAGTATAATGTTTTTGCAAACAATTGAATATCAATTAATTGTATATTTGTATTCGTCGCATCTGTTGTTGCCTTTGCAGCAGAGAATATGAGCTGTAAAAATTGTATGTAGCGAATGAATTTTTCTGGCAAATGCAGTCCGACGATAGAATTGCCTGTATATTTTCTGTAATAAAAATTCAGACTAATTTTATCGATGAACAAAGAAATACCAAGCGAAAAAGCTATTCTGGCAGAATCGCTTCCTTCTTATTTGCAAGCTTGTTTAATTCTTTCCTAAAGAAATAATAGTAGAGCATACCAGCAGTGGTTAAGCCAAATGGAAACGCATACCATATTCCTTGTATTCCAAAGTTAAGTTTTATTCCAAGCAAAAAACCAATGGGCAAACTAATTAAGAAGAAGGCAACGAAAGCTGTAGGTACGAGTGGTTTTACATACGAAAGACCACGCATTGCATTACCGTATGCACATTGCAAACCATCGCCTATTTGGTAAATCATTAAAGGCCATATAAGTTGTGCTACCATCTGGCAAACATCTTCGCTATCGGTAAAAATAGCTCCCATTTGGTTACGATAAATAAAAACAGGAATAGCAACAATAAAGGCTATCAACATAATGAGATGGAAACCTGCCGACGACGATAATTGTACTGCTTTATAATCGCGTTGCCCCATAAAATAGCTCACACGTATAGCAATGGCAGCTCCCATACCATAATAAACCATATAAAACAGCTGCGAAATGGAAAGCATAACCTGATGGGCTGCTAAAGCTTTTGTTCCAATCCACCCCACCATAATAGAACTTAAACTAAAAGCAGCTGTTTCCATACTCATTTGTAGGCTTAAAGGGAAACCTATACGAAGAAAAAATATAAGGTCGGCACGATTAATGGACTGTTTTAAAAAGCCATGGTGATATATCTTGTATCTTTTAGATGCGAAGAATATAATTGTAATTACAATTGCCATTAGAATGCGCGAAGTCATGGTAGAAATTCCTGCTCCGTATAAACCAAGTTCTGGAAATCCTAACTTGCCATATATTAAAACATAGTTGCCCACAATGTTGAATACATTTCCACCTAACATAATCCACATTGGTATTTTAGTGTCGGTAGTTCCATCAAACAACTGTTTAAAGGTATTGAACCAACAAAGAAAGGTAACGATATAAGATTTACAATGAAGTAGGGACGCATTAAAGGAAGTAATTCTTCTGGCTGACCCAATTTATCAAGATTTAAATAAAGTAAGAACATTGCAGCCACAAGTAAAACAGCCAATAGCGTGTTTACTAATAGTGCATTCTTAAGCATTCCGCCAATTTTGTTGTTTTCTTCTCGTGCATAAAGCGAACCAACAATGGGAGTTAAACCGTATGCAAAGCCCAATCCAAATACTAAAACCAATACAAACATATTGTTTACGAAGGCAGCAGCACCAAGTTCGGTGGTACTATGCTGTCCAATCATTAAAGTATCGGCAAGTCCAAGAATAATTGTCCCTATTTGTCCAATAATTATAGGCAGACCTAACTGTGTAAGCGATTTGTAATGTGGGTAATAAGGTTTAAGAATTGTGTACATATATTTGTTTCCTGAATGTTTTTGAATTGCTATTTTGGTTTGCTTCTTTTTTCAAATTCCACTCTAACATTTTTGTATCCCATTGCCTTTAGCATTTTTTCGAATTGTTGTTGCGCATTGTTTTCTGCTGTGGCAATATTCTCTTTAGTGAAACAACGTTTTAGCATTTTTTTGTAAGCAATGTTGTATAGTTTCTCTTTATCATCAGCCGACCATGACCCACTTTCGAAAAACGATTGCGTGCGTGCCTCGTCTATGAAATTACGGTCCAGTAATTCAACATTAGGCAATGTAGCAACAACAATAGAGTCGTTCTCCACATGAAGCCATTGTGGTTTAGCTTTGTGTAAGTCTATTCCTAAACGTAATGTTCCATAATAAATACGAACCAATTCGCGATCTACAAAGATGCTTTTCCGTACCGTATCAACAAGTTCTTCGTCGTTGATTGCAAGAAATTCCCATTGTCCTATGCTCTGAATAGATTGAACTTGTTGTGGTGTAACATCTATTCGTTGGTCTACATTCACCGATACTGAATTTGTATTGGTAATCCATTTCACAAGAGCAATGCCAACTGCAATGAGCACTGCAATGCCAAGCACTTGTAACCAGAAGGTTTTAAATGTTCTCCCGGCAAACTTTTGTATCTCGTTACTCATCTTTCTTATTGTTCTGAATAGTTGAATTTTCAATAAATCGTGTAATATCAGCCATTGTAAACTGCTTTCGGAAACTAATAGTAATGTTTTCTTGCTTATACCCAAGCATTTTCAACATCGGAATTAGTTGTTTTGCAGCACTCTCTTGCGCATGTTCTATAATACCCATCTGTCCGATAGAATTAATAATCTGCTTTCTGCCTTGTCGTTCGTAGTTTGTTAGTTCAGCATCGGTAAAGTTATGGCGCATAAACGGCACAAACTCTTTCATTCCTTTGTGGTCTATCTTTGTACTGGTAAGAACAATACGAGGATCGGGCAGAATAATCGTAATTTTCCCATTACCCTCTTTCTTTACATTCTCTTCGTTAAAGTCAGAGAAATCTATATATGCCTTTACAACAGCATCGAGTGGTATTGCAACACGCCGGTCGCCAAATGGAAGATTTATAGAAAACTTCTTGTTAAAGAATGTTCCTTCTGCTTTAACTTCGTCGGTGTGCGTTATAATTTTGTGTATTCTATATTCTGAAGTGTACAAACGAGAGCTTTTTTGCACCCGTTCTACCAACATCGGAATTGTATCTATTGCTTTAGAAGCATCTGGTGTTTCGCTTTTCTTGCCGCACGACATTAGCAAGAATACTGTTAAAATGAGATATGCTAAGCTACTTTTCATAACTGTTAGTTTAGTGGTGCAAAGTTACTATATTTTTGTTGTATAAGCAAATAAAACAATTTGTTTGCTTGCCAAAGGCTATTAATATGGAAATAAAAATGTAGAATAATAAAATATTCAACTTGGTTTATAATCTTCTCCATCTTTTTTCACTATATTTGCAGGCATAATTACAAACTTATGTTTATGAATAATATGAAAGAAGCAACAACCGATGCTATGAAAGAAACAACAGGCAAAGTTGTAAACGAAAAGGAGAAAGCGACAACTGAAAACATTGAAACAATAAAAAAAACGATGGAGAATACTGATGGTATTGACCCTAAATTGCCACGTTTTTTAGCAATTTGGTCAGGTTTTTGCATTGTTCTGTATGCATTGGGCTATTTTGTAGGCTCTTGGATAGTTTATTTGTATTGTGCTGCACCTTTAATTGCGTGGTGTACATTTGGTTTTACCTTCATTCGAAAGAAGAAAAGACTTGCGACTTACAATTTTATAGAACGTAGATTATTAACAGTATGGACATTTGTTGCTTTTGTAACAGCTATCTATGTTGTTTCTTTGAAAAGTGGACTTAGTAATTTTGTACCATTCTTATTGAGTCTACTAAGCATTGCCTTTTCTGGTATATGTATGAAAATGGTAGAACGAACAAATAACACTAGTGTTAGTTTATATTTAGTATTCACATTTTATCCGCTCTTAAACTTAATAAACGGAAATTATAATTTCAATTTAACAGATAAAATTATATTACCTTTATTCTTACTTGTCGTACTTACAGATGGCTTAGTAAGTAGAGATAATGTTTCCTAAGAAAAAAACTAAGTCTATAAGCTATGAAACTGTACTTATATTCATTCTTTCAGAAATAAGTAGTAGCTTTCTATTATCAATTTTAGCAACTAATAAGGAAACAACATTTCTTTATCTTCGCAAACATAATGGTGCTACGATAACGAAATGAATAAGCAGTTAGAATCTTTGTCAGCTGTACACATAACATACAATGTGAGATTATGACTGTTATGTGAAAAACATTTTTACTATAAAATAATAGTTTTGAGTAATCTTAAAAAGAAAGCTCAAAACTATTATTATATTTCATAGAATTTTTAATTATAAATTCAGAATTTGTAATTACATTTTTAAATTTTCTAATAATAAATTCTGGAGTAATAATAATAATCTTCCTAATTGGCATAAAAAAAGCACCTCCGATGTGGAGATGCTTTCTTTTTTGTTGTGGGTAGTGATGGATTCGAACCACCGAAGCTAGAAGCAGCAGATTTACAGTCTGCCCCATTTGGCCACTCTGGAAACTACCCTTTAATGTGGGCGTTGACGGATTCGAACCGCCGACCCTCTGCTTGTAAGGCAGATGCTCTAAACCAACTGAGCTAAACGCCCTTGCTTTTCTTGTAAGCGGTTGCAAAAGTAAGTATATTATTTTAAACTTACAAGTTTTATCAAACTTTTTTCAAACGTAGTATTTAGAACTCTCTATACACCTTATATATAATATAACGATTCTGTTTAAGTTTAACCTAAATTGGTTATTAAACTGTAACATAGTTGTATTTTTATTTATACCATAATGTTTCTGTAACACAGTTTGCCTTTCTAATTTTTTTATTTCATCTATGGGTGTATTATAAAAACCAATAAAAGCAATTTTTATAATAAAAACAAAAACAACGAAGTTTTTTTGCAACTTGTTTAGGCTTAACGATATAGTTATAAAAAGAAATCAACAGATTTATCTAAATAGGTAAATCGGTTGATTTCTTTATTATGTGGTAAATAAAATATATTCTGTTCTCTTTAGAAATCTACACCAGCTATTTATATTATTGTTGGGAGAAGTCTTACTTACTGATATGTTTTTTCGAATTTATATTTTCGCTCTAAATAGAATCTTTTGGTAGTGTAGATTTACTATTCGAAGATTTTTGTCCAGAAGATAAACCTATACCATCAAGTATTTCGTCTACAACCGAACCAGCCATCTCTTTTACTTTATCTTGTGCAGGGGCAATAACTTTCTCTTTCAAGAGTTTTTCCGCTTCTTTTTGGAAGTCAGATTGAACATCTATTTTTGTTTTCTTGTAATATTTCTCTGCAGCCAACCTTAGTTGGTCTTTATTTAGTGTAAATATGTGGTTGAGTACGCCCACCGAAACAATATAACTTTTTCCGGCAATATTTATTTTTCCTACCGAACCAACAAAGTAGTTATCAACACTCACTAAGTTGTCCATAGCACCACTTATAATTCTTTTTGTAAACACATCGTTAAATGTTTGTAATGCTTTTGAAGTTAATTCATCGGTAGAATCATTAACAGCCGAAGTTGTAACATCGTTTATAGTAGAAGTTACAACATCAGACAAAACACGTTTATGTTCATCGGCAGAAGGGCACGTGAAAATTAAGAGAAAAATAAGTGCCACAAATGCAATAAGAAAACCAATAAAGCAGCCATAATGTTTTTTAGGTTTCTCTTGAATAGGTCTTTCTATGTATACATTTTCTATTGGTTGTGCTTCTACATGAGGAATATCGTTAAAAGGCGTACCAGTTACAACAGAATCATTCCCTAATTTATTGGTTTTATCATTTTCGTTCGCCATTAAAATAGGACGCAATTCGTCTATTTGCCATGCAGGTTGCCATTCATTTGAATTTGAAGCCATCAACAATGTGGTAGCTTCTATTTTGCGTTCAGCAAGTTCTTTTAAATTATATGGACCTTGTTTTTTGTTATCAACGTTAATATAATATTCCATTTCTTTCAATCTTATTATTTTGTTAAAACTTATAAGTTGCGAAATTATATTATTTTTTTAGATAGACAAAATTTTTGCTAGCTTTTTATCTGTTAATGATTTTCATTAGATTATAAAAACTATGAACCACAAAAAAATACATTTTTTTCTTTGTCATTATTTATCTTATTTATTATCTTTGCATATATTTATTTCGAAAAGAACACATATAGCATAATGTTTGAAAATTTAAGCGATAGACTTGAACGCTCCTTTAAAATATTAAAAGGAGAGGGAAAGATTACAGAAATAAACGTAGCAGAAACGTTGAAAGATGTTCGTCGTGCATTGTTAGATGCCGATGTCAATTATAAGGTTGCGAAATCATTTACCGATACTGTAAAGCAAAAAGCTTTAGGAATGAACGTTTTAACAGCCGTGAAGCCAGGACAGCTTATGGTGAAAATTGTTCATGATGAATTGGTAAAATTGATGGGTGGCGAATCAGTTGGTTTAAAATTAGAAAATAAACCAGCCATAATCTTAATGAGCGGATTGCAAGGTTCTGGTAAAACAACGTTTTCTGGTAAATTAGCCAATCTGTTAAAAACAAAAGAACATAAAAAACCATTGCTTGTAGCTTGCGACGTATATCGTCCTGCAGCTATTCAACAATTAAAAGTTGTAGGCGAATCGGTAGATGTTCCCGTATATAGCGAACCCGATAGCAAAAATGTAAATGCTATTGCCGAGAACGCTATAAAAGAAGCAAAATCTAATGGAAACGATGTAGTAATTATAGATACTGCTGGACGTTTAGCTGTTGATGCAGAAATGATGGACGAAATAGAAAGTCTGAAAAAGCATGTAAATCCCGACGAGGTTTTATTTGTTGTAGACTCTATGACAGGTCAAGATGCAGTAAACACAGCAAAAGAATTTAACGACAGATTAGACTTTGATGGTGTTGTATTAACCAAACTCGATGGCGATACACGTGGTGGTGCTGCATTATCAATTCGAACAGTTGTAACCAAACCTATAAAGTTTATTGGTACAGGAGAGAAAATGGACGCATTAGATGTGTTCCATCCTGCAAGAATGGCTGATCGTATATTAGGAATGGGCGATGTTGTTTCGCTTGTAGAACGTGCTCAAGAGCAATTCGATGAAGAAGAAGCAAAAAGGCTTCAAAAGAAAATACAAAAAAATAAATTCGATTTCAACGATTTCTACAACCAAATACAGCAAATCAAAAAAATGGGAAATCTAAAAGATCTTGCTGCAATGATTCCTGGTGTAGGAAAAAGCTATACGCGATGTTGATATTGACGATAATGCTTTTAAAGGAATAGAAGCAATTATACAAAGTATGACGCCAAAGGAGAGAACTAATCCGGAAATATTAAATAACTCTCGACGTCAGCGTATTGCAAAAGGGTCAGGTACCAATATACAAGAGGTAAATAGACTCATAAAAGCAATTCGAGCAGACACGTAAAATGATGAAAAATGGTTACGGGGTCTAAAAATGGCAGGAATGATGGGTAAAATGAAAAAAATATGCCAGGGAATGCCAAAGATGCCTAAACTATAGTTCAAAAAAGAATAATATAATAAAAACCTACATTCAAGACCTTATGAATTATAAACTTATTGATGGAAAAAGCTACCGCAACAGCTATTAAAAAAGGAAATTGCGGAAGAAGTACGTAAAATTGTAGAAGCTGGAGGAAAACGACCACATCTTGCAGCTGTACTTGTTGGACACGATGGTGGGAGTGAAACTTATGTAAAAAATAAAGTGTTAGCTTGTGAGGCTTGTGGCTTTAAATCTTCGCTAATTCGCTTTGAAAGCGATGTTACAGAAGAAGAACTGCTCGCATGTGTAGATAAACTAAATAAAGACGATGATGTAGACGGCTTTATAATGCAACTTCCATTGCCCAAACATATAGACGAACAAAAAATAATAATGGCAGTTGACTATCGTAAAGATGTAGATGGCTTTCACCCAATAAATGTTGGACGAATGTCTATTGGTTTACCATGCTTCATATCAGCAACACCATTAGGAATGTTAACTTTACTCCAACATTATAATATTCCAACATCAGGAAAGAAATGTGTTATTCTTGGCAGAAGTAATATTGTTGGTAAACCAATGGCACAACTAATGATGCAAAAACAATTTGGTGATGCAACTGTTACAGTGTGTCATTCTCATTCAAAAACTTTGAAAGAAGAATGTTTGGCTGCCGATATTATAATTGCAGCTATCGGAAAACCAGAATTTGTTACGGCAGATATGGTAAAAGAAGGTGCCGTTATACTAGATGTAGGCACAACTAGAGTTCCAGATTCATCTCGACCAAGTGGATTCAAATTAACAGGAGATGTAAAATTCGACGAAGTTGCACCTAAATGTTCTTATATAACACCCGTTCCTGGTGGAGTAGGTCCTATGACAATATGTTCTTTAATGAAGAATACACTGGCAGCAGGAAAAAAAGAATACTATAAATAAGAATTATTCTGATAAAATTGATATCACAAAATTGATATCATAAAAATAAAAACAACGCGAATAGATTTTCACCTAATAATTTATTACAAAATAACTATAAACGAAAGGAGGACTATTATGACTGCGGAAGAATTTTTCCGACAGGGCAATGAATTCAAAAAGAAAGGCGATTTAAAGAATGCAATGAATTGTTACCTAGAGGCAATAGAACTCGATCCAGAGTCTCCAGCCTTAGAGGCAAAGAAAATGTTAGAAGACATTTTCAATTTTTACAACAAGGACGCTTATAATCCTTAAAAATACAAAAACAATGAGCAAGATTAAAGGAGCAATTGTCGTAAACACAGATAGATGTAAAGGCTGCCAATTGTGTATTGTTGCCTGCCCTAAAGATGTGATTGACATGGCTCAAAAAAAAGTAAATGTACACGGATATACATACGTAGAACCTGCACACGCTGATTTATGTATTGGTTGTGCAGCATGTGCAACTGTATGTCCTGATGGTTGTATTACCGTATACAAAAAAAGAGTGGAGGAATAAGAATGGCAGAAAAAGAAGTAACATTAATGAAAGGCAACGAAGCTATTGCTCACGCTGCTATACGTTGTGGTGCAGATGGATATTTCGGCTATCCTATTACTCCACAAAGTGAAATAATAGAAACATTAGCATTATTAAAACCATGGGAAACAACTGGTATGGTTGTTTTGCAAGCAGAAAGCGAAACTTCTTCTATTAATATGATTTATGGAGGAGCTGGTGCTGGAAAAAGAGTTTTAACTTCTTCTTCTTCTCCTTGGTGTAGCTTTAATGCAAGAGGGAATAAGTTATATGGCAGGTGCCGAACTTCCAGGTGTTTTTGTAAATGTACAACGCGGAGGACCTGGATTAGGAACAATACAACCTAGTCAGAGTGATTATTTCCAAGCAACAAGAGGAGGTGGTAATGGAGATTATAACGTTATAGTTTTAGCTCCTAATTCTGTTCAGGAAATGGCAGATTTTGTAGATTTGGCTTTTGAATTAGCATTTAAATATCGTAATCCTGCTATGATTCTTTCTGATGGTGTAATTGGCCAGATGATGGAAAAAGTAGTTTTACCTCCTATGAAACCTCGTCGTACAGAAGAAGAAGTTGAAAAAGAATGTCCATGGGCTAGTATGGGACGTAAAGGTGGACGTGTTCCAAATATCATTACATCACTTGAATTGAAATCTGAAGTAATGGAAAAAAGAAACTTACACCTACAAGAAAAATACACAAAAATAAAAGAAACGGAAACACGTTTCGAAATAAGCCAATGTGAAGATGCAGATTATGTGATTGTAAGTTTTGGTAGTGCATCTCGTATTGGAGAAAGCTATGGAATTAGCACGCGAACAAGGTCTGAAGGTCGGTTTATTCCGCCCAATAACTCTGTGGCCATTCCCAAGTAAAGAGCTTGTTGAAATCTCTAAAGGAAAGAAAGGTATATTGGTAAGTGAGATTAATGCTGGACAAATGGTCCAAGATGTTAGACTTGCTATAGATGGTACTCTACCAGTTGAACATTTTGGAAGATTAGGTGGTATTGTTCCAGAGCCAGAAGAGATAGTTAAAGCACTAAAAGATAAACTTGTAAAATAAAAACGGAGGAATGCCTAATGGCAGAAAATAATATAATTTCACCAGAAAATTTGGTATACGAAAAACCAAAACTAATGAACGATACGACAATGCATTATTGTCCTGGTTGTTCACATGGTGTTGTGCATAAACTCGTAGCAGAGGTTATTGCCGATATGGGTATGGACGAAAAAACAATTGGTGTGTGTCCTGTAGGTTGTGCTGTTTTTGCTTATCGTTACCTTGATATTGACTGGCAAGAAGCCGCACATGGAAGAGCACCAGCAGTAGCTACAGCTATAAAACGACTTTGGCCAGACCGTTTGGTCTTTACTTATCAAGGAGATGGAGACTTAGCTTGTATAGGAACTGCAGAAACTATTCATGCTCTTAATAGAGGAGAAAATATAACTATCATATTCATTAATAATGCTATTTATGGAATGACAGGAGGACAAATGGCTCCTACGACATTGTTAGGGCAAAAAACGGCAACTTGTCCTTTTGGTCGAGTTCCAGATATTCATGGTTATCCACTTAATATGACAGATCTGGCAAGTCGATTAGATGGAACTTGTTATGTTACTCGTCAGAGTGTTGATACAGTCGCATCTATTAATAAAGCAAAAAAAGCAATTCGAAAAGCATTTACAGCAAGTATGCAAGGTAAAGGCAGTTCTCTTATTGAAATTGTGGCAACTTGTAATAGTGGTTGGAAACTTAGCCCAGTGAAAGCTAATGAATGGATGCGTGAAAATATGTTCCCACATTATCAAAAGGGAGATCTTAAAGATGAAACGGGAATGTAAACTAATTTAAAGCATTCACAATATGAAGAAAGAAATAATAATTAGTGGTTTTGGAGGACAAGGCGTCCTCTCTATGGGAAAAATATTAGCTTACTCAGGTTTAATGGAAGATAAGGAAGTAACGTGGATGCCTGCTTATGGACCAGAACAACGTGGTGGAACAGCTAATGTTACAGTAATTGTAAGCGATGAACGCATATCTTCTCCTATATTAAGTAAGTATGATGTTGCAATTGTGTTAAATCAACCTTCGCTCGAAAAGTTTGAGCCAAAACTTAAGCCAGGTGGAATACTTATATATGATGGATTTGGAATAAGCACACCGCCTGTTCGTTCTGATATTAAGATTTATCGTATTGATGCAATGAATAAAGCTGCTGAGATGAAGAATTCTAAAGTATTTAATATGATAGTGCTCGGCGGATTACTAAAGGTTTGTCCTGTTGTAAGTTTAGAAGGATTAAATAAAGCTTTATTTAAGACTTTGCCTGAACGCCATCATCATTTAATTCCTTTGAATATGGAGGCTGTAGAAGCAGGTGGTAATATTATTCAGGAAATTAGATAAATAGCATAATTTCTAAGAATTATAAGAAAGAGGTTTGTAGAATGGTTACGAACCTCTTTTTTGTTAAAATGTAAACGAAGATACTGAGAACTATTTCTCAGAATCTTTTAAAGAACCAAATTCGCGGTAATCTCAAACAGATATTATACCCCGACAATATTTCTTTTAATTGAGAATAGACCCTTTGTTTTTTTAATAAAAAATGCATCTAAATTTTTAATTACAAAATGAAAAAAACTGTAATTATAATTTTTTTAATTTTCTTATTATAAATTCTGCTAAACCTCCTTTCTTCGCTCTTGATTTTTTTCCTTTTTTTCTGCTTTTTACTAGACACCTTTTTTTCTTATATTTGGCAACTTTTTGTAGATACTTTATTTGTTATAGGTGTTGGATAGTTGCATACAAGTGAACATATCTGTAAGAATAATAGATTGGCTTTTTCCAAATTTAGTTTACTCTTTTTTTATTATATCAGCAAAAAAACATAGATGATTAAATGAATGTAAACTGATAAATATTTTCAGCATCTCTTTTTCTATATAAGATAGGAGCATATAACTTTATTGATACAACTATATTTTATTAGTATTATAAACAATAGAAACAACTTATTTTAAAACTCTAAAATGGGTAAAATAATATGTTTCTTGGCAATTTGACCATATAAAACATAAAAAAAAGACCTTTTTACACACTTTTCGGGAAAAATATTTGGTCATCTGCATATTTTTCTATTACTTTGCACCGTAATATAAAATTTTTATTTAAAAGGGTATTAATAAATTTTCAGAGAAATGAAAAAGTTAGGTTTATTGTTCGCTGCCTCAATATTCGCAGCATCTGCATCTGCTCAGACAGTTGCAGAAAGTAAGACTTTCGACAACATTTACATTGGTATTAATGGTGGTGTTGCTACTAAAACAACAGGTCACAAATGGTTAAGCGATCTTAATGCAAATGCAGGTCTTCGTCTTGGTCGCTATTTTACTCCAGTATTCGGTTTAGCAGTTGAGGGTAACGCTTATTTCTCAAACAAACCTTGGTATTCAACAGGTACTGTTGTACGTGCTACAAATGTTAGCTTACTCGGTACAGTAAATTTGAGCAACTGGTTTGGTGGTTATAAAGGTGAGCCTCGTGCTTTTGAAGTTAGCGCTCTTTATGGTCTTGGTTGGATGCATGTATTCACAAACAACAAACAGTTTGAAAAATACACAGAATATCAGCGCAATCGTATGACTTCTAAAGCTGCTCTTAACTTTGCATTCAATTTCGGTGCTCAAAAACAATGGCAGTTCTATGTTGAACCATCTATCAACTTGCTTTCTTGGGTCAATCTAGAAATAAAGAAATAGTTGCAACTGGTAATCCTGCAAATCCAATTGGCATTGCAGAACATTCAGATTATGGGTATAAGGCAACTACTCAAGCAGGTCAGCCAGCTTACAACATCAACAATTCATTCGTTCAATTGAACGCTGGTATCATTTACAAGTTTGCAAACTCTAATGGAACTCACAACTTCACAATTGTAACTCCACGCGATCAAGCTGAAATCGATGCACTTAATGCACAAATCAACGAACTTCGCAACCGTAAACCAGAAGTTATCACTAAGGAAGTTGAAGTTGTTAAGGAAGTACCTTCAGTTAAAGTTAAGGAATTCACAGTTTCTGACCTCGTATTCGTAACATTTGCTCAAGGTAAGTACAATCTTACAAGAGAAGCAAAAGCTGCTCTCGATAACATTAAGGAAGGTAGCCATGTTCAAGTTGTTGGTACTGCTTCTCCAGAAGGTTCTGCAGCACTCAACCAGAAGTTATCTGAAAACCGCGCAACAGTAGTTGCAAAATACCTTTCTGGTCGTGGCGTAATTGTAGACGAAGCTACTGGTAAGGGTGTTCAAGGTGTAACTTCTAACCGTCTTGCAGTTGTTTACGTAAAATAAAAAAATAAATAGAATAATTAAATTTTAGATTACACAATTAATCCTCAGTACGAAAGTACTGGGGATTTTTGTTTTACATACTGAGTAATAAAACAATCTAAACTATGTATAACCTTGGTTGCGATTAAAGTCTCTAAATTTTATAATTATAAAAAAATAATTTTGTAATGATAAAATAAGATTTTATTATTATATTTTTTTGTTGAAATCAAATCATATTTTTTTGCACCCTTTTTATTTACTACGAATATATTTTTTTTCATAGAATCCTCTTCTCTATTTTTTTCTATATATTCTATTCTGGTGCGATTCATAATCTCGTTTAAATAGGTTGTTTTAAATTTTCCGTATAAAACGAAATTAATATATACGCTATGCAAATTTTCATAAGAATATAGTTATTTTTGCAAGAGTATATAATTAATCGTATATCGGATATGAATAACTTACCAAAGATAGGCAAATATAATTTTGTTGCAGAGCCATTTCATTGTGATTTCACAAAGCATTTATTTATCGGGCATTTAGGAAATAATCTTCTGAATGCTGCAGACTTTCATAGTAATGATAGAGGATATGGAGTAAACTATTTGAACTCTGTAAATAAGACATGGGTGTTGAGTAGACTTTCTGTTGAGTTAGATGAAATTCCTGCTATTTATGAAGATTTTGTTGTAGAAACTTGGATAGATAGCGTGATGCGTTATTTTACCAACCGTAATTTCAAAATAACCAATAAAGATGGATATGTGTATGGATACGGAAAAAGCATTTGGGCAATGATAGATACAACAACTCGCCAACCTGTAGATATTCTGAAAACAAGTAATGAAACAATTTCTGAATATTTAGAAACCGACTATGCCAACCCCATAAAAAAATCTTCGAGGGTAAAATTAGATGATGATTTGAAGCTACAGCAATCAATACTTACAACTTATAGCGATATAGACATAAATGGGCATGTAAATTCTATAAAATATATTGAGCATATATTAGATCTTTTCCCTATAGAGTACTATAAAAAATATCGAATTAAGAAGTTTGATATAGCCTATATAATGGAATCTCACAATAATGATAAGCTAAACTTTTATACCAATATAGATAGTATAAACGAATGTAATAATGCAGTGTCTGTTAGAGTTACAAAAATCGGGTTTTAAAGAGGAAAAAGAAGTGTGCCGATGTCAAATTTCATTCGGTTAAAAAAAGTATTGAAAGTGAAGATAAATATGATAAACTTATCGATATTTATTTAGAATGCATATATGCAAACGAGGAATGTGTGTTCACAAAAAGTCATTCAATGAGTTTATTATAAAATAATGCGAAAAAAACGCAATAAAGCATTTGGAATTTTTGTATTTCCCCAATTATTCATTATATTTGCAAATAGAATAAATATATATTATTAATCTAAATTTTATGAACAACAACAAAGTTATGGACCGCGCAGCGGACAATATCAGAATACTTGCAGCCTCAATGGTAGAGAAAGCAAAGTCAGGACACCCTGGAGGTGCAATGGGAGGAGCTGATTTTATAAATGTTCTTTTCTCAGAATATCTGATATTTGACCCAGAGCAACCAAATTGGGCAGGTAGAGATAGATTTTTTTTAGATCCAGGCCACATGTCTCCAATGTTGTATGCGGCATTAGCACTTCAAAATAAATTCACAATAAACGAATTAAAAGAATTTCGTCAGTGGGGATCTCCAACTCCAGGACATCCAGAACGAGATATAAAGAGAGGAATTGAAAATACATCAGGACCATTAGGACAAGGTCATGCTTTTGCTGCAGGTGCTGCTATTGCAGAAAAATTTCTTGAAGCTCGATTAGGCAAAGAAGTAATGCAACATAAAATATATGCTTACATTTCTGATGGTGGAATTCAAGAGGAAATATCGCAAGGAGTAGGGCGTATTGCAGGCAATTTAGGTTTAAATAATCTAATTATGTTCTACGATGCCAATAATGTTCAGCTGTCTACCAAGTGCGATGAAGTAATGAACGAAGATACTGCTGCAAAATATAAGGCATGGGGTTGGAATGTTTTAACTTGTAATGGTAATAATGTAGAGGATATAAGAAAAGCTCTTGATGCAGCATTAACAGAAACGGAGCGTCCAACACTTATTATTGGTAAAACTATTATGGCTAAAGGTGCACTTATGGCCGATGGAACAAGTTATGAACATAGTATAAAAACACATGGAGCTCCACTTGGTGGCGATGCATATATAAATACTATAAAAAATTTAGGTGGCGATGTAAACGATCCATTTAAAATTTTCCCCGAAGTAGCAGAACTTTATGCAAATCGTTTAGAAGAACTAAAAACAATAGTTGCTAAACGTCATGCAGAAGAACAAAAATGGGAGGAAGCTAATCCAGAAAAGGCAGTTCTATATAAAGAATGGTTTAGTGGAAAAGCACCAAAAATAGATTGGACAGTTATAGAACAGAAGAAAGATGTAGCAACACGTGCAGCAAGTGCTACATGTTTAAGCCTACTTGCAGAACAAGTTCCAAATATGATATGTTCATCTGCTGACCTTTCTAATTCAGATAAGACAGATGGCTTTTTGAAAAAGACAAAAGATATTGTACGCAACGATTTTTCTGGTGCATTCTTTCAAGCAGGTGTTAGTGAATTAACAATGGCTTGTATGTGTATTGGTATGATGTTGCATGGTGGAGTTATTACTGCAATGGGAACTTTCTTCGTTTTCTCGGATTATATGAAGCCAGCTATCCGTCTTGCTGCATTAATGCAAATTCCAGTAAAATTTATTTGGAGTCATGATGCCTTCCGAGTAGGGGAAGATGGACCAACACATGAACCTGTTGAGCAAGAAGCACAAATAAGGTTGATGGAGAAATTACAGAATCATTCGGGAAAAGATGCATTACGTGTTTTCCGTCCTGCTGATTCAGACGAGACAACTATTTGTTGGGAAATGGCAATGGACAATGTAGATACACCAACAGCTTTAATACTTTCTCGCCAGAATGTAACTAATCTTCCTGAAGGAAACAATTACGAGTTAGTAAGAAAAGGGGCATATATTGTAAAAGGTTCTGATGAAAATTACGATATAATACTTGTTGCGAGTGGTTCTGAAGTTTCAACTTGCATTGCAGGAGCTGAACTTTTAAGAGCCGAAGGAGTGAAAGTTCGTATAGTAAGTGCTCCATCAGAAGGTTTATTCCGTTGTCAATCGGTAGAATATCAAGAAAGTGTTCTTCCAAAGAATGCAAAAATCTTTGGTTTAACAGCTGGACTTCCTGTAACTTTGCAAGGACTTGTTGGTGCAAATGGCACAGTTTATGGTCTGAATAGTTTTGGTTTTTCAGCCCCATACAAAGTTCTTGATGAAAAATTGGGCTTTACAGCTCAAAATGTTTATGAACAAGTTAAATTATTTTTAGCATAACACTAACCGAGCCTTGCAGAATTTCTGCGAGGCTCTTAACGACTTTAACGCTTATGGAAATAAAAACAGTAGGTATTGCCTGCGATCACGCTGGCCTTCCATTAAAGAAATTTGTTATTCAGTATCTTGAAGAACATAAACTGCCTTATAAAGATTTGGTTGTAACAGCGACTTAAGTTGTGATTATCCAGACTATGCCCATCCACTGGCAGAAGCGCTTTCAAATGGTGAAGTTTATCCAGCTATTGCTATTTGTGGTAGCGGAGAAGGTATGTCTATTACACTAAATAAACATAAAGGTGTAAGGGCTGGTTTGGCTTGGAATAAGGATATAGCAGAACTTATTCGTCAGCATAATGATGCAAATGCACTGGTTTTACCAAGGTAGATTTGTTGATAATAAGACTGCGGAGAAGATAATGGACGCTTTTTTCAAGGCAACTTTCGAAGGTGGACGTCATGAACGTCGTGTACAAAAGATTGATATTGAAAAATAATTATCAGCTAAGTAATAAAAAAAGAGAGTTCTTAATTAAATAGGAACTCTCTTTTTTTGTATGATATAATAAATTCTTATTTATATCTGTCTTTTTTTATATCAAATTCTCTTCCTGTTGTCTAAATGAGAATTATAAGTGTCTTCGAAAACAGCACTTACTGTGTTTATTTCCAAGAAAGTGGTTACTCCTCCTTTGCCCATTTCTCCAGAAATATAAGCTATTTTATCGTTAGGTGCTATATATTTTCTCTGGCGCAACATTCGTAGAGCAGCTTTAAAAAGTTCGTGTTTCGACTTTTTTTCTTGTTGGTATATTGGGATTAATCCATAGCTAAGATTCAACCAACGTTGCAATTTGTCGTGGTAACAAATTGCCAATACAGGATTTGGTCCGCGAAAGGCAGCTAAATTACGTGCGGTTTTACCAGTGTCGCCATCTGTTATAATGCCTTTTACACCCAGATGTTCGGTTGCTTCGATGGCACATTTAGCTAAAAATTCTCTTTGTCCCATATCATCGCTAAGTGGAATTTAAAAATCTTTCTCGGTGTGCATCTTTTTCTGCGCGTTCTGCAATTGTTGCCATTGTACGACAAGCTTCAACAGGGTATTTTCCACTTGCAGTTTCTCCACTTAACATTAGTGCATCTGTGTAACCATAAATAGCATTTGCAATATCGGTTACTTCTGCGCGTGTTGGACGAGGGTTATTTATCATTGTATGGAGCATTTGTGTTGCAACTATTACTGGTTTACGTTTTGCAATACATTTTCTAATTATGTTGCGTTGAATACCAGGAATTTGCTCTATAGGAACTTCTATACCTAAATCTCCTCGTGCAATCATTATTCCGTATGATGCTTCTATAATTTCATCGATATTGTCGACACCTTCTTGATTTTCTATCTTCGAAATTATCTTTATATCCGAATTATGTTCGTCTAAAATATCTTGAACTGCTTTAACATCAGCTGCAGAACGAACAAAAGAGTGTGCAATGAAATCTATATCTAAATTAATAGCTAATTTTATGTTTGCAATATCTTTTTCGGTTAAAGCGGGTAAATCTATGTGAACACCAGGAACATTTACGCTTTTCCGTGCTCCTAATATACCATCGTTCATTACTTTTGCAATAAGCATTGGCCCATCAATTTCAATAACTTCCATATCTATTGCACCGTCATCGAATAGTAAATGCGCACCAACTTTAACATCGTTTGCAATATCTTTATAAGAGACATTTATGATATCGTGGGTAGATTCTATATCGGGACGTCCAAATATTTTTATTATTTCGCCAGTTTTGTATGGAATAGGGTTTGCAACACTTGTAGTTCTTATTTCTGGTCCCTTTGTATCTATAAGTAATGCTATGTGTTGCGAAACAGCACGTGTGTTTTCTACAATTTTTTTTATTCCTTCTGCTGGTGCGTGGGCTGTATTCATACGAACAACATTCATTCCTGCGAAGAATAATTTACGTAGAAAATCAATATCGCATCTAAAGTCGCTGATAGAACAGACTATTTTTGTTTGTTTCATATTCTGTGTTGTTTATTTAGTTAGATATTACCGTAAAAAGAATATATAGGAAAGTTGATGTAATAAGCATAATACCAACGAATATAAGGAAGCAGATTGTGGCCTTTTTACCTATACTGCTAACTTGTAGCGTTTGTTTTTTCTGTTCTACCTTTTTAGTTTCTAATAATGGAACTGCTATTGTTGATTCAGTACCACAATAAGGACAATTACATTTTACTGTAACTCCCTCTTCTGCCTGAATACTAAATTCTCGTTTGCAGTGTTTACAATTAACTTGAAAGTAGCGTAATACCATACTTTATCTTACATCGTCTATTAAAAACCTATTGTTTTCTATTTTTAATTTAATAAGTCGCTGATCGGTTGTTCCGTTTTGTGATAACCTTACTTTATACCAATCTTTATCGTAATAGGAAATTCTTAAATTCCGAATTAGTTCATCTGCATTTTCTAATCCAGAAAGTGTACCGAATAATCCCCACCAAGCTGTTTGCTTATCTAAATCGAAAGCATTTTCGTTATCTCCGTAAAGAATGCGCTTACAATTATTGGTTAAATACGACTCATATTGTGTTACGTCTGCTCCAGAAAGAACTGCATTTATATAGAACGAGTGGAGAAAAGTGCAAGCCATTGTTTGTAGTCGCTTTTGTTTTTGGGCTAAAACAGATTTCGCTTGTAGCATTTCTCGCACTTTCATTACTGAATCGCGATGATGTTGTCGCTCAATTCTTATAAGTTCTTTTTTTTGTTGTTGTTGCCAATTAAAGTAAAGAAAGCCTCCAACAATAAGAATACTTAAGAACAATATGAAGATTATTGTTTTAAACCAATTATTATTCTTCTTTACCGTCTCTTTGGTATACTTATTTTTAGATAGCGGTCTCACATTTTCGTTTTGGAGACTTGTTTTCTGCGTTAAGAGTGCTTGCCTATCTGTAGTTTCCGTCTGTTTATTTGGTATTAAGATAGACAATTTTTGTCCACAATATGGACAAGCCGAAGTGGTTCTAAGCACATTATCGACAGAGATTCTAAACTTCTTTCCGCACCTTTTACAAGTTACTTGATAGAGCATTTTTATTTTCTTGCAAATTTAATACTTTTATTTTAGATAATAAAATATTTTTTCTTATTGCCATAAACTTTTTATGTAAACACTTTGGCTGAGTAGTTACGAAAAAAACAATAAAAAAACTTATATGGGTAAAGGTGTACATAATTTATAACGAATAGATAAATGTGTAGAAATTATGAGTAAAAAGTACAAATGTAACGGCAAAGAAGAAAGGTTATTTATTGCTGATAAATTTACCATAATATACTCCTAAAATTTTTATAATTAAAATCCACAAGGTTTATAATAACAAAATAAAAATTTATAATTACAGATTTTTTTATTTTGTTATTATAAATTTCTACAAGCTCTTCAAAGTAATTATTCTGCATAGAATGTCCCGACCTATAAATATATGTTCGTATGCTTATTCTAGAATAAAACAAATGGGTTGGAAACAATATTACTGAAATTAAAAACTATAAACCCTGAGCAAACATAGTTCTGCTCAGGGGGTATTAAAAACTATTGATGTTCAATAAAAACTTATAAATAAGCTATATTGGACACTGTTTTTCTATTTTTATGAAACTACTTGTTTGTGAATTTGCTAATAAAATCGTCTTCCGAAATTATGTCTATTCCAAGTTGTCGTGCCTTTTGGTTTTTACTTGATGTGCTATTTATATCATTATTTATGAGATAGTTTGTAGATTTCGATACACTTCCCGTAACTTTTCCACCTTGACTTTCTATATATGCCTTTAGTTCGTTTCGGTTTTTGTAGTGGTGCACATCGCCCGTAATAACAAAAGTAAGTTCGTTGCAAAGAGTTCCTTTTTGTGTTGGTGCAACTTCTTTTATTTTAAGTTCTGTGAGCAGATGTTCTACTATTTCTTTATTTTTTTTGTTTTGCATCCATTTCACAAAACTTGTACTTTTCTCCGGTCCAATGCCTGAAATGGTTGCAAATACAGCAAAATTAGTGGTAGATTGTGCTATATTAATGAGTTCTGTTAACGAATATGCAGAGAGTAAACGTGTGCAAACATCAATTCCAACAAGTGGAATAAACAAGGAATACAAAAACTTTTTTGGTTCTACACTTCTTGCTTTTTCTATTGATTTCAATAAGTTAGAAACACTTTTATTGCCAAATCCATCCATTGTGCTAAGCTCTTCGGCATATTTATCTAAATGGAATAGGTCGGCATATTCTTTTACCCAACCAAGATTAATAAATTTTTGTACGGTTTGTTCGGAAAGCCCATCAATATTAACCCCATCTTTTGAAACAAAACGTACAAATTTTTTTAATTGTTTGGCAGGACAAATCAAATTGGTACAATGTAATGTTCTTGTAGAACTATTTTCGCTTTCTATTATTTCTGTATCGGCTTTACATACTGGACACGAATTAGGAATAGTAAATGTACCAATAGTTTCAATAACATTGATAACCTTTGGTATAATCTTATTAGATTTTATTACTTCTATTTTTGTTCCTTGTCCACCTATCCTTAGTCTTTCGCATTCAGATATGTTACATAAGCTAGCTCTCTTTACAGTTGTTCCTTCTAAACTAACAGGTTTAAAAACTGCAACAGGCGAAATGGTAGAAGCAGCGCACGACCATTCAATATATTCCAATTCGGTTGTTGCACTTTCATCTTTCCATTTAAAAGCATAACCAGCTCGTGTGGCATGATGTCCTGTAACATTTCCTGATGCGGCATATATAGTGTCGTCGAACGAAATAACTAAACCATCAACAGGATAGTCAAACGAGTTTAGTTTTTCGGTCCATTCTTGCACTACATTTCCTATATTTTCCTGTGTAGGGTGAGATATTAGTTGATGTTCTACAGTTTTAAAACCTAATTTTTCTAAGAAATCCATTCTATTTCCCCACGATACAATGTCTTCATCTGTATGAACTAATGTAAAAGGAATCCAATGAATATGTCGAGATTTACTTCGTTTATGTTCTTTAGTGTTAATGAACCCGATGCAAGATTACGTGGATTAGCATATTCTTCGCCCATTTCCATATTAAATACATTGAAGTCGGAGTAACTTATAATAGCTTCACCACGAATAACTATATGACCAGTGTTCTTAATTCGTGGTAAAATTCCTTCGATAGCAGCTGCTAAATGAGTAATATTAGTACCTATATGACCATCGCCACGTGTTACCACTTTCGATAATTTACCATTATCGTAAGTAACAACTAAGGTTAAACCATCTAATTTCCACGAAAGCCAAATAGGTTTTCCTTCTGCCCATTTAGCAAGATCGGCAACACTCTTTGTTTTTGCAAGCGAAAGTGCAGGAAATTCGTGTTCTTCTTTTTCGCCAACAATATTATCGGCACTCACATTAATAGTAGGCGAATCGGGTAGGGTAATACCAGTTTCTTCCTCTATACGTTTAAGTTTATCGAAAATAGAATCCCATTCATGGTCCGACATTATTTCAGTTTTACCATTATAATATGTATCTGAAGCCTGATTGAGTTTATCAACAAGCTCACGCATTATAGCTAATTTATCTTCTTGCATAGTGTTCAGTTATTTATATATAAAGAAAGAGCCACCGTTGCTCTCGCAAATCTTTTTAGAAGTTGTTGAATATATTCTGCATTCTGTTTTACTAATTCTTCATTACCATCATATCCGTTAATTAACACCAACAAATGTGTGGTGTTGATAGTAATTTTTGTACGTTCATTGTCGGAAGTTGGAGTTCCAACACCACCAAAATCATCTCTATAAACAGGTAATCCCTGAATGTTTATCGTTCCACGTCCAATACCTTTATATGGTTCTCCTTCTTTTCCTATTCCTAATTTTAGAGTATCTCCAATAATCTTATCTGCATCAAAGCCACCAATGCTATAACCATATTTCATAGAAGCAAGATTAATAAGATCTACCAGCGTGTTTATTTGGTAAAGAGCCTTTCCTTGTAATATACGTCTGATTAAAGCTTCTGAAGCAGGACGATAACGTGATGGATCTTTACCGCAAATGCGATAAATATGGCGAGTGGCTGCAATTCCAGAAATATCTTTTAGTGTATCAACCGTAAGTTTATTTCTAAATTCTTCTCCAAGCGTATCAATATCTTTCCAAAGTTCTTGAGAAAAATTCGAGTTTTTCACTTTTGCCTCAACGCATGCGCCAACAAAGTTAGGGCATACATTTTCAATTTCTTTCCCTACAATTATTTCCATATCGTCTTTATAAGTTTTTTATCGGCAGCTGTCCATTCTAAAGAGTCAAATTCAGAGGAGTTCAACCACTTTGCATTGAGATGAACAAAAAGCTTGAAATTATAATCGTGTGCCCTACAATCGTAAGCCGTAAGAATAATATTAAAATCGGGATATTCATAAGTAATACTTCCTAATTGTTTACCAACATCTATGTCCCAATCCATTTCTTCTTTAATCTCTCTACGTAATGCATCGTAGTCGTTCTCATTCGACTTTACTTTTCCACCGGGAAATTCCCAATGTTCGGCAATATAAGTTGGCCCCTTTCTTAGTCGCTGCGTGCAAAGAATTTTATCTTCTTTACGAATAATTGCACAAACAACTTTTATAGTTCTTTTCTCCATCTTACCACTATTTTTCTACAAATGTACTACAAATAAACTAATATCTAATGATTTTTGCAAAAATATACTATTAAAGACTTTCCACATCATATCTTTTATATACCTTTGTGGCGCTTTTACGAATATACAATTTAATAATTAATAATAAAATAAAAAGAAATGTCTACTTTAACCATTGCGATTATAGTCGTGTTTGTTCTTGGCTACGCATCGATAGCCATGGAGAGCTTAGTGAAAATAGATAAAGCTGCCATAGCTTTGTTGATGTTTGTATTCTGTTGGACATTATATATGTTCGATCCAACACCGTTTGTTCAGTTAATGCATGCAGGGAATGTATCAGAATGGACAGGAAACGTAACAGATTTTGTTAATAAACTCATTATAGAACATTTAGGAGATACTTCAACTACCTTATTCTTCTTAATGGGAGCAATGACAATAGTTGAAATTGTAGACCAAAATGGTGGTTTCAATTGGGTAAAGGGCGTTATGCAAACAAAAACTAAACGTGCTTTATTATGGCGTATAGCTTTTATGACTTTCGTTTTGTCGGCTATCTTGGATAATCTCACAACAAGTATAGTTATGATAATGATACTTCGTAAACTCATTTCCGATAAACAAGACAGAATGGTTTATGCAGCATTAGTTATAATAGCAGCCAATTCCGGAGGAGCTTTCTCACCAATCGGCGATGTTACAACTATTATGTTGTGGAATGCAGGAATGATAACTGCAGCAGGAGTTATTAGCGAAATATTTGTTCCTTCTGTTATTTCTATGCTTATTCCTGCGTTTATTTTGCAATATATGCTAAAGGGCGAGTTATCTCAACCTACTAATTCTGAAACAGAAACATCTGAAACTGGAGAATTTGGAAGTACAGAACGAAAAATGGTATTTATAGTTGGTGTAGGTGGCTTATGCTGTGTTCCCATTTTTAAGTCAATAACACATCTTCCACCATTTGTAGGTATTATGCTTGTTTTGGGATTATTGTGGAGTATAACAGAATTGTTCTATAGAAATTTGCATCGTAAAAAGGGAGATGGTGTAAGTTTTTCTAAACGTGTAACAGCTCTTTTGTCTCGTATAGATATGTCTACCATACTTTTCTTCCTTGGAATCTTAATGGCTGTTGCATGTTTAGAGGAAATTGGTGTATTAATGAATCTAGGAAAATCGTTGAATGTTGTATTTGATGGTAATCATTATGCTGTAACAGGAATTATTGGCGTGCTATCGTCTATAGTAGATAATGTTCCTTTAGTTGCAGGAAGTATGGGAATGTACCCAATTGAAGCATCAGGAGATATGGCAGTTGATGGAATTTTCTGGCAACTATTAGCATATTGTGCAGGTGTCGGAGGTTCAATGCTTATTATTGGTAGTGCAGCTGGCGTTGTTGTTATGGGATTAGAAAAGATAACCTTTGGTTGGTATATGAAGAAAATTACCTGGATAGCCTTTGTAGGTTATATTGCAGGTATTCTTTCTTACTATCTTATTCGTTCATTCATATTCAAAACCCCATTGTAAAAAACAAAAGAATATAATAAAATAAGAGAAAGGTCATCATCGTAAAGTTAAATTTAGACTACGATGATGACCTTTTTCAGTCTCACTATTGTGAAACTTTCTAATAAGCTAGACAAGCTATCTAATTCCAAATATCTATTAATCTGAGAAACTTTTTGCAGAAAATATACACAGATGGAAAAGAATTGTGTATATTTGCAACGGAAAAACCTATTTATCCTTAGCGAAAATAGAATTCTTATAACCATTATACAACAACAATTAAAAACAAATCAGATTATGGAAATACCATTTGCTGAATCTTGGAAAATCAAGATGATCGAATCGATTAAGAAAAGTACACGTGAAGAAAGAGAACAATGGCTAAAAGAGGCACATTATAATGTGTTTCAGCTAAAAGCAGAACAAGTTTACATTGATTTACTTACTGATAGTGGCACTGGTGCAATGTCAGATAAACAATGGGCAGCAATGATGTTGGGCGATGAAAGTTATGCAGGAGCTACCTCTTTCTATAAATTTTCAGAAACAGTACAGCGACTTCTTGGAATGAAATATGTTATTCCTACTCATCAAGGACGTGCTGCTGAGAATGTTCTCTTTTCACATCTTGTAAAAGCAGGTAATGTTATACCAGGAAATGCACATTTCGATACAACAAAAGGACATATAGAGAGCAGAAAAGCGCATGCAATTGACGTTACAACTGATGATGCGAAAGATACTCAAAAAGAAGTTCCTTTTAAAGGAAATGTCTGCCTAAATAAACTTGAAAAAGTATTGAAAGAAAACAAGGGTAATGTTCCATTTATGGTTCTTACTGTTACAAATAATACAGTAGGAGGCCAGCCCGTTAGTATGAAGAATATAAAAGAAACTTGTGCTCTTTGTCATAAATATGGTGTACCCGTTATTATGGATTCTGCTAGATTTGCAGAAAATGCTTATTTCATAAAAGTGCGCGAAGAAGGTTATGCTGATAAGACTATCAAAGAAATTGTGCACGAAATGTATGAAGCAGCTGATGCTGCTACAATGTCTGCAAAGAAAGATGGCGTAGTAAATATGGGAGGCTTTATTGCTACTAATAATAAAGAATGGTTCGAAGGAGCAAAAATGTTCTGTATCCCAATGGAAGGTTATGTAACTTATGGTGGAATGAGTGGACGTGATCTTAACGCATTGGCACAAGGATTAGAAGAAAATACAGAATTCGATATGCTTCAAACACGTATTCATCAGGTAGAATATTTAGCAAAGAAATTAGATGAATATGAAATTCCTTATCAACGTCCTGCTGGAGGACATGCAATATTTGTAGATGCAAGCAAAGTTCTTACTCACGTTCCTAAAGAAGAATTTCCAGCACAAACATTAACATGCGAACTTTATCTTGAAGCAGGTATTCGTGGCGTAGAAGTTGGTTATATGCTTGCAGATCGTGACCCAGAAACTGGTGAGAATCGCTTTGGAGGACTCGATCTTTTACGTCTAGCAATCCCTCGTCGTGTATATACAGATAATCACATGAATGTTGTTGCGGCTGCTTTGAAGAACGTTTTTGATAGAAGAGAAAGTATTACTCGTGGTGTTGAAATTGAATGGGAGGCTCCATTAATGAGACATTTCACAGTTCAATTGAAACGTCTTCAATAATATCCATTTAATTCTGGTTAGAATATAAGTTCGTAGAAATAGAATCAGATTAAATAAAATCAAAAGGTATCACAAATATGCGTGATACCTTTTTAATTTCTTATTCAATAGCCTTTATTCTTTTTTTATTTTATAATGCTAATTAAATTCCAAATTTATTTGGTAATGTGAGTTTTACGCTAAGATTATTTCTCATTCTACAATTAATATATAGTCATTCAAATAACTTTATAAAAATCAAAGATGTTATCTGCCTCTTTTTCATATCTACAGATCCTAATGCGCCAAGATCATTTGAGTATATTGAGTTATTGTTAGGATTGTTTCTAAAAAATAAAGAAGGCTAAATCGCCATCTTGTCCAATCATAAAAGTATTTAGGTTCAAATTCATAAACTTGGTATGTCTCATTTCTCTCTTCTAAATCAGAATATGAATACATACATATTCCAGTATTCTTTATTTCAAAAAGTGTCACCATCATTTATCTTAGACAAAAAAATCGACATAAAGATCAGGGAAATTTTACATTTATTTTTTTCTCAAGTTCAATTATTTGTTTTTTTAATTTCTTTTGTATCCATAATGATATTTTTTTATAAACCCGATTTTTCAATACTTAAAGCAGAAACTGCAAACTCGGTAAAATGAATTCGGCTAAATGATATAGATATTTTTCTTCCATAATGCAAAGGAAAGAAAAATATATCAAATAAAGAAATTTCCCCACCTTTTTTTCCTACTGACCCCTTATTTTTCTATTGACAAAACACTCTACCTTATTTTCTACAGGGGCATAAAAAAAGAGTTCAGATAAAAAATATCTAAACTCTTTTGTGATTCCGGCGGGATTCAAACCCACAACCTTCTGATCCGTAGTCAGATGCTCTATTCAGTTGAGCTACGGAACCATTTTTTTTAATTGCATATATTAGAGCAATTATATTGTTCCTTAATTGCGAGTGCAAAGGTACGACTTTTTATTATTACTGCCAAATTTTTTTTATATTTTTTCTATATAAAAATTAATCTTCATCTCGTAATATGGGCAATTGAATATGATAATATACAGCTACAAAACGAATTAGAACGATTAAGATAAATGTTGTGATGACAGTAAAGGTAATGCTAAAATTTAATACTAATAGTATCCAATAGAGCACCCCTCCTGCAACACTTGCAATTGCATAAATTTCTTTTTGCAGAATAACGGGTTCATTGTTTAATAGAACATCTCGTATAACACCACCTGCAACTCCCGTAATACACCCCATAACAATAGCAACCCAAAAGGGAAATCCTAAAGTTAAAGTTTTCTGCATTCCTGCAATTGTGAAGAAAGCTAAACCTAATGTATCGAAAACGAACCATGCGTTGTTTAGTTTCTTCATACGTTTTCTTAATATTATAGCAAGAAATAAGGCAATAGCAGTAACAAACAAATAACGGATATCTGTTGTCCAGAAAGGTTTCACGCCTAATATTGTATCACGAATAGTTCCACCACCTATTGCAACAGCAAATCCGCATACATATCCTCCAAACCAGTCGAAATGTTTTTCTGCAGCATGCCTTATTCCTGAAATTGCGAAAGCTAATGTCCCCAATCCTTCAATAAGTTCTAAAAGAGCATCTGCGAATTGTGGATCGTTGAATGTCATAGTTTATTTTTTGTGTTGTGTTGATATTTTAATTTGATATTTATTTGTTTACAACATTTTGCGGATTACCTGCTATAAATGTTTTTATATTTTCAACACAAATATTCATTAGTCGCTGACGTGCTTCAATAGTAGCCCATGCAATATGTGGTGTAATATAAGCATTTGGCTGTTTTATTAATGGATTATCTTTACGTGGAGGTTCTTGTTCCATAACATCGGCACAATAAGCCTTTAAATGTCCTTCTTCTAATGCATTAGCTACAGCTAATTCATCTATCAATGCACCACGTCCGGTATTAATTAAAATTGTACCTGGTAGCATTTGTGCTAATGCTTCTTTATTAATCATGTGTGTATTTTCTTTTGTTAATGGACAATGAAGTGTGATGATATCGGCAGTATGATAAAGTCCTTCCAAAGTTGTCTTGCGAATCCATTCTGGTAAATTACTACTATTTTTACTTGTATATGCCGAAATATCCATTCCTAACATGTGTCCTATCCATGCAACCTTTGTTCCGATATTGCCTAATCCGATTATACCTAATGTTTTTCCTGCAAGTTCAAAGAGAGGTTCGTCCCAATAACAGAATGTTTTCTTACTACTCCAAACTCCTTTACGTGTTTGACAAGCATAATGATCTGCGTGAGTTGCAACATTTAATAGGTGAGCAAAAACAAACTGTGCAACACTGTCGGTGCTATATGCTGGAATGTTAGTAACAATAACGCCATGTTCTTTGGCTGCTTGTAGGTCTATATTGTTGTAACCAGTAGCTAATTCTCCAATATATTTTAATTTGGGCAACTGTTCTATAATCTCTCTTGTCATATTTATTTTATTGACAAGAACAATCTCTGCATCTTTTGCCCTTTCTATAATTTGATTATCTTCAGAATAATCGTAAAAGGTAAATTCTCCTAATTCTTTTACACCGTCCCATGAGATATCTCCAGGGTTAGCTGCATAACCATCTAAATCTACTATTTTCATTTTCTTTTATTTTTTATATTTATCTCCCCAACATTGTAACATCCACTGATAGTATTTTTCTTCTTGTGGTGAATGTTGTGGATTCCAAAAACGTTTATTTGTAAGTGTATCTGGCAAATATTGTTGTTCTGTAAAGTGTCCTTGATATTCATGTGGGTTCTTATATCCATCATGATATCCCAATGATGCCATTAATTCTGTAGGTGCATTACATAAATGAAGCGGAACAGGTTGGTTTCCACTGTTGCGAACTTCTGCTAATGCTGCACCAATTCCTTGGTAAGTTGAATTACTTTTTGGTGATACGGCTAGGTAAACTGCTACTTCGGCTAAAGTAATTCTAGCTTCAGGCCAACCAATTTTCATTACACTATCGAAAGCCGCATTTGCTAAAAGTAAGGCATTTGGATTTGCTAATCCTATATCTTCAGCTGCACTAATAATCAATCTTCGAGCAATAAATTGTGGATCTTCCCCTCCTTCTATCATTCTAGCCATCCAATAAAGTGTGGCATCTGGGTCACTTCCACGAATAGATTTTATAAATGCCGAAATAATATTATAGTGCATATCTCCATTTTTATCGTATGCAAGGGGTGTTTGTTGTAAACATTCTATAACAAGCTCATTGGTAATAACTATTTCGTCGTCTTGTTTTGAAGCATCAATTGTAAGTTCGAAGATATTTAATAGTTTTCTAGCATCACCACCACTATATCGTAATAAGGCATCGGTCTCTTTAAGTTTAATGTTCTTTTCTTTGAGATAGATATCTTGTGTAATTGCATTCGTAAGCAATTTAAGCAATTCTTCTTTATTTAGGCTTTTAAGAACATAAACTTGACACCTAGATAATAATGGTTTTATAACCTCGAACGATGGATTTTCGGTTGTTGCGCCTATCAATGTTACTATTCCTTTTTCGACAGCTCCAAGCAATGAGTCTTGTTGAGACTTAGAAAAACGATGAATTTCATCAATAAACAAAATAGGTGAGGGCGAATTAAAAAATCTTCCATTCTTAGCTCTCTCTATCACATTACGTACATCTTTTACACCACTTGCAATAGCCGATAAAGTATAAAAAGGAGTTTCAAGTTTATTAGCTATAATTTGTGCTAATGTGGTTTTTCCTACACCAGGTGGACCCCATAAAATGAATGATGGAATATGTCCTGAGTCAATCATATTCCTCAAAACAGCATTTTTACCCACTAAATGACTTTGTCCAACATATTCGTCAAGTGTGTGTGGGCGCATTCTTTCTGCTAATGGTTCCATTCTGTTCGTTATATTATAGCTGTATGCAAAGATAAGAATTCTATTTTATTTTAGCAACCACTTTGGTTGATTTTTCGTAACAGGTATATTTTTACTAAAATTTTCTTGCAAATTTAGTTTTTAGTATTTACTTTTGCACCGCTATCTATAAGGTAGCGTTAATAAAAAGAAGATATGAAGCAACAAGAAAAATCACTTTCATTGAAGAATTTAACAAAATCTACAGTTTGGAATATTCAAGAGAATGATGTATTCCGATTGTGGGCTCAAGCAGAACGTGATGCTGACCTAAAAGATAATGAAAACCATTATCTAGATATTATTAAAAGTGCTTTTACTATTGAAGAAATTAGAGTAGATAAGAAAGAAATAGTAGATAAGTATGAAGAACGCGGTTATAAAGTTGGACAAGTAAGGTTAGACGATGGAGTTGTCGCAAAATGGGCAATAAAGAAAAAACCAATAAATCGGATATCTGACATCACTAAAGACAATATTCATCATATTTCTGCAAGAAAACTTATAGAAGTTTTGGAACGAAACTTTGGCAGTGGTTGGGATAGTTTATCAAAAAATGTGCAAGATATTATTTTGAGTGCCTTTGAAGTTACAACAACAACTTTACCAACTACCCGATTGAAACAAAAAGGCGGATTGTATGAAAAGAAAATCTCAGATGGATACGAGGTTCTTGAGATAAATAAAGGTGGTTGGACAGAAGCTATTTTTGTGAAAGATGTAGCAAATACTGTAGATGAAAGCGATATTGAACTCGATAAAATGAAAACGCACATTTCAGAGGAGGAAGAAACTGATTTTGATGATGTAGACGATGATGATTTTCCAAAGGATTCTGATGATGAAACCGATGATGAAGATTTTGACGATGATAAATTCATAGAAGAAAGTTATAGAACTACATTTGAAACAGACCCTGAAGACCTTGATATACAAGCAGAAGATATAACAGACGACGGTTTTTAAATTTTAAAGTAACGGTATAGATATCTGCAATAAAAAGAAATAGGTGGGACGTTTTCTCATGCCTGTCCTATACAATTCGTAAAAAGATATTAATTTTTCTGCAGATTAAAACTTGCTGAAATTGTAATAATTATGACGGATTCGATAGTACATTGTAATAATGACCTATCTCCCTAATAATTCAACTTAAATCGGTTATTGGAATAGTGACGAAACACTTTTTCAATAACCGATTTACTTTATACCGATTATTGAAAAAAATAATATGCTGCAATGTTTATATCAAATGTAATATAAATGTTAGAAAAAAATTGGAATCTTATTTTTTTATTAAAATGCAGGTGATTTCTAATTATAATTTTTAATTTTATAATTAAAAATTTTTATTTTTCTTATTATAAATTCTGAATAGTCTTCAGTCTTTTAAATTTTCCAGATTTTTACTATTCATTTCTTCTGTTATATTAGATATTTCTTTAGACATTCTTTTTTTGTTATACGTGCTATATAACGGGGCACAAATTAACAAATAATGTTAGAATAATATGCCACTTATTTTCCTGCGATGAAATAAATTGGCGAAGAAAAGTTTTATCAGGCGCAATAAAAGTTCTTTACTGTTATTCTTCTGTTTTTATAGAATATTTTAGTTTCTATTATAAAAAACAGTATATTAAGTGGAAGTTCATTAGTTTTTTACTATCTTTGCAAGTTGAAAATTGGTTCCTTCCACACAGGAACAATAAATAAAAAGAAATAATCGTGACTGAGACAAAGTACATTTTCGTAACAGGCGGTGTAGTTTCCTCACTTGGAAAGGGAATAATCTCGTCGTCTATTGGAAAACTTCTTCAAGCAAGAGGTTACAATATTACTATCCAAAAGTTCGATCCTTATATCAACATAGACCCGGGAACATTAAATCCCTATGAACATGGTGAATGCTATGTTACAGTTGATGGTATGGAAACCGATCTTGATTTAGGACATTATGAGAGATTTACAGGAATTCAAACTACAAGAGCCAATTCTATGACGACAGGACGCATTTATAAAAGCGTCATTGATAAAGAAAGACATGGAGATTATCTTGGAAAAACAATTCAAGTAGTACCTCATATTACCGATGAAATAAAGCGGAATATCAAACAGTTAGGTCAAAAATACCATTACGACTTTGTTATTACAGAGATTGGTGGGACAATAGGCGATATAGAATCGGCTCCTTTTCTAGAGGCTATCAGACAAATGAAGTGGGAATTAGGAAAACGTGCCATAAATTTGCATCTTACATACGTTCCTTATCTTAGTGCTGCCGGCGAATTGAAAACAAAACCAACACAACACAGTGTAAAAGAACTACAAAGTGTAGGTATTCAGCCCGATATTTTGGTTTTGCGCACAGACAGACATCTTGATAACGATATCCGAAAGAAGGTAGCAGCTTTCTGTAATGTAGATTTAGACTGTGTTGTGCAAAGCGAAAATATGCCAAGCATATACGAAGTTCCAGTAAATATGCAGGCACAAGGTCTTGACGCAGCAATATTGCGTAAATGCGGAGAAGAAGTAAAACCAGCTCCAACATTAGGACCGTGGAAAAATTTCCTTGATAAATTGCGTAGTGCAACAAAAGAAGTGCACATTGGACTTGTTGGAAAATACGATTTACAAGATGCTTATAAGAGTATTCGTGAAGGACTTTTACAAGCAGGAACTTACAACGACCATAAAACTATTCTGCATTTTGTAAATTCAGAACATCTAACAGAAGCAAATGTAGCCGAAAAATTGAAAAATCTTGATGGAGTAGTTGTATGTCCAGGGTTTGGACAACGGGGTATCGAGGGAAAATTAGTGGCTATAAAATATACCAGAACGAATAATATACCAACTTTTGGTATATGTTTAGGAATGCAAATGATGGTAATAGAGTTTGCACGCAACGTTTTAGGATATAAAGATGCTAATTCGCGCGAAATGGACGAGAAAACCGAACATAATGTTATCGACATTATGGAAGAACAAAAGAATATTACCAATATGGGAGGTACAATGCGCCTTGGTGCTTATGAGTGCGTATTACGACAAAATTCTCGTGTATTTAATATTTATAAACAAGCATGTATTAGTGAACGACACCGCCATAGATACGAATTCAATAACGATTTTGAGAAAGAATTTGAAGAAAATGGAATGATGTGTGTTGGACGCAATCCAGAAAGTGATCTTGTGGAGATAGTAGAAATACCATCTTTAAAATGGTTTATTGGTACACAATTCCACCCAGAATATCAATCAACCGTACTAAAACCACATCCACTTTTCCTCGATTTTATTAAGACGGCAATAGAAAATAAGAAAAAATAAGAAATGGATAAAAATACTATCACAGGGTTTGTGCTTATGGCCCTGGTACTTTTTGGTTTTGCATGGTGGCAAACTCCTTCAGATGAAGAAATTGCTCAAGAACGTGTTGAGTTTGTAAAAGATTCTATTGCAAAAGCTCAAAAAATAGCAGAGCAAAAGCAAGAAGCTTCTAAAGCGGCAAATAAAACAAACACAGCTAATACAGATACAACATCTTTATTCTATACAGCAACAAAAGGTGTTGCAAAAGATATTGTGTTGCAAAACTCAAAAATAGCACTCACATTTAATACCAAAGGTGGAGTAGTAAGAAAAGCTATTATAAAGGGATACAAAGGACATAATGTTGCAAGTAAAGATCGCAAAACAGATAAAAATTATGTTACCCTTTTCGATGAGGCAGATCAGAATTTAAATTTCATTTTGGCTACTAAAAACCAAAATATTGAAACACAAAATCTTTATTTCACCCCATCAAATTTAACCGACTCTACACTAACATTAACAGCTGCTGCTGGAAATGGTAAAACACTGACCTTAGATTATAAACTAACCAAAAATTATATGTTGCGTTTAGATGTAAAGGCAACAGGAATGAATGGTTTGTTTAATCATGGGAAAAATCAATTAATTGTAGATTGGCAAGATAAATGCAAGCAACAAGAACTTGGACATTCTTTTGAAAATCGTTATGCAACAGTTACTTATAAAAAAACTGGTGGTGGCGTAGAACATCTAAGTGAAGCACAAGACGATGATAAAAAAACAGAAGAAATGATCGATTGGGTTGCATTTAAAAATCAATTCTTCTCTGCAGTAATCATTTCTAAAGATGGTTTCACTACAGGTGCCAATTTAAAAAGTACACCTTTAGCAAAAGAAACACACTATCTGAAATCATATCAAGCAAATTTAAGCACCATATTCGATCCAACTGGAGTAAAAACTTCAGACTTCGAATTTTACTTCGGACCAAATGATTTCCGTTTATTGCAAAGTATCGATAAAGAAAGTCATTTTGGAAAAGATCTTGAAATGCAACAATTGGTAAACCTTGGTTGGCCTTTATTCCGTATTATTAATCGTTGGTTTACAATCTATGTGTTTGACTGGTTAAGCAAATTCTTCCCAATGGGCGTAGTATTAATTCTCATTACATTGCTTTTGAAGTTTATTACTTATCCAATGGTAAAGAAGAGTTATATGAGTTCTGCTAAAATGCGCGTACTAAAACCAAAACTTGACGAGGCAACAAAGCAGTACAATAAACCAGAAGACCAGATGAAGAAACAGCAAGCAATGATGCAAATGTATTCTGAATATGGCGTTAGTCCATTGTCAGGTTGCTTGCCTATGCTTATTCAGATGCCTATTTGGATTGCAATGTTCAATTTTGTTCCAAATGCAATACAGTTGCGAGGTGAAAGTTTCTTATGGATAAACGATTTAAGTACATACGATCCTATTATTTCGTGGAATCAAAATCTGTGGTTAATTGGAGACCATCTTTCATTAACCTGTATTCTTTTCTGTTCTGCTAATATTCTTTATACATGGTTTACAATGCAACAACAGAAAGACCAAATGGTTGGACAACAAGCCGACCAGATGAAAATAATGCAGTATATGATGTTTTTAATGCCTGTATTCTTCTTCTTTATGTTTAATGACTATTCTTCAGGTTTGAATTTCTATTATTTTGTATCGTTGTTCTTCTCAGCTGCTATAATGTGGACATTGCGTAAAACAACGAATGACGAGAAGTTACTATCAATATTGGAAGCTCGACGTGAGGAAAATAAGAAAAATCCAAAGAAAAAAAGCGGATTAGCTGCACGTATGCAGGCTATTCAGGAGATGCAACAAAAACAACAGGCAGAATTAGAACGCAAAAGGCAGAACCTAAATAAAAATAAATAACTAAAATTATGAACAAAAATGTTTCAATTGCTATTACAGCTGCACTTGTTATGAATGGTGGAATTGTAAATGCTCAAGAAGCAACCAACATCGGAAAGCATAACATAACACTTAGTAAAGATGTTATGACTCCCGAAACATTGTGGGCTATGGGACGAATAGGGAGTGCACAAGCTTCTCCTGATGGTAATAAAATTGTTTACCAAGTGGGTTACTATAGTGTAAAAGAAAATAGAGGACACCAAGTAATCTGTGTAATGGATTCCGATGGACAGAATGTACGTCAGCTAACAACATCTGCAAAGAGCGAAGGAAGTCCTGTATGGTTAGATAACCATACCATTGCTTTTCTTCTTGATGGACAAATTTGGTCTATGAATTCTGATGGAACTAATCGTAAAAAGCTTTCATCTTCAGATATAGAAATAGAAGGATTCCGCTTCTCGCCAGATGGAAAGAAGGTTCTACTTATAAAGAGTATACCTTATTATGGTACAATTAAGAAAAATCCTTCCGACCTTCCAAAAGCTTCAGGTCGTCTTATAACAGATATGAACTATCGCCATTGGGATCATTATGTAGAAACTATAGCACACCCGTTTGTTGCAGAAGTTACTGCCAATGGTATTAGTAAGAACGATGTAGATATTATAGAAGGTGAACCTTACGAAAGTCCACTTGCACCATTTGGTGGAATAGAACAATTCGATTGGAGTAAAGATTCAAAACAGATAGCCTATACTTGTAGAAAGAAAGAAGGTGTGAAATATGCAGTATCAACCGATGCAGACATATACCTTTACAATATAGACACAAAGAATACAGTGAATTTATGTAAACCTGCTGATTATGTTGAGCCAGAAACAAATATGACAAAGTCGCTTCGTAATCAAAAGGTGAATCATCAAAATGGCGATTTCAATGTAGGTTACGATGTAAATCCTAAGTTCTCTCCTGATGGAAAGTATATTGCATGGCAAAGTATGAAGAACGATGGGTATGAAAGCGATCGTAATCGTCTTTGTGTTTACGACTTTAGTACGGGGAAAAAGACTTATGTAACAGAAAAGTTTGATTCTAATGTAGATGATTATGTTTGGGCTCCAAATTCAAAAGAACTTTATTTTATAGGTGTTTGGCATGCAACAGTAAATGCATATCAAACTAATTTGAAGGGCGAAGTTAAACAATTAACAGATGGCGATCATAACTATGTTTCAATTGCACTCTTAGGCAATAGTGGTAAGAAATTATTAGGTTTGCGTCAAAGTATAAAAAGTGCAAACGAAATATTTGCCATTATACCAGCAAAGAAAGATAAACAAAGCGAACAAGTACAGTTGAGTTTTGAAAATAAACATATTTATGACCAACTTGCACTTGGTGATGTTAAATCTCGTTGGGTAAAAACTACTGATGGAAAAGATATGTTGGTATGGATTATTACTCCTCCTCATTTCGATCCTAATAAAAAATATCCTGCTCTTCTTTTCTGTGAAGGTGGACCACAAAGTCCAGTATCACAATTCTGGAGCTATCGTTGGAATTTCCAAATAATGGCTGCAAATGGTTATGTTGTAGTTGCACCAAATCGTAGAGGGTTGCCAGGTTTTGGTAGCGAATGGAATGAAGAGATTAGTGGTGATTGGACAGGTCAATGTATGAAAGATTATTTATCGGCAATAGACGATGCAGCAAATAATCTTCCATTTGTAGATAAAGATAGGTTAGGTGCTGTTGGTGCATCATTCGGAGGTTTCTCTGTTTATTATTTGGCAGGACACCATAACAAACGTTTCAAAGCATTCATTTCGCACGATGGAGCATTCAACCTCGAAAGTATGTATACCGATACTGAAGAAGCTTGGTTTAGCAATTGGGAATACGATGATGCATATTGGAATAAGGATCGCACAGCAGCTGCAACTCGTACATACGAAAATAGTCCACATCTTGATGTAGATAAGTGGGATACTCCTATTCTTTGCATTCATGGAGAAAAAGATTATCGTATTAATGCAACACAAGGAATGGGAGCATTTAATGCAGCTCGCTTACGTGGTATTCCTGCCGAGTTATTACTCTTCCCTGATGAGAACCATTGGGTATTGAAGCCACAAAACAGTGTATTATGGCAACGTACATTCTTTAACTGGCTCGACCGTTGGTTGAAGAAATAAATACAAAAGAAACTTTTATCAATAATAAGAAAAACAATTATATATTATGACAGAACAAATTAAAAAAACTCTTAGAGACTCTGCTGCTGCACGTTGGACAGCTCTTTACTCTTATCGTTGGCAATGTTCTGTTCCTACATCTTCGTAGACATTTTGTCTCCAATCAAAGACTTGATGCTTACTCAAAGAGGTTGGGACTCAACAGCATTCGGAACAATGCAGAGTTCAGAAACATTCTTAAATGTATTTGTATTCTTCCTTATCTTCGCAGGTATCATTCTCGACAAGATGGGTGTTCGTTTTACGGCTCTTCTTTCTGGTGCTGTTATGCTTACAGGTGCATGTATTAAGTATTATGCTATCAGCGAAAGCTTTATGGGAAGCCAACTCGAAGTCTGGTTTAATCAGAATCTAAATCATATTCCTTTGTTTGAACAATTAGGCGTTTCTCCTTTCTACGAAGGAATGCCTGCATCTGCAAAGTTAGCAGCTATTGGTTTTATGCTCTTCGGTTGTGGAACTGAGATGGCTGGTATTATGGTTTCACGCGGTATTGTGAAATGGTTTAAAGGAAAAGAAATGGCACTTGCAATGGGTTCTGAAATGGCATTTGCTCGTTTAGGCGTTGCTACTTGTATGATATTCTCTCCTTTCTTTGCAAAATTAGGTGGTAATGTTGATGTATCTCGTTCAGTAGCTTTTGGTGTTGTTCTTATTTGTATTGCTGTAATGATGTTTGTTGCTTATTTCTTTATGGATAAGAAACTTGACTCTCAAACAGGTGAAGCGGAAGAACAAGAAGAACCATTTAAGATTAGCGATCTTGGTCAGATACTTGGAAGTATGGGTTTCTGGTTGGTATCTTTGCTTTGTGTACTTTATTATTCTGCAATCTTCCCATTCCAAAAGTATGCTGTAAACATGTTGCAGTGTAATCTTACCTTTACTCCCGTTGACAAGGAATCTTTCTGGGCTTCAACAGAGGTAACCATTATACAGTATGGTATTATGTTGGTAGTAGCTATTACTGCATTTATGTTCAACTTTATGAAGAATAAGAAAGTTAAGTACTCTATTCTTTCTCTATCGGTTGTTTTCTTAATTGCTTATTGCTATATGGGTTATATGCGTCAGTCTGCAGAATCTATCTTTGCAGTATTCCCATTGTTGGCAGTAGGTATCACACCTATTCTTGGTAGCTATGTAGACCATAAAGGTAAGGCTGCTACTATGCTAATCTTGGGTGCTTTATTACTCATTAGCTGCCACCTTACATTTGCATTTATCCTTCCAATGTTTAAAGGGCATGCTATTGGTGGTGTAATAGTTGCTTATTTAACAATTCTTGTACTCGGAGCCTCTTTCTCACTTGTTCCTGCTTCGTTGTGGCCAAGTGTTCCTAAACTTGTCGATCCAAAGATTATAGGTTCTGCATACGCACTTATATTCTGGATTCAGAACATTGGTTTATGGTTGTTCCCATTGCTAATTGGCAAAGTACTCGACAATTCTAATGTTGGAGAAACCGACCCTACTAAATACGATTATACCAATCCGTTGCTTATGTTAGCCGGTCTTGGTGTTGCCGCATTGATTATAGGTATTATCCTAAAGGCTGTAGACAAGAAGAAGGGTCTTGGTTTGGAAGCACCAAACATAACCGAATAAAGTAATTTGCAATTCTATAGGTTATAAAGATTGGGCCAATACGGTCCAATCTTTTTTGTTTCTTGTTAGTGTTATTGATAATGTTTGTTTTTATTAACCTGTAAATAGGTATATATAATTGCCTTGCATAACACGCAAAAACCGACTTGAAGGTTGTTTGTCTTACCAAATTATTGTATTTTTGCATCGTAATATTAATGTTTTAATTGTAAACGATACTGTAAAAGAATGAAGATCTACAATCAGCGAGAAGCACAGCAACGCATTAACGACCTTGCAAACGCTGACAAACCATTTGTTTTTGTCATTAGCTACAATATGCAACAAGCATATATAGAGGAGATTGAACACGTTGATGCTTCTGAAATGCTTTATGCTTTTCCTATGATAAACAATGTTCCAAACAACGAAGTTATAAATAATAAGCCTGTTGAATGGCATTTAAAAGTACCTAATAGAGCGAAGTATCAACGCAGTATTGAATATGTGAAGGCTAACCAACGTAATGGGAATTGCTATTTGGCAAACTTAACTTGCAAAATTCCTGTCCAAACAAATCTTACGATGCGAGATATATTCCTGCGTTCCACTGCCAAATACCGTTGTTGGATTAAAGATAAGTTCGTATGCTTTTCTCCAGAAATATTCGTCCGCATTGAAGGAGAAACCATTCATTCGTTTCCAATGAAAGGTACTATTGCTGCTAGTGTGCCCAATGCAGCCAATGTGTTAATGAACAATGCGAAGGAAGCTGCAGAACATGCAACTATTGTAGACTTGATACGAAACGATTTAAGCATTGTTGCCAACAAAGTAAGCGTAGAGAAGTATCGATACATCGACAAGCTAACCACGAATAAAGGCGATATCCTGCAAACAAGTTCCGAAATAGTGGGACAGCTTCTCCCATATTATCGTACGAACATAGGCGAAATGCTTTTTAACCTGCTGCCTGCTGGTTCAATTACAGGTGCACCAAAACCCATAACTACTCGTATAATTGCAGAAGCCGAACACTACGAGCGTGGTTTCTACACGGGGATAATGGGACATTGGGCGAATGGAAACCTTGATAGTGCTGTAATGATACGTTTTATTGATACCGATGGAAAGCAACTTTTCTACAAAGCAGGGGGGAGGAATTACAGCACAGAGCAACAACAACGATGAGTATAACGAGATAATAGAAAAGGTATATGTGCCAATTTATTGAGACAATGTGTGTGGAGCAGGGCAGAATAATAAATCTCGGCTACCATCTGACACGAGTAATGCGCACACGAAAACATTTTTGGAATGTGCAGACGCCAATCCCCGTAAACAGACTTTTAGCCATTGCAGCCACACAAACAGAAAGGGCAAAGCTACGTTTTGAATACGATGGCTACAATATATACAACCTTTCTTGTACACCTTATAATATAAAAAAGGTGGAAACACTTAGGTTAGTAATTAACGACGACATAGAGTACACATATAAAAATACCAATCGTTGTGTTCTTAACCAACTTAAATCGCAAGCAGATGGAGCAGACGAAATAATTATTGTGAAACGAAACCACATAACCGATACGTCTTATACCAATATTGCTCTTTTCGATGGAACACAATGGGTAACACCTTCAACGCCTTACTTAACGGTACCCGACGTGCCCAATTGATCGATGCAGGACGGTTGATAGAACAAGAAGTGTGTATAACCAACCTAAGTTCGTTTCAATCTATATCGCTTATCAATGCAATGATGGATCTAAACGAACTTGTATTGCCAATATCAAGCATTGTGGGTTAATGTAGAGTTTACTATCTTTTCCTATCTTATAAAATTACTTATATCTTGTTTCTTCCTCATCATTGTTATTGCATATAGATTTTTTCTTCTACCTTTGCACTTATCAATAATTCCACATTGTAAAACAATAAAACCATAGCGATACAGCTCATAGTGTTGTACATAATGGTTAAGAAGATTTATTGGAGTATTTAAAGCAATCAGATTAGTAGACTCTTTTTAAAGGCAACAAAAGCTTAAGAAACAAGCGGTACACTTAAAGTAAACTACATATATAAGAATATGATAAGATTAGTAAAACAAATAAAGCAGAACCTTTTTGATGGTTACGACAACGATTGTTGGGATAAAACATTCGTGGTTGGTGGTAAGGAAATAAGGTTACTTGATATATACAACAATCCGTTATGGAAGTTGAAAGATAGAATAAGTATAAACGACTTTAACACAGTGGTTGCTTCGGAAAACTTAAAGTCAGATAATATTGTTATTGATTCGTATAAAACGTCCAAAGGTTTAAGTACATATTATCTGTTCAATAATACTCTCCTCTATATATTCTCTTTTGTAGAATGGCAACCAACACGGTTTATCTTGAATATAGAAAGTATTTGGGAGATAGAGTAAAACCATTTTATTGCCCCTTTAGAATACAATACTTATAATTCATTTATTATAGCTTTCTCCGTATTCAATATTTGCCGATTTGCGCTTTAAAGAAAGAAGAGCAAATAAAAAGTTATACATTTACAATAATGAATAGGGCGATATAAGAAAGAAAGTTTACACACAAGATATTTTCTAATTCTATTGATATAATAAAAAAATCATAATTCTCATCAGAATAATTCTCTTTCAGATATTACGATATAAGCCTATAACAGTTGTTTTTTTGTGATATCTAATTTGCAACTGATAGATATCTGAGACGAATGCGATAGATATCTAAGACGAGCGTTACAGATATCTGAGATGAGAGTAGCAAAAAACTGACAGTTTTTCTAAATTTCTGAGGTGTTCTATTTGGTTTGTGAGTAAAAAAATAAACACTATAAATAATTTCTTCATCTATATTCTACAGGGCCTTTATAATACCTATACAATGCATTCAATCGAACTAAATATCTTGTATTTTGTCAGAACAATTCGCATATTGTAGATTCTACCTTATTGTGCAGCCAATCTCTTTGTGAACTTTTTGTTCGGACTATTTTTTTTATGTAAATTTGCACCTATACTTAAAAATGAAATGGTGATTACCATTCTTATCTTAAATATTTAAATTATGGCGTTGCAAAGCCCATCTATAATGATGAAACGAATACAATCGACACTTTTTGGAGTTCTAATGTGTGCAACATCGTTTGCCCAATATGTGCCACCAACGGTGAAAGATACAACCAGAGTAGGAATTCTTAACAATATCAACTATAAAGTAGAGATGCAAGGTAGCTTCTCTAATACTAAAACGCCTCTGTGGCTAAATGCTAATAAATACGGACTTAGTTCGCTTGAGAAAACAAATGGTTATATTCGTACTGCTGTTTATCGACCTTTGTCTGTAGACGATGGACACAAATGGGGGATAGGCTATGGAGTTGATGTAGCAGTTCCTTTAAATTACACCAGCAATTTTGTAGTTCAGCAAGCATACATAGAAGGGCGTTGGCTGCACGGTACACTTACTATTGGGGCAAAACAACAGCCAGTGCAATTAAAGAACAATAGTTTAAGCTCTGGTTCGCAAACCTTAGGCATTAATGCGCGCCCCGTCCCACAAGTTCGTATAGCATTGGCAGACTATTGGACGCTACCTTTTGCTAATGGTTGGTTGCACTTGAAGGGACATATTGCCTACGGGAAAATGACTGACGATAATTGGCAACACAACTTTACCAATCGGCAGAATAAATATGCCGACAATGTGCTCTATCATTCTAAAGCAGGCTATCTTAAATTAGGCAACGATGAGGTGTTCTGTCCTTGGTCGTTAGAGGTTGGTTTAGAAATGGCCTCACTGTTTGGTGGCACTGCCTATCGTCCTATTGCCGGTGGTGGAATGGAGACTTTAAAGGGCGAAACAGGATTGAAAGCTTTTTGGAAAGCCTTTCTGCCAGGAGGAGCAGATATTGGCGAAACCACTTATCAAAATGCAGAAGGCGACCAATTGGGGTCGTGGGTAGCACGCTTAAAATACGAAGGCGAAATGAATAGCTATTCTCTTTATGCCGATAAATTCTTTGAAGACCACTCTGGAATGTTCTTCCTCGACTACGATGGCTACGGTACTGGCAATGAATGGCAGCAAAAAAAGAAACGTCGCTATCTTACATACGGAATGAAAGACTGGTTGTTAGGATTCGAATATCATCGCCGTGCAGATAGTTGGTTGAATACCATAGTGTTAGAGTACATTTATTCAAAGTATCAAAGTGGACCAATCTATCACGACCATACACAAACCATTGCCGACCATATTGATGGAAACGACGACTATTACAACCATTACATTTATCCAGGCTATCAGCATTGGGGGCAGACTATGGGAAATCCACTCTATCGTTCGCCCATCTATAATAACAATGGAAAAAGAGAGTTTACCGATAATAGATTTGTAGCATACCATCTTGGACTAGCAGGTGCTCCAACCGAGTATGTTAATTGGCGAATGCTTGCCTCTTTGCAAAAAGGTTTAGGAACCTATACAGAACCTTATTCTAGAGAACGCCACAATGTTAGCATTTTAGCAGAAGTAGGCTATAAAGCGCATAGTATTTCTGCAACGTGGCTAAACGGAATAGATATAAAAGCAGCATACGGAATAGACTTTGGCTCTATTTTGAGGTGGTATTACTATGGTTTGTGCCAACTATAACCCACAGGAGTATTTAATTTCTAAATATATGAAAATAAAAAACATAAAACTAACCTTGTGGTCGTTCATAGTTATGCTTTGCTTTTCGGCTTGTACTCTAGAGAGCGACAGTAAGGCAGCAGGCGATTTGGCAGGAATATGGCATTGTGTCTATATAGATAAAGGTGCAGCAAGCGTAGAGCTGAAAGGCCAAAAAGTGTATTGGTCGTTTCAAGGAAATCTGTTATTGCTAGAAGATAAAGCAGGCAACCACAGTAGAATATTGTATCATTTTACAAAGAATGGTAACACCTTAGAACTGAAAGAACCTTACCGCTACGACCGTGAGAATGGCGATGAACTACTTACTACACCTTCTCTTTTAAGTTTCTATGGCATCGACACTTTGGCTATAACATTTACCATTCAGCAGTCAGAAAATACAATGGCACTTGTAAGCAACAATGTAACGTTGCACTTCAAGCGATTTTAATAAAAGCTTAGTCAGAGTTTAACTAATCTTCTTGAAAAGGCTGTTTGTTGTTGCGTTTAATAATAGGATTCAGCACGAATACATTGAGCAGAACAAAAAGTGTAATGTCTATCAAAATAATGATAGTAGGACTTATCCAACAGAACATTACTGTATTCAGAATAATAAATGCAATGGCAAGCGCTAAGATAGCTATTAATGCCTGGTGTTGCGTAAGTCCTGTTCGCATAAACTTGTGGTGAATGTGGTTTTTGTCTGGGTGAAATATACCATGTCCGTGCATTATTCTAACAATAATTACACGACAAACATCGAATATTGGTATAATGAGCAAGGTTATTGAGAAAAGAATAGAACCTTTTCGGTAAGCCATAACGTTTGGATTAACCATGCAGAACTTTACGAGCAATACACCAAGTATATAGCCTAACGTGAGTGAACCTGAGTCGCCCATAAATATTTTCCTATTCTTTTCTAACTTTCCAAAGATATTATAATAAAGAAAAGGTACCAAGACACCCATTAAGCCAGCTATCAATATGCAGTAAATCCACATTCCTTCTACGAGAAAACAATAAAAGAACCCCCCCAATGCTATAAACGATAAACTAGCAGAAAGTCCATCGATTCCATCAATCAGGTTAGTGGCATTCATAATAAATACCAATATAAATACAGTTAGCGGTGCTCCCACCCAAAAAGAAATGCTGTGTATGCCCATAAAGCCATACAAGTTGTTTATGAAGAGCCACGATATTGGAAGTAGAGATGACACAAAGATTTGTACAATAAACTTCTTTTTAGCTTTAACACCAAATATATCATCAATGAGTCCTGTAACATAGATAACGGCTAAACCCACTGCAAAATAAATGGTCCACGGACTAATTTCTATTTTTTTTCCGTTATAAGCAAACGACCATACAAGCAGCGCAACAATAGTAGCAGCAAGCATACTGGGTAGAAACGAAACTCCACCTAATCGTGGAATAGCTTGTTTGTGCACTTTTCGCGAATCAGGAATATCGTATAAGTTCCTGTTCTTACAGAAGTTCAAGATGCGAGGAATAAAGAAAAAACCGCACACAATGCTTAAGCTAAAAGCAATAAGGCTAACTATTATATAGATGTATATGCTCATGTTACTATAAAAACTCTTTACAGGTTTAATTACATAACACGTTTTTCCGTCTTTTATTGTCTATAATATAAAATTAATGGTAAAACATTAAAATATTTTTTAAGCTTGTGCGTTATAAGAACAATAACTGGAAAACAGTAAACTATAAGAATGAAGATTTCAATCATAACAGCTACATATAATAGCGAAGCAACTATTGCCGATACTATAAACTCTGTATTAAGTCAAGATTATTCTGATATAGAGTATTTGGTAATAGATGGAGGTTCGTCTGATGCAACTTTAGATATTGTGAAAGCCAACGCTTCGAGATTTGGTGGAAGACTTCGTTGGATATCTGAGAACGACCATGGAATATACGATGCTATGAATAAGGGTATAAGAATGGCTACAGGCGATATTGTTGGTATTCTTAATTCTGATGACTATTACACAAGTAACGATGTGTTGTCTACCTATGCAAATGCCTTTAAAACAAGTAAGGTTGATGCGGTTTATGGCGATATTCATTTTATACGCGATGGACAACCGCACAAAGTTGCCCGATACTATTCTTCTAAAATATTCCGTCCAACATTGTTAAGATTTGGCTTTATGCCTGCTCACCCTTCTTTCTATGTTCGGCGTTCTGTTTACGAACAAGCAGGAAACTATAGTCTTGACTATAAAATTGGGGCAGACTTTGAAATGATGGTACGTCTGTTTAAGAAACATCGCATAAGTTATAAATATATTCAGAAAGATATGGTAACAATGCGTATGGGTGGTGCGAGCACAAGTGGAGTAAGTAGTCATAAGCTATTGCTAAAAGAAGACGCGCGTGCTTGCAGAGAAAACCGTATCTATTCTAATACGTTTCTAATAGCCTTAAAATACTTTTATAAAATATTCGAATTTAAGTTTTAGAACTCCTATTAAAATTGATTTAATTCGATATAGTTGCTGTTGATAAGCTTTTATTCAGTTCTGTCTCCGTATAATTCTCTTATATGGTTCAATATTGGCTTAACATCTTTTGTCTGATTTCCTATTTTAATACTCCCATTATCAATACCTACTAAAACCTGATAAGGTGAGAACAATGTTCCTTTTTTAAATGGGTCTAAGCCTAAATCAAGAAGTTTAATGATATTTGGAGTATAATCGATATCGTGTGCTAAAGCATATCCAAGCAAAGGAGGCTCAACCTGAATATTGATATTGGGATTGGACAATAGATAATTGAACATTTCATAGTTCTTAGAAGTAATGCAGTAATGGAGTGCAACATGCCCATTTATATCCGGTTTGTTTATATCTGCACCTAATTCTATTAGTCGTTTTGCATACCCATTTGCAAAAGGAAAGTCAACCATTACATTACTATAGTTGATAATACATTCTAAAAAGGCGCTCGTTCCTCTTTCGCTAACAGCATCAATTCCACCATGATTATTTAAGTAAGAAAGAAAATCTTCAAAGCTAACTCCATCACTAAACAGAGTGAAAATATCGATTACCTTGAAATCACTTTTTTTATTTATCTTATTTGTTTTCATAATAGCCCATAATATATTTAGCGCTTACAGAAGGCTAATACTTTTTCTTCAAACAACTTGTAGTCAGAATAGAAATCTTTAAGAAGTTTTTTTCTGTTTTCTTCATATTCTTCTTTATCAAAGGAATTGAGATATTCCTTTATATTTTCCGCCAGATTGGTTGTATTGCTTATAGCAAGTCCTAATTTATAGTCTTTAGTATATTTGCCTTGAATGGTGTCAGCGGTTGTTATCATTGGTTTTCGGAAATATAGAATTATAGAAACGGTTTGATAATGCTGTATCGTGCGACAGCTTGCGAGGATAGAAAATATTCATCATCGTGCTTCTCTGTATAATCGAAGCCTCATCTTTCTTATCGTAATAACCAGAGAATACAACGTGTTTATAATTTCCTTCTTTGGCAAATTCTTCCAATCGCGGAGCATCAATACCTCTGCCAACAAACGAAACAATGAAGTCTTCTTCGTTGCCTAATGCTGAAATTATAGCCGCATTCTGTTCGTAATCCCTAATTCCGCCAATTGTTAGAACATTAATTTGCTTAGAGCTGATGGAGTACGATAAATCGTTATCATCAATAGCTTGCTTCAATATATTTATATCAAAGTTATGACTTAATACAGACTCACAGACATTGGGTAGGCATTTTATAAAACCTGGAGACGAAACAATATGTAAAGCTGCCAATCTCATAAGTCCCTCGTATATACCTTTGAAATTCTGTTCAATAGATAAATCGCGATAATCTAGTATAAATTCATTCTTATAGTGCTTCTTTAAGAACGACTTTAAGAAGATTGCTACTTGAGGACCAAAAACGATTAGCTTGTCGTATTGCTCCTTTTTGATAGTCTTACGCAAAAACCTTGAATAGTCCCAATAGTATAATAGCTTGGCAATTTTATTTGACTTGTCGTCTATCTTGCGTGTATATCTGTATGCAGCTTCTTCTTTGAGTCCTCTTTTGTCGGGGTATATGATGTCGTATTGAATATTGTTCTTGTCCAATACGTCAGTATATATCTTGACGTAAGGACAAAAATAAATGTTAGTTGGTAACAGTAGTCCAAGCTTCATAATAAATTCTATTTATATACTTAACAAGATATTGACGATTCTTTCACAGGCTTTCCCGTCTCCATAAGGATTAATAGCCTTTGCCATTTGCTGATAGTGAGCATTGTCTGTTAATAGTTTACTAACGTTGCTAACAATTTTTTCCTTATCAGTTCCAACAAGAATGACGGTTCCTGCCTCAACGGCTTCGGGGCGTTCGGTAGTATCTCGCATTACCAACACTGGCTTTTTAAGGCTCGGAGCTTCTTCTTGTATTCCGCCACTGTCTGTTAAACAATGTCAGCCTTCTCCATCATATATATGAAGCTAAGGTATTCCAATGGTTCTATAAAGAACATATTGGAGAAGTGCAACAAGTCGTTGCCCAATACCTCGTGTATAGATTTGCGCACATTGGGGTTAAGGTGCATAGGATATACGAAGTCTACATCAGAGAACTGAGTTGAAAGTTCTTGAATAGCTTGTGAGATATGAATGAAGCCATCGCCAAGATTTTCGCGTCGATGCCCAGTTATTAAAACCATACGTCTGTTGCCTTGCAGTCTGTCAATGTCGTAGCCAAAAGTTTTTATTTCGTCTTTTAGTTCAATGTTTAACTGTTCATCAGACTTTATTTTATTAACTACCCAATACAAACTATCAATAACAGTATTTCCAGTAATATGGATTGTTTCTTCGTTTACTCCTTCATTTATCAAGTTAGTAGAACTTGTTGAAGTAGGGGAGAAGTTATAGTTTGAAATTCTACCTATTAACTGACGGTTTATTTCTTCAGGCCAAGGACTATATATATTATATGTGCGCAATCCTGCTTCAACATGTCCAACAGGTATTTGTTGATAGTATGCAGCTAAAGCAGCAGCCATAGAAGTAGTGGTATCGCCGTGAACCAATACAATATCGGGTTGAGTTTGTTTAAAGATATCTCGTAATCCCAATAAAACTTTACTTGTAATATCGTATAAGTCTTGACCTTTTTTCATAATATTCAGGTCATAATCGGGTTTTATTTTAAATATCGATAAAACTTGATCAAGCATTTCACGATGCTGCCCGGTTACACATACTATTGTTTTAACCTTATCACGATGTTTGTTTAGTTCTAAGATAAGCGGTGCCATCTTTATGGCTTCTGGACGTGTCCCAAATGTCAGAAGTATTTTTTTCATAATATATTTTCCTTTATAGCATTTAAATAAGCATGACCATACTTTAAGTCTGGCTCAACATAATTACCTTCTCCCCATTCATTCCAAGATTTCAAGAATAGAATTTTATGTTCTTGTGGTTTGGTATCTATTATATTTAAAGCTTGTTCGATATGTTTTTTGAAATTCTCTGGTGTTGAATTTACATATATACCTTCGCTATTTCCTGCGCGTGGTGTTCTGTCCCAGCCAGGTATAATCATAGGATAAACATTGTCCCATTTATCTTCAGGAGCAAAGAAATTGCTTACAACTTTTGAATAATCTAATTTAAGCGATGGCAAGAATGGAAGTTTTTTATGTAAAACTTGTTTAGCTATACGCATCGTTTTGCCTTGATAGCACATTTCTCCTCTCGATTTACCGTAAGAATTGATACCATCAAACCCTAAGGCAAGAATATTGTTATATACTTCCTTGCTATTCTTTAAATTAGGAATGACACGAGCTAAAGTTCCATCAGTATTGCGTTTAATAGTTGAAGTATTAGCTATTTGAGCAATAAAATAGACTCCAGGTAATCCATTTTCTTTTGCCAGCTTTCTCCATATCTCCATAAAGATACTTACCTCTTTAAAATGGTAAGGATCATATATTACGAAAATAGGTTTCCCATCTATTGTAATATATCTCTTGTCTTTAAAAGCTGGAAGTACATAATTAAAATGTTTAGTATAATCTTCTTCTCCACCATATTTCATCGGAGCAATTACTGTGTTTTTTCCATCTTTCTGCCAGGTTTTTGTTGTCCATTCATGGTTTGCCCAGCAAAGGCAGAAAGGAAAGTCAGGCTTACCCAATTCCAATACTTCTTGAAAAGGACGCTGAAGTAGTAATCTGCCATTTCCCATCCAATAATGGTAATAGCAAAAGCCTTCAATGCCACATTCTCTTGCTAATGCTGCTTGTTGTTCTCTGACTTCGGGCAGACGTAAATCGTAGAAACCAAGGTCAGCAGGAATATGTGGTTGATAATGTCCTCTGAATTGTGGTTTTGCTTTTGCAACATTTGTCCATTCAGTAAAACCTTTACCCCATACCTCGTCATTTTCAGGAATAGGATGAAACTGTGGTAAATAATATGCTATAACTCTTGCTTTCATTATTTATTTTGTTTTTTAAGAGGAAATTTCTCGAGTAATGCTTCGTGATATTTTAAGTAATAATAAAGTAAAGCGAGCACAATAATGTTTAAGTTTCTTGTGTCTGAGTACGAAAACAGATACATTCCCCCTTGCGCACTTATACAGACAGTGAAATATAAAAGTAATAGTTGGTGCAGTTTTATCTTATTATTATTTGTCTTGTTTCTCTGAAAAGAATAGATAACGAAGAAGTTGAAAACTATAAATATTATTACTGCGAAGAAAGGACCAAAGTCAATGGTGAAGTCGCCTACAAATGTAGAAAAGACTTCATCGTTTATTTTTAGCTTTGAATAGATCTCTCGACGTTCAACATAATTCATAGAAGTTTTGGAATCTACTAATCTTTTAAACAGATTTAAAGTTCTATCACCATATCTAATTCCGTTATCATCTAAAGCATGGTTGTTGAAGTATATATTGCCTTGTCCAATATACCAATTGATAAAGGTTGCAACTCCAGCTTTTTCAGAACCAAAGCGACTGATAGTAATAGCTGCTACAGGTAATGTGATTATAACGATAAAAACAATTCCTATTTTCTTAATAACCGTATTGAGTTTTGGAGAAAGGTATTGTTTAAATAAAAAGTATCCGCAGATGATAGTTAAGAAAGCTAAGGCAACTCCACTTCTTTGTCCACGCATGATAGGCATAATCAAATTTATAACATTCGCAAAGAGGAGACCATAAATAATTTTATAGTTTTTCTTGCTCATAGTCATAAAGTAAAACAATAAGAAAATGCCGATATCAGAAAAAGAATTAAAGAGAATAGCTGGTAAATTACGAATGGCTCCACCTACATTTGAGGCATTGTCAATTTGCTCCATATAGGCTTTCTTTCCTGCTTCAGCATCTGTAAATATAGACATTAAGCCATTGCGGAAATCAGACACAATACCAGGTAAATTCAAAATAGCTACGACTATAATAATGAAAGCAATTATTCGTAAGATATTTGTTTTTGGGTAATCTATTCTATCGGTAGGATTGGCATGTTGATAGATAGCAGGTGTTAATGCTATCATCATCATCGTGTATAAATATAAATAAGGGAAGAGCGTTAATGGTTCATAGTTTGTAAGTTGTGGAATAGAATCATCGTTAATGGTCATAATTGAGAAGACCGCATAGATAATATACATAACAATGATGAAGCTACCAGCATCAAAATTCTTATTTTTATGTTGATACCAAATCAAAGTTATTACCCATAGTAATATGAGAAATGCAGATAGTATATAATTACTTTCAATTACCGACATATGCGTTTTTGCTATAAATGAATTAACATAATTATAGATAATCTTCTTTTCTGTTTTTGTTCGTTCCTATCAATAATGCAGATACAATAAAGAAAAATTGGTGAATATAGGAAAACAATAATTACTCGTAAGGTATTATGTTCGATATTCTGATGTAGTAAACAACTACTCACAATCCCTAAAGGTAAGTATAAGAACTCCAGGGATAACTAACGATTTTAGATAAGAACTTATAGAAAATTGTTGATAATATTCATGTAGACAAAATAGTCTTACTATGTGTGCAAGTATTGATACGACAATCATAGAAATAAGGGCAAAATAAGATGGTAGATGTAATGTAAAGCAAACATACGAAATTGGTAAGCATAAAAGTGTAATACTCTCAACTTTTAAATGATATGCTTTAACTTTCCCAGTTGCTTGAATAATTGCAGTAATCGGATTATTCATCGATAAACACACAATGTAAATAATAATAAGGCGAGAAAAAATTATAAAATTCTCATTTGTGATACCCAACCACCAATTTAATATATTTGGCATTTCTATGATGATTGGTATACCAATAGCAAAAAGGGCATAGAGTATAAGTTTGTTTCCAACAGAAAAGAGTTTGTTAAGGTAGATGAAATTATCTTCTGCATAAGCTTTTATCATTGCTGGACGTAAAGGAATAATAATACTATTACATAATGCTCCAAACGCATTATTGATTTGTAAAGCTACACCAAAAGCAGCATTTATAGTTGCTCCAAAAAATATATTCAGTAAAATAATATTTCCTTGTTGCATTCCAATATTAGCAACATTGCCAAAGAGTGTCCAACCAGAAAAAGAAAGTAATTCTTTATATAACTTTCGGTCTGTTGTTTTCCGATAATGACATTCTTTATAATGCGCTTTTCCATATAATATGTATATTATGAAGATAATGAAACTGCTAATCAACAAGCACATTCCATAAAAAGAAAGGTTATCTATCATAAACATTCCAATTAGTATGGCTGCACCTAATCTGAGTAAACATTCGATGGTAGATACAATAGCATAGACGCCTATATCTTCGTGAGCAAAGATAGCTGCAGTATATGGAATTTGAAACAAGGAAAAAATAAAAGTAAATATGGTAAATTGATATAAACACATAACAGCTGTCATTCTTGCAGCTGGAATTACTAATTGAGTATTAACGAACCACAATCCAATCGTCTCAAATAGTAGGATAATAAGAATAGAAAGTATTGCAATGATGTTAATACACGAAGAATAAATCTCTGTTTGTTTTTGAATATCGTTTTTCCCAATATAAAAAGAGAAAAATCTTTGAACTGAAAGTGAAAGTACACCTGTTAAAAAAGAAGCAACTGTTACTACACCTGCTATCGTGTTGAAAATTCCATAATCTTCAACTCCTAACCCTTTGATGATAACACGTACAATATAAAGGTTTAGAAATGTAATAACCAACATACGAATAAACAAAAATAGTGTGTTCGATGCTATATTTTTGGTTTTTGCTGATTCTTTTATATCGGGCATATTAAAGTTAATGCAGTATATCCCTTATTACGTAAACTGACAAAATAATAAACGCAGATATAAACATTTCGAGCACAAATAACATTCTTTTAGGTCCCGAAGGCTTTACAGGAACTTCTGCTCCTTGGATAGTTGTAAAGACTGGAGTACGTTCTTGTAACTTTGCATCAGCAGCCTTAAGTTGTGCAACAAGAGTAGTATAGGTGTTATATTTTAGTTGCATATCGTTCTCTAAGTCATTTTGTTTAAGTTTTACACTTTCCAATACAACATCCATATCAGCATCACTGATTTTCCCATATTCTTTACGAACCTTTTCGTAGTCGCGTTTAGCCTGATTTACTAAACTTTGGTAATGGTCTACATCGTTTCTTAATTTTCTTGTTCTATATTCGATAATATATTTTTGTAGCTGTGTCCTAGTTGCATCGGCAAGCATTTTTGCTACCATAGGGTCTTGTGCTACGGTTGCAATACTTATGATACCAGTTTTCTTATCGGTACTAATTTTAATATTATCTCTCATTCCATTCACAAGATCGTTGTCCGTCTTTGAAAGTTGGTACGGATTAAATTTCTCAGGAGCAAAATTATTAGTATTTTTAGGTGCTAATTTTTTAAGCATCCATATATAAGTTTTTTGCCACCAAGTTATTTTTGTATGATATTTAAGATAATTATAATAATCGGTATTGACCTTTTTGTCAATGGTTTGCACATTAACCTTAAATAATGCAGTTGCAAAACCATTATCTTTCATCAAGTCTGGATACAACAACGGAGAAATAGCATCGGAACTTTTCCCTGTTGGTAAATCGAAACCAAACGAAGAGGCTATATCTCCTAAAGAACCAACATCCATAGATGGACTTGCTTCTGGTGCCATAGCTGTTTCGCTTGTGTATGTTCTTGGTACACAAAGAATGATATAAGATGATAATGCAATAACAATTGGCAATATTATAAAGAATAATTTCTTATGCTCTCTGATTTTCTTAAATACCAATCGTAAATCTATTTGTTTTACATTCTCTTCGTTTTCCATTAATTCAATATTTTAAATATATGGTAGTTGTTAAAACAGAGCGATTTATTATTTCAAAATATTAGCAAGTGTTGCAAGCACGGCTGCCATACTTGATGTGCTTGAGCCGATGGTCATAAGTTCTGCAAGGCTCATTCTTGCACGAGACTTACTTGGGACAATAATTTCACATCCTGGTCGTACCTTTGCGTTGTGTCCAACTTTTGCAAGTGTACCATTCATATATAATATGTAAGTACGGCTTTTCTTTGCATCAGATGAAAAACCACCAGCTTGGTCTATATAATAAGCTACGTTTTTGCCATCGCGGTAGCTTACAGTATTCGGATACATTACTGCTCCATTTATTTTTACTGTACCATTATATTGTGGAATAATAATACGATCTCCTTCACGAAGAATTAAGTCAGCGTCGCTTCCAGGAGCGGCTAGAGCTTTATCCAATTCTATACCCACAGGATAAGTTTCAGGTATTTGGAACTTCTTCATTAGCGAATCTTGTGTTTGCTGTGAAGCTTGCAAAATACCTGCTGCATTTGAACTTTTAGCTGCAAGGTCGAGGAAACTCTTATTTTCTTGTTCCATCTGCATTTTGTAAACAGCTTCCATACGCATTTTTTCAATCTTATTTGGTCTGCGTTCCAATCTAGCTCCTTGAATATAAGCTAAATTAGTTGCTCCACCAGCAGCTTTAAATATATCGGTTAAACGCGTATTACGTCCTGTAAGCGAATAGCTTCCTTCAAACAATACTTCTCCCTCAATACTTACATTCTGTTGTTTTGTTGTACCAGGACTTTTACGTACAAATACTTGGTCGAAAGGTGCGAGAATAAATCCAGGCTGACCATCTATAACAAAACCATCTTTCAAACTAAAGGTAAAACTTTGTGCTATAATAGAGTCAGAAGTTGTTGCTTGCGGGTTTACAATTCTTCGTGATACATCTACTCTTACTGTAGATGCTGTTTGTTTTAATCCACCAGCTTGTAGAATAAAATCTTCAAGAGTTTCGTTGTCGGCATATTTATATCTCCCTGGATATTGAACTTCTCCATGAATAGTTAGGATTCGTTCTTCTTGAACATCTGTTCTTGTAGGAACAAACAGAACGTCTTCGTTTTGTAGAGGAATGTCTGCAACTTTGCCAAGTAAAATTCCCTCTACATCTACAGAAATTACTTCCAAAGTACGGTCAGCTTTCATACGGTGCATAACCGCATGAGGTCCGAAAGCAACCTCTGTTAAACCTTCTGCAGCTTCAACCAAATCGCGTACAGTATTTATTTGTCCACCTACTTCATACATACCAGGTCGGAATACGGCTCCTTTTATTTCTACCATATTTTCATAGCGTGGAATAACTGAATCTACACTTACCGAGTCTTCATCGGCAAGTTTAAAACGGTTCATATCAAACTCGCTTACATTATATATCGAATATTGGCGTCCCGTTTTTCTTCTTACGCGAACAGATTTAGTATAAGCATCTCCAGCAAAACCACCTGCGTAATTAATGAGTGCCCCTAAGTTTTCGTTACGTTTCATTTCGTAATACATAGGGCGTTTTACTTTACCACTGATATTAACAAGAACTTCGTAGGCATCTACAGCAATTACATCGTTATCAGCCAATCGAACATTTCCTGTTAATTTCCACGTTTTAGGAAGTCGTATATATCCACGGTGCTTATAAGTCGTCCCTGTCTATAAACTTTAATATTACGAAGCGTACCAAGGTCAGTAATACCTCCTGCCATATATAAAGCATTGAAAACAGTGGTAAATGCAGACAGTGTATAAGTTCCGGGTGCTTTTACTTCGCCTACCACATTCACTAAAATAGTGTGTGTTTGTCCAACTGATAGTCTTATTTTCGAGTTACTATAACGTTTTCCCAATTTAGCCCTAATTCTATCATTAGCTTGTTTTACAGTGAGTCCACTTACTTGAATAGGTCCGAATCCTTCTATAGTAACATTTCCATCGGGAGCAACAGTGGTATCATACGATTTTTGTGATGCTCCATAAATATCAATAAATACAGCATCTCCAGGTCCTAATCGATAGTTTGCAGGGAGTGCCATATTCATATTAGGTTCAAATGATAGATTTCTATTGTTGAATATATCACGCCCCCAAACTTTCTTCTTTTTCTTTTTTAGTTGCTTTAAAAGGTTTTTATACATCGTAGCTGTATCTTGTGGCAACCAATCGTCCATTTCATCTCTCATTAAGAGATAATCTTTGTCGTCCTCATCATAAGTGTTTTGGTGGTTAGTCTCAGCATCTAATCTTTTATCTGAATATTTTCTTGCTTCGTTTTCCGAATCTTCATAGTCTTGCATTGTTTTTTCTGCAATCTTCTTCTTGTCAAGTCCGGGACGTGTTTGTCCATTATTCTTTCTACTTCTATCGTTATTTCCATCTTTACTTGATACATTTCCTAACGAAGAATTACCTTTCTTCATCTTCTCGTATGTGTCTCTCACTCTTCTTATTTGAGAGATATCTACACCATTCTGCATCAACTTTGTTACTATTTGTGCTTGTGATGTTCCTTTATTATGTTCTTTCACAATGAATTCCATTACTTGTGAATCGGACATATTCGATTGTGCATAGGTATTTAATGCGCTTAGCATTATGAAGAATAAAAGGACGTATCTTTTCATATCTTATTTAAAATTTATTTCCACTAATGATATTTACGAATGTTTTGATAATTATTTTGAAGTCTAGCCAAAGAGAACGCCTTTCGAAATAACTTATATCCATCTGAAGACGTTTCAGCATTTTTTCCATTGTGTCAGTATATCCATTATATAATGTAGCCTCGGATGTTAATCCCGGTCGCATATTATAGATAACAGTGTAGAGGTCTGTATGCTCCATAATTTTGTCTATAAAATATTTACGTTCCGGTCTTGGTCCTACTAACGACATATCGCCCACCAATACGTTCCATAATTGTGGTAATTCATCAAGGTGGTGTTCACGAAGGAATTTCTCAAATGGGGTAGAGCTTTTGCAACTTGTTTTTGCAATTAGTTGTGGCGTATTTTTTTCAGTCTTCTTACTAATTGTGCGGAATTTGAGAATTACGAAAGGTTTCCCTTTATATCCTATGCGTATTTGACGAAAGAATATAGGACCATTCCCTTGAAACTTCATCAACACAGAAATAATTATGAATAAGGGAGAAAGCAATATTAATCCCAAAGCAGACATAACAAAATCTAAGGTTCTTTTTATACCTCGTTGTATGCTACCCATGGCATCGGTTTGTGTTGCTTTACTCATTGTTATTCGATTCTTATTTCAGTCTTATTCAAAGTTTTCTGAAGACTCATTTCTTAAATGAGTGTATCAGATGTAAATGGCTATAATTTAAGACGCCACTTAATATAAACTCTGTTTTCCAAAATTTGTTGCAAAGATAATGTTTTTTTCTTAAATACTTTTGTTTTTTGTGTATCTTTGCATAAGAAAAGATTCAACATTGCGTAAAATAATCCACATAGATATGGATGCCTTTTTTGCTTCTGTAGAGCAAAGAGATAATCCAAAATTAAAAGGTTTACCTTTGGTAGTATGCCGCGATTTACCTCGTAGTGTCGTAACTACAGCGAGTTATGAGGCTAGAAAATATGGTATACATTCGGCAATGTCATTAGCTCAGGCTAAGAATCGTTGTCCTAATCTCGTTATTGTTGAGCCTCATTTTCAAAAATATAAAGAGGTCTCACAACAAATTCATTACATTTTTCATAAATATACTGATTTGGTTGAACCAATTTCGTTAGATGAGGCTTTCCTTGATGTAACTTATAATAAATATGGTATAGACTTAGCTGTCGATTTAGCTAAAAGAATAAAGGAAGATATATACCGCGAAACTAATTTAACAGCTTCTGCAGGTATCAGTTATAATAAATTATTAGCAAAAATAGCTTCCGATTATCGTAAACCTGATGGTATTTTTTCAATTCACCCCGATAACGCATTAAGTTTCATAGGTGATTTACCTATTGCTAAATTTTGGGGAGTTGGTCCTAAAACTGCGCAAACAATGTATAAAATGGGAATTTATAAAGGCGAACAATTACGTAAAGTCTCACTTATACATTTAACACAAGTTTTTGGTAAAATGGGTTCCATATTTTTTAACTTTGCTCGTGGAAAAGATAATCGTCCTGTTGAAGCTTTTCATGAACGCAAGTCGGTAGGGTGTGAAGAAACTTATTTGGAAAATCTTAATAAAGAATCTCAAGTAGTAATAGCATTATATCATCTCGTTATAGAATTAGTTGTGCGCATAGATAAAGCTAAATTTGAGGGACGTACATTGTCGTTAAAAATAAAGTGGGATACTAAAAATCAAGTGTCAAGAAGTATCACGACAGGTAAGTTGTTGAAAACAAAAAAAGATATTCTCCCATTGGCTAAATATCTTTTACGACAAACTGAATATCGTCATCGCACCATTCGTCTACTTGGTCTTTCTGTAAGTGGCGATGCTTCGCATAAGTGGGAAGAAGGCTTTTTAGATTTCAAAGAATAGTTCTTCTCCTAATTAACTGGAACAACTGCTATTCTTGCGTTGTTTCACACCAGTTTAATACTCTATCATCGTATAATCTCACTGTTATCGTTCTTTTGGTGTTTTAGCTATGGACTTTGTATCCTACATTTTATTTTTATAAATGGTGTATGTCTTAACTTTAATTTATCGTATATAAATAGTGCTTGTTCTGAAGGAGGACCACATAGCCATATTTGTACGATATCTCTTTATCAAGTTTAATGGGAAAATAATTTCGTCTGTTAAACTTAGGATAAAACTTGTGTACAAAACTTGTTGTTCTGCAATAAATCATAATACAGAACAACCGTCATCATTAAGTTTCTAGCTCTTTGATAGCGGTTGTTCTTGTTAATAGATATAAAGTAACTCCTTTTATCTATTGTGTTTGTGAAGAAGTCTACTTTATAAAAGTTTTATTTCATAACTTTCTTTACTTTACCATTGCTCATACGAAGTATATTCACGCCATTTTGCATTTTAGATAGTTTTTTACCGTCGAGCGAATAGATACCTACAATAGTTGTGTCTGTGTTATCTATAGATTTATTTATACCATCGACAGTTTTCTTAGTGAAGTATCCTGTTTCAGGATTAGCCATTTTCACGTCTACTTTATTTCATCGTAAGCAACAGCACCTTTCAACTTTGAACAATAACTAAACATACTTGTAGATTCTGCACATTCCCAAGCGTAGTTGCAATAAATAGTCTTCATTTCTTCGCAAGCAAAGAACATTGACCCCATATCGGTTACTTTCTCTAACTTAAAGCTTGAAAGATTGAGCGAAGTAAGTGCATCGCACGAAAAGAACATAGTGTTTGTGTTGGTTACATTCTCTGTATTGAAATGAGAAAGATCGAGAGAAGTAATTTTTCTACAACCAGAGAACATACCACGCATATTTGTTACCTTTTCTGTATTGAACTTAGATACATCTATCTTTTCCATTTCGAGGCAATATTTAAACATTGCACCCATATCGGTTACATTCTCTGTATTGAAACCAGAAAGATCGAGTGTTGGAAGTGAAGAACAATAGAAGAACATAAACGACATATTTTTTACATTCTTTGTATCAAAGCTCGATATCTTTAACGATTTCAGTGCTTTGCAATATGCAAACATACTATACATATCGGTTACATTTTCTGTATCGAAATGAGAAAGATCGAGAGAAGGTAATGCTTCACAATTGAAGAACATTCCATACATATCGGTAACTTTGGCAGTATTAAAGTTAGATATATTGAGCGAAGTTAAAGCGGAACAACCAGAAAACATACCTTTCATAGTAGTTACTTCTGGAGTATTGAAATTTGAAAGATCAAGCGAGGTAAGAGCTTTGCTATTTGCAAACATACCATACATACTAGTAACTTTTTCTGTGTTAAAGTTAGGAACTTTAGTTCTGCAAGTACAGTACAAGCAGAGAACATAGAAGTCATATCGGTTACGTTTATTGTATTAAAATTCGAAAGGTCTAAAGCTGTTAGTTCTGAACAGTTTGCAAACATACCATTCATATCGGTAACATTTGCTGTATTGAAGCCTGATAAATTAAGATTAGTAAGAGCTGTACAACTAGCAAACATTCCGTTCATTGTTGTTACATTTTCCGTATTGAATTTAGATACATCTAAAGAAGTAAGTCCGCTACAACCAGAGAACATTCCTTTCATATTTGTAACTTTCGCTGTGTTGAATCCTGAAAGATTAAGTGATGTAATACCTTTACAATAAAAGAACATAACACCCATATCTGTTACATTCTCTGTATTAAACTTAGAAAGATCGAGCGAAGTTAATCCAGTACAGCAAAAGAACATAGCTCGCATATCTTTAACTTTTGCAGTATTAAAATTAGAAAGATTGAGTGAAGTTAATCCGGCGCAGAAATTAAACATAGAGTTCATATCTGTAACATTCTTTGTATCGAATGTAGAGAGATTAAGCGAAGTTAGCGAAGCACATTCTGAGAACATAGAATTCATATCGGTAACTTTCTCTGTGTTAAAGTGTGAAAGATCAACAGAAGGTAAAGCATCGCAATGATAAAACATGTGCGACATATTGGTTACATCAGTTGTGTTTAAGTTTTCAATTCCTTTCAACTCTTTTAATACAGTATACTGAGCAAACCAATAATCGGTGCTTATAGGACGAAAATCTTTAAACGATTCATCGAAAACAACCTTTGTAGTTGTTTTCTCTCCATCTTGCGAATTACCAGACCAAGCTGGTATTTCGAGCCCACTTTCTGTTTTTTGCTTTTCGTTAATGCTATAAACAATTCCTTTTCTACTACTTTTCTGGTTGTCGTAATAGAAAGTCATAACCTTTTCGTTTAGGTTTTTCTCTACGTAAGCTTCTTTACTTTGTGCGTACAACTGTTGCGGTAAAGCAAAAAGTGCAGTAGACAGTAAACTAAAAACTGCACAAGTAGTTTTTAATAGTTTGTTTTTCATTGATTTTCAATATCTCTCCTTAACTCTCTATTAGAGAGAACGTCTTACAGAGACTGGGACGTTAGGGTTATTAATATTACTTTTTTCTTAAATATCTACGATATAAAAACGTAAGCCTTATCCTCAACCCTAATAATAGAGTTTTGGATAGAAACTTTTAAATTACATAAAGGATAACTTTAAAAACAAATTATTCACATCTATACTCTCATTCATTATAATGAATGAAACATAGTGTAACTTTTTCGTTCTTCTCTTCATTATTCTTATATATGGTTTAGGACGATAGTTTATTATACGATTGCAAATATAAGGTTTTTCCTCTTAAATTTACAAAAGAAATAATAAGAAAAGGTTTAAGTTTCATCTAATGAAAAAAACAGACGATGTCTATATTTATAACAACATCGTCTGTTTTCTTATACATTATTATATTATAATTGTATTATAGATATCTCGGAAAAAAATAACCATTAATAAGACTTATTTATGTTATAGAGAAATAAAAAAATGATTATAGTTTTATTTTCTTTTTCTTGCCTACACTTTCGTTACTCATTCTGTCGAGTGCTGTAACTACATAAGTATATTTTGTATCTCCTCCATTATAATTCAACCGAAGTGCAGTTTGATATGTAATAGCTACAATCTTCATTGGATTATCTAAATCTATTTCTTCGTCAGGGCTAAATTTATAAACAACATATTTATAAGCTTCGTTTTCCCAACCTTTTCCTTTTGGAGCTTTCCAATGTAATAAACACCCATCGTCTGACCAACTTACTTTTAATGCTCGTGGTTTTTTGGGAGCTTTATTATCTATAAATGGCATTAAAGGTTGCAAAGCAGGATAACGCCAATAATTGCTTTGTAATAGTTTGGCATAATTACCAGGATTATTTACTACAGCAGCCGCATACCATAAAACTGTTCCTTGAACATTTGAAGATTGTTCGTGTAATTTATGTTTTGCAGGTAATTGATGAGAATTTGGATTCTGTGGATCGGCAGCTTTTACTGTACGTAAAACATCTTCGCCTATATATAAAGGACGATTTGATGCATAACGATTCCACCATGTAATAAGTTCTTTATAATCGGCAGCTTTATTTCCTATTTCCCAATAAATTTGTGGTACACAATAGTCTATCCAGCCATTATTTACCCATTTTAAAACATCAGCATAAAGGTCGTCATAGTTTTGTAGTCCGTTTGTTTTGCTTCCAATATTGGGTGCACTTTTTTCATTTCTATATATTCCAAATGGCGATACTCCAAATTTTACCCATGGTTTAACTTTATGAATAGTTTCTCCAAGTTGTTTTATAAATATATCAACATTGTCGCGACGCCAATCTTGAATACGACCAAATCCTCCTCCATATAAACTAAATTCTTTTAAATCTGGAATGCGTTGTCCTGCTGCTGGATAAGGGTAGAAATAATCGTCAATGTGCAAACCATCTACATCATAACGTTGTAATATGTCTGTTACTATATTGCAGATATAATCTCGATTTTCGGGAATACCTGGATTAAGAATTTTTAGACCATCATAATCGAAAACTCGTTCTGGGTGTTGTATTGCTATATGATTAGAAGCAAGTTGTGTAGTTCCTTTTGTTTTTGCCCGAAAAGGATTTATCCATGCATGAAGTTCCATTCCACGTTTATGGCATTGTTCTATCATCCATTGTAAAGGATCCCAATAAGGAGATGGGGCACTGCCTTGTTTTCCTGTTAAAAATTTACTCCATGGTTCGTATTTGCTGGGATAAAGTGCATCGCATTCGGCACGAATTTGGAAAATGATTGCATTTACTCCCACCTGTTGCAATTTATCGAGTTGGTAAATAAGTGTCCGTTGCATTTGTTCGCTCCCAAGATTTTGGAACTGACCATTAACACATTGAATCCATGCCCCTCTAAATTGACGTTTTTTAGGGAGACTCGCAGAAAAAGAATAACTACTTACAAATAGTAGGAACAGAATTAAAACTGTTTTTGCAAATTGCGAACAACGTAATTTCATTATAAATTTTATAGATTAAATTTAAATGGATTAATAAATTCTTTTTATTATTAATTTGGATAGAGTTTAACTACCTCTTCTGTGCGGCATTACGAAAAATATTGTTTATGGAAATATCGTTCAGCTTTTTAATACTTCTGCTAATTTTATAGCAGAAATTACACGAAGCATCTTTAAATGATAAGTTTTTTTCTATCTGTTTTATTTGTATATGTAAATTGTCTATCTGAAGAATAATATTTTTAGCCTTCGCATTATTTTTGTAGATTGCTATCTTGCAATTTGTGCAATTTTTTTATGTAGCAAACGTTGTTTATTTATCATTTCATCGTAGATAGGTAGCAATTTTGCTGACTCTTGTTCTGTTAAATTAGCTGAAGTTACAATATATTGATGTATCTCCATTCTAAACTTATTAGGATCGAATTTACGTTGTGCAGACAAATTGATTGCACTAATAAATACTATAATAGATATTAATATTCTTCTCATTATCAAAAATGTTATATGTATTTGTTCTATCAATTAATTGTCTGCTAAATATGAATAAACATCATCTTTATCGAGCATCATATATTCTGTTACATCGTCTAAATATTCATTATTTGCAGATTTTGCTTTTGCAGTTGTGGCTGCAGAAGTAGCTTCTGTGTTATGAGTATTTTCTATATTATTATGTCCCTGAATAAAGAACTGTATAGCTATTCCGCCAATAATTAGTCCGATAAAAGAGGCTGCTATTATTAATGGGCGTAGATATCTGGCAAATGTATGATGTTTCTTTTCACCATTTTCTTTTACCTCGTTGTTATTTGTCTCTTCGGCTTTTATTTGCGACATAACTCGCATTTCTAAATTGTCGAAATAACCTTCAGGCGTCTTAAATGGTCGTCTGTTTCCAAATTTTGTAAGTAATTGTTTTTCTAAGTTTATCACAATTATTATTCCTTGCTTTAGTTTATTACTGATAGTTTGACAAATATAATGCGTTTTGGTTTAATTTGGTTGTTGAAATTTATTCGTTTTCCTTTATATATTGCGATATTTTTTTTACTGCAATATGGTAAGATGCTTTTAAAGCGCCTTCACTTGTTCCAAGTATTTGGTGTATTTCGGGATATTTTAAACCATCGTAATATTTCATTATAAATACAGTACGTTGAACCTCTGGTAAGGTCGCAATTGCTTCTTGTAATATAGCTTGTCCTTTATTTCCATCGAAATAACAATCAGCTAAAAGCGAATTACTAATGCTATTATAAGTACTAATATTAATGGTTTCTTTTTGAGAACGTAATAAGTTTAACGATTCATTAATAGCAATACTATATAGCCACGTAGATATTTTTGATTTCCCTTCAAAACGTTCTATGTTTTTCCATGCTTTCAAAAAGGTATTTTGAAGAATATCGTCTGTATCGTCGTGCGACAAAACAAAGCTTCGTATTTTCCAATACAAAGGTTTACTATATTCGTTTACCAATAATGTAAATGCCTTGTAACGTGTTTTAGGATCTGCTAATGCTTTTAGGAGTTTTGATTCTTCTATTTTGTGCACCACAGATAAAAAATGGATTAGTCTTTATATAAATAAGATTTATCGAATAGAAATCTTACGAACAACTTTACCAACTTTTACAATATAACACCCTTTGGGCAAATTAAGATTGTAGCGTTTATCTTGTCCATCTACTCTAAGACTCATAACACATACACCTGTTACATTATATATTTGTAGCATTTCGTCGTTTGCCCCTTCAATACGAAGAACAGACCCATAAACAGAAATAGAAATATTATGAATGTCCTGTTCTATCATTTCTAACGACGTTTCGGCTTTTATAGTCGTTGGTAATGCAAAACTTAAAAGGGCTATAGCAAATAAAAAAGTATATATTCTTCTTTTCATACGCATTATATGTTTGAATGCAAAGATAATACTTTTATTTTAAAAACTACGCTTTTATTCAGGCTTATTCTTGTTTTAATATTTATTAAGGTACATTCTGTGAAATCCATACAAAGAAGTGGTTGATATAACTATATTTTCTTTTGAATTTGCTTGGTATATTTCGTATTTATTTTCAGTAGCATACCTTGCTTATACCTTAAATATAAGTGGAAAACGATAAATAATTCGTTAAAAGAAGAATTTGTCAAAGGTAACGTGTCTATTATTTTTGGTGAGGATTATTCTTTTTTGTTCAACCATTCAGTAAGCATAACACGAAATAATCTACAGAAGTAGCTACTATAATAAGACGTGTATAGTAATAAAAAAACAGGAAAAAGACAGATTTAGACCTTAACTTAAAAATAGCTTTTTAAAAGTAAGCTATGGATTTTTTTAATGATAAAATTAAAATTTTGTAATTATAAATTTTAATTTTCTTATTATAAATCTCTCGAGTTTTTATTATAAATTTTAGAAACATAATTATGGCAGACTTTATGAGAGAAGAATTAAGTTTGAAAACACTCACAGAAATACTAAAAATCTGAAAGTTGCCCTAATATTTATATGGTTCTACTTTAGAGCTTTGTGAAGATATTTATAGCTCCAAGGGTATGAAGTGGGGTATATGTTTATAAGAAAATCAGCACGTCAAAGAGATGTTTGACGTGCTGACATTAAAAGATATAGTATTCAACGAATATAAACTATTGTATGGAAAGAGATTTCTAAATGGAGGAATGTTTAGAAAGTCCACTTTGCTGCGATTGTTGGAATGGCATAAAACTTATTGTGTTTGCCCTTATTGTTCCAAACAAAATTGTTGCTAATTTCAACTTCTGAGCCTAAAGAGAGATTTACTCCTTGCATACCTTTTAGTGTGTTTAAATTAAACCAGAATTGAGGCTCAGATATTAAAATAAGTTTTCCACTTACATTTGGGTCGTACCATAAGTCGCAGAAACCATTGAAAGAACATAATCCTTTTGCGAAATTTAATCCCCACACTTCGGTAAGTTGGAAACCATTAAATGGGTGTGCACCTGTAGTTTTATTTTTGAAATAGTATTTATACATAAGTTGCACGCTGAAAGTTTTTGAGAAATCCTTATTAGCCCAATTCCATGCACCACCAAAAAGAGCTGCATGTTGAAAACGATTTCCATAATATCCAGTTGCAAGTTCGCCAGTTGCAGCACCACCATTATATTCAATATGGGCTGCCCAGCGTTTATTTTTAGTAATAGAAAATTCTCTTGAAATTTCCCAGTAAGCACCTACAGCACCATCGTTTTTATAATCAATATCTGTAAATAGGAAAGTAGACCCCCATTTATCGGGTTTAAACATTTCTACAGTAGTGGTAACAGCTGGCCTGTTGCTTAAATCTTTTGAAAGATTATGACCAAGGTCATAGTGGAATTGCACATTTTGTGCTTGAGAGCCACAAAAGAATGCCATACAAGTGATGGCGAGAGTAAAGATTTTTTTCATAAGTATCTTTGTTTCGATTAGAATTTGAGTACAAAGTTACAAAAAAAACTTAAAGGCTATATCTTTTCGTTGAAAATATTGGTAACTTTGTATTTACAATATGAGAATAGATATAATAACAGTATTACCCGAGATGCTTGAAGGCTTTGTGCATGAGAGTATTTTGGCACGAGCAGAAAAGAAAGGTTTAGCAGAAATACATTTGCATAACCTTCGCGATTACAGTAAAGATAAGTGGCGTCGTGTAGATGATTATCCTTTTGGAGGGCAAGCGGGAATGGTGATGCAGATAGAACCAATAGACCGTTGTATAAGTGCATTGAAAGCAGAAAGAGAATATGACGAAGTTATATTTACATCGCCTGATGGAGAACTGTTTAATCAGAAAATGGCAAACGACCTTTCTTTAGGTGGTAATCTTATTATATTGGCTGGTCATTATAAAGGAGTTGATCAGCGAGTAAGAGAACACTTAATAACAAAGGAAATTTCGGTAGGCGATTTTGTTTTAACAGGCGGAGAATTACCAGCAGCCATTATTGCAGATGCTGTAATTCGAATTATTCCAGGTGTAATTGGAGATGAGCAAAGTGCATTGTCTGATTGTTTTCAAGATAATATACTGTCGGCTCCTATTTATACGCGTCCACGAAGTTATAAAGGGTGGGATGTTCCAGAGATATTGTTGAGTGGGCACGAAGCAAAAATAAATCAATGGGAATTTGAACAAGCAATGGAAAGAACAAAACGTTTGCGCCCTGATTTATTAAAGTAGCTTATTTAGTTATTAGCTAGTTTTAGGTTAGCCCTACAGAATTCTTCTCCAATATTAAATCCTTCATTGTAGAGGGATTCTAACTTTTCTATATCTTTTTCCATTCTTCCAACTTCAACAGGTCTTATAGGTCGCAATACTATTATTCTTCCTTCTTTTTCGTATTTGTCTATCATATCTAATTGCTTATTATAAGCATCTATTCTATGACTCAACACAACGCGTAAACGTGGATAATTCCGATAGATAAACTTTGGTATTTTAAAATCTTGCTAGTTTCGCGCCACCCTTTATTGCGTGTGCAAATAACAACATTTTGGCTGTGTCCTTTCTCTATAGCATGAAGAAGAGGAATTGAGTCGATAATTCCACCATCAAGCATAGGAATACCATCTATCTCTACAATTTTGCTAACGTATGGTAAACTACTCGAAGCACGTGCAATTTCGTTGAGTCTATGTTTATTACCATTACGTTCTTGTAAATATTCGCATCTTCCAGTTTCACAATTGGTTGTTACCATTTCGAAAGAATAACCTAAATTCATCTTTTCAAAAAAAGTATCGTAATCGAAAGGAATTATCTCGTAAGGAAAACGTTCATAAAGAAATTCAGGGTCGAAAATGCAACCTTGTGTAACAAGATGCCGAATTCCAATATAATCATATTTAGCTAATAAATCGATATTTGAAACTCTAGCCCTACGTGGTTGTCTGCTCATATACGAAAGTCCGTTACATGCTCCGGCAGAAACTGCAACTACATATTTAAAATAGATATTAAACTTCATAAAAGCATCAAGAACACCAGAAGTAAACACTCCTCGCATACCTCCTCCCTCTAATACTAATCCTGTATTTATATCGATTTCCATAAAAAATAAATAAAAGCACTGCAAAGTTAGTGTTTTTATGAGAATATTTATTATCTTTGCAGCTAAACTAATATATGAAAGCAGTTATGTTTAATAAAGAGACGTATATACAGCGCCGTGCAGAGCTTAAGAAGCTTGTGAAAGACGGCATTATATTATTGTTTGGAAACAACGAATCGCCAGTAAATTCACCAGCGAATGGGTATTCTCCCTTCCGTCAGGATTCGTCGTTTTTATATTATTTTGGTCAACAACGTGATGGTCTTGTTGGTGTTATTGATGTTAATGACAACAAAGAAATACTGATAGGCAATGATATTGACATTGAAGACATTGTATGGTTTGGTAGTGTTGATGCTGTTAGTAACCTTGCTGCTCAGGTAGGAGTAAGTAATTCTGCTCCAATGAGCGAATTGAAAACTATTTGCGATAAAGCCAAAGCATCAAATAGAAAAATACATTTCTTGCCACCTTATCGTTCTGATATTAAGATTCAAATTTGTGATTTACTTGGTATCCACCCCAATAAACAAAAAGAAGAAGCAAGTTTAGAACTTATTAATGCAGTAGTAAAGATGCGCTCTGTAAAAACTGCAGAAGAAATAGAAGAACTAGAACGTGCAGCTGTTATTGGTTATAAGATGCATACTACTGCAATGCGCATTACAAAGCCAGGACTTACAGAAAAATATGTAGCTGGTCAGGTAGAAGGAATTGCTAATTCTTATGGTTCAATGGTATCTTTCCCGATAATTTTCTCACAACATGGAGAAATAATGCATGGAAATCCATCAATGGCAGAATTAGAAGATGGCAGACTTGTTTTGTGCGATTGTGGTGGAGAAACGATGAGCCACTATTGTTCTGATAATACACGAACATTCCCTGTAAATGGAAAATTTACGCAACGCCAACTCGATATATATAATGTAGTAGTAGAAGCTCATGATGCAGCTTTGAAATTATCGAAACCAGGAGTGAAATATGCTGATGTACACTTTGCAGTTTGTCGTATTATCTTTGAGCGTATGAAGAATTAGGTTTAGCAAAAGGAGATACTAATGCTGCTGTAGCTGCTGGTGCACATGCAATGTTCTTACCTCATGGATTAGGACACATGATGGGCCTTGATGTTCACGATATGGAAGCTTTAGGACAGATATATGTAGGGTTTGATGAAGAAACTCGTCCTAACCTTGAACAATTTGGAACAAATTGTTTGCGTATGGGACGTCGTTTACAAGAAGGTTTTGTTGTAACAGATGAGCCTGGTATCTATTTCATTCCTGCACTTATTGATGAATGGCGTGCAAAGAAACATTGCGCAGAGTTCCTAAACTTTGATAAGCTTGATACATATAAAGATTTTGGTGGTATTCGTATAGAGGACGATATACTTGTTACAAAAGAAGGTTGTCGTTTCATAGGTAAAGACCGTATACCTTATTATCCAAAAGATATTGAAGATTTTATGAATGCTTAATTTAGATATAAAGAAAAAATAATTATTAACAACTTAAATTTTTAAAGAAAACCAGAATGTAAACTTACTGGTAAGCATTTTAGAATTATGAAAAAAACTTTAGTGCTCGCACTTTTCGCAATTTTTGCAGCTAGTGCGAATGCAGCTCCTAAAAAAGTTGCAAAGAAGGTGGACAACAGTCCGGTATTTACAGTGATTAAGGAGAATCCTATCACAAGCATTAAAAATCAAAATCGTTCAGGTACGTGTTGGGATTATTCAACATTGGCCTACTTTGAATCAGAAATCTTAAAAGCAACAGGTAAAACCTATGATCTTTGTGAAAGTTTTGTAGCTAATAAGACTTATATGGATCGCGCTATTCAAGTGGTTCGTATGCACGGCGATGCTCAGTTTGCACAAGGTGGTTCATGCTATGATCCTCTTTTCTGTCTTGAAAATTATGGTATTTGTCCCGAAGGAGCAATGCCATTCCCTGGTTCTTTAACAGGTGATTCTTTATTTAACTTTAATGAATTCTTCTCTGTAATGGAACCGTACGTAAATGCTGTAGCAAAGAATAAGTCAAGTAAAATTTCTAATCAGTGGAAACCAGGTCTTCAAGGGATTATTGATTCTTATTTAGGTAAATGTCCTGAGAAATTTACCTATGAAGGAAAGACATATACTCCGAAGCAATTTGCTGCAAGTTTAGGTTTAGATTGGAATAATTATGTAACTATAACCTCTTATACACATCATCCATTCTATACTTCGTTTGCTGTAGAAGTACAAGATAATTGGCGTATGCCACAATCTTATAATGTACCTATGGACGAAATGATGAAGATTATAGATAATGCTGTAATGAATGGTTATTGTATTGCATGGGGAGGTGATGTTAGTGAACCTGGTTTCACACGCGATGGTCTTGCATATATGGTAGATGGAAAGAAAGTTCAAAGCCTACAAGGTAGCGATATGGCACGTTGGTTGGGACTTTCTCCTGCAAAACAACGTAGTCTTATTGATGAACTTGGTGCAAAAGTTCCAGAAGTAACTCCTACACAGAAGATGCGTCAAGACCGTTACGATACATGGGAACTTACAGACGACCACGGTATGCTTATCTTTGGTATCGCTAAAGATCAATTTGGTAAGGAATATTATATGGTAAAGAACTCTTGGGGTGAAACTGGTAAATATAAAGGTATCTGGTATATGACTAAGAACTTTATTGCTGCAAACACAATGGACTTTATGGTTAACAAGAATGCTATTCCTTCAGACATTCGCAAAAAGTTAGGTTTGTAATTAAATGCTAACTATTGAGCTTTCTTAGAGTTTTACTGAAGCTTTAATGGAGCTATATAGAATTAAAAAGTGTAAGTCTTTTGAGACTTACACTTTTTTTTGTACCTTTACAAGCAGAAATAAAAATAATAAAGATGCAATTAAAATGGAATTATACACCATCTACATCTGAACAGGCTAACGCAGCAATAGAGTTAGGAGAAAAACTTAATATAAGTCCTATTCTTGCTTCGTTACTTATAAGGCGTGGGATAACAACTGAAAGTGCTGCAAAACGATTTTTCCGGCCACAACTTTCTGATCTTATCGACCCTTTCTTAATGCAAGATATGGACGTTGCCGTTGATAGATTAAACGATGCAATGGGGCGTAAAGAGCGTATTATGGTCTACGGAGATTATGATGTAGATGGTTGTACAGCTGTAGCATTGGTATATAAATTTTTGCGACAATTTTATTCTAATATAGATTATTATATTCCAGATCGTTACGATGAGGGTTATGGAGTAAGTAAGAAAGGAATAGATTTTGCGAAAGATACAGGGGTAAAACTTATTATTATACTAGACTGTGGTATAAAAGCAGTTGAAGAGATTAGTTATGCAAAAGAACAAGGCATTGATTTTATTATTTGCGATCATCATGTTCCTGATAATAATATGCCACCGGCTGTTGCTATATTAAATCCAAAACGCATTGATGATAGTTTCCCTTTTAAAGATTTATGTGGGTGTGGGGTTGGTTTTAAGTTTATGCAGGCATTTGCAAAGAACAATAATATACCATTCTCGCGCCTTATTCCATTTCTTGATTTCTGCTCTGTAAGCATTGCCGCAGATCTTGTTCCTGTTGTAGGTGAAAATAGGATACTTGCTTTTCATGGTTTAAAACAATTAAATCAAAATCCCAGTGTGGGATTACAAGCTATAATAGATATATGTGGGCTTACGGGAAGAGAAATTTCAATGAGCGATATAATCTTTAAGATAGGTCCACGTATTAATGCAAGTGGACGTATGGAGAGTGGTCGAGAAAGTGTAGACTTACTTGTGGAACGTGATTTAGCTTCTGCACTATTAGAAGCAAAGCATATAGATAAGTATAATGATAAGCGAAAAGATGTTGATAGACAAATGACAGAGGAGGCTAATCAAATTGTAGAACGTTTGGAAAGTCAGAAGCATCAAAATAGTATTGTGCTTTACGATGAACATTGGAAAAAAGGAGTTATTGGTATTGTTGCTTCTCGTCTAACAGAAATTTACTATCGTCCAACTATCGTTATTACTCGTGAAGGTGATTTTGCTACGGGTTCTGCACGAACGGCTGCGGGTTTTGATCTTTATTCTGCTATAGAGAGTTGTAGTGATTTGCTTACAAACTTTGGTGGTCATACTTATGCAGCTGGTTTAACGTTAAGATGGGAGAATGTAAAAGAGTTTCGAGATCGATTTCAAAAGTATGTTGATGAGCATATTGAACCTCATCAGACAGAAGCTACATTAGATATTGATGCTGTTATTGATTTTAAAGATATTACGAAAAAATTCCATAATGATTTAAAACGCTTTGCACCATTTGGTCCAGAAAATGTAAAACCATTATTTTGTACAAAAGAAGTATTTGATTTTGGGACCAGTAAAGTTGTAGGTAGAGAACAAGAACATATAAAATTGGAACTTGTAGACTCTAAATCGAATAATGTTATGAATGGTATTGCTTTTGGACAAAGTCGTTCTGCACGCTATATAAAATCAAAACGCTCGTTCGATATAGTGTATACAATAGAGGATAATGTATTTAAACGTGGTGCTGTACAACTTCAGATAGAAGGTATTCGTCCTTCAGAGAATGCATAAGCAAATATTCTTATTTGTGAAATAATTTTACGATGACCTACAAGGAGATACTTCATAAATATTGGAACTATCCTGATTTTCGAGGTATACAGAAAGAAATTATAGAGAGTATAGGGGAGTGGGAAAGATACATTAGGTCTTATGCCTACTGGTGGTGGTAAATCTATTACCTTTCAAGTTCCAGCCTTAGCTAAAGAAGGTGTGTGTATTGTTATTACTCCTTTAATTTCACTAATGAAAGATCAGGTAGATAATCTTCGTCGTCGACATATTAAAGCTGCTGCAATTCATTCGGGATTATCACGTGATGAAATAGTATCAATACTCGAGAATTGTATCTTTGGTGGTATAAAATTGCTCTATATATCTCCAGAACGTCTTAGCTCTGAACTCTTTCAAGTAAAATTAAAACACATAAAAGTGTGTTTTATCACTGTAGATGAAGCCCACTGTATTAGTCAATGGGGATATGATTTTCGTCCTTCTTATCTTGAGATCATAAAGATTAGAAGTTTACTTCCTACAGTCCCATTACTTGCGCTTACTGCAACAGCAACGCCAGAAGTAGTAAAAGATATTCAGGTGCTATTAGGATTTGCAGCGGAGAATGTCTTTCGAATGAGTTTTGAGCGGAAGAATCTTTCTTATGTTTTACGCACAACACAAGAAAAGTTCAATGAGATGCTTCATATATTACAATCAGTAGAAGGTTCGGCTATAGTATATTGTCAAAGCAGAAGACGTACAAAGAAGCTGCAGAATTCTTAATCAAAAATGGAGTATCTGCAACGTGGTATCATGCAGGGTTGGAAAATATAGATAAGAATAATCGTCAAAATGAATGGCAGGCTAACGAAAAACGAGTTATTGTTGCTACTAATGCTTTTGGAATGGGTATTGACAAGGCGGATGTTCGTTTAGTTATACATCTAGATCCACCAAGTTCTATCGAAGCCTATTTTCAAGAAGCAGGTCGCGCAGGTAGAGATGGTAAAAAATCGTATGCTATTTTGCTTTACAATTCAGGTAATGACGAGCGTAATTTAAAGAAACGGATTAAGGAGAACTTTCCTGAAAAAGACGAAATACGTACTATCTACGAACATTTAGCATACTTCTATCAAATAGGTGTAGATAGTGGAAGAGATGCTACCTTTGAATTTCCCATAGATAAATTTTGTATTTATTTCCATCACTTTCCTATACAAGTAGATGCTGCTCTACATATTTTGACTCGTGCTGGATATATTTATTATAATTCTGAACCAGATACTAAGGCACGTATTCATTTTATTCTATCCCGCGATGAATTATATAGATTAGGAGAACAAACAGGCGAAGAAGAAATGGTAATTTCTGCTTTGTTAAGAAGCTATCCTGGTCTGTTTACAGATTATCGTTATGTTGATGAAAGCTATATTGCCGATTTAGTAGGTTTGGATAGAAATCAGACTTATCATATATTGCAAAATCTCAGCCGAAAACGGATTATAAATTTTATACCACGTAAGAATATTCCTATAATAAAATATCTTCGAGAACGTGTTGATAGTGAGGAAATAAAAATACCGAAGACTATTTACGAAGATCGAAAAGAAAAATTTGAAGAGCGTATCGCTGCGATGATAAACTATATGAAGAATAGTTATATATGTCGTAGCAGACAACTTTTACGCTATTTTGGTGAAAAATGCAGCACTGACTGTGGTTGTTGCGATGTTTGTCTTGCTTATAAAGACGAAGATAAGGAATTGAGGAAGGTATTACGAGAGACTATATGTTCTTTGTTATCAGATGGAAAGAAACACCATATTACCGAATTAAAGAATATAGATAAAAATGCTTCTTTAACTAATCAAGACTCTTTGCAAACTGTATTAAAAGAACTTATTGCAGAAGAATATATATATGGAAGGTAGTTTCCTTTATTGGAATTTTTAAATGAGCAATCTTTTTTTAATTAAACTATTTATGCCAAATATGGCATATTGCTACTGACAATCTTGGCAGTTTTACAATGTAATTCTATCTTATGGCTTAATATCACTTTTTTTCTTTCCTTTTTCATTTGAGAATCTAATTACATAAAGAATCTTTTAAAGAATATATATGAGCCTATAGAGATACTTTTTGAATTCCTTTTTAAATATAATCATATAATTACCAGTTTCATATATTTACAATATATATGAAAATCTATTTTTTTGAAAAAGGATAGTTTTATCTGAGAAAAAAATTACTTTTTTTAGGTATGATAGTGTTTATATTGGTCTACCTAAATATTTATTTAACATTCTTGTTATATTATCTCTATAATGATTTTTGGCATAGTTTTCGTATATGAACTGTCGAACATTCAATAGAGATGTTTTTATTATACGAACATTCAAAACTTAAAAAATAAATAATTATGAAAATTAAACCATTAGCAGATCGAGTTCTGATTCTTCCTGTTGAGGTAGAACAAAAAGTAGGCGGAATAATTATTCCAGACACAGCAAAAGAGAAGCCACAGCGTGGTAAAGTTGTTGCTGTTGGTAACGGTACGAAGGACGAAGATATGATTTTGAAAGTCGGAGATGAAGTTTTCTATGGTAAGTATGCTGGTACAGAAATAGAAAACGATGGTGAGAAGTATCTTATGATGCGTCAAAGCGATATTCTAGCTATTGTAGAATAAAAAAGATATATTCTTGATGTTTCTATTATAATATTATTATTAGATGTAGAACATAACAAATATCAATGAAATTTAAATAAATAGACATATAAATAAGATAAATACAGATGGCTAAAGATATAAAATTTAATAAAGATGCACGTGAATTGCTAAAGAGTGGTGTAGACCAATTAGCAGATGCTGTAAAAGTAACATTAGGTCCTAAGGGACGTAATGTAGTTATTGGGAAGAAATTTGGTGCTCCACAGATTACAAAAGATGGTGTTACAGTAGCAAAAGAAATAGAACTTGAAGATAGTTTTGAAAATGCAGGAGCACAACTTGTGAAAAGTGTAGCAAGTAAAACAGGAGACGATGCTGGAGATGGTACGACAACTGCAACCATTCTGACACAAGCAATTGTAACTGAAGGCTTAAAAAATGTGGCTGCTGGTGCAAATCCAATGGATTTGAAGCGCGGTATTGATAAAGCTGTAAACAAAGTTGTAGATTTTATTAAGGAAAATGCAGAAATTGTTGGTAATAATTATGACAAGATCGAACAAGTTGCCACAGTAAGTGCAAATAATGATCCTGAAATAGGTAAGTTGCTAGCCGATGCAATGCGTAAAGTATCAAAAGATGGTGTTATTACTATTGAAGAAAGTAAAACACGCGATACAAATATTGATGTTGTAGAAGGTATGCAGTTCGATCGTGGCTATCTCTCAAGCTATTTCGTAACAGATACAGATAAGATGGAAGTTCTTATGGAAAATCCATATATTCTTATCTATGATAAAAAAATATCTAATGTAAAAGATTTCTTACCAATCTTACAACCTGCAGCTGAAAGTGGTCGTCCATTGTTAGTTATAGCAGAAGATGTTGATTCAGAAGCATTGACCACATTGGTTGTTAACCGTTTGCGTGGCGGATTAAAGATTTGTGCAGTAAAAGCTCCAGGTTTTGGTGATCGTCGTAAAGCAATGTTGGAAGATATAGCAGTGTTGACAGGTGGTGTTGTTATTAGCGAAGATAAAGGATTAACTCTCGATAAGGCAACACTTGAGATGTTAGGCTCTGCTAAGAAAGTTACAGTTTCAAAGGATTTCACGACAATTGTAGATGGTGCAGCTTCCAAAGAAGCTATTGCTGATCGTGTAAATATAATTAAAAGCGAAATTGCAAATACAAAGAGCCAATACGATAAAGAGAAACTTCAAGAACGCTTAGCAAAACTTGCTGGTGGAGTAGCTGTTCTCTATGTAGGAGCTAACTCTGAAGTTGAAATGAAAGAGAAGAAAGATCGTGTAGACGATGCACTTTGTGCTACTCGTGCAGCAACTGAAGAAGGTGTTGTTATTGGTGGTGGTACAACCTATATTCGTGCTCAAGAGGTATTAAAGAATCTTAAGGGCGACAACTCTGACGAACAAACAGGTATTAATATCGTTTGTCGCGCTATAGAGGAACCTCTTCGTCAGATAGTTTCTAATGCTGGAGGCGAAGGAGCTGTAGTTGTTAATAAGGTTCGTGAAAGCAAAGGCGATTTTGGTTATAATGCTCGTCGCGACCAATATGAAGATTTACGTGTAGCTGGTGTTATCGATCCAGCAAAAGTAGCTCGTGTTGCATTGGAGAACGCTGCATCTATTGCTGGAATGTTCCTTACAACAGAATGTATTGTTGTGGATAAACCAGAGGAAACCCCTGCTGCTCCTATGAATCCAGGTATGGGTGGTATGATGTAAGCTAATTGATAAAAAGATAAGGAGAGAAAATATAGTTTATAGATTTATTTTTCTCTTGATCAATAAAAATAAGACCCTGTTAGAATTTTCTATAATTCTGGCAGGGTCTTTTAATTAAAAGAGCCAAATAATATATTATGACAATAAATCAAAGCTTATATGACAAAAAAATGTGCTTAAAAATCCTTGTAATTCACTAATAATCATTCTCTTTGTTCTATTTATATTTTTTTATGGCAAAGGAATAGTCAAATATTACTTTTGTTTTAGACATCTGTCAGTTGCATTTCAGATATCTATTATTTATAAGTTAGACATCATAGCGTAAACTACAATCTTTCTTGTCTTTATTTTATAATATCGAAAGACCTTTATTGAGATGAATATTATAGATTTCTTCTGTGATTTCTAATATTTCTATTTAGGTATTATTATACAAACAAAGCGAAATATGTTGTTCTAATATTTCTTCTATTGAAGTAGAAATTGTTATAATCGCTATCTTTTAAAAATATATATTTACTTCTTTCATACTAACCTATAGGAATTTTGCTTCCATAATACAGAGGAAGGAAAAATATAGATATTAAGAATTTTTCCCCACCTTTTTCCTACTGAGCCGGAAGAGGCAGGGTTTGATTCTTTCAATGTTATTGCAGCTACATTCTATGAGCATTATGATGATATCCTTAATTTTTACAACAATAGAGCATCAAATGCAGCAGCAAAATCTTTCAACTCAAAAATAAAATTATTCAGAACGAATCTGAGAGGAGTCAGAGACAAAAGTTTCTTTTTGTTTAGAATCAAAAACCTATATGCATAATCCCCACCTTTTTCCTACTGAGCCATTGTATCTTCATATTCTGAAAAGAAAAGTGATAAAAAAAGGGTCAGTCCTAAAACCCAGTTGCAAGCCTATACTCTTAAGCATACAATTTCATAAGTATTTATTACCTTTGCATCATGAAGAGTCACCAATTATTACGTTGCATCTTTCCAGATGTACTTGCCGACTACTTTGATGTTGTCGATATTCAAGAGAGTGTTACCCAGTTTGACTTTTGGCTTGACGAGCGTAACTTTATGGAAAAGTCAGACCATAAGTTAGGCACTGTAAGCAGTTATGGTTTTACCAGCGAGCGTGTTATTCAGGACTTCCCCCTTCGTGGCAAAGCAGTTTACCTCCATGTTCGCCGTCGCAAGTGGCGTGATTCTTCCAACGGAGAGATATTTACTTATTCATATGATGATTTGACGGCTGAGGGCAGTAAACTATCCCCCGAGTTCGTTTCTTTTTTAAAAGAATAGAATTGAGTCCACTGCAGAGAGCATCGCAAGTATCGGTGCGCACTATGGCGTAAATGGCAAGCTGTTATCCACACAGTACAAGGAACATTTCAGTGATTATCGTAGCTGGGATCAGTTGGGGCATGCTCAAGACTGGCTATTGTTTGAAGATAACATAGGAGAGAGTCTAAGTATTGATGAGACCTGTCTAAGCAGTGGCGAGGTTTATACTTTTCTGACCAACAAGGCGGGAAAGGGCAGAAAAGGGACTTTGGTAGCTGTGGTTAAAGGGACTAAGGCAGAGGAAGTTATTCAGGTTCTCAAGAAGATAAACCTTTCTAAACGGGAGACTGTCAAGGAGATAACACTCGATTTATCATCTTCTATGATGCGCATAGCCCGCTCTGTTTTTCCAAAAGCACTTATTACCAATGATAGATTTCATGTACAGAAACTATATTATGATGCTCTGGATGACATGCGTATCGCTTACCGATGGGTGGCAAGAGATAAAGAGAATGAGGAGATAAAAGAGGCAAAATGTAAGGGTAAGGAATATATACCATTTAGATACAGCAATGGTGACACGCGTAAGCAGTTGCTCGCCAGAGCAAAGTTCATATTGACCAAGCACAAGACCAAGTGGACTGAAACACAGAAAGGTAGGGCACAAATCATCTTTGAACATTATCCGACACTGAAAAAGGCATATAATTTGGCTATGAAACTTACCGATATTTATAACATCAAGAGCATCAAGGATGCTGCAAGGCTGAAGCTGGCAAAATGGTTTAATGAGGTTGAAGAACTGGGAGTAGACAATTTCTACACAGTGATTGACACGTTTGAAAATCATTATCAAACCATACTCAATTTCTTTGTAAACAGAGCAACGAATGCAAATGCCGAGTCATTCAATGCTAAAGTTAAGGCATTCAGGGCACAGTTCAGAGGGGTCACAGATATTCCTTTCTTTTTATATAGGCTTATGAAATTATGCGCTTAAAAGTATAGGCCTGCAACTGGGTTTTAGGACTGACCCTAAAAAAATATCATAACCTTAGAAGATTATGATATAGTAACTTTATTTGAAAATCCTAATTTCTTTCAAAGTATTTAAAGCGGTGCGTACGAAACTCGAACTTGTTTCTGTAACACTCTGTATCACAACTATTTTTATCACTCTCTTTCTTCTATGTAGCCAATTTGTAGCCTCAATAGAGTATTTTGAGAGTACTTAAATAATTTGCTCTCCTGACATCAGCTATGTCATTTCGGGTACAAAGGTACATAAAAAATGAACTACTGCCAAATATTTGAGTGAAAATCTTTTAGAAAAATTCTGGCTACAATTTCAGTGCACGGTGCAAGCCCTTATATATAAAAGGGACTTGCACCGTGCACTGACGGTCTATCCGTGTGTGAAACAATAAAAATGCAAATAGTATCATATTGCCAACATTGGCAATCCAATATTCTTAAAAAAGGTTTATTTCTTTGGAACTTTGCACCTATAAATCAAATTAACAAACAAATATGGATAAGAAAATGATACCTCAAAAGGGAGAGGGACGCTTGTTTATCGTGCTTCCCACTCTTGAAATCATGCTGTCTTCTTGCGATAACAGCAAGATGAGAGCCCAAGTTGCCGGCATGGAGAATTCCAATTTCAGGAAGCATTGCAAGATGCAGACAGATTTGAGAATTGACACCTATACCAAATGCGCCTCCGCATTAGACATGGATGTACTTCTTTTGCATCTTCCCAAAGGAATGATAGAATCTTTGGTACACACCACCGAAGACAAAGACCATCGTTTCTTCACAATTGAGAAGGAAGACCTCATCTTTTTGTTGAACAGGCTCTGTCAGGTAGATCACAAAAGAATGATTCAACATATCATACTTCTTGCCAACCGTATAGTAAAAAAGCAAGACAACCTATCTACATTTCGTGATTTAATGGCAGCTATTGAGGAACTTATCCAAAAACTGATGCGTGATGACAGAGAATAACATGCTTCCTTCCGCCCTTTTGGAAGAAATACATTCCTTGAAAGAAAATATGGAACGGATTACAGGCTTCATCCTTGAACTGAAACAGGACTATGCCGTGTTGGAAGAAAAGATTGAGCTGAATTCTTCTGATGTCCTGCGACTTCTCGGCATATCCAGAGCTTCACTTGCGCGATGGAGAGACAGCAAGGTTGTCCCTTACCGTTATGTTTCCTGCAATCACGTGGTCTATCCCTTCAAAGGACTGTACATTGCAATCAAGACGGGACGCGCTTCCTTCAAAGGCTTTCGCAGGGTGGAAGCCCTTCAAGGCTCAATGCCTACAAAGACGGTATATTGAAAGGCTATATGGGAGACTCACAAATTTTGTTTGAGGAACTATGAACATTAAGGAAGAAATCTTGGAACATACAAACAGGGGATTGGAGATCTTCAGTTTCTATATGCCGATTGACTTTGTTCCGAAACGGAATTTTCGAAATCCACTATATGAGGACAGACGGGCTTCCTGCAATATCTATTTTGACACGAGATCGAAGTGCTATCGGATGAAAGACTTCGGTAACGAAATGTATTCCGGCGATTGCTTTTGGTTCGCAGCCGCAATACAAGGCTTGGATATGCAGAGAGACTTTATGAGGGTATTGAAGATGATTATCAATGACCTGCAACTGAACATTCCATTACCGTACCATGATTGGAGCGAGAAAAGCAAGTCGAATGCCAATATTCCTCCCAAACCTCCCATATCCGTGAATGCCAGTAAGCAGGCAGGCTCCAAGAAATGGTTTAGGATAGCAGAACAATCATACAAGGATAACGAACTTGGATTTTGGGCACGGTATGGTATCGGAACGAAAACCCTGCAGCGCTTTCAGGTCAAGTCCATAGCCCGTTTTGAGTCGGTTTCAAACCAAGGAAAGGCATATACCATTCATTCTTCTTCGGAAGAACCTATGTTCTGCTATTCCATGAGGAATTTTGTTAAAGTGTACCGTCCATTCAGTAAAATGCGGTTCTTGTATGGAGGAGAAAGGCAGAAGATTATGTATTCGGATTCGAGCAGCTGCCCAACAAGGGCGACATACTCTTCATCACGGGTGGAGAAAAAGATGTGCTTTCCCTCTCCGCTCATCATTTCAATGCCATCTGTTTCAACAGCGAGACTGCACAAATCCCGGAAAGCATAATCGAGAGCCTGCTGCTTCGTTTTCGCCACATCATTCTCTTATACGATACGGACGAGACCGGACTCAGGGAGGCTGAACGGCAAACGGAAGTCCTGTCCGCTTATAAGGTACTTACCCTGACGCTCCCCCTTCAGGGCATCAAAAGCGAGAAAGACATATCCGATTACTTTGCCTTAGGGCATACTGAAAAAGAATTGAGAGGGTTGCTGTCAGCCATGCTCTCCCAAATTTATACACAGACCATCATGATGTTACGTTCATGTGAAATAGACTATGACAATCCTCCTGACGCTTCAATGTCCGTTGTAGCAGTGAATGGAGTGCCACTTGGTACACAGGGCAACTTGTTTTGTATCACAGGTGGTGAAGGAACGGGCAAAAGCAATTATGTGGCTGCCATTCTTACCGGAACATTAGGAACAGAACGGTTACCTGCCGAGAGGACATTGGGATTGGAAATTACGCCCAACCCTAATGGTTTGGCGGTATTACACTATGATACGGAACAGTCCGAAGCTCAACTGCACAAGAATCTGGGTAAAACCTTACAACGTGCTTCATTGAAAACCGTACCGGAGTTTTACCACTCCCTATATCTGGCTTCGCTCTCCCGTAAAGACCGACTGAAACTTATCCGTGAGAGCATGGACTTGTTTCATCATAAGCATGGAGGCATCCATCTTGTGGTGATTGATGGTATAGCCGACTTGATACGCTCCGCTAATGATGAAACGGAAAGCATTGCCATCGTTGATGAGCTTTATCGTCTGGCAGGTATTTATAACACTTGTATTATTTGCGTACTGCACTTTGTACCGAACGGCATCAAGCTTCGTGGACATATCGGCTCTGAGCTACAACGCAAAGCTGCCGGCATTCTCTCCATTGAGAAAGATGACAATCCGGAATACTCGGTGGTAAAGGCACTGAAAGTCCGTGATGGAAGTCCGCTGGACGTGCCGATGATGCTCTTCGGCTGGGACAAGGCAGAGGATATGCACGTCTATCGTGGCGAGAAATCCAAGGAAGACAAGGAAAGCGCAAAACCGACGAACTTATTGGTGTTGTTAAAGAGGCTTTCCGAAGTTCTCTCAAACTCTCATACCAAGAACTGTGTGAGATTCTGATGCGTGAAATGGAAATCAAAGAAAGAACTGCGAAGAAGTATATTGCCTATATGAAAGAACAACGTATCTTGGCACAAGATACCAATGGTAACTATCAAAAAGGGGAACTATGCCGTACTTAGACCATCAGCCTGAAGACACATGGCAGAAACGCCTGTTTGATAAACTGAAGAATGTGGAAGACAAGCTCGACCGCCTGCTTGTCCTGCAGGATCAATCTGTTGACACAACCGTCCATCCTCCCCTGAAACCGGAATATCTGGATATCATAGATGTATCCAAGATACTCAAAGTAGAACAAAAGACCATCTATAATTGGGTGTGGGCAGGAAAAATTCCCTATCTCAAAGCTAATGGCAGGTTACTTTTCCTTCGGGAAGAGATAGATGAAATGGTACGGAAGCGAGAAGGTTGGTAGAAATCAGTTCTATACAAGTATGTTGGAAATGTTCATGTTTTATTTCATCCTCTTTTTCCTCACTATGGTTGAAATATTATCCTGCAAGTCAACTATTAGTTTACTTTCGGGAAAATAATTCAACCAATCGACTGTAATTAGTAAAGTCTTTTGTACCTTTGCGGTTGGTTTTAATTACAGCAAGTAAACTATGAGTGTACTAAAAGGAAAAAAAAATAAACCAAATGCTTCAATCTGGGCAAAAGAACGGATTGCTGTTTGCGACATGGCTCGTAGAGCATGGCTATTCCAGGCAATTGTTGAGCAGATATCGTTCTTCCGGTTGGTTATCCTCTCTATGTAAGGGAGTCATGTACCGCACTGGCGACACGCTGTCCGCTTTTGGTGCTTTGCAGTCATTTAACGAACAAGTAGGAAAGAGTTTTCGTGTTGCAGCACATTCTGCTTTGGAACTTTGGGGCTTCAACCATTATGTTCCTATGGGTAAACCCCTGTTAATGGTATCAACGGCAAGTGATAAAATGCCACAATGGATGAAGCATGACATTTTCGACCGTGAATTTAAGTTTTTCAAGACAGAGGTGTTTATCAGTGCACAGATAACAACTTTAACATACTTGGACTGGAGGCTGCTTATATCCTCCCCTGAGCAGGCTTTTATGGAATGTCTGCTGCTAACACCACGCCAATATAACTATATGGATCTATTTTATATAATGGAACAGTTGACAACTCTGCGTCCGAATGTCGTCCAATCGTTATTGGAAACCACAAAACATTACAAAATGAAGAGGCTGTTTCTATATATGGCTGAGAAAGCGGGGCATTATTGGTATGAAGACTTAGACCTTACAAAAATAGATTTGGGGACACATAAACTCCAACTCGTCAAATCTGGTATATATATCAGCAAGTATAAGATGATTATCCCAAAAGAATTAAACGACTATGAATGATCAACAATATAAAAAGCAGGTGTCATTGTTACTACGCATTATGCCTTTGGTTTACAAGATAACGGACTTTGCAGTTCATGGAGGTACGGCTATTAACCTGTTCCACCAGAATATGCCGCGTTACTCGGTTGATATTGACCTTACCTATATTCCGATAGAGCCACGCACAGCAAGTTTGGAAAAGATAAATCAACATCTTGGAGAACTGAAAACAAGTATAGAACGTGCCATTCCCGGAATACATGTGGTACATAAATCCGAAGTATGGAAATTGCAGTGCACGCATGATGGTGCTACGGTGAAAATAGAGGTAAATGGTACAAAACGGGGCATACTTGGAGAGGTTGAAATTATGGAACTCTGTCCGAAAGCGAAGGAAGAGTTTCAAGCCAGCTGTAAGGCACGTATAGTTCCTTATTCTCAACTTTATGGGGGGAAGATTGCAGCCGCCCTCAGCCGGCAGCATCCACGTGACATGTTTGACTGCAAATACATGAAAGACCAAACGCTTGAAAGTGTAAAAGACGGGCTCATCTTATGTTTATTGGGAAGCGACAAGCCTATCGTGGAATCCTTGTCTCCTAATAACATAAACCAAGAGGGGGCACTTGAAAACCAATTCAAGGGAATGTCAGATATTCCATTTACCTATACAGACTATGAGCAGGCTCGTGAATCCATTATTAAAAATGTAAATGACTGCCTTACAAATACAGACAAGGATTTCCTCGTTTCCTTTGAGGATGGAACACCACAGTGGGATAAATGTTGTGCAGGTGATTTAAGCCTATATCCATCTGTACAATGGAAATTACTGAATATAGGTAAACTCAAGAAGCAGACTCCCGATAAGCACAAAGAGGGAATAGATAAGCTAAAAGGTTATTTACAGGTATAGTGATAAAAGTCAGACATTCAATACGGATGTCTGACTTTTATTTAGCCCCTGACATGTGTTTAGTGCTTCCATTTGGGTCTGAAACTCTGCAAACGGCTATCCTCTTCTTTTGTCTTGGGCAGGATTGTTCTCATTCTTCATTTTGGCAGGGTAATTGTTGTCGGATAAATCTTTTCCTTGCTTTATTTCCCCTTTTTCTCCCTTTTTCCTCATCAGGTGGAGCAAGGGTAAGGGCAATCTTTCTGTCCAACTCTGCCGACTGCCCTTTGAGCGAGCGAAGCTCGTCCTCTTTCTTCCAAGAACTGTTGGCAATGTTGGTGTAAACGTCTTTATTGGCTACAACCTTTGCCATTTCCTTATCATGCGACTCTATTACCTTTGGAATACGCTCCAAGGCATTGATAAAATTCTGACACGCAAGTTTCGGGTCTGTTGCCAACTTACCGTTATTATAGGTATAGTAGATACTCTCCTGCCCTTTCACAAAGAAGCGGTTCACCGAACAGTCAAACAAGTCTTTTGAAGTGCTCTCCGTCTTGACCATTATGGAAAAACCGTATATCTCACCGATTTTGTTGTACTCGCCCTTGGTTCGTGCCTTCTCGTCTATTTCTTGTAAACGTGCAGCAATAGCCTTGATATCGGTGCTGTCTTCCACACCTTTGATTGTCAGTTTATTTATAGGTGTACCTTCATCATCACGCTCCACACGCTGCTCAAATAGAGTGAGGTCAGATTGTGCCTCTTTGATTTTGTCCGTATGGAAGGATACAGAACTTTCAATCTCTGCCAACTTCCCCGTTGCGGCATCACGCTCACGGAGAAAGTTCTTACGTTCTGATTCCAAGGTGGTAATCTTCTTATCCAATCTTGCTTTCTCTAAAAGGTCGGTATTACCTGAAAGCACTGCTACGTATTCTGAGAAGTTCATGCCGCTGTCCTCATCCATTGAACCCTCGTCAATGGTACGACTGCCAAGCGTGTTTGTCTTTAGCTGATTGATGAAGAGCTGCTTGTTGTGCAGCAAATTGAACTTGTAGCTATCCAAGGACCGTTCCACGGCATAGATAATCACATCGACCTTGTTGTTCGCAAATTCCTTGGCGATAAGGTTTCCCTTGCGCACGGCTCGTCCGTTACGCTGCTCTAAGTCCGAAGGTCGCCAGGCGTGTCCAAATGATGGACCGCCACGGCACGTTGCTGGGCATTCACACCAGTACCCAACATAGAGGTAGAACCGAAGATAATGCGAATGTCACCACGGTTCATGGCATCTACCATCGCTTTCTTGGCCTTCTCGTTCTTGCACTCTTGAATAAAGCGTATCTCATAGGACGGGATATGATAGTCTTCTACCAGCTTACGCTTGATTTCCGAATAGACATTGAAGTCTCCACCGGGCTTATAAGTACCTAAATCAGAGAAAACAAACTGCGTTCCTTTCTGTGCGTCGAACTTTTGGTAATAGTCATTGAGCATCTTGGCACAGTGACTTGCCTTGTTGTCGATATGATCTGAGTAAGCATTTTCATCAATCATGCGTAAATCAAGGCTCATCTTTCTGGCGTAGTCTGTTGCAATCAGCATCTTTGCCTTTTCCTCGCTCTCACTCAGAGGTGCTCTTCCCAAGATTGTGGCATCGCCACTCTTGGCAAACTCCATCAGCTTTCCGATAAAGACTTCCTGCTCGGGTGTAGGCGGTATGTTATGCAGTATCTCGTTCTTCTCTGGACGGTCAATACCGATGTCCTTTGCCGTACGGAAGTCGCAAATCTCCGCATAAAACGCCGCCAGCTCAGGCACCTTGATAAATGTTCTGAAGCGTTCCTTCTGTATGATGTCATTCGTGATGGAGAACTCGTAGTCTGTCGACTTCTTGGCAAAGACCGCTGCCCAAGCATCAAAACTGTTGATGCCCTGCTTTTCCAAAGCCTGCGGGCGGAGATACTTGAACAGAAGATACAGTTCCGTCAGACTATTGGAAATGGTCGTTCCAGAAAGAAATGTTGCTCCCAAATCCTTGCCCGACCTCTCCTGTATTGTACGAATAGCAAAGAGCATGTTTAAGGCACGCTGTGAGCCATCAGGATTGCCCAAGCCCGAACCCTGTCGTGACGTGTGTTGAACATCAGGTTCTTGAATTGGTGGCTCTCATCCACGAACAAATGGTCAATACCCATCATCTTGAAATCTACGGAATCATCCTTGCGCTCGGCAATGCTGTCCTGTATGTTCTGCAGCTTCGCTTCCAGCGTCTGCTTGCGCTTCTCCAAGCCTTTGAGCATCCCACGGGAGATGTCTCTTCCTTGTTGTCGCAACACATCGAGGTTCTCTTCCACAGAGTCCAGTTCCTTCTGCATAATCGCTTCCTGTATCTCCAAGGCCTGCGGTATCATGCCGAACTGCTCGTGCGTGAGGATGATACAGTCCCAGTCGTTGTTTTTGATGTCGTTAAAAATACGCTGTCGGTTCTGTTTATTAAAATCGTTCTTGCCCGGATAGAGCACCTTGGCATTGGGATAAGCCTTGCGGAACGTATCGGCAATATCGAAGACGTTTGCCTTTAGTCCGATAATCATCGGTTTGTTTGCCAGTCCCAATCGCTTCATCTCGTAGGCAGCCGTACACATGATGAGTGTCTTTCCCGCTCCCACCTCGTGGTCGCAGATGCCGCCGCCATTGGTTTTGAGCATCCACACGGCATCCTTCTGGCTTTTGTAAAGGTCATCAATACCCAATCGTTTGAGGTCAAGGTCGGGAAACGTCTGGTGCGTACCGTCAAAGTTGGGTCGCACAAAACAGTTGAAAAGGCGGTTGTACCTGTCGGAGAGTTGTTGTTTGAAGGTATCGGGTGTGCGTCCGAGCCAATCGACAAAGCCCTGCCTGATTTCCTCAATCTTGGCATTTGCCATCTGGATGGCATGCCCGTCCCTACTTTGATCGTTTTCGTCTCTCCCGTAACCTTGTCCGTCACCTCCTTGCTCTTATTGATGTCGGGAATGGTGTTGTGCAGGGCGTGCTTGAGGAGATTGATGCCATCATAACGGCGGAACTCACCTTGTACGGCATACTTGTGCCAGATATTGGCATTCTTATGGTCGCAGATAATGCTGTACTCGTCCATGTTGGAATGGTAGGTTACACCAATATCCGTCCCGAAAAACTCTGAGGCAAACCTGCCATAGACTTTGGCAGGTATCCAGCGTTCACCGAGATTGAAGTCAAGGTCCGCAAAAGGAATGGGTGTTGGCGTGGCTGCACGTAGGGCAGCAAGGCTCTGCTTTGCTTCTTCGTGTTCGGGATGGTCCAAGAGCCACGACTCGATACGCTCCGCCTTTTCTATTACATTGCCCGAAATGAACTTGTCCGCCACTTCATAGGCATTCTCTTCGGGATTGTAATAGATGCGACCTTCCCAAGGAAGAAATGATGTCGCTTTCCTCCATATCAGGTAAAAGCGAACTCATGTAGTCAAGTTCCACCGTGCCGTACTTGTTGAGCGATGCACCCAGTGCCTCCATCGGGTCTGCGGCAACGGTCAGTTCCGCGGTGGAAAATGCCGTTGGATGGTCAAAGATGTCCGCCTTGACGTACCTGCCGTTCTCAGAGCGTTCCAAGAAGAGCATTTCCACGCCTGTGGCATCCATCTTGATGATGTCGGTATTCGCCTTCTGGTTAAAGTAGCCCCAACGGGATATATAATCATCATACAGGTGGTTGAGTCTGCTGCGGTCTTCCCTGTCTTCTGCATGGTTCTCTGCCTCGTAGTCATAGAGACGATGATAGCACTCCCGTATCTCGATATAGGCTTTGAGACGTGAAAGCTGGGCATACGGCAAGTCCATCGGATTGAAAGTGGGATGTCGCTTTAAGTCAGAAAGAAACCCCACCTGACCTTTCTGCACGACAATGGAGCCGTCTCTTAGGTGTGAGTCAGGCGAAGAGAGAAAGGGACGTGGTGAAGCGTCAAACTCTTTTCTGACTTCTGCTATCGGCTGCGGCTTGCGCTCCTCGGCTTCATTCATGAAATCGAAAAGGGACGGCTCACGTGAAGAGGAAGAAGCTACTTTCCTGCTACTACGGGTACGCCGTTGAGGAGAGATCGCTGCCTTTGCATTTTGAACTCCGATGGTTTCTGGGGAGCAGTTTGTGTTATAGGACGGCGTGCCTGTGAAGTTCCTGAATTATCCTTGATTTCATGGTTCACACGGGTAACTTCTCTTGTCCAAAGGCTGTATTCCTCCGGGGCAAACAGTGACAGTTGCTCCGGTTGTCCGATGTCTTCCATGTTGTTGTCCACCACTGGATGATGATCGTCGTCAAAGAACACCGTCTGTCCGTTCATCTCTCTTGGGGCTTCAATATCCGTACGGATTTCCTGTGGTTCCTGCTCGTACTGATGATGAAGTGTCAAGGCGGGTACACCTTCGGGTGCAGGTTCAACGTTTATGGATGGTTGCTCTGACACAGATTGCTGTGGTACAGACTCCGATGATGGTGGTTGCAATGGAGTAGTCTCTCCATTGGAAACGGTATTTTCTGTTGCCTGTGCCTTGGTAATGGTAAAATCGTCCGGTTCTATGACTTGCCCGACATTAATTTCTGTTTCAGTTTCCAACTCTTCCTTGGATATCTTGATTCCAGAAGTACCGTTCACAGTCTTCTTAACCGTGTCTTCTGTCTTTGTTACCGCTTCTTCCTTGATTTCCTCTGCCACCACTTCTTCTTTGGTATATTGTTCCCTGACGATTTCTTCCAACTCGGCTATCTCGTGCAATTTCTTAGGAGAGAAATACAGGTCGCGTTCAATCCCCAGTCCTCTTACCTTCACGCCTTCCATCTCATCAAGGGACATATTGCCAAGCTCCCAGCCGTAACCCATTGTCACGGCACCGAAGCCAATGCGGCTCTTAGGGTCATATTCCAGAAGGTAGGCTGTGTATGCTCCCATAGGGAAGAAATAGCGTGCATAGGCTATCTTATCGCCAATGAGTCCCTTTTCCGTGCTGTAAAGTTTAGGCAGTTGCTTTCTGATACTGTCGGGCATGAGGTTATAGGCATCGTTTATTCCCTTGTCTTCAGTCTTTGTCTTCTCTGTTTCTTCTTTCCGACTTATGGTAATACCCAACTTGCGAAGCTGTTTCTCCGCTTCTGCCTCTCGCTCTGCCTCTGTCATTGGTATACCGGTTTCATATAGTTTACGGTCGATACGTTGTCCCATTTCAAGGGAGAGTTGTGTTCGGAGACTTTCTGCCATTTCCTCAATCCCTCCTGTGAACCGATATTCCCATGCAGGTCTTCCATAAGGGTCTGTACCCATTATGCGCTCTGTGGCAATGGTGCGATGAGATATGTCCTTCCAATCTCCTACAAAAAGAGAGTTATGCTTGAAGACGACAGAAGAGCCTTCTTCCTTGGGAACGGAAACGGTTTCTACAAACTGCTGTTCAATTCCCTCGCTGATTTCTTTACCTGTCTGCTTCTGCAGGACGATGAGGTCACTGCCTACGTCCGTTCCAGCATTGTCTGAAAACATACCCGATGGTAGTCGGAGAGCGGAGATAAGGCGGCTGTTCTGCATGAGGTAACGGCATATGGCTTCATTGCGGGGACTGTCTAATACGCCCTGTGAGGTGATGAATGCCAAAATTCCACCTTCCTTGATGCAGTCCAGACCTTTCACGAAGAAGTAATTGTGAATGGCACGTGTGGACTCACGTTTAAGAGTGTCCTTACCTTTGCTGTATTCTCGGTCATAGACCATGAAATCACCGAAAGGAATGTTACTTGTAATAAGGTCGTACTTGTCTTTGTTTTCTAACTCCCCAATGGATTCAAAAGGCTCATTTCGGACGAAGATATTGCCTTTACCATAGGGGTGCAGGGCTTGACTGATGCGGGCAGTGAGCAAGTCCTTCTCCATTGCATCTACAACTCCTGTTTGCCTTGCAAAGGTTTCGGCAAATGCTCCCATGCCAGCCGAAGGATCCAAACATCGACGTATGGATACATTTACAGAAGTGAGAGCATCGGCAATGGCGGTGACGATACGAGTATCGGTATAGAAGGAGGTCAGTACGCTTGCCTTGATGCTCTCCCAATACCGCTTGGCAGTGTTGGCATCTACGGCTTCACGATAAATCATCTGCTTGAGCTGCTGGGTAGGTTCAAAGAGATTCTGCTCTGACTTGCTCCAATAGCGGATGTCATCGGGATTGTCTGTGCGGTTGAGTACACATTTCAGCCACCGAAGCCCTGATAGTTCCGTAAGATACTTTTCTCAGCTTCGGTGGCTTCGCGGCGTTCTTTTTCCAGGCGCAAGACCATACGGATGGCTTCCGTGTTGGCTTGCAGGACTTCTTTCTTATTGTATGCCATAAGGTATAACGTATTCTATTATGGGAATAATCACTTTGACACCAAAGCTTGACCGTAATGTCAGACTTTAGTATCAGAAATGAAGTAGTATGCTATTTCCGTTTCTTGTTTTGTTCAAACTCAAAGGTGGTGGTATAATCATCCTTCAAAGCCAGTCGGGCATTGAATTTCTTGCCTGCCTTGCTGGTCAGTCCTTTAAGGATAGGCGTACGACCGGAGCTTATCAAGTCACGGATGTTATCTTCAGAGAGATGTATGCCGCAGACTTCACGAAAAACGTGGAAGCCACAGGTTTCATGCCTGCACTTGGCTACCTTGGCATAGATGCCGACACTTTGCTGTCCGCATTTTGGGCAGCGGTAGACAGGATAGGACTTCTGCTCAGGAGAATGTGAGAGGGAGTTCCTCGCAGATTGTTCCCACGTATGAATTAATGCCCTGTGCGAACTTATCAGATGGCATCTTTCCTACTTCAATAGCGGCAAGGGCAAGTTCCCATGCACCTGTCATCTCCGCATTGGCAATCTTCTTATCTTTGACAATCTCATAGACTGCCAGGCCCTTTTCGGTAGGTATGATGGCTTTCTTGTCCCTGCGGATATAATCACGGAGGATAAGTGTCTCGATGATGTTGGCACGGGTGGCAGGTGTTCCGATGCCGCACTCTGCCATTGCTTTCTTACTTTCAGCATCTTCGACCTCTTTTCCAGCGTTTTCCATAGCAGAAAGCAGTGTCGCTTCTGTGTAGAGAGGTTTAGGTTTGGTCTTATGCTCGTTGATATCCGCATTGACAAGTGATAGGACTTCACCTTCTGTCAAGTTCGGCAATGAAGACAAAATCTGTTCATTGCTATCCTCTTTCTTTTCAGCTTCTACTTCTTTACCTTTCTGTACAGCTTTCCAGCCTAAAGAGATTTGTCGGTATGCTTTCCAAGTAAAGGTATCGGTGCCACCCGTGAACCGTACCTGCATACGCTCTTCCTCGGAATCAGGAGAAAAGGCTTCTATGAAGCGATTGACTACCATTTGATAGATAGTTGTTTCATCTGCCGACAATCCTAAGGGTGTTTCACCTGTGGGAATAATGGCGTGGTGGTCGGTAACTTTGGCATTGTCCACCGAGTGGCGGTTAAGTGGATTGGATAGTGTCTTGCCTATCTTGCGCAGCAGGGTGGGGACTTCCTCGAAGACATCCTCGCTGATGTATCGGCTGCCAGTGCGGGGATAGGTCGTGATTTTCTTCTCATAGAGGCTTTGGGCTATCGAGAGGGTCTTGTCTGCAGAAAAGCCGTGGCGTCTGTTGGCATCCTTCTGCAAGGCAGTAAGGTCGTACAAGAGTGGTGGCGGTGTATGCGTTACCTTTCTTGCGACCGATTCCACTGTAAGCTGGCTCTGACTGCGAAGTGCAGCGAGAGCGGTCTGTGCCGATGCTTCACTCTCATAGTCTTTACCGCCAATGGCTTTCAGCGACAAACCCTCTTTTTCTGTAAGGACGGATAATTTCCAATAGGGTACGGAAGAAAAATCACGGTTCTCTATGTACCGACGGCAGACCATAGCAAGTGTTGGGGTCTGTACCCGTCCCAAAGAATAGCCTCCCCTGCGGGCGATAGACAATGCACGGCTTGCATTGATACCCACGAGCCAGTCGGCTTCGCTTCTTGCCTTGGCGGAATAATAGAGATTGTCGTAATGGCTTCCTGACTTAAGATTAGAAAGCCCCTCACGGATGGCTTTGTCAGTCAATGATGAAATCCAAAGGCGGTCGAAAGGCTTGTGACAATTGAGATAGGAATAGATGTATCTGAAGATAAGCTCACCTTCACGCCCTGCATCGGTGGCGACGATGATGCGGTCCGCCTTGTCAAAGCAGGAACGTATCACCTTGAGCTGTTTTTAGTGCTGCTGGGTCTGATACATACTCCTTATCCTTACGTACCTGTCGTACCACTAACTGAAATGGATTGGGACGAATGGGCAGGTCTTCAGCTTTATAGGCAGAAAAACCGTAGGCTTCAGGCATGGCAAGGGCGATGAGGTGTCCCATTGCCCAAGTAACGACATAGCCGCAGCCTTCCATATATCCGTCTTGCTTGCTCGTTGCTCCTACGATGCGGGCAATATCTCTGGCTACCGAGGGTTTCTCGGCGATAATACAAGTTGTCATAGTCGATAATAGAATTAAGGGTTACATCTTACGTCCACGGGACTTCTTCTGCTTGTTTTCGTCCTTCTTTTGCTTCTGCTCGGCAGTAGGTTGTGTCTGTCCCGTTTTGAGTGGCTCTTTCACATTTTTGGTGGCTTCGTTGGTCTTACCGTGGTTATTGACGGCTACCTGTGTTTTGTGTTCTTCTGCCACAGCTACCACCTTTTCCTTGCCAGTTTCCTGCTTCTTGTCAGGATTCCACTTGTAAAAACGTGGGCGGTTCTGTTCCTTGTCCATGCGAACGTATGCGTTGAAAGGTTGTCCCTGCTTGTCCACCATATTCTTTAGATATAGTGTACGACCGCTATCCAAAGCTTCACGCTGTTTATCTGACAGCTCCAAGCCACAGAGCTTATGTGGGACGCCTTGCTGCTGTGTCTGCTGCCGGCGTTCCTTAAAACCACGGTTATTGTCAAAGATGAACTCAATGCCTTTCGCTCGGCATTAACCTGCAACGTGGCATTGAAAGTTTTGCCACTCTTGGCGGTCATGCCCTCCACCTTCACAGCCTTACCTTCCACAAGGTCTTTATACTGGACATCAGAAAGCGTTACACCCTTGATTTCCTTGGGGATATTCACTCGGTCGGCACGCAAAGCAATGATTTCATTCGTTTGTGGGTCAATAGAAACGTAAGCAGAAAAAGGCTCAGCGTTCTTGGGAGTCACTTCGACGGTTTTACCGAGATTGCCCGTAGTGAGAAGTGCCTCCTTTTCTTCGGGAGAGAACTTGTAGCCCATATAGGGAAGTCAAGCTGTGGATCTTTTCTCAAAGGATGAATTGCCAAGCCGACATTGCCGTTATCGTCCGTGCGGAAAGCAAGGCGGGCTTCGGTGTAGATAGTAGTGTCTCCAATAGGTACGGCAATCGTCAAGAGATTGCTCTTCTGCCAATTGAGCATCTTGTCTAATTCTCCACTCTGCTCCAATCGCTCACGGGTAAGTCCAAGATTATCGAGTTGCTTCCAATCAATCTTCGACTCATCGATGGCAGTAGCATTCTTCTGCTGGGGCAGATAGTCCTCAAAGGGAACGCCCATCTCTGCCAGTTGCTGTTTGCTTTCGGGCTTCTCACGGCTTTGTAACATGGTACGCAGGTTGTCCACGCCTTGCTCCACATTGTTTGCCAATACCTTGTACAGTCCAAAATGAGTCGGGTTATTGAACTGTTTGAGGAAGTTGGTCATGAAGTTCTTCAGAAGTCCGTCCTTGCTGTTGAACTTCAAGAACGCTGCCTGATTGGCGGCGATGGCTTCAGTGGTTTTAAGGTTTCCCTTGTCGTCAATACCAGAAACTACGGAGAGTTTTCCTGCTTCCTTTTCGTTCTTCACTTCCGTGCGGTCTTCTAATACCAGCACATAGTTGTCATTGTTGTTCGATTCCATAAATCAATGTTTTTAAGATGAATAAATCATTATCGAACAGCAAAAATATAGCAATAATATTATTAAGTATGCCAATGGGGAAAAGGCGGGAATTAAAAGGAATTTAATAGAATATATCATTAGGTAGGTTCTATTAATTCATATATTAACGTGGAGTTATCCCCACAATAATGCAGTTATGAGGGTATCGGTCTCATAAGAGACCTTCATTCTCTATAGAAATGGTTTTATTCCCCCTCATTTTTTATGTATTTTTTGATATCAAGACACAATTATCCCTTGCAAGAGAGAAGTTGTGGCTGATATTTGTTGATTTGGTAATATCTAAAGATGTTGTAAACAAGACAGGTGAGCGCAAAACTCGCTTTTGCTCTGGCAATACCAATTGTTCTGACAAAGGAGCCATGCATGGCTCCTTCAATGAAGCCGAAGACGTGTTCCACGCGGCATCTACGCCTTGATTTCTTGCGGTTACGTTTCTTCTGCTTCTTGGTTAATGGATGATTGCGGTGTCCCTTCTCGCAGATGACGGGACGCATCGCGTTGGCCTTGACAACATCTTCCCTGCCCTCATATCCAGCATCAAGATAAAGGCGCTGGCCTTTGTCCTTGTCCGTGATAAGCTGCGAGATAACATTGGAGTCATGGGTGCTTGATGCTGTGGTATGGTAGGACTCTATGAGTTTTGATTTCTTGTCAACCTTCGTATGACCTTTGTATCCATAATGTTTCTCATCCCGTTTCTTAGTCCAATGCGTGTCAATGTCCTTGTGGCATTTCTTGTGTGGGTTGTCGTTCCAAAGCTCATCTCCCTTGCCGTTCTTGATGGCAGTGTTTTCCCCGCAGGTGTGCGCTGCCTGGGGGCTTCAACGAAGGTGGCGTCAATAATCTTGCCTTCATTGAAGCTCAGACCTTTCGCATCGAGCAATTGACGGAAGTCGTCAAACAGGGTGTCAAACACACCGGCCTTGACCAGTTTATTCTTACATGCCCACACTGTCTTTTCGTCAGGTACGTCACTTACGTCACTTACCGTATGTATGTTTAGGAACTCTCTAAAGCTGGTGCGGTCAATAATCTGATATTCTATCTGGTGGTCGCCCAGACCATAATAACGTTGGAGAAATATGACTTTGAACATAAGAACGACATCCATCGGTCTACGCCCTGTTGAAGTCTTACAATCCTCCGTGAGTAAAGTCTTCTCTAATGTGAGGCGAAAAATTCGAAATCAACAAGAGCGGATACCTGCTCCAGCGGGTTGTCCATTGCGGAAAGAGCCTTGAGAGTAAACTCTTTTTCAAAGAGACTCTCCTGTTTTGATTGGCGATATGTAGTCGTTTTCTTCATAAGGTAATATCAATATTTGTATGTAAAGATACGACTTTTTTTTGAAAATACGCAAGTAATTAACTGATTAATAATAAGTTAATTTATAGAGCACCCCATTATGCATTATCAATACTTTCATCGTACATATTGGATATAAAATCTAAGAAACTCGGCTCTATCAATAAAATTGTAAAGAAAAAATCGTAGATTTCTATAAGTAGGAAGATAGAGGATTTTTGTGAATCTTTCAATGGTTAGATCAATTCTTATATATTCCCATTTGGATAGGATACTCAAAACAAATGACCTATTAACCTATTAATAAGTACATACAAACAGAAAATACCTAAAATTAGCTATTGTAAAAACAGCTCAAAGAATGTATTTTTGCATCGATATTTATTTTGTTTAATTATAAAAACAATTAAAAAGATGGAAAAAGTACAAAAATTTAAAGAAAGATGCTCTTATCAAAGAGTTAAAAGAAAAAAACGAGTTATGGAGTTAAATGAAAAAAAGGTGCTGCTGGTAGTTCTGCTTATCAAGTCGCTCCATGTTTAGCTCATTGTTTTATGTGAAATTATTAAACTTAAATAGATGAGAGTGTTTCAAAACACTTGTTTTAACACACCCTCATCTTTTTTTCTTTATTTACAAATTATGGAATTACTTTTCAAATAAATCATTTTTTTAGAATTTCTTCCAGAGGATGTTATATATAGACTCGTAAAAAAACTTTTTAAAATGGAAGAAAGTGAAATTATCGAATTGTTTCACGAGACAAAGAAGTTTTTTTAGCACTTTCTACAGTAGGGAACGCATATATCATATCTGATATAGAAATTTTTAGATGAAGTTTGGCATACGTTTATTATATTTATGAGCCAATATCAAGATTTTTGTATGAGATTTTTTGGAAAAATGATAATCCACACTCCCACCTCTAAAAAGGAATATGAAGAATTTGAAAAACTTAAAATAGAGAATCCTGAAGAAGCCAAGAATAAATCTCTTGACACATATCTAAAATTAGTGGAGTTAGTATATGATAATCTTGGGCATGATACTGTTGTAAAATGGTTTAAAGAATACCCTGTCAAATATTCAAAGAAACGGATTCTAGAACTCCGAAAATAAGTTTAGAATATGAGTATTTTTCCGAAAAGAATTGCACAGGGAGATATTGTTATTATTCACTTGGGAATAATGTGTCATGAGAAACGATTTGAGCACCCCATATCTGTCAATACTTATATTTTATCACCATCTGGATGTAAATATAAACTTTTTGACAAAGTGTTCTTAACACATCCTCTTGGAGAGGATAACAATGAAAATTGGCAAAACTGTAATTCTTTTGTGAGGTATCGAATACCCCCTATTGTTGTCTTCTCTTCTATGATGAGTGGGAAGAATTCTCAACAAAGAATTATAGATACTCTACATACTCATAAGCATATGATACATTACTACACTTCTTATGAGACTTTTGACTTTCAACCAGGAAGGTATGAAGTGTTTTCAGAAGCATATAGCGATGGAGTTCGACTTCCTACAAAGACGAGAGAGGATGATTTCTTTTATGTGGATTACTTATCGTTACAGTCTGTAAAAACAGATTCTGACAATAGGATTTTTTTCAAGATTAAAAACCATTCTAAGGAAAAATGTCCTTTTATCTATATAAGAAGATTAAAGTTATCGGATAATGTCACCTCCAAGCATATATTGCTTCTTGGTGAGGAAGAACGTGAGTTCTATTATGACCATACGCAAGAGGAAGTCATAATAAGCTATGCTGAAGGCAGACAACACATCGACATTACAAAAGAATGTTTTTGCCAAAAAAGGGTTTATCGAAATCCCAAATTATTTTCCATGAAGAAGAAAAATGACAATAACATTTATATTCTTTCATCGGAAGACGATAATACAGCCTTTATCTTGAATGATTTTCAGAGTCAGTCAATATGGGAAAAAACAGAAAAAGGAGGGTTGAGGGAAATGATATGCAATATTGATAAGGAGACATATCAAAAAATGTTAGAATACTCTATCATAATAGAACTATAAAATGAGAAAAAATATAGCATTATATTGTCTTTTCACTTTAATCAGCAATCTCTTATCATACCAATCAGTTTATGCGCAGTGCGTAACATTGTTTGTGACGGATGCTAAAAGTTCAGAAAGACTGTCCAATGCTACTGTGAAGACATTCAATAATCAAACTTTTATTACCAACAATGAGGGCAAGGTAACACTATGCCTGCAACATATTGCCAAAAGAAAAATCCTTTGCACCTTATCACACGTTGGATATAAAACAATGAACATAAAATGGATGGATTTTAAGCGGGACACAACACTCTATATAGGAATGGAACCGGAAGCATTGGCATTGTCGAATGTTACAGTGACATCAAGCAGGGAGAAAAGCATTAAAATCAATCCGATGGTTTCTTCTTATATGGGAAGTAAGGATTTCATAGGAATTTCTAGTTCGGGGACTTCCGTTCTAAATCAAATACCCGGAGTAAACATTCGGGAAAATGGAGGTGTCGGTAGTGAACTCAATTTCTCCGTAGCAGGGATGACCGGAAAGCAAATCTGTGTATTCTTGGATGACATTCCATTTGAATATTACGGAACTGGAGCCTCTTTGGCTTCCCTGTCGGCCAATCAATTGAGTGGCATAGAAGTATATAAAGGCATAATTCCCACGAAATTGGCGACAGATGCTTTAGGAGGTGCCATAAATTTCATCAGCAAATATCCAGAGGGAAAGCCCGTGGATTTCAATCTTTCTTATTCATTAGGGTCTTTCCATACTCATCGTGTACATGGAGGCATCTCTTTTAATGAATTACCTCTATTTTATGTAGAAGGAGACTTTAATCATATACAATCCAAAAATAACTATACCATAGACGCCGACGTGCTTTCCAAGAACGGAACTTTTACCAATGACCGTGTAGAATTGTTTCACAATGCTTTTAGGAATACCTCAGGAAAGATGACTTTGGGATTAAAGCAAAAAAACATTGCCGACAAACTTGAACTTATTGCCTTTTTCAATAAAGGAAGGCGTGAGATACAGAACGATGCACTTGCACGGCAACCCTATGGGGGAGTAGAACTACAGGGAAAGACTTTGGGCAGCTTACTGACCTACAAGAAACATTTTGGAAGTAAGTTTAATTTGTCTGCGTATGGTATGTATAGTTCTTCAACCACACATGTTTTGGATACTACTGCATTAGTATATAATTGGCGAGGGGAAATATTATGTCCGTCTGCAGGAGATGGGGAAATCAGCAATATAGGCACCAATGCCCACTTTTATCAGAAGCACATCGTGGGTCAGGAAACGTTTAAATGGTTTGTAAATCCACAATGGACATTGACCCAAACCTTTCATTTGTCATATCAAGACAAAAGAGGAGTGGACAACTGGGAGGAACGACATTACTGGAAAGAAGTTGATGACAAAGTAAAAAAATTTGAACGCGCTTTCATTACTTTTGAATGTAATTACACACATCCAAACAGCAGACTGAAAGCATCTTCTGCAATGAAAGTTTACCATTTTACGGCAAAAGGCGACATCAAATCTAATGGGGAATATACTCCCGTTGAAAATCACAAGAATGGCATCGGCTACAATGCTGGTATGACTTATATTCCAAAGGAGAATTTAGTTTTCAAGTTTTCGTATGAGCATGCCATACGTCTTCCGAATGCAGACGAACTTTTCGGAGACAACATTTACATTTCACCTAACTTAAATCTCAAACCGGAACAAAGCGACAACGTCAATGTGTCTTTTATTTTTGCGAATAAAAGCTTGAAGTGGGAAATGACTTGTTTTTACAGACAATTATCCAACATCATTTGGCAAAAGCCAGGACTAATCACATTGACAAGTATGAATTTGTCCAATTCTCGCGTGTGGGGATTGGACATGGGGTTTTCATACCACATTTTGCCAGAGTTGGAGATAAGGGCCAATGGTACTTATCAGGACATACGCAATATCGGAACAAAATATGAAAGTGCCGAATACAACAATTTGCGCATTCCCAACATTCCATATCTTTTCGGGAATATAGATTGTGTTTTCCAAAAAAAGATGGGAAGGATTTTTCATCAGCCTTTTAGTGTGAAAACATTCTTGAGCAATCGTTATGTGCATCAGTTCTTTTTATATTGGGATAATAAAGGGGATAAGTCCTCTAAAAACATCATACCGACCCAGTTCATCTCTAATCTTGGCATTCAAATCATACAAGATCATTTGACTTTAGGGGTAGAATGTAACAATATTTTCAATCGTCCAAACTTCGATAACTTCAGAATACAGAAGCCCGGCAGGGCTTTCTCGACAAGTATAACTTATTTATTTTAATTATAATTATTATGAGAAAAAAAAACAAAAATCTGACATTTCTGTCATTAGTGTTATTAAGTTGCGTCTTCATTTTTTCAGCCTGCGACAAAAATACAGAAGAACCCAATCCTACCCCAGAGAGTAAAAGTATTAATTATGCTATTTGTGCATTGGCTGGTTCTTATCCCAATTACACTTCTTATATACAAGGTCTTAAATCCTTGGAAGGTGAAGTGAAATTGGACAAAGCCAAGGAAATATCACGACCTGCCCTATTATGGGGAAAAGGTGGCCAAGTCTTTGTTTCGCTTTTTGGGAAGCCTCTTACTTTGAGTAAATACACATTTCAAGACAATGGATTGCCTATAGAAGGAAAACAATTCGTTGAACCTGCTGCTGTCACAGTTCCCACCATCTGTTACGTAGACAAGCATGAGGCATACGCAGGTCTTTCCGGAGCGGGTGGTCTGCACCATGTGATAAGATTCGATCCTATGACCATGGAAAAAACAGGTGAAATATCTTTAGAGTCAATAAAAAAGGAGGGTATAAAAACTGTACTTCAAATGCAGATGGTTCATAGGGGAGACAAATTATTTATGGGATTGGTTTATGGCGGATACGGTGGCGGAGAGGTCATTGATGATGCTTTTGTAGTTGTAATAGACCGTAAGAACTTAAAAGTAGAAAAACTCATTTCAGATAGCAGAACTTCCCGTATATATACAGGAGGACAAACCATGAGCAGCATAACCGTAATGCCTAATGGAGACATCTATGTGATGGCTGAGGGTAGTGAAAATAAGCCGAGCGGTATCTTGCGTATTCTTAATGGACAAACGGACTTTGATAAGGACTATTTCATAAACTTGGATAAGTTAATGGGAAGTAATTGTCATGGATTGGAATTTATCGGAGACATGAAAGCTGTGACATTGAAAAGCATAGATCCTGAAAATGCGGGCGAATTAAAAGGTCCCAACCATAAATATTGCGTTGTTGATTTAAAAAACAAAATTAGTCTAGGGGAAATAACAGGGTTACCACTGGTATATGGAGTATCAGTATGTGCTTTTTGTAAACTTATTGATGGCGAATATCTTTTGAATGCTGCGGAAAAGGACCTCAGCACCGTATATAAACTTGATCCGAATACACTTAAAGTTACTCCGAAAATGACAATTCGTGGTAAATTGACGGGACTTGTTCCTGTAAAATAAGAGTCTATAATAAAAAAGAGTGCCGAAACAAAATGCGCTTTTGGCACTCTTTAATTTTATAATCGTATGAGAAAAAGTATACCTATCAATATTTTACTTTTTTTATTCTGCATCTTACAAGTACAAGCACAAATACAAATAAAAGGACAAGTTCTTGACGAGTCCAACAAACCAATGGATTTCGTCAATATCGTATGTCAGAAAGACGGGATTTTGTTATCCAATGCCATTTCTGACAACAACGGTATATTTCAATTAGAAATAAAAGAAATGCAATCTGTTGATTTGTCTTTTTCCTTTGTCGGTTATCGGACGAAAGTCTTAAAAGTTGAAAAAGATAAGTTACAGCAATTTCTGACAATTGTAATGGAAACAGAAGCAATCGCTTTGGATGAGGTTGCAGTTATGGGTAAACGTTCCTACATAAAAGCTGATGCCAAGGCGATAACCATAAATATACCGAAAAATTCTTCTATGAAGAATGAAAGTATGCTGGAGTTGATAAAAAAACTCCCGGGTGTGACTGATTCTGGTGGAGGACTTTCCGTAGCTGGGGTATCAGGTGTAATAGTTGTTATAGATGGGAAACAAGTCAATATGCCAGACAATTTAATGCTGAAGTACTTGGAGTCGCTACCTGCAGATAATGTGCAAACCGTTCGTGTCATGAAAAATCCGCCAGCAAAATATGATGCAAAAGGGATGTCAGGTTGCATTGAAATCATAAATAATAAAACTTATCAACAAAACTCTTCCCCTTTCATTTCCGCCACAATACAAGGAGGTATTACAAAGAAAAATTTTTTGCATAAGGAGTCTTTCGGGCTGAGATGGCAACCAACAGCACGTTTTCAACTGCATGCGGACATTTCACACAATAAAATAAATCGCCATTTCATTCAAGACATGGAGAACGGATTGTTCTTGAATAATGAAATTTTAGACTATAATAGAAATACATTGAGGGATTTAAAAAGGCATCTTTATAATTATAGTGTAGGTCTTAATTATTCACTAAGTCCGACTTGGGAGTTGGAGTTGTGCGGAGAGGGATATTATGATGATTGGAAAGCATATGGCAGCAGTGAAGCTGTTGCTGTCAATAAAAAAGGAGAAGAAATCGGTGCGATAACCTCACAAATCACATCTGTTGAACCCTACGGATTTCATTCCATTTACGGAAGAATTGTCAAATCATTCGTCAATAGAGGGAAGATAAATGTCGACATGAACTTTATGACTTACAATAATCGTTCAGACGGCAGTGTGGAAGCACAAGGAACCCTTATACAGCCAGTTCAAACGATGCTTTCTCAACCGTTAAATATACACACGTTTATGGGAAAAATCGATTACAGTGGAGCGATTGGTGCCAAGGCGACTTGGGAGATTGGAGCAAAGTATGATGAAGCACATTTGTTTACAGATATTCATAAAATGATAAATCCGTTGAAAACAGAAGAAAAATACGGGAATAGACATATAGAAAAAAACGCAGCTCTTTATTCTTCCATACAAATCCAAGGAGATAAAGATTTACTTTCCTGTGGCATACGTGTCGAATATTCTGGAACTGAACGGAAAACGGAAAATTATATAACACAATGGGAAGACCAAAAGAAAAGTTATATATGGAATATTTATCCTCAGTTATCCTATTCCCATGATTTCTCCCAAAACTTCAAAATGGGAGTCTCTGCATCCAGACGTACCAATCGCCCCACATACATCAATCTGTCCCCTGTGTCTTGGCCCACAGATGCTCTATTTAGATTAGCAGGCAATCCTAATCTTAGCCCGGAATATATTTGGAAAGGGGACTTGAATCTTTTTCTATTCAAGAAATACAATTTCAGTGCCACATATTCATATATAAAAAACGGTATTTACTATATTCTCAAACAGGAAAAGAATATCGTTTCAACATTTCCTGACAATTATCCGGAGTTCAGAAACATATATTTCAACTTGAATCTTCCATTCTCTATAAAAAACATATGGGATGCCAATATAAATATCGGAGGAGGCTATTCTGTATTACCTTACTCTTCGGATGAAGAAAGTTTCACCCTCAAAAAATGGAGTGGCTCTGTAAATCTCAACCAAACGTTCCATTTACCTTGGGGAATAGATGCCGAAGCCATTACACAATATCGGAGCAAAATTATTACAGGTTATTTACAGGCACCTCCATTTTTCATGACATCTTTATCTTTTTCAAAAGATTTCCTCAGAGATAAATCCTTAAATGCTACTTTGAGTCTCAAGGATGTTTTCAACACAATGTCCATAGGTTCTGAGGCGATAGGAACAGCTTTCCCTTTTAAAATGAGGATGACAACGGACTCTTTTTGTGTCATGCTGACAATTAAGTATCTATTAGGGAAAAATTGGAAGTCAAAAAATTCCATACACATAGACGACTCCCGATTTGACAAATGATACTTAGATCTTTCCCAAACATAATGCAGTTCGGAACTTCCGATTGCGGTGTGGCATGCTTATCCATGATATGTAAATATTATGGTAAGCATGTTTCATTGAATCAGATTAAAACCATTTCAGGGGAGAGTAAGGAAGGACTGTCTTTTCAGGATTTGGAACTGACGGCAGAGGCTCTTGGGTTCAGTGCAACTGCATCGCAGGTTTCTCTTGATGTCATCAATTTAGATTACGCTCTTCCATGTATATTACATTGGAATCAAGATCATTTTGTTGTTCTTTACAAAGTCAAAGAAAAAGAGGTATCAGAAAATATTATATATCAGACCCCGCAATAGGACTTACAACTATTGAAGAAAAAGATTTTGTAAAAAGTTGGAAGCAGAATAGAGTTTTGGGCTTTGTTCTGTTCGTCAGTCCATGTGATTTGTTTTTTTCGTTGGAGAATAACACAACACGCACAAGGCTAAGATATAAAGATAAAGTAAAAGACTTTGCGAAACGATACAAATGGAAGATTTTTCAAATCTTATTGGGGTTGTTTTTTGTGGGTCTGATACATCTCGTGTTTCCCTATATGTCCAAACTAATGGTTGATGCGGGCATAAAGGAACGTAATGGCAATTTAATCGGATTGATACTCATTGCACAATTATTGTTGATTTTTGGGAAAATGAGCATTGAATTCGTAAGGGCACGAATAACGTTAAATGTTGGCACGGCAATCAGTATTCAAATGATTTCAAATTTTTTCTCGAAACTGATGACGATACCAATGATTAATTTTGAATCCAAACAGATAGGAGATATTATACAGCGAATTGAAGACAACAAAAAAATAGAGGGATTTATAACCAGAAATTCTGTGGATTTAATTTTCTCTGTATTTTCATTGCTCATTTTCTCATTTGTTTTGGCTTTTTATAGCCTGTATATATTTGCCGTCTTTCTCATTGGATGTATTTTGTATTTTATATGGACATCCCTATTCCTTAAAAAAAGAAAAAAGATAGATTATTCACTTTTTCGGGAGCAAACAAAAAATAGGACTTCTGTTTTTCAAATTCTTTATGGAATGGCAGAAATTCGTCAATACAATGGGAAAGAGGAAATCAAAGGAATTTGGGAAGATACCCAAAACAGGATTTACGATATTAATTGTGAAAAGTTGAAATTGGAGCAAAAGCAAAAAACAGGGATAACATTGATAAATGAGGTAAAAAACACTTTAATTACATTCGTATCTGCACTTGCTGTAATAAAAGGTGAAATGTCTCTTGGAATGATGCTTTCAGTTCAATATATACTCGGACAGTTGAATGCGCCATTAAGCCAGATTTCTGACTTTATCTCCCAAATTCAGGAAGTAATTTTCAGCATGAATAGAATGTCCGAGATTTATGAATTAGAAGATGAAAAGATAGCAAATGTAACAGGAGGCAAAGCCTTACCTCAAGAATCTGAAATTCATACTATAAAAGTAGAGAAACTTTCGTTTAAATATTCTGGGATAAGTTCTCCTTTGGTTCTTAAAGACATATCTTTTGAAATACCCCATGGTAAAACAACTGCGATTGTGGGGGCTAGCGGTAGCGGAAAAACCACATTGCTGAAAATATTATTAGGAATGTATGGTTCATATTCTGGTTCTATAAGAATAGGGAATAATGAATTGAAAGAGACGGATGCGGATGAATGGAGGAAACGCTGTGGAACTGTTTTACAAAACGGCTTTGTTTTTTCAACAACAATAGAAAAGAATATAGCCATAGGCTCTGCCGTTTGTGATAGGGAAAGAATAAAAAAAGCAGTAAAATTAGCCGCTTTTGACATCGCAATGGAAAATGCCAATATGACATTCAATACAGTTGTCGGTTATGATGGGCAAGGATTAAGCCAAGGACAAATTCAACGATTATTGATAGCAAGAATGTTTTATAAGAATCCCGATTATATCTTTTTGGATGAAGCAACGAATTCCTTAGACACTTATAACGAAAAGATAATAACAGATAATTTATTAAACGAATTTAGCGGAAGAACAATAATAATAGTAGCCCATCGACTTTCTACTGTAAAAACAGCAGACAACATCATTGTTTTAAAAAATGGGGTAATAATTGAGCAAGGCAATCATTCTGCTCTTGTTGCAAAAAAAGGAGAATATTACAATTTGGTGAGAAATCAATTAGAATTGGAAAGTTAATGATAACAACTTACAAGAAGGCAATTAGTCTGTTCTTATGAGATGACAAAGATTTTTATCATTTTTTATCCGCTCAATCTCACTATCCACAAGGATTAGCACCTCTTGTTTGATACGTTTATAGTTGGCTTCGATGGTCTTTTTGAGATTATCGGATCCATCTTTGTTTTGAAACGCATTAATTTCAGGAATGGACTGGTATTGCTTCATTTCGGCAGAGACTTTGGCACTATCCACCACTATTTCAGCATGGAAAATCTTTTGGTCAATGCGTTCATCGAAGTTGTCGGACACGGCACCCACGAACATTCCTTGTGTGAGGTTACTGATTTTGGATGCTGGAATGAGACTGTCCATCTGTGTGGAGATAGAGGTGGATTTGTCATTACGGTTGATAGTCATTGATTGACGTTGCTGGAGTACCTTTCCAAACCGCTCAGAAAGTGTCTTAGCTGTTTCTCCTACCACTTGTCCAGAGAACACGTTACCTACAGTGTTCTGTATTACCTTGCTCTCCTTGTCTCCATAATCACGGGTAAGTTGTGAGAAGTCCTGAAAGCCCAAACATACGGCAACTTTATTGCTTCGTGCAGTAGCAATGAGGTTGTCAAGCCCACGAAAGTAGATGGTTGGCAACTCATCGATAATCACTGAGGATTTGAGTTGCTTCTTCTTGTTGATGAGCTTCACAATACGACTGTTATACAAACCGAGTGCTGCCGAATAGATATTCTGACGGTCGGGATTATTACCAACTACAAGGACTTTCGGCTCATTAGGGTTATTGATGTCAAGTGAGAAATCATCGCCTGTCATCACCCAATAAAGAGCAGGTGAAATCATTCGTGAAAGTGGTATCTTGGCACTGGCTATCTGTCCCTGCAACTGGTCCTGCGCTCCGCCTTCCCAAGCATCCATAAAGGGTGAAAGGTAGTTGGCAAGTTCATCGTAGGAGGTGAGTATCGGGAATATCTGTGCGTAGGGACGGTTAAGGAACTCGATGGCATGAGGAAAAGTACAATACTTACCGTTCTCATAGATTTTTAGAAACCAAATGATGGCTGCCAGCAAGATAATTGGCGACTCCACGAAGAAATCTCCCTGCTTTTGTATCCACGAACGGTTCAAGTTGAGCATGATGGTGTAGGCACTTTCGTAAGCGTCCGATATATCAGTCATAAAGGCAGGATTGATAGGATTGCACCGATGCGATTTCCTCGGATCGTCAAAGTTAATTACATAGAACTGTGGTTTTACCTTGTAGGCATCTAAATGATGAAGCAGGTGATTGTAAGCTATCTCTGAAAGGTCGGGGAACTTATAGTCGTAGATATACATGGCAAAGCCTTTCTCTATCTGCTGCTTGATGTAGTTGTTCACGATAGCGTAGGACTTACCCGAACCCGGTGTTCCAAGTACCATTGAGGCACGGAACGGATTGACCACGTTAATCCAACCCTTGTTCCATTTCTTCTTATAGTAGAAGCGTGTAGGAAGATTGACGGAGTATTCATTTTCCATCAACCGAGTTTCCTGCATGAAACTCTCATTCTCAGTGTTAAACACATCGTCCATCAGGTTGTTTTTGAGCAGTCGGCTCATCCATACGCCACCCATCAGCAGGCAGATATAACCAACGGATAGCGTGAAGATATAGAGCAAAGCTGCACCGATCTTACCGATGGGCAAAGCCAGCAGCCACCAGTTGAGAAAGAAAAAGACAAATCCAGAGAAAAGCACCGTCCAAATCTTTGGCCATGTGATTTTCTCCTCTTTTACGCCCTTTGTCCCAAGGCAGGACAAAGCAAGGAACACCACACAAAAGAGTTTTGTCCAAAGGATAGACGAAATAATCCCGTGGTGCGCTGGAAGTTCATCAGAATTTTATCAATGATGCCAAGCGTAAAACCCCAGACATGAAATGCCTCGTAACAGAACCAATAACAGTTAACGAGGAGGAATATCACGGATATGCCCCTCATAAAGTCCATAACCTTACCTAATGCTCTTAAATCATCTTCTTGTGCCATAATGCAATGTTTTTGAAGCCTCCCCCGACCCCTCCGAAGGGAGGGGAGATAGAAATGCTCGTTTATTTAATGTTTTCTTCGTCTAATATTTACCTTACTTAGTTTTCGGAGCTTACGCTGCCATGCCGCTTCCTTCCAATCATCGTTGCCCGTAGGTAGGAAAGAACCATCTGCCATATCCTCGATAAGTTCATCGATGAGATTGTCGGCGTTCTCCGTATCTGATTGCAAGGGTTGAACGGTTGGCGATGCTTCTATACGAACAGACGGATTACCATACAGCGCTTCATCCAAGAAAGGGTTGTGCGTAGGATTAGAGAAATAGGTATTAAATACATTGGCGGCATATCCCTTACCTAATCGAGAACCATTGAGCGCAATGCCCGCTTTATCATCAATAAAGGTAATGCCATAGATACGTCCACTTTCGTTCTTTCGGATTACTGCACGCAAGCCTTGTTCCTCCAATCGTTGCCGAAGTTCTTCCTCTGTCTTTGGAGAGGTACGCATTGTTTGTAACACCCTGTACCTTATGATTGATCTCAATGGCTTGATAGCTTGTTTGGATTTCTGCATCTTGTTCTGTACGGCAGTATAGCCCACACCACGTCCAATGTCCGAGGCGTGGATAGGGCTGCTTACCTTGTCTCCCTTATCATCTGTTGGGACATAGACAAGTCCGTCATATTTCTTTCCCCGAAACTCTGTCTTCACTTCTTCCACTGCAAGATTGTAAGCGGAAAGAATGGCATTCAATTCACCCAAGGAGCAGAAGCGATAATGCTTCAGCACCATGCGGAGGGCACTTGCCACCTGTTCCTTGATGTTTCCTCTGGTGATGTCAATCTTGGGCGTTTCTTCCACCGCTTTGTCAGCAACCTTTGAACTTGGAATGAGACCAAACCTCTTTTCCAAGGCATTGGTAATCTTCTTGCTCCTCCGTTTCTCAAACCTGTCGTTAATTTTCTTTCCCTCTCCGTCCACTCGAAGCGACACGATGTGTATATGCTCACGGGCGATGTCGTTGTGCTTGAACACGATATAAGGCTGCTTGCCATAACCGAGTGTCTCCATATACTCCTTGGCTATCTGCGTGAGTATTTCATCGGAGAGTTTCTCGTCAGGATGCGGATTAAGAGAACAATGGAACACCATCTTTTTTGTTCGGCATTTCTCAGGAATAACTGCTTGCATATCGGCAAACACCTCTACCATCGTATAAGTTCCCTCTTTGTTTTGATACAAGCCTTGAGCAAGGAGAATACTTGCTTCCCCTTTCTCCACCTTTTTGAAGTTGTAGCCCAATGCCCCTCCGAGGTTCTCCGTTGCTGAAATTTTTGCTATCATTTTTCTAACAAAATTCTCAATACTTCTTCTTTCTATAATCAATGGTTAGATTGATAGCCTGTTCTTGCAAGGCAATGATTTGAGCCGACAATTTCTCCAACTTCTCAAGCAGAATCTGTGCGGTTTTTACGCTGTGATAGCTGTTGATGGCGCGCACAGTTTGGTTATACAGCACGCCGATCTTATGGATTTGTGCCGTCAGTTCCGAGAGTTTTCGGTAATATTCTACGGCAGATTTATCCACCGTAATCACCTTGAAACTCTCTCCAAGAATGCGAGCGCGTACGAAATCCGACTTGGTTTCTACGCCCGAACGCTGAAACAAATCTATCGCCCTTTGCTGGTCTTTGGGGTTGGGCAACCGTACATGCCAGTTGTCCCAACGGGGCTTTTCTGCTTGTTTCCGTTCTGAACCATGTTCCGTTTCCTTATTCATATCCGTTTTATCTTCTAATTACGACTTTGGAGTAATTCATTCCCCCTTCGGGGCAAGGGTCTTTGTGGTACAAACTGCGGTTTGTGTTACAAAGACACACCTTGCCAATATCAAGAGTTGATACGATTGAAGTATCCACCCTTTTGGGGTGTCTCCTTCGGGACGTTACCTCCATGTATTATTCTTGCCTGCAAAGTTACGGCAGATTTTCAAATATCTCATTATCAGAGATATTCACTCTTTTTCCTCGTATTTCCCTGCACTTCATCGCTGTAATAAAATCAGCAGAAATATCATTTACTTTGCAGTCAGAACGAGCGAACAATGGTATGATAACACAAGCAATAGATATATCATATTATCGCCTGCTTGCACCAAAGATGACAAGAAGGAACAATACATATTCATAACAATTTATTGTCATGACAAACTATTGTCAATACAACAAATTGTAAGAACTTGAAATCGTCATTTTGGACTATCGCCCGAACCATACGCAGTCAGAGCAAACTGTCTGCTGATGACTCTTAATAATGAGAGAATATCCAAACATCAAATAGACAAATAATATGAACTAAGAAATTATCATTATGGAGAACAAAGAACAACGCCCCCTTTTTCTGGGCTTCTCTTCCCAAAAGGGAGGAGTGGGAAAAAGTACTCTTGCCGAAATCGTAAGCAGCATATTGTACTACGAGCAAGGCATCAACCTCTTCGTGATGGACTGCGACCTGTCGCAAGACTCTTTCTACAAACTGAGGGAACGTGAGAAAAGTATCGTTCAGGAGAGCGAAGAGCTTTCCAAATCCATGCAGGAGTACTTTCATCACCTCGGCAAAAAGCATACAGAATTTACAAGTCTGCACCCAAGGAAGCCGTCAGGACTGCACGAAGTAAAATCGACGGAATCAGCAACGAGAAGTACCAGTTGGTTATATTTGATTTCCCGGGACATGCCGGAACAACCGAACTGATGGAACTGTCCCTTCAGATGGACTATATCCTTTCTCCGATTGAAGCCGACATTCAGTCGCTGGTTTCATGTCTGGCATACGCCAAGACTATCACGGAGATTGGAGTTTCGATGTCCGACTCTCGGATAAAGGACATTATCCTGTTCTGGAACAAGGTGGACAGAAGAGTAAGGAACATCATCATCGATGAATATACAAAGCTCATCCATGAATACGAACTCACGCTCCTGCCCGGCTATGTATATGCCACGCACCGCTTCTCTCACGAACTTTCCACATACGGACTGCGCGGAGTGTTCCGCTCTACCTATCAGCCTCCTGCAAGGGGATTACGAATGGGTACAGGGCTGGACGAACTCGTCAATGAGATAATTCAACGTCTCAAACTAAAAACGAAAACAGAAAATGGCAACGATTGAGGAAAGAAAGCAACAGCTGGAAAACAAGCTGAAGAAAATGGCAGAGGACAATGTCGTAGTAAAACCTGTCACGATACCCAACTCCTTCGACCCTTCCGAGGATACTGAGTCCTCCCCTGCAACATCAGGGGAGGAAGACAATAATTTAGAAGAGACGAAAGAAACGAAAACAGCAAAAGAAAAACCGGTAGATGAAATAGAAAGAGAGGAAACGGGGAACACGGAACAGAAACGGGAAAGGAAGCCGAGAATGGAAAAGCCCGGCGTGTCCTCCCTTTCCATAGAGGACTACCGTTCCCTGTACTTTCATCCCGTCCGCTCCCAAATGCGGACAGCCTTCTCCATTAATCTGGAAACGCTGCAGAACCTGCGCAACGTGTTGCAGGACTTGGGGGAGCGTGTTTCCATAGCCGCATATATAGACAACATTCTTAGGGAACACCTGCGTGAACATTTGGAATTGCTCAACAGTGCGGCAGCAAAACAAAGACGCAAGACAACAATAACACTATGATGGAAACAATACTTTTCAGTTTTATACTGATACTCATCATCATTTGGATAATGCTGGGTATCCTGTACTTCTATATGCGGTATGTATCTCCGTATGGCATCCTTATCAAGAAAAATAAAAAGGGCAATGAGCAGACTAAGGAGAATGAAGCGACGAAGGAAAAAGACGGACAAAAAGGAGAAGGAAAAGAAGATCAAGCCGAGTTTGTACTGATTGGCAAAAGCCGTTCCATTTCCCCTATTATCCCATAAGTTCCTCTGCTTCTTCATCTGAAAATTCAGAGCAGAATAGTAATAATTTTGCACCTCAGAACTCCAAAAAGAAAGAGGACATGAAGGAAGAGGACAACGAGATGGACGTTGATTTCGAGATGGAGCGAGTTGATGAGGATGAGGTCGCCCGTGAGGAATTAATTCTGCCCATTGAGTCCACATCGGACGAAACCGAGATGTCAGGGCAGTCCGTCCTCGCACGTGACTTAGTCCGCCTGCAAAAATGGGCAAAGAACTGTGAGGAGGCTGATGAGAAAGAAGTCAAAGAGACCATTCGGCAGCTTCAAGACTCAGATCTATTGGATAAGTACAAGGAGAACATCGCCAAGATGCAGGGGTGAGCAAACTTCGCTATTGGAGAAAAAATCCGTAAAGCGGAAGAACAAAGCGAGCAACAAGCAATGTTGTTTTCTCAAAACTCAATACCGGCAGATTCAAGCGCTTCTGACACTTCATCCGATAATGACGACGACAAGCCTCTTTCATATTATCTGTAAACAATCAACGATGGAAGCGGGAAAAGAAAACGGCTCATTAACAGTTACAAGGTTTCCACATGAAAAATGTGCCTCTTTCCCCCTTCCTTTTAAGAACAAGCAATTTTATCACACTTAAAAATTATAACATACAAATGAACAAAAAAATTACACTGATGATGCTCCTGCTGATGACTGCCACCATAGGAGCATACGCACAAGGCAAT